>JAESFV010000021.1_pt1 | contig 448623 bp, 405 predicted proteins | sample 9269471 | NCBI WGS metagenome assembly JAESFV01 (sample SAMN14502647, study PRJNA617108) | algae metagenome | isolation source: Symplocastrum torsivum CPER-KK1 and co-occurring heterotrophs from... | place: USA: Central Plains Experimental Range, Colorado | collected 2001-01-01
AACTCGGGATATTACAGCTAATTTAAAAGCCATGTTATAATCCTTTTGGCTACGTTTAAGAGCCTTACTTTCGTTGTCTTTCATAATAAAGTCGATTTGGTGTCAACTTATTTCAGGACGGGACATATAAAATAAAAAAAGCATCCTTTTCGGGATGCTTTTTTTATTTTATGTAAAACTTCTTTTCGTACAAAAAGGCAAAACCTTAGCACCTCAGTAACTTAGCGACTACTTCAAGAATTATTTTCTGATGCTATCGTGTACTTGAGAATGCGTACCATTATTCCATAAAGTCAAAATGTCCGTAGCCACAGAAGCGCCGCTTCCGGCTGCGATTGACAATTGGCTTCTCAAGCCTGCCAATGTTCCGGCCACGTAAATTCCGTCCGCAACGAAATGGTCTTCATTTTTTAGCTGGATTCTGTTTTTTTCTGCAATCGCTTTTTTGTGAGGAATTACATATTCCATCAATCCTTCGATGGCGAAAGTGTTAGTAGCGTTGATCGCCACTACAATGATTTTGGTTTGATAAGAACCTTTATTGGTTACAACTGTAAAGTTAGGGTAGGCTCCTTCAATTTTCATGACCTTTTCGTTTTCAATTTGCTGGACATGTGGGTAAAGAGAAGCAAGCTGTTCTTTGCTTTCCTCCAACAGTTCCGAGCCTAATTTTCCCGCAGGAATTCCATAGGCATTATTAAAAACGGCATCCTGAAGATTTGAAGCTTTCTGGTGTGTAAAAATTCCAATTTTCTTGTCGGCAGCAAAAGTTTTGTTTTGAGCAGACCCTAAAACAAGGGCACAGGACATTCCTGAAACGCCTCCGCCAATAATTAAAACGTCAAACATGGTCTTATTTGTCTTTTGTTTTTTCTTCGATCATTTTTGACATTCTGAAAATCAGAAGAATGAAAATGGCGCAGAATGAAGCGGCAATTCCTATCAATCCAACAACACTGTCTCCTTCGAATAAGTGGTCGAAGTCTAAAATAGTAATGTTGAAAATGATTAATGCTAACGCAAGGAAGATTAATATGTAAGTAAAAATTTTCATTATAAGAAGGGGTTCTCTGATTATGAATGGTGAAATTAATAAAATCTATGTTAGATAAAAAGCCCTTTAACATTGGCGCCAAATAATTTAACAGCAATGGCCAGCAGAATAACGCCAAATATCTTTCGGATGACACTTAGTCCGTTCTCTCCAAGCAGCTTTTCTATCTTGGAAGACGACTTCAGGACGGCAAAAACTACAATGATATTGATGATTATGGCGAATATGATGTTGATTTTTTCGTACTCTGCTCTCAAAGACAGAATCGTGGTCATGGTTCCGGCACCTGCAATCAATGGAAAAGCAATTGGAACAATAGAAGCTGTACTTGGGTTGTCTTCTTTATAAAGACGGATTCCTAAAATCATTTCCAGAGCAAGGAAAAACAAGACAAAAGAACCGGCAACGGCAAACGAACTGGCGTTGATGCCGATTAACTTTAGGATTTCTTCGCCCACAAAAAGAAAAGCAATCATAATGACACAGGCAACAATAGAAGCTTTTTCAGACTGGATGTGTCCTACCTTTGAGCGTAAATCGACAATAATAGGTATGCTACCAACGATGTCGATAACGGCAAACAAAACCATACTGGCCGTAAAAATTTCTCTCCAATCGAATCCCATAACGATGCTTTTTTGAAGCTGCAAAATTATTTCATTAAAAATGAAAAATCATTAATGATTCGTTAATTTTTTAATGATTTTTTTCAAATTAAGTTATTGAAAATAAGCTAATTGTTTCTGTAAAGCCGGAAATTCAAAAATTAACACGCTATTTCACATTTGAAAACTATCTTTGCAACATGTTTCAACTAGGAAAAACAATTGTCTCAGAAGACATTTTAGAAAAAGAATTTGTTTGCAACCTTTCAGCTTGCAAAGGGGCTTGTTGTGTAGATGGTGATGCGGGTGCTCCTTTAAATGAAGAAGAGACAAAAATCCTGGAAGCAATTTATCCAAAAGTAAAGCCGTTCCTTCGTAAAGAAGGAATTGATGCTATTGAAGCGCTGGGTACCTGGATAAAAGGAACAGATGGCGATTTGGAAACGCCACTGATTGACAATAAGGATTGCGCTTATGTGATTTTTGACGGTAAAACTGCACTTTGCGGTATCGAACAAGCCTATAATCAAGGTATTGTAGATTGGAAAAAACCAGTATCTTGTCATTTGTATCCAATACGTATTAAAGATTTTACGGAATTTGCAGCAGTAAACTATGACAGATGGGAGATTTGCGACGACGCTTGTTCCTTAGGTAAAGAACTTGAAGTGCCGGTGTATAAATTTGTAAAAGAAGCGCTCATTCGTCGTTTTGGAGAAGACTGGTATGCCGAACTTGAAAAGGTGGCTCAGGAACTTAAAAATCAATAAACTTTTTATTTCAAAATTTTAATTTTCTTCGACTCTAAATTCCTTTGTTTTATGGGAGTTAGCGTTGTTTTTTAATTTGTAAATAACTGATTTACAGTTTTTTAAATAAATCTAAAAAAGTAAGAATTAATTTACCTCTTGTTAAAAACTATGTCCAATTGTGGATAAGTTTGGCTTTCATTTACGAATACAAATGACAATCTTTGTAGTGTCAAGAAATCAAAGAATAAATTCCGATAACACAATAAAAGTCAAGATAGTATGGCAGCGATAGAACCAATTTTACAAGAGAACAAAGACCGTTTCGTGATTTTCCCTATAAAACACCATGATATTTGGGAGTGGTATAAGAAAATGGAAGCAAGTTTTTGGACTGCCGAAGAAATTGATTTGCACCAGGATTTATCAGACTGGAACAATAAGCTGAATAATGATGAGAAGTATTTTATCAAACATATTTTAGCTTTTTTTGCTGCGTCAGACGGTATTGTGAATGAAAATCTGGCAGAGAATTTTGTAAACGAAGTTCAGTATCCAGAAGCTAAATTTTTCTACGGATTCCAAATCATGATGGAGAATATCCACAGCGAAACCTATTCTCTTTTGATTGATACGTATGTAAAGGATGAAGCAGAAAAAGACCAGCTTTTCCATGCTTTGGAAGTATTTCCGGCAATTAAGAAAAAAGCAGACTGGGCTTTAAAATGGATTGAATCCGATTCATTTGCTGAAAGACTGATTGCTTTTGCGGCCGTAGAAGGAATCTTTTTCTCAGGAGCATTCTGTTCTATCTATTGGTTAAAAAAACGTGGATTGATGCCGGGTCTTACTTTTTCAAATGAATTGATTTCACGTGATGAAGGCGTACATTGTGATTTTGCCGTGCATTTGCACAACCACCACCTCGTTAACAAAGTTTCAAAAGCCAGAATTACAGAAATCCTGGTACAGGCTCTTGATATTGAAAGAGAATTTATAACAGAATCTCTTCCGGTGAGCTTAATTGGAATGAACGCAAACTTAATGACACAATACTTAGAATTTGTAACCGACAGATTATTAGTAGAATTAGGATGTGCAAGAGTGTATAACTCTGCGAATCCGTTTGATTTTATGGATATGATCTCTTTACAGGGTAAAACAAATTTCTTCGAAAAAAGAGTTTCAGAATATCAGAAAGCTGGAGTTTTAAACAGCGGAACAGGAAACGACAGCGAATCGCAAAAAATTAGTTTCGACGCCGATTTCTAGATTTTTTTAGAAGCCAGACACCCCTTTTGTCTTTTAAACCATTTCCTGATAATACAGAATTGTTTTTCTTTCTATAGACGGAAAGAAAAGGATTTCTTTGTTATCAGTACTATTCCCGCTTTTGCGGATTGTTTTAATCTTTTTAATAATCCCGAATGGTCTTCCATTCCCTAACCAAATTTGTAAACTTATGTATGTAGTTAAAAGAGACGGTCACAGAGAGCCGGTAATGTTTGATAAGATTACGGATAGAATTAAAAAATTATGCTACGGCTTGAACGATCTTGTAGATCCGGTAAAAGTAGCAATGCGCGTTATCGAGGGGTTGTATGATGGTGTTACAACTTCAGAGTTGGACAATCTTGCAGCAGAAACCGCAGCAGCAATGACAATTGCCCATCCGGATTATGCCCAGTTGGCAGCAAGGATAGCAATTTCAAACCTTCACAAGAATACCAAAAAATCGTTCTCAGAAACGATGAAAGAAATGTATTTCTATGTGAATCCAAGAACCAATCAGGAATCTCCGCTTCTTTCAGAAGAAGTATACAATGTGATTCAGGAAAATGCGGCTTTTTTGGATTCCCATGTAATTTACAATAGAGATTTCAACTACGATTATTTCGGATTCAAGACGTTGGAGCGTTCGTATCTGCTAAAAATAAACGGAAAAATTGTAGAAAGACCGCAACACATGTTGATGCGTGTTGCCGTTGGAATCCACTTGAATGACCTGGATGCAGTATTGGAAACTTATGACCTGATGTCCAAGAAGTTCTTTACGCATGCAACGCCAACGTTATTCAACGCCGGAACTCCAAAACCGCAAATGTCTTCCTGTTTCCTTCTGGCAATGCAGGACGACAGTATCGACGGAATTTACGATACGCTAAAGCAAACAGCCAAAATTTCACAATCGGCTGGAGGAATCGGGCTTTCAATCCATAACGTTCGTGCCACGGGTTCCTATATCCGCGGAACAAACGGAACGTCAAACGGAATTGTTCCGATGTTGCGTGTTTTCAATGATACCGCTCGTTATGTAGACCAGGGAGGAGGAAAACGCAAAGGAAGTTTTGCTATCTATATCGAAACATGGCACGCTGATATTTTTGATTTCCTTGACCTGAAGAAAAACCATGGAAAAGAAGAAATGCGTGCGCGTGATTTATTCTTTGCCATGTGGACTTCGGACTTGTTCATGAAACGTGTTCAGGAAGATTCTACATGGACGTTGATGTGTCCAAACGAATGTCCGGGACTTTACGACGTATATGGCGAAGAATTTGAAGCGCTGTATACTTCTTACGAAGAACAGGGCAGAGGAAGAAAAACCATTAAAGCAAGAGAACTATGGGAAAAAATTCTGGAATCTCAAATCGAAACCGGAACGCCATACATGCTGTATAAAGATGCGGCAAACCGCAAATCAAACCAGAAAAACCTGGGAACAATCCGCTCTTCTAACCTGTGTACAGAAATCATGGAGTACACTTCTAAAGATGAAATTGCGGTATGTAACCTGGCTTCTATCTCATTGCCAATGTTTGTGGAAAACGGACAGTTCAACCATGAATTACTTTTCAACGTAACAAAACGTGTGACAAGAAACCTGAACAAGGTAATTGACAGAAACTATTATCCGGTTCCGGAAGCAGAAAATTCAAATATGCGTCACCGTCCGGTTGGATTAGGGGTTCAGGGTCTGGCAGATGCCTTCATTCTTTTGAGAATGCCTTTTACTTCGGATGAAGCTAAAAAATTAAATCAGGAAATCTTCGAAACGCTATACTTTGCTGCCGTTACGGCTTCGATGGAAATGGCAAAAGAAGAAGGACCATATTCTACTTTTGAAGGTTCGCCTATTTCACAGGGAGAATTCCAATACAATCTTTGGGGATTAAAAGACGAAGACTTGTCCGGTCGTTGGGATTGGGCATCTTTGAGAAAAGAAGTAATGGAAAATGGGGTGAGAAACTCATTGCTTGTAGCTCCTATGCCAACAGCTTCTACGTCTCAGATTCTTGGAAACAACGAAGCTTTTGAGCCTTATACTTCAAATATCTATACAAGACGAGTGCTTTCAGGTGAATTTATCGTGGTAAACAAGCACCTGTTAGAAGATTTAGTAGAATTGGGTCTTTGGAATGAAGACCTGAAACAGGAAATCATGCGTCATAACGGATCAATCCAAAACATTGATATCATTCCGCAGGATTTGAAAGAACTGTATAAGACTGTTTGGGAAATGTCAATGAAAGACATCATCGATATGTCACGTCAAAGAGGTTATTTTATTGACCAGTCGCAGTCGTTAAACCTGTTCATGCAGGATGCGAATTTTGCCAAACTGACTTCAATGCACTTCTATGCATGGCAGTCCGGATTAAAAACAGGAATGTACTATCTGAGAACCAAGTCGGCAGTAGACGCAATTAAGTTTACACTTAACAACGATAAAAAAGCAGAACCTGTAGCAGTAGAAACTGTGGCAGAACCGGCAATTGCTGTTGACGAATTCCGTGCTATGCTGGAGCGTTCCAAAAATGCAGAGCCGGACGATTGCGAAATGTGCGGATCTTAATAAGAAACACAATACCTATAAAAACAGCCGTCAATTGATGGCTGTTTTTTTATACCAATAGTTTTAGTCTTAGTATATTTGCTTACAAAATCAGAATAGCTTGAGCACACTATATTTCAGGGATAGGGAAAATGTAAATTTAGAAGATGTTGTCTTTGAAGCTTCTGTTGCCGGACAGGTGGAGCAGTTTCTAAAAGAACACCGTTTTTCAGAAATCCTTCATCAGTATGAACTTCCTGTCGCCAATAAAATTTTTCTTTACGGTAAGACCGGTTGTGGTAAGACCATGACAGCCAAAGCGATTGCAAAAGAACTGGACAAAAAGATTTTTATCGTAAACCTGTCAACAATAGTGTCTTCCAAATTAGGAGAAACGGCAAGGAACATCAATAACATTTTTAAGGAAGCCAATTACGAGAATTCCGTATTGTTTTTTGATGAATTTGATTCTTTGGGACAAGTCAGGGACTATGACAATAAAGACAGCAGCGAAATGAAACGCGTTGTAAATGCCCTGTTGCAACTGATAGATAATTTTCCAAGAAACGCGATATTGATTGCCGCAACCAATCAGATTCAAATGATTGATGAGGCGCTGTTGCGACGTTTTGAACTTAAACTGGAATTTATATCACCATCAGAACAGGTTTTGGATGGCTATTATGATAAATTGCTGGCGCGCTATCCTGTGAAATATCAAAATGTGGAAAGGAAATACGGTATCTCTTTTTCTGAAGCAAAAGATTTTGTTTTCAGGCAGGTGAAAAACAATATTATCCTTGACGAAATGGCAAAACTGTCATAAAACAAACTAATTATTTACTTTAATCATAAACCAATGTCAAAACAAAAAAAAGGAGTTTATACCGGAATCATAGAAAAAGATGAAAACGGAAATTATTTCTGCGGTCCTTACCTTCTGGATTACCAATATACTGAAGCTAATTTTAAGATTGGGGATGAAGTAAATATCAAGTCGGTAATTGAAAATCCGAGTGATAAGACCCATAACCAATACCCAAAGAAATCGAAGAATTTCTTTTTGGCAAATCTGAAGGACTAAATTTCAAGAGCAGATGGATTATAGAACTTCAAGGCAGTTTAAGCTGGATAAAGATTTGAACGTAAGTCTGGGTACCCGACTTGCAAATTATTTGATAGACTATGTGTGTGTAATAGTGCTCATATATGCTATCCTGATAGGATTGATGGTGTTTGCGGCTATTATTGGAAGCCAGGAACTTCTTGACCGTATTGCGAATATAAATAAGTTAGAAGAATATGCTGTGGCAATTGTGTGCATATTGCTCTATTACAATATATTCGAAATCTTTTTTTCAAGAACCATCGGGAAATTTATTACCAAAACAATTGTTGTTAATATAAACGGCGAAAAACCCGATACACAGGAAATATTAGTACGTTCACTTTGCAGACTTATCCCTTTTGATAACTTATCCTTTTTGGGAACGCCAAATAAAGGCTGGCACGACAGTATTTCCAAAACCTATGTCGTGAAAAAAGAATTATTAGAAAAGAAAAAAGAACTGTTTTATTCTCTGGATGAAATAGGAAACAATACTGACGAATTATGATGAACTGGGAACAGCTTTTGTCTTTAAAAAAGCAAGGCGATAAAGGAAAAAGATTGCGAAAAGAACAGGACGATACACGTCTTGGCTTTGAAGTCGATTATGACAGGATTATATTTTCTTCCGCTTTTAGAAGTCTTCAGGATAAGACACAGGTAATCCCACTTTCCAAAACAGATTTTGTTCACACAAGGCTCACACATAGTCTTGAAGTTTCTGTTGTTGGCCGTTCCATCGGAAGACTGGTAGGGAAACAGATTATTGAAAAATACCCGCATTTGAGAGAAGTTCATGGCTATCAGCCAAACGACTTCGGCGCAATTGTTGCGGCAGCCTCTCTGGCTCATGATATAGGAAACCCACCGTTTGGGCATTCGGGAGAAAAAGCCATAGGCGAGTATTTTAAAACCGGAAATGGAAAACAGTTCCAAGAACAGCTTTCTGAAAAAGAATGGCAGGATTTAATCGATTTTGAAGGTAATGCCAACGGTTTTTCGTTATTGACGGCTTCGCGACCGGGTATTGACGGCGGTCTCAGGATTTCATATGCTACTCTCGGAGCGTTCATGAAATACCCAAAAGAATCACTTCCTAAGAAACCGACAAGCCATATTTCGGATAAGAAATACGGCTTTTTCCAAACCGATAAGGAGTTTTTCAAAGAAGTTGCGGAAGAGCTGGGCATGATACCTAACAAATCAGGAAATGATATTGGTTATGAAAGACATCCGTTGGCCTTTTTAGTCGAAGCGGCTGACGATATCTGCTATACGATTATCGACTTCGAAGACGGAATCAATTTGGGCCTTGTTTCGGAAGATTTTGCACTGGAATACCTTATCAATCTGGTAAAAGACAGCATCGATACCAAAAAATTCAATTCCTTAATTACTAAAGAAGACAGGATAAGCTACCTGAGGGCATTGGCCATTGGCAGTTTGATTAGTGATGTCGTAAAAGTATTCATTGAAAATGAAGAACTGATACTTCAGGGGAAATTTCATCATGCCTTGACGGAAAAGAGCAAATATGTAGCCCAGATGAATGACATCATCAAATTGAGCATAAAAAACATCTACCAAAGCCGCGAAGTCATCGAAAAGGAATTGGTAGGCTATCAGATTATCCAGACTTTACTGGACAAATTTATTACGGCATTTAACAACCAGTTTCACGGAGAAGCGTCGAATTATGACCGACTATTGCTGAAAATGCTTCCGGAAAAATTCCATGATGAGAAAAATGACCTTTACAAAAGGTTATTGCACATTTGCCATTACGTGTCACTTCTGACTGATGGAAATGCATTGGAATTATTTAATACGATAAACGGACGTAAGAAACTGTAATAAGCCTAGAAGCTGTAAATCAAGCCCACACCAAGCATCTGTTTGAACTGTACTTTTGGTCCTACGGTAACCTGCTGGCCATTGATTTCTTCTTTAGCCTTGATGTCGTGGTCGTAAATCAGGTGGGTGTTGATATTGGCCCGCACATATTTGTTGACAATAAAATCGAGTTGGACCTGCCAGTCAACGTCGATGTTTCCAAAATTGTTGATATAATCCGTGTAGAGATTCAGCTTGTTTTCTAAGTTGATGTTTTTGAACAGTTCCTTCTTATAGCCGCTGGTAAAAAGAAAACCGAGTTCCGTTCGAGAATTCTTACCATCTTCAATCTTTTCTCCGGTAACGGCATCATAAACTGCCTTCTGAACCCCAAAGGCTCCCTGGTCTGCCAATCGTTGGTCTAAAACCAGAGTGTTCTTTAAAGTAAGAGGTGAGATGTAAAGCTGCAGGTTGTATTTCTTATTGTTGTATTCGGCTCCGACCCCTAAAAAGGTGTAGGCTGGTGCAAATGGCTTGGAAATTGCCTTTTCAGTATTCGGATAGGCATAACCGCTGGTAAACTGCGTGTTAAAATTAAACTTCGCACTATGAAACCAGTTGGAAGTAGTATCTTTTCTATAACCAAAAGTAGAGTTGAACTGGAAAGCATCGTCTGTTTTTCTCAATTCCACACCATCCTGCTTGCTAACCCCGTAACGTACGATTAATTCGTTAAGCCATTTTAGGTTGCCATTCTCGTATTTTCGTGTAAATGTACCTTTTAATAGTCCGGAAATAGCACTGTTTCCCCCGGCACTCCAATTGACAAATGCAATTTCGTTTAAGTCAAATCCAACCACATTTTTCTTTTCCCAATGGGTAACAACTTTTTTAACAATAGCCGAATCTAGTTTTTTGGATTGAATAGTATCTACAGATTGGGCAAAAGAAGATACAGAAAAAAATAAGAATAACCCTAAGGCTAAAGGAGATAATCTCATAACAGGCATATTAAATTTTAGGACAGTGCAAAAGTCAATAATTTCGACAGGTTTCAAAAATTATTTGCAAGTTTTTTGCATCTATTTTGCTATAACGTTGTAGTTCGCCAATACTTCCGTGCTCGATGAATTCATCCGGAATTCCTAAAGTCTTTATCCTTTTGGTATAATTGTTTTGAGCTGCAAATTCTGTTATAGCGCTACCGAAACCTCCTTTTGCCGCTCCGTCCTCTAAAGTAATAATAACGTCATATTTCTTAAAAATTGTATGAAGCAAGGCCTCATCTAATGGTTTTACAAACGGAAAATCATAATGCGAAAAGTCTTTTGGGCTGTCAATATTGGCTAAAGCGGGAATAACGTTGTTGCCAATGAATCCGGTAGAAAGAATAGCAATTCTATTGCCTTCTTTTAAAAGCCGGGCTTTCCCTATCTCAATCTTTTCGAAAGGTTTTTTCCAGTCGACAATCACTCCTCGGCCTCTTGGATACCGGATAGCAATAGGATGTTCCAGTCCAAGTTGTGCAGTATATAACATGTTCCGAAAAGCGGTTTCATTCATAGGTGCATAAATAATCATATTTGGAATACATCTCAAATAGGCTAAGTCAAAAACGCCATGATGGGTAGCGCCGTCTTCACCAACCAATCCCGCGCGGTCAAGGCAAAAAATCACCGGAAGATTCTGTAAAGCTACATCATGAATCACCTGGTCATAGGCCCGTTGCAAAAATGTAGAATAAATAGTGCAATATACAATCATGCCCTGTGTTGCCATTCCGGCGGCCAGAGTCACTGCATGCTGTTCTGCAATTCCTACGTCAAAGGCACGTTTTGGAAAGGCATCCATCATAAATTTTAAAGAACTTCCCGTTGGCATTGCAGGTGTAATTCCTACAATCTTTTCATTTTTTTCGGCCAGTTCCAATAGCGTCAGTCCAAAAACATCCTGAAATTTTGGAGGCAGATTTTCTTCTGATTTTGAGATAATTTCTCCGGTGAGCTTGTCAAATTTACCAGGTGCATGATATTTTACCTGGTCTTTTTCGGCCTGTTCCAGTCCTTTTCCTTTTGTGGTGGTGATATGGAGAAATTTTGGGCCTTTTATACTTTTTAGCCGTTTTAATTCTTTGATAACGGCACCAATATCATGACCGTCAATCGGACCCGAATAATCAAAATTGAGTGATTTTATCATGTTATTCTGTCTCGGGTTTTTTCCGTCTTTTACAGCGGTGAGATAATTTTTTAAAGCACCTACGCTAGGGTCAATTCCTATAGCATTGTCATTGAGTATGACCAATAGGTTGGCATCTGTCATACCGGCATGATTTAATCCCTCAAAAGCCATTCCTGAAGCAATAGAAGCGTCTCCTACAACGGCAATATGGTGTTTTTCAAAGTCACCGTTAAGATTCGAGGCAATTGCCATTCCCAATGCAGCAGAAATTGCGGTAGAAGAATGTCCTGTGCCAAAAGTATCATACGGACTTTCGCTCCTTTTTGGAAATCCGGAAATACCGCCCCATTGTCTGTTAGTGTCAAAATTATCTTTTCTGCCGGTAAGGATTTTATGTCCGTATGCCTGATGACCCACATCCCATACCAATAAATCATCGGGCGTGTTGAAAACATAATGAAGCGCGATTGTCAATTCAATTACGCCCAAACTGGCACCCAAATGACCTTCTTTGACAGAAAGAATATCAATAATGAAATCGCGAAGTTCGCCCGCCAGAACAGGCAATTCAGCTTCAGTCAGCTTTCTCAGGTCCTCGGGAGAATTTATATTTTGAAGGATAGTATAGCTCATTTCCGGATTAAAAATCAAATTTACGATATTGTTTTCTATTTTTGGGTTATGGAAAACAGCAACACCGACGAATATTTCATGAAAAAGGCCCTGCAGGAAGCAGAAGCCGCTTTTGAAAAAGGAGAAATCCCTGTCGGGGCTGTTATTGTTGTTGAAAATCGCATCATTGCCAGAAGCCATAACCTTACGGAAATGCTGAACGATGTAACGGCACATGCCGAAATGCAGTCGATTACGGCAGCAGCCAATTTCTTGGGAGGGAAATATCTTAAAAACTGCACATTATATGTTACCTTAGAACCTTGCCAGATGTGTGCCGGAGCTTTGTATTGGAGCCAGATTTCCAGAATTGTTTTTGGAGCCAGAGATGAACAGAGAGGATACATGGCTTTAGGAACAAAGCTGCATCCAAAAACTGTTGTAGAATATGGTGTTTTAGAAGCAGAAGCTTCCGGTTTGATGAAGCGTTTTTTTGTTGAAAGACGCGATAAGTTTTAAAAACGATACTCCACTTTTAAAAGCACATACCTTTCTTGCAATCTATATTCTGTTTTTGAAATGGAAATATCAGATATAGTATAATTTTTAAATGTTTCCGTATTAAAAAGATTATTGCCCGAAACAGAAAATGTCAATTTGTTTTCTTTTACAATATATCGGGCTTCTAAATCCATAAAATAATATTTATTGTTTTGGCTTTCAAGGCTCCCGAAAAAATAACGTTCGGTCTGTATTTGAAAATTTAATTTATCATTAAACACGAATGACAAATCCAAAAAAGTCATATTATCTGTAAATGAATTTTCAATTGTCGTTTTGACTTGGTTATAATTCCATTTTGAACCCATATGGTAATTGAAAATTCCTCTAAATCCTGAACGTAATTCAAAACCATATTCCGCATTTAGGGTTTTTATTTCTCTTAAATCGGAGCCATTGACAACATTCTTAAAGTTGGCTTTTGAGCCCGACAGGTTTATTTTTAGATTTGATCTTATGGGATTGAAATAGTAGTCAAGACTGGATGAGATAGTAACAAATTCACGGTCTTTGATTATGATTTTTTCAGATTGGGAATAATTCTGTACAATTATAGAATTGGTGCTGTAAAAGTCATTGCTCTTTGAATATAAAACAAAAGTGTTCGCAAAAAACTTATCGCCCCAATTTCCATAGGTGTAGTTTAGTATTGCATTTGATGAATTCAGCTGGTTGAAATCTTCCAGACCTTTTGAAAAAGAACGGAAACTGGTTTGGACATAACCAGAATAAATATCTAAAACCCCTGCGTTTGTTGTGTTATAAGAATAAGATGTTTTGATTTTGTTCAGGTCATTAATATTCCAATCCAAGCCTATTTTTTGAATAATAAAAAATGGACTTTCGGTATCGTTTTTACCTTGATTTTCTATGCGGTTGTTCAGGTAATGAAAATCGGATTGTGCTTCTATATCGAATTTTTTTAGCTTAAAACGATATTTAGCGGAGAGATATAAATCATTAGTGGTATAAGTCAAATTGTTTTGATAATTGGCAGGTTCTGACACAACCGTATTGCCGTCAAACAGATTGAATTTGGTCGTTAAATCATCAATACGCAATTGATTACCAGCTTTTATTTCTAATAAACTGCCATTTTTCTTTTTGTCCAGTAAATGAGCTTCAAAACCTAAAAACTGCATTTTGTTTTGACTTTGTTGCGCCGTATTATTAGCATTTTCAGGAAATAAATCATTAAAAATAAATTGATTTACCGAATAACTTTGTGGTGTTTTTTCGTTAATATACCGACCCGAAAAAATAAGCGCTTTAGTGTCTTTGAATTTATTTGTAAAAACTAATTTTTGGTCAAAAAGTTGATTATTGCTAGTTAATCTTTCCTTCAAAGGATCATTATTAAATAACAGATTGCTTCTGTTTTTTTCTTTTCTCTTATTGAATTTACCGCTGTATTCTAATGTTTTGTTCTCTGAAATATCATAGGTTAAGTCAATTTTTCCAAAAGCTATAATTTGAGTTTTTTTACCTGAAAAATCTTCGGTATTCTCAAAAGAGGTGTTGCCAACAGAAAAAGATTGATAACTATTTCTGAAAAAATCATTTTCATCGGTAGAAAGAAAACCTAAGGTTTTAAGCTTTATTTTTTCTGTAAGTGTAAAAATGCTATTTAGAGATAGCATTTCGGCATTGTTGAAATTAATTCTTTTTGGTTTTAGATTGGGTAAGTCAGAACTCAAATCTAATAAAGTGTTTGCCGATTGATTATCGCCAATACTTCCGGGTTCATCAGAACGATAGGGTTGGACCAGATGACTTATATCTCCAATAACATCAACACCTATATTGTTGAGATTGGTTAAGAAATAATATTTGTCTTTTTTTCCAAAGTTCATCAGGTTTCCTCGAACTTCATATCGATTTTCAGAAACGACACCATATCCACCGGATGCATTACCAAACCAAATACGTTTAGCATCTTCTTTTAATGTTAAGTTCAGAGCTACTTTTTGACTGTTCTCGATTCCTTTAAGGTGCTTGTTGTTTGAATAGTTTTGATAAATTTCTATTTTGTCAAGAGGATTTACGGGCATATTCTTGGTCAGAATTTTGTATCCTTTTTCAAATATATCATCGCCCTCAATCATTACTTTTTCGATTTCCTGATTTCCTATTTTTATAGTTCCATCAGAAGAAACATTCACACCGGGTAATTTTTTAAGCAGGTCTTCAACTACCTGTTCGTTGCCTTGCAAGAAGGATTGTGCATCAAAAACGATAGTGTCTTTTTTGGTGGTAATTGGGCGTTTTGCTTCTATGAAAACTTCTTCTAGTTCTGTAAATTCGGGTATTAGGACAAAATTAACGATCTTTTCATTTTCAGAGCCAATTGTGATTTCCATACTTTTTTGTTCATACCCCAATGAATTTACATACAGAATAAACTTACCTTTTTCTTCTGTTTGCATTTCATACTTGCCGGATTCGTCAGTGTAAGTATAGGCAATAGTGTTTTCGGCAAAATCTTTTAATATGATATTTGCTGAAATTATTGATTCGGATTTGTCACAGCTAATTTTACCTCTTATAGTGGTTTGTGAATGAATATAAAAACTAATAAAAAATAACAGACATAAATAGAAATACTTCATTTACTTTATTTATCTAAAAACCATCTGTGATCTCCACTCATTTATAGGCTCTTTGTCTTGAAAAGTAGAATATTCAAAACCAACTCTGATTCCGTCTCTGCCTGAACTTCTTGCTTTAACTGTTTTTACTTTATCCTTAATTGCCGTTATCAATTTCTCATCATATTCTTTAAAAGAAAGTTTATTGTATTTGAATCTTTTGGAATACGTGTTTTTCAAATTAATGTCAGTTCCCTTATAAGGATATTTGATATTTATTACATCCCATTTGTATATTCCCTCATCATCTTCTGCGGAGAGTATTAGTCCTGGAAGACCATTAAATTTCCATGGACCGGATGAAACGGGAATTTTTTCAGTATACCACACTAGATATGTCCTCCCTCTAAATGTTGTCTTGGCTTTTTTGCAAATAAAATTATTGATTTTTTTTTCATCTTTTAAAAAAGTCCATTTCATTTTTGGTAAATCTTCATAAACAGAAAAGGACTTCTTCAAAAATTTATTTTCATATAGATTTTCTGTAAGCTTTTTAGCCTTGTTGTCTATAAATACTTCATTTGAAAATTTAAATTCAGTAGAATTTACTATTACTATATCTTCTTCGTCTTTGCTTTGGGTTTTTTCGGTGTTTCTATAATCAGATTGGTAATGACTAAATTCATTTTGTACATAAAGAGTTCCTATATAATTATTAATAATAGAAGGGATATAACTTATTGATTCTGCATATTGAATCTTTATAGTTGAATTATTGCTCTGTTGAGCATTTGAATTTAAAAATGTAAGATAAATGATTATGAAAATATACCGCATAAAATTATTATAGGAGTTAAAAATAATTGGAAATGAAGTGTTAATTACTTCATTTCCAATATTGATTTAATTTTTAGTGAAATGCATTATAAGAATCAATAGCTACTTGTTTAGCTTGGGCACTTCCGCAAGCCACATTGTCTGGCACATCAAAAAGTGTCCAGTTACCAAGATATTGTCCAGAAGAATTATACATTCTATAAGTACAATTGTGTACAAGTAAAATTTCGTCTTTTACTTCTTCACGTGGAGTAAATGCAGAACTGCCTAGTAGTACAGCACCTAATGACAAGGATAAAAATAGTTTTTTCATAATTAAAATGTTAAGTTTTTTTAATATTTTTAAAAAATCCTCGAGTAATTTTTTCAAACTTAATTTTTTGATATATAAAAACATTACGGATTTCCATAAAACCATAATTTTTTTATTTTTTTGTTAATTTGATTTAATATAACAGTTTGCGTTCTATTTTTCTATTAGGGGCTTAAATGTGATAAATGGTAGATGTGTATTGTTTTTTGTTATATATTAGCAAAGTAATTCGTGCATAAGAATCGATTTTTAAATGGTTTTGTTTTCTCAAACATTTTGATGATTTTTCCCCCTTCCAAAAAATTGAAATCTTTTCATTATGTAATTTTATAAGCAATTTTTTAATAATTTTCCTAGTAATTATTTCCTATTTTATTACAATAAAGACATGGCTTATTCAGTTATGCTGAAAATGTCACAAAGGACAAAACCTACGTTCAACTTCAAATCAATCATTCTATGAGAACTGGAAAACTAATACTATTGGTTTCGGTGTTTTTTTTATTAAATGCATGTAGAAAATCTTCGCCTGAAGATTTTGATTCGGATTTTTCGCTTTTTCGCGATTATGTTACCAGCTTCTCGTCGGGAATGATTTCCGCCAATTCTGATATTCAGGTGGGTCTGGCATTTTCAAAGGCAGAATGGAAACCCAACCAGGAATTAGACGAGGACATTTTTGATATTTCTCCAAGTGTTAGCGGTAAGGTTGTCGTATTGCCTAATAACATTCTGGCATTCCAGCCAAAGAAAAAGCTAAAACAAGGAGAACAATATCAGGTCACGCTTCACCTGAATAAATTGATTGATGTTCCAAAAGAATTGGCTGATTTTAATTTTACGGTTAAAACCGTCGAACAGGATTTCAAAGTTGAAATTCAGGATTTACAGTCGTATACAAAAGATACACAATTCCTGAACATGATCCTGAAATCTGCAGATAATATGGATTTGGCAACAGCAAAAAAACTGGTGTCTGCTACGCAGAACGGTAAAGAATTGCCAATAAAATTTAATGAAAAAGGCAGTTCTCCAACGGAGTTTTCTTTTGTTATTGACCAGATACAAAGAGGTGAAGATGATAGTAAAGTCCTAATCAAATGGGATGGCGACCCGGCGGATATCAACCAAAAAGGAGAAAAAGAATTTACAATTCCTGGCAAAAATAATTTTACCATTGTCGATGTAAGAATTGGGGATGAAAACAACCAGTCTGTCCGAATCAATTTTTCAGACCCGCTAAAAAAAGACCAGAATTTTAGTGGTTTGGTAGCTCTTGAAACAGTAGGTAATCTTCGTTATGCGGTAGATGGAAACGTATTGAAAGCCTTTTCAGATGTGGCTCTTGATGGTAAATTGCTGCTGGAGGTTTTTCAGGGAATTGAAAATACAGACGGCTATAAAATGAAAAAAGGCTATGCCGCAAAAATTACTTTTGAACAAATCAAACCGGAAGTAAGATTTGTGAAAAGCGGTACAATTTTGCCAAGTTCTCACAACCTTAAAGTAAATTTCGAAGCTGCCAATCTGAAAAAAGTGGATGTAAAAGTATACCGTATCTTTGAAAACAACGTACTCCAGTTTTTACAGGATAATGAACTGAATGGCAACTATGATTTGAGAAAAGTAGCACTTCCAATTGCCAAAAAAACTTTAGAACTAACCACAAACAAGCTTGCCAATTATAAAAAGTGGAACAGCTATTCTCTGGATTTGTCGACCTTAATCAAACCCGAGCAAGGAGCGATTTACCGTGTGGAATTTACCATCAAAAGGTCTTATTCTCTGTATACATGTGATACTCCTGCGGAAGAAGAGCCGGTTGCTGAAGAAGATGAGGAACCGGAAGATTTTTCCAGCTACGATTCCTTTGATTACGATTACTACGATTATGACTATAATTGGAATGAAAGGGATAATCCATGCCATAAATCGTATTATTCCAACAATAAGGTAGCTACAAATATATTGGCTACAGATTTGGGTGTTATTGTAAAACGAGGCGAAAATGGTTCTTATTTCTTCGCTGTCAATAATATCGTAACTACTGAACCGGTTTCAGGTGCAACAGTAGAATTGTATAATTACCAAAAACAAAAACTGGTATCAGAAACTACTGATGGTGATGGTATAGTGAATTTTAGTACCGATAAAAAAGCATTTTTTGCCATAATCAAAAAAGACAAAAACACTACCTACGTCAAACTGGATGATGGAAACTCACAATCAGTGAGTAATTTTAATGTAGACGGAGAAGCACTCCAAAAAGGACTAAAAGGATTTATTTATGGAGAGCGGGGCGTGTGGCGTCCTGGCGATACAATCTATTTGTCGTTCATTCTCAATGATAAATCAAGCAGATTGCCTAATACGCATCCAATTAAATTAAAACTATCTGACCCGAATGGGAAGGTAGTTTATCAGAAAGTTCAGAAATATACAGATAAGAATCATTACAAATTCGCTTTCAAAACACAGCCAAATGCGCCAACAGGAAACTACGAAGCAGTTGTTTCTGTGGGTGGAGCCCGTTTCTATAAAGCCGTAAAAATTGAAACCATTAAGCCAAACCGATTGAAAATCAAAAATGGGTTTGACGGGAAAATGCTGTCGGCTTTCCATAAAAACGATGCCAGGGTTGATGTAGCCTGGTTGCATGGAGCCGTTGCAAAAGATTTGAAACTCGAAATGCAGGCGAAATTTACGCAGCAAAAAACTACATTCAAGAATTATAGTAAATATGTTTTTGACGATCCGGCACGTAAATTTTCTACGGAAGAAGTAAACATTTATTCAGGAAAAATTGACGAAACCGGAAAAGCCAATGTCAGCATCCAGCCAAGATTACAGTCGCAGGCACCGGGAATGCTAAAAGCATCGTTTATTACTAAAGTGTATGAAAACGGAGGTGACTTTAGTACAGATGTTATCTCGGCAACTTATTCGCCTTTCCAAACTTATGTGGGTGTAAAAACTCCGGAACCAAACAAATACGGAATGCTTGAAACCGGAAAAAGCAATGCATTTGATGTAGTAACGGTTGATGAAAACGGAAGACCAAAAGCGGTTAGAAATCTGGAAGTAAGAGTCTACAAAGTAGATTGGCGCTGGTGGTGGGACGCTTCAGATGATTTGTCAAATTACAGCAGTTCCACTACAAATACTCCGTTCTATTCTCAGGTATTGAATACGGACGGTTCCGGTAAGGCCCGATTCCAGTTTAAGACAACCGACGATGAATGGGGGCGCTATCTTGTGCGGGTAACAGACCCTAACGGAGGACATTCTTCTGGTGAAACTGTAATGATTGACTGGCCAATCTGGTCCGGAAAAACAAGAAATACCAACGGTGCAGAAGCAAAAATGCTGGTATTCTCGGCAGACAAGGAAAAATACAATGTTGGAGAAAAAGCTATCGTTTCTTTCCCGTCAAGTGAAGGTGGACGTGCCCTGATTTCACTTGAAAGTGGTGCGCAGGTAGTTCAGACATTATGGGCAGAAAGCAAAAAAGGGGAAACACAGGTTGAAATACCGATTACCTCGAAGATGGCGCCTAATGTGTATATCCATATCACATTACTGCAACCCCATGCTTCTACAAAAAATGACTCGCCAATTCGTCTGTACGGAATTATCCCGATTGAAGTGGTCGATAAAAATACGGTTCTGGAACCACAGATAGCCATGCCGGAAGTTTTAAAACCGGAGCAGAAAACGACAATAAAAGTAAGTGAGAAGAATGGAAAGGCAATGACCTACACCATAGCCATTGTTGATGAAGGATTGCTGGACCTTACCCGATTCAAGACTCCAAATGCATGGAACAGTTTCTATTCAAGAGAAGCCCTTGGTGTGAAAACGTGGGATATTTATGATGAAGTTATAGGAGCGTATGGCGGTAAGGTAAATCAGATTTTCAGTATTGGAGGTGATGAAGATTTAGGTGGTGGACAGGCTAAAAAAGCCAACCGATTTAAACCGGTTGTAATCTATCTCGGGCCTTATTCGTTGTCAAAAGGGCAAACAAAATCTCATGAAATTACACTTCCAAAATATGTAGGTTCGGTAAGGACAATGGTGGTGGCTGGAGATGCGCAAACCAGTGCTTATGGAAGCGTAGAAAAAACAACTCCGGTCAGAAATCCGCTGATGATATTGGCATCATTGCCAAGAAAAGTTTCTCCGGGAGAGAAGGTAACCTTGCCGGTTACGGTTTTTGCAATGGAAAAGCATGTTAAAAATGTTACCCTACAATTGAAAACCAATAATGGCTTCCGTGTCATTGGAAACTCAAAACAGACCTTGTCGTTTGCACAGCCAGACGAAAAAATAGCCTATTTTGATTTAAATGTTGGCGATTTGACAGGAATCGGAAAAGTTACGGTAGTAGCGACTTCCGGAAAAGAAAAGGCCAGCTTTGATGTAGAACTGGATATCCTGAATCCGAATCCGGTAACGCAGGATTATAAAGAACTGATATTGGAACCAAACAGTTCCGGAACCATCAACTGGGATGCCTTTGGAGTAGCCGGAACCAATACGGCTAAACTGGAAGTTTCGGCATTCCCTTCAATGGATTTTAACAAGCGATTGGATTACTTAATCCAATATCCGCACGGATGTCTGGAGCAGACCACATCAAGCGTATTCCCACAATTGTATCTGGGCGATATTGCTGATTTGGATACGGCCAGAAAATCCAAAATCCAAAAGAATATTACGGCCGGAATCCAAAAACTGGCGCAATTCCAGTTAGCGAATGGAGGATTTGCTTATTGGCAAGGGAATCAGACTCCGGACGATTGGAGTACGACCTATGTTGGGCATTTCCTGATTGAAGCAGAGAGAAAAGGCTATGCGCTTCCTGCCAACCTGAAAAAGCAATGGCTTGCCTATCAGTCAAAAACGGCAAAACAATGGCGCTACAACGAAGGCTACCGTAATGATTTTGCACAATCCTATAGATTGTATGTATTGGCTTTGGCGGGTAATCCGGATTTATCGTCGATGAACAGGCTTAGAGAAACTTCAGGAATTACGAACGATACCAAACTAAGGCTTGCGGCTACGTATGCATTGGCCGGACAGAAAAATGTAGGAATGACATTGCTTGGACAGAGCAAAATAGACGAAGATTCAATGTATGGTTACTACTATTATTATGGTTCCAGCGAAAGAAACCGAGCCATGGCTTTGGAGACTTTACTGTTGTTAGGTAGAAAAACAGAAGCCTTTACTATGGCAACGAAATTGGCAAAAGAAATGTCTTCCAACCGATGGATGTCAACACAAACTACTGCTTATTGTTTGTATGCGATGTCGAAATTCGCGCAGCAGAACGGAACGAAGGGAATTGATGTAAGCTTTACCAGCAGAGGTAAATCGGAAACGATTAAAACGGCAAAAGCATTTGCTGACAGAACATTGCAGGTTTCTGGAGTTGGAAATACAGTTACGGTTAAAAACAACAAAAACACAACACTTTACATAAAAGTGATTACGAGCGGCATCCTGCCTATCGGACAGGAACAGACAGAACAGAGAGGTTTGTCTACAGATATTACTTTCCGTGACCGAAAAGGAAATGCCATCAATGTTGCTTCACTGGCACAAGGAACAGAATTTGTAGCAGAAGTTACGGTTTCCAATACTAAAGGCGAAACGGTTGAAAATGTTGCCCTGACGCAGATTATTCCATCGGGCTGGGAAATTGTAAATACGCGTTTCACGGATTATGGAAGTTTTGCGGACAACAAGGTAGATTATACGGATATTCGTGACGACCGTACGAATTTTTATTTTACGCTCAAGTCAAATGAAACCAAAACCTTCAGGATTCTGCTGAATGCATCTTATCTGGGTAAATATTACCTTCCTGGAGTACAATGCGAGGCGATGTATGACAATTCCTATTATGCCAGAACGCAAGGCCAATGGGTTAATGTAGTAAAATAAACACCTTGAAAGTAAAGACTTCTTTAAAGAAGCCTAATAGTTAAGCTGGAATTGAAAAGCAAGATAAAAGCGTTTTTTAAACGCGTCCTTGATATGATAAAACGCAATCCGAAGAAATCTGTTTTCTTCGGATTGCTTTTCATTGCCTACTATTTTTGCCTGCCGAGAACACTTTTTGAGCAACCTTATTCTACCGTAATTGAAAGTGAAGAAGGAGAGCTTTTAGGTGCTAAAATTGCCCGTGACGGACAATGGCGGTTTCCGGCACAGGATTCCATACCTGAAAAATTCAAAAAATGTATCGTCTATTTTGAAGATGAACATTTTTACCAACATCCTGGATTCAACCCGATTGCGATGGTCAAAGCCGCAAAACAGAATCACGATGCGGGTAGGGTAGTTCGTGGCGGAAGTACGTTGACGCAACAGGTTATCCGACTTTCAAGAGGTGAAAAGAAAAGAAACTATTTCGAAAAGCTGGTCGAGTTGGTATTGGCAACCCGTTTGGAATTTCGCTATTCCAAAGAAAAAATATTAGAATTGTATGCTGCCCACGCTCCCTATGGAGGAAATGTTGTAGGTCTGGAAATGGCTTCCTGGCGTTATTTTGGAGTACAGCCGCATCAATTATCCTGGGCCGAAACGGCAACATTGGCGGTACTTCCCAATGCACCCAGTCTGATTTATCCGGGTAAAAACCAACAAAAGCTTCTGAATAAGCGGAATGGCTTGCTAAAAAAATTATATCAGGAAAAAATAATCGATAAAACTACCTATGAACTTTCCGTATTGGAAGAGTTGCCTCAAAAGCCTTATGACTTGCCCCAAATAGCGCCGCATTTGCTTCAAAATGTTGCCAGAAGACAAGAAGGCACAAGAGTAAAGACAACGGTCAAATTTGCGCTCCAAAATCGCGTGAACCAAATCGCCACGCAATATTATAATCAATACAGGCAGTCGGAAATTTATAACCTGGCCATCATTGTTGTAGATGTCGAAACAAGAAATATCCTGAGTTATGTAGGGAATTCTCCAACAGACAAAGACCATCAAAAAGATGTTGACATTATTACGGCTCCAAGAAGTACAGGTAGTATATTAAAACCCTTGCTCTATGCTTCGATGCTTGATGCAGGAGAAATACTTCCTAATACTCTGGTTCCGGATATTCCAACACAAATTGCGGGTTATAGTCCTAAAAACTTCGATTTGACTTATGACGGAGCTGTTCCGGCACATCGTGCCTTGTCGCGTTCGTTGAATATTCCTTCAGTACTGATGCTTAAAGATCATGGCGTTTATCGTTTTTACGACCAATTACAGCAGTTTAAGTTGCGGGACATCAACAAACATCCAAACCATTACGGACTCTCACTGATTCTTGGTGGGGCAGAAAGCAATCTTTGGGATTTGACGAAAACCTATGCCGGACTTACATCTACCTTAAATTACTTTACAACACATTCGGCAAAATACCGTACGGATGAATTCAAGGAACTGAACTGGTTGCAAGGAGCAAAATTGGATTTCGGAAAGGAATCTTATGATAAGAAAAACTTAGGGGCGGCGTCTATCTGGCTAACCTATAACGCCATGAAAGAAGTCAACCGTCCGGAAGGTGATGAAGCCTGGAAATTCTATGACTCATCACTGGAGGTGGCCTGGAAAACAGGAACCAGTTTTGGCAACCGCGACGGATGGGCCATCGGGACAAATTCAAGATATGTAGTAGGAGTGTGGGTTGGAAATGCTTCCGGTGAAGGACGTCCTTCTTTGACCGGAGTAGGAAGTGCGGCGCCTGTTTTGTTTGATGTGTTCAATCTTTTGCCCAGAAAAAAATGGTTTACAACTCCGTATGATGATTTGGAAGAAGCCGAAATTTGCCAGTTGAGTGGCCATATTGCAGGCGAATATTGCCCTAAAATCAAACAGTGGATTCCGCTAAAAAGCAAACAGACTACGGTTTGTCCTTATCATAAATTGATACATCTTGATGCTTCGGGAGAATATCAGGTAAACAGCAATTGTGAAGAAGTAGACCGGATGGTAACAAAACCCTGGTTTGTATTGCCTCCGGTTATGGAATTATATTATAAGACCAAACATATCAACTATGTTCCGTTGCCTCCGTTTAGGCCAGATTGTCTCGGAGCGTCTTCTTATTCAATGGATTTTATTTACCCAAAAGAGAATGGCAAAGTCTATCTTACCAAAAATTTTAACGGAGAAATCCAGCCCTTTATCATAAAAGTGGCCCATTCCGACCAAAAGGCGAAACTATTCTGGTATCTGAATGATAAGTTTTTAGGTACAACACAAACTTTTCATGAGATGTCTGTAGAAGCAAAAACCGGAAAATATTACATTACGGTAACAGATGAAGCCGGAAATGAAATTAGCAGGAGAATTGAAATTGTAAAAGAATAGCAGTTTGTATAGAACAAAAAAACCGCCAATCTTACGAGAGGCGGTTCTTTTATCTAATCTTTAATTTCATTTCCATTTTTATCATAGAAATGATATTCTAAAAACGTGTAAGCGTCACGAGGTATTATTTTCACCCATTTTTTATGTTCAAAAAACCATTTTGAACGTAATGATGGAAAACCTTTAGTAAGGTATGCTGCCACAAAAGGGTGTGCATTCAGCACGATTTTTTTGTGGACTTTCAATAGTCGTTCGACATCTGAAGTAATTTTATCTACAATCGAGATCGGAGCATCAATTTCCCCATGTTCATTGTTAGGGTCTTCTTCTCTGGTCTTAATATTCACTTCAGGCCGTACTCTTTGCCGTGTAATCTGGATCAAACCAAATTTACTAGGCGGCAAGATTTTGTGTTTGGCTTTATCATCGCTCATTTCTTCTCTCAGGAAATCGAAAAGGACTTTACGATTTTCCGGATTAGACATATCAATAAAATCGACAACAATGATGCCGCCCATATCTCGCAGGCGGAGCTGTCGTGCCACTTCAGCAGCGGCGATGAGGTTTACTTCTAAGGCTGTATCTTCTTGATTGGAAGCTTTGTTTGAACGGTTTCCGCTGTTGACGTCTATAACGTGCAAAGCTTCAGTGTGTTCAATAATCAGATAAGCTCCTTTGCTCATGGATACTGTTTTTCCGAAGGAAGTTTTGATTTGTCTCTCTATGTTATATTTTTCGAAGATAGGCGTGTCTTTGGATTGATAAAACTTTACTATTGATTGTTTTGAAGGGGCAATTTCTTGCAGATAATCCTTCGTTTCATTGTACAACTCTTCGTCATCTATATGAATTCCCGTGAAGGTATCATTGAATACGTCCCGTAAAATGGAGGAAGCTCTGTTGAGCTCTCCTAATACTTTAGACGGATGATGAGCAGTTGGTAATTTTTTGCACATTGCAGTCCATCTGCTGAGCAGATTCTGCAAATCTTTGTCTAGTTCGGCTACTTTTTTGCCTTCTGCTACTGTTCTCACAATAACACCAAATCCTTTTGGACGGATTGACTGTACGAGTCGTTTAAGACGATCTTTTTCTTCTTTGGATTCTATTTTTTGCGATATAGAAACTCTGTCAGAAAAAGGAACGAGAACAATAAATCGGCCGGCAAGAGAAAGCTCTGAGCTAATTCTCGGACCTTTGGTCGATATAGGTTCTTTGACAACTTGTACTAAAATGGACTGGTTAGCACTGATTACATCAGTAATAACTCCATCCTTATCAATCTCTTTTTCAAAAGGAAAGCTTTTTAGGGAGAAATCTTTTAATTTACCTGCGCTTACAAGTTTTATGAATTTCAACTGAGAAGTCAGATTAGGACCCAAATCGTGATAATGTAAAAAGGCATCTTTTTCAAAGCCTACGTTTACAAAAGCAGCATTTAGTCCCGCAACGGGTTTTCTGATTTTGGCAATAAAAATATCGCCTACCTGAAAGTTGCTTTTTTCTTCTTCTTTGTGTAATTCAATTAGTTTTCCATCTTTTAATAAGGCAAAATCTACGGCATCCGAACCAGATCTGATGATCAGTTCTTTATTCACACTGTAAATTTTTATCTGTTTTTTCAGAAAATAGAAGATAGAGAAAAGAGTGTAGATTTAAAATCTAAAATCTAAAGTCTAAAGCCTAAAATCTTATCTACAGATGGATTAAACAATAATTTAACAGGTATTGTACCCGGAGAAAATAGAGTCACAAAAGAAAAAATCAAAGGCATAGCAGCGCCTCATTTTTTATTCTTTCTTCAATAATTCTATTTTCAAATTTCAATGAACTATAAATATTCTTAAAAAAGAAAAAAGTAGTCAGACTACTTTTTCTTCTTATGACGGTTAGCTCTCGCTCTCTTTTTACGTTTGTGAGTCGCTACCTTATGTCTTTTTCTTTTTTTACCACTTGGCATATTTTGAAAATTTAGTGATTAATAAATTAGTTTACTTTAGCTTCGGTATTCGTTTTAACTCCTTCAACAAAAACTTTTGCCGGTTTGAATGCAGGAATATTGTGTGCAGGAATTTTAATTGTAGTGTTTTTAGAGATATTTCTACCTGTTTTTTCAGCTCTTGTTTTGATGATGAAACTACCAAAACCTCTTAAGTAAACATTATCACCCGTTTCCAAAGAGTTTTTTACTTCGTCCATAAAAGATTCAACTGTTGCTTGAACATCTCCTTTTTCAAGACCTAATTTTTCTGAAATTTTCGCAACGATATCTGCTTTCGTCATTTTCTTTCTATTTTAAATTTATTGTGTAAAATTTTGAGGTTGCAAATATATGAATTAAAAAAACAATATTTCAACCATAAACGATTAAAATTTAATAACATAAACTTTTACTTTTGCTAACCAATTTTATCTGATGGAATTTTCTAACTTATTAATCCAATGGTATTTACAAAATAAACGCGATTTACCCTGGCGAAATACGGTCAATCCGTACCATATTTGGCTGTCAGAAATTATGCTCCAGCAGACGCGTGTGGCGCAGGGTTTGCCTTATTTTTTGTCATTTACCAGTTCATTTCCAACCGTTTTAGATTTGGCAAATGCTGACGAGGAGCAGGTATTGAAGCTTTGGCAGGGTTTGGGTTATTATTCAAGGGCAAGAAACCTTCACAATACGGCAAAATTGGTGGCATTTGAAAGGGGTGGTGTTTTTCCGGATAATTATAAAGAACTGTTACAGCTAAAAGGAGTAGGTGAATATACTGCTGCGGCCATCGCTTCTTTTTCGTATAATGAAGTGGTTCCGGTGGTTGATGGAAATGTTTTTCGCGTACTGTCGCGATATTTTGACATTGAAACGGATATTGCTTCCAGTGGAGCCAAAAAGGAATTTACAGAGTTGGCAAGCGAACTCATTCCACACGACAATCCTGCTTTGTTCAATCAGGCCATTATGGAGTTTGGGGCGCTGCAATGCGTGCCTAAAAATCCGGATTGTGGAACATGTGTGCTGAATTCGGGCTGTCTGGCACTGCAAAAGAATAAAGTAAACGAACTTCCCGTCAAGTTGAAGAAGACAAAAGTGCGCAATCGCTATTTTAACTATCTTGTTTTTTCAGATGACAACCAGAATCATATTGTAAGAAAACGAACCGAAAAAGGAATCTGGCATAACCTCTATGAATTTCCATTAATCGAGACGGCAGCTGAAGTCGATTTTGATACGATTTCAAAATTAATTTTTGAAGAATATGGTTCAAAGTTTGAAATTTTTTCAATAAAGCCGTTAAAAAATGACGTTATTTTGCATAAATTATCACATCAGCATTTGCATATTCGCTTTTTTCGGGTGTCTGTTCAAGGCGAGATGGAAAATGCAATGTCTTATGAATCAATGATTTCATTGCCATTTCCAATTGTAATTTATAATTTTATAGAAAAAGATTTGCCATAATTTATAAGGTTTATCAGAAATTATTATATTTGAAGGTTTACTAACTCCCCACGAAAAATGAATGGTACGCTAAATAAAGTGATTTTAATTGGGCACCTAGGCGATGATGTCAAGATGCACTATTTTGAAGGTGGTAACTGCATTGGCAGATTTCCACTGGCTACGAATGAAATTTATATTAACAAGCAGACAAACGAAAAGATTGCTTCTACGGAATGGCACAATCTTGTTGTCCGGAATAAAGCAGCCGAAATCTGTGAAAAATATCTGTCAAAAGGCGACAAGATATATGTTGAAGGAAGGATAAAATCCCGTCAATGGCAAACAGAAGAAGGTGTTACAAAATATACTACCGAAATCCAGGTGACAGAATTTACTTTCCTGACAACGAAAAAAGATATTGAAGCTGGTAAGCAAGGGTCATCAGTTGATGTAAAATCTGCCAATTTTGATTCTAACTCACCTGAAGAAGATTTGTACTAATAATGTTTAGAAAAAGTATAGGCCTTTTTATTTCCGGATGTATTCTTGCTTCTGTATGGGGTTGCCAGAACGACACAGTTCCAAAACCGGCAGGACAATTAAGGCTGGAATATCCAAAAGCCCAATATGTACACTTTGAAAATAATTGCCCTTATACGTTTGATATAAACGAAGATGCAATTATTTCGCAAAAAGGAGATTGCGATTTTACAATCAGCTATCCAAAAATGAAAGCCACAATTTATCTGACTTACAAACCTGTTAAGAATGATATTGAGGCGCATTTAAGAGATGCCCAAAATCTGACTTACAAACACACTATTAAGGCTGATGATATTGTGGAGCAGCCTTTCGTGAATGAAAAAAGCAAGGTTTACGGTATGTTCTACCGGGTTGGCGGCAATGCGGCAACCAATGCCCAGTTTTATGCTACAGACAGCCTGAGGCATTTTGTCACCGGTTCTGTATATTTTTATGCAAAGCCTAATTTTGACTCAATTATGCCTGCCTCAAGCTATGTCAAAAATGATATGCAGGTATTGATGGAAACATTAAAATGGAAATAAAAAAAGAGAACCAATTTGGTTCTCTTTTTTGTTATATCTTGTTTTGAGGAAGCATTAAGCGCTTTTTGCTTTTTTCTCATCTGTACCACAAGATTTCTTACCTGAACAGCATCCGCCTGCTTTTGCATCTTTAGCTTTATCATCGTGGCAAGAAGCTTTCTTGTCGTCTTTTTTCTTTTTCTCTTTTTCCTTTTCTTTCTCTTTGTAAAGCATTGCTTTGTCAGCAGATGATTTTACATTAGAAACTTTGTAAGTGGTTCCGCCTGCAACAGCTTCTACTGTTTCAACTAATGTTTCAGGAGTTTGTTTTGCAGCATCATAAGCTACGGTAGCTGTTTTCTTTTCGAAATCAACTTTGGCTTCCTGTACGCCGTCCAGGCTGGCTAATTTTTTCTCAATGGTTTTTGCGCATCCAACAGCACATGACATGCCGTCGATTTGGAAACTTGCGGTTTGTAAGTTTTCAGCAGTTGGTTTCGTTGCAGTCGTGTCTGTAGCAGTTTCTGTCGGTTCTCCGGTTTCTGTTGCTTTTGGCTCGTTTTTGCAGCTTACGAATAACATTCCTGAAAGCGCAAGGATAAGTAATGATTTTGAAAAATTCATAATGTTGTATTTAAATTTGAATTAACAATCCCTTTGAATTTTAAAGGTTTACAAAATTAATAAAAAAAGAAACGGGAAATTGGTTAAAATGACAGAATTTTGGGCTGTAAAAAATGCGTTATGAAAGCAGTGCCATCCAAATGGATTTTCTTATTCTTCCTTTCCTTAATTTGGGGGAGTTCCTTTATTCTGATAAAAAAAGGTTTGGTGGGGCTTACACCATTTCAACTAGGCTCGTTACGGATGATTTTTGCGGCTGTTTTTCTTTTGGCCGTAGGTTTTAAAAGCCTGAAAAATATCAAGCAGCACCAATGGAAATATATTGCACTGACGGCAATGATGGGGACTTTTTTTCCGGCATTTCTTTTTTCGATTGCCCAAACACAAATTGACAGTTCTATCAGTGCTGTTTTAAATTCACTCACGCCTTTGGCTGCATTGGTTTTAGGGGCATTGGTTTTTGGGCTGAATTTTCAAAGAAGGCAGATTTTTGGTGTGACGATTGGCTTGTTTGGGAGTGTTTTGTTGATTTTGAGCGGAGCCGTAAATCATCCCGGACAGAATTACTGGTTTGCGACCCTGGCTGTCTGTGGTGCTATTTGTTATGCTGTGAATGTCAACCTGATTAAAAAATATCTTTCGGATGTAAACCCTTTGAGTATAACGGTAGGCAATTTCGCCGTTTTATTGGTTCCGGCTCTTATTATTCTGTTTACTACAAATTTTCATGAAGTGGCCCATTTGCCAAATGTAAAAACGTCGATGCTGTTTATAAGTGTCCTGGCCGTATTTGGAACCTGTGTGGCGAATGTGTTGTATTTTAAGCTGATACAGATTTCTTCCCCGATTTTTGCTTCATCCGTAACCTATATGTTGCCAATTGTGGCTTGCTTTTGGGGTATTCTGGATGGCGAAAGCCTTACTCTGGTTCAGGCTCTAGGCGCTTTTATCGTATTGATCGGGATTTATTTGTCTGCTAAAAAATAAACTCGCAATTCTATTTAATTTTAAGCTTTGCGTCATTGCGTCTTTGCGTGAAACAGTTGCTCGCAAAGACGCAAAGTTTATAATACTTCTGCATGAAAATATTTCGTGTTTCTCCTTTGGGTGGAATTTACCGCATAAAAAAAGACTGCCAGCAATGGCAGTCTTTTTAATTTTATGTTTGATTCGGATTATTTGAAATCTGCATCAGAAACACCTTCGTTGATTTTTACATCAGAAGCTGTTAATTCGATTTCGATACCCACATTTAATGTAGTTTTAAAAGGAACTTTTACGCCTTTTACATCTTTGTAGTCAGAGAAAGAAACTACCTGAGTCATTTGCTGTCCTTGCATTTCCTCAGTGTTTGCTTCTGCCAGTTTCAATCCAGTTGTTATATCATAGTAAAGCGTCTTTTTACCGTCTTTGATAGCATATGCCTCTTTTCCGTCAATAGACTCGATTCCGGATAAAGTGATTCCAGGTTTTGTAGCCAAAGTCAATTCCGGGAAAGGAAGAGAATAGAATTTTGCGTTAGCAATTTTATCTGCGCTGTAGTCTTCTTTTTGACCTTGAGCCGACTCATATCCTTTAGTTCCGTCAAAAACTTCTTTGCTTAATGTTTGGCCCATACCTTTAACTTCGTCAACTTTTTTACCGGCTGCAGAAGATTTTCTTGTCATGGTAACATCAATTCCCTGAACTTTTCCGTTTAATGTAGAGAATACAGTTTTTACTGACTTCGCATTTTTGTCTCCACCAATTGCTTTGATGTAGTTGTCAAATACAGTTTTTGCTGTTACACCGGCAGGAACCGCTTTTTTAGCAACAGGCTTATCCACCTGGTTTCCGAATTTGTCGAAATAGAACATCGGGATTCCAAGTTTTTCAAGACCTGGCAATACGTCACTTCCTTTACCTGTAATGATAACTCTTGTGTTGTCAGCAAGGAAATACTTGTTTGCTACTCTCATGATATCATCAGCAGTTACTGCGTTGATATTCTTGATGTAGTTTTCGTAGAAATCAGCAGGAAGGTTCTGTGTTTTGGTCAATAAAGCATAACGGGCAACAGTTCCCGGTTTTTGGATTTGCATTACAAAGTTTCCAATGTATCCAGCCTTTACGTTTTTCAACATGTCCGGAGCTACTTTTTCAGTTCTGATTCTTTTCAATTCTTTGAAGAATTCAACTACAGCACTATCAGTCACGGCATTTCTAACCTGAGTGTTAGACTTGAATTTTCCAACATATTTGTCACCTCTAATGTTTGAACGGGCACCATATGTCCATCCGTGAGCTTCTCTCAGGTTCATGTTTAGGTAGCTGTTGAAGTCACCACCAATAATTTGATTAGCCAAAAGAACAGCGAAATAATCTTTATCAGTCATCTTTAGGTTAGAAACGTTAACCAAAGAAATTTCAGACTGAACAGCGTTTGGCATGTCCACAAAGTTAATCTGTGTGTATTGAACGTCTTTTGGGTCAGCATAAGTGATTACCGGAGCGGTAGCTTTTTTCCATGAACCAAAATATTTCTCAACAGCCTTTTTAACGTCTTTGAATTTTATATCACCTGTAATAACAAGGTAAGCGTTAGCAGGAACAAAGTAAGTAGTATAGTTCATGATGGCATCATTCAAAGTAACTTTGTTGATGCTTTCTTCAGTAAGATATTCTCCGTTTGGATGATTTTTTCCGAAAACCAATACATCTTCAACACGTGAAGCTACAGCCTGAACGCTTTTCTCCTGAGTTTTTAAGCCTTCAATCAGTTTTGTTTTTTCTTTGTCAAGTTCTTCCTGAGTGAAAACAGAGTTTAAAGCTCCGTCAGCCATCAATTCAAGAATTCTGTCAGAATATTTTGAAAGACCTGAAGCATAAGCTCCGTTAGCGCTAAATCCGATGTTAGCCCCAAGAAAATCAATTTCTTCGTTGAAAGCATCTTTTGACATCTTTTTAGTACCGCTTCCAATTAATGCGCTGGTAATTTCAGCAACACCTTTTTTATCGCCTTCTGCGTAAGGAGCATTGTCTAATGTCAGGTTGTAGGAAACTCTTGGAAGTTTATGGTTTTCAACAACCATTACTTTCAATCCGTTTTTTAATTCAAAGGTTTCAGGCTTCCCGATATTGATAACCGGAGCAGGACCTGGTTTTGGCTGTGGTCTGTCTTGTGCTTGCATAATTACTGTTAAGAACAAGCTTGATAAAATGAATATTGTCTTTTTCATGATGTATATCTTAGTTTTGAGCTTTGTCTTTTGCTGGTACGTAATCCAAAATCAATCTTTGGTTCGGGTTCAGGTATTTTTTTGCAATATCTCTGATTTCCTCACGAGTGATAGAGCGATAGATTTCAATCTCGGTGTTGATAAGGTTGATATCGCCGTACAGCATGTAATATGTAGCCAGGTTTTCTGCAATTCCTTCTACTGAAGCATTGCTGTTTACATATTGGTTCTCAAATTTATTCTGTAATTTCTGGAAATCTTTCTCAGAAATTAATTCTGTTTGAAGCTTAGTAACTTCTTCATCGATTTCTTTTGTAAGTGCATCAAGAGAAGTATCTCCCATTGGCAAACCATAGATGAAGTAAACGCCGTAGTCTTCCTGGCTGTAGTTAAAAGCGCCAATTTCTAAAGCCATTTTCTTCTGGTCAACGATTTTTTTGTAAAGTCTTGAACTCTTTCCATCGCTAAGGATAGAAGAAATCATATCCAAAACTTTTGCATCACGGGTTTTCATTGAAGGCGTTCTGTATGCCGTTACCAACATCGGAATCTGGATGTTCGGGTCTTCATAAGTAGCCTTAATAGTTTGAGTGATTGGGTCTTCAGTAAAAGTCTGTTTTGTAAGGTCTGTTTTTCCTTTTGGAATTGACCCGAAATATTGTTTTACCCATTTGATGGTTTTGTCGTACTCAATATCACCAGCTACAACAAGAACTGCGTTGTTAGGAACGTAGAACTTTTTGTTGAATGCCTGGAATTCTTCCAGAGTTGCAGCATCTAAATGTTCCATAGAACCAATAGGAGCCCAACGGTAAGGGTGTTTTTTGAACATGTTTTGTTTTACGGCAGTAATAAGATTTCCGTAAGGCTGGTTGTCTACACGTAATCTTTTTTCTTCCTTAACAACTTCGTTTTGCGTATCAACTCCAATCTGGTTGATTACAGGGTGCATTAATCTTTCAGATTCCATCCATAAACCTAATTCAAGGCTGTTAGAAGGGAAGATTTCATAGTAGTAAGTCCTGTCGTCTGAAGTATTTGCGTTATTGGTTCCTCCGTTTCCGGAAACAATTTTGAACCATTCTCCACGACCTATATTTTTTGTTCCTTCAAATAAAAGGTGTTCAAAAAAGTGAGCAAAACCAGTTCTTTCCGGATTTTCGTCTTTGGCTCCAACGTGATACATTACCGAAGTAATTACAACTGGAGCTGATTTGTCTTGATGCAAGATCACATGAAGACCATTTTCTAGTGTATATTCTTCAAAAGCTACTTTTTGAGCTGAAGCAACACTCCCGAGCATGAGAACTGAACCCAAAGCCATTAATGATTTTTTCATAACGATTAATAAATTTGTTATTGATTTTGACATTAGTATGCCAAATATGTGTTTTGTTACGCCAAATGTAGTTTTTTTTTAAGATTTATTCATGTAAATATAACTTTTTAACGGCTGAATGTTTTTACTTTTCGGAATGTTCTTTCCCGGGGTTAAAATGCTGTCTCTTTGAAGGTTGAATTTTTTTATAAGAACAATTGCAGGATTAATATTTAATCGTATATTTGCAACCTTAAAATTTAACTAAACATTATTGTTATGTACGCAATCGTAGAGATAGCAGGGCAACAATTCAAAGTAAGCAAAGACTTAAAGGTTTATGTTCACCGTTTAGCTAACAAAGAAGGAGATGCAGTTTCTTTTGCAAAAGTTCTTTTGTTGGATGATAACGGAACAATCACTTTAGGCGCCCCGGCTGTAGAAGGTGCTTCAGTAGAAGCCAAAGTGTTACAACACTTAAAAGGAGACAAAGTAATCGTTTTCAAAAAGAAAAGAAGAAAAGGTTACAAAAAGAAAAACGGACACCGTCAATATTTGACTCAAATCCAAATTTCCGGAATTACTGTTTCAGGTGCTAAAAAAGCTGCTGCTAAGAAAGAAGCTGCTCCTGCAACTGAAGAAGCGGTAGAAGCTCCAAAGAAAAAAGTAGCTAAGGCTAAAAAAGAAGATACTCAAGAATAATTAACATTTAAAACCAGTACGTCATGGCTCATAAGAAAGGTGTCGGTAGTTCCAAGAATGGTAGAGAATCAGAATCGAAACGTTTAGGTGTTAAGATTTATGGTGGTCAAGCTGCTATTGCTGGAAACATCATCGTTAGACAAAGAGGTTCTAAGCACAACCCGGGAGAAAACGTTTACATGGGTAAAGATCATACTTTACATGCAAAAGTTGACGGAGTTGTTAAGTTCCAGAAAAAATCTGATAACAAATCTTTCGTTTCTGTTGTTCCGTTTGAAGCATAAGAAAACCAAGATTTTTAGATACAAAAAGCCCATTCGAAAGAATGGGCTTTTTTGTTTTATTTGATTTTTGCTTTTTCTAAGGTTTCATTATAACCTTCCTTCATATCTTCCTTGGCTTTTTGTGCACCTTCTTTGATATCTTCAGAAGTTTCTTTTATGCCATCTTTGGTTGCTTCCCAGGCACTTTTTGCTTTGTCAACCGCAATCTGTGCTAATCTTTCGGCTTCCTTGTCGCCTTTTGCCTTAGCTTCTGCTAATTTCTTTTCAGCCTCGTCCAGATTGGCTTTTGCCTTTTCACTTAATTCAAGGTTCAGGCCGTTTTTCGTTGTCGTGGTGGTCACGGTTGTTTTTCCGTCTTCAGTTGTTGTTGTAACTGTTTCTTCTTTCTTGCAGGATGTAGCGAGAAACATACCGCCTATCGCTACCATAAACATTACTTTTTTCATGAGGTTGTTATTTAGTTACTATAAAAATAACAAAAAAGAGAGATATACAACAATAAGAATGATTGATTATCGGAAATCTATATTGAAATATATTTCGATGTACTTAATACTTTGTGCCTCTGCGGCTTTGCGAGCAATTATTTTCACGCAAAGGCGCAGAGTCGCAGAGTTTGTGAAGAAATGTTTTTTGAAATTGAATCTATTTCCTGTCTTCTTTCATTGGGTATAAGCTTACAGACTGGAATTTAAGAATAGATAATTCGGAAAGGAACAATGTTGATAGCCCGGTTTTCAATCATCAATTTTAAATCTTCACTCAGGAAATACCATTCTTCCTCATTATAATAGTCTTTGTCCTTTCTTTCGAGATAGATGTCAATGGTAGGAGTATAGCCCACATTACTGTCAAGGCTCGTCTGAATACCATTTTTTACTTCCACTTTTGTAATAGCATCACCAAAATGATTTTTGCAGAGAATGATAATGTCCTGACGTGTTACCACTCTCTGGTTAGAAACCAGATTTTCACGGTAGGCATAGATTTTCTCCGAATTGGAGAGTTCGTCTTTTCCTCCCTGGGTTGTAGACAGGAACATAATGTTGTCTCTTTCAAAATCCGAACCTTTATGGGCGACCAATCTTGAAAAAGTATTAATCTTGTTGGCGCTTTCGCCATTGGTTGTCCAATATTTGGCGAATAAGGTTCCTTTGTTGGAATTGCTGGTGGTATTGAGTATTAAATACGGGTTATTGATATTTTGCATGCCAACCTGTGACATCTTATTTCTGAAACGTGAAATAATCTGGTTGATTTCTTTCAGGTTATTATCTGTAAAATCATGTCCGAGTCTGGAAAATGCCGCGGCTTCATCCCGAATCAGGTCAATGAGATAGTTTATTTCTTCCGTCGCATTTCTTTCGTCAAAACGGGCAATGCCTCCAAAACGCAGGTAGGCATAGTCGTTGTCGCCCTTTTCATCATCGTTTTTGATAACGTCAAACTCGTTGTTCTTGTCATCAGTAACCGAGAAAAGCTCAAGAAAAAACTCGTTGTTCAGGTTCAGCGGATAAATATTCAGGAGGTTTTTGATATTTCCCTGTACCTCATTCAGTTTTTTGTTGATGACAGGAAAACAATTGTTGGCGCAGAAAATTTCAGAAAGAATATCTTTCCCGATAACATTAGGAAACTCAATGCGAATCCAAATCAGTTTTTCGTCGGCCAGAACTTTTAATTCTTCAGCAGGAATAAAACTACTCAATTCTGAAGGCAAGGAATAGTTATTATCAATATTGATAATGTCTTTTATAGTGATAAAATTCTTGCGGAAATAGTCGTTTGCGTGTTCCTGTGTCCGTTCAATATGATAGAATTCTTCCTGAATGAGTTCACCGTAATTGTTGGAATAATTTTCATCGTTGTTATATCCTTGCACAGTCTGCAACAAATGGTCGTTCAAATACCATTTGGCACGTGGCAGAAAGTGGAAAAAGGTATTCCTGTTGTGGATATTTTTCAGATAAAAATAAAACATCAGGTCTTTGATGATTCCGTCGCCCTGGTGTTTTAGTCCAAGCCAGATGGTTCCGTGAGGTGCCGGCTTAATGTAATTATTACTGCTGACCGTTTCCCGGAACTGTTCTTTCACAATCTGCTGTACTCCGCTTGGAAGGATTACATAGTTGAGTTTATTGCGGTTCAATTTTACAGGCTTTGTTGGCCCGAAAAAATAGTTTTTGATTATGTTTTCTGTCGGATTGTACGGATTTGCTTCTTTTTTCTGGAAGTAAAACTGATGATGGTCATTTAGTATCACTTCATTTTCTACAGGATAGGCCCTGACAATGGCTCTTGCCGGTGTTGCTTTAGCCGATGCTGTAGGTGTAAGGATATCGACCAGCCGTTCTGTAATCCTTCTTCGGCTGGAATAGATTTCGTTGGAAATTTTTTCCAATTCTTTGGCGCATACATCAAAAAGCAAATTGACAATAGGGTCAAAGACATTTTCCAGTTCCACGTCAGAATAGCCCCATTGTTTGGCGGCACGTTTGAGTAGTCGGTCTTTAATCTGATCTTTTGATAATGAATTCATTGATGATGCTTTTATTTAAATGAAAATGGCGCTAGAAAATAAGAACTCTTGTAATAATAAGGCTGGTTTGTTTTTTTGATTACTCCGTAAACCACAATGTCAAGACGTTTTTTGACGCGAATATTGGTTTCGTAGCTTACCGTATCTTCACTTACGCCAAGCGTTACATCGGTAACGGTCAGTCGCTTTTCATATTTTTTCACCTTTTCATGTACAGATTCCTTAATCATGTCTTTTAGCTGGTTGGCATTAGACAACAGGTTGAAATCGGTTTCCCAGATAATGGTGCCAAAATCGTCATCATATTTATATTCTCCGAAAATCGTAGTGATTATCAGGGAAATATACTGTGCCAAAGATTCTTCGATAGTGACTTTCCTTATATCTTCACCGCTTGACAGCCGCTTAAAATCAATTGGAATCTTGTAGTATAGGTCTTTCATGTTCTATCGTAAATTTAATGGCTCCTTCTTCATTTAATGTGACTTTCAACGAATCGCCTTTTTTGATTTCGTTGGAAATAATCATGCGTGACAATGGCCTTTTTAACTGATTGCGGATAGTTCCTTTGATTGGTCGCGCCCCATATTCCGGCGTGAAACCCATCAGGGCAATCTGTTCTTTGTCTTTTTCGTCTATATGCAGCGTGATGTCCAGCTTTTCCAGAAGCTGCAAAAGTTCTTTCTTTAAATGGATATCAAAAATTCTCGAAACGCTTTTTCTGCTGATTGGTGCAAATGGGATGATTTCCGTAAGACGTCCTAAAAACTCGGGTCTGAAATAGCCGGTCATCAATTGAATAAGGTCGTTTGATTTTGGAATGATGTCTTTTTCAAATGATTTTACGATAAAATCAGAACCAATATTTGAGGTAAAAAGAATTACAGAGTTTGAAAAATCACCTTCTTTGCCTAAACGGTCATGGAGTTTTCCTTCGTCCAGTATTTGTAGGAATACGTCAAAAACTGATTTATGGGCCTTTTCGATTTCGTCGAATAATACAATGGAATATGGTTTTTGCCTGATTTTGTTAACAAGAAGTCCGCCTTCTTCATAGCCTACATATCCCGGAGGTGCCCCGTATAAAAGTGCTGCGGAATGTTCTTCTTTAAACTCTGACATGTCCAACCGAATAATGGCATTCTCGTCACCAAAAAGGAAGTCAGCCAATGATTTTGCCAATTCTGTTTTTCCGGTTCCTGTTGGTCCCAAAAAGAAAAAGGAACCTATTGGCTGTCCTGGTTTTGTGAGTCCGGAACGGGATTCCAGTATGGCATCAGAAACTACTTTCACGGCATGGTCCTGACCAATAACTCTCTTTTTTAGGGTATTTTCTATATCGAGTAATCGTTCGCGTTCATCAGATTTTACTTTTCCTGCCGGGATTCCGGTAATACCCGAAACCACGTGCGACAGGTGTGATGGGGAAACAATGTTTTCTTCTTCATTCAAGCGCTCCAGGCTTTCTAAAAGACTTTCCAGATGCGCTATTTTTTTATCGCTGGCAACAGAAGAAAAATTGTCCTCGTCTTCGCTGAAAAGCTTACCGGTTTTATTTTGGATGTCAGAATGAAGCCAAAGCATCTTTTCTTCTTTTTCAATTTCCTCAATACTATCATTGATGGCCGAAAGCTGTTTTTTTAATTCCGGCAGTTCTTTTTTGATAGTTTCTTTGGCCACTTTTAAAGATGACATGGTTCTGTCAATCAAATCCAGGGCAGAATCCGGAAGCGATTTTTCCTTTAGATAGCGTTTTGAAAGTCGGATAGATTCTTTAAGTCCTTCTTCATCAATGCTAAAATCATGATGTGTCTGGTAATGGGAAATCACATTTTTAATCATTCGTAAAGCCAATTCCTGATTAGGCTCGTGGATTTCCAAAGTTTCAAAACGTCTGGAAAGGGCATCATCCTTACCAAGCGATTTTCTGAATTTTTCTGTAGTTGTGGCTCCAATAAAAGTAATGTCGCCTTTAGAAAGTTCAGATTTTATAATGCTGCCAATACCATTGCCCTGATTGGAATCAAACAGTTCGTGGATATCGTCTATAAAAAGTATCGGCTTTTCATAGCCCTTTACTTCATTGAAGATTTTCTGTAAACGGTCTTCTACTTCGCCTTTGTATGAAGCACCGGCGAATAAAGGCCCGATATTGATTTCAAAAACCGAAGCATTATTAAAGGCTGCCAAAATAGACTTGTCTCCAATTTTATGGCAAAAGCCTTCAATTAGTGTCGATTTCCCGACACCGGATTCTCCGATAACGATAACGTGTGGTTTCAGTTTTCGGTTTAATATTTCTGTAATGGTCTTTAGTTCTTCATCACGTCCAATCATCGGGATAGATTGCTTTGACTTCAGATGTTTTATTTTGTCCGTACAGTATTTGTCTAAGGTAGAGCTTCCTGTTGGGGCGATTTTTGTTTTTTCAGAATTGTTTTGCGGTTTTGCAGTTCCTGAATCAAACATTGATGATAAATCAGCAGGCGTCAAAGGCAATGACTTTAGCTGGTCGTGTGAAAATCCCACGCCGGGAGTTACCAGTGCTTTTAGGATGGGAACAAAGCTGGTTTCGTCACCCGTCTTCTTTGCAATATCTTCGGCTTCTGTCAGCACGGCATTCATACCGCTGTCCGGAGCCGGGTCATCGCTTGGTTTAGAAGATTTTGGATACTCGCTGATTCGGATATCGGCCCATTCATCCAAATAAAACACGTCTATTCCTTTGGCATCCAACTCACGCATGAAATTGAATTGCGGATTCAAAAGCGCCTTTAGCAAATGAGCAGGAGCATACTTTTGGTTGAAATTATCCTTCGCATATTGTTTTGCAATATGAATTGCCTGCAAAATATCTTCTGTGACCATGATTTTCTGATTTAGTTCGTCCTTCTGTTCAATTGCTGCGTTAATCTCAGGTCGCGGAGCAATTCCTTATTCTCTTCTTCGTATTCTTTTAATTGCTTGTTGAGCAGGTCAATTTCCTTTTTAGAATCATTGACTTGCAACAACAGTTTCTTTGTTTTAACCAAATCGTTAATCGTCAGAATGACATTGTCATATAGTTTTAGTCCCTGGTCAGAATCGGCAGGGATTTTTTCTTTCAGGTCTACCAATTCAAAGCTGATGTTCTGTTCAATGAACTGGAAGCTTTCAGGAGCCTTATCTAATGAGTCAATCAAAACGCCAATGTGCTCCAACCTGTCAGAGAATTGTTTCTGAAAGTTAAACTCGGTCATGATTTTGTCATTTTCGCTTTTGAGAACTTCATTTTCTTTCAAAGGCAGTTTGTAATTGAAAAATATCGCAAAAAACAATACTCCGGTTGTGATGATAAACATCAATAGGAACAAGAGGAAAGCGGAAGTTCGTTCTTTTCTATTTAAAATATCCATGTTTGGTGTCGATTTTGGGTTGGTTTATTCTGCTAAAAAGGTTGGCGATGAATTAGGAGAATTATTGTCTTTGTCGCTATTGCCAAAGAAGCTTGGCTTTTCGTTTCTGACAATATTTTCGTTGACAAAGATTCCCGTGTCGCGTTTTTTGCCGATATAGTCGAGCTGGTTTAAAATAGTAAACAGATAGTCAATTTTTGAAATAAAAGTATTGACCTGGTTTACGGTTGGCTCAATATCATAAGCTTTGTATTTGGTGTTTATAGTTTCAGAAAACAGCCTTTCATAGTCGCCACTGGAGATTTCTGTCCATTCCGAAAAATAGTTGAAAAGCATTTCTTTTCCGTCTCCTGAAAAAGAATCAAAGCTGTTTTTGATGATTCGCGCCAGACTGACCGTGTTTTCCAATACTTCCATCGGTTTCATGGAGAAATTCACCCATTTGCTTCTTGTGATGTTTTGGGCCACATAACTCAAAATCTTTTCGCAGGCTTCAAAAACCATATTGGCAATCAGGTTTTCATCTTCTGTACTGTTCCTGAACCTGATTTTTTGGGAAATTTGAACCGAATTGAACTCCAGCTGCTTGAAGAAAGATTCGTAGTTTTCAAATAAGGTAATCAGGGTAGGATGGCTGTTAATGGTTAAGCTTGGCGGGATAAAATCGGTCAGGATTTCATAGTTGTTGGCCGAAGTCTTGAATTTAGCCAAAGGAAATTGTAAAGCGCCAATATTATTTTGGTTGACTTCGCTTTCAATAACGCTGGTCAGGAAATAACGAGACATGGCATTTGGAAAACGTGGTGGCACTTCCTCCATGTTTTGCTCGCCCGTTGGTATTCTTTGGAAAGGATCGACATTCAGTAAAAGAAAGTAATTGTTTTCTTTAAGGTCGAAATCCTTCAACTCAATTTTCTCGTTAAATTCTCCGGTATAGTCGGTAATCTCAATTCTTCCTCCACCCGGAGTTACTGCCTTGAGAAGTTTAATGCTAACGCTTAATTCGTTGTGAGCATCGATAGAAATTGAATACTGGAATGGTCTTGACAAATGAGTCGACAATAAGCCGTAATTCAGCTCATTCACGCCCAGATTGCGCGCATCCCGAACCAGATCCTCAATGTTGTCCTGTAAAGTGATGAAATGGTTTTTGTTGATCTTCATTCCATCGATCCAGTTTACCGGAAAGTGTTTTATATTTTCAGCCATAACTAAATGAAATTATATTCGTTGACAAATTATCGTTGCTCCGTCTTTAATATTGTTAGTGTCTATTGCTAGTTCGGGGTCTATGTAATCGGATGAGCTGAACCATTTCGGCTTCGTGTAAAAATACCATCCATAAGGCTGGTTTTTATCGTCCAGATAGCGGACCTGGCTGTTAGGATTCTTCTCATTGTAATCGTTTATGAAATAATAAAACAGTTTACCAAAGTCAAAGGCACGAGGCGCTTTCACCTTAAAATTGATAATCGTTGAATCGTTTGCCTTTTTCGTAAACACTAAATTTACGATAATTATATTTCTCATTTCAGAAATATGTGGTGCCGGATATTTTGAATTTACCGGATAGAACCATCTTTTATGAAGTTTGGCCGGGATTGAAATAGCAGTTCTGAAAAGACAAAAACAAAGTGTCGGAATCAGGAAAAAGAGCATGGCTCCCAAATAATAATACATATACGGCAGTTCCTGGAAATGTCCTACCAGCATAATTACAAAGGCTTCCATGAAAATTCCGGACACAATAGCAATAAAAATTTCCTTGTAGATTTCCTTTGCATCAAACTGCTTGAAATAGAGATGGAAAAATGTCAGGTGAATGGCACCGGCAATTAATAAATAAACCTGAAACGAAATAAAACGGATGTTTACCGTTGTGTCTTTTAAATTAAATAATATGGCCCCAAAAACAAGGAGCATGAGTCCCTGACAGAGTATATAGATAAAATAGCTTTTTTTCTCTTGCCTGAATTTGGGCGTTTTCATCCCAATAAACATGCTGATAATCATCGCTACTGCAATGGCTAAAAAGATATAGACTAAAGTTTCGGTTCCTCCGATGTGGTTTAGATATTTTCTCATATTACTGTTGATATTCCGAGTCTTGATTTATAAATCGTATCGTCCATTGCAAAAAGTTCGTCTTCTGAATTCAATTGGATTTCAAAAGAGTATTGCATTTGGAAAGGAAGAAAAAGGTTAAAGAACGTAGTCAAAAAATTCTCTAATACGTGGTCGTCAAAATAATCGGGAAGATTGTCAGGATTTTTTAACGGTCCAACGATGAAATTATATTTTTTCAAAAAGATTTCCTGGTTGCTTTGCAATGTAGTGGTGATGCCCATAATCATTTCGCCTGAATTTTCCTCAATATCATGGCCGTTTTCCAATTGGATATTTTTTGAGGTGTAACTCACTTCTTCTCCCAATATTTTTTCCAACATTTTGCTGATGTCGGAAATGTTTTGACCTGAATTTCCTTTGAGTTTCATCAGCGCATAAAACATTTTTACGGTCAGTACATCCGGAATGTTTTTTTCAATACCCAAAATCATCCGGATGATGTCGGCAATTCCGTTAGTGCTTAATTTGGAGAAAAAATCAGATTCGTGCCTTTCTATCTGATGGCGGAATCGGAACAGCTCGTTCTCTAAAGGATTATAGAAATGACGGGCTTCTTTTTCTTCTTTTTTGCGAATTTTGAATTCCTGCGAAGGGTCGTGCCTTTGGTCGCGGTTTCTGTAATTATGCGTGATGCTTTCCGGCAATATATCATAAAAACCGTCACGACTGGTATTGATGTGCAGGATGTCCGAATCATTTACATCGGTTGTAATGCTCATCGTATCCTTGCTGAATTTTCTGTAAAAAACGCCATTCGATTTCAGGACAATGTCCAGGTCGTCTGTTTTGTTTTTCAGAAGCGCATCAAATAACAGTTCGGCCTTCAGGTCGAAAGTTGTCAGGTTTCTGTGATTTTCTATAAAAAATCGATTTTTTGTCATAGCTAATTATTGCTTAAATCTGCCTGCGGCTACGAAATTTTTTTTCCAATATGCTTTTTTTAAGCTTGAGATTTCGACGCCTCCGACCTGGTTAGCTGAAAAAAACTTATTGTTCTTGAGATAAATTCCAACGTGTGAGATAATTTTTTCATCAGTAATCCTGAAGAAAACCAAATCTCCCTCACGTAATTTTTCGTCAGACTTAAACAATTCAACTCTGTTGTCCATACTCATTTCTGAAGCAGTCCTCGGGAGTTCCTTTTTGTATACATGCATATAAAGCTCCTGCATCAAGGCAGAGCAGTCGATACCAGCCCGTGTTTCTCCCCCGTAAATATATTTTGTGCCTTCCCAGCTTTTTATAAAAATGTACAGTTTCTCGTTTATTATTTCTGTTTCACTTACTTCTAATTTTTTTGCAAAATACTTTCGGTCATCGTCGCTCAAAGTAGTACTGTAGGAATATTTTGCATTTGAGTTTTTCTTATTGTTTCCAGCTTGCGATTTAACAAAATCATCGGTAATGACAAAGTCTTTTTTAGGCAGGCAAGAGACAAAACTCACACTCACAAGGCTTAAAAAAATAAACTTTTTAAACATATTAAATGGCGTTTTAGTTCTGCAACTCTTAACTAGATAGATAAATATTCGTTGAGCTTTTGAAGGGGGAAGCTGATTATCTAAATATAAAAATTTTGGGAACTAATTTATACATTTAGGATTTAATATCCATTTCCATGATGTTAAATTAATACTTTTTACCCATTAAATTCACAATTAACACTTAGGCAAAGTGAATTTAACAAAATATTATCATTAATTAGGAAGGCAGGAAAATCAAGTGCTCACGCTTTAAGCATATGTTAAATCCTTGTGACTTTAACAATAATTTTTTTCATAAACTATTTTAACTTGAAAAACCAAAGGAAATTTTTATAAATTTGGAATAAGACAAATTTCGCTTATTTATCGCCCCCAGCAATTTATAATTAATAATTATAAAATGAATAAGAGTAATCAAATAAAAACCCATTTTGATGGAAAAATTATATTGTTCTTCTTTATAATTTTTGTCATGTCATGTGGGCTGCTGGCCTTTAAGATAAACAATAAAGCGATTTGCACCGTAAAGGAGTTCAAAATCGATGCTCCTACATTTAAAGCAGGTGAGTTAATCACTTTTTCAGATATTACCCCTAATTCCTATGAGTGGAGATGGTATTTTGGGGACGGGAGTAAAATTTCTTACCGTTCAAAAGTAGCACACTCATTTTCTAAGCCAGGCAAATACACCGTAAAGCTTTTGGTTAACAACAGCTGTACAATTGAAAAAACGATTACCATTCTTCCAAAGAATGATGTGATTGATGAAAGTCTATTGCCTAAATTTTTTGCTCCTACAGTAGTATATGAAGGCGAACAGGTACGTTTCAGAGACTCAACAGCACATGCCAAATCATGGGAGTGGAGATTTGGAGACGGAATCAAAATTGATGCGATTGATCAGAATCCTACCTATGTATACAGGATTCCGGGAGAAAAAATAGTGTCGCTGGTTGTAAATGGCGATATTAAATATGTAAAGCAGAAAAAAATAACAGTACTACCTGCCAAAAAAGAAACTAAAGATGTTGTTTCTGAAAGATTGGCAAGAAGAAGCAGTTCCAGAGCCGATATCGTTGATGAATATTTCAAGCAATTACCGGAAGCGCCAAAACGAAGTGCCGAAATTGCCGGAATTAATGAGGAGAAATTCAAAGCCATATTGATGGGCATTTGTGAAGACAAACTTTCTTTTGATAATGTAAAACGTTATTTCTGCGAGGACGATCTGCCACTGGTTAAGCTTCGCAATGGGAAAACAATTTCACTGAAAGAGCTTGATGATGCAATTCGTGACAGAAATATCAACATCAAAAAGATCGAATTGCAAAGAGACCAGGACGGATGCGTAACAGTTATCAATCTGAACTACAGATACAAAACAATTTTTTAAAGCTCTTTCTCTATACTATAAAATTAATATTTAATACTAGACAGCATGGCAAATTCATTTTCAAACAGTTATGGAATCGGGGGTAACGAAGTCAGACAGGAAGGTCAGGAAAGCATTCTCGAAATCCCACAAAATAAAACTTTAATCGCCCAAAAATTAACGCCTAATACGCCTGTGCGTCCGGAAATCGTTACAGGTTTAAAAAATATGGATGAGGTTTTTGAACATTTTGATCCAAAAATCAATGTGGCTTTCGAAGATGAAGACGGTAAAGTTACGCGTGAAGAATTAGGATTTAAAAATATTGGAGACTTTTCTATTAATGGTCTTATAGCCCAAAGTCCGTTTCTGACAGATTTAAAAACTAAAAACGAACAATATCAAAAAATGATCAAACAATTAAAAACCAATAAGGTTTTAAAATTGGCGCTTCAGGATCCTGGTGCAAGACAGTCGATCATTGATACTATTGAAGCATTAATAAAAGAAATTGAACAATCTGATAAATAATTAAGCCATGGCAAATCAAGAAAACACTAAAGCAACAAATACAACATTGGCGAATCAGGAACGTTCAACCAGAACACTGGAACAAAATGTTGAATCTTTTATACAGTACGGAGGCTTCGATTTATTGGAAGGCGCTATTGAAGGCGTTCAGAACTTAAACCCTGAGCGTAAAGCACGTAAAAATATTTTCTTAAGCGAAAGCAGTAAAAAAACAGAGCGCCAGGCATTAAAAACAGTGCTTAAGCTTTGGGCAGAATCATTAAAGACCACAGACAATCTGTTGGATTTGGTTTCTGAAAGTGCTAAAAAATCAGATATAGCTGAACAGACGCTAAAGAAAAACCTTGCTATTGCTGTTGCAGAGTCAAAAGAACTGGAAGAAAACTACAGAACACTTTCGCTTTTCTATAAAAATACTGAAGAAAGTAAGGTTAAGAATGTGTCCATCATGAATGCAGAATTGGACCAGTTGAAAGATCTTGACAATTCTCGTTTTATCGATAACATTCAGGAAGAATTAGTAAACGGATTTGACCGTTTGGATTTACGCCAAAATTACTCGCTTTTAGTAATCCCGGGCTATTTGGGTTCGAACAAGGTTATTGAAAAATGGGCAAAGATTGCTTATGATAATAAAGTAATGCTGATTACAGATTTCCAGCATTTGGATGAACCGGATGATGTTATGGAAATGTTTGAATCGGCTAGCCTGACAGGTGGCGATACTTATCGTTCTAATGTAATGATGGCGTGTAACTGGCTGGTAGGTCGTGGAAAACACGATGAAATTGAAGAAGACGATCATTTATTTATTCCGCCATCGACTGCATTGGCAGGAAAAGTATACAATACTTTGATGTCTCAGGTAACTGCTGGTAAGAAATACGGAGGAATCAACGAGGTTGACGGAGTAAAATTCGACTTAAAGAAGAGCGAAATTGCCAACCTTGAAAATTTAGGATTGATTCCAATGGTAAACGAGTATGGAAAAGTTATGGCTTTTTCGGGCAAAACGCTTTTCAACGGTGACAACCTTGGACTTCAGACATATTCTGTTGTAAGGGTTTTTGACTATGTGACCAAAGTGCTGATGGATTTCCTAAACAGAAGAGCTTTTGAAAACTTCAATGCCAAAACAAGAAAGGAAATCCTGAACCAGATTGTCAAATTCTTAGACAATGTTGCCGGACCAGACAAGCTTATTGAAGATTTTGAAATCAAGAGATTTGAACAGGATCCGAATCAGAAAGACAGAATATTTTTGGATATCCGATTGAAACCGTATTTCCCGGCTAAGAATTTCCTTATCAAAATGGATGGCCAAAAAGGAGATGACGGTAATGATTGGGATACTGAATATGCTGAATCAAAATAAGATTGGGCTGAAACATCCTTATAATGTTAAAAAACAATGTATTAGCATTAATTTCTTGATAATTTAACCTCAAATTAATTGCAGGGAATTTAAAAAATTAATATCTTAGAGTAACTGAAAATCAGAATAGTAGAATAGAAAATCCCCCCAACTTCTATCACAATTAATAAATTTTAATCTTTAAATTTTTTTATTATGTCATTCAAATCAAAACTAAAAGTTGGCGGAAAGGAATTAAACATTTTGAACGCTTCGTATGATTTGCATCAAGAAGTAGATGCTAGTGGTCGCCCATCTTCTGTTACACGCGGAGGAACAATCAATTTAACTGTCGAATCAACCGGAGATTCATTCTTTTTTGAATGGATGACTAACAACTTCGAGAGAAAAGACGGATCAATCCAGTATGTTAAGCGCGATACCGACGCTAAACTTAAAGAAATGAACTTCAAGGAAGGATATCTTGTAAAATACAGAGAGTCTTTCGATGCTCAGGATGGAAATCCTTTAACTGAAACCTTCACAATTTCTGCAAAAGAAATTTCTATGGGTGGCGGTGAGCACATTAACGAATGGGTTTAATTCAATTAGAATTACTTTCAAGTTTTTAATGATAAAGGGTTTGTGCTGTTACATTCCCTTTATCATTATATCGTACTATTTGCAGTTTTTTTAATTATTTAAATCTATCTACTTATGTCATTTTTAGCAAAGCTTGAAATTGATGGAGAGGTATTGAATGTTTTGGAATTTCAATGCACTCTTGGTCAAGATACAGATAAAAGCGGAAAGCCGTCTGCTGATCCTGCTGGCGGAAAAATCCGAATCGTTGTAGAATCTACAAAAAGTACCATGCTGTTTGATTGGATGGTAAGCAATTCCCAGACGAAAAACGGTAAACTGACTTTTTACAGGCGTGATGCCATATCGAAAATGAGGGAGCTTCAATTTAAAGAAGCCTATTGCATCCGATATGATGAGGCTTTTGTTGCCTATAATACTATGTCCATGAGAATTGAAATCGTGATTTCAGCAAAAGAAATTAATATGAACGGTTCTCAATTTGTAAGAAACTGGCCGTTGAAATTCTAAAATAAATTTTATGGACGAACTTAATACTAAATTTTTTATAGGGTTGAGTTGGCATTTCGGCGGAGGTCCAAAATCATATTTTAGCGGTACAGCCGGCGTGGGTGTCAGCAGAAGATTTGGTCCGGTTGATCCGGGTGTTAACATCGCTATCAATGCCTATAATGGAGGTATGGGAGCGCTTTCAGGCAGTAATGCCATGAATTTTGATGTTGTCATGACCGGTAAACTGACAGTTGGTGGGGGTCGTACCAATCCAATGTCTGTCTATCCTTTACATATGGATAGCGGAACCGGAATGGAAGACACCTATAAATATTCAGGAACACTCGGAACCAGCATGGTCCTGAACAATAACGACAGGAATCAGCAGGTAGGTTTTGTACAGCTAAGAGCCGATAATTTCGGTTTCCAGTTCTACAATGACTTTGGTGGTTTTAAGAAAATTGGTATTGCCGATGGACACGATCGTTGGTGGACCGGAGGTGGAAAGGTGATTCTGGGAAATAACAGAAGCAACTATCAGATGATTATTGCCAGTGATGTTTTTACAGCCGACACTGATTCTGAAAGTGTTACTGATTCTGAAGCTGCTAAACGAAGTCTTGCTGATTTTCAACAGCGACATATTGGAAGCAGCGGATTTGAAAAATTCAAGGATAAGGCATTTAACTATACGCCTACTACAGCTACTGAAGTTGGTCAGGATTTTTTAAATTTTAAAAGAGATGGAGTTGCGTGGAATCCTAATGCACATTCATTTGACCTAAACCAGGGAAGAACTTCTTTTCATGCAAGAACGCCACAAGGTAGTATAGGAATCAATGGAATTGGCCAAGGCCATATGTATTCGCAGGATATGATACACCGATTTATAAATTTTCACCTGATCCCGTCTGAAAGACCAAACTATTGGGAAGTACAGACAGGACCTAATATTAATACAGGATTTTAATGAAAAATAATTTATGGATTATGATGCTCCTGGCGGCTCTTTTTTTTTCCTGTTCCAAAAAGGTATACGTCAGGAATGACTATCATTTGTTTGAGGAAAATTTCACCCTTGCTCCGGATGCGCTTTTGAGAACAGACGGAGTTTATGTTTTAGAATCTATCTGGAATAAGGATACGGGAGAACGTAAGGCAGATGAGCATATTTCCTATAAATTTTACAATACCGGGCAAGCAAATCTTACTGTTGATTTGGACAGCAAAATAAAAACGGAAGAGGACTATCTCGAAAGCATTAAAGAACATATTGCTTCAACCAATAAAGCTGGATTTAAAACCCATTTAGAAGGATATTATCGTCTTCAGGGCAATAAAATAGTGATAGAACGTATTACCATACCCCGTGATGTGGCAGTTTACAGCTATGGATATGTAGAGAACGGAAAGCTGGTAATTGTTACAGAAACTATTGAAGGAAAAGGAAAGTTTAGCGACAAGCATTTCACAGATAATTATAAGGCAACCTATGTTTTTGTGCCTTTGGAAAAATCAGGGCTCAGTAATCTGAAGCCCGGATGGTAATCAGAATAAGATGAAGATTGGAAAAAAATACATACTCCTGTTTTTTTTCTTGGCTATGCAGTTACATGGTCAAGAAAAAAAATATGCCGTTTCTGATCTTGATGATGCCTATCTTCAGGAAATGAAAGCTGAAAATGCGGAGCTTTCTGCAAGGATTAAAACCTTTCCTCAGGAAATACAAGACATCAACAAGAAAGTCAGTCAGGCTATTCGTGAAAATAACGCTCCAAAAGCATTGGAACTGGCTGTGGAAATGGATAAAAAATATCCGAAAAATGCCGACATCAAGAATTTTATCGGGAAGCTGAAAACCAAAGAAGCAAAATATGATGAAGCCGTACTGCTTTTTGATGAAGCTTTGGCTATCAATCCGGGTAACAAATGGTTTTACATAAACAAAGCAACAGCTTTGGCGGAAAATAATAAAATTGAGGAAGCGCTAAAAACAATAGAAAAGCTCAATTCGGCCTTTCCAAATTGGAGTATCGGCTATAATTTTAAAGCGTCCTTATTCAGAGAACTGAATCAGCAGAATGAAGCTCTGAAAGCTTATGAACAGGCTCTAAATGCAGCACCTCCAAGCGCTCAGATACTGACAAACAGGGGAGACTTTTACTTGGAATTAAGCAGAGAAGAACAGGCAATTGCAGATTATAAAAAAGCATTGGAAATCCAGCCGGATTATGCTAGAGCGAAGGAAAAACTAAAATCAATTCCAAAGACGGTTTCCGATAAGAAATAAAAACAGTTTATTAAAAAAAGTAGAGTCATGCCAATCAGTACTCAGATAAAAATAGAAATTGCAGGAGAAACACTTACCCGTTTTTCAAAATTAGTGATCGATCAAAAAGTGCATTCGCACCATAGATTTTCACTACTGCAGCCTTTACCTAAAGAATTTGTAAGCCAGGCCATTGATAAGGCTCAAGGTTATATTGGGCAAGCCATAAAAATAACAATCAGTCCGTCCAATATGATGACGGCCTCTCCATTAACGTTCAATGGTATTATTACCGAAGCTCAGATGGTTCGTACAGCTGGAGCTTCCGGAGGTATAATTATTAATGGTTTTAGTCCGACTATTTTATTGGAAGGTACACCTAATACGAAATCATATACTGATAAGTCGCTTGCGGATATCGTTCAGGAAGTGACAGGCAATTATTCCGCTGATAGTCTTAAACCGGCCGTTTCCGTACAAAAAGATGCCTCTTTACCCTATACGGTACAATATTCGGAAAGTGATTTTTCTTTTTTATGCAGGATTGCACAGAAAAAAGGACAGTGGTTTTATTTCAATGGAGAAGAACTGGTATTTGGTAAACCGAAATCTAAAAACTTTACTTTAGAATATGGCAGGTCACTTCATTCCTTTAATATTGAAATGAGGGCCAAATCTCTTGGATTTGAATATGTGGGTTACGATCCATCCAATGGTGAAACCCAAAGAGCAAGCTCTTCAGAAGCGAATTATCAGCCCGAAGGTTACTCAAAATCCGTATTCGAATCGTCAAAAAAACTATTTCCAAATTCGTCAACAATGCTGTATTTCCATTCTTTGGAAGAAGGAAATTCAAAAACCCATTTGACAGACCGTGTAACGACCCAATTGCAGTCTCGTGCTGCGGATCTCGTAACTGCAAAAGGCGATTCTGATGAAACAGGATTAAGAATAGGCGACGTAATAAACATCAAGGAGCCGGCTTTTTCGCTGACGGGAAATCTTTTGGACGGATTGCAGGAACAAAATTTTGGCAGTTATATCATTACTGATATTATGCATATCTGCGATGAGTCGGGAAATTATCACAACACTTTTGATGCTGTGCCTGATACGGTCGTTTCACCACCCTATGGCAACGTACACAGTTTTCCGGTTGCAGAATCACAGCCGGCTACTGTAATTTCAAATGATGATCCGGCCGGACTGGGAAGAATTCAGGTTGCTTTTGCCTGGCAAAAAGATTCGGGTGCCAATACACCATGGATTCGTATGACCAATCCGCATTCCGGAGGAGGAAAAGGATTTTATTTTATTCCGGAAGTAGGTGAGGAAGTATTGGTTGGTTTTGAAGGAGGAAATGCTGAAAAACCTTTCGTATTGGGTGCTATGTATAATGGTTCTGCCTTGAGCGAATATCACACTTCTGGGAATGATAAAAAAGTAATCCAAACCCGTTCGGGTACGAAAGTAATCATGAATGATGCCGAAGGAAGTATCTTTATTGAAGACCCGAGTGGCAATACATGGCTTATGGATGGAAAAGGAAATATCAATGTAAATGCTCCAAAAAACATGACGTTTACTATTGGCGAAAACTTTAATATTTCTGTAGGTAAGGACATGATTACAAACATTGGCGAAAACAGGACTACCAATGTCACATTAAAAGACAAGCTGCAGGCTCAGGAAGCATTTGAAACGATTGACCAGAATAAAACTGTCAAAGTAAGCGGTGACCTGAAAGAAAGTACCGGAACGACGACACACAAGGCGGAACAGGGAGATATATTCTTCCAAAGTGCCGGTGTTGCCAAAGTGTTGGGAGCTATAGATGCTAAAGTGAATAAAGGATAAACATTGAGGCCAAAATCATACAAATGAAAATCGCGAAATCTTATTTTTTCTTCTTGTTGCTCTTGCTGGCCTTCAGTAGTTCCTGCAAAGAGAACAACACAAGTAAAAACGATAAAGACAAAGCACTTAAAGACAATAGTACAAAAACAATGAATGTAGAAAAATTTTACTGGGAAGAAAACATCAATAGCCCGTTAGGGTATCCTGTTGAGGTCTACAGAGGTGGACTAGAAGCCAAAGACGGGAGCTATGTGAGTTTGAGTCTTGGTCCTGATGCAGGCAACTGGGGAGAATTAGGAAGCGGAATGAGCTCAGGCGAGAAACCTGTTCCAAACCGGCTTAATGTAACCTGGATTTCATATGCAGAAAATATTTTCTACGACATCGATACCGAAATTGACCATGATAAAATGGTAAAGCTTTTTAAGGAAGGCTACGAAGAAAATAATAAGAAATGGGGCCGAAGAAAAGAAAATTATAGAACCATAATTGTAGGTTTTGCGCCGGGTGGTGTAGCCGTAATCTGGTTGGCCGGAGCCGGGAAACAAGTAGAAATAGGCAGATATCAGGGAGAGAAAATTACGATTCCGCAAGAAGAAATTGACAAACTGGATAGCCATGACAAACTCTTTTTTGATGAAGCCAATGTCAAGAGAATCATGTCTAAAGAAAGTTTTGTTCCGCTGGAAGTTCAGAAAGCAAATCAAAACAAACCGATTCCGTTCGGGTTATGGGATACCTATAGAAAACAGTACGATTGGAAAATTGACTTTGTTGTAGATAACGGCGGAAAAGTAGCCGATTTCAGCTATACTTTATTTAATGGAGAACGAGATGAAATCTTTCCTGAAAATCTTCCGGAAAAAACATATGCCAAAAGAGCTATACCAAAGCAGTTGAGTTTGGGATGGCACGACCAGCAAGGACAGCTTTATGGAGGTTCTCTCGATTTTAATGAAAAAGAAATCTTTAATGCATTTGCTGCTATCTATGAAAAAGACCCGAATGCCAAAGCAACGCTGGTACTTACGGTAAATAAAACAAACACATATCTGACGGTTACGCTGAAAACAGATGATAAAACAATAGCATTAAAAGAAAACAATATCAATATTTTCAAATCGCGTAAGAAATAGATTTGAAATTTTTGACAGATTAATAGAATAGCCATGGGTAAGAGTTTTGTATATAACACCGGTGAATCAAAAGGTCCTGAAGAAGAGCTGGAAATGACTTTTGGCGTCTTTATTGATGGAACTTTAAACAATAAAACAAACACGGAACTTAGAAGGAAATACAGGAACGGCGGTGTCGAAAATTTGACCGATGAGCAGATAGCGGAATCGGTAAAAAGAGATGAAGCAGCTTATAAAAGGCTGATGAAAAAAGGCGTTCCTGCAAATCCTACAGAATATGAACAATACTTAATCGGTTCCCACAGAACCTATATGGACAAAATGGGAACCGACAACAGCTACAGTAACGACTACACAAACGTAGCCCGGATGTGGAAGTATTGTGACAAGGAATACCGTATCTATGTTGAAGGTATGGGAACAGATGACAAGCAAAAAGACAGCCAGGATGGTTTTGCTTTTGGAGCAGGATTAACCGGAGTCAGGGCCAAAGTAAGAAAGGCTTGCGAAATCATGGCCAATAAGATTAATGAAGAAAAAAGAAAAGGTAATAACAGAAACAAGGTACTGACCAAAATAACGGTCGATGCTTTTGGTTTTAGCCGTGGTGCTGCTTCAGCACGAAATTTTGTACATGAAGTAAATGTCAAAAAAGCATATGAACCCAAGCCATTCAATATGCCGGACGGTTATTATCCTATAGACCCGTATTCTGAAGGAATGCCGGTTAGAAAATACAGGAGAACCATTGGCGATGCAGATGGATTGGAAGTAAATTCTGAAGTTTTGGTGGAAGGAAAACTGCCAAGAATGGGACATTTGGGGTATAGCATCCTGAAAAATACAGATATAACCGCCGAAGAACTGGAAGATATCACACTTGTAGTACGATTCATCGGGATTTATGATACGGTTTCTTCCTATGGTGAAGGAGGAGGAAGATTGGGAGAATATGATGTTAATGGTGAATTGAAAGATGACAGCTTTTTTAAGAAAGCGGCAAAAGAAGTATTCTCCACTCATTTTGATAATGACGTGGAAGAATTGCAACTGAATAATTTGGGCTATTTCCAAAAGATGGTGCATTTCACAGCAAAAGACGAGCACCGGAAAAATTTCTCGCTGACCCGAATCCGACAAATCAAGGACAGGGCGATTGAAAAAAACCTCCCGGGTGTGCATTGTGACATTGGCGGCGCCTATGAAAATGAAACGGAGTATAAAGACGAAATAGAAACATCAAACCACAAACCATTGTGGCAGCTGGAAAAATACAGGCAGGAATTAATAGCCGGAGGTTGGTATCATGATGACCAGATAGAAATAAACAACAAGTTCTGGAATTTTTTAACGAGTGGAATTGTATACAGAAAGCTGAGTGGAACACGATATGTAAGAAAAGAATACAGCTATTTGCCATTACATTTCATGGAAGAATTTGGCAAGGACATCATGAAAACCCAGGCAAAAAGTAATGCACTGATTGATGACCTTACAATCCAATACAGCGTTGAAGGTAATCAGATATTAAAACAGGCAAAAACATATCTGGAAGGCTATATGAAAGATGAAATTCCGGAATGGGATTTTGTCAGTGACGAAGAATTGGCAAGAAGGAAACAGGAAAGAATCAACAGAGAAAATCTGGAAAAACTGTTGGAAGAACTGGAAAAAAGCAAAGTTTACGAAGAACAAAATGCAACGGGATTTGACGGGCAAAAGCAATACTGGCCAACCATGCCTCCTGGATTGGGGCAGGAACCGGAACCGGATCCCGATCCAAATGTTATAAACATAGAAGAAGTTGTGGTGACAGCCTATCATCCGCAGACGCTCCTGAGAAAATTGCGTAACCAATATTTCCATTGGTCGGCATCAAGAGACTGGTTTGGTATGGAACCTGCAAAGAATAGAATTAGAGGTGAATATTAAGATTATAAAGAATGATTTCAATAGTTCACGGATTAAGAGAATACCATCTCGAGCCTAAGGTTGGAGCACGATATAGCTATCGGTTTGAAACAATAGTTGACGATTTTTCGAATAAGAGAAGTCCGGTTCACAAATCGTATATTAGGGAAGTACAGATTATGCCAATTGGTAAAGAAGGGTATTTGGACGTTTATCAGATTTTTACGGCCAGAATTTCTATCAAAAGCAATGTAGCAGTAGCTGATGAATATTTGATAAAACAAATTGGCTATGCCTTTGACGAAATAGAAGCCGGAGTTGATTATACAGGAAAAATTGTACGTATCTTTAATAAGGAAGAATTGAGTTCCAGATGGGATAAAACAAAGGAAAGGCTTGAAGTTGAATATGAAGGGAAATTTGTACAAAACTATTTTAGTCAGATTTCCAAAATTCTGAATGATGAAACCAGACTAATCGAATTTTTGTCGACCTATAAAATGTTTGGACTTTATTTTCATGGTTTGTTTGGCAATTATCTTTTATGGGAAATGCCGATAGTCAGAAAAAAAATAGTCGATGATTTTAAAAATTGTGAAGCGGAAGAAAAGATCCATCCGGAAAAGAAAGAATGGGTCAGATATCAAATAGAAGGCAGGTCGGAAAACATAAATAAATACGAAGGAGAACTGCTATACAAAGATTATCAATTGCAGGAAGCTTTGATTGAAATTGAAGATGATACGCAATCTGTAAAATATGCCACGCTTTTTTTAGGTTAGAAAAAGCACAAAATATGTTGCCATGGAAGATGTCAAAGAAAATAATAAAAAAGAAATAGCCGAAAAGCGGGAAGAGCGCGAAAAAGAGGATAAAGTCTCTGAAGATCTCAAGCTTGTCATTGATATGGCAAAAATACAATGTACGCTTTGTACAAATCCGCAGGGAATCCTGAAGGTCAATTTTGACACGCCTACAACCCAGGATAAATTGACTGCTACGGTTGTTGAAAAAGACATGCGAAGCCTTATTTTTATGGGAACCTGTATCAAAAGCCCCAACAGTGCCGCTCCATGTGCCTCAGTAATGCAACTCGGAGACTGGAAAGATGTGGGAACACTTAAAGTTCAGGATCAATTTCCGCTGTTGAAAAAAAGTACGATTCCGTGCAATTATGGCGGAAGCACCATAGAAATTACTGATAGCGGACAAAGGAGCGCCCCGGCTGAAGTTGCCGCTGTCGCAGCACCGGTACCTCAGGAGGAAGAAGTTTTAGTAAACGGACATTTCTACAATACAGATGGCACTTTTGAAGGAAAGGCCGATAAGAAAGAATATAAAGGAAGTGTAAACGACGTATATGTATGCTCCGGAAAAGAAACTAAAAATGATTCCAAGGGAAAACCGGTTGAGGTATTCAAAAATGCTGAGCTTCTGAAAGAAAACGGGACAAATATTACACATTCTGATTTTTGTTATGTAGCATACATTGTCAGCCATGAAGCAGGTGAAGAAGATCTGAAAGAATTGAAATGTATTGCTTATGCCAGCTTTAATCGGGCAAAAAATACAAAAACAACATGGAAAAAATTGCTTTCTACAGGATATTCATCTGTTCCAAATAAAACAGAATTGTCACAGACCAAAAAAGACAACAAATCAAAATTAACCAGACAAGCGCTTTTTTATGTTTTACAAGGTAAAGATGACCTGACAAAAGGAGCTGAGTTTTGGGATGGAACCGACTTTTTAGCCTGGGGAAATTCTGAAACCAATCCGTATAACAAATTAGGACAGAATAAATTCGATGAATATAAGTTTGTTGAGATTCCAAAAGATGTTTACGATGAGTTTTTGAAAGCTAACGGAACTTCTGCCCGATACAAGGATAAAGAAAATCACGATGCCAAAACAGATAAAGGAACTCACGAACACACTAAAAAGAAAGTCAAAAAACCTGTTATAGGAAAAGATGGCAAACAGGAAAAAGGAAAAGACGGCAAACCACTATTCCAGGAAGTAGAAGTTGCCGATAGAATAAAATACGCCATCCCGGCTTCTGACTTTACAGATACGAACAATTGGACAAGTGGTAATTTTTATTATGATACAGGTGTCAAAACCACAAATGGAATATCCGGAACTATTGCTGCCGGAAAAAGTGTTTTTTGGAAACTAACCTCAACAAGATTAACCAATGCAACTGAAGTTAAAAAATAAAATTATTACAACGGTAATCCTTTCTTTCAGTACACTGCTGTTGTCTTTCTGTGTCTCAAAAATGACCTCAGAAAACTATACTATAGCATGGGTACAGCAGATTACGGTTGAAAATGGAGAGAAAACAACCGATAATTTTTATGGTATTTTCCCTAAAAATAATGACACAATCTTTATTTACAAAGCTGCTGAAGATGACCCAAAACGAATCGAAAAGCAATACCGGTATACTTTTAAAAAAACACCAAAAAATACAAACGCAATTGATTTTTATTACAAAGAAGATACCCAGCCTGAAGAAACCATAAGGGTTCGGTTTGAAAAAAATAAGGTGTTTGTTAATGATGATAGCTATACCGTAAATGAATCCTACTATAAATTCCTGATGCAAAAAGTATTACAGGAAAATTCGGTTCTTGAATTAGCAGCCTTGACAAAAGATGGTCTAGGCGATTATCAGCCACTATTTGAGCCGTTAAGTAAAAACTGGGGACAAACTAAATCAGAAAAAGGATTTAAACTTTTGGAAATTGCCACCAAAAACAAAAACAACCAGACCGATTCTCAGTTTTTTCAGCAAAAAGTCACTTTTTCTTATGGCAAGCAAGGTGATTTCTTAAAAGCAGAAGGGGAAAATTATAAGAAGACAAAGGCCAAAGCCAATCAGAAATATCTTAAATATGACATTTCAGAAACCAATGAAAGATCGTCTTCTGAGATTGAATTGTACCAAAATAAAAAGACACTTTCAGATTCTGTGACTGTCAGATGGGAACAATTTTCAACGGCAAAAGAATACAGTTTTATAAAATACCAATCCAAATTGCAGAAAAAAATAATAAGCCAAAAGCCAAAACCAGATAGCGATTTTACGAAGTTTTTTTAAAAAAAGTTTTTTTGTTTTAAATAGCGTTAAGGATTTATATACAGAATGTTACGATAGTATTTTTTCTTAATAAAAAGTTAAAGAAATCAATTTTAAGCCATAAAAACAGTAAATTCACTACACATAATTCGACAAACTTCCCCCCTCGAAATCTATTAACCATTAAAATCTAATGCTATGTCGATCAGCACTCAGATTCAGATTCAGATTGGGGGAGAAAACCTGACCCGCTTTTCTAAACTTGTCATCAACCAGAAGGTGCATTCGCACCATCATTTTTCTATTTTACAGCCACTTCCAAAAGAATTTGTAAGTCAGGCTATAGACAAGGCTCAAAAATATGTAGGGCAGTCAGTCACTATCAATATCAAGCCCTCTAACATGATGACAAATTCTCCGTTGATTTTTAACGGAATCATCACAGAAGCCCAAATGATCAGGACGTCCGGAGCTTCAGGCGGTATCATTATTAATGGTTATAGCCCTACAATTTTACTGGAAGGTCCGCCAAACACCCGTTCCTTCAATGACGAAACCTTATCAGGAATAGTTAAGGAAATATTGAAAGATTATTCAGGAGACAGTCTGAAACCGACTGTAGAAATTTCAAAAGACACAGCACTGCCTTATACCGTTCAATATGCGGAAAGTGATTTCTCATTCCTTTGCAGGATAGCGCAAAAAAAAGGACAATGGTTCTTTTTTAATGGTGAAGAACTACAGTTTGGCAAACCGAAATCTAAAAACTTCACATTGGATTACGGAAGAAGCCTGCATTCTTTCAATATTGAGATGAGGGCAAAATCACTCGGATTTGAATACCTTGGTTATGACCCATCCAATGGAGATACTCAGAAAGCCAGCTCGGCCGAAGTAGATTACCAACCTCAGGACGGCTATTCAAAAGCGATTTTTGAGTCCTCCAAAAAACTTTTTACAAACACTTCTACCATGCTGTATTCCCATTCTTTAGAAGAAGGGAATTCCAGAACGCACCTGATCGACCGTGTTACCACGCAGTTGCAATCGCGAACCGCAGATATGGTTACGGCCAAAGGTGAATCCGATGAGACCGGTTTGCGTATTGGTGATGTAGTATCGATTAAGGAACCTGCTTTTTCCCTGACTGGAAATATTCTGGATGGTCTGCAGGAGCAGAATTTTGGAAATTATATTATTACCGATATCATGCATGTTTGTGATGAGTCGGGCACCTATCATAATACTTTTGACGCTGTTCCGGAAAGTGTTGTTGCTCCGCCTTATGGAAATGTACATAGTTTTCCAACAGCTGAATCACAACCGGCAACCGTGATTTCTAATGCTGATCCTGCCGGACTCGGACGCGTTAAAGTAGCCTTCGCCTGGCAGAAAGATGCTGGTAAAAGTACGCCTTGGATACGAATGGTAAACTCACATTCCGGTGGTGGCAAAGGATTTTATTTTGTGCCTGAAGTTGGCGAAGAAGTATTGGTGGCTTTTGAAGGCGGCAATGCAGAAAAACCTTTTGTATTGGGAGCAATGTATAACGGAAGCGCTTCCAGCGGATACAGCACGTCAGGAAACGACAAAAAAGTAATCCAGACCCGTTCAGGAACAAAAATTATCATGGACGATGCGGCCGGAAGTGTATTTATTGAAGACCCGAGCGGAAATACCTGGCTTATGGACGGGCAAGGCAATATTGATGTCAATGCGCCCAATAACATGAAAATAACGGTGGGCAAAAATCTGGATATCAATGTTGGAGAAAACATGGCCACTACAATAGGTGCCAACGAAAATATCTCAGTTGGTAGCAATAAAACAGAAACTATTGGGAAAAACTACATTCAATCTTCTGAAAATAAAAATGTTACGGTTAAGAATAATAAAACCGACAATGTTGGAGAAAGTTACAGGCAGATTACAGGAAATTCGGATATCCAGACTTCTAAAGGTGATTTAAAATTGAGAGGAACTACGCTAACGGTAATCCAGGGCGGTAAAGATGTGAAAGTTAGTAAAGGATAATCTTATTTATAGTATAAGTTATGGCTACAGAACAACACAAGGCTCAACTCGAAAAGAAAAGAGCGGAACGAAAAGAAAAGGATTCCGGAGATTCTCCTTCAGAAAAGCGAGAAGTAGTCATGCATGGCGCCAAGCTAAAATGTGAATATGCACAACAGTTGGGCGAATTAAAAGTAACTTCGAACGAATTGAGGCTTCAGGATCAATTATGGGCTACACAAGGCGATGGCAACAATATGATTAACCTTCAATTTAAAGGAACCTGTGGACATCCCAAATGGCCTGCAAGAAACATGCAGCCGCCACCCTGTATGAGCGTGATAAAATTAAGTCCATGGGAAAATCTTGGAACTACTGAGGTACAGAACCAGAAGGTGCTGGTCAAAGAATCAACGATAACCTGCAATCCTGAATTTAATACGGCAGTAGCAAGCCCAATACCCAATGTTGAAAGTATTGCGATTAAGCCATCTCCACTAATCATAAATGCCTATTTCGCAAAATTTGAGCTAAAAACGGAAAAGAATGTCACCACTTTCAATTTAACAAAAGTAGATGAACGCGGATTAAGTTATGGTGTTGCCTTAGTTATAGAAACCGTTGGGTTAGCTGGAAAAAAATTGAAAGTAAAAATAAAAAGCGGTGTCAGAAAAGTACTTTCAGATGTGGATACGGCAATAAGTTTTATTGATTTAAAAGATATTGATGCCATTACAAAACCTGAAAACTATAAAAATGTAAAAGCAAAAGATGAATTTGAAGTGGAAATAGGAAAATTAGCGTCTGATGCTACATTATCAAATAAAGATACTTTTAAAGATAAAGGCATTTTAAAATTAATGCTCAACCAAAAACCGGATGATTTGTCATTTGATTTGGCAAAACTCATTGCAGCCGATGCCAGTAAAGAAGCGTTGGTTTATGTAGAAATAAATTGCTCAGAACCTAATGTGGAATACATGGGAGTTGACAGTGGTTCAGGTACCAAAAATGCCTTCTTAAAAGAAGAGGGTAAGTATTTCAAAATAAAAAACAAAGAACAGGCCTGGCTTACAACAGCCAGAAAAGAAATGGAAAAAGGAGTAACAGAAGCCACTCATTGCAATACTATCATTAATGATTACCATCAGGTAAACAGGGAACACAAACCTTCCGGCTGTGCAACGATTACCAATGCGTGGTGCGCTTCATTTGTGGGCTGGTGCTTGACCCAAAACAGTTTTTCTGCCCAATGTGATCCCGGAGCTTACAGTTATGGACACACAAATACGAGATACCGAAATAAGAAAGTGGTAAAAGACGGAAAAACGGTCACATTGCCAGACCATTTTGATGATCCGGTTTGGGCTAAAACTACCAATGGCGGCAAATTAGCTTTAGGCTCCATATGTGTCGTAAACAATAAAAAGCACGTCACTTTTGCCGTAGCTAAAAATAAGGAAGGAACCCATTTGTTCGGATTAGGAGGAAATCAGGGAGATGCCGTTAAAGTTAGTGCTTACAGTGTAAGAAATTCAAGTGTTTATCCAATAGAGTATACAATTAACGAAGAAGATTATGAATTACCAATCTATTATAGAGAACTTAAAGGCGAAAGTGTTACTTAGGCTTTTATTACTGGTTGCCTTTCTTCCAAATAGAGTTGTATCACAAGTCGTAAAAGTTGATTCGATTTCAATTTCTAAAGAATGGAAAGATTGCAACGGAATGAACAAGTTGACAGTAAACGTAAATGCTTTATGCAATCCTGATGAGCCTCCTTTTGATGGTCATAAAACAATGATTGATGTAAGCCTCAAAAACAAAAAGCATTCCTTAAATGTGCAATTCGATGATCCGGATTATCAAATGGAAATGATTGCTTTTAGTGAGAAAAACATTTGGTTTTATAACTTAAAAAAAGCCAGGGTAGTTTTTATTCCGTTCTCCTATTGCAGTAATTCTGATTCGGAGAAAAAGCTCTCTTATATTATTTTATATAACGACAAAAAATATTTGTATCACATTCCTTTTAAATGCACAGAAGAAGACGATTGTGTTCTGAATGCAGATTTAAATAAATCCATGAGTGATTTGAATCCTAAAATAAGGACGGAACTCATAAAGAAAATTAAATCCCACTATAAAAAAGGAAGTGACTTCAACTAAAAAACCAAATTGCAATGGCACAAAGTGAAGAACAAAATAACGAATCGTATTCAGCAAATCCGAATCAAAAAGTATATGATACGCCACATGTTGTTGATCATTTAGTGGATGTTATTGCCATTTATTTTGCCGAAAAAAAGAAGAAATTTAAATGGACACCCAAAGAAGAAACCTATACGGTAAATAAAGGTGGAAAAATTGCCGATGTCAAAAAAAAATATACAGATACCTTTAAAGCCGAAAAAAAGACCATCCGGAATCTGGCGACAGATCCTGATCATACAGCGGCTTTAAAACCAAATGATCAGATAAAAGTAACCTGGGAAGAACAGGAGGAAGATGGATTTGAAATGGTAAAAATTCCAAAAGCAACGATTGGGAAAAAGGTTTACATCGTAGCAAATTGTCATGGAGATAAGGCAAAACTGACGGTTCAAATCAATGAAAACAAATTGGCCAATCCGGAAGCTGTTTATGATGCCCCGGTTAAATTTTTGATTGGGGATCAGGAAAAAGACAAGGTTGAATTTTCAATTACAAAAGATAAAAGTGAATACGAGCAGGAAATTACGTTACGGCCCAAAACAGATGCCGATTTAAAAAAGCTGGTAGAAAAATTTGATAAGAGAACCGGTAAAAATGCTTTTGTATATTTAAAAGGGGAAGTGACAGAAACCTCAGACGAAATAAAGTTTCCTGATGAAACACATGAGTTCTTAAATAAAGAACAGGAACGATTTGAAGTTTTAGGAACGCCATGTTATTGTAATAGGGATATCACCGTGGATGAAATGATAAATCTGATTTATCATCTTAGAGACAAACAAAATTATGTAAGCAAACGAGACCACTTCTTTAATAACGGAAGTGAAAAAATAACCGAGATTTCTATTTCTACCGGTAAAATTTCAGACAATAGAGATAAAATTCAATTATTCGTCAATGAAATGAATGCTATGTTTAAAAAATTCAACATTAATACATGCAAAAGAAAAATTCATTTTATAGGGCAGATGTATTTAGAAACGATAAGTTTTACATACACTTATGAAAGCAGAACTTCTGTGCCGGACAATTATAAAGGAGGAGTGGATTTCCAGGGTAGAGGTATGAAGCAAATAACGCATGATTACAATTACCTGGCTTACTATGATTATATCAATACAACCACCTTTTATGATACCTATATAGCCACGAGGAGCGGTTATGAAAGTGTTGGCGATTGTGTTGCAAAGAGGCCGGCCGCTACTACTGCAGGGTTAGATACCGCTTTTTATGATGGTTTAAAAACGTTTGCAAAAAAAATATCTCAGGAATTATTCCATGCATTTAATTCTGCGGGATGGTTTTCTACGGTTTATAAGCCAACTACCCTGACCGAAATGGATAAAGGACTAGAAGATGAAAATATAAGGTTAGTTACCGTGGCTATTAATGGTGGTGAAAATAATTTGGCTGAAAGAAAGAATTATACGAAATGGACTAGAGAATTTTTTAAATACGATACCGAATGCGTAAGAAGATAACAACCAGTTTATTGATTACTTGTATGATTTTGCTTTCATGCAAGGCCCAAAATCACAATGTAACAGAGAAAAACACTCTTGTTGCAGATTCAACTTTGGTATATGAAAACAACAAGGTTATTGGTAAAATTTCCCAACCAACAACTTATAATTGCAAAGCATGTTATACAATAAACAAAATTGGAGACATAAAAATTAAAGTTCCGGTTTCAAATAAGGTTATCAATAATCAATCCGTGTTAGAACAGGATTTTGTCATTGACAAAGTCGTCAAAAATGGTAATAATACGGTCATTAAATATTCAAGCACATCCTCTTCCAAAGCTTATGAACTAGAGGTGAACAAAGATTATATTGTTAGAATGCTGACTTACAGTTATGGGTCAAAGGATATAAAAATTGGAGAAAATGACTATGCATCATTTCAGGCCAACTCAATATGCCAAAGCGAAAAGAAGATTAAAATTAAAGATACAATTACACTAAATGACAGCTATGTTTTTGCAACTAAAGATTGTTTTGATTGTCCGGTAAAATATACGATTGAAGAATGCATAGCCAACAAAAAAAAAGGTGTTAAAATGAATTGGGAGTAATCGTTTTTAAATTTCATAATTCAAAAGCAAAAGTCTTACTATGCGAAATATTACCGATACAGTTGAAGGCATAAAAGAATTAGATATCAGCTTGTATCTTGAAGAGCATTTGCAGTTTTATAAATTTTCAATGATGGAAATAACCACAGAAAACGGCAATGTTTTAAAAAGTGAAGTTAATAAAACAATACACTCAACAATATTAAAAAAAGATTTTGAAACCTATCTAATCCAGTTGGAAGTCTTTGATATCGAGTATAAAAACAGAACCGTTTCACTGACTGAGAAAGATTTTTTAGGACGTATTGCTGAGGTAAATGATGATATAATTCTAGAAACAGACGAGCATTTAAATATCAATAAATTAGTAAACCAGCATCAGATTCAAAAAAGGCTGGAAGAAAAAATAGAAAGATTAGCCAAAAGTAATGTTGGGCCTAAAGTAGAAGAAATGTTTCAATATCTCAGGGAGTTTTACAGCAACGATAGAAGGATTCTTTTAGATATAAAAAACTATAGACAGCATGGTCTGCTTCTGAATCCGTTTTATGACAGATATACGCCTTTATCGGTGAAAAAAAGAAGTGTAAGGTATTTGAATTTTGTTGAAAATGCGGTCGTTAATATTGGGGAAGAAGCCCGGGTAAAAAAAATAAAATTAAAAGAACGGGAACTCGAAGTTGGAGTAAAGGGAAAAATGATTGCGCCATTCTACAACGACATGATTTTTAAGTCAATAAAAAAGAAAGAAATTTCATTTGATTCTGAAAAAGACAAACCCAGCCTTGACAAATATGAAGGCAGTTTTATTTTTAATATGAATACCGGAACGGTTAAAAAAGCGAGTATCGAGATTGAGTTTTCACTCGGTAACAATTATAGGAAAACAATAAGCTATCAATTAAATGAATTAAACGATGCCGATAACAATTGATGATACAGGACAAACAGTAACGCTGAATCCGCCGTATTCGCCAGTTACGCCAGACGATAGCCTGCAAAAGATAACCCGTGTTTATTTTGCAAAAAAGACTGTTACGAATGAAGGAGCAAATGTGGCATTTACGCGAATAGATTCCCTCCATGCACAGCAGGAAGGCGGACAAAACCTGCCATATGATTCTGTTTTGGGTAAGACTGTTTATCTGGTTATCGAAACCGAAAATATGGCAACCTTGTCTATAGATGCTGTGATTCGTCCGGGAGACAATACACTGACAGGAAATACAGAAACACTGAATCTGATGTGGTTCAATCCGGCAACCCAAAACTTTGAGGTAAGAAGGAAAATGACTGCTGTTGTTGGCAATTTTGATGCCCTGAACAATAAAGGAACAACCGAAAATCCATCCGGTTCACACGACCATTATACCAATCTGGCAGACCATGAAAACAAAGCCATTATAAAACTGCAGTTAAGGCCATCCTTACGAACCGATTTCAATACCTGGGCAGCCAATATAGCGGCTGCTGCTACACACACGGCTAATCTGGAAGTAGTTGTGGAAAGAACAGACAATGAGGCTTGCGCTTACGGTCCTGACAGTACAGAAGAAGTTAAAGAAGCGGGTATTTTCCTCAATAGTGATGCTCAGGGAAGATTTCGGGTTGGCAACAGGAATTTTTATGAAATCTACGCCAGAGTTTTATCAGGAAGAACCAACAACAGAAATACCTACACAGATGGAACCTATAATTTCCTTCCTATGAACGGTACAGTCAGGAGGAAAATCAGCAAGCTTGAAAATCCGAGCTCTACTCAGGTCACCTATTACCATTACGATATTTATGGCAATGAAGTATTTATTGCTACCTGTGACAAAACATCGGTCATGGGCAGAAATAACGGACAACAACTTGGAGCAGTACCGCCTGGGGCGCTTCGTACAGAAAATGCTCCTGCCGGAGGTGCGGCCCAAACCAACCATATTTTTGCAAATGCTATCGTCACAACCGGAACGCACAGAAACGACAGAAATGCCAGAGCCTTTCCGGGCGCACTCAGGATTGTCCGTTATACGGCTTCCGGAACCAATGTGCCTTTGGTCAGAATGCCGGATACGCTTAATGTTACTGTAAACGGTAGGGTTATTGCCTATGGATTCTCCAATACGCAAAGACGATTCTGTAATCCGGATTGTTTCGCAGCTTTTGTAGGTGTTTTATCGCAATACGGATTAGCAGGTGTAAATTCAACAGGGATGTGTTTTGGCGATGCAACCAGCTATCCTAGTTTGGCACACCCCAATGGAGATAGCGTAGACACGAGCTATCTGGCCAACCGACAAAACGAACAGGATTTATTAAATGCTTTCGTAGACTGGAATTTTGCCCAGGTAATTGCCGGAACAACACAGCAGGCCTGGCTACGAAATGCGCACAGATATGCGGGAGACCACAATGACCATTTGCATTCCGGAGATTTTGACAGTAACTCGATTCATAACATCTACCAATGAGAAAAATAGTTCCCATACTCGTTTTTATAGCCACTCTTTCCTGTAGTAAAAGTATCAGTCAGGTCAGTACTGTCAAAAAAATAAGCGAATCTGCTAAAGTAAATCTGCCTTATGGAGACAAAGATGTACTTCATGAATTCCCTGCCGATTGGTCAAGAGGTGATGCCTTACAGGATTCTTTATATAATAAGATGAGCTTTTTTTTATTTCAGGATAAGGACAATCCCGCCAGAAGCACAATTGCAATAAATTATACTGAAGCAAAAACTTTTATAGCTAAAGACTTCATTCCCTCAAATGAAATAAAAAACGGGAAGTCAAAAATAGAAATCAAAAGCGCTCAGGTTTTTGATGGCAAGAACTTCAAAATAATTTCCATACTTTATGAAGGTAAAATAGACTGTAAGACCTGCGAATATCCCGAAAGTCAAACCCAGAATGTATTATTGAGCATTAAAGACGGAAAAGTGATTGACAAATTACCTGTGTCCTACCTTAACGGAAGCGATTTAGGGCAGTCAGCAAGATATTTTTATATTGATTCTGACAGGATAATCCATCTCAAAGATTTTAAGTCGGATGAAGAAGGTGTTACTTTTGCCCAATATCTCAAATATAAAATCACTCCTGATGGCAAATTTGCCAAACTATAATAACTAAAAAACCTCGCCTAAAGCGAGGTTTTTTTATCTTAAATCTTAAATTTGAAATAAGATAAAAGATGATAGAACGATTTCGTTATTCCAAAATCTTTAATCCTAAATCACAAATCCAAAATATTAATATCTGTAATATTCAGGCTTAAACGGACCCTGAACTTCCACTCCAATGTAAGCAGCTTGTTCTTCGTTTAAAGTTTCCAACTCAACACCTAGTTTTGCAAGGTGAAGGGCAGCTACTTTTTCATCCAGGTGCTTAGGAAGCATGTATACTTCATTTTTGTAGGCAGCACTGTTTTTCCATAACTCAATTTGAGCCAAAGTCTGGTTTGTGAAAGAGTTACTCATTACAAAACTTGGGTGACCTGTAGCACATCCTAAGTTTACAAGACGTCCTTCAGCCAGGATGATAATATCTTTTCCGTTGATAGTGTATTTATCTACCTGAGGCTTGATTTCGATTTTTGAAGCACCGTGGTTTTTGTTCAACCAGGCCATATCGATTTCGTTATCAAAGTGACCAATGTTACAAACAACAGTCTTGTCTTTCATTTTTTCGAAATGCTTACCTACCACGATATCTTTGTTTCCTGTTGTAGTGATGATAATATCAGCATTAGCAATAACAGTATCCAGTTTTTTAACTTCATATCCGTCCATAGCTGCTTGCAATGCACAGATTGGATCGATTTCAGTAACAGTCACGATAGAACCTGCACCTCTGAAAGAAGCAGCAGTTCCTTTACCAACGTCACCATAACCACAAACCACAACTCTTTTTCCGGCCAACATCAAATCAGTTGCACGACGAATTGCGTCAACAGCAGATTCTTTACAACCGTATTTGTTATCAAATTTAGATTTAGTAACAGAATCGTTTACGTTAATTGCAGGCATTGGCAATGTACCGTTTTTCATTCTTTCGTAAAGTCTGTGAACTCCTGTTGTAGTTTCTTCAGAAAGACCTTTGATTCCGGCAACCAATTCAGGGTAACGGTCAATAACCATATTAGTTAGGTCACCACCATCATCCAAAATCATGTTCAATGGCTTTCTGTCTTCACCAAAGAATAAAGTTTGCTCAATACACCAGTCAAACTCTTCTTCGTTTAGTCCTTTCCAGGCATAAACCTGAATTCCTGCAGCAGCAATTGCAGCAGCGGCCTGGTCTTGCGTAGAGAAGATGTTACATGATGACCAGGTTACTTCAGCTCCAAGAGCAACCAATGTTTCAATCAACACCGCAGTCTGGATTGTCATGTGAAGACAACCTGCAATTCTGGCACCTTTTAAAGGCTGTTCGTCCTTATATTCTCTGCGAAGCGCCATCAATCCTGGCATTTCAGCTTCTGCTAATTCAATTTCTTTTCTTCCCCAGGCTGCAAGAGAAATATCTTTCACTTTGTAAGCCACAAAAGGTAATGTCGTTGTACTCATCTATTTGTATATATTTGTATTATCAAATTTTTTGCAAATTTACGGAATTACTTTTTATTAAAATAATCGGAAAAAATTATTTAAGGTTTGTTTAATAAGGGGTAATTATTTGATTATTAAAGCCTGCCGCGAATTTTACTTCTGAGGTTCTCGTATAAAACCGCAAGGTTGATTTATTTATTAATTAGAAATGCCCTTATATAAAGTCATACATTTTAGTCCGTCCATAAAAGTCCTGATTTGGAAAATCACGGAACCTTTTGACGAGCTTTTTTCTCAAGTCCTATTGAAAGAAAAAACGCTTGGCAGACTGCAATCCATGAAATCAGAAGTACACCAAAGGGCTTTCCTGAGCGTCAGGAAATTGCTTCAGGAGGCAGGACATAATGACTTACAACTTCATTATGATGAATTTGGCAAGCCACATCTCGAAAATGAAACCCATATTTCCATTACCCATTCGTTTGATTTTTCTGCAATTATCCTAAGTGATGAAAATGTGGGGATAGATATTGAGCTTCGCCGCGAAAAAGTAATGCTTATCGCAGAAAAATTTGTTGACGAAAGTGAATTCAGATTTCTGGATAAAGAAAAAAAAGACGATTATGTTTCCAGATTAACCGTAATCTGGGGCGTAAAGGAAGCCATTTTTAAAATCCGTAATGAAAAAGGAATCAGCTTCAAAGACCATATTTTTGTAGCACCTTTTGAAATGACAGAAAAAAAAGCAAAAGCACTTCTGACTTTTGGAAACCTAAATATAGAATTTGATATCTGTTTTGAAGAAATCGAAAATTATACGCTTGTATATGCCTTTCAAAAAGGAAATCAGTAAGCCCAATGCAAAACATCTATAACGAAATACTACAGTCCAAAAAAGAGAAAAAAAAGCTTCTGGCCATTCTTCTCGATCCCGATAAGATTTCTAAGGATTCATTACAAAACATCATTCCTAAGATAAATCAGTCCCCGGCTACGCATATTTTTATTGGTGGAAGCCTGGTGCTTACCAATACTATTGATGGAATCATCAGGGAATTAAAACAGAAAACAATACTTCCTGTTTTGCTTTTTCCGGGCAACCCGTCGCAAATCTCCATTGAAGCCCATGGCATTTTATTCCTCACTTTGCTGTCGGGCAGAAATCCGGATTTTTTAATTGAACATCAGGTCAAGGCAGCACCAATTTTAAAAAAAACCAATCTGGAAATTATTTCTACAGGTTATATATTGATTGATGGCGGCAACCAGACTGCGGTAGCTTCAGTGAGTAAGACAATACCATTGCCTAGGCACAATTCAGATATCGCAGTAGCTACAGCATTGGCGGGCGAATTTTTAGGAAACAAGTTGGTTTATCTGGAAGCAGGAAGCGGCGCAAAACTTTCAGTTCCTTTAGAAACGATTTCTCTGGTTTCAAAAAACATAGAAATTCCATTAATTGTAGGCGGAGGCATAAAAGACATACAGGGAATTGAAGATGCCTACGCCGCCGGAGCAGATTTGGTAGTGATAGGAACAGCCTTTGAAAACGACTCCAATTTTTTTATAAATTCTAACCTGATGCTTCATGATTGATTTTTTCCTCAATGCCTATAAAAATACGCCGGTTGTTGATATTATCCTGGAAGCTATAGTTTTTATTACCGGAATTCTAAGTGTTTATTTTGCCAAAAAAGAAAATATATGGGTCTATCCTACGGGTATTATTGCGACAGTAATCACGGTATATCTGCTGTATAAAGCAGGCTATTTTGCCGATATGACGCTTAATATTTATTTCTCCGTTATGAGTATATATGGTTGGATTAACTGGTCAAGGAAGAAAGAAGATGACTATGTAGTCAAGATTTCAAGGACAAATACAAAGCAGAAAATCATTGGGGTATTGTTATTTTTTCTTACTATTGTTGTAACATATTTGGTATATCACCTGTTCGGTAAGGAAATCAAACCAGAGAATTATATCGACATATTTACGTCAGGATTGTTTTTTACGGGAATGTGGTATATGGCAATGAAAAAGATTGAAAATTGGACACTATGGATTATTGCAGATATCATAGCGGTTCCGTTGTATGCCTATAGAGGATTGGGGATGTTGTCATTGCAATATGTAATTTTTACAATTTTGGCTATTTTAGCTTACATAGAATGGAGGAAAATCTTAAACAGCAGCCCACAGATAAAATCAGAATAGCATTGTATGGACCGGAATCTACCGGAAAAACTACATTAGCAAAACAATTGGCAGAACATTTTCAGTCGGTATGGATTCCCGAATTTGCCCGTGACTATTTACAGGAAAAATGGAATCGTTCCAAAGAAATTTGCCAACCGGAAGATTTGCTTCCCATTGCAATCGGGCAAATGCAACTCGAAAATAAAGCCCTGTCTGAATCCGGTAAATATCTTTTTGCCGATACGAATCTGATGTGTACCAAAGTCTTTTCGGAAATCTATTACAGTTTCTGTGATTCTGCTTTGGATAAGGCTGCCCGAAAGCACAAATACGACCTTTTTTTCTTAACAGACATTGACGTTCCTTTTGAAAAGGACGATTTGCGGGATAAACCTGATGAAAGAGAAATGCTTATCCGGAAATTTGAAGAAGCCCTGATTGAAAATAAAAAACCTTATATACTGCTTTCCGGGAATAAAGAAGAAAGATTGCAAAAGGCAATTGCCATTCTGGAAGATCTGGAAAAATCAAAAGCATTGGGATTTGATTCTTGCGATTTTGTGCAGATATACAATCAGGGAATAAAAATTGATACCGTAGCGAATTATCTTAAAGTATTTAATACGGGCATTCCAAAAGCAGTTTTAGAAAGGGCGGCTTCATTAACAGATGGAATTATGCCACTTTCTGAAGAAGAAGCGGTTTATTATGCCAATCTATTTGAATCTAAAAAAGACAGGCTGAAAATTCAGAAGTTTGTACCTGCCTCAGGGGCGGCCAGCAGAATGTTTAAATTCCTGAATGAATTTGTCAACGAATACAAATTAGGCAATGAAACCATAAATGCCTATATTAACAGAAAACGTTGTGGGGCTATGCCGGTTTTCCTGATTGGTATAGAAAAATTTCCGTTCCATAAAACGGTTTTGGAATATACGCAGGTGAAATATCCCGAGTATAAACAATGGGACAAAGACACGCGTTTTTTCTATTTTGTAAAATCATTGCTCTCATCCAATCATTTTGATTTTGCCTCCAAACCTAAAGCAGTATTGCCTTTTCATCAATATGGCGATTATATTGCCACGCCAATAGAAGAACATTTGAATGAAAGCGGTTCGTATGCGTTTTCGTCAGGTATTTCCGGTTTGCATTTTACAATTTCTGAAGAACATCAGGACTCCTTTGATAAAATTATAAATGACGTCAAGCCAAAGGTAGAAGCCAATACAAATGTGCAGATTCATGTGGATTATTCTTATCAGCATAAAACAACAGATACGCTAGCAGTCGACCTTCAAAACAATCCGTTCCGTCTGGATGATGGCAATTTGTTTTTTAGGCCGGGTGGACATGGTGCCCTGATAGAAAATCTTAATCAACTGTTTGCGGATGTTATTTTTATAAAAAATATTGACAATGTAATCCAGAACCACATCCACATTATCAGTTTGTATAAAAAAGCATTGGCGGGTATCCTGTTGGAATTTCAGGACAGGATTTTTACTTTTCTTAAAGTGCTGTCAACGGAAAATATCCAAAAAGAAACAATTGACGAAATCGTAGAATTTGTAAAGTCAAAACTTCAGATGGTTATCAATGCCGATTTCCAGAAATACACAAGGGAGAATAAGGTGAGTCACCTTCAGGAAATCCTGAACAGGCCAATTCGTGTTTGTGGAATGGTCAAAAATGAAGGAGAGCCCGGTGGCGGTCCGTTTTGGGTGAGAGATACAAAAGGAAATGTTTCCCTGCAGATAGTAGAATCCTCACAAGTCGATATGCAAAATCCTGCGCAGGCTAAAATATTGTCAAGCGCAACACATTTTAATCCTGTCGACCTCATTTGTGGTACAAAGGATTACAGAGGTGAAAAATTTGATTTGAGAGAGTTTATCGATAATGAAAGCGGTTTCATTGTAGAAAAAAATAAAAACGGAAAACCAATCAAGGCTTATGAATTGCCGGGGCTTTGGAACGGAGCTATGGCAAAATGGATTACCATTTTTGTAGAAGTGCCCCTCATTACTTTTAATCCGGTAAAAACAGTAAACGATTTACTAAAACCGGCACATCAGCCGCAATAATTTTGGATACGGAAAAAATAATATCAGAGCTAAAGTTTAAGGCTGTCAGAAGCAGCGGGGCAGGAGGACAGAATGTCAATAAGGTTTCCTCCAAAATTGTCCTGTCTTTTGATTTGGGAAACTCAAAAGCACTTTCGGTAGATGAAATTGCGATTTTGGAAGAAAAACTGGCACCGCGTCTTACCAATGATAAAATACTTATCCTGAATAGCGACGAAGACAGAAGCCAGTTAAAAAATAAGGAGATTGCCATAAAAAGACTGCTCCATTTACTACAGCAGAATCTTATTGTGCCAAAAGAACGAAAGGCTACAAAAGTGCCCAAAGCTGTCATCAAAAAACGAATCCAGAACAAAAGAAAACTGTCTGAAAAAAAGGAGTCCAGAAGAAAACCTGACTTTTGATTAAAAAATCCCGATTCAAGCCTGCTTTATCTTAATACTTTTCTATCTTTGCCCTGTCTCAAAGGGGTGCTCTAAATAACGAGCTGAGATTATACCCAACGAACCTGGGCGGGTAATGCTGCCAAGGGAGAATGACAACTTTTTAGAGTGCACGCTTAAAACTTGTCGTTAAGTACAATCAATTAATTTAAACAAAGAATAATTACCCCTTTTATTCGTAAGAAAATTTACGAATGAAAACTTTATTCAAAAAAAATGAGCTTGGGCCAAAAAAGAAAAAGAGCCTAAGCTTGCCGGAATCATTTCTTGATGCCAAAACAATGGCCGGAATTGCAATTTTTGTTTCAGCCTCTCTTTTTGCACAGGAAAAAACGGTTTCCGACACTACAAAAACCAGAAATCTGGATGAGGTTCTGGTTTCTGCCGTACGTGTTACGGCGCAGACTCCCGTTACTTTCAGTAACATTAGCAAAAAAGAATTGGAATCCAGAAATTTAGGGCAGGATATTCCGGCCTTATTGAACTATCTGCCATCGGTAGTAGTGACTTCCGATGCCGGTAACGGAATTGGATATTCAGCAATCAGTGTCAGAGGTTCTGATTCCAGAAGAGTTAACGTAACACTCAACGGAATTCCTTACAATGATTCTGAATCGCAAGGCACTTTTTGGGTCAATATGCCCGATTTCACATCATCCGTTCAGAACATACAATTGCAGCGTGGGGTAGGGACTTCTACCAATGGAGCCGGAGCTTTTGGTGCCAGTTTGAACCTGCTTACCGATTCGTATGCAACCGAAGCCAATGGCGAAATTTCCAACTCTTTCGGAAGTTTTAATTCCAGAAAGCATACACTGAAATTCAGCAGCGGATTGATTAAAGACCATTTTGAGCTGGCCGGACGCGTTTCTAATATTAAATCTGATGGCTATATTGACAGGGCATCATCAGATTTGAAATCCTATTTCTTTCAGGGAACATATGTAGGCAACTCGACATTAATAAAAGCGTTGGTGTTTGGAGGAAAAGAAAAAACATATCAGGCCTGGAACGGACTCGAAGACCCGGAAAAGCTTAAAAATGACAGGACTTACAATACGGCAGGAGAATATGTTGATGATAACGGTGTAACGCGTTTCTACAATAATGAGACGGATAACTACGACCAGGACCATTATCAGTTGCACTGGAACGAGCGTTTTTCAGACAATTGGAGCACAAACCTTGCCTTTCACTATACAAAAGGAAAAGGGTATTATGAAAACTACAAAAAGAAGCAGGATTTATCAGAATATGGGATTGAACCACAGATAATTGATGGTGTAGAAATAAAGAAAAGCGACCTGATTCGAAGAAAATGGCTGGATAATGATTTTTACGGAACTACATTTTCTGCAAACTATAAAAAGGAAAAAATAGATTTTATCTTAGGTGGTGGCTGGAATAAGTATGAAGGAAGCCATTTTGGGAATGTTTTGTGGACGCGAAGTGTTGTCCTTCCGGAATATGATTTTAAATACTATGACGATTTTTCGACCAAGACCGATTTTAATGTTTTTGCAAAAATCAATTACAGGCTGAATGAAAACTGGAGTCTTTTTGGAGACCTGCAATACAGAAATGTAGGATATAAAGCCAATGGGGCAGACACTGGCCTTGTGGATGACAACTTTAATTTCTTTAATCCGAAAGCAGGTATTACTTATCTTGTCAATGACGAAAACAATATTTATTTCTCCTATGCCCGTGCGAACCGCGAACCAAACCGAAGCGACTACGAATCCGGAAATCCAAAACCTGAAAAGCTGAATGATTTTGAATTGGGCTGGAGATACAGCTCGCCTAAGACAAAAATCAACGTTAACGGATATTACATGAGATATAAGGACCAGCTTGTCCTGACAGGTGCTTTAAACGATGTTGGAGCGCCAATACGCCAAAATAGTGGAGAAAGTTACAGGCTTGGATTGGAAATCGATGCTACTCTTTTTGTAGCAGAGAAATGGATTTTCCGTCCAAATCTTACCATAAGTACTAACAAAAATGAAGATTTTGTTTTTCAGCGTGACGGAGTCCTGGAAAAATTGGGGAATACGGACATCGCCTTTTCGCCAAATGTAATCTTTGGTAATGCCATTACGTTTTTGCCTGTAAAAAACATGCAGGTTTCACTTCTGACAAAATTTGTAGGAGACCAATATATGGGTAATATTGATTCAAAAGCCTCAAAATTGAAAAGCTATGCTGTGAACGATTTGAATATTTCTTATGAAATTAAAACCAATACGGTTTTTAAATCGATTATCTTTTCAGGGCTGGTGAATAATATTTTTGATTATGAATATGAATCAAATGGTTATTTCTATACTTATGATGACGATTATTCCAATCCGGGTACTATAAAAACAATCGAAGGAGCCGGATATTTTCCACAGGCAGGGATTAATTTCCTGGCAGGAATGACATTAAAGTTTTAAAAATTAGTTTTTTAATTATTTCCCGAAGCCTGGCAGGATATATGACCTGTCAGGTTTTTTTATTTCAGGATATTTTTCCATTCGCCCGATTCGGCAAATTCTTTTATAACCTTATTTCTTTGAGCTAAAAAGGAGCGCAAATAGTTTTCCAAAAAAATAAAATCGGCTAATTTTCCCAAAATACCCCAAGGCGATTCATATTCAAAAATATCGGTCATCAGGGTTTGGTTGCCAACAACTTCAAAATGATGTTCGTGCCGGAATTTTTTGAAAGCACCTTTAATCATCTCATCGGCAAAAAAAGAAGGACGATTATAGTCGGTTATTTTGGAAGTCAGATGTTGCGTGAATCCTAAATGTTTTGCACGCCATGTCACAGTATCGTTTAATCCAATTAACCCTGAAGTTTTGCCAGACACGGCTTTCTCCTGAGTTTGTTCTGTCGAAATGATATGCAGGTCTATACTCCTGGATAAGTCAAAAACGACATCCAGAGGAGCTGTAATTGCAGTTTTTAAAAAGATTCGGGGCATTTTAATTATACACCCGGATAACGTTTCCGGTAACCTGGATTCGGTAAGGCTTTAGCGGATATTCAACATCGGCATTCGGAAGTCCGGTGAACAGACTGTACATCACATCATCACATGGGCAAACAGCATTGATTCCTTCAACTACAAGTCTTGAACAGCTACTGGCGTATTGATTGGGGCAGCTGGCATCATAAGCTTTGAAATTTCCGGCTCCGGCATTAAAAACAATAATACCGTTGGCACCGGCGCCATTAAGCGTAATCAGCTTGCCGTTTCCTGTATATTGCAGGTCGCTGTAAAGCGGAAGATTTAAATTGATATCGACACTAAAAGAATAGTTGGGGATATAAGGATTCCGGTTGTTGATTTTGCTGTCGGAGCATGCTGAAATCGCAATGCCGATAAGCAAAAGGACAATAATCTTTTTCATAGCAAAAATTTCTGTTCTATAAATTTGTTGAAACAAATTTAATTTAATTAACTTTGGTTTTATATACTAGCAGTATTAAATATTAAATTGAATTAAAAATACTATCTTTGTGAAAAGAAATCCCGTCGTGATGGGATTTTTTCTATTTTATATAAACGACGAAATTATGAGTAACGTATCTTATTATACAGCGGAAGGCTTAAAAAAATTGAAAGAGGAACTAGAACAGCTAAAAAGTATTGAACGCCCAAAAGCGTCACAGGCTATTGCTGAAGCTAGAGATAAGGGAGACTTGTCTGAAAATGCAGAATATGATGCGGCTAAAGAAGCTCAGGGTTTGCTCGAAATGAGAATCTCAAAACTGGAAGAAGTCTATGCTAACGCCCGTTTGATTGACGAGTCACAGCTTGACGTGTCTAAAGTTTTAGTATTGTCAAATGTGAAAATCAAGAACCAGTCCAATGGTATGGAAATGAAATATACGCTTGTTGCAGAAAGCGAAGCCGACCTGAAATCGGGGAAAATTTCCGTGACATCACCAATCGGAAAAGGACTGCTTGGTAAATCGGTAGGCGAAATTGCAGAAATTACGGTGCCAAACGGTATCCTGAAATTTGAGATTTTAGAAATCACCAGAGACTAATCATTTAAAGTTTAATCTAAATCTAAAAAGAATGAGCTCGATTTTCACTAAAATAGTCAACGGAGAAATTCCTGCCTATAAAATTACCGAAGATGCAGACTATCTTGCGTTTTTGGATGTGAATCCAAATGCCAAAGGTCATACTTTGTGCATTCCGAAAAAGGAAATCGACAAAATCTTTGATATGGATGAAGACCATTATTTGGGATTGATGAAATTTTCCAGAAAAGTAGCAAAAGCATTGGAAAAAACTGTGGCATGCAAAAGAATAGGCATGGCCGTAATAGGACTTGAAGTGCCGCATACGCACGTTCACCTGATTCCGCTTAACGAAATGGATGAAATGCGCTTCCAAAACAAAGTAAAATTGACTAAAGAAGAGTTTGAAATACTGGCTAAAGAAATCCAGGCCAATTTGTAAATTCTTTTTATAAAGTATAAAAGCCGCAAACTCAATTGAATTTGCGGCTTTTTTTATAGTTTTCTTAAGCTAACCAGCATACAGGTTCCCTTTCCTAATTCTGATGAAAATACTTTGATTCTTCCATCGTGGTATTCTTCAACAATTCTCTTTGTCAAGGAAAGTCCCAATCCCCAACCGCGTTTTTTGGTCGTAAATCCGGGTTCGAAAATTTGTTTGAATTCTTTTTTAGGAATTCCTTTTCCGGAATCACTCACTTTTATCTTTACAAAACGGCTGTCTTCTTCAATAACAATCGATAAATCGCCACGACCTTTAATGGCATCAATGGCATTCTTGACCAGATTTTCAATCGTCCAGCTATGCAATATCGGGTTGATCGAAGTCATGATTGGATGGTTTGGCGCCTTAAACGAAAAATTAATCTGGTTAGAAAATCTTGATTTCAAGTAGTCATACGACTGTTCTGTTTCGGCAATAATATCTTTTTCCTCCAAAACCGGTTCTGACCCTATTTTTGAAAAACGGTCTGCTATGGTCTGCAACCTTACAATGTCTTTTTCCACTTCCGTAACGGTAGTCTCATCAACATTATCTGCTTTCATGATTTCAATCCAGCCAAGCAATGAGGAAAGTGGCGTTCCAATTTGATGGGCAGTTTCTTTTGCCATACCCGCCCACAGCTTGTTTTGGGTGGCCATTCTGCTGGCGCGGTAGAAATTAAAAATTAAAAGCCCGAATAAAACCAGAATCAGAAACAGGGCTATAGGATAATATTTCAGGTTGTTTAAAAGTGATGAATTTCCATAATAGACATATTGGGTTTCTCCTGGTAATTCAAGAGCTATTGGTTCGTTTTCATTTTTGAAATTTTCAAAGAAAGCCTTGGCCTTAATAGAATCGTTGGCAATTTCGTCATCAATATTTCTCATCCCTCTGATATTTCCATTCTGGTCTGTCCATACAATCGGGATAGTTGTGTTTTTATCAACAATCTGTCTTGGAAGTTCAATATCATCATTTTCCAAATCAGCGTTATTGATGGTTTTTAAGGAAGTAGCCCAAATTTGCATTTTGACATGTTCCTCATTTTTAAAAATCTGGAAGAAAGTGTAAGTGTTCCAAAGAATCAGGGAAATGATAATAAAAGAGATTATGATAATAATCCAGCGAGTGACATTTCTTTTTTCAGAAAACTGCATAAATTTTATTTTGAGGTATAAATATAAGCAAAAGATATAAAGTCAAATTTTGAAACTGTTTATAAATCATAAACACTTCGCTTATTCTTCTTGATGCAATTTATTACTTTTGTTTAAACGCAGAATTTTATGATTAGTATAATACCGAAGGAAATCCCGACAGCAAAATTGCAGGGATATCTTCAGGGGTCAGTAGGACCAAGGCCAATAGCCTTTGCCAGCACGATGGACCACAACGGAAAACCGAATTTGTCACCGTTTAGTTTTTTTAATCTTTTCAGTGCGAATCCGCCAATTTTGATTTTTTCGCCCTCAAGAAGAGTCCGGGACAATACTATAAAACATACGCTGATTAATGCCGAAGCTACCCGTGAAGTAGTCATCAATGTTGTTACTTATGATATGGTACAACAAGCATCTTTGGCAAGTACAGAATATGGAGATGGAGTAAATGAGTTCTTAAAAGCCGGATTTACGGCTATTCCTTCGGATTTGGTAAAGCCTTATCGCGTAAAGGAATCTCCCGTACAGTTTGAATGCAAGATACAGGAAATTATCAGCCTTGGAACAGAAGGCGGAGCCGGAAATCTGATTATCTGTGAAATCGTTAAGATGCATATTGATGAGAAGATTTTAGATGAAAACGGAAGTGTGGACCAGCATAAAATTGATTTGGTTTCGCGTTTGGGGGGGAATTGGTATTCGCGTTCGAATATGGGATTGTTTGAAGTTGAAAAACCATTGACAACCTTGGGTATTGGAGTAGACCAGATTCCGGATTTTATAAAAGAAAGCCCGGTTTTTGATGGTAATGATTTAGGCAAACTGGGGAATGTTGAAGCATTGCCTACAAGCGAAGAAGTTGCTATATTTGTAGACCAGAATTTTGCCGTAAAAGGAGTGTTAAGTTCTGATGATCAGGAGAAAGTGCATTTAAAGGCAAAAGAATATCTTGACAATAATGAAGTGATGGCGGCATGGAAAGTGCTGTTGTCTGAAAAAATATAATGAGACGGCTGAATTTACAAGCCATATAAATAACAAAAACAATAGAAGATTATGGAAGTTACAGGAAGAGTTAAGGTAATAAATGCCGAACAGCAAATTAGTGCGTCATTTAAAAAGAGAGAATTGGTCGTTACAACAGACGAACAGTATCCGCAACATATCATGATTGAGTTTACGCAGGATAAATGCGATTTGTTGAATAATTATACACCAGGTGAGCCTGTAAAGGTTTCAATCAACCTAAGAGGAAGAGAGTGGGTAAATCCACAAGGTGAAACCAAATATTTTAACAGCATCCAGGGCTGGAGAATTGAAAAATTGCAGCCTGAAGCACCTTCTGCTCAACAAGCACCACCAATGCCAGCCAGAGAGGCTTTTGAGCCGGCAAATGACTATAAAGAAGAAGAGCACGACGACCTGCCTTTCTAATTAAAAAATAGAAAATTGTAAAAACCGCAACTATTGCGGTTTTTTTGTGACTTTAAGAAAAAATGAGATTGTATTTCCTTAGCAAAGAATTGTTTTTTCCTCCGGTGGGAGAAGCTAATCCGGATGGTACATTGGCCATTGGCGGTGATTTGTCGCCAGAAAGGCTTGTATTGGCTTACAGGAGCGGGATTTTTCCCTGGTTTGATGATGATGAGCCAATTCTTTGGTGGTCGCCGCCGGAAAGAATGGTTTTGTTTCCTGATGAGTTTAAAGTTTCTAAAAGCATGAGGAATATATTGAACCGTGGTATTTTCAGAGTAACATTCAACCAAAATTTCAGGGATGTTATTTCCAACTGCAGCACAATCAGCAGAGACGGTCAGCAGGGAACGTGGATTTCTGAACAGATGATTGAAGCCTATGTGAAACTCCATGAAATGGGAATTGCAAAGTCTGTAGAAGTCTGGCAGGATGAAGTACTGGTTGGAGGGCTTTACGGTATTGATTTGGGACATGTTTTCTGTGGCGAAAGTATGTTTTCCAAGATTTCCAATGCCTCTAAAGTGGCTTTTGTTTCGTTGGTCAGGAAATTAAAGGAGGAAAATTATAAACTTTTGGATTGCCAGGTTCATAATAGCCATTTGGAAAGTTTGGGAGCCAGGGAAATCTCCAGAGAAGATTTTATGGCGATTCTTAAAAAGGAATATTGATGAGAAAAAACACTATAATTATTGTTTTACTGCTATCCGTTTTATACGGTTGTAATTCGGTTAAACTGCCAGATGTAAAGGTTAATGCATATCCATTAGGCTATTCTCAGAAAATAGAAGGAGACAGCCTGATTATTACGCTGGACAACAGGTTGGAATGTCCGGTGCGGATAGTCTTAAATGATTCTTCTTTAAATAAGCGTTTTGAAAACAAAGGAATTGTAGTGCTGGAACCCATAGAAAAGAGAAGGATTGGTGTTTTTTTAGAGCGTAAAGAATATACTGCCGGGGCAAATTATATGTTAGGAAACGCCATCAGCTATCCAAAAGATAATAAGCTGTCTTTACCGTTTCTGAAAGGTAAACGATATAAGATAGTACAGGGGCATAACGGGAACTTTTCCCATAAGGAAGGATTGTCAAAACTGGCCCTGGATTTTGATTTAAAAGTTGGTGATACTGTATGTGCGGCTGCGAACGGTTATGTTGTAGGTCTTGTCGATAAGTATAAATATTATGGCAAAAACAGCTCATGGAAAGATTATGCCAATTTTATCACGCTTTACCATCCGGAAACGGGTGTGTTTACAGAATATGTGCATTTAAAAGAGAATGGTGCAAAGGTAGCAGTAGGTGATTTTGTGAAAGCAGGACAGCCTATTGCCTTATGCGGAATGACAGGTTGGACTACAACTCCTCATTTGCATTTTGTTGCCTATTTCAGAAATACAGATTGGAAATCTGAACCTATAGAAATTGACTTTGCAGAGAATTACAAAAGTGGAAGTTTAAAACCCGGAGATGTCGTAAAAAAATGATGTTGAGAATGCTGTCGCCTTACTTTTTGGTCCAGCATTCACCAACATGGTCGTTAACCATTCCTGTAGCCTGCATATGCGCATAAATAACGGTAGAGCCAACGAATTTAAATCCTCTTTTTTTTAAATCTTTGCTGATTTCGTCTGAAAGTGGAGTTGTAGCGGCAACATCAGCCAATGTTTTTGGATTGTTTATAATGGGCTTGCCTCCGGTAAATTTCCAAATATAATCTGAAAAACTTCCAAACTCTTTTTGTGTTTCCATAAAAGCCCGGGCATTGGTCACGGCAGCGCGTATTTTTAACTGATTCCTGATAATTCCTGTGTCCTGTAAAAGTTCCTGTATTTTTTCTTCGGTATATTGAGCTACCTTTTTATAATCAAAATTATCGAAGGCTTTTTTAAAGTTTTCTCTCTTGCGAAGTATGGTAATCCAGCTCAAGCCGGCCTGAAAAGTTTCTAAGGTAAGGAATTCGAAGAGTTTTTGGTCGTCATAAACAGGAACGCCCCATTCTTCATCGTGGTATTTTTCATATAGGCTGTCACCAACACACCATCTGCATCTGATTTTTTCCATCGCATCGATTTTAGTCCAAATATAAATAAAAATCCCGCTTCGGAAGAAGCGGGATCAGTATAAGATAGTGTTCAGGAGATTATCCTAAAGCAGCTCTTTTGAAACCAGTAACAATCAAGCTTGGGTCAACAGATTTTACATATCCGGAAACGCTAACAGCACCGTCTTTAATGTAATCCTGGTTTACCAATGTATTGTCTTTGTAGAAACGTTGGATTTTACCTTTAGCGATGTTATCTAGCATAGCTTCTGGTTTTCCTTCCTGACGCAATTGATCTTTAGCGATTTCTACTTCTTTTTCAATGATAGATGCATCAACACCAGCCTCGTCTAACGCGATTGGGTTCATAGCAGCAGCCTGCATAGCAACGTTTCTGGCAGCTTCTTCAGCACCAGGAACATTAGCAGAAAGAGAAACTAGAGTAGCGATTTTGTTACCTGCGTGGATGTAAGATCCAACGAAAGCACCTTCTAATCTTTCGAAAGAACCGATTTCGATTTTCTCTCCGATAACTCCGGTTTGCTCGATTAATTTGTCAGCAACAGTGATTCCGTTGAAATCAGCTGCTAAAAATTCTTCTTTAGTCTGGAAGTTTAAAGCAAGGTTAGCCAAATCTGTAGCCAACTTTACGAAACCTTCATTTTTTCCAACGAAGTCAGTCTCACAGTTCAATGAGATTACAACACCAGAAGTTTTGTCTGCATTTACAACAGCGATAGCAGCACCTTCAGTAGATTCTCTATCAGATCTGTTAGCAGCTACTTTTTGGCCTTTTTTACGTAGGTTTTCGATAGCTAGTTCGAAATTTCCGTCAGCCTCAACAAGCGCTTTTTTGCAGTCCATCATCCCGGCACCAGTCAGGGTTCTTAATTTATTTACATCTGCAGCAGTTATAGTTGCCATTTTAGTGTGTTTTTTTAAGGGTTAAAAATAAAAAATTCCAAAGTCTAAATTCCAAATCCCAAGTTTATTAAATTATCAACGTATTGTAATTTATCTGGAAATTGGAATTTAAATATTTGGAATCTAATTTAATTTATTCTTCAGTAGAAGCTTCTACAGTCTCGTTTGGAGCGTCAGTAGCTTCGTCAACTGGCTGTTCAACTTCTTTGTCAGAAGTAGTGTTTCTGTCAGAAAGACCTTCGATAACAGCAGCAGTTACTAAAGATAAAATTTTCTCAATTGATTTAGAAGCATCGTCATTTGCAGGTATTACATAATCTACCTCTCTTGGGTCAGAGTTTGTATCTACCATTGCGAAAACTGGAATGTTTAATTTTTGAGCTTCTTTAATCGCGATGTGTTCAGCTTTAATGTCTACAACGAACAATGCAGCAGGAAGTCTTGACATATCAGCGATAGAACCTAAGTTCTTCTCTAATTTTGCACGAAGACGATCAACCTGTAAACGTTCTTTTTTAGATAATGTCATGAAAGTACCGTCTTTCTTCATTCTATCAATAGAAGCCATTTTCTTAACCGCTTTTCTGATAGTTACGAAGTTAGTCAACATACCACCTGGCCATCTTTCAGTGATGTAAGGCATGTTTGCTGCAGCTGCTTTTTCAGCTACGATATCTTTTGCTTGTTTTTTGGTAGCAACGAATAATATTTTTCTACCTGATGCAGCGATTTTTTTCAAAGCTTCATTAGCTTCTTCGATTTTAGCTGCAGTTTTATATAGATTGATAATGTGGATTCCATTACGCTCCATATAGATGTAAGGAGCCATGTTTGGATCCCACTTTCTAGTCATGTGTCCGAAGTGAACACCTGCTTCTAGTAATTCTTTAACTTCTACTTTGTTTGCCATTTTAATAAATAGTTTACGTTCTGTTGATTAGCAATGTATAAATGGCGGATTACCGGCTGAATACATTTAGATGCTAAACTAATTTCCTGCCTCGACAGGGAATAACAACATTGTTTTGAATAATAAATGAACGGTGTCTTTTCTGTTACCGAAAAGACGGTAATATTAACGTTTAGAGAACTGGAATCTCTTACGAGCTTTCTTCTGACCGAATTTCTTACGTTCAACCATTCTAGGGTCTCTTGTTAATAAACCTTCTGGTTTCAGGATAGCTCTGTTTTCAGCATTTACTTCGCACATTGCGCGAGCGATTGCCATTCTTACAGCTTCTGCCTGACCAGTTGAACCACCACCATAAACGTTTACTTTTACGTCAAAGCTTGAAGCATTCTCAGTCATTGAAAGAGGTTGCAAAACTTTGTACTGTAAAGTTGCAGTCGGGAAGTAAGTTGTAAATTCTTTTTTGTTTACCGTGATGTTTCCAGTTCCTTCTGTAACATAAACACGGGCAACAGCGGTTTTTCTTCTACCGATTTTGTGAATTGTAGCCATTACTTAAGATCGTTAAGGTTAACAGTTTTAGGTTTTTGAGCTTCGTGAGAGTGCTCAGAACCTACAACAACATTTAAATTTCTGAAAAGTTGTGCGCCTAATTTGTTTTTAGGTAGCATTCCTTTTACTGCTTTTTCCACTAAAGATGCAGGGTTTTTTGTCTGTAATACTTTAGCAGTCAAAGTTCTTTGTCCTCCTGGGTAACCTGTATGACGCATATAGATTTTGTCATCCAATTTGTTACCTGTAAGGTTGATTTTTTCTGCATTGATAACAATTACGTTATCTCCACAGTCCACGTGCGGTGTATAACTCGGCTTGTATTTACCTCTAAGGATCATAGCGACCTTTGAAGCAAGACGGCCCAAGTTATGACCTTCAGCATCAACAACAATCCACTCTTTCTTTACAGTGGCTTTGTTTGCTGAAATTGTCTTGTAGCTTAATGTGTTCACAATAATTTATTTTAATTAAACATTCCATCCCCAATAAAGGGGTTGCAAAAGTACAATAATTATTTTTAAATGCAAACACCTATAAAAGATTATTTTAGAGGCTGATTATCAGATTGAAAATCTGTAAATGAAGAAGGGCAAATGTAAGCATTATTTTTAATTTACTGATTCAATAAGGACGGTGGTTGATTTTTAAAAATAAAAAACCATCTAAAAGGCTTTAGATGGTTTGCTGGAAGTATGAATAATTGATTTTATACAATAAACAGATTGGCTATGTTGACAGATTGTTGTGTGGTTAGCGGTTCGTCATAGGATTCTGATCCGGCCAATCCGGGAATTGCAGGTCCTAACGATCCGTTGTTTACGGTGCTGGTATTAAATCCTGCCTGGGTTACATTTTCTTCTCCGTCATAGACTGCTTGTGTTGCAGATGGCATTCCAGCGCCTCTTTGGTTTCCCGTAATCCATCCTTTAAGTCCTCGCAATCTTCGCACTTCCGAGGCATGGCGGGCTTCTACAGAATGAATCTGCAAGGCGGCTGTCAGTAAATCGGGTGTCGATATCAAATTGCCGGCTTGTCCTTTATAGGCTCTTACTCCCGTATCTTCAAAAGCCTGTGCCAACACTAAAAATTGCTGGTATGCGGCGGTGGCGCCTATTCCTGTAGTATTGAAAGGATCAAAAGCGCCTCCGACTGTAAAGTCAAATGTTGGTTTTGCAACCGCGCTGGCTCCAAGCCCTGCAATCAGGAACTCCACATGGCTGGCTTCGTGCTTTGCAATCTGCATGAATACCTTTTCGTCTCTTCCGCCGGTTGGAATAACTCCGGATTCCAATCCTAATCGATAGAATTCGTCTTCAAGATATTCTAATGTTAACGCAAGCTGTAAGGCTCCAATAGGTGTGCTTGGCGTAGGACCTATATCTGAAGCAAAAGCTTTGTTGGTAAATGCGGCCAATCCTAATGGTATTGAAGCCAGTGCTAAATTTTTACCTAGTTGTCCAAATTGCCCGAAACTATCTCTTCGGGAACCTTTACTGTTCATTAAATGGTCATCAGTAAAGGACTCTATAAATTTTAATAGATTCATAATTTCTAATTTTTTGGTTAGTGTTTAAGGTAAATAGGTAGCCGTGAACTCCGTTGTGATAAAACTGCCGGCTATGGGAAGTATCTGCGATGGATTTTTGGCGGCATCCAGACCATTTGAGGCGTTGACAACATCATCGCCTGCAAAATCATTTGAATTAGGATTAATCAAACTCCTTATAGCGGAGGCGTGCCTTGCTTCAACAGAAACAATTTTACCTGCCAGCAATAAATAATCAGTACTTGTAATTAATTTTCCTGCTCCGTTATAAGCTGCAACACCTGTATCTTCTAATGCTTTTGCTGTACTCAGAATAGAACTCCTGCTGCTAAAGTTTACGGTGCTGAAATCAAATTGCAATGCAGGAAGCAGTTGAGTAGAAGGATTAGGCAGGGCTCCGGTTAAAGCGACCTTGAAGAATTCTCTGTGGATTACTTCGTGGGCGTATAAATCAGAGAGTATCTGTTGTTCTTCGCTGTTAAAAAGTGCCCCAAAATTATTCAGGTTGACAACACGCGTATAAAAATCGGCTTCAAGTTGTTCCAGTGCATAGGCATAAGTCAAAACACCCAGGTCGCCGCTTCCAAGATCAAATTTGCCGTTTCGTACTCCGGGAGCATAAGGGCCATTGTTCATGGAATCATCGTCATTATTACAGCCGGTTAAGAGCAATCCTGTGGCTGCCATAGTGAGTCCGCTAATCTTTAAGAAACTTCTTCGATTGGTTCCCGAAGTTAGCTGTTCTTTTACAGTTACTACGTTTTTCATAAAGTTAGACATTTAAAAAGTTAATAATTCATTGGTTGATTTCAGACTTTAGCAAGAGCCTGATTGAGTCATTTACGTAGTAATTGTGTTAGTGGTTTTCATAAAATGTTATATAATTACCATTTATGGCAGTATTATTTTGTGTTTTTTTAGCAGGAGTGTGAATGTTTGTTTTTTTTTGATTTAACCTGCGTCAAAAGTGTGCTATTCATCAGGAAGCATATTACTTTTTTAAAAAACCGGAAGAATAGGAGATAGTTGCTGGTTTACTTATTGTAAGGTTTAATACGAATTTTAAGTGTAATTTCTATTTTTTCACTTACTTTACATTTCCTTAATTATATGAACAGCGATGAAACCAAAAGCAACCTTAAAGCAAATAGCCAAAGAATTGAATGTGTCTGTCTCTACTGTTTCTAAAGCATTGAGCAACAGCCCGGAAATCAGCGAGCCTACAAAAATTAAAATTCAGGAATTTGCGAAGCTTAAAAATTACAAGCCGAATAATATTGCCATCAACCTGAAAAACCGAAGCACAAAGACCATTGGGGTTATTATTCCGAATATCCTGAATCCGTTTTTTGCCAAAGTGTTTAGCGGAATTGAAAAGAAGGCAAACGAAAAAGGCTATAATGTGATTACCTGTATTACTAATGAATCTCTAAAAAAAGAAATCCATACGATGGATATGCTTAGCAACGGAACAATTGATGGATTTATCTTGTCAATTGCGGAAGAGACGCAGAAACAGCAGGAATTTAAGCATTTCAAGGATGCGATTTCAGATGGTATTCCTATTGTTATGTTCGATAGGATTTCTGATGAAGTAAATTGCGATAAGGTGATTGTTGATGATTTCGATTCTTCGGTAAATGCTGTGAATCATATGATACAACTGGGTTGTAAAGATATAGCGCTGCTAACAGCGATTGACAACCTGAGCGTAGCGAAGTTAAGGGCGCAAGGCTATGCAAAGGCTTTAACTGATAATGATATTGCAATCAATAAAAATTTGATTATCCGTACTGATAATCCGGATGAGTTTGATTTCCGATTGAATGAACTTATCAATACTCAAAAAATTGACGGTATTTTTGCGTTAGACGAGCATGCTTCGACTATGGCAATGAAAATGGCTATCAAAAAAGGAATTAAAATCCCTGATGAACTCTGTGTAATTGGTTTTGCAGACGGTGTTTGGTCCCGAAGATTAACACCAAGTCTTTCTACTATCAGCCAGCACGGAATTGAAATAGGAGAAGAAGCGGCCAAGATGCTTATTGAAAAACTGGAAAGTAAGGAGGAAGAATATGCTTACCGTACAACGGTTATCAAAACCGAACTGCGCCAAAGAGATTCTACCCGAAAGTTACCATAAAAAAACAAAACCCGCTAATCGCGGGTTTTGTTTTTTTATAGGTTTATTTTTCTTTAGTGAGCTTGAATTCATGCCCGCCTTGCAGTATTGTCATTGCATTTGGAGAAAAGACCAATTCTAAACCGGCAGGGTCAAAATTGAATTTGGTGTCGCTTAAAGGATTGAGTGGAAAAGATTCCTGACCGGTTGCCTGGCAAATTAACACGCCGTTTTCTTCCTTGATTGAAATTTTTAAAGGAAAATTAGGGTCGGAGTAGATGCCCACATATTTTTTAAGAATGGCAACATCAACGGTAGCCGTTTTCAGATTAGGGAATCGGTAAGGCATTTTATAATAAATACTCAAAATTCCAATCATTATTCCGTCTGTGTCATAACCTTGCCCGTTGTCAAGCAATGCAATGCTGAGTTTTTCTTTTGGATAATGAATCAAAGAAGACGTAAAACTTTCGATTCCGCCTGAATGTCCGTAAAATCTCCTTTCTGCAAAAGGCATGGCGAATATTCCTTTTCCATATCCTTTTTCGATAGTAATCATAGTGTCAAGGGAAGGCTGCTTTAATAATTTTCCGGAAAATAATGCGTTGATAAAGGCAGTCAGGTCGGAAGCAGATGATAAGATAGCACCGGCACCACCCGGAATAGACATATCTTCTTTTGAAGCGTCTTTCCAGTTTTTTCCATCCCATTCATAAGAAAGGGCTTCATTTTTTGCTCCGGTGGCAAACCCTGTGTTTTTTAGCCCTAATTTTTGGATGATTCGGGTGTTAATATTGTCCGCATAACTTTTTTTCGTCAGGTCTTCAATAATCCAGCCCAGGATGACGTAGTTGGAATTACTGTATTCTGCCTTTTCTCCCGGTTCAAAAACAGGTTTGCCTGCTTTGATTTTCTTCATCAGTTCGCTACGTGTTTTTGGCAGTTTCGCATAGGTTGGATAATCCAAATCATTTGTAAAGCTGTAAATACCGCTGGAATGGCTGAGAAGATTGTCGATAGTGATGTGTTCTGAATTTTGTATTGTCGGGAAGAATCTGGACAGTTTGGTGTCGAGTGTCAGTTTTTTTTCTTCAATAAGCTGTAAAATGACAACCGACGTGAATGTTTTTGTAATAGAACCAATTTTATATCGGGTTTGGTTGTCTGCCTTGATTTTGTTTTTCACATCGGCATAACCATAGGTGTTTTCAAAAATAATCTCGTCGTTATTTCGAATGGCAACGCTTCCCATGAATTTATTATTCGAACTAAGATAATTCAACAGGCTGTCGATTTTGTCAAATCGTGTCTCACTTTGTCCAAATGCGTTTAAGGATAAGGAGATGGATAGGAATAAGAATATTTTTTTCATGATAAAAACAGTGTCCTAATTATTAATAATCATCTTTTTATTTCGGATATCAATTGTAATCTTATCGCCAAGCCAGTTTATACTTCCAATCGCTTCATAAATCAACCCGTCAATAAAAGTAGCCTTAAAATTAGTGGCTGAAATTTTGTTGCTAGATTCAGTATTTATTTTGGAAAGGTTGGTGTAATAATAATTGTTTCCTTCAGTTGGCTTGAAATCGCTTTTCTGATGTTTCATTTCTGTTTTTGAAGGGTCGATTCCTAACGATTGCATGTATCTCGAATTGAATCTGAATACGTTGAAGCCGGCGCCACTGTCTAAATTCATTTGTACAACAAGTTTGTCGTTGAGTTGAACATAGGTGGCTATCCCTAAGGTTTTTCCTAAATCATCTGAAATCTGGATAGGGATAGAAATGCCTTTTTTTGCGAGTTCTTTGACTGATTTTTCTGTTTCTAAAACCAATACTTTATTCTTGTAATCGATGGTGATGGGAATGTTTCTGAAAGGTAATAACGATATCAGGCCATCAACAGGGAAATCCAAATCAATAACAGTAAATTTTTCAGCGTTTAACTTTTGGTTGCCAATTTCTAAACTTTTCGTATCCCAAAGATCCGCTACAATCTCTTCGCCTGTAGCCCTGTGGCCGGTATAAAATCCATCCGTTTTTTTCAGGTCTTTCACGTTGTCCGCAAATTTCTTTGTCAATAAATTAAGTCCGGCACCGGTGTCAAAAATAAAATTTCCTTCTACATTATTTATTTTTGCTTTTACTAAAATATGACCACTTCCAAGCAGCGTAAAGGGAATGGAGATTGTTTTATTGATTTGTTCCTGTCCAAAAGAATTCAGGCATAAAAGCAGGCATAGAAATAAAGCAGTTTTTTTCATTGTAGGGTTTTGAGTGGTTATTTATATGACGCAGTTTGTCTGTTTCTGTTACACCTTGCTATTTTAATGTGCTTCCAGCCAATTATGTCCTTTGCCCAAATCTACAATTAAGGGTACATCCAGTTTAAATGCATTTTCCATTTCCTGCTTAATCATTGGCTGTATTTTTTCAAGTTCACTATTATGAACGTCAAAAACAAGTTCATCGTGTACCTGGAGTAACATTTTACTCTTCCAGTTTTCTTCATTTAAGCGTTTGTGGATATTAATCATGGCTATTTTGATAATGTCTGCCGCGCTTCCCTGTATTGGGGCATTGACAGCGTTTCGTTCTGCCGCGCCGCGAACAACAGCGTTTTGTGAATTAATATCTTTTAAATAGCGTCTTCTTCCCAGAATGGTCTGAACATAACCGTGCTGTCTGGCATATTCAATCTGTTCCTGAATGTAGGCTTTCAATCTTGGATAGGTCAGGTAATAGGCATCAATCAGGTCTTTAGACTCGGAACGCGAAAGCGATGTCTGGTTGCTTAATCCAAAAGCAGAGACTCCGTAGACAATCCCGAAGTTTACGGTTTTGGCGTGGCTTCGTTGCTCACGGGTGACTTCTTCCAGAGAAACATTAAAAACTTTCGCAGCGGTAGAAGCGTGAATGTCTTCTCCGTTTTGGAAAGATTTTACCATTTCCGGATCGCCACTCAGTGCCGCAATAATTCGCAATTCAATTTGAGAATAATCGGCAGAAACCAAAGTGTAGTTTTCGTCTCTTGCAATAAATGCTTTTCGGATTAGACGGCCTCTTTCCGTACGGATTGGGATATTCTGCAGGTTCGGATTGTTGGAGCTAAGACGCCCTGTTGCAGCTACAGTCTGCATATAATCGGTGTGAACTCTTCCTGTTTTTGAGCATACCTGTAAAGGCAAGGCATCCACATATGTGTTAAGCAGTTTTACCAATTGACGCCAATCCAGAATGTCCTGAACAAACGGACTTGATAATGCTAAATAAGAAAGAACTTCCTCACCGGTAGCATATTGTCCGGTTTTGGTCTTTTTTTGTTTGGTTCCGCCAATCTTTAACTTGTCAAATAAAATCTCTCCCAATTGTTTTGGAGAGGCCAGATTGAACTTTTCTCCGGCATTTTCATAAATCTGGTTTTCCAGTTTTTGTATATCGTCCTTTAGTTCTTTAGACAGGTTGTGCAGGAATTCGACATCCAGATTGACACCTTCTCTTTCCATATCTGCAAGAACAGGAACCAGAGGTACTTCTATTTCCTCAAATAATTTTTTAGTGTTGGTGCTGTCCAGCTCTTTGCTGAAAATGTCTTTTAGCTGGAGGGTCACATCTGCGTCTTCTACCGCATATTCCTTGACATCTTCAACAGGCACTTCCCGCATGTTTTTTTGGTTTTTCCCTTTTTTTCCAATCAGTTCTTCGATAGACTGCGGAGAATATTGAAGATAGGTCTCGGATAAAATATCCATATTGTGGCGCATATCCGGGTTAATCAGATAATGGGCAATCATGGTGTCAAATATTTTTCCTTTGACTTCAATATTATAGTTGGCCAGGACTTTCAGGTCATACTTTAGGTTTTGGCCTATTTTTTCGATTCCTTCTGCTTCAAAAAACGGGATAAATTTGTTGACAAGAGTTTGAGCCTCGGTTTGGTTTTCAGGGAAAGGAACATAGAAACCCTTGCCTTTTTCCCATGAAAATGACATTCCGACCAATTCAGCAGTCAACGGGTCGATTCCGGTTGTTTCTGTGTCGAAACAAACGCTTGTTTGCTTGAGCAGGTTTTGCAAGAGGAATTTTATCGCCATGTCGCCTTCAACCAATTGATAGAAATGCTCGGTGTCTTTTAGTGTCTTATAAAAACTGGTTTTAACTTCTCCCGTTGTTTCGTCTGTTGTGGTAGCAAAAAGGTCAAACTGCTCTTCATTTTTTGCCTGCGGTTTTTTATATAGCTTGGCATCCGGCTGATTGTTTGCCGCCGGTAAAGAGCTACCGGGTCTGAAAATCGCATCAAATTGCTCTGCCATTCTCCTGAATTCAAGTTCCTGGAAAATCGCTTCGGTTTTTTCAATGTCCGGGCGTGTAAGCTCGTAATCCGTTTCATTAAATGTCACATCACAATCTGTAATAATAGTAGCCAGTTTTTTGGACAGGATTCCCTTTTCCTTATTGGCTTCTATATTTTCTTTCATTTTGCCTTTCAGCAGATGTGTGTTTTCGAGAAGGTTTTCCATTGTGCCAAATTCCTTCAACAGTTTTTTGGCGGTTACTTCTCCTACGCCGGGAAGTCCGGGAATATTATCAACGGCATCACCCATCATTCCCAGGAAGTCGATTACCTGCTCCGGTCTTTCAATTTCAAATTTTGCCAAGACTTCCGGAACACCCCAAATTTCAATACCGTTCCCCATTCGGGCCGGACGGTACATAAAGATGTTTTCAGAAACCAATTGTGCAAAATCCTTATCAGGCGTCACCATAAACACTTTGTAGTTTTGTTTTTCGGCTTGTTTTGCAATAGTTCCTATTAAGTCGTCGGCTTCGCATCCGGCATATTCAATAATAGGAATATGCATTGCTTTTAGCAATTCATGAATATAAGGAATCGCAATCTGGATGGCTTCAGGTGTAGCATCACGATTGGCTTTATAATCGGCAAACATTTCACTTCTTACATGGCTCCCTTCCTTATCGAATGCTACTGCCAGATGGTCTGGCTTTTCCCTTTTAATCAAATCTAAAAGGGAATTCATAAACCCCATAATGGCTGAGGTATCCATTCCTTTAGAGTTGATTCTTGGGTTTTTAATAAATGCGTAATAGCCTCGGAAGATTAGAGCGTAGGCATCAAGAAGAAATAGGCGTTTTTGCTGTGACATAAAAAATGGTTTCTATAGCTTTCAAAAATACAAAACTTAAGGTGTAAAAATAGAAAAACCGATGCTAAATAATCAGCACCGGTTCTTCATAAAAAAACAAAAAACTAACTAATAAGGATATGGAACTAACATGTAATTTATTTTTTAATGACTTTCTGTTTGGCTGTCTGTCCGTTTATAAAATCAATATGGAAAATATAAATTCCGTTGGCCACATCAGACAGGCTTATCTGTGATGTTTTTTGAATCGAAACTAACTGACCAAGCTGATTATAGATTTTTACCTCCTTGATTTCTAAATCGGTTAATAAGTTGACAATACCGTTTGTTGGGTTTGGATATAGTTTGAAATTGGTTTTGTCAAAACCGCCAACGCTAAGGTTTTCTTCAATATTCAGGGTGTAATCTTCTGCCTGTCCGTAACTGTCCGTATTGCACGCAGGAATAGTTGATGATTGGTATTTTTTCAAGACTCTCATTCGAACACTTCCGATAGTTGCTGTTGCTGGAACTGTAATTTCGGCATTTAATTCTACAGCGTCTTCACCGGATGAATTGGAAAGGTAGCCTAACGATTGGCCTTCGCTATCTTCAAAAGTTCCGTTGTTGTTCCAGTCGATATAGACTTTGAAATAACCGGAATAGGAACCGTTTGTATTTCCTTTTAATCGGATTGGATAGGTGTTTCCAACTCTAACATTTCCAACTATTGAAGTGAAATTTTCATAAGCCGGACTTGATGTTGAAGCTGGCGAAGTATTGCTGATACCGGCAAATTCAACCAGTGTGATAGGTTCTGTTCCTTGTGAGAAATTTGGCGTACAATAGACCAGAGGCTGATTGCTAAGCTGTATCTGGATTTCTCCAAAAATAGTATTGTCTATAACTGAAGTAGCGCGCACTTTTACCTGACCATTCATAATTGCTGTCAGTAATCCGGTTGAGCTGATTGTTGCCAGGGTATTGCCTTCTGTGATTGACCAGGTTACACTTTGGTTTGCTTCTAAAGGCAGGATGTTTGCGGCTAATTGCAATGTTCCTCCTGAAGTTGTGATTTCTGCCGGAGTACTGTTTTGTGTCGTAACTGTAATAGAAGTTGGCGGAGTTGCGTTGGCAATGGCTTCTAAAGAAAATTCATCGATTCCTAATCCATAAGATGAGGTACCTCCATTGGTTATTCCTTGTGCAATTACAAAGAAAGGTGCTGCATAATACGATTGTGGAATGGCAACAGTATAATTGTACCAACCGGCTGCTGTAACTGCAGGTTCAAGAGTTGTTTTAAGCGATACAGAAAGTAGTTCTGTAGCACCGCTTAATGAATTTGTTGTGTTCACATGGAATTTTACGACATCTGTAGCATGCCCGTTTGTGTTTCTGTAAATCCAGACTTTCATGCGAATCAACTCATGTGTTTGTGCAGAGAAATCGAATAGAGGGCTGATAAGCAAGGCACTTGAATTGTTGTAAGCTTTAATCATTTGTCTTTCACCGCTTATTCTTGTCGGAACTTCGGAAGTCCCTGTTGATACAGCCCAATTCGCAGTTCCGGTAATCATAGTTGTTGCCCAGCAGGAAAGGTCGGTCGCATTAAAGTTTTCTGAATAAGGAAGAGCCGTAACAGATTCGCATAAAGTAGAAATATTTCCGGTTGAAGAGTAAACGCCACTGCAATTGCTAACCGCTTTTATCTTATAAAAATATTTGGTGTTGCTTGATAATCCGGTTACCAGGAATGTTGTCTGTGAAGAAGTTTGTGTAAATGGAGAACCGGCAACAGGGCTTGAAAAGTCACTATTGGTAGCCACTTCAATAACATAATTGAAAGTAGCTGCATTTCCGCTTGCCGGAGCCGTCCAGTTAAGGACAAAGCTGTTCATTGTAGCGTTCGTTGAAGTTATCTGATTAACAGGAGCCGGACAATTTGCCGCATCTGAAGTCAATGGAGCTGTTGTATTATAAACAGGTCCTCCTGTGCAGGCAGTATTTATTGCATAAACCGTATAGGTGTAGGCAGTATTTCCCTGAATGCCACTAGAGCTATTGTCTGTGAAGTTTGTATTGCTACCACTATAGCTTACGTAAGCGTTAAGTGCGGTATTGTTGCCTGTGGCATAGTTTGTTCCGTTTTGCGGAGGGTTTGGAACAGTTCCTTGCGGAGTTCTCAATACCAGATATTTGTCTGCTCTCGGACTTGCTGCCGTAAAGCTTCCGTTTATGATAATACCCTGTATGTCAAATGTCAGGGCAGTAGGTTGCGATGCCGGAACCACGCATGGTGAAGGCGGCACCCATGTGAAGGTGTAACCTGAACCTGGCAAGGAAGCGGAATTACAGGTCATCGATGAAGTGTTTGACGAACCGGCAGCGGAAAGTATCCAGTTGCTTGTGGCAACTCCGCTGGAATATCTGTTGTTGAAATCGGAATTTGTAGCTCCGCGAAGTCCAACCTGCGCCGTTGCCGAAGTTGGCGTTCCTGTTACTTTCAGGTCATAAACAATATTGATTTCTCCATTTTCTTTCAGGCGAATTTGAAAACTCCAGTCAAAATAACTGGTGATTGAGGTAGAACTTAAATAGGGTCTGAAATGCATCCATTGAATGACAAATTCCCTGTTAGGTGCCGTTCCTACTTCCTGAGTACTGATGCTTCCCGTTCTTCCGTCAATATTGTATAAGGCGTGCATATCTGTGGCAACGGCTGCAATCGCGCCGTCAAATGTAGTTGCACTATTCGAAATGGGAGTATTGCCACTTGGGGATGTTGCTCCAAAACTTACAAAACCATCAGCATGGATGTTTAATGCTGTAAAAGTGGTTCCGTTAAAGGGGAAACTGAATGGAATCGCAACGGCATTGTATTTATTGTTGTCAATTGCACCTGTTCCTGTCAGGGTGGTAGGCTCCGCAATTAAGGTTGGATTGGTTAAATCTGTAAAGGTTCCGGTACTTTGTGAGAATCCATAATTGACAATCTGTGCTGATGCTGTTCCATAAATAAGCATCAGAAGCAGTAGGGTAAATGTTTTTGTGTAATTTGTTTGCATGTAAAAGTATAAATGATTAATTGTTGCGCTAGTCCTAAATCAGGACCAGGTTATTGTACTATTTTTTAATAATTTTTTTGTTGGCTGTCTGTCCGTTTTCGAAATCGACACGAACCATATAGATACCGCTGGCAAGATTTTCCAAATTGAACTGCGTCTTTTTTTGTGTGGTGATAAGCTGTCCTAAATGGTTGTAAATACTAATGTTTTTGATAGCTTCCCTGGTCTTGATGTTGATTAAGCCTTCTGTTGGGTTTGGGTATAATTTGAAATCGTTTTTGTTAAAAATAACGGTGTTTAAATTCCCCTCATTGATTATCTTGTTTTCGTAAAGCCTTGTTTGTGCTACGTTATCATCTTCAAAGCCAATGGTTAGTAAGTCCATATCTCCGTCATTATCATAATCAAGCCATTGACCTTTAGACATGTATACGGCTATAATGGGAGCACTGTTTTCAGTGTCTAAAGTATAGGTTCCATTACTGTTTTTCTTATATAACAGTACTGTATTTTCGTTGTTAGCATTGCGTCCAATTGAGAAAATATCCATGAGACCATCGTTGTTGTAATCTATAAATTTTGAATTTCCATTATAGATACCTGTAAAGCCATTTTCCTGAATCGCAAAGTTTCCGGAACCATCATTTGTGTATATCGTCAATGTTGGAATGCGAGAGTAGTTGGTTCCTGAAATCAATAGGTCAGGATAACCGTCACCATTGATGTCCATAGCGTCAATTGAAGAAATATAGATGCCCGGTAGGGTTGTAGTTTTTTCTGTAAATGTTCCGCTTCCTGAGTTTATGTAAAGTTTGGTTTCAGGCCTATAGTTTGTGCTTAATCCCGTTATCAGAATGTCGGGATTTCCGTCTGCATTGGCATCAAAAACCTTTATAGCACTAAAATAGGTTCCCAGCAGTCCTGCATTCAGGTCTGAAAAAGTACCGTCCTGGTTTTGCCTGAAGACTTTTGTGATGTATTGTGAACCCAGATTTCCGTTGACAACAATGTCTGGTAAACCATCATTTGTCAAATCGGCAATAGCAACCGAACCGTATTTTACACCCGGAATGCCTGATGTTGTGTTTTTGGTAAAACTACCGTCGCCGTTATTGTAATAGATTTCAAAAACTATCGGTGAATTTTCCCCGGTTTTTGTTCCTGTTACAATGAAATCCTGGTTGTTATCACCATTAAGGTCACCCACAGCAATGGCAGAATACATTATCGGGCTGAGGGCAGTATTGGTATTTTCTGCAAATATTCCGTTGTTGTTTTTATAGAGTCCTGAATATCCCGTATATCCCGGCTTGGCTCCCGAAATGATAAAATCAGTTTTTCCGTCGTTGTCAAAATCTGCCACGGCGCTATCACCGTAAAATACGCCCTGGAATGTCTGGTTAGTAACTGCTTGAAAAATTTGGCTGTACATAAAACCGCCATTTAAAATTGTGATGAATAGAAAGAATGTTTTTTTCATGGTGTATAGTATTTGTATATGGTTTATAATTTCTCAATAATATAATAACCGGAAGTTTAGTTTTGGCAGACATTACTCATTACTGCTTTCCGTATTGTAATTATAGCGCCAGCCTCAAAAAATGGGACCAGCGCTATTGGGTATTATTTTTTGATAATCTTTTTGTTGGCGGTTTGTCCGTTTTCAAAATCGACGCGAACCATATAGATGCCGCTGGCAAGATTTGTCAGGTTTAGCTGTTCCTGTTTTTGTGTAACAATAAGCTGCCCCAAATGATTGTATAGGCTAATATTCTTAATAGCTTCTTTTGTCTGGATATTCACTATGCCATTGGTTGGGTTTGGGTATGCTATGAAATCATTTTTGCTGAAATCAATTGTACCCAGGCTTTCCTGAATGTTTATGGTGTAATCTTCAACCTGACCGTAATAGGCATTCAGACAGGCATCAAATTCTCCCTCTTCATAAATATTCCATTGGTCTTTGATGATTCTCATTCTTGTATCACCTATAACTGCTGTAGCCGGAATAGTAATGCTTATGGTTGCTTCTATGGCATCAACTCCGGTTGAAGGCATCAGTACGGCATGATAGTATTCTGTCTGCATATCGAAAACCCCGTCTTTGTTCCAGTCAAAGAATGCTCTTATATCATGTTCGAATTGGCCAACTGTGTTTCCTTTTACAGTTAATTGATAGGTATTGCCTCTGACTACGTTTCCTACAATTGAAGTGAAATCTTCATAAGCCGGAGTCGTATTTACAACTTCTGAAGTTAGGTTGTTGATGTCAGAGAAATTAACCATTGTGATGGGTTCTACATCATAATCTACCGAAACAGTGCAATAGGTTGATGTGGTTTGCGGATATTTCATACATCTGATGGCTGCAGCCTGAGCTCTCGGGCCACCTGCTGATGGGTTGGCTATTGTACTGCCTACATACATATATTTAGCTCCTGATGAACTTGTTGTAGAACTCCAGAAATAACCTCTTGTTCCAACGAAACTAAATGACCCCGATGCAGCCCTGTATCCTGATGCAGGAAGTTTTAAAACGCTTTGGAAAGCTGTCGCAGGGTTTTGTATGTTTTGCGATTCCTTGATTGCGGTCCATTCTGCTTCTGTTGGAAGTTTCCATCCGTTTCCTAATGCCTTACATGGGTCGCAACCGTTTACTTCTGTTGCAGCTGAAGGAGTGGCAGCTTCCCATTTGTCGCTTAAAGCGTTTGGTGTCCACCAACCTGTATAATGGGTTTCGCTTCCTGCAGCTAGCCCGGACGGATTGTTTGGTGTTGGAGCTGTTCCTGTAACTGAATTTCTTTTTTGGTGTCCGTCGTCCCATCTTCCCCATTGGAACAAATCGCCGTAAGAAGCTTCATCGTTTTGAGCAGTGGCAACGCTGACACTTCCAAGATTTTGTTGCAGCCAGATATTACCGTCGCTACCACGAACGGTAGTATAAGTTACGCTTGTTCCTTCATAGGTGAAAGTCACGCAACCTAAATCTCCGGTATTGTTACCCGGCTCACCGCAAGTTTCCTGATTGATTGTTTTGTTTTTGTATAACCTTGTTTGCGCCACATTGCCACCTTCAAAACCAATGGTAAGCAAATCCAAATCGCCATCGTTGTCAAAATCCAGCCATAGGCCTTTTGACATATTCACACCAACAATGGGAGCGCTGTTTTCTGTGTCTAATGTATAACTGCCGTCAAGGTTCTGCTTGTATAATACTACTGTGTTTGTACCGGCTGCATTACTCCCAATTGAAAAAATATCAATTAGTCCATCATTGTTATAGTCTACAAATTTTGAGTTCCCGTTATAGGTTCCTGTAAAGTTGTTTTCCTGGAGAATGAAATTTCCGAAACCGTCATTCGTGTATATCGTAAGGCTTGGAGTTGGCGTATAATCGGTTCCGGAAATCAACAAATCCAAATGTCCATCATTGTTGATGTCTAAAGCATCAATAGATGAAAAATAAATGCCTGGTATAGTTATCGGCTTTTCTGTAAAAGAACCGCTTCCTGAATTGGTATATAATTTGGTTTCAGGGATATAATTGGTGCTGAATCCGGTTACCAGAATATCCGGATATCCGTCTGCATTGGCATCAAAAACTTTTATAGCACTAAAGTAAGTGCCCATCAGTCCGGCATTCAGGTCAGAAAAAGTACCGTCAGAATTTTGTTGGAAAACTTTTGTAATGTATTCGGTGCCTAAGTTTCCGTTCACAACAATGTCTGCCACACCATCATTTGTCAGGTCTGCAATTGCTACCGAACCAAAGTTTACACCCGGAATTCCGGAAGTTGTGTTTTTAGTAAATGTACCGTCGCCATTGTTATAATAAATTTCGAAAACGACAGAAGCATTTTCTCCTGTTTTGGTTCCCGTGATGATGAAATCCGGTTTGTTATCGCCGTTGAGGTCACCAACAGCTATTGAGGAATACATTATCTGGCTAATGGCAGCATTTAGGTTTTCAGTAAAAGCACCATTATTGTTTTTATAGAGTCCGGAATATCCTGTATAGCCCGGCCTGGCACCCGAAATGATAAAATCGGTTCTTCCGTTGCTGTCAAAATCGCCTATAGCAGCATCGCCATAAAACACGCCTTGAAACGTCTGGTTGGTGACTTCCTGAAATATTTGACCCTGTAAAAGACTGCAGGTAAAGATTGTTGTTACTACTAAGTATATTTTTTTCATAATTTGTGGATTTCTAAACACCACAAAGTTATTTATTTAGATTAAATAAAAATAAGATGAAATTTAGTTTTGTCAAATATTCTTTTTACGGCTTTCCGTATTTACGATTTCTAAATATTTTAACATACAAATTTTATTATGTGATAATTCGGTTATAAAATAGGAAGCCAATTCGGGCAGTTAAATCCTGTTATAGTTAAAATTTATCCAATTAAATCCAGAGCAGTAGCATTATTTATTTACTTTGCTTAAATTCTAAATCAAACTAATGCTTCGCTGGATATTTTTTATTGCTTTTGTTGTTTTGGTAGAACTATATGCATTTCAGGCATTCAAGACAATTACAAGAGCGAAATGGATTCTGATTCCGTACCAACTTATTTCACTTGCCATCATTATTTTTGTCATTTATTCGTTTACCCAGTTTGACAGGACTGTGGGGCAGAACCGGCAATCATTAATAACTATCGGACTTGTTTTGTTGACCTTTTTGCCAAAATTGGTTCTGACTTTTATTTTGTTTGGAGAAGATATTTATCGTGTTTTTTCGGGAATCATTACTCATTTTTTGGGTAATAATGACAGGGGACATTTTCTTCCAGACAGAAGAAAGTTTATAAGCCAGGTGGCACTTGGAATTGCCGCGGTTCCTTTTGTTTCTCTTTTGTATGGTATGACGGTAGGGAAGTACAATTTTAAGGTTATAAGGCAGACTTTGTTTTTTCCGGACCTGCCAGATAGTTTTGACGGAACGACAATCACCCAGATATCTGATGTGCATAGTGGCAGTTTTGATAACCCCGAGAAAATCCAATATGCAGTTGATTTGATTAATGAACAGCAGTCGGATCTGGTTCTGTTTACGGGCGATATAGTGAATACACATGCTACAGAAATGCATCCCTGGATTGATACATTTAAAAAAATACACAACCCGAAACTTGGAAAATATTCTGTTTTAGGAAACCATGATTATGGCGAGTATGTGGAATGGCCGTCTGACAAGGCGAAATCAGAAAATTTTGAAGCTATTAAAGATTTGCACAGGCAGATTGATTTTAAGTTATTGCTCAACCAGAATGTAAAAATCAGTAACGGGACCGATGAAATTGCTTTGATTGGAGTTGAAAACTGGGGGCATAATTTTAAAAAAGCAGGCGACTTAACAAAAGCGTCGGAAGGTTTGACAGATTCCGATTTTAAGATATTGATGAGCCATGACCCTTCGCATTGGGAATATGAGATAAAAAATCACCAGACAAAATACCACCTTACATTAAGCGGGCATACGCACGGTTTGCAGTTTGGAATTGAAATTCCCGGTTTTTTCAAGTGGAGTCCGGTGCAATATATTTACAAACAATGGGCCGGATTATATGAAAATGTGGGGCGTTATATTTACGTAAACAGGGGCTTTGGATTCCATGCCTATCCGGGCAGGGTGGGTATTTGGCCGGAAATTACAGTCATTACACTAAAAAAAGGTGAAAATGTAGCATAATTCAGCAAATATGCTACATTTGTATAAAAAATTGTTGTAATTTAGAAATAAAGTCAAAGTAAATTTTCAATTATGTCAAAATTTGGAGAACTTATCAACGCCTCTGTACCAGTCTTAATTGATTTTTATACAGATTGGAATGAACAGTCTGTATCAATGCATCCCGTGATTAGAGATGTGGCCGCAGCTTTGGGAGACAAGGCAAAAGTGATTAAGATTGATGTAGACAAAAACCAGGAATTGGCTGATGCTTTGCGTATTAAAGGGCTCCCGACGCTTATGATATATAAGGAAGGTCAGATGGTTTGGAGACAATCAGGAGAGCTGGATGCTAATACTATAATTGGTTTGGTGCAGGAGCAGCTTTAGCTAATCTTGTCAAAAACAAATCCTTTCTCTTTTAGACGGCGTATCGCTTCAGGCAATACAAATTGAAGGTTTCCGAAAGCCTTTATGCTGTCATGGAAAACAATTACGCTTCCGCTTGCCGTATTCTTCATTACATTTTCAAGGCATTTCTCCGGCGTGGTGTTTTTATCAAAATCCATACTTATAACATCCCACATAACAATTTTATAGCCAAGCCTTCTCAATAATCTGGATTGGGATGGACTTATTTTTCCGTACGGAGGGCGAAAAAGCTTTGTTCCCTGTCCGTCGCCTTTAACGTGTTGTTGGATGGCTTTTTCGCATAACATGCTGTTTTCAATATAGTCTTTTTTAGGTGTCGACCAACCTTTCAGATGGTTGAAGGTATGGTTGCCAATCGCATGGTCTTCCCGGATTACTCTATGGAAGATGTCAGGATGCTTTTCAATATTGTCGCCAATGCAAAAGAAAGTGGCTTTTATGCCGTGTTCTTTTAATACATCAAGCACCCATTCTGTGATTTCGGGAATCGGGCCGTCATCAAACGTAAGATAAATTGTATTGGCGTTATTAGGAATGTCCCAGGTGTATTTTGGAAAAGCCCATTTAATTAACCGATTTGTTTTTACCCATAAACCCATCTCAAGTCTTTTTAAAGTAGATGTGCCAATTTGAAATTCAAATTGGCACATCGGGAATCCCATGCAGGGAATTTTATTTATTCGTTATCTCGTTCAAAACGTTTAAACATTGCGTTGTAAGAATTGAAGTCTTTTTTGTTTGCTTCATAGAATTCCTTATCACCGCGGTCTTTCATGACTTCAAGTAGTCCTCTGTAACGCTCAATGTCGGTAACAATGTCAACATAATAATCGTTCTGTTCTGTAGCGGAGAAGGTTTTGAAGTAAGTCAGGCTTTCCTGGTACTTTTTCATTAGTTTCTTCAGAATTTCCCTTGCTTTTTCTTTTTCGCCCACTTCATAATAACCTCCGGCAAATGGCTCAACGAACGCATAGTATCCGTATTGGTCTATTGGCATTTGCTTCATCGCCAAATCAATAATGTCTTTTGCCTTTTTAGGCTTGCCTTCATTGATTAGCTGTTCCATCAGTCGGGCAAGATTTGTTCTGTAGCTGATGCTGTTTTTGCGCGTTTCAGGGTCATGGTAAATCTTGGTACTTCCACCATTGCCCCAATCCCATTTCATGACAATATCATACATCTTATCAGAATCAATCTGACCCATATCCATTGGGCTAGGAGCTTTTGAAAGCGCTGTTTTTACAGGAACCAGTTTGTAAACCATTCCGTCCAGCTGTAAATAATCTTTCATCCATAAGTAGTCATCATCTCCAAAGCTTCCTCCGGTGAAATAAATAGGACGTTTCCAGTTATTGTTGGCCACGACATTTAACATCATCAAACGGTTTTTGTAAAGAGCCCTGTCCTTGATGTCAATATCAATATAAGGAACAATCGAGTCATAATATTTAGGAGAAACTACCTTGTTGGCAATAATTTCCTCCTTATTGATAGGAATCCTGATTTTGTTAGTCGGGAAATAGTGGATTTTTTGTCCGTTTGGAAGCTCATACAGCGCTCTTGGGTCATTCAGAGAAAGGAAATTCATAAAATCGTTAATGTTCCATCTCTTGTCTGTTTGTGGCCTGTGTATTGAGTAATCCAGTTTATCGCCCACATATTGCTCGTGCTTAAAGGTTATTGGTAATGGCTCAGAGCTGTAGGCTTTTGCCTTCATCTGGTCGATATACCAATCCGTCATAAATAAGCTGGTGTTTACAATACGAACATCGGTTCTGATGTTTTCGATTTCCTGAGCATACCAAAGCGGGAAGGTGTCATTGTCTCCAATAGTAAACAGAATGGCGTTTGGTTCGCAGGAATTCAGATACGCTTTTGCCATTGCAATTGCTGTATATTTGCCGGAACGGTCATGGTCGTCCCAGTTTTGAGAAGCCATTAAAACCGGAGCAGCCAATAAGGTAGTTGCAATAACAACCGGCCCAGCAATTTTAGGGTTGAGCCATTTTTTGATAAAATCAAATATCGCATAGACACCAAATCCTATCCAGATGGCAAACACATAGAAAGAACCTACCAAAGCATAATCTCTTTCGCGCGGCTCAAACGGCCTTTCATTCAGGTAGATTTTTAATGCCAGCCCTGTAAATAAGAATAAGGCAAGCAATACGTAAAAACTTTTCAGGTCTTTATTCGCATGATAGATTAATCCTATGATTCCCAGAATGAAAGGAAGGAAATAATACAGGTTGCGTCCTTTGTTATTCAAAACGTCCGATGGAAGGTTTTGCTGAGAGCCAAGACGCGCTTCGTCAATAAAATTGATTCCGCTTATCCAGTTTCCGTCCAGGTTGTCATATTTCCCCTGGTTATCGTTCTGTCTTCCTGTGAAATTCCACATCAGATATCTCCAGTACATATATCCGAACTGGTATTCGAACATGAACTTAAAGTTGTCTGCTGTTGTAGGTTTGTCAATGATTAGGTAATCACCATAGGATTTAAGGAATTTATGGTATCCTTCAGTGTCAATCTGTCCCGAAGCATAGGCTTTGCGGAACTCATCCACATTCTTCTCCATTTCGGCACGCAATTGTGAGGTGTAGTGTGCCAATTCCTCTTCAGACAAATCGTTTGGATTAATGCCGTATCTTGGAAGTTCTTCTTCGTATTCGTAATTAGGATTCATTCTGAAATTCAACACATGGGTAAATGTCATGTAGTTTTCAGCATGTTCCGGGCTCCACATTCTTGGCAGGAAAGCCTTATGGTTGTCGTCTGTATTTTGTTCGGCGTTTTTGTAATTGTTTACGATTACATATTTTCCGGTTTTATAGTCTCTTTCGTAGTTTGGAGCCTTGTCAAGATAAGGGTTGTCCTTGTCCAGTCCGGCATAAGTATCCGAAAATTGCGGACCGTAGAATAATGGGTTTACACCATACTGCTCCCTGTTGTAGTAAGCAAGAACTTCTCTCGCATCTGATGGCTTGTTTTCGTTGATAACCGTATTGGCATTGGCGCGTATTGGAAGCATCATCCAGGTAGAGAATCCAATCAGGATGAAAAGGACGCACAAAATCATAGTATTGTACTGTATATAGCCTTTTTGTTTGGTGTATTTTAATCCGAAGTAGAATAAGACTACAAGCAGCAATGCAACAAAAATAGTTCCTGAATCAAAAGGCATTCCTAAGCTGTTGACCATGAAAACTTCGGTTTTTCCAAAGAATCCCATTGTTAAAGGCAAAAGCAGTTTGAAGATGAAAAGTAATATTGAAACGACTACTATGTTGGCAATAATGAAATTCTTGATGGTAACGGTCTTGTAATGCTTGAAGTAGTATAAGAATCCGATAGAAGGAATAGTAAGCAATGCCATGAAGTGAACCCCGAAAGAAAGTCCCACAATCAATGAAATAAGAAGCAGCCATCTGTTTCCGCGAGGGGTGTCCATATCTTGTTCCCATCGTAATCCCAACCAGAACAATACGGCTATAAGCAAACTGGCCATAGCGTAAACTTCTGCTTCTACGGCATTAAACCAGAAACTGTCTGAGAAAGTATAAGCCATTGAACCTACAAATGCACTGCCTAAAATTGCGATTGAGGTATTTTTGTCGATTTCGGAGAATCTTGAAACCAGCTTTTTTAATAATAAGGTCAGCGACCAAAACATAAAAAGAATGGTAAATGCACTTGAAAAAACAGACATCATGTTAACCATTAAAGCCACTTTTGAGGCATCTGTCGCAAACATGGCGAAGAATGCGCCCATCATCTGATAAAGCGGGGCTCCCGGTGGGTGGCCTACTTCAAGCTTGGCGGCAGTAGAGATGTATTCGCCGCAATCCCAGAAACTTAATGTGGGTTCAACAGTCAGGGAGTAAGTCACCAATGCAATAGCAAAAGCTGTCCATCCCAAAATTGTATTCCATTTTTTAAAGTTGAAAGATACCATACAGAACTAATAAAATTTATACTTGCAAAGAAAATGCTTTTTTATGTAACGAAAAGCTAAAAAAAAAATATTCAATAAAAATTGAATAAAAATTTGCGCAATATGTTTTTTGTGCTAAATTTGCACCCGCAATCAAGCACTGCTGGCCTATGGTGTAATGGTAACACAGCTGATTTTGGTTCAGTCGTTCTAGGTTCGAGTCCTAGTAGGCCAACAAAAAACCTCTCAAATTTTGAGAGGTTTTTTTGTTTATAATCGGGTTTTATTAAATTTTGAAAGTAACGACCGGTCTTTGTGCATGGTTGACTAAGTCTTCGCTGATGCTTCCGTTGAAGAAGTGGGAAAGTCCTTTTCTTCCGTGAGTGCTCATTCCAATTAAATCGGCATTAATGCTTTTTGCAAAGTTCAGAACGCCTTTTTCCACATTCATATCGTTGTAGATATGGAAAGTATAGTCGCTAATGTCAAAATTGGAAACGAAATCCTGCATGATTTTGTTGGAAACTTCAGTAGACTTGAAGCTGTTCGGGGTGTTTATCATTACCAGGTTGAGATGTGCGTTGAATTTTTTTGCAAATTCTACGACTTTGGCAAAAGAACCTTTTATTTCGTCTGTAAAATCAGAGGCAAAAACAAATTTTTCTACGCTAAATTCTCCTTCTTCTTTTTTGATGACCAATACGGGAATGTCAGAAGAGCGAACCACTTTTTCTGTGTTGGACCCGATAAACATTTCCTGAAAGCCACTCGCTCCATGAGAGCCCATGACAATCAGATCCACATTGTTTTTTTTGCTGATGTTGATGATTCCTTCGAATGTTTTTTCGAACTGTATAATTTCTGATACTGGAATTCCTTCAAGATAGCTGATGTCCATCAGGCTTTCCAGTTTTTCGATGGCCTTGTTTTTGAAAAACATGATTTCAGGAATGTCGCTTCCGGAGCCTATCGCATCGCTTCCTTGTCCCGGAAGTTCCAGCATATGGAGAAGCACGATTTCTCCGTTATTTTTTTTAGCAATCTGGGCGGCAACTTTCAGGGCATATTCTGCGTGGTCAGAAAAATCGGTTGGAACTAAAATTTTTTTCATAATTTTAAGTATAAGTATGTGATTATACAGTTTGTTTTTTCTTACATAAAGGTAAGAATTTAATTTAATATGGCACAATATACTACAATGATTTTCAATATAGAAAAAAAACACTATATTTGCAGCGTTATTTATTAAAACTTAAATAATGAGGGGACAAATAGTCCCCTCTTTTTATAAAAATATGACATTTAAGGAAAAAGTTAGTGAGTTATTAAAAGCGGGCCTGGAAGAAAAACCATCCATTTTTCTTATCGATCTTACGATAACCGATGCTTTCAAAATTATTGTTACTTTAGATGGTGATAATGGTGTAACTTTGCAGGACTGTATCGACATCAGTCGTGCTATAGAGCATAATCTCGACCGCGAAGAACAGGATTTTTCTTTGGAAGTGGCATCGGGAGGTGTTTCGGCTCCGCTGAAACTGGTAAGGCAGTATAAGAAAAACATAGGTAGGACACTACAGGTAAAGACTGCGACCGATATTATAACTGCAGAACTTGCTGATGCAAATGAGGAATTCATCACATTGGTATGGACTGCAAGAGAACCTAAAAAAATAGGTAAAGGAAAAGAAACTGTTGAGAAAAGACAGGAGATTCCGTATACTGACATAAAAGAAGCAATTGTTACAATAACATTTTAATTTAAAGAATAGGCATGGAGAATATTGCATTAATCGAGTCATTTTCAGAGTTTAAAGACGACAAGCTGATTGATCGTGTAACGCTTATGGCGATTTTGGAAGATGTGTTTAGAAATGCATTGAAGAAGAAGTATGGTTCTGACGATAATTTCGATATCATTATCAATCCTGATAAAGGCGATATGGAAATTTGGAGAAGAAGAGTTATTGTTGCCGATGAAGATCTGGATTTTGAAAATGAAGAAATTACATTGACGGAAGCAAGAAAGATCGAGCCGGATTTCGAAATTGGCGAAGAAGTTTCTGAAGAAGTAAAGTTAATTGACCTGGGAAGAAGAGCTATTCTTGCTTTGCGCCAAAATCTGATTTCAAAAATACACGAACACGATAATACGAACCTGTATAAGCAATTTAAAGATTTAATTGGCGATATTTATACTGCAGAAGTGCACCATGTTCGTCCAAGAGCCGTAATTTTGGTGGATGATGAAGGAAATGAAATTGTGCTTCCTAAAGAAAAACAGATTCCGTCAGACTTTTTCAGAAAAGGAGATAACGTTCGAGGTATAATCGAGAATGTGGAGCTAAAAGGAAATAAGCCGCAGATTGTTATGTCCAGAACATCTGAAAAGTTCCTGGAAAAATTGTTTGAGCAGGAAATCCCGGAAGTATTTGACGGACTAATTACTATTAAAGGAGTGGTTAGGATTCCGGGCGAAAAAGCAAAAGTAGCTGTAGATTCTTATGATGATAGAATTGACCCTGTTGGAGCTTGCGTTGGTATGAAAGGTTCAAGAATTCACGGTATTGTTCGTGAATTAGGAAATGAGAATATTGATGTTATTAATTATACGACCAATACGCAATTGTTTATTACAAGAGCATTAAGCCCGGCAAAAGTTTCTTCAATTAAAATAAACGAAGAAACTAAAAGAGCTGATGTGTTCCTGAAATTGGAAGAAGTATCAAAAGCAATTGGTAGAGGCGGACACAATATCAAGCTGGCTGGTCTTTTGACCGGATATGAATTGGATGTTATCCGTGAGGGTAATATCGCAGAAGAAGAAGATGATGTTGAATTAACAGAATTCTCTGATGAAATCGATGCTTGGGTAATCGAGGAATTTGCAAAAATTGGCCTTGATACTGCAAGAAGTATCTTGAAACAAGATGTTAATGATTTAGTTAGAAGAACAGATTTGGAAGAAGAAACAATTCTTGATGTAATAAGGATTCTAAAAGAAGAGTTCGAAGACTAAACTCAGCAACAACACAACAAAAAAGGTAATAATAAAAAGATTTTATGTCTGAAGAAAGAGTAATAAGAATAAACAAGGTTTTAAGGGAATTGAATATTTCGTTAGATAGAGCCGTTGACTATCTTAAGGATAGGGGTATTGCTATTGATGCTAACCCAAACGCAAAAATATCTGATAAGGAGTATGACATTCTGCAAAGTCAATTTGCTGGCGATAAGGGGAGAAAAGAGGCTTCTAAAGAAGTTGGGGAAGAAAAAAGAAAAGAGAAAGAGGCATTGCGTATTGAAAGAGAGCGTGAGATAGAGGAAAAACGCAAACAGGAAGAAGAACGCCAACGTCAGGAAGTCATCAAAGCTAAGGCTGTATTGAGCGGTCCTAAGCAAGTGGGGAAAATCGATTTGGAGCAAAAAGCTCCGGCGACAGAACCAGCTCCAAAAGCCACTGAGCCAACTCTTGCTCCAGAAAAACCTGCTGAGCCTGTACAGGAAGTTGTTGAAAAACAAGCGGCTCCGGTTGAAACGCCAAAGCCTGTTGAAGTTTCAAAAGAAGAGGTGAAGCCTGAGGTTGTGAAGGAAGTTAAAAAAGAAACAGTTGCGCCAAAGGCTGAAAATGACCAGCCTGTTGCTGAAGAAGCGATAGCAACACAATATCAAAAATTATCAGGAACTACTTTCACGGGCCAGACAATTGACTTGTCTCAATTTAACAAGCCTAAAAAGAAGAAGGAAGATCCGAAGGCGGCTCCAAATAAGCCGGGTACTCCTGGTGCTGCGGGTGCTAATGCCAACAACAATAACAAGAATAAAAGGAAGAGAATCCCTGGTAAGCCTGGAACTCCGCAAGGAGGTGGCCAACAAGGTCAGCAGACCGGAAATGGTCCGCGTCCGGGGGGCAATAATGCAGGCGGTAACAACGCCAATAGAAATGCCAGGCCTGGTTTCAATAAAGGTAACAGACCTGCAGTTGTGGCAAAAGTTGAGCCTACAGAAGAAGAGGTTAAAAACCAAATCAGAGAAACCCTGGAAAAACTTCAGGGTAAAGGAAATAAATCTAAGGCTGCCAAATACAGAAGAGATAAAAGAGATACGCACCGTCAGAAATCTGATGATGAGCAAAGAGCATTAGAAGAAGGAAGTAAAACAATCAAGGTGACAGAATTCGTTACTGTTGGTGAAGTTGCTACCATGATGGATGTGCCAATTACTAAAGTTATCGGTACTTGTATGGCTTTGGGTATCATGGTGACCATGAACCAGCGTCTGGATGCAGAAACATTGTCAATCGTGGCTGATGAATTTGGCTATGATGTTGAATTTATTACAACTGACATCGAAGAAGCTCAGGAAATTATCGAAGATAAAGAAGAGGACTTGGTAACAAGAGCTCCGATAGTAACGGTGATGGGTCACGTTGACCACGGTAAAACTTCCCTTTTAGATTATATCCGTAAAGAAAACGTAATTGCGGGTGAATCGGGAGGTATTACACAGCACATTGGAGCCTATGCGGTAACTCTGGATAACGGACAAAAAATTACATTCCTTGATACTCCGGGTCACGAGGCGTTTACAGCGATGCGTGCCAGAGGAGCTCAGGTAACCGATATCGCCATTATTGTGGCTGCTGCCGATGACGATATTATGCCGCAAACCAAAGAAGCAATCAGCCATGCTCAGGCAGCTGGTGTTCCAATGATTTTTGCGATTAACAAGATTGATAAGCCGGCTGCTAACCCTGAAAAAATTAAGGAGCAATTGGCAGGAATGAACTTATTGGTGGAAGATTGGGGTGGAAAATACCAATCGCATGATATTTCGGCTAAAATTGGTACCGGAGTTAAGGAGCTTTTGGAAAAAGTATTGCTTGAAGCAGAAATTCTTGACTTGAAAGCCAATCCTTCTAAAGCCGCAGTCGGAACTGTTGTTGAAGCGCAGTTGGATAAAGGTAGAGGTTATGTGACTACAATTCTGGTTCAGGCCGGAACATTAAGAGTAGGTGATTATGTATTGGCCGGTAAAAACCACGGTAAGGTTAAGGCGATGTATGATGAAAGAGGAAATGCCGTTAAAGAAGCAGGACCTTCAACACCAATCTCTATTCTTGGTTTGGACGGAGCGCCAACAGCGGGTGACAAGTTCAACGTTTTTGAAGACGAAAGAGAAGCGAAGCAAATCGCGGCTAAGAGAACACAGTTAATCCGTGAGCAGTCTGCAAGAACCAAGAAACATACTACCCTGGCAGAACTTGGAAGAAGAATTGCTTTAGGTCAGTTTAAAGAATTGAATATTATTATTAAAGGAGACGTTGACGGTTCTGTTGAAGCATTAGCAGATTCGTTCTCTAAACTGTCTACAGAAGAAATCGAAATCAAGATCATTCATAAAGGTGTTGGTGCGATTACAGAAACCGATGTCAACCTGGCTTCTGCGTCAGATGCGATTATTATAGGATTTAACGTCAGACCTTCCGGAAATGCAAAACAATTGGCAGAGAAAGAAGAAATCGATATCCGTAACTACTCTATCATCTATGATGCAATTGATGACCTGAAAGATGCGATGGAAGGAATGCTCTCTCCTGAAATGAAGGAAGAAATCACTGGAACTGCAGAAATTCGTGAAACGTTCAAGATTTCTAAAGTGGGTACAATTGCCGGATGTATGGTTACAGACGGGAAAATCTTCAGAAGTTCTAAAATCCGCTTAATCCGTGACGGAGTAGTTATCTACACCGGAGAACTGGCAACCTTGAAACGTTTCAAAGACGATGTTAAAGAAGTGTCGAAAGGTTATGATTGCGGTATCCAGATTAAAGGTTATAATGACATCGAACAGATGGATATTATCGAAGCCTTCCAGGAAGTTGCAGTTAAGAAGAAACTGAAATAATTAGATAAAAAAACCCGATGCGAAAGCATCGGGTTTTTTGTTTTTATCGTTTAATCTATTTGCCGGGCTTTATAAGCAGTGCGTTCGGATACTTTTTCTTTAAATCGGCCAGATTGCGTTCAGCTTCAATTTTGGTCTTAAAATTTCCAATCCATACCTTGTAGGTTGGCGTATTGAAAACAATGGTGCCATCCAGGGTTTTGAACTCTTTCTTGAAATCCTGCAGCATTTTCTTTGCGTTCTCACTATCGCCATTAAAAATCTGAATTTTATACCTTTCATTTACGGTTAAAGAAGAGTTGATTTTACGCTTTTCGTTTAGCAATTGTTCAAATTTTGGGTCTTGTGTGACCTTAATGTTTTTTTCTTGTGAATGGGCTGAAACTGTTAAAAATGCTATGAAAGAAGCGTTTAAGAATAGGGATTTCGGACTTAAAATTCTCATAATGAAGTTAATTTTGTACAAATGTAATATTTCTGTTTTTAACCAAATCTAAAAAAATTATTTAGAATTAATATAAATTGGTATTTAAGACTTATTTAAGGTTTTGAGAATAGTTCATAAGTCGTATTTTTGTGCAAGTTTTAAAGAACGTATTGAATTTTCTCGTTATTTTCTTATGAGAAAAAATCATACCAAAATTAGTCGATAATCATTTTTAAATATGAAAAAGGTGGGTAACCATAATTCGATTTCAAGAATATTACTGTTCAGTTTAGCGCTAATGCTAACATTTTCCGTTTCATCTTTTGCTCAAGATCCAGCTGCTCCAGCTGCCGAAGCCGCGGCTCCTGCTGCAGGTGCTGGCGATGTTGCTGCCGGTAAAGCGCTTTTTAATGCCAACTGTGCTGCGTGTCACAAATTAGACGCGAAGATGACAGGTCCGGCTTTGAGAGGTGTGACTGAAAGACATGACAAAAAATGGCTTCATGCCTGGATTAAAGATAGCCAGGCGATGATTAAGGCCGGTGATGCTGCTGCGGTAAAAGTTTTTAACGAAAACAACAAGTCGGTAATGACTGCATTCCCTCAGTTGTCTGATGCTGATATTGATAATATCCTGGCATATACATCTGAGCCAAAAGCTGAAGCTCCTGCACCTGGTCCTGATGCTGCGGGTGGCGAAATGGCGCAAGGCGGTGTTGGTGTTTCCAACAATGTAATCCTTGGTGCGTTAGCTCTTGTTATGGCAATGTTGGTTGTGATGTTGTTCTTAGTGAACAATGTTCTTGGCAAGATTGCTAAAGCAAACGGTGTTGAGCCAATTAAGAAAGAGCCTACTATTCCAATCTGGATTGCTTTTGCCAGAAACCAATTTCTGGTTTTGGTTACTGTAATCTTCCTGATGCTAGCCAGCGGATACTTCGTATATGGTTATTTAATGCAGGTTGGTGTTGATCAGGGTTATCAGCCAATCCAGCCAATCCACTATTCTCACAAAATCCACGCTGGTGATAACGGTATCGACTGTAAATATTGCCACTCTTCTGCAAGAGTTAGTAAAACGGCAGGTATTCCTTCTTTGAATGTTTGTATGAACTGTCACAAGAATATCTCAGAAGTTGCTGAAACTACTGCAACTCCGGAGCACAGTAAAGCTTTCTATGATGGAGAAATCCAAAAGCTATACGATGCGGTGGGTTGGGATAAGGCAGCTCAAAAATATACCGGAAAAACACAGCCTGTAAAATGGGTTAGAATTCATAATCTTCCTGACTTTGTTTACTTCAACCACTCTCAGCACGTTTCTGTTGCTGGTGTTGAATGTCAGACTTGCCACGGTCCGGTTGAAACATTTGAACTTATGGAACAACACTCACCACTTACAATGGGATGGTGTGTAGATTGCCACCGCAAGACAGATGTTAAGATGGAAGGTAATGCATACTACGAAAAAATCCATGCTGAGCTTGCTAAGAAGTATGGTAAAGACAAACTTACTGCCGCTGAAATGGGCGGATTGGAATGCGGTAAGTGTCACTATTAATCAATTATTAAGAAGCTAATATATATATACGATGTCATCAAACAAAAAATACTGGAAAAGTGTTGAAGAACTAAACGATAATAGTTCTATTGTTGAGACGCTCAGAAATAACGAATTCGCAGAACCAATTCCTGTGGAAGAGTTTTTAGGAGACAAAGAATCATTATCAGCAACATCAACATCACGTCGTGATTTCTTAAAATATGTAGGATTTAGTACAGCAGCAGCATCTTTGGCGGCTTGCGAAGGTCCGGTAATTAAGTCGATTCCTTACGTAGTACAGCCGGAAGAAATTATTCCTGGTGTTGCAGATTATTATGCAACAACTATGGCTGACGGATTTGATTTTGCTAACATCTTGATCAAAACCCGTGAAGGTCGTCCAATTAAAGTTGAAAACAATATTGTTGACGGAGTAAAACTTAGTGCTAATGCAAGGGTTCATGCTTCCGTTCTTTCTTTATACGACAGTACTCGTCTAAAACAGCCTAAAATTGCAAAAAAGGCCGCTTCATGGTCTGATGTTGATGTAAAAGTTAAAGCTAGCTTAAACGATGCAAAAGCAAATGGAGGTCAGGTAGTATTGCTTACAGGAACAATGGCGAGTCCATCTACTGATAAGTTGATTGCTGAATTCATTGCAAAGAATCCTTCTGCAAAACATGTAGTTTATGATGCGGTTTCTGAATCCAATGCTTTGGATGCTTTCCAAATGGCATATGGAGAAAGAGCTTTGGCAGATTATGATTTTTCTAAATCAGAAGTAATTGTTTCTGTTGGTGCTGATTTTCTGGGAGACTGGCAAGGTGGAGGATTTGACTCAGGATATGCAAAAGGACGTGTTCCGAAAAACGGAAAAATGTCAAAGCACATCCAGTTGGAGTCAAATATGTCTTTATCAGGAGCAAATGCTGATAAGCGTATACCATTGACAATTACAGACCAAAAACATGCTTTGGTTAAAATTTATAATATCATCACAGGTGCTTCTGTTGGAACTCAAAAAATTGCAAGAGAAGAAGAAGTGGTAAAAGCGGCGCAGCAGCTTAAATCGGCAGGATCAAAAGGAGTTTTGGTTTCTGGTTTGGATGATTTAAATGCACAATTGCTTGTGTTTGCTATCAACAATGCATTAAAATCGGAAGCATTCAATCCTTCCGGTGCAAGATTGACCAGAAAAGGTGATGCTAAAGCAGTTGCTCAATTAGTAGCTGATATGAAAGCAGGTAATGTTCATACATTGATTATGAATGGTGTAAACCCGGTTTACACACTTGCAGCTTCAAAAGATTTTGCTGAAGGCTTGAAGAAAGTAAAATTATCAGTAGCCTTTTCTTTGAAAGAAGACGAAACTGCTGTTCTTTCTACAATTGCCGCTCCGGCTCCTCACTACCTGGAATCTTGGGGAGATGTTACAATTTCTAAAGGAAATTACAGCATCATGCAACCAACGATTCGTCCATTATTCGATTCAAGACAATTCCAGGAAGCTATTTTGCTTTGGTCTGATAATTCAACTTCTTACTACGATTACCTAAAAGCTGTCGGTTCTTCAATTGCTTCAGGAACAACCTGGAACAAACTGGTTCACGATGGTGTTTATGCTACGCCTGTAACTGCCGTTTCTGGTGGTAATGCAGATTACGCTAAAGCAGCTTCTGATTTGGCTCAGGCTAAAAAACTAGGTGAATTTGAATTGGTTCTTTACACTAAAACAGGAATGGGAGACGGCCAGCAGGCTAACAACCCATGGTTACAGGAATTCCCGGATCCGATTACGCGTGTTTCATGGGATAACTACGTAACAGTTTCAAGAGCTGATGCTGAAAAATTAGGAGTAGAAAACTACAACGTGGCAAACGGAGGTTTGAACGGAAGTTATGTCTCTATCGAAGTTGGTGGAGCGAAACTGGAAAAAGTTCCTGTTATCATCCAGCCAGGTCAGGCAGTAGGAACAATTGGTGTTGCTTTGGGTTATGGCCGTAAAGAATCATTAAAAGAAGAAATGCAGGTAGGTGTTAATGCCTACACATTATATGCAGGCTCAAATGCAAATCAAGGCGCGAAAGTTGCTAAAGTTAGCGGTGATCACGAATTTGCCTGCGTTCAGTTGCAAAGAACATTGATGGGAAGAGGAGATATTCTTAAAGAAACGACTCTTAGCGTATTCAATGACCCTAAAGTGGATGCCAGCATATGGAACCCGGCTCCAATGGTTTCGTTAGACCACAATCCTGTTAAGGCAAATACAGTTGACTTATGGGATTCGTTTGACAGAACAATCGGACACCACTTTAAATTATCTATTGACTTAAATTCATGTACAGGTTGTGGTGCTTGCGTCATTGCTTGTCATGCTGAAAATAACGTTCCTGTTGTAGGAAAAGCTGAAGTTAGAAGAAGCCGTGATATGCACTGGTTGCGTATTGACAGATACTATTCTTCTGAAGAGACTTTTGCAAAAGACAACGAGAAAAAAGAAGGATTCGAAGGATTATTCGGAGATAAAGGTTCTCTTGGAGGATTCGGAGAAATGGAGCACCCTTCAGATAACCCTCAGGTAGCATTCCAGCCGGTAATGTGTCAGCACTGTAACCACGCTCCTTGTGAGACTGTTTGTCCGGTTGCTGCAACATCACACGGTCGTCAGGGACAAAACCACATGGCTTACAACAGATGTGTTGGAACCCGTTACTGTGCTAACAACTGTCCGTACAAAGTACGTCGTTTCAACTGGTTCCTGTACAACAAAAACTCTGAATTCGATTTCCACATGAATGACGATTTAGGTCGTATGGTATTGAACCCGGATGTAGTTGTTCGTTCAAGAGGGGTTATGGAAAAATGTTCATTCTGTATCCAGTCAACTCAAGCTGTCATCTTGAAAGCGAAGAGAGAAGGAAGACCGGTTAAAGAAGGTGAATTCAATGATGCTTGTGCTTGTTCTGCAGCATGTACTTCAGGTTCGATGGTGTTTGGAGATGTAAATGAGAAAGAAAGTCCTGTTGCTAAATTAGAGCAAGACCCAAGAATGTATCATTTGCTAGAACATGTTGGAACAAAACCTAATGTATTCTATCACGTAAAAGTTAGAAATACCTAGTCATAAATAATTAATTAAGAAACAAGATAAAGGATTATGTCGTCTCATTACGAAGCACCCATTAGAAAACCTTTAGTTATAGGTGATAAATCTTATCACGATGTAACAGTAGATGTAGCTGCACCTGTTGAAGGGAAAGCCAACAAACAATGGTGGATTGTATTTTCAATCTCCCTAGTCGCATTCCTTTGGGGATTAGGCTGTATCATATATACTATCTCTACTGGTATCGGTTCATGGGGATTAAATAAAACAATTGGATGGGCTTGGGATATCACTAACTTCGTTTGGTGGGTTGGTATCGGTCACGCTGGAACGCTGATTTCCGCAGTACTTTTATTATTCCGTCAAAAATGGAGAATGGCGATTAACCGTTCTGCAGAAGCAATGACCATCTTCTCGGTTGTTCAGGCGGGTCTTTTCCCAATCATCCACATGGGCCGTCCATGGTTAGGATACTGGGTATTGCCAATTCCAAACCAGTTCGGGTCACTTTGGGTTAACTTTAACTCACCGTTGCTTTGGGACGTATTCGCGATTTCTACGTATCTTTCTGTATCATTGGTTTTCTGGTGGACAGGTTTACTTCCGGATTTCGCAATGCTTAGAGACAGAGCAATCACTCCTTTCACAAAAAGAATTTATTCAATCTTGAGCTTCGGTTGGAGCGGTAGAGCAAAAGACTGGCAACGTTTCGAAGAAGTTTCTTTGGTTCTTGCAGGTTTGGCAACGCCACTTGTACTTTCTGTACACACAATCGTATCTTTTGACTTCGCAACATCCGTAATTCCAGGATGGCATACTACAATCTTCCCTCCGTACTTCGTTGCCGGAGCGGTATTCTCAGGATTCGCAATGGTAAACACCCTGCTTATCATCATGAGAAAAGTTTCTAACCTTGAAGCTTATATCACACTACAACATATCGAATTGATGAACATTGTAATCATGATTACAGGTTCTATCGTAGGTGTGGCTTATATCACTGAGTTGTTCGTTGCATGGTATTCAGGTGTTGAATACGAACAATATGCATTCCTGAACAGAGCTACAGGTCCTTACGCTTGGGCTTACTGGGCGATGATGACATGTAACGTATTCTCTCCTCAGTTCATGTGGTTCAAAAAATTAAGAACAAGTATCATGTTCTCTTTCGTTATCTCGATTGTGGTAAACATCGGTATGTGGTTTGAGCGTTTCGTAATTATCGTAACTTCATTGCACAGAGATTACCTTCCATCTTCTTGGACAATGTTCTCACCAACATTCGTTGATATTGGAATATTTGTCGGAACAATCGGTTTCTTCTTTGTATTATTCTTGTTATATGCTAGATCTTTCCCTGTGATTGCTCAAGCAGAGGTTAAGACAATCTTGAAATCTTCTGGAGAAAACTATAAAAAACAAAGAGAAGAAAATAAACATTCACACCATGAGTAATAAAGTTATATACGCTATTTATAATGATGATGACGTGCTTATGGATGCCGTTAAGAAAACACGTGCAGCTCATCACCATATTGAAGAAGTTTTCACGCCTTTTCCAGTTCACGGATTGGACAAAGCAATGGGAATATCTCCAACCCGATTAGCAATCTGTGCTTTCTTATACGGATTAGTAGGTCTTTCTGTGGCAACAACAATGATGAACTACATCATGATTTCTGACTGGCCTCAGGATATCGGTGGAAAGCCAAGTTTCAGCTATATCGAAAACATGCCGGCTTTCGTTCCGGTTATGTTCGAGATGACTGTTTTCTTTGCTGCCCACTTAATGGTAATCACATTCTACATGAGAAGTAGATTGTGGCCATTCAAAAAAGCAGAAAACCCGGATGTAAGAACTACAGACGATCACTTTTTGATGGAAGTTGCAGTTCATGGAGACGAGAATGAATTAGTTGCATTCTTTCAAAATACTGGAGCAGTAGAAGTTAAAGTAATAGAAAAGCATTAAGAGTAGATATGAAAAGTTTATATAAAATAACACTTTTAGTAGGAATCGCGATAACAGCAGTTTCTTGTCACAACAAGAGAAAGCCAAATTATCAATACTTTCCTAATATGTATGAATCAGTAGGTTATGAAACCTATTCTGAGTCTGGTGCTTTTAAAGATGGAAAAGAAGGGCAATTGCCTGCAAAAGGTTCAATTCCAAGAGGTTTCCAGCCTTATGAATATGAAAATTCAACAGCCGGTTATGAATTGGCAAAAGCTAATTTGAAATCTCCATTAGATTCAATTGCAAGAAATTCTGACAAAGGAGCGAAGCTATTCGGTATCTATTGTGCAATCTGCCACGGAGAAAAAGGAGACGGAAAAGGTAACCTGGTTAAAAGAGAGAAATTCTTAGGTGTTCCTAGCTATGCTGATAGAGTTATCACTGAAGGAAGTGTTTTTCACGTAGAGACTTACGGATTGAATGCAATGGGTTCTCATGCGAATCAATTATCTGTTGAAGAGCGTTGGATGGTTGCAGCTTATGTGATGAAACTAAAAAGTGAATTATAATTGTAGAACAAACTGATCTTAATAGATATGTACACATTTTCAAGCAAATTAAAAACCTTTTCTATTATCCTTATGGTTGTAGGTATCCTTGGGGTAGGATATAGTTTTTTAACTGCACCAAAAAATACAGCTGAAGTAGAGGAAATCCTTAAGAAAGAAGCAGAAGAGCACGGCGGACATGGCGGACATCATGAAGCAGTGGCTGGCCATGACAAGCACGAAGCTCATGGAACTGCTACAGAAGCTCATGAGACAGTAGCAGCCGCAGAAGCTAAACCTGAAGCTTCAATGGCAGATTCAGTTCATGTAGATACAATTTCAGTTACTAAAGATACAGCTCACGCAGTTGCAGAAACAGAAGAACACCATGATGATCATGCTGCTGTTGCGGCTCACGGTCATGACAAAGCAGAAGGCGGTCATGATGATGCTCATGCAGCAGAACACGCAAAACACGTAGAGCACGTTTTCCACCAATTAAAAAACAAGCCTTGGGCAGCCGTTTATGTAGCAGCATTGTTTTTCATGTTGATTTCATTAGGTGCATTAGCATTCTACGCAATCCAACAAGTTGCTCAGGCAGGATGGTCTCCGGTTTTATTTAGAGTAATGCAGGGAATCACGGCTTATTTGCCATGGGGTTCTATTATTGTATTTGTTCTTTTGGCACTTGGAGCTTTCCACGCACACCACTTGTTTGTATGGATGGACGCAGATTTATTAGACCCTGCAAATCCTAAATATGACAAATTGATTGCAAACAAATCAGGCTACCTGAACGAATATTTCTGGTTAATCAGAGCGGCAGTTTTCATCATCGGATGGAACCTTTACAGATATTTCTCAAGAAAGAACTGTTTGGCTCAGGATCAGGCAAGCGACAACGCTTTCTACAAAAAGAACTTCAAAATATCAGCAGGATTCCTGGTATTCTTTATCGTAACAGAATCTATCATGTCCTGGGACTGGATTATGTCTGTTGACCCTCACTGGTTCAGTACATTATTCGGATGGTACGTTTTCGCAAGTTTCTTCGTAAGCGGTATTACAGTAATCGCTATGGTTACATTGTACCTGAAATCAAGAGGATACTTGGAATATGTAAACACAAGCCATATCCACGATTTAGCTAAATTCATGTTTGGTATCAGTGTATTCTGGACTTACTTATGGTTCTCACAATTCATGTTGATCTGGTATGCGAATATTCCTGAAGAAGTAACTTACTTCATTACAAGAATCGAGCAATACAACCTGCCTTTCTTCGGAATGGTTGCCATGAACTTCCTTTTCCCGGTATTGATTTTGATTAATACAGACTTCAAACGTTTGACCTGGATTGTTGTTATGGCTGGTGTTGTTATCCTGGCAGGTCACTACATTGATTTTTATAATATGATTATGCCGGCTACTGTAGGTGACCGTTGGTTCATTGGTGCAGGTGAAATTGGAGCGATATTCTTCTTCCTTGGGTTATTTATCTTCGTAGTCTTTACAGCGCTATCTAAATCTCCTCTATTGGCTAAGAGAAATCCATTTATTGAGGAAAGTAAACATTTTCATTATTAATATTTAAAGAAAAAAACAGATGACAAGTTTGTTGGTAATTATAGTTTTAGTTTTATTAGCTGTTGCGATTTGGCAATTAACTAAAATTTTCGATTTGACTCAAATTGGCGGTCTAAGTGATAACTCACAAGTTGCCAATGACAGAGACAATAATATTAATGGATATATGATGTTTGCCTTTCTGGGTTTCATATATGTTACGACAATTTATTGCATAATTAAATTTGGTCACTTCCCATTAATGAGCAACTCTGCTTCTGAACACGGGCAGGATGTAGATAACCTGATGTGGATTTCGATGATTTTGATCTTCACTGTTCAATTCATTACTCAGGCTCTTTTGCACTACTTCGCATTCAAATACAGAGGTAAGCAGGGAAAGAAAGCATTATACTTTGCAGATAATGATAAATTAGAGTTCATATGGACTATTATTCCGGTAATCGTATTGGCTGGTTTAATCTTATACGGATTGTATGCATGGACAAACATTATGTTTGTTGACGAAGATGAAGATGTTATCGTAGTTGAACTATATGCAAAACAATTCTCATGGGAAGCCAGATATGCAGGTGAAGATAATGTGCTTGGAAAAGCAAACGTAAGATATATTGAAGGAGTTAACACTTTAGGTGTTGATGTGTCTGACCCTAATGCTCAGGATGACAAAGTAGTAACAGAGTTACACTTGCCAAAAGGTAAAAAAGTATTGTTCAAGATGCGTTCTCAGGACGTATTGCACTCTGCTTACATGCCACACTTTAGAGCTCAGATGAACTGTGTTCCTGGTATGGTTACTCAGTTTGCATTTGTTCCTACTAAGACTACGGCTGAAATGCGTCAGCATCCGGATATTGTTGAAAAAGTAGCACACATCAACGAGCTAAGAGCTAAGAAGAGCGTTGAATTAGTAAAAAAAGGGGAGCAGGGATTAGATCCTTACAATTTTGATTTCCTATTGCTATGTAACAAAATTTGCGGACCTTCTCACTATAACATGCAAATGAAGATTGTTGTAGAAAGTGAAGCTGATTTCAAAAAATGGTTAAGCGACAAGCCAACATTGGTTTCTGCAGTTAAAGCTGAAAAAGAGCCTAAAGCAGAAGAAGGTGCAGCAGCACCGGCAGATACGACAAAAGCTCCAGTAGCAGATACAACTAAAGTTGTAGCAGCCAATTAATAATTAGTATATCTTTTAAATAAAATTTAAATTATAATATATGTCAGCAGTAGGTCACGATATCGATCACGGACACGATCACGAACACGAACACCACCATAAAGATACCTTCATCACGAAGTATATCTTTAGTATCGATCACAAGATGATTGCCAAGCAGTATTTGATTACTGGTATCATCATGGGTATTATTGGTGTGGGAATGTCAATGCTTTTCAGAATGCAATTGGCCTGGCCAGAAGAATCTTTTGGCGTGTTCAAATTTTTCCTTGGAGAGAAATTCGCTCCGGGAGGAGTAATGCGAAACGATGCTTACCTTGCTTTGGTTACAATTCACGGAACAATCATGGTATTCTTCGTTTTGACTGCCGGATTGAGCGGTACGTTTAGTAACCTCTTGATTCCATTGCAGATTGGTGCGCGTGATATGGCTTCCGGATTTATGAACATGATTTCATACTGGTTGTTCTTCCTTTCAAGTTTGATTATGGTTATTTCTCTTTTCGTAGAGTCAGGACCAGCATCTGCAGGTTGGACAATTTATCCTCCTCTTTCTGCATTGCCTCAGGCAATTCCAGGTTCAGGTACAGGTATGACATTATGGTTAGTATCTATGGCTATTTTCATCGCTTCTTCTTTGATGGGATCGTTGAACTACGTAGTAACTGTGATCAACTTAAGAACTAAAGGGATGTCAATGACAAGATTGCCACTTACAATCTGGGCTTTCTTCATCACTGCTATCATTGGTATCGTATCTTTCCCGGTTCTTTTATCAGCTGCATTATTATTGATTTTCGATAGAAGCTTTGGTACTTCATTCTTCCTTTCTGATATCTATATCGCTGGAGAAGTATTACACTACCAGGGAGGTTCTCCGGTATTGTTCGAGCACTTATTCTGGTTTTTAGGACACCCTGAAGTATATATCGTATTATTACCGGCTCTTGGTATTACATCTGAAATTATTGCAACAAACTCTCGTAAGCCAATCTTTGGTTACAGAGCGATGATTGCTTCTATATTAGCGATTGCATTCCTTTCAACTATCGTTTGGGGTCACCACATGTTCATCTCGGGTATGAATCCATTCCTTGGATCGGTGTTTACTTTCACAACATTGTTGATTGCAATTCCTTCTGCTGTAAAAGCATTTAACTACATCACGACCTTGTGGAAAGGTAATCTGCAGATGAACCCTGCGATGCTTTTCTCAATCGGATTGGTTTCTACGTTCATTACTGGTGGTTTGACAGGTATCATCCTTGGAGATAGTACTTTGGATATCAACGTTCACGATACGTATTTCGTGGTAGCGCACTTCCACTTAGTAATGGGTATCTCTGCACTTTACGGAATGTTTGCCGGAATCTACCACTGGTTCCCAAGAATGTTCGGTAGAATGCTAAACAAAAACTTAGGTTATATTCACTTCTGGGTAACTGCTATCTGTGCTTACGGAGTATTCTTCCCAATGCACTTTATTGGTATGGCAGGTCTTCCAAGACGTTACTATACAAACACAGCTTTCCCGTTATTTGATGACTTGCAAAACGTAAACGTATTGATTACTGTATTTGCTTTAGTTGGAGGAGCTTTCCAGTTGGTTTTCCTTTGGAACTTCTTCGTAAGTATCTTCTACGGAAAGAAAGCAGTTCAAAACCCATGGAGATCCAATACTTTGGAATGGACTGCTCCGGTAGAACACATTCACGGAAACTGGCCTGGAGAACTTCCTGAAGTTCACAGATGGCCATACGATTACAGCAAGCCTGGCTTTGATGATGATTTCGTTCCGCAAACAGTGCCAATGAAAGAAGGCGAAGAAGAACTTCACCATTCATAAATTATAAAAAGAATAATAAAATCCGTTTCAAGAAATTGAAACGGATTTTTTTTTGAAAAAAAATTAGGTTTTTTGTCCAATTTCAAAATCCCGATTGTCATTACAGTATATAACAATTAAAACTTCAAATAAAATGGAACAAAGAATCAACATTCATGTAAAAGGACAGGAAGCCATGAAAACACTTTTCGGGATTGGTGCCTACCTGAAAAAATCACCAGTAGAATTGGCACTTTTAGAATTGGTTTATTTTCGTGTATCTCAAATTAACGGTTGTGCCTATTGTTTGGATATGCATTCAAAAGATGCCCGTGCCCAAGGCGAAACAGAACAGCGTTTGTATGGTTTGAGTGCCTGGAGAGAAGCACCTTACTACACCGAAAGAGAAAGAGCCGCATTTGCCTGGGCAGAAGCACTGACTAAATGTGAAGTGACAGATGCGGTCTATGCAAAAACAGCATCGCAATTTTCAGAACAGGAATTAATTGATCTGACTTTGGCAATTACGACCATCAATACTTGGAACCGAATCAACATTGCTTTTCCTCATGCTATCGGAACCTACAAAGTTGGCCAGTTTGGCTGATTTTTAAATTGGAAACTTTCACTACATTTAATAATTTCAAAAACAGTATAACATGAACGAGTTCGTATTAATAATCCGTAGAGATATGATCAGTAAGGATGCAACACCATCACCGGAACAAATGCAGGCAGCAATCAAACCATTCCAGGATTGGATTGGCGGTATAGCGGCCCAAAACAAATTAGTTGCGCCACCCAAAAGATGGGATTCAGACGGTAGGGTTGTAAAAGAAGATAATGTCGTGACAAACGGACCTTATGCCGAGATAAAAGAATCGGTAGGAGGTTTGTTCTTAATCAGGGCAGAGAATTATGAGGAAGCCGTTGAAATTGCCAAAGGATGTCCTATTTTAAAATGGGGTGCCAGTGTTGAAGTGAGAATGGCTGTTCCAACAGAGTAGTTTAAAAGATGGAAGACAGCCAACTGTTGCACAATTTATTCAGGACAGAGTATCGGAAATTGGTTTCGGTACTCTGTTACCTGTTTGGCATTAAACACATAGAAATTGCAGAAGATATTGTTAGCGATACATTTCTTGCTGCTACAGAAACATGGAGTTTAAAAGGCATACCGGATAATCCAACGGCATGGCTGTATACTGTCGCCAAAAATAAAACCAAAAACCATCTTAAACGCGATGTCTTTTTTGAGCAGAAATTATCTCCCGAGTTTAAATATGCTGCCCAGAAATCGGAAGAAATAGTAATAGACTTATCTGCCAGAAATATTGCAGATAGCCAGTTAGCCATGATTTTCACGGTCTGTGACCCGTGTATTTCGACAGAATCGCAGGTGGCTTTGGCTTTGAATCTGCTTTGTGGTTTCGGAATTCAGGAAATTGCTGATGCTTTTTTGACGAACAAAGAAGTCATTTATAAAAGAATCAACCGAGCCAAGGAAAAGCTGAAAGCAGAAAACATAAAAATACAACAGCCTACTATACTGGAGATCAATGACAGGCTGGAACCGGTTCTCACAACCTTATACCTGTTGTTTTCGGAAGGATATTATTCTTCTTCACAAAATACCATCTTGCGAAAAGATCTTTGTGCCGAAGCCATGCGGCTTGTGCATCTGCTAATGGAGAACAAAGCGACCAATAAGCCATCCGTAAATGCGCTATTTTCCCTAATGAGCTTCCATTCGTCACGATTTGATGCCAGAACCAATGAAAAGGGCGAAATCGTCTTATATGACGACCAGGACGAAACAAAATGGAACCAGGAATTAATTATTCAGGGAACCTATTTCTTAAACCAGGCGTCAACCGGAGACAGAATAACGAGGTACCATCTTGAAGCCGGAATTGCCTATTGGCATACGCAGAAAGAAGACACCGATGAAAAGTGGGACAATATTCTCCAACTTTACAACAGTCTGCTCATATTAGAATATTCACCAATTGCAGCACTCAACCGTACTTTTGCATTAGCCAAAGTTCATGGTAAAGAAAAGGCAATTCAGGAAGCAGAAAAGCTAAATTTAAAAGATAACCATTTTTACTTTTCACTGTTAGGACATCTGTATACTGATTTTGACAACCTAACAGCGTTGGCACATTTTAATACTGCTTTCAAATTGGCAAAATTGGAAACAGACAGAAAAACCATTACAGAAAATATTAAGAAACTTGTTTATTAGGATTGACTCTCCTCAGATTTGGGCTTTGTAATATAATAAACAGGAATTCCCGCCAACATAATCAAAACACCCCAACCACACGTTTCAAGCCTTGTAATCAAAAGCGAAATACATAAGGCAGAAGCAGTAATGATATAAAGTATTGGTAGTACAGGATAGCCAAAAGCTTTATAAGGGCGTTCAGCATCAGGCATTTTTTTTCGAAGTATAAATATGCCGTAAATTGTCAGTATGTAGAAAATAATAACGATAATCATCACGTAGTCAAGCAAGGCTCCGTATTTTCCGGTAAGGCATAAAACCGAAGTCCAGATGCATTGTGCCCATAAAGCCCAGGCCGGAACGCTGGCGGTATTGAGTGCGGCAGCTTTTTTGAAAAACAATCCGTCTTTTGCCATTGTGTAATACACTCTTGCTCCGGCCATAATCAGCCCATTGTTGCAGGCAAAAGTGGAAATCATAATCATAATGGCAATAATCAAAGTACCAATATTACCGAAAATATAGTTGGAGGCAACTACAGCCACCCGGTCTGATTTGGCAAGAGCAATTTCTTCAAATGGCACAACAGCCAGATACATCAGGTTGGCAAGGATATAAAGAACAGTCACAATAAAAGTTCCCAAAAATAAACTCAATCCCACATTACGTTTTGGATTTTTCATTTCTCCGGCAATAAAAGTCACGCCATTCCAGGCATCACTTGAAAATAACGAACCCACCATAGCGGCTGAAATTCCGGTTATCAAAGCCGTACCGCTAATAGGCAACCATGATTTGGTATCGGCATTATAGGATTTTGTATTCCAGGCATCTGCCCAGTTGGCATTCCATATATCCGCTTTTGCAGCCATAAACAATCCAAAAACAACCAGACCCAAAAGTGAAAGTATTTTAATAATAGTCAAAACGGTCTGAAGCGTTTTGCTGTTTTTAACACCGCGGCTGTTGATATAGGTCAGTAGTATAATCGTAATGATAGAAACAATCTGTGCCGCATTTAATTTAAAAGAACCAATCGTAAATAAGATATTTTCATCGCTCAAAGGCTCATACAAATAAGCTGCAAATTTTGAAAAAGCAACACCAACAGCAGCAATCGTACCGGTTTGTATAACGGCAAAAAAGCTCCAACCATATAAAAAAGCAATCAGTTTGTTGTAAGCTTCTTTAAGATAAACGTATTGCCCGCCCGCTTTTGGGAACATGGAGCTCAACTCTCCATAACTCACTGCGGCAATAACGGTTATCAGCCCGGAAATGACCCAGATTAGCGTCAGCCATCCGGCAGAACCGACCTGTCTGGCAATATCGGCACTCACAATAAAAATTCCGGAACCAATCATGGAACCTACAACGAGCATCGTTCCATCCAATAATCCTAATTCCCGCTTTAAATGATTGTCTTCTTGTTGGTCTTTCATATAATTTTTTAAGGTTGTTTGTTAATTTGTGTTAAAGATATTAAAAAAACCTTATTTTGACTGGTGTCGATTTTTTCTGTACCTTTCCTCATTCCCTAACTTTAAATTTTTTTGCTATGAGCGATAAATATGCTGACATTCCATTGGTTCAAAATCAGGACAAGAGAAGATTCGAAATGGAAGTTGAAAATCATATAGCCTTTATTGAATACATCATCAACAAAGACAACATCATGTATCTTACACATACCGAAGTGCCAAAAGCTTTGGAAGGTAAAGGCGTAGGAGGAAGCATGGTTGAGAAAGCCCTGAATTTCGTTAAGGATAACGGATATACTTTAGCGCCACTTTGCCCGTTTGTTGCGGCCTATCTGAAAAGGCATCCGGAATGGCAATCTATTTTGGCCAAAGGCTATAATGTAGGTAATTAGCCCGGACAGGAAATCAACATTTTCTCTATCTTTGCCAGATGAATGCAAATCTAGATCCAACAAGCAACAATTACAATTCAGAAGAACTTGATTTTGAAAAAAGATTAAGGCCTTTGTCCTTTGATGATTTCACAGGGCAAGATCAGGTATTGGAGAATCTGAAAGTATTTGTCCAGGCGGCTAATCTTAGGAATGAAGCATTAGACCATACGTTGTTTCACGGACCTCCGGGTCTGGGAAAGACGACGCTTGCCAATATTTTGGCAAACGAATTGGGGGCAGGTATCAAGATTACGTCTGGTCCTGTTTTGGATAAACCCGGAGATTTGGCAGGACTGCTCACCAATCTTGAAGAACGCGATGTGCTTTTTATTGATGAAATCCACCGTTTGAGTCCTATTGTGGAAGAATATTTATATTCTGCAATGGAAGATTTCAAAATTGACATCATGATAGAATCAGGTCCAAACGCCAGAACTGTCCAATTAAATCTGAATCCGTTTACACTTGTTGGGGCTACCACGCGATCCGGATTACTGACAGCACCTATGCGTGCCCGTTTCGGAATCCAGAGTCGCTTGCAATATTACACGACAGAACTTCTGACTTCAATAGTTGAACGCAGCTCGGCAATCTTAAAAATGCCAATTACAATGGAAGCAGCGATCGAAATTGCCGGAAGAAGCCGTGGAACTCCTAGAATTGCCAACGCATTATTACGAAGAGTACGTGATTTTGCCCAAATCAAAGGAAATGGGAAGATTGACATAGAAATTGCAAAGTTTTCATTGAAAGCCCTGCATGTCGATGCCCATGGATTGGACGAAATGGACAACAAAATCCTGACAACAATTATTGATAAGTTTAAAGGAGGGCCGGTAGGATTATCGACCTTGGCAACAGCAGTTTCAGAAAGCGGCGAAACGATTGAAGAAGTCTACGAACCGTTTTTGATTCAGGAAGGTTTTATTATAAGAACCCCTAGGGGAAGAGAAGTTACTGAAAAAGCCTATAAACATTTAGGGAAAATCAGGACAAATATCCAGGGAGGACTTTTTTAAATTTAAGATTTAAGATTTAAGATTTCTGACTTCTGAAATTTAGGATTTAAGATTTTTGATTTGTGTTGTTGGGTTGAAGAGAATAAGATATAAGCCATTTAAAATAATTATGCACGACCTCGGAAGAATTAAAAGCAAGAACAAAAAAGTTCTCGTTAATGGTAATTGATGTGGTAGAAAAACTGCCAAATACAATTTCAGGAAGGGCAATTGCCAATCAGATAGTTAGAAGTGGTACTTCGGTAGGAGCAAATTACAAGGCTGTTTGTAGGGCAAGAAGTGACAGGGGATTTATTTCCAAAATGTCAATTGTCATCGAAGAAGCTGATGAAACCTTATTTTGGATAGAAATTCTTCAAGAGAAAAAATGGATTAATTACACACAACTAAACCAAATCTGGAAAGAAGGAAACGAACTAACAGCAATCTTTGTCAGCACAGCCAAATCAATGAAATCACGCCTAAACAAATCTTAAGTCTAAAAGTGTAAAGTCACAAGTCTAAAGTATAAAGTCACAAGTCTAAAATCATAAATCTCAAATCAAAAATCTTAAATCCAAAAATCCCAAATCATAAATCAAAAATCAAAATACACGCAATTTATAAAATCCGAAGCCCAGCGCCTCGGATTTATTTCTTGTGGCATATCTAAAGCAGGATTTTTGGAAGAAGAAGCTCCAAGATTGGAAGCATGGCTAAAGAATAATGCCCACGGACAAATGGGCTATATGGAAAACCATTTTGACAAAAGATTAGACCCCACGCTTTTGGTTGACGATTCAAAAAGCGTCATTTCGTTATTACTGAATTATTACCCGCAGGAAACCCAAATAGCAGACAGCTATAAAATCTCAAAATATGCCTACGGACAAGACTATCATTTTGTCATAAAGGAAAAACTAAAAGAATTTCTTTTTTCGATTCAGGAAAATATCGGCGAAGTTTCCGGACGGGCGTTTGTAGACTCGGCTCCGGTTTTGGATAAAGCCTGGGCGGCCAAAAGCGGGTTAGGCTGGATTGGCAAAAACAGTAACCTTTTGAGCAAACAGGTAGGCTCATTTTTCTTTATTGCGGAACTGATTGTCGATTTGGAACTGGAATATGATACCGCTGTAACAGACCATTGTGGCTCCTGTACAAAATGCATCGATGCTTGTCCTACAAGTGCGATTATTGCTCCCTATGTAGTTGACGGAAGTAAATGCATATCCTATTTCACTATAGAATTAAAAGACAACATTCCTCAGGAAATGAAAGGCAAATTTGATGATTGGGCTTTTGGGTGTGACGTCTGTCAGGATGTGTGTCCGTGGAACCGGTTCTCCAAACCTCATAACGAACCCCTATTCAACCCGAATCCGGAATTACTTTCCATGACCAAAAAAGACTGGGAAGAAATCACGGAAGAAACATTTCGGGCCGTTTTTAAAAACTCCGCTGTTAAACGTGCCAAATATGATGGCTTGAAACGGAATATTGATTTTTTAAAATAGATGAAAAATTAGAAAAAGTATTCTGGGTTTATATTTTTATTTTGCGACTCTGCGTGAAAATAGGCTGCTCGCAAAGACGCTGAGCCGCAAGGTTTATGAAGGAAATTTATTAGAGTTGCATTCATTATGTGGTATAGACTTCCCAAATCCGCGTAATTAATCCGTGATAATCAGAGCTTAAAATAAAAAAAGAATTGAATGGAAACCTTTTAAAATCAGATTTTTTATTTGCGACTCCAGGTTGAAAAAAGCTGCTCGCAAAGACGCTGAGCCGCAAAGTTTATGAAGGAAATCATTAGAGTCACATTCATTATGTGGTATAGATTTCCCAAATCCGCGTAATTAATCCGTGATAATCCGCGTCTAAAATAAAAAACAATTGAAGGAAAGCCTGTCAAAAATCAGATTTTTTATTTGCGACTCTAGGTTGAAAAAAGCTGCTCGCAAAGACGCTGAGCCGCGAAGTTTATGAAGGAAATTTATTAGAGTTGCATTCATTATGTGGTATAGACTTCCCAAATCCGCGTAATTAATTTGTGATAATCCGCGTCTAAAAATAAAAAAAAAACAAGCCTTTCAAAACAGATTCCTTTATATGGTCTAAACTTTCCAATAGACAAAACTTTAAATAAAAAAGCCTCACTAATGAGGCTTTTATTATTGTTATTTCTTGCTTTGAATCCAATTATTAATCTTGTCTTCCAGTATTTTTAAAGGCAAACAACCCGATTCCAGAACCTGATTGTGGAATTCCTTTATAGAGAATTTGGCTCCCAATTCCTTTTCAGCTTTAGTACGAAGCTCGCGTATTTTCAATTGCCCTATTTTATAAGACAAAGCCTGTCCCGGAATCGCCATATAACGCTCAATTTCGGCAACAATACTTTCAGCCGGTTCGGCTTCATTTTCCATAGAATATTGAATAGCCTGTTCGCGGGTCCAGCCTTTAGTATGCAATCCGGTATCTACTACAAGACGGATGGCGCGGTGCATTTCTGCACTCAACATTCCAAAATATTGATACGGGTCCTGATAAAGTCCTAATTCTTTTCCTAAGGATTCAGTATACAGTGCCCAGCCTTCACCATAAGCATTAAACCATATTGTTTTTCTAAATTCCGGAAGGCTGGTGTTTTCCTGCTGCAATGAAATTTGATAATGATGTCCCGGAATGGCCTCGTGTAAGAACAAATCTTCATCAGCATAGAAGTTGTATTTCTTAACGTCTGGAATTGGCACGTAGAAAATACCCGGTCTCGTTCCGTCAACCGAACCCGGATTGTATTCCGCACTGGCTGATTTTTCCCTAAAAGCTTCGGTTCTTTTCACAACAAAAGGTGTTTTAGGTTTTAAATCAAAAAGCTTGTCCAGATTTGGTTTCATCTTTTCATGAATTGCATTGAAGTTGTCGATGACCTGTTGCGGTTCAGTAAATGGCATCAGCTCTTTTTTGTCACGAACATAATTAAAGAAATCCTTCAGGCTTCCCTTGAATCCCGCCTGGTTTTTGACTTTTTCCATTTCGGCAGAAATACGCGCCACTTCATTCAGACCTAACTTATGGATTTCATCTGCCGTAAGGTCGGTAGTTGTATAACGTTTAATAAGGTGCTTGTAATAAGCGTCACCTTGCGGAATAGCATTAATGCCACTTGTAGTCCTGCTTTTTGCCAGATAGTCTGTGCTCACATAATTGTATAAGTTTTTAAGAGACGGTACTAATTTTTCAGTAATCAGTTTTGTGTAGTTGTCTGTAATCGTTTTCTTTTCATTCTCTGTAAATGTTTTTGGAAAAGCATTTAGAGGAGCATAAAATATATGGGTCTTGTCTTCTTTGGCCAAATCTTTTAATTGAGGAATTACTTTTAAGGTCAGTGCTTTTGGCAGCACATATCCTTTTGAAACGCCTTCTTTCATCTTGGCTTCAGCAGTAATAACCCAATCGTTAAAACCATTTAGTCTTTCCAGCCAGTTGTTATAGTCTTCTACAGTTTTGAATGGCTGTGCGCTTGAACCGCTGGCATATTGACCTATCATCAAAGGCATTCCTTCAAACTGGTTGATAGGCATCAGGTCTTTTCTGAATGTGAGAGCTTCCAGATTTGCATCGCATTCCCAAGCCAGTATTGCTTTACTTAGCTTGTCGTTTTCAGACAAAGTAGAATCGTCAAATTTTGCGAGTTCCTCTTTATATTTTGTAAAAAACGCTTTTATTTTAGCGATATAGTCATCACTAAGGTCATTAGGAAGCAGGTTGTTATAGCGATTGTCGCCTGCACTGGTCGCTTCCAGAGGGAAAATTTTCAGCCTTTCCTGATAATAGTTTTCCAATATGGTTTTTAGCTTTCCATCTTCTTTTTTAGAAACTTCGCCTTTTTCTTTTTGGCAAGATTGAAGGCTGGCGGTAATAATGCATAGCATTAAAAGCAGTTTTTTCATAGTTGCAATGAATTTGTAAAATTTATGAAGCATTGTTGATGATAACGAAATGTACAAAAAATAATAGAACATAAAATACATTCGTTAAAATGATTGTTTATTTGGCAAAATACTCTTAAACATAATATAAAGAAAAGAATAGCATTAAAAGTTTCTCAGTTTCATTCAGACTTTTACCTTTGTAAGTCCGAATAAAATATACAAAAATGAACAAGTACAGTAAAAGAAGAGAAGCGCTGTTATATCATGCGAAACCATCGCCTGGGAAAATCGAAGTCGTTCCAACCAAAGCATATGCAACCCAGAGAGATCTGTCGTTAGCCTATTCGCCGGGTGTAGCCGAGCCTTGTCTTGAAATTGCGAAGGATGTAAATAATGTTTATAAATATACAGCAAAAGGAAATCTGGTAGCGGTAATTTCAAACGGAACTGCCGTTTTAGGATTGGGAGATATTGGCCCGGAAGCATCAAAACCGGTAATGGAAGGGAAAGCTTTATTGTTTAAAATCTTTGCCGATATTGATGTTTTTGATATTGAAGTAGATACTAAAGACGTCGAAAAGTTTATTGAGACGGTAAAAAATATAGCTCCAACTTTTGGAGGAATCAACCTGGAGGATATTAAAGCTCCGGAATCATTCGAGATAGAAAGAAGATTGGTTGAAGAGTTGAATATTCCTGTAATGCATGATGACCAGCACGGAACTGCAATTATTTCATCAGCCGCCTTGCTTAATGCTTTGGAATTGGCCGGAAAGAAAATTGAAGACGTAAAAGTGGTGGTTTCCGGTGCCGGTTCTGCTGCTTTGGCTTGCGCTAATCTATACGTATTGCTTGGAATCAATCCTGAAAATGTTATCATGTTTGATAGAAAAGGTTCTCTTTCTAAAAACAGGACCGACATATCAGAAATGCAAAGAAAATATGCCAATGGTGAAAAAAGCATAACGCTGGAAGAAGCATTGGTTGGTGCCGATATTTTCCTTGGGCTTTCTTCCGGAAATGTAATGTCGGCAGAAATGCTAATGCAAATGGCAGAAAACCCGATAGTTTTTGCGATGGCGAATCCAATCCCGGAAATTGACTATCACCTTGCCATTGCAACCCGTAAGGACATTATTATGGCTACCGGCCGTTCAGATTTTCCTAACCAGGTAAACAACGTATTGGGCTTCCCATATATTTTTAGAGGAGCTATCGATGTACGTGCGTCAAAAATCAATGAAGAAATGAAGATGGCTGCCGTAAAAGCATTGGCTTTATTGGCAAAAGAAACCGTTCCGGAGCAGGTGAATATTGCGTATGGAGAAACCAAACTGGTTTTCGGAAGAGATTATATCATTCCGAAACCATTTGACCCGAGATTGATTTCCGTAGTGGCTCCTGCAGTTGCCAAGGCAGCGATGGATTCAGGAGTTGCGGCAAATCCAATTCAGGATTGGGATAAATACAGAGAAGAATTGATGGAACGTCTTGGTTCCGATAATAAAATGGTTCGTTTGTTGGCCAACCGCGCCAAAACTGACCCTAAACGTGTGGTTTTTGCAGAAGCAGACCATTTAGACGTATTAAAAGCAGCGCAGATTGTTCTGGAAGAAAAAATCGGAACCCCGATTCTTCTTGGAAATCGCGAAATCATTCAGGAACTGAAAGAAGAATTAGGCTTTGATGCCGATGTTCTTATCATCGACCCGAAAACGCCTGAAGAAGATGAAAGAAGATTGCGTTATGCCAATTCATTCTGGGAAGCCAGAAGAAGAAAAGGAACCAGTTTGCTGGATGCTCAGAAATGGATGCGTGAAAGAAATTATTTTGCAGCCATGATGGTGAATGAAGGCGAAGCAGATGCTTTGGTTTCGGGCTATTCCAGAAGTTATCCGTCTGTCGTAAAACCAATGATGCAACTTATTGACAAAGCACCGGGTGTTTCTAAGATTGCGACAACCAATATGATGATGACAAAGAGAGGCCCGATTTTTCTGTCGGATACCGCTATAAATCCAAATCCGACTGCTGATGAGCTGGCAAAAATCGCATTGATGACAGCCAAAACTGTACGTATGTTTGGAATGGAACCGGTCATTGCCATGGTGTCTTTCTCAAACTTTGGTTCCTCTAATGATGAAGGAGCAAGAAAAGTTGCCGAAGCCGTTGCCTATCTTCACAAATACTATCCTGAATTGGTTGTTGATGGAGAAATCCAGGCCGATTTTGCTTTGAATTCTGAAATGTTGCAGCAAAAATTCCCATTCTCTAAACTGGCAGGCAAAAAAGTAAATACGCTTATCTTCCCAAATCTGGAATCGGCTAACATCAATTATAAGATGCTGAAAGAATTGGATAAGTCGGTTTCAATAGGACCAATCATGATGGGAATGGACAAGCCTGTTCACATCTTCCAATTGGGCGCAAGTGTAGAAGAAATGGTAAATATGGCCGCTGTTGCAGTTGTTGATGCACAAGAAAAAGAAAAAAAGCAAAAATCCATAAAAGTCAATTTTTAACGTATTTTTTTGTTGATGAACAATTAGATGAGGCTCAATAAAAGTTTTTCGTTACATTTGGGATTTATTTAACAATTCATGATAGCGCATTTACAAGGAAAATTAGTGGAAAAAAACCCTACAGAAGTTGTGATTGACTGCAACGGAGTAGGGTATCATATTAATATTTCACTTCATACTTATTCTTTGATTCCTGACTCGGAAAACATTAAACTTTTTACTTATCTCCAGATTAAGGAAGATGCACATGTACTGTTTGGATTTGCCGAAAAATCTGAAAGAGAAATCTTTAAATTGCTTTTGTCTGTTTCCGGTATCGGAGCAGGTATTGCGCGGACTATGCTGTCTTCGCTGGAACCAAAGCAAATCATCCAGTCTATAGCTTCGGGCGATGTGGCAACCATCCAATCCATTAAAGGAATTGGCAGTAAAACAGCGCAAAGGGCTATATTGGATTTGAAAGATAAAGTGTTAAAAGTGTATGATTTAGACGAAGTTTCTATTTCACAGGACAATACAAACAAAGACGAAGCGTTATCTGCTTTGGAAGTTCTTGGATTTAACAGAAAATTGGCGGAAAAAACTGTAGAAAAAATTGTTAAGGAAAATCCAAATGCAAGCATTGAAAACATTATTAAACTAGCCTTAAAAACCTTATAATACTTGAAAACTAACTATACTAAAGGCATTGCCTGTAACTTGAAAATTAGCTTTTGGCTGATTTCGATTTTTTTTAGTGTAACGATACAAGCACAAGAAGACGAGGAAGTTCAGGATACTACCAAAACAGGATATTCCGTTGGAAGAGTAGAATTGAAAAATCCTCCTAGTATTATAGAGGCATATACCTATGACCCCATAACAGACCGTTATATTTATACGAATACCGTAAATGGTTTTAATATAAATTATCCTGTAGTTCTTACACCGCAAGAATATGAGGAATTGGTGCTTAGGGAATCAATGCGAAAGTATTTTAAGGAAAAATCAGATGCGATAGAAGGTAAAAAAGATGGTAGTGATGCCAAGAAAAAAGACCTTTTGCCACGATATTATGTCAATTCCAGTTTCTTTGAAACCATTTTTGGTAGTAATACCATCGACATCAAACCAACAGGTTCTGTCGAAATGGATTTGGGAATCCGACATACAAAACAAGACAACCCTGCGTTATCGCCAAGAAACAGAAGTACAACCACTTTTGATTTTGACCAGAGAATCAGTATGAGCCTTATGGGAAAAGTAGGGACGAGGCTGAATGTCAATGCTAACTATGACACCGAGTCTACCTTTGCTTTCCAAAACCTGATAAAGTTGGAATATACGCCTACGGAAGATGATATCATTCAGAAGATTGAAGTCGGAAACGTAAGCTTGCCGTTAAACAGTACGCTGATTCGTGGTGCGCAAAGCCTTTTTGGGGTTAAGGCGCAATTCCAGTTTGGAAAAACAACCATTACGGGAATCTTCTCAGAGCAGAAATCCCAAACCAAAACAGTTACGGCCCAGGGCGGTGGAACGGTGCAGGAATTTGAATTGTTTGCATTGGATTATGATGCAGACAGGCATTTCTTCCTTTCACAGTACTTCAGAAACCAATATGACAGGTCGCTTCGAAACTATCCGTTGATTGATAGCCGTGTTCAGATTACCAGAATAGAGGTATGGGTAACCAATCGCCAGAACAGGGTCAGCACAACAGATAATAACCTAAGAAATATTATTGCAATTCAGGATTTGGGAGAAGCACAACTCACGGGTCAGGATGATAATGAAGTAGTATCGGCGAACCCTATTCCGGGAGGCTTCTTTACAGCTCCGGCCAATACGCCTTCAAAAAACTCAAACAACCGATATGATCCTGCCAAAATAGGAACAACCGGTGTACTGAATCCGTCAATTCGTGAAATTGCAACGGCAAGCTCCGGGTTTACAGGCATTACGGTAAGTGAAGGAACGGACTACTCTAAATTGGAAAATGCCAGAAAATTATCATGGCCAAGCGACTATTCCTACCATCCGCAGTTAGGATATATTTCCCTGACACAGCGTCTTACCAATGACGAGGTATTGGCAGTTGCCTACCAATATACCATAGGTGACCAGGTGTATCAGGTTGGGGAATTTGGAACTGATGGAGTCGATGCAACACAAGTAAGCAACGGTATTCCAACTACCCAAAGCTTAATCCTGAAAATGCTGAAAAGTAACCTGACCAACGTCAATAAGCCGGTTTGGAACCTGATGATGAAAAACGTTTATGCTTTGCCTGGAGCCTATCAATTGGAGCAGGAAGATTTCAAGCTGAACATCATGTACACGGATCCGTCGCCATTAAACTATATCACACCGGCTGCACCTTCTGCTGCCAACCCATTACCGCCTGATGTGGAACAAACACCTTTATTGCGTGTTTTCAATATGGACAGGCTGAATTATACCAATGACCCGCAGCCTAACGGTGACGGTTTCTTCGATTTTATACCGGGATTAACGGTAGATAAACAAAACGGAAGAATCATCTTTACAACCGTAGAACCTTTCGGGGAACACCTTTTCAACAAATTAAGAACAAGCCCGACTCAGGACTATGATGCCCCGGCTGCAGGTAACTATAACGGAAACCAGAATAAATACGTTTACAGAACGATGTATCGCAGTACACAAGCGGCGGCACTTCAGGACAGTGATAAAAACAAGTTCCAGTTAAAAGGAAAATTCAAGTCAACAAGCGGAGACGGAATTGCTATTGGTGCATTTAACGTTCCTCAAGGTTCGGTTACGGTAACTGCCGGCGGACGAGTTTTGGTAGAAGGTGTTGATTATACCGTCAATTACCAGTTAGGAAGAGTTAATATTATGGATGCTTCCTTGCAGGCTTCCGGAACACCAATCGAAATCTCTTTGGAAAACAACTCGGTTTTCGGACAACAAACGCGAAGATTTTTCGGGGTTAACGTTGAACACAAATTTAATGATAAGTTTATCGTTGGGGCTACATTGTTAAAAATGAGCGAAAGGCCGTTTACCCAAAAATCAAATTACGGACAGGAATCTGTAAATAATACTATCATAGGTTTGAATACCAACTTCTCAACAGAAGTTCCTTTCTTAACAAGGTTGGTAAACAAACTTCCTAATATTGATACTGACGTTCCTTCTAATATCTCCTTCAGGGGAGAAGTGGCTTACTTAAAGCCGGATACTCCAAAAGCGGATAGATTCCAAGGTGAATCTACGGTTTATGTAGACGACTTTGAAGGTTCACAGACCACTATCGATATGCGTTCTCCGTTTGCCTGGAGTCTTTCCAGCGTACCAGAAAAACCAACGGTAAGTGATTATAATGACTTTGGAGGTTCTTTGACTACATTGAACTATGGTTACAAGCGAGCAAAACTAGCCTGGTATTCTATTGATCCTACTTTCTATGTGCAAAGGCCGGGCGGTGTTTCTGAAGACGATCTGAAGCTTTACAGCACGAGAAGAATCTATAGCAGAGAATTATTTCCTGTTACGGATATTGCAGTAGGTCAGCAAACAGTTATCAATACTTTAGATTTGACCTATTTCCCTCGTGAAAGAGGTCCGTATAACTTCAACCCGTTGGCACAGGCTACAAACAGCTTTACACCGGAACAGGCGGTTGACAACTTTGGTGGTATCATGAGAGCTATCAACTCCACCAACTTCGAACAGTCAAACGTAGAATATATTCAGTTCTGGATGTTGGACCCGTATTACAATGACCAAAGAGGTTCTGCCAATGCAGCAAATACAGGAAAACTATATTTTAACCTTGGGGAAATTTCAGAAGATGTCCTGAAAGATGGAAGAAAACAATACGAAAACGGACTTCCAGGCGCAGGTTCAACACAGCCTACATTTACAACTATCTGGGGTAAAATTCCAATCTCGCAATCTTTGATTTATGCATTTGATACCAATGGAGGTAACAGGCAGTTTCAGGATGTGGGTCTTGATGGTCTGAATGATGCAGAAGAAGCCGCACAGTTCCCTGGCTTTGCTTCACAACCTGACCCTGCTGCAGATAACTACCAGTATTTCCTTAGCGCATCCGGAGATGTTATTCAGCGTTATAAAAATTATAACGGTTTACAAGGAAACTCTCCTGTTGATGTAGGTGATACTAACAGAGGAGCAACAACTTTGCCGGATACAGAAGATATCAACAGAGACAATACAATGAACGAAATCAATGCTTATTATGAATATGGCATTGACATAAGACCAAACATGGTAGTTGGGTCAAACCCGTATATTACTGATATCAGAGAAACAATAGCAAGCATACCTGGACAGGAGACTACAGGAGCTCGTTGGATTCAATTCAAGATTCCGGTTTCACAACCGCAGAATACAGTTGGAAGTATTTCCGATTTCAGATCGATTCGTTTTATGAGAATGTTCGTAACGGGTTTCAACGATCAGATTACACTTCGTTTCGGAGCATTGGAATTAGTGCGTGGCGAATGGAGAAGATATGTGAAAAGCCTTGATCCGAACGAACAGGATGACGATATTAACAATGCAGATGATACGGCTTTGGATGTATTGGCAGTTAACGTTCAGGAAAACGGTGACCGTTCACCAATTAAGTACGTAACACCTCCGGGAGTTGTTAGAGAGCAATTGTACAACAGTAATACGATTATAAACCAAAACGAGCAGTCACTTTCTTTGAGAGTTACAAAAGCGAATCCGTCACTTCCGGGACTTGGAGGTCTGGAGCCTGGTGATTCAAGAGCGGTATTTAAGAATGTAAGTGTGGATATGCGTCAGTTCAAGAAGCTGAAAATGTTCCTGCACGCAGAAGCATTGCCGGTACCTACAGACATACAGCCTTTGGCAGACGACCAGATGGTGGCATTCATCCGATTTGGTAATGACTTTACGCAAAACTTCTATCAGGTAGAGATTCCGTTAAAGGTAACACAACAAAGCGCAGCTGTGACAGCAGAGCAGGTGTGGCCGGAAGCAAACCAGATAGACCTGGCATTGTCATTGCTGACCAAGCTGAAGATTTTGGCTATGGATCCAACCAATGCATTACTTGTAGAAGACGCTTTGGGTGTAAAATATGTAGATGATTTCGTTTTAGATCCGTCATTGGCAGGAAGAATCAATCCGTTAAGATTGGGTATCAAAGGTAATCCGAACTTTGGTTTGGTAAGAACCCTGATGGTAGGTTTGAAAAACCGCCATACAGATGATATTCGTGGTGAGGTTTGGTTCAACGAACTTCGTCTTGCCGATATGGATAATAAAGGCGGAATGGCAGCCATTGCCAGCTTGGATAGTAATCTGGCCGATTTTGCAACGGTTTCCGCAACCGGAAGAATGAGTACGCAGGGCTTTGGTTCTTTAGAGCAGGGGCCAAATGAAAGAAGCCGTGAAGATATCAAGCAATATGACATCGTAACCAATGTCAACTTAGGAAAATTATTGCCTAAAAAATGGGGAGTTAACCTTCCGTTCAATTATGCTATTGGCGAAGAAAAAATTACTCCTGAATACGATCCGTTCAACCAGGATATCCGTTTGGACCAATTGTTAGACAATACGGCCGATGCTGCTGCAAGAAATAATATTGAAAGCAGGGCAGTAGACTATACGAAGAGAAAAAGTATCAACTTTATAGGAGTCAAAAAAGAAAGAGGTGCAGAACAGAAACCGCATTTCTATGACCCGGAAAACCTTACTTTGTCCTATTCATTTAATGAAACAGAACACCATAATTATGAAATTGAAAGCTTGCTTGACCAGCAGGTAAAAGCTTCCGTGGATTATACTTTTGCGTTCCAGCCTAAAGCGGTAGAACCATTCAAAAACACGAAGTTTATGAAGAAAAGCCAATATTGGAAACTGTTGAGTGATTTCAACTTCAACTACCTGCCGTCTTCGATTTCTTTCAGTTCCAATATTATGAGGCAATACAACAGACAGGAATATCGTGATGTGGATATTCAGGGAATTGGATTGTCACCATTATACAGGAGAAATTATATGTTCAACTACCAGTACGGTTTCAACTATAACCTGACAAGAGCATTAAAAATAAATTATACGGCATCTACCAATAACATTGTAAGAAACTATCTGGATGAATTTGGTGTTCCAATGGAAGACTTTACGATTTGGGATGATTTCTGGAACATTGGAGAAGCAAACCAGCACATGCAGCAGCTTGTGGTTAACTACGACCTGCCATTAAACAAGATTCCGGCATTAGGATTTATTAAGTCGACCTATTCCTATACGGGAGACTACAGCTGGCAACGTGCAACAGATGCATTGGCATCTGTAACTACAGAAGATGGTACATTCAGTCTTGGAAATACAATTCAAAACAATGGTTCGCACCGATTAAATACATCATTGAACATGGATGTTCTTTATAAGTATATAGGATTGGGCAAAAAACCAAAAGTAGCGACAAGACCAACGACTCAGGCGCCACCAAAGCCGGGAGAAAAAATTACGAATGCCAACAAACCGCAAACTTCAGGAAGTAATGTATTCCTGGATGGATTGGTAGGGGTTCTGACCAGTGTTAAAAACGTTCAGATTAATTATACCCAAAATGAAGGTACGGTCTTGCCGGGATTCATACCGGGTGTAGGTTTCCTTGGAACTACAAAACCGTCTTTAGGATTCGTTTTGGGAAGCCAGGCAGACATACGTTATGAAGCGGCAAAAAGAGGTTGGTTGACAAACTATCAGGATTTCAACCAGAACTTTACACAGACTTCTTCAAAAGTCTTGAATATGACTGCTAATGTGGATTTGTTCCCTGACTTTAAGATTGATTTGACGGCAGACCGTTCTTATACCGAAAACTTCTCAGAACAATTTGATGCGGCTGATGGAATTTACCATTCGCGTTCGCCATACAACTATGGAAACTTCTCGATTTCGACGGTAATGATTAAAACGGCATTTGGCAAAAGTGATGAAAACTCATCGGCAGCTTTTGATGATTTCAGAAGTAACAGATTGACCGTAGCAGATCGTTTGGCGACCAGCTATTACGGAACTACAGAATTCCCTAGAACTTCTGACGGTTTCCCTGTTGGATTCGGAAAAAACAGCCAGTCAGTATTATTGCCATCGTTCCTTGCAGCCTATACGGGAGCAGATGCAGGAGGAGTTAAATTAGGGCCTTTTAGAGATGTGCCAATTCCAAACTGGAATGTAAAATATAACGGTTTGATGCGCTATAAGTTCTTTAAAGACCGATTCAAACGTTTCTCATTACAGCACGGATATAGAGCGTCCTATACGATCAACTCATTCCGTTCTAATTTTGAATACGACCAAAACCGTGATGCGGTTGATGCAAGCGGTAACCTGTTAAGTAAGACAATTATCTCAAACATTAACCTTGTAGAGCAATTCAATCCTTTGGTTAGAGTAGACTTTGAGATGAAAAATTCATTCAAGGTATTGGCTGAGGTTAAGAAAGACAGAACGCTATCGATGAGTTTTGACAACAACCTTCTTACAGAAGTAAGAGGAATGGAGTATATCGTAGGTTTGGGCTACCGATTCAAAGATGTTGTAATCACATCCAGATTGGCAGACAACCCAACAAACACTATCCGAAGCGATATCAACCTTAAAGCAGATTTTTCTTTGAGAAAGGCAAACACAATTGTGAGATATCTGGATTATGATAACAATCAGTTGGCAGGTGGTCAGAACATCTGGTCTGTAAAGTTGACTGCAGATTATGCATTCAGTAAAAACCTGACGGCAATATTCTATTATGATCATTCTTTCTCTAAAGCAGTGATCTCCACATCATTCCCATTGACAAATATCCGTACCGGTTTCACGCTGCGCTATAACTTTGGAAATTAATTCGGAAAACATTTTAAAAATATATAAGTTAATAATACATTTGCCCAAAACAACAAACAATGAATATACCAGCAAATTTAAAGTATACGAAAGACCACGAATGGGTTAGCATAGATGGCGATGTTGCAACTGTAGGAATTACAGATTTTGCACAAAAAGAATTAGGAGATATCGTTTATGTAGAAGTTGAAACTTTAGACCAGACTCTTGATAAAGATGAAGTGTTTGGAACAGTAGAAGCCGTAAAAACAGTATCAGATTTATTCTTGCCGCTTTCAGGTGAAATTATTGAATTCAATGATACTCTTGAATCATCTCCGGAAAAAGTAAATACAGATCCGTATGGTGAAGGATGGATGGTGAAAGTAAAAATAGCTGATGCTTCTGAAGTAGAAGGATTATTGGATAGCGAAGCTTATAAAAACCTAATTGGAGCCTAACAAAAAAAGAATACTGTTTCTTGCCCTGGCGGTTTTTTGGACGATTTCCATTACGATTGCCTGTTTGGTAAGCATGTCAGAAGTTCCTGTCGTTAATGTAGACCAGGCCGATAAGATTGTGCATTTGTGTTTTTATGCTGTTTTTTCAATTCTTTGGTTTTTGTACCTAAGGACGAAAATCAGAAATACAAAAAAACTCTTTCTGTTTGTGTTTTTTCTTTCGGTTCTGTTTGGAATCCTGATTGAAATATGCCAGTCGCTTTTTACGGAAAGCCGGCAGGCAGACTTGAAAGATGTTATTGCTAATACGATTGGCGCACTCCTGGGATTGGCACTAATGGCAGTTTACAATAAAAGATTTAAAAATTAATCTGAAAATATCCCGCTTCGGTGGGATTTTTTTATTTTTATCATATGGATATCAAGCAATATTTAGATTCGACCTATTTAAAGACGCCGCAACAGGCAGGAATCAGTGAGGCAGAAAACGAAAAAATCGTCAGAAGCTTTGTTCAGGAAGCCATTGACGAAGGTTTTAAACTGATTATGATCCGTCCGGATATGGTGCATATGGCAAAACAAATGATTCTGAAAGCAGGCTCAAAAGTTTTGGTAGGAACCGTTATCGGATTTCCGGAAGGGAATTATTCTTTGGAGCATAAATTAGAAGAAGCTGAGAAAGCAATCAAAGACGGTGCTGATGAACTGGATTTTGTTTGCGATTATGAAGCGTTTAAAAGAGGCGATCTGGATTTGGTAAAAAAAGAAATCCTGAAAGGAACCCAATTGGGATTGTCCAATCATAAAGTGGTAAAATGGATCATAGAGGTTGCGGCCCTGAATAGCCAGCAGATTATGCACCTGTCCTGTCTTGTGAAAAATGTGGTCATCTCTAATTTTGCTGAAGACAATTACGCGTCTGTTTTTGTTAAATCGTCTACCGGATTCTATAAAACGGAGGATGGGCTTCCAAACGGCGCTACAGTTCCATCAATAATCATGATGTTGGAAAATGCATCACCACTTCCGGTTAAGGCCGCAGGCGGGGTCAGGACTTTTGAGGAAGCAAAGGAAATGATTCGCTTAGGAGTCAGAAGAATCGGAACTTCTTCCGCTAAAGCGATTGCAAACGGAGAAGCGGCAAATAACGATTACTAAAATCAGCAGGTCAATAGATGAAAAAACTCCTAAAAATTGCCATCTTGCTTTTGTCTGTCCATTCATGGGCGCAGAGTAACCGGGAAAGAGAGCAATTTCCTGTTTTTCCTAAATGCGAAGGACAACAGTATGAAAATCTGGAAGCCTGTTTTTATAACGAGCTTCAGGATTTCGTGTTTGCCAATTTCAAAGTGCCGCAGGAAACAACAGATAAAAATTACAAAGGCAGGGTAATCGTACTTTTTGAAGTCGATACGGCCGGAGTTTTTAAAGTACAGTATGTGGATGCTGTTGATGCTTCACTGGCTGAAGAAAGTAAACGGGTTTTTGGTCTCTTGCCAAAGATAAAACCAGCCACTTATAATGGTAATCCAACCTATGCGAAATACACAATCAGCATTAACATTCCTTTAGAAAAACAGGCGGCTGTTGTGGCAGAAGCTGAAAAGGAAAAAACAAATGCTGTTATAAAAGACAGAAGCAGGGAACTGACGGAATTTGATAGCATTGTTTACAAAAAGTTTGATAATCCCCAGCTTAAAAGCCATCTGAATATTCCATTTTCACACAGCCTTTATGCTCAGTTTGACAGAGCTTTGAATCAGGTGGGGGGCAATAATCATACAGCCTCCAAACCTTATACTTATGCGGAAGTGTCCAGATATTATGATTTGGAACAAGCCAACAAAATGATTCAGAAAAACAAACAGGGTTGGTGGGGACGAAAACTCTGGAACGAAAATCTTGTGGCGATTCAGGGAGATGGCTATTGGTTCACGATGAACCCGATTTTGGATTTGCGAATGGGGAAAAGTGATCCGGGCAAGGCAGATTATACATATCAGAATACCCGGGGTGTTCAGGTTCAGGGAGAAATTGGTAAAGAGCTAAGCTTTACTGCATCCATATATGAAAGTCAGGGGCGTTTCGCAGATTACTACAACAGATATGCCGAATCCATCAAGCCGTCAGGCGGAAATCCGGCAGTTATTCCCGGGATAGGAATTGCGAAGCGATTTAAGGAAGATGCTTATGATTTTCCAATGGCAGAGGCTAATATATCCTATACTCCGAGTCAATTCATTAACCTGCAATTAGGCTATGGAAGGAATTTTTTAGGTGATGGATACCGCTCTTTATTGCAAGGCGATGGAACAAGTCCGTATCCCTTCTTTAAAATCAATACCAATTTCTGGAAAATTAAATACACAAATACTTATATGTGGCTGAAAGACGTAAGGCCGGAAGTTACAGAAGACAATACCTACGCTACAAAATTCATGGCAAACCACTACCTGAGCTGGAATGTCACAAAAAGATGGAATCTCGGTTTTTTCGAATCTGTAGTATGGGCTAACCAGAACAATCGAGGTTTTGATGCCAGTTTCATTAATCCGATTATATTTTACAGAGCTGTAGAATTTTCATCATCTTCAAAAAGTGGTAATGCTCTTTTGGGTCTTACCTCAAAGTATAAATTCAGCAACCAGATCCAGTTGTATGGGCAATTCTTATTGGATGAATTTTCCATTGCCGATATGAAAGCCGGGGATCAAAGCTGGAAAAATAAATTCGGATACCAGCTTGGAGTAAAATATTTTGATGCTTTTAATATTGATAACCTGTTGTTGCAATTGGAGTACAATCATGTGCGTCCATACGTGTATGCTCATAGCAATCCTTTAACCAATTATGCGCATAGCAACCAGAGTATGGGGCACCAGTGGGGTGGTAACTTTAAAGAATTTATAGCCGTAGCCAGATATTTTAAAGGAAGATGGTTTGCCGATGCGAAACTTACCTACGGAAAAAGAGGGCTTGATTTCGATACGGAAGAAAATAGCTTTAATTACGGAGGCAATATCTATAAAAATTATGGGGAAGGAAGACCTTTTGATACCGGTGTTAAAACGGGTCAGGGAAATGAAACCACAATTCTTATTGCCGATTTACAGGCAGGCTACCTGGTTAATCCGGCCACAAACCTGAAATTTTTTGCGGGACTGATTTACAGAAACTTTAATCCGAATGTAGATACCCCAACAGCTTTTAAAGAAGATACGACATGGTTTTCAATAGGTTTAAGAGCAGATCTTTTTAACTGGTATTTTGATTATTAATTCGGTTTTCGCAAAACCTGCGTTTTTTGTGATTTGTTTTTTGTGATTTTCTTTCCGAACCAGTATCTTTGCGCAAGATTTCAAAATCCAAATGAAAGCAGCATTGAGCACTACAGCAAATAACTTCTCTTTAAAATCCCTGTATATTGATTTCAGAGAAATCACCAAGGCAAGATTGGCGGTTAGCGTAGTTTTTTCTTCTATAGCCGGCTACCTGCTGGGCTTTGATGATGCGCATCCATTCAAATGGCTCACTTTGTTTATGCTTGCCGTTGGAGGCTACTGCATGGTGGGGGCGTCAAATGCTTTCAATCAAATTATAGAAAAAGATCTGGATGTTTTGATGGATAGGACCAAAAATCGTCCTGTGCCGTCCGGAAGAATGTCAGTAAACACGGCCTTTATTATTGCTTGTGTTCTGACAATAATCGGTTTGGTAATCCTTTACAATATCAATCCTAAAACCGCCATGTTTGGCGCAATTTCTATTTTTCTTTATACGAGCGTCTACACGCCGTTAAAAACCAAAACCCCATTATCTGTTTTTGTGGGAGCTTTTCCCGGAGCCATCCCTTTTATGTTAGGATGGGTTGCAGCCACAGATGATTTCGGAATTGAAGCAGGAACACTTTTCCTGATTCAGTTTTTCTGGCAATTCCCTCATTTTTGGGCTATTGGATGGTTTTTGTTTGATGACTACAAAAAAGCAGGATTCTTTATGCTCCCAACAGGAAAAAAAGATAAAACCACAGCAACCCAAATTATATTGTATACAGTCTGGGTGATTGTGGCCTCATTGCTTCCGGCATTCTTCCCGGTGATAGGTCTTGTTGGAAGTAAATTGCAACTAAGTCCAATTGCAGCGGTTGTTGTATTGCTGTTAGGGATTTGGATGTTGGTATATGCAGTGAAATTGTATAAATCCCGTGAAGCAAAAGCGGCACGAACACTAATGTTGGTGAGCGTGTCTTACATTACCCTGCTGCAGATTGTATATATAGCAGATAAATTTTTACGATAATGGAAATGACGATAAAAGGAATGACAGCTAACGAGCATAAGGAAAGAAAAGCAAGATCATACAAACTGATTTTGTGGTTTGCAATGATTAGCATGACAATGATGTTTGCCGGATTAACCAGTGCTTATGTTGTGAGTGCTTCAAGACCGGACTGGTTAAAAGATTTTGACCTGCCAAGTGCATTTTATGCCAGTACGGTTGTAATTGTAATCAGCAGTCTGACATTTCATTTTGCAAAAAAAGCAATTCAAAAAGATAACAGAAGCCTGACGACTTCGCTTTTATTGGTGACTTTGGCGCTGGGATTACTTTTCGTTTTTCTGCAGTTTGAAGGTTTTAACCAAATGATTGCTATGGGGCTTAATCCTACAGGACCAACAAGTACAGTAACTACTTCTTTTATCTATGTAGTCGTATTGGTTCACTTTGCCCACCTTTTTGGGGGTCTGATATCGCTTTTAATCATAATTTATAATCATTTTAAACAAAAATACAATTCAGGTCAAACCCTTGGAATAGAGCTAGGTGCGATGTTTTGGCACTTTCTGGACTTTCTGTGGTTGTATTTGTTTTTATTTTTATATTTCTTTAAATAAGAAAAAAACGTAAATTTGGGAACTTTTTAACTAAATAACTTTATGGGATCTACTGTTACTACTGCAAATAGTGAAGGTAAAATTTGGGGAGGCGGCAACGAGCCTATGGGAATTAATTATGGCAAAATGATGATGTGGTTTTTCATCGTGTCTGATGCCTTAACATTCTCTGGATTTCTTGCTGCATACGGTTTTTCAAGATATAAATTCATTGAAACTTGGCCTTTGGCGGATGAAGTTTTCAATCACTTTCCATTTATGCACGGTGTGGATGCTCCGATGTACTATGTGGCATTAATGACCTTTATTCTTATTTTCTCATCTGTAACGATGGTATTGGCAGTTGATGCCGGCCACCAGATGAAAAAACAAAAAGTTGCAATCTATATGTTCCTTACCATTATTGGTGGTGGAATCTTCTTGGGTTCTCAGGCTTGGGAATGGAAAAACTTCATCAAAGGAGAATATGGAGCTGTTGAAACTAAAGGAGGAAGCATCCTGCAATTTGTAGATGCAACTACAGGAAAAAGAGTAAAGCTTTCTGATGTGGCAATTCCGCTTCATGAAGAAAGAGAGCAGTTGACAAGAAATAAAGGATTCTGGTTTTCAAAAGAAAGCACATTGCCAACTTATTCTGTAAACGAAGTAGTAGAAGGATTCAAGGCTAACCCTAATATATTGGTTAGAACTGAGGCGATTTACCACCCGTCTATGGCGAAAAATGTTGGAGTTCACCCTGAATTGAACAAATCAACTCACAAACACAAAACAATCTTAACAAGAGAAGAGTCTCTGAAAAGATTAGCTGATGTTCACTATGTTGTTGAAGGAGCTAACCTGATTAGAAACGAATACGGTCAAAAATTATTTGCTAACTTCTTTTTCTTTATCACTGGTTTTCACGGTTTCCACGTATTTACAGGGGTTTTAATCAACGTGTTGATTTTCCTTAATGTGGTTTTGGGAACTTATGAAAAAAGAAGAAGCTACGAAATGGTTGAGAAAGTTGGACTTTACTGGCACTTTGTCGATTTAGTTTGGGTATTTGTATTTACATTCTTCTACTTAGTTTAATTTTTTAGAGATTATTATTATGGCACACGCACACGAGCACGTTTCTAATACGAAAAGAATTTGGATGGTTTTTGGAATACTATCTGTTGTAACTATTATAGAAGTTGCATTTGGTATATACAAACCGGCTATTTTGCACGATACTTTGTTTCTTCAGATGAATCTGCTTAACTGGTTGTTCATTGGATTGACAATATATAAGGCATATTATATCGTTTGGGCATTCATGCACCTTGAAGGCGAGAAAAGTAATCTTAGGTGGAGTATTGTGGCACCTTTAGTATTCTTAATTATCTATTTAGTGTTCATCTTACTAGTTGAAGGTAATTATGTTTTTGATGTGTTCAAGAGTTCTCAGATAAAATGGAATTTTTAACAGCATATTAAATCACAAAAAAAGACGGTATTACACCGTCTTTTTTTATTTTTGCACTGCAATAACTTCTACATTACAATGAAAAAAAATATAGTCCTTTTCGTGCTGTTTATACTTCCAATCGTAGCTTATCTTTTCTTTGCTTCCGGTATTAACAGTTTCGCAAAACTTCCGACTATAACTGAAAAAATTCCCGACCTGAAATGGAAAACTGCCGACGGTCAAAGCATCACTCTTGATAATAAAATTACCATTTTAGGTTTTACAGGAAGTAAGGTGCTTTACAACGAAGGGAATTTTTTTAACCTGAACCAAAAAATTTACAATAAGAATAAAAACTTCAAGGATTTTCAGTTTGTCATGATCGCCCCAAAAGGGAGCGAAGGCGAAGTGAAGGAACTGATGGAGAAACTCAAGCCCATTGCTGAAGATAAAGATATTTCAAAATGGATTTTTGTATTTGCTGCTCCGGAAGAAATCAGGGAATATTATTCGAAATTGAATCTGGTAGGACAGCTTGATGAAAACGCCGGAACAGCAAATGTCTATATCGTTGATAAGGCAAGGAACCTGAGAGGCAGAAAAGGAAAGAACCTGGAAGGTAAAGAAGAATATAAAGAAGGCTACAATACTATTTCTGCGGCCGATTTACATAACGAAATGAGTGATGATGTGAAAATCATCCTGTACGAATACAGGGCTGCCTTGAAAAAGAACAACCCTAAAACGGAAATGAAAAGAAAAATTTAATACGATGAAAAATAAATCATACATCGGAATTTCGTTTATTATTCTGGTTTTTGGAATCTATGCCATTCCAAAAATTATTGACAGGGTAAAAAATAATGATGTTTCTGTACAGGACAGATTAAACGTTCCGGCAAAGGAAAAAAAATCGGAAGAAGCTAAAAATCTGGTTAAGATTGGAAACGCTCCGCAATTTAGCCTCACAGACCAAAACGGGAAAACCATATCCAATAAAGATTATGAAGGAAAGGTTTATGTAGTAGAATTTTTCTTCTCTACCTGTCCGACTATCTGTCCGGTGATGAATCAGAACATGCGCATGATAGAAGATGAGTTTGGAAAGAATGAAAATTTCGGAATTGCTTCCTTTACTATAAACCCTGTAAACGATACGCCAGAAGTTTTAAAGGAGCATGCAAAACAATTAGGAGTAACTTCTCCTAACTGGCATTTCCTGACCGGCGACCAGGAGTATATTTATAAAATTGCCAATAAAGGATTCAATATTTATGCCGGCGAAAGTAAAAAAGAGGGCGATGCCGGATTTGAACATTCGGGTTACTTTGCCTTGGTTGATAAAAAAGGAAACATCCGAAGCAGAAAAGATAAATCAGGAAATCCTATCATATTCTATACGGGACTCAACTATAAAGACAAGGAAGGTTTTCAGGATGACCTGCAAGGGAAATACAAACCGGGCATTCATGCCATCAAAGAAGATATTGCAATTTTATTAGAAGAATAATTATGGATAACAATCTGAATGCTGTTGAACTGAAATATAGAAAGTGGATTATTGTTTTGTCAATAGCCATCCCTCTTGTTGTAGCTATCCTTTTTGGCGTAAAACTAAAGGATTTTGGATATGACGTCAAACCATTATCATTCCTGCCGCCAATTTATGCTGCTATCAACGGAATTACCGCAGTCCTTTTGGTTTCGGCTGTTATGGCTGTTAAGAACGGAAAAAGAAAATTGCATGAAAATTTAATGAAAACGGCTATTGCGTGCTCGGTAGCGTTTTTAGGGATGTATGTAGCCTACCATATGACTGCAGAAAGTACTCCTTACGGCGGCGAAGGAATATCCAGATATATTTACTTTTTTATATTGCTCACACATATTCTTTTGTCGATAATCATTATTCCTTTTGTTCTTGTAACCTATGTAAGAGCTTTGGCAGAACGATTCGATAAACACAGAAAACTGGCAAGAATAACCTATCCTATGTGGCTCTATGTGGCTGTCACCGGGGTTATAGTCTATCTAATGATTTCTCCTTATTATGCGCATTAAAAACTGCCTGAATAAAAATCTTTCGCTGAAATGGATGTTTCCGTTTTTAGCACTGTTTCTACTTTCTTTAGATGCTAATGCGCAATGTGCCATGTGTCGTGCCGTTTTGGAAACGGAAGAAGGAGGAATCAAGGCCGAAGCGGTCAATGACGGAATAGTATATTTAATGGTGATTCCTTATATCCTGGTTGGTATTTTGGGATTTGCCATTTATAGAATGAAAACAAAAAAAAAGCCTGAATAATCAGGCTTTTTTTATTTCAATCCGTCTATACTGACGTCCACTTTTCCATTCACGGTAATAAATGCAATGATGGCCTTGTTCGTGAGCTGAATCTTTTTGAATTCGATTCCTTCAATATTCCCGTTCACAAAAACACCCGGCATAGGAGAATAATTCTTCAGATAATTCATCATATTCTTTTTGCCTTCCTCAAGATTAGGCTTGATAGAGTAACGGCAGCTTTCCTGCATCTTCCTCAGCACCATGCCGGAAGCCAGCCAGTTTGCCGTTCTGATAAGCTTATCTTTGGTGTCCAGCACATAATCCAGCTGGTCAAAATAGATTTCTTTGGTCGCATCATTATATTGCGGGTAGCCGGAAAGATAAATGGTTCCCGTAACCGAACCTAATAAATCCAGGGCAATAATCATTTTGTTGTTTTTTTGCCAGATGTCTACCTTTTTTACGGTCACTTTTCTTTTTCCGGAACCAAACTCCTGTCCCTGGAAATTTTTTGTCATCAATTTTGAAGCATCCTGATAGGTTGAGATGGCAGCAATATTAGCGGAAATATAATCCGGCATTTTGGTTACCGGTTTTAATACGATTTTATCCCTGTCGAGTTTATTTTTTGGTTGCTGTCCTACGATGGTTTCCATGTTGCACTTCAATCCCATCTCAAAAGAAACCATGTCTTTCTGGAGCTTGGAATTGGTCGCATATAGTTCTATCGGCACAATGCGCAGCCAGGAATCATAGGTTTCGCTCATTTGAAACGGCGTGCATATTTTTTCCAAAGCGTCTAACACGTTAGGCTTAAAATCCATTGACTTTTTAATCGCTTCATCCAGATTATTCTCTATTTTGGATTTGAAAAGGCGAATGGCAGGATTTATCAGGTAGGTAATGGCTACGTTTTTACCTGCAATTACAATAGTCGGGCTTTCGTTCCATTCCAATGACTTTATAGAAGTATCGGTGTTCATCTTCCAGTTGGTAAGCCCAACGTCGCTTATCAGTGTAATAACACCATTCATGTTGATTTCGCGCGTATCGTATAGTTTTATTCCTAACCTGTCAATACCGTATCGGTAATGGATGTTGATTTTTAAAGGAAGTACGGTCTTGATTTTTCCTTTCTCTTCGGAAATTTTTATGTCGCCCAGTTTCCAGACTTTCATCTGTATGTCGTCATCTTCAATGTTTTTATCTTCATAGATAACATCATTCAGCAACTTATTCGTCTGACTTTCGATGTCCTTCAGCTTTATTTTTACCGGAAGGTTGATAAATGATGTCGAGTTTTCATAAACCAGAGGCGAAGCATCGTCAGGTTCCGGTTTTAAAGCCTCTATTTTCTTTGTGGTGGCACAGCTGCTCACCAGTAGTAAGGTTAGTAATGAGATTGATAGGCTAAAATATTTACCCATGTCTTTAACGATTTAATTTCGAAGTAAATGTAAATTTATTTTTTAATATCTTTTCTAAAAAAATCTGTAACAGTTTCCCCATTTAAAAGTCTAATAATTTTATTAAGTGAGTAAAAAGGCTAAATTTGTATTGCAATAACTTGCCCATATTGTACGTAATTATTTATGAAAAAAACATTCGTCAGTAAAATTATTTTGATTTTTGCCTTGTTCTCAGGGCTCGCATCAAATGCTCAGGCAAAAAAATGGACTTTGCAGGAGTGCGTGCAATATGCATTAGATAACAATATTTCTATCAAACAAGCCGATTTAGACAGCCAGGTTGCTGAAATTGACAAAAAAGATGCCTTTGGGAATTTTTTGCCAAGCATTAACGGTAGTGCTGTCCATTCCTGGAACATTGGTCTGAACCAGAACATTACAACCGGTTTGCTTGAAAACCAGACGGTGCAGTTTACTTCTGCCGGACTAAATGCCAACATTGATATTTACAGAGGCCTCCAAAACATAAACAGGATGAAGAAAGCCAGGCTTTCTATCATTGCAGCGCAATACAAGCTGTCTAAGATGAAAGACGATGTTTCCCTGAATGTAGCCAATGCCTTTTTACAGATTCTTTTCAATAAGGAAAACCTGAAAGTTCAGAAAGAACAACTGCAAAACAACGAAAAGCAAAAGGAAAGAACCAAAGCATTGGTTGATGCAGGTTCTGTTCCGAGAGGTGATTTGTTGGATATAGACGCTACAGTAGCCAGCAGCCAGCAGGCGGTAATCGTGGCAGAAAATACACTGCTTATCTCTAAATTGAGTTTGGCGCAGTTGCTGCAGATTGAAGATTTTCAGAATTTTGATATTCAGGACAACGACTATGAAGTAAGAGAAAGTGAAGTAATGCTGCAATCGCCTTCTGCCATCTTAGAAAAGGCAAAGGAAGAAAGAGCCGAACTTAAAATCGCCAAAGCAAATCTGGATATAGCAGAAAAAGACGTACAAATTGCAAGAGGTGCCTACCAGCCAAGTCTGCAAGGTTTTTATAGCTTTAGTACCAGGGCTTCCTATTCAGACAGAATTGTCGATTATAATCTTAATGCACAAAACCCTACAAGGGTGATAGGAGTTGTTGAAGGTACGAACCAGAATGTGGTTACACAAAATCTTTCTCCCATTTTAGGAAAACCGGCGCCTATTTTTGACCAGTTTAGCGATAATAAAGGACATTCTTTCGGTTTCCAATTGAATATCCCAATATTAAACGGATTATCTGCAAGAAACAATGTAGAACGTTCAAAGGTAGCTTTGGAACGCTCAAGAACATTATACAGCCAGCAGGAACTGGATTTGGAACGAAATGTTTATACGGCTTTTACAGATGCCAAAGGTGCCTTGAAATCATATGAATCGGCATTGGTGGCATTAGAAGCAAGAACAGAAGCGTTTAATTACGCAAAAGAAAAGTTTGAAGTCGGATTAATGAATGCTTTTGAGCTGAACCAGGCCCAGACACTGTATGTGAATGCGCAATCGGAAGTCCTGAGGACAAAATTCGATTATATCTTCAGAGTGAAAGTTTTAGAATTTTATTTCGGCATACCTATCCAAAAACAATAAGTTATTATGAAAAAGAAGACTGTTTATTATATGTTAGGAGGAGCTATTCTTCTGATAATTGTTTTGTTAGTGCTTTCAAAAGCAGGCATTCTGGGAAATAAAGAAAAAGGGAAAGAGATAGAGGTTGCCCAGGTAGATGCCATGACGATTATTGAAACAGTTTCTGCAACAGGAAAAATCCAGCCCGAAATTGAAGTAAAGATATCTTCTGAGGTGTCAGGAGAAATCATTGACCTGCCTGTAAAAGAAGGCCAGGTGGTGAAAAAAGGTGACCTCTTGGTTCGAATCAATCCGGATTTGTACACTTCGGGACTTAACCGTTCTGTAGCGAGCCTTTCCGGAACTAAAGCCGGATTAAGCCAGGCTGATGCGCAGTTCAAAGAAGCAAAGGCAAATTACGAAAGAAATAAGACGCTTTTTGAAAAAGGAATAATCTCAAAATCGGATTGGGACAAGGCCGTTTCTTCTTATGAAGTGGCCCAGGCTACAAAACAATCGGCCTATTACAATGTTCAGAGTGCTTCGGCAACGGTAAATGAAGCCAGAGATAATTTAGGAAGAACAACAATTTATTCACCAGCCGACGGTACAATTTCTTCATTGGGTGTAGAATTGGGAGAAAGAGTATTGGGAACACAACAAATGACCGGTACAGAACTTTTAAGGGTGGCAAACCTTAACAATATGGAAGTAGAAGTAGATGTAAACGAAAATGATATTGTTAAGATTAATGTTGGTGATTCTGCAAAAGTAGAAGTTGATGCCTATCTTAAAAAAGAATTCAGGGGAATTGTAACCAGTATTTCAAATTCTGCCAGTACGGCTCTGACTGCTGATCAGGTAACCAATTTCAAAGTAAAAGTAAGAATCTTGAAAGAATCATATGCAGATTTGCTGGAAGGCAAACCGGCTAATTTTTCTCCTTTCAGACCAGGAATGACAGCAACGGTAGATATTATCACAAAAAGAAAAGAGAATGTCTTATCGGTTCCTATTAGTTCTGTTGTGGTAAAATCAGATACTTCCGCTACTGCAAAGCCAGTGGTCGTAAAATCAAAAGATGACCAGAACAATAACCAAAAGGCTCCAAAATCAGACAAGAAGTTTGAATGCGTTTTTGTAAAAGAAGGAGATAAGGCCAAGCTTAGGGTTATAAAAACGGGAATTCAGGATGATACTAATATAGAGGTTTCATCAGGTTTGAAAAAAGGAGATGTTGTTATTGTAGGTCCTTATGCTACAGTAACCAAAGATTTGAATTCCGGAGATTTGGTATATGTGAAGAAAGATGATAAAGCTAAAAAAGATAAGCCTAAAAAATAATGTCCTATATACTCAATATTGAAACAGCTACAAAAAACTGTTCGGTAAGTATTGCCAAAGAAGGGAAAACGCTTTTTTGCAAAGAAATGTCAGAACAGGGTTTTTCACATGCAGAGAAACTTCATGTTTTTATTGCGGAATCTCTGGAGGCATTAATGATTGATTTTTCAGATTTGGCTGCCATAGCTGTAAGTCAGGGACCGGGTTCCTATACGGGACTAAGAATAGGTGTTTCTGCGGCAAAAGGCTTATGCTACGCCCTGAATATTCCACTAATAGCAATTGATACTTTAGAAATACTAGCCAGACAGCTTACGGTTTCTGAGGGATTAATTATCCCTATGATTGATGCCAGAAGAATGGAGGTTTATGATGCCATTTTTGACAGCCAGCATACTAAAATACGCGAAACCAAAGCAGAAATCATTACTGAAGATGTCTTTGCAGATTTTGAAGGAACCATTCATCTTTTGGGTGATGGCGCAATGAAATGTGCAGAAATATTAAACGACAGCAGATTTTTGTATCATCCGGAGGCTATCTATCCTTCTGCTAAAGAAATGAGTAGCCTTTCCTTTGATAAGCATAAAAAAAGCGACATCGTAGATGTCGCTTACTTTGAACCTTTCTATCTGAAAGATTTTATATTACATAAGTGAATTTATGAATCTCCCTAGCTGATTAAGGTCAGCATCTTCAGAAAATGAAATTTTATTTTCCTTGATGAATGAAGCAATTTCTTTTTCTTTTTCAGGTACTATAGAAACGATTGCTTTCTTCTTTAAAGGCAAAGTTTTTATTTCTGAATCACCTATTTTGATGAAATATTCGTCTTTCATTTTTGTATAGGCTGCTGGCTTGTAAGTGTCATATCCGGAAGCAGGGTGTACTTCTGGTTTAAGATATACGGTTTCAGATTTGTAAATCTTTACTTTCGGATTGTTGCTCACTAATTTTAAATAACCTTCCTTCTTTACTCCTTTTTCATTGGTGTAAGGCACATACTCATAAGAAATACCGCCATTTACCATATTGATTACCATGTTTGTTTCAGCAGGTACAATTTTAATATCATCATTAACGCTCACTTCCATATCATCTGTATAGGCATTGTGTCTTACCAGAATGATTTCATTAGAACCTACAATTTTGGCAGGTAAGAAAGTTTCATTAAAGTACTTTGAACCGGCTGTTTTATCAACCGCATTTTTATTGTTAAATCTTCTTTCATTTGTGGCGATGTCATTAACAGTCTGTTGCGCCGAAAGGACTTGCGCTTCAGCAAAATTTGAAAATAATGCTGTGAGAGAAATGCTTAAAAAAAGTATTTTTTTCATGTTTTTAAATTATTAATTCTAGTTTTTAGTTTTTATTATGTAGTTGCTTTAATAAACGGATTTTTTTCTGTCTTTTCTAATTCAGTCAATATTTGCTCCAATACATCAGAACTCATATTTCCAAAATTTTCATTCTTGGCCCATGGTCTTGCTACCAAATTTATGCCATTGTCTGTTAAATCGCTGACAATTATAGCAGGAGCCGGATTCTTTAACACTTGAGGATGTTTTTTCATAATATCCATTATCGTGTCTTTTACCTGTTTTATATCGGCTTCATAGTTTATCTTGACAATTAAATCAGCCCTTCTGTTATTGTTTTGGGAAAAATTCTTGATTTTGTTATTTGAAAGTATCCCGTTTGGTATATAGACTATCTGATTGGATGCCGTCAGCAGCTTGGTCGTAAAAATCTGAATTTCCAAAACTTTCGCTGTTTCTCCCTGCGCCTCAATCGTATCCCCAACCCTAAAAGGCTTGAATAATATGATAAGCACGCCTCCTGCGAAATTAGAAAGGGAACCTTGTAAGGATAATCCAATGGCAAGACCGGCGGCCCCCAGAATAGCAACAAATGACGATGTTTCGACTCCAAGCTGTGAGATAAATGCCACAAATAGCAATACTCTCAATACCCAAATCAAGATATTTGCTAAGAACGTAGTCAGTGTCGGTTCAAGATTTCGACTGATCATTATTTTTGTGGCTAGACGGTTTAAAAGCCGTATTCCCCACAAACCTGCAAAAAGTAGTAAGAAAGCGGATACCAGTTTAGGGGAATAATCCACCAAAATTGTAATAATGCGATCTGTAAAAGTTTCTATTTTTTGGGCGTCAATCAACATCCTCAGACACAATTTTTTTAAAGAGTCAAATCTAATAATTTAAAAAATAAATTTTTGTTAAATTTTAAACAATTAATAGTTTTTGCTATACAATTTTATGATACGTATTAACTTTTTATGGCATTTAGTATGGAAATTATGTCTTCTAACGGCTGTTCACAGGTTTTATTTTGACATAAATAGAATAAATCTTTTCCTTTTTCAAATCGAGCTTTTAAGAAAGGAAGTTCTGACGGTTTGTGAGTTCCTGCTAACACAACATTGGGGAGGTATTCTTTTTGTAGTAAAAGAATGTTTTCCAAGGCGTTTTCTCCACAGACAGCCAGTTCCTTATTGCTGTCTGAAAAGTTTAAGAAAGCATGCAGCCAATTTGAGAAAGCAGATGGATAGTCTATGTTTGGAAGAATATGGTTCAGCATTTTTTGTGCTACGGCTTCATAGTATGAATTTTCAAAATAAATGCCCAGTTTATAAAGGTTATTAGCCATGGCAGAATTGGAGGCTACAATCACATTGTCTTCCAGTTCGTAATGTTTTGTAATCAGTGCAGTATCTATATCAGAAGTAAAGGTGAAAAAGCCACTGGCCGGTTCATAAAAATGGTCAAAGCAATAATCTGTCAGCTGCTTGGAATTTTGGAGCCATTTTCCATCAAGAGTAGTTTCATAAAGGCTGATAAATGCTTCAATTACGAAGCAATAATCTTCAAGATAGCCATTAATGGTGTTTTTGCCATTTTTATGGTTGTGAAGCAGATTTCCTTCGGACGTCCAAAGATTCTCAATGATAAAATCAGCATTTTTCAGGGCAATGTCTAAATAGCTTTTGTTTCCTATCGCTTTATAGGCATCAACGAATCCTTTTAGCATTAATGCGTTCCATGAAGTAAGGCATTTGTCGTCCAATCGGGGTTTTTTCCTTTTTTCCCTTGAAGCGTAGAGCAATTTTTCCCAGTTTTCTTTTTTGTTTTGTAATTCAATAACCTCTAAATTGAAGCGTTGAGCGATTGTTTCCAATGACTCAGATTGAATCAAAACATAGTTGCCGTTTTCCCAATAGCCAAAATCATTTATATTGAAAACAATAGCAAACAGTTCAAAATCTTCTCCTACTATAGTCCTCAGTTCTTGTTTATTCCAGACATAGTAAGCACCTTCTTCCAAATGTCCTTGTGTGGTAAGGCTATCTGCATCCAATGCCGAATAAAAACCGCCGTTTGGAGCAGTGAGCTCTTTTGAAATAAAGGATAATGCTTTTTCGATGGTTTTCTTATATAAAGGATTATGGGTAAGTCTGTAAGCTTCTGAATATAAAGAAACCAGCTGTCCGTTATCATAAAGCATTTTTTCAAAGTGCGGCACATGCCATTTCATATCGACAGAATAGCGTGAAAAACCACCGCCCACAGTGTCAAATAATCCTCCGTAAGCCATTCTTGTAAGTGTCAGGTTCACAAATTCAGATAATTCGGAGTCCTTTTCCTGATAGGCATAACGCAACAGGAAAGAATAATTACTCGGCATCATGAATTTTGGTGCTCTGCTGTATCCGCCAAATTCCCAATCAAAGCTTTTTTTCCATTTTTCAACAAGTGCTTTAAGATTATCAGCGTCAAAGTTGGTATTATTGTCGGGTTGCTGCACCAGGCTGATGGCATTGATTCCCTGATGCAATTTTTCTGCATAGTCCAGCATTTTTTCAGGGGCAGACAAATAAAGCTGCTGCAGTTGTTCGAGTGTGTCCATCCATTCTTCTTTTCTGAAATAGGTTCCTCCCCATACTGGTCTGCCATCAGGCAGACACACTACGTTCATAGGCCAGCCTCCGCGACCGGTCATAATCTGGACGGCTTTCATATAAACCGCATCAATATCCGGTCTTTCTTCTCTGTCGACTTTGATATTGATGAAACTTCTGTTCATTACTGCCGCCGCCGCCGTATCTTCAAAGGTTTCGTGTTCCATGACATGACACCAATGGCAGGCGGAATAGCCCACGCTAACAATTATCAGTTTGTTGGTTTCTTTGGCCAGTTCTAAAGATTTTGGGTTCCAGGCTTTCCAATGTACGGGATTGTTGGCATGTTGCAGCAGGTAAGGGCTGGTTTCAAATTGCAGTTCATTCATGGTAAGATTCTAAATTATAAAAAAAGCGTTCCGATTTCGAAACGCTTAAATGTACAATGATTTGAGTGTTTATTCTAACTCGAAGGTAAGTTTTAAAGTTACCCTAAATTCTTTAACCGATCCGTTTTCCACGGTAGCACTTTGGTCCTGGACATAAACCGATTTTATGTTTTTTAAAGTTTTTGATGCTTTTGAAACGGCCTTCCTGGTGGCGTCTTCCCAGCTTGTATCTGAGCTTGAAAGAATCTCAATTACTTTTAATACTGACATAATTTGCTAGTTTTAAGTTGTTTATCCAATAAAGATAGCAAAAAATTGTCGTTTTCTAGCCGTTTAACGCCTCTACTTTTATATCCTGATCGTTTAACATGTCCTTCAGCATGTTTTCAATGCCACTTTTAAGCGTGAAGGTTGAGGACGGACATCCGCTGCAGGCACCTTGCAATACCACTTTTACACGTTTGTCATTTTCATCGTAAGAATCGAAAAGAATATTACCTCCATCAGCAGCTACAGCCGGTTTTACATATTCTTCAAGAATATTTATGATTTGCTGTGAAGTAGTATCCAGATTATCAAAATTTTCAATCTTCTGTTTTTCAACTTTTGGATTTAGAGCGGCAATGCTTTCATCAATGACAATACCTCCGTTTTCAATAAATTCTTTGATGAAGCTTCTTAGTTCATAAGTAATATCCTGCCACTCTTTTACGGCATATTTCGTTACCGAAATATAATTTTCGTCTATAAAAACTTCTTTAACATAAGGGAACTTGAACAGTTCTAACGCTAATGGAGAAGCAGCAGCCTCGTCAATGTTCTTGAATTCCATTGCGGTTTTGGTCATCATTCGGCTGCCTACAAATTTTTGGACTGCAGGGTTAGGAGTGCTTTCTGCATAAACGGTCAGGGGTTGTTTGGTTGCTTTTTTCTCAGTAACGTTTAAGATTTGTCCGCCTTTGTTGACAAAATTTTCGATTTGCTCGGCTACGGCTTCTTTTACGTCATCCCATTCTACAATATTATAGCGTTGAATGGCGATGAAATTTCCGGAAATATATACAGCCTTTACAAAAGGAAGGTAAAATAATTGTTGGGCAAGGGGAGAGTCTTTTGCCTCATCTATATTTTTGAATTCAAAATTTTCATTTTGTGTAATAAAATCAGGCAATTCAAACTTTAGAATTGTCGGATTTTGGGTCTCTTTTATAGTAACATTTATCATTGGAATCTTATTTTGAGCAAATTTAACAAAGAAATTTTCGGCGAAATGTTATATTTGATTTTTTATAGAATAAATTAACAGTTCTTTCGTTTTTGTTTAACACCCAGACATTATTGAGGCCAATAGATTTTTTAAGAGCTTCTTGATTTTTTTCTTAAAGTTTTTATAAAAAGTGATTATAATATTAACGAATTAGTATACGAACCTAACACAAAAATTTATATATTTGACCGCTACGAAAAATTACTCAATCAAATCAGCACGCCTGTTTAATAAGGTAATCTAGGATTAGCAGTTTTTTTTGAATAATAATTAAGAGCGTTTTTCATTAATAAAGATAGACCCCATGAATTTTAAAAAGAGGTATTTAGCATTATTATTGTTATTGTCACAAATATCGTTTTCACAAGAAGGAATTGCCGTTTATTCAGATTATTTATCCGATAACTATTACTTGATTCACCCTTCTATGGCGGGTGCTGCAAATTGTGCTAAATTACGTTTAACAGCTCGTCAGCAATGGTTTGGACAGGATGATGCTCCGGCTTTGCAGACTTTGAGCTTTAACGGAAGAATAGGAGAACAATCGGGTGTGGGTATCATACTTTTTAATGACAGAAATGGTTACCACTCACAGGTAGGAGGAAAGATTACTTATGCTCACCATATCATGTTTTCAAGAGGTGATTATGATTTGAACCAGTTGTCTTTTGGTATGAGTGCCGGATTGGTGCAGAGTAAATTGGATGAATCAGAATTTGAAGGATTCGATCCTATTGTTGTGGGAGGGGTTTACCAAAAAGATTCTTATTTCAATGTTGATTTCGGAGCTTCCTATAACTATTTGGATTTTTATGCGCACTTCACCGTTAAAAATGCGGTTGCAAATATCAGAAGAGAAATCTATACAGATTATGAATCGGATAACTTAAGAAAATATTTATTCAGTGCCGGATATGTTTTTGGAGATCCGGACAGACTTCAATGGGAACCATCTTTCCTGTTCCAATATGTTGATGAAACGAAAGAGAAATCAATCGACGTAAACTTAAAAGTATACAAAGATTTAGATTTTGGAAAGCTTTGGGGAGGTTTGTCCTATAGAAGAAGCTTTGACGGAGCACAATATCTTGATGGTAACAGTGTTTCAGATCAAAAACTACAATACATTACCCCAATCGTGGGCTTAAATTATAAAAACTTTATGGTTGCTTACACCTATTCTCATTTAACAGGAGATGTGAAGTTTGATAACGGAGGTTTTCACCAAATCACTTTAGGTCTGAATTTATTCTGTAAGAGAGAAAAATGGGATTGTAACTGTCCTGCTGTTAATTAATTATTTTAAAGTTGATATTAATTCTGTCCCGATAATTGCGATGCTTTATCGGGACTCTTTTTTATATTCTATGCTGATAAAAACTGTAAATGGTAAAAGCCCTTCCATTCCTGAGGACTGTTATGTGGCTGAAAATGCAACAATTATTGGAGACGTGACTTTTGGGGCTTCCTGCAGTGTTTGGTTTAATGCTGTGGTGAGAGGCGATGTGCATTATATCAAAATTGGGAATAAAGTAAATATCCAGGATGGGGCAGTCATACATTGTACCTATCAAAAGCATCCAACGGAAATAGGAAATAATGTGTCAATTGGGCATAATGCCATCGTGCATGGCTGTAAAGTGCATGATAACGTATTAATAGGAATGGGCGCTATTGTAATGGATAATTGTGTTATTGAAAGCAATTCTATTATTGCTGCAGGAGCAGTTGTAACACAAAATACAGTGGTTGAATCCGGAACCATCTATGCCGGAGTGCCTGCAAAGAAAGTAAAAGACATTAATAAGTCTGACTTCGCTGGTGAAATTGAGCGTATTTCCAATAATTACGTGATGTATTCCGGATGGCTGAAGGACGAGTAGTCTTTCAGGTTTAAAAGTCTTTCTGAATAACAGGGTATTTGTTTTCCAAAATACTTTTCAAAACTTTTGGATCGGAGTTGGTGTAAAACAAGGTGCTGTGTTCTCCGGCAACCGTATTAAGCCCGATTTTTTCCTCAAGCACTTTATAGGTTTGGCGGGCTACCGCTTCACCGGAATCAATAATTTTGATATGGTGTGGCAGGATTTCCTTGATTTGAGGAATAAGGTAAGGATAGTGGCTGCAGCCTAAAACCAGGTAATCGATGTTGGCTTCAATCATTGGCGTTAGATAGGTTTTTAATAGCGAAGTCATTTCTTCAGAATGCATTTCACCGTCTTCAATCAGCTTGACTAAATTATAGCCCACCTGTTCGATGATATTGGTGTCCTGAAACTGTTCTGCGGTTTTATTAAAAAGCTCGCTGTTAAGCGTTCCTTTGGTGGCTAGAATTCCTATGGTTTGTGTTCGGGAATTATTGGCAGCCGGTTTTATGGCTGGTTCTATTCCAATAAATGGAACGTCGTATTTGGCCCTTAATTCTTTAATTGCATTTGTAGTGGCCGTATTGCATGCTACTACAATAATCTTGGCATTCTGATTTAAAAGGTATTCGGTATTTTTAATGCTCAAAGCAATAATCTCATCTTTTGTTTTTTGGCCATAAGGCGCATTTTTACTATCGGCAAGATAAATAGTGTTTTCGTTGGGCATTAATTGGTGTATTTCCTTCCAGATGGATGTTCCGCCTATTCCGGAGTCAAAAAGTCCTATTGGGTTTGAGTTTATCATAAAAACAAAAGTAAAAAAAAACTGCTCAATAAATTTGAGCAGTTTCTAAAATATTCGGGTTTTGGATTAGAACCCAAGTTCTTTTTTTACATCAGCTGTAATGTTTGGTCCGTCAGCAAGTAAAACCATTGCTGAATCCAAAACATACTGATATCCTTTAGCTTTTCCTACTTTTTGGATAGCAGCTTTGATTTTTTCCTGGATAGGCTTAAATAAATCCTGCTCTTTTTGTTGTAATTCTTTTTGAGCATTTTCGCCGTAATCTCTGATTCTTTTTTGCATGTCCTGGATTTCAACAGCTCTGTCCTGATTTACTTTTTCAGCAACTGTACTTGATTCCGCATCATATTTTTTTAGTTTGGCCTGATACTCGTCAACCATCGTTTTGTAATCAGCGTTATAAGTCTGGTTCAATTTTTCAAGTTGCTTTTGCCCTTCTATCATTGCAGGCATCTTAGCCATAATTTCACTAACGTCAACATGTGCTGTCTTTGCTTGAGCATTCATAGTCTGGCTTGCACCAATGAAAAGCGCTGCGGCGATTAGTAAAGTTTTCAGTTGTTTCATCATTTTCAAGTATTAAATATTAATTTAGTTTTAGTTCCCTTTATTGTTTTTCTTCAGAATTTTTCTTTTCTTCTTTTTCTTTTTTAGCAGCTTCTCTTTCTTCTACTAATTTCTTTCTTTTTTCTTCGAGCGCTTTTTTACGTTCGTCTAATTTTCTCTGTCTTTCTTCGGCAGCTTCTTTTTTAGCCTGCTCCATTGCTGCTTTCCTTTCTTCAGCAGTTTGTCCGGCTTTTTCTTCTGTTTTGCCTTTGCCTTCTTCAGTTACATTTTCAGTAGAAGTGGTCTTTTTCTCTGCAGCTGGCTTTTCTTCTTTTTTAGTGTCTTCTGTTTTTGTTTTAGCAGCATTTCTTTTTTCTTCTCTTTCCGCTAACAGTTGCGCTCTTTTTTCTTCAAAAGCCTTTCTTTTCTCTTCGGCAGCAAGTTTTCTGTCTTCGATCATTTTTTCTCTGGCAGCTTTTTTGTCTTCCAGTACTTTCTGTCTTTCAGCCAGTTCAGGATTAGCATCAATCATATCTTGCTTGCGCTCTTTTTCTGCTTCATCTTTCAGTTGTTTTTTGCTCAACTGTTCTCTTTTTTCTGCTCTTGTAAGTTGACGTACAACCTGGTCGCTGATGTTGTGTCTTTGGGCACCAAACAACATGGTTAGATCAGAGGACTTGTCAAAAATAAAGTCATATTTTTTTGCTTCAGCAATGTCTTGTACGATTGTAAAAACCTGATCCTGAATTGGTTTTACCAAAACAGCTTTTTGTGTAATCAAATCACCGGTTGAACCGAATCTTTTTTGCTGAAATTCTAATAATTCATTTTCAAGAAATGAGATTTCTTCTTCTCTTTCTTCAATGAGCTCTTTGGTCAATAAAACTCTTTCCGTTTTTAGATTTTCTTTAAGCTTGTTGATTTCATTTCTTTTTACTTCTGCTTCCTGCTTCCATTTCTGGGCTTTCAGTTCGAGTTGGTTTTTTGCCTCGGCATAGTCAGGAACTTTTTCCAGAATATATTCCATGTCGATGTATCCAATACGAATACCTCTTGTCTGCGCATTGATGGCAGTTGAAAATGTAGCTGCTAGCAATAGTATAAAAAAATGTTTTCTCATATTCTTAATGTTATATTAGAAAATATCGTGCCAAATTTAAGTTTTTAAAACTGTTGTCCAATAATGAAATGGGTTTCCCATCCATTTTTCTGCGTACTGCCAGGAACCGGATCGAATCCGTGACCAAAGTCAATACCCAATAATCCGAATGCCGGCATGAATACTCTTAAACCAAATCCTGCTGAACGTTGTAATACAAACGGATTATAATCTCTAAAATTGTCGTAAGCTGCTCCGGCTTCAAGGAAAGTTAAGGCATAAATCGATGCTGCTCCTTTCAATGTAATCGGATATCTTAATTCTAACGAGAACTTGTTATAAATTGTGGCTCCGTTTTGGTTTCCATTAACATCTAGTGGTGTCAGGGATTGGTTTGGATAACCTCTCAACTGTATCACCTCACGGCCGTCTAACGAATAGTTTGCCAAACCGTCTCCGCCAAGGAAGAATCTTTCAAATGGAACCAAACCTCTGTCATTATTATAAGCGCCTAAGAAACCAAATTCACCCAATGAACGAAGTACGAATTTACCATAAATTTTTGTATACCAATCTGCTTTGAATTTAATTTTATAATATTCCAGCCAATTAAATCTCTTTTGGTCGATTTTTGATTTGTCTGGAACAACATCTCCCGCAGCGTTTGTGGTTTGGTAATCCGGATCATTTTTTAAGTTTGCATAATCAATTCCATTGAAAAGTGAATATGGCAAAGTGAACTTTGCACTAATACTAAACTCCGATCCAAAAGTGGGGAAGATTGGGTCTATACCTCGGCTGTCTCTTCTTAATCCTATAGTGTAAGCCAGGTTTCGTGAGTTACCATTTCCGAATGTAAATAATCCGGTGTTATAATTGTTCAGGTCATAATACTGGAAACTGATTCCTTGCGAAAGGATGAAGTAATCATCAGGGACATTAAGCTTCTTGGCAATACCCAACGATATCGATGTGATGTTAAAACTCTTGTCTCTGTCAACATCACTGGTTCTTCCTGTGTATAAGAACTGCTTACTGTGCGAAATAGATCCGGAGAACTGTACCGGTTTTTTCCCTCCAAGCCATGGTTCAGTAAAGGAAAGGCTATAGGTTTGGAAGTAGGAACTTCCCTGAAGCCTTAATGCCAATTTCTGTCCGTCACCCATTGGAAGTGGAGTATAGGCGTCTTTTTTGAAAATATTTCGTATGGAGAAGTTATTGAAAGAAAGACCCAGGGTTCCGATGAAGCCACCGCCGCCATAACCTCCCTGAAGTTCGATTTGGCTGGAACCTTTTTCAACAACATTATATTCAATATCAACTGTACCTGCAGCCGGGTCAACGTTTTTGAATTTTGGCTCCAATGCCTGAGGATCGAAAAACCCTAACTGCCCAAGTTCACGAAGCGTTCTCATCAAAAGCTCCTTGCTGTATTTTTGTCCCGGAAGTGTTCTTAATTCACGATAGATTACTTTGTCGTTGGTTTTGTCGTTTCCAACTACAGTAATTTTATTGAAATACGCCATCGGTCCTTCCATGATCCGGATTTCGAAATCAATGGTGTCATTGGCTGTTTTTACTTCTACCGCATTTACGGTTGAAAATAAATAACCACTGTTCTGGTACAGGTTTTTGATGTCGTTAGCGTCAGGTTTTGTCTTGTCTTCAATTCTTTTTTGAAGCAATACACCATTGTAAACATCTCCTTTTTTGATCCCCAGCATTTTTGTCAAACCTTGATCAGAGTATACAGAGTTTCCTAAGAATTTGATGTTTCCGAAATAGTATTTGTTACCTTCTTCAACTTTTAATTTTATGTCAACCGTATTTTTATCTTTGTTATAAGATATGGAATCAGATACGACACGGGCATCGCGGTATCCTTTTTCTTTATAAACGGATACGATGTTCTCTAAATCCTCATTGTATTTTTCCTTAATATATTTAGATCCTTTCCAAAAACGCAATGGAAATCTTGTTTTGGTGTTTTTCATCGCCTTTCTGATTCTTCCGTCAGAAAGTTTGTCATTACCGTCAACAACTATGGAGCTTACTTTTACTTTTTTGCCTTTGTCAATGTTTATTAGCATTTTAACCTCATTGCCGGATGTAGTGTCCGGATAGGTATTGATGACGACTTTGGTGTTATAGAAACCGTCTTTTTTGTATTTGTTTTCGATGTAGTTTTTGGTAGTAGTGATAAGGTTTTCATTGACAATTTTACCTTTTGTGAGTGAATTGTCTTTGATAAGTCCGTCTACCTTGGATTTTTTGACACCATTGATTTTTACTTCGCTAAGTTTTGGTAACTCGCTGATGTGCATGTCAATAAAGATACTGTCGCCGTCAATTCTATTGATATAGGTGTCTATTTCGTTGAATAATCCAAGTTTCCATAATTTTTTAATGGCACTACTGATTTCTTCTCCGGGAACTGTGATTCTTTGGCCTTTTTCAAGACCGGCAAATGTAACAACTGTTTGTTCGTTATAGCTGATTTTTCCGATGACGCTTACACCGGCTAGAATATATTCTCTTCCTTGATCAAATGGGACTCTCTCTTGGGCTTTTGCTTGGAAAATATTTCCTAAAACTAATACGGTTAAGAATAGTTTAATGCTTTTATTTAACATTAAAAATTTATTTAATTTGTTCACTTGTTTTTCCAAATCTACGTTCTCTTTTTTGATAGCTAATTATAGCTTCATACAAATCTTTTTCCCTAAAGTCAGGCCACAATACGTCTGTAAAGTACAATTCTGCATAAGCTATCTGCCAAAGTAAGAAATTGCTGATTCTATGTTCGCCACTGGTTCTTATTAATAAATCAACGTCTGGTAAATTTTGCGTGTAAAGATGCTGATTAATAATTGATTCGTCAATAGCGTCTATTGAAATTATATTATTTTTAACTATACTGCTTATGCTCTTTACCGCTGAGACGATTTCCTCGCGGGAACCGTAGCTTAGCGCAAGAGTCAGCGTCATTCTGGTGTTGTCTTTTGTTTTGGAAATGACCTGCGATAATTCTTTTTGAGCAGAAGCCGGCAATTTTTCAAAATTACCTATAGTATTGAGTTTTATATTGTTTTCGGTAAGCGTTTTAAGCTCATTTTTTAATGAGTTTATAAGAAGTTTCATTAAAGTGTCAACTTCCAGTTTTGGGCGGTTCCAGTTTTCGGTAGAAAAAGCATAGAGCGTCAGGTTTTCAATGCCTAACTTAGCACAGGTCTCTACTGTAGTCCTTACAGCCTTGGTTCCATTTTCATGGCCAAAGGCTCTGAGCATACCTTTTTGTTTAGCCCAACGGCCATTGCCATCCATAATGATGGCCAGATGCTTTGGGAGGTTGTCTTTGTTTATAGTGTTAAGTAAGTCCATTCGTTATTCTGCACAGTAGCAAGGTTTGTTTCCAAAGGTATATGTTAGTGTAAAGCCTGTGAAAACATACCAGTCGTTGCTGTTTAAATTTCCAAATCGCAATGTTTTAAAACTGTCATTTTTGGGATTGCTGCCGTCCAGATTATCCGTAAAGGTATATCTGGCTCCGACTTCAAATCCTAAAATCAGTTTTTCTGCAATCCTGGTTTTTATGCCGACTGTCATAGGGATGGCAAAGGTGTTTTTATCCTCATCTTCCTCATATTGGTTATTTACGTGATATAGTTCTGTATATCTGAAATAACTGATACCGGAATATACGTATGGTGTCAGCAAAAAGCCTGATTCATGCAAATTAAAATCAAAAAAATTGAATTCAAGCCCTAAAGATAATTCTTTTACGCTATTTTCAAAGTTTAATCCTCTTTGTTTTCTGGCAGGCATGTCGGAATCGTGATCGTTGGAAGTAACTTTTCCCTGCATATAGGAAATTCTCCATGAATGTCTCGGGCTTTTGTTCCATTTATAAAGTAGTCCGAAGGCAAATTCATTGGGTTTGACATAGTTTGTCGGACCCACATCTCCTATGTAGTTATTCCCGCCGGCAAAAATTCCAATTTCATGGATTTGGGCATTGGAGGCAGCATAACTAAAAATGCAGAACAAAGTGATTATTATCCGATTCATTTAGTAAAAAATAAGGGTGCAAATATAATAATTATGAGCACTTATCAACTGTCTAATAATTAAATATCCTTAATTTTAGACAAATGACAGGCTTTTCGATTTAAAGTAAACGAAACTTATGTGCCGATAGTATAAGAAGAAAGGGAATTTTAGTTTCTCTTGTCCTCACCCCAAAGCAATTTTGTACGCAATGTTTTTAAGAAACTTTTTTCGGGAAGTTCGACCATATTGATTTGGAAAGGTGTTTTTTTGATGGTCAGGATGGCGTTATTACTCATAGAGGCAACTCTGGAATCCAGTGAAACCAGATAATGTTCTTCCCTGCCTGAAACTTTTAGCTTGATTTCAACATTGTCAGGGATCACAAAAGGTCTTGCATTCAAATTATGGGGAGCAATAGGGGTAATTACAAAGCTTTCAACCGCAGGCATGAGTATTGGTCCGCCGCAGCTTAAGGAATATCCGGTTGATCCTGTTGGTGTTGAAATAATTAAACCGTCGGCCCAATAGGCATTCAGGTATTCTCCATTCAGGTAGGTTTCGACAGTAATCATCGAAGTGGTGTCTTTTCTATTGATGGAAATCTCATTCATGGCAAAGTTTAGCCTCTCAATTTCCGGGATACTCTCTGTGCTTTCAAGGCTGAGTAGGGTTCTTGGCGAAAGGGAATAGTTTTTATCAATGATATACTGCATCAGTTCATCAATATTTTCTTTTTGCACTGTCGCTAAAAAACCAAGCCTTCCAGCATTAATTCCTAAAATCGGAATTCCGGAATCTCTTACGAGTGTGGCCGCGCGCAAAATCGTTCCGTCTCCGCCAATACTTACCAGAATGTCGATATTTCTGTCGAGGTCGTTGTAGTCATGAAAAGTATTGTATTCCTTCTTGATAATTTCTTTTTGGTGTAAGATTGCCAGAAAATCGTCCTGGATGACCAGATCTACATTGTTCTTGTTGAAGAAAACAAAGATATCCCGTATGATTGGTTCCGTGCTATTTTGGTAATATTGACCGTAAATGGCTACTTTCATTTCTGATAAATCTGAATTTGGTTTATATGTTCAAATATTTGTCCAGGTAATCTGAGCGTTCCTTTAAGGCATTCAGGTAATTGTCTTCCTGATGCTCGGAGATAATTTCATAATTGTAGCGTCTGAAGGTCTGGATAATGTCATTCAGGGAGCCTAAAGCAATTTTTACGGTAATCTGTATTTTGTCGGCTTCCGCACTTGAGACAAACATGCCAAGTAGTTTTCCGTTATTGCTTTCCACAATCTGCGAAATCTGGCTCATGGAATAATCGTTGATGTTTTTTTCAACTATAATAATTCCTCCCATTTCTTTAAGGAAAGGAGTTTCGTGGAAAAATTTGATAATATCTGTAATGTCGTAGTAGCCAATATAGTTGTTTTTCTCATCCAAAACCGGGACTATACTTGTATGGTTTCGGGCAAAAATTTCTAACAAATCCAGCCAGATCATATTTTTTCTGGCATAAAAACCTTCCAGTGTATAGCGGTAGTCCAGTATCTTTTTTTCAGCGTCGAAAGTTTCTACATCATCTCCTGAAATACTGCCAATGTATATGCCATTTTCCAAAACCGGAAAATGGGAAAAAGACAGGTCTGCAAAAAAATCCTGAACGGACTCAATGGTATCGTCTACTGTTATCGCTTTAATATCATTATTAATGTAGTCTGTAATTTCAGTCATAGCCCAAAGTCAATAATCGTTGCAAAATAATCAAAAAATAGCACAAAACACCGTGTTTAACTTTGTATTTTTGTATTTAATAATTTTTCACAAAAAGCATTCCAATGACAAAATTAAGCGTAAACATAAATAAAATAGCTACTTTAAGAAACGCCCGGGGAGGCAATGTTCCTGATTTATTGCAGGTTGCTAAAGACATACAGCGTTTTGGCGGGCAAGGAATCACGATTCATCCAAGACCGGATGAGCGCCATATCCGTTATCAGGATGCACGCGAACTGAAACCGATAGTTTATACGGAATACAATATTGAAGGGAACCCGGAACAGAAGTTTATTGACCTGGTGCTTGAAGTGAAGCCTACACAGGTAACTCTGGTGCCGGATGCTGTTGATGCCATTACTTCTAATGCAGGTTGGGATACGGTTAAACATCAGGATTATCTGAAAGAGATTATACAGGAATTTCAACGTAACGGTATCAGGACTTCTATTTTTGTAGATCCGGTGCTTGAAATGATTGAAGGTGCCAAAAAAACCGGAACCGAAAGAATTGAATTGTATACGGAAGCTTTTGCCCATCTATATGGTCTGGGAAATAAAGAAGGTATATTGCCTTATGTTGAAGCTGCAAAATTGGCAAACGAATTGGATTTGGGAATCAATGCAGGTCATGACCTTAGTTTGGATAACATACAGTTTTTTAAGCGAACTATCCCTAATCTCCTCGAAGTTTCTATAGGACATGCTCTGATTTCAGAATCTATTTACTTAGGGCTTGAGAATGTTGTGAATATGTATCTTCAAAAATTGAAATAACCCTAAATAAAAACAGAATTATGTTATATTCAAGAATAGAAGGTGAAGGAAGGCCATTGCTTATTCTTCACGGTTTTTTAGGGATGTCAGACAATTGGAAGACCTTTGCAGGACAGATAGCTACCGAAGGATTTCAACTGCATATTTTGGACCTCCGCAATCATGGAAGGAGTTTTCATTCCGACGTTTTTACCTATGAAGCAATGGTTCAGGATGTGCTTGAATATTGTGAAGGACACGGTTTGGATAAGGTTTCAATTTTGGGGCATTCAATGGGTGGCAAGGTGGCAATGTTTTTTGCAACTACCTATCCGGAAAAAGTGGAGAAATTAATTGTGGCAGATATTGGCCCGAAATATTACAGACCACATCATCAGGACATAATGGCGGGATTGAATGCGGTAGATTTATCACAAAAGCCGGATCGCGCTCAGGTTGAAGAAATCCTGAAAGAATATGTTTCGGATTTTGGGACACGTCAATTTTTAATGAAAAGCCTTTATTGGATTGAGCCGGGGCAACTTGCTTTCCGTTTTAATCTGCCTGTTTTCAATGAGTACATTGATAATATAGGGAAAGCGCTTCCGGATAATGCGGTATTCGAAAAACCGACACTGTTTCTAAGAGGAGGAAATTCCAATTACATCAAAGATGAGGATTTTGAAATGATAAGGCACCATTTTCCAAATTCTGAAATCAAGACCATACCTAATGCCGGACATTGGCTTCATGCAGAAAATCCCAAAGATTTTTATAGTGAGTCAATTCAGTACTTACTAAAATAAAAAGTTCTTCTTGTTTTGGCACACTTGTCATCAGGTAGCTTTTAAGGATAACTAAATAAGTGGGGATGAGATTGGATGGGCGATAAAATTAACTTATTGCAAAAAATCATTATATTTGAGTAAACATAAAAATCGATATATTATGAATTTAATTATCAGAATTCTTATCACGGCTGTTTTAGTAATGATAATAGCACATTTTATGCCCGGAGTTGCCCTGAAAGGAACTCATGGAATCTCATCAGAAAATTTTGTGACTGCAATAATTGTTGCGGTGGTTTTAGGGCTCCTTAATTTATTTGTAAAGCCTCTTTTGGTTTTGCTTACGCTTCCGGTAACCGTCATTACTTTCGGATTATTCCTTCTTGTAATTAATGCGCTGATAATTATGCTTTGTGCCAATCTGGTTGACGGCTTCGCGGTTTCGAGCTTTTGGACGGCACTTTTGTTTAGTTTAATCCTGTCTATTTTGCAGTCTGTGGTGTTCTCGCTCACAGGAGGAGATAACTAATATAGTCTATTTGATAGCAGATAGTTATACTATTTGTTAATCCTATATTAATACATGAATGTAAAACTTGGTTGGGTTGTAAAAATGTTATAATTTTGCAACCCAATTTTAGTATGTAAAAAAATGAATATTACAAGAAATAATGTTGACGCATTAAATGCGGTTGTAACAGTTGAAGTATCAAAGGCAGATTATGCTCCTCAAGTTGACAAAGTTTTAAAAAACTACTCAAAAAATGCTAGTGTTCCTGGTTTTAGAAAAGGTGCAGTTCCAATGAGCCTGATCCAGAAACAATACGGAAAGGCAGTTTTACTGGAAGAAGTAAACAAGGTGTTACAGGAAAACCTTAACAACTACCTGGCTTCTGAAAAATTGGATATACTTGGGAACCCGCTTCCAAAAATCAACGAAGACTTCAATTGGGATGCAGATGATTATTCTTTTGAATTCGAATTGGGTCTTGCACCTGAGTTTACGGTAGATTTAGAGGCTAAAAATAAAATCACTTACTATAAGATTACTGCCGATGACAAAATGCTTGATGATCAGGTAAAACGCATCCAGAAGCAATATGGTAAATTGATTTCTAAAGATACGGTAGAAGAAGGTTTTGACGTGACCGGTACTTTTACTAACGAAGAAAACGGAATCAACAATACGGTTACAATTTCTCTTGATATTTTTAAAGATAAAAAGACAGCTAAAAAATTCATCGGAAAGAAAGTAGGCGATGTTGTTACTTTAAAAACAAAAGGTCTTTTTGATGACGATCATAAATTAATGGATTACCTTAAAGTAAGCCACGATAATGTTCATGGTCTTGATATTGAAGTAGATTTCAAAATTGAAGAAATCAATGCTACAGAATTGGCTGAATTAAATCAGGAGCTTTTCGATAAATTGTTTGGAGAAGGAAATGTAACTTCTGTTGAGCAGGTAAAAGAAAAAATCAAAGAAGATGCTGAAAAGCAATTCGCTTCTCAGGCTGACCAGAAATTCATAAACGATGTAACAACTTCGTTATTGGAAAATACTAAATTCGATTTGCCGGCTGCTTTCCTTAAAAAATGGATTCAGACTGTTGGTGAAACACCTTTGACAGCAGAGCAGGCAGAAGAAGAATATGCAAGATCTGAAAACGGACTTCGCTACCAATTGATTGAAGGTAAAGTGATGGCTCAAAATAATCTTCAGATTACTTTTGATGATTTGAAAGCGTATACTGCTGATGTTATCAAAAAGCAAATGGCACAATTCGGACAAATGAATCCAACCGATGAAGATGTAGATGGAATTGTGGCTAGAGTACTTTCGAACCAGGAAGAAGTAAAAAGACTTTCAGAACAAGTGATGAATGAAAAAATGCTAAACCTGTTCAAAGAAAAAGTAAAAGCAAAGACAAAAGAGGTTTCTTACGAGCAGTTCATCAAAGAAATGTACGGAGAATAAATTCTTGAAAAAATCGTTATCTTTAAGGCGCCAAAGTATTTTTGGCGCTCTTTGTTTTATGCTTCCTCGGATTTTATACTCAGATACTGACGGATTGTCCGATTGTGTAAATGCTTTTCATGCCAATCAGGTGAGATTTGCCCTTAGCACGAACTTTGCATAGTCAAAGAATATAACAAGAACTGTTTTTATAACTCGTAACTTTTAACTTAATTTAAAAAAATGGATTACGGTAAAGAATTTAAAAAATTTGCTATAAAGCACCAGGGCGTTAACAGCATGTATTACGATAAAATCGTTAATAGCATGACGCCATATATTATTGAAGAAAGACAATTAAACGTATCGCAGTTGGATGTGTTTTCGCGTTTGATGATGGACAGAATCATTTTCCTTGGAACAGGAGTTGATGATCATGTAGCCAACATTATTCAGGCACAATTGCTGTTTTTGGAAAGTGTTGATTCATCAAAAGATGTTCAAATCTATATCAACTCTCCTGGCGGAAGTGTATATGCCGGGTTGGGAATTTATGATACGATGCAGTACATCAAACCGGATGTGGCTACTATCTGTACGGGAATGGCCGCTTCTATGGGAGCAGTTTTACTTTGTGCGGGAGCAGTAGGAAAACGTTCGGCTTTGCCACATTCAAGGGTTATGATTCACCAACCATCAGGAGGAGCACAAGGTGTCGCTACCGATATGGAAATCAATCTTCGCGAAATGTTGAAGCTGAAAGATGAATTGTATGAAATCATCTCTAAGCATTCAGGACAACCTTTTGACAGAGTTCATAAAGACAGCGAAAGAGATTACTGGATGAAAGCTGATGAGGCAAAAGAATACGGAATGATTGATGAGGTTTTGAGAAGAAGTTAATAAAATTAGTTTTTAGTGTATAGTTGATAGTTTATACAAAGCAACTATCAACTATACACTATACACTATCAATTAATAAATATGGCTAAAGAAGTATTAGAGTGTTCTTTTTGTGGAAGGAAAAAGCCAGAAACAAATCTGCTGATTGCAGGAATTGACGCGCATATTTGCGACAGGTGCATCGAACAGGCACACGGAATCGTCATCGAAGAACTAAAGCAGAACAAAAGAAACGGGGCAATGGCTTCGGATCTGATTTTGCAAAAACCAAAAGAGATTAGAGCTTTTTTGGATAAATATGTTATTGGACAGGACCAGACGAAAAAAGTTATGTCTGTTGCTGTTTACAACCACTACAAGCGTCTGATGCAACAGCAATCCGACGATGAGGTTGAAATTGAAAAGAGCAACATTATTATGGTTGGACAAACGGGTACAGGAAAAACATTGGTGGCAAAAACCATTGCCAAGATGTTGGATGTGCCTTTGGCAATAGTAGATGCAACTGTATTGACTGAAGCGGGTTATGTGGGTGAGGATGTTGAAAGTATTCTTACGAGGTTGCTTCAGGCTGCTGACTATGATGTGGCAAAAGCGGAAAGGGGAATCGTTTTTATTGATGAGATTGATAAAATTGCCAGAAAAAGCGATAACCCATCCATCACAAGGGATGTTTCCGGAGAAGGTGTTCAACAGGCGTTATTGAAACTTTTGGAAGGAACCGTAGTCAATGTGCCGCCAAAAGGAGGAAGAAAACACCCGGACCAAAAATTTGTCGAAGTAAATACGCAAAACATCCTGTTTATTGCCGGAGGTGCTTTTGACGGAATAGAAAGAATTATTTCTAAACGTTTGAACCGTCAGGCTGTTGGATACAGTTCTTCAAAAAATACAGACAATATTGACAAGGATAATCTGTTGCAGTATGTTATTCCAAAAGACATAAAAGATTTCGGATTGATTCCTGAAATCATTGGACGTCTTCCGGTTTTGACACATATGGATCCTCTTGACAGAGAAACTTTAAGAGCCATTCTTACAGAGCCAAAAAATGCATTAATCAAGCAATACCAAAAGCTCTTTGCTATGGACGATGTAGAACTTTCGGTTTCTGGCGAAGCATTGGATTATGTAGTAGATAAGGCTCTTGAATACAAGCTGGGAGCACGTGGTCTGCGTTCTTTGTGTGAAGCCATTCTGACTGATGCGATGTATGACCTGCCAAGTTCAGACGATAAGACTTTGGTGATTGATAAATCATATGCTGAAAATGCCTTGGACAAAAATCTTTTGCAGCGATTGAAAGCTGCATCTTAAAAAATAATTATAAAAAATAAAAATCCCGATGAGCCATTCATCGGGTTTTTTTATGTCTGATTCTGATTCTGATTCGTTGGTTTTCCTAACCTACAATATTAATGCAATTTCAGTTAGGTGTTGACGGGGTGCTGCATGGATTTCAATTCTTCCAGATAGTTCCTTTGGTTGGAAAGTCTTGGAATTTTATGTTGTCCGCCCAGCTTATCCTGTTCCTTTAGCCAATCATAAAACAGGTTTGTTCTGGCTATGTTGATGATTAGAGGATTTAAAGTCATGTTGTTGTGACGCTTTGCCTCATAGTCTGAATTTAAAGATTGTAACGTATCGTCTAAAATCTGTCTGAAATCAGATATGTTTTCAGGAGCATTTTTAAATTCAATCATCCATTCGTGTGCGCCTTTTTCCTTTCCTTCCATAAAAACCGGCGCTACAGTATAGTCAATAACTTCGGTATTGGTTAGTTTGCAGGCTTTGGCAATTGCCTTGTCTGTATTTTCGACGATAAGTTCTTCCCCAAAAACATTGATATGGTGTTTGGTTCTGCCGCTCACACGAATCCTGTAGGGATTCAAAGAAGTAAATCGCACGGTGTCGCCTACCATATAGCGCCATAGTCCGGCATTGGTAGTGATTACAATAGCATAATTTTTGCCTAATTCTACTTCAGATAGCCTGATAGTTTTTTGTTCCGGTGTTCCAAAAGTATCCATCGGAATAAATTCATAGAATATTCCGTAATCCAACATTAACAAAAGGTCGCTTGAATTGTTGAGGTCCTGAATGGCAAAAAAACCTTCAGACGCATTGTAGATTTCGTAATATTGGAATTCTGAACGGGGAAGTATTTTTTTGTATTGCTCACGGTAAGGTTCAAAACTCACGCCGCCATGAAAATAAACTTCCAGATTAGGCCAGATTTCGAGCAGATTTGATTTTCTGGTAGCTTCCAGGGTTTTGTTCATCAGTACCAGCATCCAGGAAGGAACCCCGGCAAAACTGGTCACATTTTCATGGATGGTTTCATTGATAATTGCCGGAATTTTGGTTTCCCATTCGCTCATTAAGGAAACTTTATTACTTGGCGTACTGCTAAACTCGGCCCAAATTGGCATATTGTCAATCAGGATGGCTGACAGGTCTCCAAAAAAAGTATTGTTGTCTTCATACAATTGCTTACTGCCACCCAAACGCAGGCTTTTGCCGGTAAATAATTGTGATTCTTCATTGTTGTTGAGGTACAAGCTCAATAAGTCTTTTCCGGCCTTATAATGGCAATTTTCTAAAGCTTCGGTACTTACCGGAATGAATTTGCTTTTGGCATTGGTTGTTCCGCTTGATTTGGCAAACCATTTTATAGGTGTGCTCCAGAAAACGTTTTGTTCCCCTTTTCGTGTTCTTTCAATCAAAGGCTCCAGATCTTCATAAGTGGAAACCGGAACCCTTTCGGTAAATTCCTGATAAGATTTTACAGAAGAAAAATCATATTGTTTACCAATGACGGTTTGTTCGGCAGTCCGTATCAGGTTCAGAAGCAATTCTTCCTGGACTTCATTAGGGTATTTCAGGAATAATTCAATTTGATGGATTCTTTTTTTTAAAATCCATGTTGCTACTGAATTGATTATGGGTAACGCCATTTTTTAGGTTTGAGTTATGATTTATGAGTTATGAATTCTAACTTTACCAAAAATAAAAAAAATAGTCGAAAGTCAAGTATTTCTGACTATAAAGCAATCGCCTCAATTTAAATCCGAAATTATAATGCAATACGAAGGTGTTCTTACTAAGATGGAAACGGAATTTGCAAGTCCGATTCAATATTATATGACTTTTGAAAACAGCTTCCTGAACGTAAATCAGGCTCTTGATAAGAATATAGAAATCAGTTTTTTGGGCTACCAATGCCTGAACTGTTCAAAAAAGAAAAAAATATTTCGTCAGGGTTTCTGCTATGACTGTTTTTATAGCAGTCCGGCTGTGGGAGACTGGATTATGAGACCCGAACTCAGTACGGCGCATCTGGGTATTGCAGACAGGGATCTCGACTATGAAACCAGGGTTCAGCTGCAACCGCATATTGTATATCTGGCTTTGTCAAGTGAGATAAAAGTAGGAGTGACGCGAAAAACACAAGTGCCTACGCGTTGGATTGACCAGGGTGCTGACGAAGCCATTTCAATTGTTGAGGTTCCCAATCGTTATTTGGCAGGAATTACAGAAGTAGCTCTTAAAAATCATTTTGTAGATAAAACCAATTGGCGAAAAATGTTGCAGAATGAAGTGGTGTCGTTGGATTTGATGGCCGAAAGAATGCGTATTTTTGAAAGGCTTCCGGAGGAAGTCCGGCCTTATTTCAATACCGATTTGAATGAACATTTCATACTCAAATATCCGGTTTTAAGATTTCCAAAGAAAGTTACCGGATTAAATCTGGAGAAAACCCCAAACTATGAAGGCCGATTAATAGGCGTAAAAGGACAATACCTGATTTTTGATGATGGAACCGTTTTAAATGTCCGAAGCTATGAAGGTTATGTTATTGGAATGAATATTTCTTAAAAGAAACACCCTGCCAGGGTTTTGAACCCTGGCAGGGTGTTTCTTTTTATTTTAGAAGATGTCTATTCTTTTTTCTTCTTATTAAAAAGCCCTTTAATTCCTTCAGAGACTTTTGTTTTTACGTCTTCCTTAGTATTAGGTGTCTGTGTTTTTGTAGTATCTTTTTTGTTGCCTCCCAAAAGATTTTCCAGTGCGCTGGTTCCTTTGGTAACCAGTTTGTCTTTTTCGGCTTTAACTAATTGGTTGGCCAGTTTAGTAACGGCCTGCTCAATATCAGTAGAAACTTTAGGGTTTTTGAAATTACCGGTAAGTATTGCCGTAACCGGAATATTCTCCAATTTGTTGGCTTCGGCAGGAGTCAGTTTTGCAATTAGCTTATTGGCATCGTTTCCTAAGTATTTTGCAGGAACATCAAATTTCAGGTTGTAATTCATCGATTGGTCAAAGCCGTGCTGTCCACCAACATTAATCTTAATATCCTGATACTTGATGTCAAAAGGTTTTACGTTGACTTTACCATCTTTAAAAGTAAGATTCGCTTTTAAGTCGTTCAGGTTTAATTTTTGTAAATCGATAAACTTTACCTTTTCATCAAGCTTGTTCAATACAGCAGAATTCTTGGCATTTACAGTAGTCGATAACAGCTGCCCAAAAAGGTCACCTGAAAGTGTATTCAAATCCGGCGACATGGTTTTGGCATCCAGATTACCGGACAATTTGATGGTCGAATTTAATTTTCCGTTAATCGCCTCGGCAATTGGAGCAATCTTTTTCATCATGTCCAATTGTGTAAATGTCTGGTTGATGTCAACTGTCGTTAACCCAAGATTCATATCAAATGTAGGTACTTTACCTTTGGTAGAAACATCACCGGTAGCGGTTATCAATCCGTTAAAAATTGAAGTTTTTAGGTTTTGCAATGAAACGGCTTCGTCTTTTACTACAATTTTTCCGGATACGTCTTTAAGATTCAGGTTGTCATAAACTACAGTATTTGCAGAAGCATTCAGTGTAACGTTTAAAAGTTTAGGAATCTTGACAGCCTCTGTAGTAACTGTTTTGTTATTGACCGTAGTTTCCGTTTTCGACATAAAGTCAGAAACTAAAAACTGGTTAGATTTCATGGTAAAGTTTCCTCTTAACTCCTGGTTTTTGAAAGCATAACCCAGGAAGTTTTCCAGAGTTCCATTCACCTTCAGGTCGGTTTTTCCGGTAGTCATGTCTAACTGCTGCAGATTGATTTTTTGGTTTGAGAATTGGGCAGCGGCAGTATTGATTGTATAGGTTTTTTTGTCTGCATCAACATATTTGAATCCGGTAATACTTGCGTTACCCATAGCCTGTATGTTCTGGTATTGATTGGCTTCCACAGATTTCATGTCAAACTTCGTTTCAACATCGGCTTTTAATATTCCGGAAAGCGGCGTGTCCAGCTTTACCGGATAAGCTTTAGAAACATTCCCCAAATTGATTGTTCCTTTTAGCTTGGCATCAACCAAAGGATTCTCAACGATGTTTTTTACATTGGCCTGAACATTGAAAACGTCCTGGTCGATTCTGAAAGAAAGCTTGTCCAAATTGATATAAGTATCATTCAGGTTTCCGGATTCATTGATGATTTTGGTATCAATTACAATGTTCTCTACAGATTTTGGCAAGTCAGGATACTTAAAAGAAGCATTGTTTGAAGCAATGGCCAGATTGAATTTAGGGATCGTCGTGTCGCTGTAAAGTCCTTTTGCAAAACCGGAAACTTTAAAGTCGCCTGTTGTTTGTACGGTATTCAGATTTCCGGCATAAGCTTCAGGAATGACACCCAGGAAATTCTTGAATGAAGAAGTTGGCGTCTTAAAAGTCAGGTCGTATTCCTGTCCGGCTTCCACAATCTGGATAAAACCATCAAATTCCAGTGGTAATTGGTTAATTAGTGCCTTGTTGTCTTTGAAAGTATATTTGCTATTTTCGAGGTCAATTCCCAATATGGCATCCAAATCCAATTTGACGTTTTTCATGTAATTGGTTTTGTCCATGTCCAGTGAAACTTTGGCTGTAGTTTTTGTCGTCAGGTCTAATTTTGAAGCTGCAAAATTTCCTTTTCCGGTATGGTTCAGGCTATCAATCACCATTTTTACCTTTGAACGTTCGTCAAAGTAAGTAAAACGCAGATTTTCTATTTCATAGTTCTGGATGTTCATGGCAAAGGGCTTACTTTCAGAATCGTCCTTTTTTTCTTTATCGTCTTTTATGGCAATATCGAAATTGCCAACACCATTCTTGTCAAAAAGAATATTGACCACACCATTGGTAGAAGAAAATGATTCGATATTCATTGGTTCACCATCGCCTTTGAAAAGTTCCCTGACAGACATTTTCAGGTTTACTTCTCCGGCATAAAGCAGGGTGTCGCCTTCAAAAGGAGCTTTGTTGATAATAGCCAGCTTGTCAATAGTGACATTAGCACGTGGGAAGCTTTTGAACAGGCTCAAATGCACATCATCAAATGCTACTTTCGCATCTACCTTCTCATTAATTGATTTCAGCACCAACTGCTGAATTTTATCTTTAAACAAGAATGGAGCCGCAGCTAATGCAATTATCACTACCAGAAGGAATATACCAATACCTTTTAAAACCTTTTTTAACATAATAAAATCATTTGTTTAGCGAAATTATAACAAAAATTAAACCAAATAGCTTAATAAAAGTATAAAAAATGAATTTTTTAAATAAAAAACAATTAGGAAATGTCTGAATAAAAAAAATCAGGGACTAGCCCTGATTTAATTGTAATTTATTTTTGGTCGCTATTTTATATTGATTTCATAAGGGAGCAACGCCTGCATTCCTTTTTGAGCGCTCATTCTTCTGATTTGTTCAATCATTTGGTAGTTTTCCTCCCCAACTTCTTCTTTGATAAAGCTTTCTTTCGACTTCATAAAAGGCATTCCGCCAAATAAGTCTCCAAATTTTTTCTCATAAGAAGGGAAATCAGCCGTTTTATATTCCTTAATATTTGCCAGTTTTGCAGCTTCCTTCAAGGCATCGTCCATACCGCCAATTTTGTCTACCAATCCAATTTTCAGAGCATCGGTACCTGTCCAGACTCTTCCCTGTGCGATAGAATCAACAGCTTCAAATTTCATATTTCTCCCCTGGGCAACGCGGCCTACAAAAACTTTGTAGATATTTTCTACACTTTCCTGAAGGGTGCCTTTTGTTCCTTCATCCAATGGCAGGAAGATGCTGTATCCGGCTGCGTTCTGATGTGTTTTTACCTGTTCGGTATGAATACCGATATTGTTGGTCAGTTTTGTAATGTTTGGCAATGTTCCAAAAACTCCAATTGAGCCAGTGATTGTTGTTTCTTCAGCGAAGATTTTGCTGGCATTGCAAGCTATATAATAACCTCCGGAAGCAGCAACATTACCCATAGAAACAACTACCGGTTTTACTTTTTTGGTCAGTTCAATTTCTCTCCAAATCAGGTCGGAAGTCAAGGCGCTACCACCCGGACTGTCAATTCTCAAGACAATGGCTTTAACATTTTTGTCTTTTCTGGCTTTTTGCAAAGAACGTCTCATTGAGCCTTCGCCAATAATGTTTACATCACCTTCTCCGCTAAGTATGGTTCCCTGTGCGTAGATAATAGCAATAGTGTTGTCAGTGGCAGGTTTTTTTCCTGTTGTTGAGTTTTTATGGGCATAGTCAATAATGCTTACCGTATTGTATTCTTCATCTTTTTTGACTTTTAGAGCTTTACGGATACCGTCATGATATTCGTCTTCATAAGCAATCTTATCAATAAGCTTCTCTGCTTTTGCCATTTCAGGAGTTCTTGCCAGCAGGCCATTTGCGATTTCATTCAGTCGGTCAACAGAAATTTTTCGGCTTTTTGAAATGTCGGCAACTACAGAATTCCACACAGAATTTAATAAAACAGAAATCTGCTCACGGTTGGCCTCACTCATTTCGTTAGCCAAATAAGGTTCCACGGCGCTTTTGTATTTTCCATGACGGATAACTTCCATTTTAATGCCGGTTTTTTCCTGGAAGTCTTTGTAGAACATAACTTCGGAAGAAAGTCCCTTGAAATCCATTTCTCCAACCGGGTTAAGATAAATGGTGTCGGCAACAGAATTTAAGTAATATTCTTTCTGGCTGTAAGAATTCGCATAGGCCACGACAAATTTTCCGGACTTCTTAAAGTCTTCCAGTTTATCACGAAGTGCCTTGCTTTGTGCCATTCCTAATAATGAAATGTTATTCAGGATTGAAATTCCTTTGATTTTGCTGTCTGTTTTTGCCGCATCAATAGCATTGATAACGTCAGAAAGCCCGTTTGTTTTTTCTTCATTCAGGAACTCGAAATCCTCGTATAAAAATTTTCCGGCATAGTCGTTGGTTACTTCTTCGAGATTGAGTTCAATCACAGAGTTATCTTTTACGGTGACGGTTTTTTCGTTATTGCCAAACAAAGCGGCAATAATTATAAATCCGAAGAAAAGGATAAACAGGAAAACAAATAAGCCGAGTACGGTTGAAAATACATTCTTTAAAAAATTCATAGTATTGTTATTTCTTTATAGGTCACATACATAATAGAAAAGTTACAAATTTCGGTGGAATAATTTCAGGTTGCAACTTAAAAATGTGCTTTTGTGTGAAATACTTTTCCTTAATTTGCAGTCTATGAAAATGCAGCACCAGGCCATATTATCTATCGGAAGCAATCAAGGCGACAGGCTTCGCAATATTCAGGAAGCTATTGATTTGATTCACAGCGAGGTTGCGACTGTTGTGAGAGTTTCCAGGCTGTATGAAACGCCGGCCTGGGGTTTTGAAGGCGATGCATTTTATAATTGTGCCCTATTGGTTCATACCTGCAAAGAGTCTGAAGTGCTTTTGGATGAAATCTTAAATGCCGAACTTCGTTTGGGAAGAATCAGAAACAAGGCAATGGGTTATCAGTCCCGGACTATTGATATAGATGTCATCAGTTTTGATGAAGAAATAATCGATACCGAAAACCTGAAAGTTCCACATCCGCGCATGGCCGACAGGAAATTTGTGTTGTTGCCGATGGACGACCTGAAATCGGATTTTGTGCATCCTGTATTGCAGAAGAATGTAACCGAATTGTTGAGAGAGTGCCACGACGATTCAGATTGTAAAGTGGTTTCCAATTTGAAATCTCCGGTAACAGATTATCATTTTGACCGATTCAATTATATAGCCATTGAAGGAAATATTGGCGCCGGAAAAACAACATTGGCTCACAAAATTGCTGAAGATTTTAATGCCAAGACGGTTTTGGAAGGTTTTGCAGACAATCCTTTTTTGCCAAAATTTTATAAAGACCAGGCGAGGTATGCTTTTCCGTTAGAAATGTCATTTTTGGCCGACAGATACCAGCAGCTGTCACAGGATTTGGCACAATTTGACCTGTTTAAGGATTTTATTGTTGCAGACTACCATATTTTTAAATCCCTGATTTTTGCCAAAGTTACTTTAGGAGAAGACGAATACCGTTTGTATAAAACGCTTTTTGATATCATCTACAAGGAAATGAAAAAGCCCGATTTGTATGTATATCTTTATCAGAACACGGAGCGGCTATTGGAGAACATCAAAAAAAGAGGACGTTCCTATGAGCAGGAAATTCCGGCAGAATATCTGGATAAAATCAGCAGGGGATACCTGGACTATATAAAATCTCAAAAAGATTTGAATGTCCTGATCATTGATGTTTCGGATAAAGATTTTGTCAAAAATCAAAGCGATTATCTTCAAATTTTAAACGAAATCCAAAGCAAGGCTTTGGCTGTATAAGCTAGTAATTCAGTTTCTGGAACAAATCCCATACTACAATTCCGGCACTTACAGAAATGTTTAGCGAATGTTTGGTTCCCAATTGTGGAATTTCTATTGTTCCCTCACACTTTTTGATGGCTTCCTGCGAAACACCTTTTACTTCGTTTCCAAAAACCAGAGCATATTTCTGTCCGCTTTTTGGTTCGAATTTCTGAAGTGAAATAGAGTTTTCTACTTGTTCTATTGCCATGACCGAAACGTTTTCTTTTTGTAACGTATCAATAACTTCCAAAACGTCTTTTGCATATTCCCAGGCAACGGTTTCGGTAGCGCCTAAAGCTGTTTTATGGATTTCTTTATTGGGTGGAGTTGCCGTGATACCGCAGAGATAGATTTTTTCAATCAAAAAAGCATCGGCTGTTCTGAAAACAGAACCGATATTGTGCAGGCTTCGGATGTCGTCCAGGATGATTGTAATTGGTGTTTTTTCTGCCTGTTTAAAATCTTCAATGCTTTTTCTTTCTAATTCGCTGTTGGCAAGTTTTCTCATAAATGCGGATGCAATATTGTTAGTTTTTCTATTTTAGCAAAAATAATTTAAAAATCTGAATACTCTTGGCCACGAAAGACAAAACTCCGAAAGAAACTCCGTTAATGAAGCAATACAATGAGATTAAGGCGAAATATCCGGACGCCTGTTTGTTGTTCAGAGTAGGAGATTTTTATGAAACTTTTGGAGAAGATGCAATACGCGCTTCAAAAATACTGGGAATCGTCCTGACAAAAAGAGGCGCAGGTTCCGATACGGAAACAGCTTTGGCCGGATTCCCACACCATTCCCTGAATACTTATCTGCCTAAACTGGTTAAAGCCGGACTTCGCGTAGCGATTTGCGACCAGCTTGAAGACCCGAAAATGACAAAAACTATCGTGAAGCGTGGTGTTACTGAATTGGTGACTCCCGGCGTTTCTATGAATGATGAGGTATTGCAGTCTAAATCGAATAACTTCCTGGCTTCGATTTATTTTGGGAAAAGGATTATAGGTATTTCATTTTTGGATGTTTCTACCGGAGAATTTTTAGCAGCACAGGGTAATGAAGAATATATAGACAAGCTGCTCCAAAACTTTAGTCCGAGCGAAGTGCTGGTTCCAAAACAGAACAAGGCCAACTTTAAAGAGGTTTTTGGTGAAGACTACCATAACTTTTATCTTGAAGATTGGGTGTATAAAGAAGATTATGCTTTTGAAACGCTAACGGGACATTTTCAGACCAATTCCTTAAAAGGATTTGGAATTGAAGAATTGCCGGAGGGAATTATTGCGTCAGGAGCGATATTGTATTATCTGTCCGAAACGCAGCATAATAAGGTTCAGCATATTACTTCAATACAGCGAATTGCGGAAGATGCGTATGTTTGGATGGACCGATTCACCATTCGGAATTTAGAATTATACCATAGCTATAACCCGAATGCGGTAACACTGTTGGATGTTATAGACAGAACACTTTCTCCAATGGGTGGTCGCCTCTTAAAGCGTTGGCTGGCCTTGCCGTTAAAAGATGCAGATAAGGTTAAAGGACGTCATGAAGTGGTGTCTTATCTGAAGGAAAACAATGAGGTGCTGAAAAGCATCCAATACCAAATCAAGCAGATTTCGGATTTGGAACGGTTGATTTCAAAAATCGCCACAGGAAAAGTGTCGCCAAGGGAAGTTGTAAACCTGAAGGAATCGTTGGATGCCATTATTCCAATAAAAACATTGGCACTTGACAGTAAGAATACGGCTGTCAAAACGATAGGAGACAGCCTTCATAGTTGTGACCTCCTAAGAGAAAAAATTAAAGAGACCTTAAATCCGGATGCTCCTGTTTCGATCAACAAGGGAAATGCGATTGCCAAAGGTGTGCATGCTGAATTGGACGAGTTAAGAAGTATATCTACTTCCGGCAAAGAATATCTTGAGGGAATCGAAACCCGCGAATCGGAGAGAACAGGAATTTCTTCTTTAAAAATATCTTTTAATAATGTTTTTGGTTATTATATAGAAGTAAGAAATACGCATAAAGATAAGGTGCCGGCCGAATGGATTCGCAAGCAGACTTTGGTCAATGCCGAGCGTTACATTACGGAAGAATTAAAAGAATATGAAACCAAAATTCTGGGTGCCGAAGAAAAAATCCATCAATTGGAAAGTCAGCTTTTTGAACAACTGGTGGTCTGGATTTCGACTTATATAAAACCGGTACAGCTTAATGCGAATTTAATTGCGCAATTGGACTGTCTGGCTTCGTTTACGCAGTTAGCCATTGAAAATAATTATGTTTGTCCGGTTCTGGATGATACATTTGAACTGGAAATAAAGAACGGTCGCCATCCGGTGATTGAAAAACAGCTCCCGGTGGGAGTTCCTTATATTTCCAATGATGTTTATCTGGACAGGGAAACCCAGCAGATTATTATGATAACCGGGCCTAACATGTCGGGTAAGTCGGCTATTTTGCGCCAAACGGCACTGATTGTGTTATTGGCCCAGATGGGAAGTTTTGTTCCGGCAGAAAGCGTTAGAATGGGTATTGTCGATAAGATTTTTACAAGAGTAGGAGCGTCGGATAATATTTCTATGGGTGAATCTACTTTTATGGTAGAGATGAATGAAACCGCTTCCATCCTTAACAACCTTTCCGACAGAAGTCTGGTGCTTTTGGATGAGATAGGAAGAGGAACGAGTACATATGACGGAATCTCAATCGCTTGGGCAATTGCGGAGTATCTACATGAACATCCCGGAAGGCCAAAAACCTTATTTGCGACGCACTACCATGAACTTAATGAAATGACCGAAATTCTGGAGCGTATCCAGAATTATAATGTGTCTGTAAAAGAATTAAAGGATACGGTTCTTTTTATCCGAAAACTTATAAAAGGCGGAAGTGCCCATAGTTTTGGAATTCATGTGGCAAAGATGGCAGGAATGCCGCAAACAGTCATCCAGAAAGCGCAGAAACTGCTTAAAAAACTGGAAAAAGACCATTCCGGAGAAGCATTGAATGGCACTAAAGCTTCAAATGACGAAATGCAGTTGAGTATTTTCAATCTGGATGACCCGCTTCTGGAAGAAATAAAAGACGAAATACTCAATTTGGATATCAATACGCTGACTCCGGTGGAAGCCCTGATGAAGCTCAATGAAATCAAACGAATGTTAGGAAAGAAGTAATGAGATTTTAAAGTTTACGTTATCAGAAAGTTATGTTTTTCTTGATGTTTTTTTGAAAAAAGTTCTTGTATAATTGAATTAATGTATTAAATTTGCATCCGCAATACGGTTCAAGTGTTGCAGTTCTTATCAAATACACAATGCGAAAATAGCTCAGTTGGTAGAGCGCGACCTTGCCAAGGTCGAGGTCGCGGGTTCGAGCCCCGTTTTTCGCTCAAATTAAAGTCCATGCTCGGATGGTGAAATTGGTAGACACGCTGGACTTAAAATCCAGTGAACAGCAATGTTCGTGCGGGTTCAAGTCCCGCTCTGAGTACTCTTAAAAGCCCCTAAACACGGGGCTTTTCTGTTTTCAGGCCGATTTCAATCTATATGAAAAGCCTTAAAATATTTATAGGGAATCCACTTGGGAAGCCACTTTTGATCACCATAAAAGGCATGCACAAAGACTACTCAAAAGTAAAATTATACTACCCGAAAGACGAAGAAGGTGAGCCAATAATTGCTCCTAAAAAGCATTGGTACGTTTACTATTCCTACCGCGATCCGTCCACTGGATTTATGGAGAGGATTAAAGATACCTGTGAAATAAACAGATATAAAACGGTTGCCGAAAGAATGGAAGCGGGCGAAGCTTGGGTTAAAGCCTATACTCTTCTTTTGGAAATGGGCTTCAATCCGTATGATCCTGAGGGTATAAAAGATCGGTCTGAACTTGATGAAAAACTTCATCAGGAATCTGTTGAAATTAATCCAGTACAGCTAGATGCTTTATTGCAAAAAGCTCATCCAAGTCCAGGACAAAAAATTAAATTGGAAACTTTGCCGGAACCAACTGAAGAAATACTCTATACAGTCAGATCCGGTTTGAAATATGCCTATGATAATAAACTAGGTGAGTGGAAGCCATCTACTGCAGAAGGATATGAAACCCGAATGAATGTTTTCCTTGAGTATGCTGAGAAGAAGAAATTCGATCATATTGATATTCGTGACCTCCAAGACGTGCATATTATAGGCTTCCTCAATTGGCTAATCAATCCGAAAGGTAGGAATATTGGTAAGACATCACAGGACAACTACAAACGCGCGATATCCGGGTTATTGGGTAAACTTAAAAAAGACAGAATAATCCCGGTTAATCCGGCTTTAGGAATTGAAACCAAAAAAGACAAGCCTAAAAAGAACAAACCCTATACCCCTGAAGAAGTAAAAAAACTTCGCGATTATATGCTTCGCCACGATAAGAAGCTCTACGAATTTGTAATGCTTATTATCTATACCTTTTTGCGCGAATCGGAAATAATAAGGCTACGTGTTAAGGATATCCACCTGGAACAGGGTTTCCTTTATGCAGATACCAAAGGCGATACGCAGGCGATTAAAAAGATGATCGACCCGATCTGCAGGATGTTTGAAAAAAAGAACCTGGCGGCATTTCCTGAAGAAGCCCATATTTTTACAAATACCGGAGAGATAGAAATTTGGGAAGCAAAGGAAAAAAGCAAGGTCGACCATTTTGGGAACAGGTTTAAAAAGGTTAAGCGAGCATTGGGTTTCGGGAAAGATTACGGCCTGTATTCCTTTAGGCACAGTGCGGCACTTGATTTGTATTTCTCTTTTGTAAGGAATGGTTTTAATGACCATGAATCCGTTTTAAAAGTCATGCCTATTATCGGCCATCAGGACCCGGAAACAACCAGGAATTATTTGCGTGATATTGGTGGAATGATACCTAAAGATTATACAGATCTTTATACTTTGGAGTTCTAATTTAATTGTGCTTTAAGGTTAAAATGTATCAAAAAAGTTTAATAATGCGAGTGTTAAATATCTATTAATTGGTTATTTATGGCATAATTTTTCGTAAATTTATTGTGGTCGAATAATGTTTACAAGTCGGTTTGTATTGTAATTTATTATACTGTATCTTTGCACCCGGTTTAAAGGAAATTTATTTATAATGATTATAAATAAAATGTGTTAAGCAAAAAATAACGTTCTTAATGTTTTATATGAATTTCATTTGTATAAATTTGTTCGACTTAACCGGAATAATAAAACTTATATTAACAACAAAAATTTAATGCCATGAGTACGATTTTAGAGGGTTTGAGAAAATATTTTCGCGAAACTCCTCAGGAAAAAATCATGAGTGATTGGGCTAAGAGTGAAGAATTCGATAATATTGGCCCGCCAATTGATGAGTTCATTGAGAGTTCCAAAAAATATTACGCGGTGGAGTGCCCCGAAACCAGTAGTATCAATCAGATAGTAATTTCTAATCTTAACAATAACCCGAAGTTCATACCTTCGGGTTTAATTTTATAATAAATTTTGATATGACTCAAAAAGCAGCAGCCTTCCAATTAGAAAAATATACATTCAATAAAGTAAACATTGATCTTGAAAACAAGACGAAAGAAAAATTGAGTGTCGGATTTTTACCAAGTGGTATTTTCAATCCTGAACTTTCACAATTCAAACTTAAATTTACATTTAAAGCTTTTTTTGAAGATAAAGGCGAAGATAATCCATTTGTATTGATTGAATGTGTTGGATTCTTTAAATTTGAAGAAGATGTTAAAGAATTAGGACAGATTCAACCATTTTTCTACAGAAATGCAATCGCTATATTATTTCCTTATTTACGTGCTTTTGTAAGCATGGTAACTTTACAGGCTAATGTTCCTCCGGTAGTTTTGCCAACTTTAAACTTAAGCGATCTAGAACAGCCACTAAAAGACAATACTAAAATCAAAACTCAGAATAAGGAAAGTGAGTAGGATAAGGACTGTATATCAAACTTTACGGAATAAGGATAATCCTGAAGAAGTTGAAAGGGATGGTCCATTTCCTTGTAATTGGCCTAATGCCTGGCTTGGTAAAGGATATTATTTTTGGGAAACATTCATAAACAGTGCTCATTGGTGGGGTAAAGCACATTGTGAAGGCGAGTATTTTATTTGTGAATCGGCTTGCATCATAACAGATGATAATTGTTTTGATCTTGTTGGTAATACTTTACATTTGATGGAATTCAGTGATGCTATTGATGATATGAAAGCTAAAGGTTTAATTAATGATAAAACTACTGTAACACGGGTTTTAAATTATTTAAGAAATGACATCAAAGTATTAAAAACAGAAGCTATTAGAGCAGTTGGATATACTTCTATTGGTGAGAAAAAAAACTCTGAATTTATAAAAAGAATGCTTTTTGAAGTACCCAGAGAATATAAACCGGAACATTATTTAATATATGCTCCTGCTATACAAATTTGCTTTTTTAAAAAAACATCACTGTCGTTAAATGGATTTAGAATCATATTTCCTGACGAATACAATAACAATTACGTGTTGTAATTTCAGGTTTTAAAATTTTTACGGGAATATTCAGCTGATATCCTGGAAACCGGTTTAAATTTTCACGTGAAAAAAATCTGCAGCAGCTCCGGATCCGGAAGCGCCGGAAAAATTTTTCACGTGAAAATAAAAAAAGCACCTTTTGGGTGCTTTTCTATTTTATAGGATTGTGATGTAGTTTGGAAATCCTGCCGAATTCACATAACCTGAGATATTCTCTATTGTCGATATTCTGTAATAATCATCAATTTTAAGATCCAGGATATTTTCTGCGGTGATAACAGTTCCGTCCTTCAGTTTTAATTTCGTACCGTTTTTGATTTTGGATAAAAGCTGCTCATTTCCAGACTTATCGACCAGAAGCTGGTTTTGTGATCCCCAACCTCTGACAGAATTATAAGGCGAGACACCTACACCGTTAGTCCATAAGTCGTTTGTGATGTTGCTCAATTGGAATGTATTACTGTTTTTGTTACCTACAGTAGTGCCGGTTCCTTTTTTCTTCCTGGTTGCAAAGTAGATAATTCCGGCAGCGGCCGCTACACCCAGTATGATTTTCTTTTTACGATCCATTGCTTTTACTTTTTAGTTTTAACTTTAACAATTCGACCACCGGCCAGGTATCTATGGCCAGGCTTTAACTTCTTAGTTCGTTGGTTAATCGCTGAACTCTTACTGACTGTTGTGCCGGATGTTTTTCGTGTACCGGTCTTTTTTCTGGTAGTTGTTTTTCTTCTTGTCGACATGACTAAATTTGGTTTAAATGGTTATTGATAAATTATATAATTTCTGCTATTTCTGTGGAACCAGTTTCGCTGTCATCTGAAAGCTCAGCATAGGTTCCTTCCAGTTCCTGGTGGAATATATTATATCTCATTTCGTTCAATGGCCGTGTCTGGTAACGGTGCTTGTCAAAGAATGCGATGTTGTTTTTGTAATTTCCTGCAGAATCCTTGTCGATTTTCATCACCGCATCCGCATCGAACTGGGCAACCGAACCGCCGCGCATTTTTCCATCCTGTGTACGTTGGTATATATCTACAAATACTTTTCCGTCAAAAGCCTTTCTTTGGTCTTTATCCAGGTCAAAGCGGCCACCGCATAACAGTTCCTTTTTACCGAAGCTGTCCGTAAAGATCCAGTCATATTCAGGTACTAGGCTTTTGAAGTCTGCATAACCATTTGGAAGCTCTGCAATGGTATCAATCTTATCATGGTTGGCCGGATCGATGTACTGGTCACGTTTCATGGTAAACAGGTCGGAATCCGGATGTTCTTCAAATGACAGGTAAAGCACCCTCATACCCATACTTGCAACCAGGTTCATGATCTGAAAAAGCAGCCTTGTCTTTCCTGATCCCTGGGGCGCATCCAATGTGATAACAACACTTTCACGAGGTTTTTTCTCAATCCTTCCAATAAACTCACCCAGGCCGCCAGGAAGCTCGTAAAACTCTCCGGATCCGCTTCTTTCGGCCATCGACTTAACCAACGGGTTTTTGCTTTTTGCAATTGCTGAAGGAATTGCCGGAACAGTAGCAGGTTTTGTTTCTTCAAGTTTCTGAACTACCATTTTTTTAACCGGTACCTGTTCCGGAAATGCCGGCATTTGGATCGGTGCCGGTTCCTGAAAGATAATTTCGCTAACCTCAATGTTTGCAGGTATGCCCAAACCTTTCCTTTTAACCGGCACTATTTTTTTTTTTGCTCTTTTTCTCTTAAATGTTCCATTAAGGCCTTGCTGATCTTCCTTTGAATATTCTATCAGGATATTCGATACCTGGTCAATATCTTTTTTATGAAAGACAAAACCCGAATGCTCCTTACCATCAAAAGAAATTTTTTTATTAGGAACGCCTCCAATATCAGTTAGTTCATCCCTAATCTCTCCGGTCATTCCTATTACCGCGATATGGTTTTTGTCATAGTCAATCAATCTTATCTGATTTTTTACTATGTTTTTTTCCTTAACCATTTTAGTTTCGAATACTAAAGGTTTCCTGGAATCGTAAAGCTTTGGGTCTCCTTTAAGCTTGTATGTAAGGTAGCTCTCCTTATATCCCAAATTCCCTTCCAGTTTAAGATATATAATTTTGTCCGGATCCTGAATGTTGAAATTTTGGCCATTCAATAACTGGTAAATTAGATCAGACCATTTATTCGCATTACCGAAATTAGTTTCCTGGTATCTGTAGAAATCATCTATTGTACCGTCAAATGGTTTAAATCCTTTAATGGAATATTTTTCGCTGAACAGTTCTGCAAGACGAATTTTAAAATTTTCCGGTATTTCCCTGGATGCACTTACATATTTATAATTCTGCAGCATATAGCCGTCCAGGATAATGCCTTTCTCACTTTCATCCGCATATTCGTAAATATCTTCCATTCCGTTAAAGCTTCCCTTCTGCAATCTCTTTAAGTCCGATTCTACAACTTTCGGATCAGTACCCATTGTATAATAGATATCCAGGCTGCTGCCGCCGGTGAAAAAGTCAGATTTTACCCTTACCTCAATTCCGTATTTTTCCTTTAGGTATTTTTTGATCAGGTAGGTTGTTTTCCTTGTATCGGCTTTCACCCATTCCTCCGGAGCATAGGTTTTTTTCTCAAATACCCGGGTTGCTATTTTTTTGGATTGTGGTTCTGGCTTCTTAATTACTGCAGCTTTTTTCTTTTCAGTATTTTTTGCCACTGTTTTTACAGGCTGTTCCACTTTCCTATATCCTGGCTTTTTAGTTTCCTTTTTCTCAACCTTTTCAACCTGGCCGCCTTTCAGGTATCTGTAACCTGGTTTAAGCCTTCCGCATTCGTCAAGGGCTTCCTGTTCCATTCCTTTATGGCGGGCAGCTCCCAAACCGTTGTCCAACTTTATAGGATCCTTTATAGTCACTACAAATTGATCATAATCTGGAAACTTATCCAGGATAATACGAATACGCGAAGAAACCTTAGAACATTTTTCTTTTTGTGCTATGTGCATTAATCGTGAAAGTTCTTTCCTGGTTATTTTTTTGCCGTCTAAGGCATTAAATTTATTAACTGATTCCATATTACTGTTCTATAGTGAAAGTCTGTCCAAATGCCTGTATTTCGATAATTACCTGGTAATTTGTAAGGTTGGTGTCAAGGCCTATGGTGGCGAACTTGTTAATGACTTCGAGCATCAGGCATTCGATCTGAATTCCTTTGATAGTAAAATAACCTCCTGCAGGGAGTGAAAATTCCGTTGTGTTTGAATAGGCATTGCCTATAAGCGTACCCTGGTAGAGCAGGCTTACCTTTTTCAAGGTGATCAGGCCTGCTGTATATATATCCATATCCGCATCGGTAGGATTATGGAAAGTCAGGTCAAAATCAAAATAAAATTTCATGTTCCGGATCCGTAGGTTACGGATATTGGAAATTGTCAGTTTCATGGCATTTATTACCTTTTCGTAATCCCTTTTTTTCTTAAAGGCGAAAAGCGTTGCAGCTACTGCTGTAATGCCGACTAATTTTAAGATCGTTTTCATTCTTAGTAGGATTTAGCTTCAGTATGCCTCACGGCCTTGTAAGAATTTGAGAAAAGTCCGGATTTTACGACTACATAAAAATATTGGTTGGATGCGGAAAGCACGGCTACTACCTTACCCAGGTCTGAACCGAAATCTGCAACCGATTCATGGTTGTTGCTCTGTATGTACCATTTTCCTGCAGCATCCTGGCTAACCGCATATTGTCTTGTTCCGGAACGTAAGGAGGACATTAGATTTTGACCTACCCTAAAAGGTGTCTGCGGTACCGGTGGTATCTTTACGGGTGTGGCATTAAATTGGTTGATCGATATCTGCGTAACCGACCGAACGGAATACAGGGCAGTTTCGGTAATCGGCCCAAAATCGCCATCGACCTTGACCTGCAATAGGTTCTGAAGCTCGCGTACTTCCAGGCCTTTGCTTCCCCGTTTAAGTACCAGGTTCCTGTTTATTGTCGGCGCGGTTCCGGAACCACTGCCGTTACCGGCATCTGTTCCGGGTTCCGGATTGGAAATAATCGGCGCGTTTCCGCTTCCTGAAGCAATGGCAGCAATAACACCTGCAGCAAGCAGGCCTCCGCCGATGATCAGGACAGTCTTATTTGTTTTTTTCGGTTTCTTTTCCATCGTTAAAATAATTTTTCCGGATCAACAAGGATTCCACGATTGTCATAAACTTCAATATGAACATGGTTAAGCATTCCGCCACCATGTTTTGCAGCAATGTTTTGTGCTTTCGCGATAACCTGTCCTGCCGTTACTGCGGAACCTGCAGCAAAAAGCGGATTGATGTAAAACATGATAATTCTGAAATCTTCATTTTTCATTTCGATTCCGGAATAGTTCGGATCATTGGCATACGGTATGGCCAGCCTGGTAATTTTTCCGTTTATTGGTGCCAGGACATTTTCACCCGGTGCAAAAAGGATATCGATTCCCTTATGCTGCCTGGTTCCGCCCGATCTGGATGCGCCAAAGATTCCGCTGCCCATAGCATCGTTTCTGATCTGCTGCCCCTGTTTGATTACGTGTAGTGTTTTTCTGTTTGACATGATAAGCAAGATTAGGCCTATAGAGCCGATAATAATTCCTTTAATATTCTTTTCTAAAAATCTCATCAGGAAACCTTTTTCCTAATGACAAAAAATGCTGCGACTGCCAGGAACAGGATTGTAAGGCCTCCCAAAAGCTTCAGCAAATTGTAAAGCTCTTTTATAAAGGAATTCTGTTCGGTAATAAGTTTTTCCTGGCTAGTCAACGACTGGCTGTAAATACTTATCGTCTTTTCAAGTAGGGTGATCGTGGCCTTATATTCTTCAATATTGCATTCTGCAGTGATATTATTGCCGTCCTTCCTGACAGTTAATGTTCCCCTGTCGGTCTTATAGACTGCAGGTGAATTTTCAAGCTGCAGCAGCGGAGCCGAAACCATAAGCTTTTGCCCCGGTATCGTAATAACCGTGTCCTTTTTCCTGAAGGTTGTATTTGTCGCAATCGAATCTTTTCGGGTAATGGCAGAACTGCTTTTGTAGGATCTGCACGATACCGGTAGAAAAGATAAAGCAAGTACCAGGAACAAGGCTAGGAACCAAAAGACAAGGCATTTAAAAAAAGTACGTTTCATATCCTATTTTTTTTCGCAAAGCTTGCACCTTGACTTGTAGTCGTTCAGCTCCTTTTTCAGTTCTTCGATTTCTTTAACCAGGTCGGCAATTTTCTTTTCTGTTGCCTGTGCCATCTTATCATAAATATCTGCCCACCCGGCAAATACTTCAGATTCCACTTTTTTGGCTGAAGCAATTCTCTCGCGCCTGGCTCCGAAATAGGAAACTATTCCGGTACCGCCGAAAATGACGCTAATAAGGTTTATCAATAGTGTATAGTCCATAGTTTAGGTGTTGCATTGAATATTGATACCAGCAGCCGTCAAAGTATTATAAACAGCAAGGTTTTCTCCCGTGACTGCTGCATTTCCTGCCCCGGCTAGGTTTACTTCTGCAGGAACAATGTTATTGTCTTTTATATAGTTCAGGATTGTTCCGATTTTTTCCTCCGGAAGCTGGTTCTGGAATAGGTTAATTGTCACGCCATCCTTAAAAAGTGAAAGCGGGGCAAAATCAGTAATCTGGTTTTCCATTACGAATATTTTTGTAAGCGCCGGGCTATTGTTTAGGAAAAGGTTAGGAAGGTTATTTCTTCGCAACCTTAGTTCCTGAAGGGCTACCAGATTATTGCCGTCAAATGAAACAAGGGCGCAGCCGGAAGCATCAATATTTTTTAAGCCTGTACACTGTTCAAGGCCTGTTAATGTTTCAAGTTCCGGGTTAAACTTTATATCCAGGATTTCCAGTGAAGGGGTGCCGACATTGGCAGAGATCAGTTGGTTATATGAGCATATAAGGTTTTTCAGGTTTGCATTTCCTGAAACGTTGAGCCATCGCATCTGATTGTTATTTACAATACAGGTCGAAAGATTAGGCCATGATGAATAATACATTTCATTTATAATCGAATTATAGGACAGATCCAAAAATTCCAAATTAGCCATGAAATATAAAGATGTATCGACCAGGCCGGTTTCGTGCATATCCAGGTAGGTAACTTGCAAATTGTTTCCTCCAAGGTTCAGGTTGTTGTTTCCGAATAGCAAAACATGCGTAAAATTCACATTGCTTTGTCCTGTCGACCAGTTCCTGATAGCATTGTTCCAGTCGGCGGCACTTTCGATATCATTTACGTTTAGGTTATTGGCAGCCATCTGAAGATCATCAAACACGAATGAATCAAATACGGGCGGTTCCGGTTCTGCAGCAGCAAATACCACCGCAAGTAATGCCCTGTCATTTTCTTCAGGGAGCTGGTAGATATCTCCCGGTTCCAGTCCTGCTTCCAAAGCGGCCGTATTGTGGCCGTATATGCCTTTTATTTCAAAAGGCTGTGTTTCATTTCCTGGAAGGCTTCCTGAATCGGTAAAAGGATTAAAATCGCTTTCGACGGCCTGCAAAAAACCGCTCCCGTAAATACCGTAACCCTGTGAGCTTTCTCCACCCCTAAAAATAAAAAGATAGGCAACACCATTGATTACGTACTGTATCAGGTAGGTTTTGGTAACATCCGACAGGTCTATGCCTTCAGGACTGTAATTGATTACATCCAGAAAGCTGCTTCCTTCAGGCAGGTTGCCAAGATTGCGTATTACCGTGTTAGGCAGGTTTATATCTGCAGCCGAAGCAACCAGGAAGGAGCTTTCAAAAATAATATCCTCTCCGACCGTAACATGTCCGATAGGGGAGAAGGTTCCCGCACCCTTAGCCCATTTATAACGTTCGATGTACTGCCTTGAAACGTTCGTAACCGGGTTGTAGGTGAGTTTGCCCAAACGGAGTATTACGCCTTCGTTCGGTTCAACCGTGATATGGGAAAATATCTGGAAAAGGCGCATGAAAGTAATTTCGTCGGTATAAAAACCCAGGAATATTTCACGCCACCTGATAGATACGTTCCCTGATCCCTGGTTGTCCTGATTTTCGGTAACTCCTATGCTTAAACAGGTCATTTTGAATGATGATTATATGCTGCAACGGCAAGGATCGAAACTCCTGCTACTATCAGCAATGGGATTATCAAATTTTTTTTTTTGGAAGGGAAAGCTGCAGTATTGCTACCGCATCCCTATAGTCCTGGTCGGTGATGTATTTCGCATCGGATCCGTTTTCGACCGCTACAATGGCCTTTGCAATTGCCACAAGCGTATCGATATCCATTTGCGGGATCAAGTCCTTGCCAATTTTTCCTATAACCGAATTGATATAGCTTTCCGTGTTGTTTTCAAAAGCCGGAGCAAACTCGCCTATAAGTTTACGCACCGAATTAAGCCCGCGCCTGTAATCGGAATAGATGTCGCGCATCATGGCACGAAGGCCGTAACGGATTTCATAGAACTGTTCAAACTTGGAATCGGTATTCTTATCCAGAGGGATCTTACCAAGCCAGTCGATGTCTGTCCTTACCAGGTTGCCCGGATTGTTATTCCTTAGCCCGCGGGAGTATCTCTGATCGTTTAGAAATGATTTTGGCATGTTGGTTTTGGTTTAAATGGTCGCCGGCCTTTTTTGACTGCAGCAAACCGGCCCGATATGGCCGGAACTGCAATCTTTTCACGCAATGAAAATGGAGGCCTGTTATTTTTTTCTGTTCCGAACTGCCGCATACTGCGGCCTTCCGGTTTTTGGGTCGTTGTAATAAATCACCCCGCCAATTGCGGCAACAACACCTGCAGCAATCAGGGCAATTGCCCATCCGGGCAAACCTTTCGGCTTTTTGGTCTGGTCGTCATGCAGTTCGATTACCGCCTTATCCAGGATGATGTAGGAATAAAAATCCTTTGCGGGCAAAAAGACAGGCTTATAATAAGCCCTTTCGAATTTCAATATCGCTTCAGGACTGCTGACCATCAAAGAAAAATCACCGTTTTCATCGGTAGTGGCTACCAACGGCAGCGGATTGGCGATATTGAATTCGCTTACCTTTACTCCCTGCAGATGCTGCATTTCAGCATCCATTACTTTGCCTTTTACTGCTATCATATTACACGGTTTTAACTTCGGTGTGTGCAATCCATCCATAGCCGAATATCGTATCTACGACCCATTTTCGGTCTACCAGGTAATAATACTGTCCGGTGGATGCTCCCCTGTAAACGCCTTCTATTTCACCGATTGTTTCGCCAAATCTTTTAAAGTCCAGCTTTTCGCCGGTATTCCTGTACTGTCCGTTGCCGATCGATTCGGCCTTGAAAATTGTCGAGCCGGAAGGGTTCTTTATGGCAATGGTTCTGCCGACCTGGTAGGGTGTCTGCGGTTTGATACCTCCGCCCGGGGTAAAGCCCAGATCATATTCTGATTTCGCTCCCAGGCTTTCAAAAAACTTTCGCATTTCGTTGTCGTTAAGCTCTGCGGCCACGTCCTCCATCAGGTTCGCTTCGAACAGGATCTTGTAGGCCTTGATAACCGCTTCCAATGACGAAACCTTTAAGGCCAAACTGTAAAGCATGCTTTCGTTTGTACCGTCCGGGATTGATATCATTGAAAAAGGGAAGGTGTTAAATTCAACCCTGAACATGGCCTTTCGCATGATCATAGCCGCCTGCACATCCGGAAGGTGTGCATTCTTTTCGACAAACTGCTGTTTACGCCAGCTTATGTATTTCCTGCGCGCAAAATATAGGCCTACGCCTATAAGGCCGGCATACATAACCGGGCGGATCACACTTTCAACCTTGTTCTGGTAGTTGATCTGTATGTCCTTACCTGCTTTTGCCAGTTCTGATATTGCGCCTGAATCCATGTTATAGGAATGTTTTTAATGTTTGGAATTTTAGCGGGTTTTCTATATACCCGCGGGCTTTTTCGCTTTCCGCAAGGGAAGCAAGGTTTTCAAGTCCTTTTGTGGAAAGCTTCAGCAATTTTTGCACTGCAGCTTTTCTTTTGGCTGTATCGAGATCCGAGGATCCTGTTATCTTAATTTCCACTTTCGAAATGTTTTTTGATTAGCGATTTGAGTTCTTCCCTGAATTCCGGATTGCCCATAAAATGTGCTACAGATCCTAAAAAATTGGCGAGTTCGTCCGTAAATTCATCATCTGCGATATGGTCAACAAGATCCTGCTTTGTTTGGCTAAGTGCCGGAACCCCCAATCCTGCAGGAGCAGCTTCGGGGGGCAAATACCCTTTTGATGCCAGGTACATAGTGGGAGCCTTTTCCACTAAAGCCTGAACTGCAGACTGGAAAGCCGGATTATCAAATATGGATTTGTTTTCCGCCTTTGCAAGCATTACGGCCATATTCTTTTCTGCTTCAGCTATTGAAAGCTTTGTGTCAAGTCCGCGCTTTTCAATGTCAAGCGCATCATATTTGGCTTTAAGGTCTGCATAATTCCCTTTCATTTCCGCGAGCTGTTCTTCCTTATCCTGAAGCCTGTTTGCCTTTCCGTGCAGGTCGATTATCTGCGCTACTCCCAGACCCATGTTAGGTGATCCAAGGAATGAAGCTGCCGGGTATTCCGGAACAGGGTTCGAATGGTATGCCGGTACCGGTGCCTGCATCTGGATAGGTGCAGTCGCCTGGACTTCGACCAGGAATGCGGTGCCTTCCTTTTTTGAAGATGCGCCGTATTTGGTTCGGAATTCGATCCAAACTTTTGTGCTAGTTGCAGTCTGGCCAATATTCAGCCTGATATAGGACTGCAGATCCGCACCGGGAATGTCGTTATAATAAACCTCGTCCTTTCCGATCCTGGTATTGTTATCGGTATTGGTAAGGGTAAGGAAATTTTTTTCCGGGTTTTGTGAGAGGAACTGGATCGCTCCGGCCGTGGTTTTCGGGTTGCTCATTGCGCGTGAGTTTTATTGTTTTACTTCAAGCTGCACGAAATGCAGGTGCAGTCGGTTTGTCTTGTTGGGATCATTCTCAAAAATTACCTGTATGGTATTCTGAAGCACGATTCCCGGAACATTGACGGAAAATGTCTTGCCGGGTGCAATCTCGCGGCCGTCAACATAGACGTTGGATGTTCCGCCATTTTGGAAGGAAGGGGATATCATTCCCTGAAGGGAATAATTCTCCTGGTTCTCCCGGATGATCCTATGGACTAATATTCCTGCCTGTACGCACATACTACCTAAAGCCTGTTGATGGTTTCTGTATCATGAAAAGCACCTGAACCGTTACATCGTCACCTGGTGAGGGTACCAGAGCCGTAAGCCTTGCCTGCAGGATCCTTCCGCCGTCAATATCTACCGGACGAAGGGAATCCTTAAAATTGCTACCGCCCGACCTTTCCGAAAATTGAAGGTCTGCAGGCTGCAATAGGGTATTGTTGTTTTCAAGGATTGACAGGTTAATGATCCTCTTTTCATAGTTCCCGGACTGTACGACACCTATGTTCGTAATCTTCCCATCCGGAATATTTACGTTTACTTCGGCTACCAGGTCATTTTTCTGCATGGTAAGGGTTGCGGTAACGTATTCGAATTTTTCCATTTTTTTTTGAGGTTTAAAAAAAGCCCCGCCCGTCTAAGGAGCAGGGCTTTTTCAGAATTAGTAAATGAAATGGTTGGAGGTATCTATTAAGCGTTGGCTTTTTTGGTTGTCTGCAAACCGGACAATCTCAAATACACATAGTGCTTTTTGGCCGGATCCAATGCAACGCCTTCTGGGAATTTTATCTGCGCCCTGATCTCCCTGTTGTCAACCAGGTATCTCAATGACTTCAGCTGCTTGTATTCTTCCTCCGCGTTGGTACCGGTTCCTATATTGCTGATATCCCTGATAGGCATCCTTAACACCTCGCGCCCATCCTGGTTCAGGATAAATACAGCGTTCTGCAATTCAACCGGTGCAATGGTCTTGTATTGGACTTTTCCTGCCATTCCCGAATTGGCATCCGTGGCATAGTTAAGGGCGATCTGGTCGAAGATAAACGCACGTCCGACATTCAGGGAGTTCTTGTCAAAGGAACAGATTCCGTCAAGCCTTAGCGTATTGGCATCCAAAAGGTCGATGGTTCCGCCTCCGGTGATTTCCTTTTTAAGTTCCAGTACCTGGTCGTCAAGTGTGCAGCTGCTTTTTTGGATATCCGTCTTTAGCTGTTCTGTCAGGTAGCCTGAAATTAAAAGCAGGAACTGCATTGCAGTTGAGAAAAATTGTAAATTGTTCATGGTTTTTCTGATTTAAGATTCTTGATTTGTTTTTACTATTTGCAATTAAATGGAGCCGTTAGGTTATACTCCGGTAAACATTGGGATCTCTACGGGTTCTCCGCTTCCAACTCCCATGCTGTCCACCGGTTCGGATGATTCCCAATACATGGCCGCATTAAGTGCCGATCTTTTTGCAGTATCTGCTGAAACGGTTACTACCTGGTCATGGCCGACAAGGGCGTTAACGAACTTGTCCGTCCACTTTCCGCCGGTTCTTGCCGCAATGGTCGGTACAAGCGCATCGGAAATGGCATCTGATCCCTGTTTGACGGCCATTCCTACGAATCCCGCCTGGGCGATCTTTCCGCCGGTTGTACTTGCATTAAAACACATCGCCGCACCCAAAGCGGCGGCAGCTATTACCCATTTCTTATAGCTGTTTGTCGAATCGGGCAATGAAGCTGCGATCGCATCCGAAAGCTTTGCGCCGGCTATTCCGGTACCGCCATAGATGGCGACTTCGGTAAGTGAGGAGCTTGTCGGCATTTGAAATAAATTTGTCTTTGACATTGCTTCTGATTTTAAATTGTTACTTTTTTTGTTTTGGTTTTTGGTTTCGGTTTGCTTTTTGCCTTTCCTGAATCACCGCTGAAAAGCAGATATCCCAGGGCAGCAATGCCGGCAACAATTGCCAGTTTTTTTAGCGTGCCAGGCTTATCGGTTTCCGGATCCGAAGGGGTTTCCGGTGCGTTTTTGGTCGGCACTATTCCCGAATCGCCTTTGGTCGGCAGGTTGGTATTTACCGGAAGGTTTAGCACGGTATCGTTACCGGTAGGGGTACCCTGCGTATTTGTCCTATAGTTCTGGCTAGGATAGCTGTTCTGAAGGGATCCCTGTATCAGTCCGGCGAACTGGTCGGCAATATCCTGGTTGACAGAAATTGATACTTCGACAATCGTCAGGCCTTGATCCTCCATAAAGCGGTTTATGATAATATACAGGTCATTGAATACCTGGAGTATGATTTCGTTTCGCGACATGACACCGTCCTTTGAAAGCCCGGCGGTTTCGTTTGATGCGAAATAGGCCTTCACGACCGCCATCCTGTTGAGGCAGGAATTTACTACCAGGATCTTATCGGAAAGGTTTTGCATCTGCAGGCCTGCCGAAAGGTCTGTGGACAGCCTGTAGTAGAACGGCTTCAGGCGTTCGGCAAACGCGTTCAGTATTGCCGTTTCCGCTTCCGTCGGTTCGTATTCCATACCGTCGGATCGCCAGTTCCAGTTTTCCGGATTATTAATCATTTCATCAAGTTTCAGTTCCTTGCTGATTTCCTTGACAATCGCGCCGACAACCGGGATATTTTCAACGACCTTTTTTATGCCCTTGACAATTCCGCGTGTCACCCTTCCGAACCATCCGTTAAGCCCGTGCTGTTGCGGACGGTATATTTCTAAATTTGCCATCTGTTACCTTTTTTTGGTTTTTGCCGGCATCCTTTTGGCCGGGCGGTTGGACTGCCTGTATTGTTTTTCTAGTGTCTTTACGTCTGCAGAGGGTTGGAAAAGGAAAAATGCGAGCGCGGCACCTGCCGCTCCGATTGCCAATTTCGTTTCCATGCTCATTTTGTTATCGTCGCTGCCGGAACCGCCACCGGATCCGCCGCCGTTAACCTGATCGATGCCGGTTCCCGATCCCTGGCCGCTTCCGCTTCCGTTTCCGGATCCGGATCCGCCGAATGCTGCCGCAACGGTTGTAAGCCCCTGAACAAAAACCCCCCAGTTGAATGCCGTGCCGCTTTTTTCAATCTGTACCAGGTATTCGCTGATTGCAAATGCCGGTATGGTACGTGTATAGTTTTTTATGGTCAGCGAATATTTCGGCTCCGTTACCGTGATCCACGGTGTGAGCTTCATTCCCCACATTCCCGTATTGGTAGAGAAGCCGTCCTCCCATCCTTCATTTGATATCTGCAGGCTGCTTGTCTGCGCTCCCCTGACAAAGTATTCCATTACCCAGGCATCGAGTGCCTTTCCGCAGATATCCTTAAAAAAATTGGCAGCCTTGATAGTGGCATCGAAATTTCGTTTGGAGCAGGAGTTCCAGTCCTTGGATCCCTTTTTCCTTACGTAGGTGGTGTGTATCAGGTTGGCCGTTACCTTGAATTCTGCTACTGCAGATGAAAGGCCGTCCATATTTGACGATGATACCGCGGCGTTTATTTTTGTAACGATGGCGGCGAACTTGTTGTTCAATACGGCCATGTTCCTTTGCAGGTACTCGCTTTTGTAGGCACTTCCGCCGATGCAGGAAAGGCTTCCGATCATTGTCGTTATGTCTCCCAGTGAAATGCCCAGGGCTTCCGGATGGCCACAGCTGTTGCAGCCGCAACCCAAAGCAGAATATCCGCTTACGCCAATCGGAACGGCTGTGATTGGTGCGGGGCTTGAAAGGCCGACATGTTTAAGGTTTTTAATCATAAGATCGTATTTTTCTGTTTTTCTTACCTCCTTATTGTCATGCGTGGTTGCGTCAATGGTGAAATAGGTTCTGCCGTCATCCGAGAAGGCGACCACGTAGACGTGTGTCCATGCTTCGGGGTCGATTATCACCTCATTTCCGGATCTGACACCGGGTTGTTTTACCATCCTGAATGCGTGCGGTATTCCAAGATTCTGCAGTATTGCCGATGCTATTATCGAATAGCTTTTGCAGTCGATACCCGAAAACCTGTTTTTCCAGGCACTTGCAGGATTGTAAAGCTGCTGCAGCTGTCCGTCAATGGAGTACTGGAAACTTGAATACAGGAACCTGAAGATATTATCCGCCGTTTCCTTCCTTGTCCTTCCTTCAAGCAGGGGTGCTATCCGCTCCATCTGCCTATGGTAGGTTTCAGCCCATTTTGCCATGAATGACAAGGTGTCGAAGGTGTCGCTGTATTGCTGCGGACTTTCAAAATTGATGCGCCTGCCGTCAGCTGCCGGGATCATTCCTTCGTATGGGCTTGGATTGTCGATAGGCCTTTTCAAAAAGCTGTCGATCAATAGTTTCCTTTCAGACATATATTTATTTCATGGTTGTACTTTTTTGGATTGGAATCGTCATATAAAAACCAGCCTGGCGGCCTTGCAGCTTTGCCTTGCATTTTTAAATTTCTGCGCAATCGCTTCCGTACCGCTGCAGGCTGGGTTTATGGCTTGACCTAAGTTCGATTACAAATTTCCTCCAATCGGCCACGGAGCCGTCAGGATTTGTCAGGTTGCGGGAGGGAATGCGAACATTTGAAAGCATTTGAAAGCTTCCGTTAGCTTTTGCAAACATTTGTCAGCTTTTGCGAGGATTTTTCCAATTGCAAAATTTTGAGCGGAATTAAAAAATACATAGCTTTGGTTCAGCCATTTAAACCGTTCTTATCTATGCAACAAACCGAAACAACCCCCAATTTTGAACCGGCTACAAAACAATCGCTGCAGCAGCAGTTTAAGATTTTCGGAAGCAGGACAGTAAGGGAAGAAATGAATGAGATAATACAGACCATGCGCGGATGTTCCCTAAAAGAAGCAAAAGACCAAAAGGTATTGCGGGCTAGCGAGGTTGCCGAACTTTCCCGGCGTTTTTCATAATCACGTGAAAATTCAGCTGCAGTTCCAGGAACCGGCTTTAATTTTCACGTGAAAAAAATCTGCAGCAGCTTCGGAACCGCTTCCGGAAGCAAAATTTTTCCCGTTATTATTCCTACAAAAAAGGTTAATCTGTTTTGAAGGCAATTTTTTGTTGCGGATTTTGGATAATTTTGCCTGAAACTAAACTGGCGATGAAAGTATTTAAATTGCACCATGACGGGTTAGACCTATTTGCGGCCAATGCCGATACGCTCTTGGCACTGCCTTTTGTGGATCAGGGAATACCGGCAGGGTGGCCGTCACCTGCAGATGATTTTTTGGAAAACGAACTGGATTTCAATACGGAGTTTATCAAAAACCCGTCATCCACTTTCTATGCCAAAGTCAAGGGCGATTCGATGAAGGATGCGGGTATAAATGACGGCGATATACTTGTGGTTGACAGGTCGCTTGAACCCAAAACGGGAAAGATTGCGGTGTGCTACCTGGACGGGCAGTTTACTATCAAGACCGTTGTAATCGAAAAGGATGTTGTCTGGCTTGTGGCACAGAATGAAAAATACGAACCTATCAGGGTAACAAAGGACAACGATTTCATTATCTGGGGCATCGTTATAAACGCAATCAAAACCTTTTAACCATGTTTGCCCTGGTCGACTGCAATAATTTCTACGCTTCCTGCCAGAGGGTTTTCGACCCTTCCCTGAATGGCGTTCCCATTGCCGTACTGTCAAACAATGACGGCTGCGTAATTGCCAGGTCAAACGAATGCAAGGCCTATATTCCTATGGGTGCCGCCGCGCATGAATACAGGGAGGTTTTCCTAAAAAATAATGTCCGGGTGTTTTCGTCAAACTATGCCCTTTATGGTGATATGTCCAAACGTGTCATGGCTACCCTTGCAGAGTTCACGCCTGATATGGAAGTATATTCCGTCGATGAGGCCTTTTTGAAATTTGTGGGTTTTGACAGGTACGACCTTACCGATTACGGCCGGCAGATCCACACCAGGGTAAAACGTTGTACCGGCATTCCTGTATCGGTCGGGATTGCGCCAACAAAGGCACTCGCGAAAATTGCCAACAGGATAGCAAAAAAGTTCCCGGAGCGCACGGGAAACGCCTACGTGATCGATACGGACGAAAAAAGGATCAAGGCATTGAAATGGCTCGAAATAGGTGATGTGTGGGGCATAGGCCATGCGCGTGCTGAACTTCTAAAGAAATTAAAAATCCGTACGGCTTATGATTTTACGCAATTGCCCGACCAATGGGTACGCAAGGAAATGTCTGTTACAGGCCTGCGCCTGAAGCACGACCTGGAAGGAAAAAGCTCAATCGATTTTGAGGAAGTTAAACCGAAACAGAACATTGCCTGTACGAGAAGCTTTGAGGGTATGATAAGGGAAAAGGAAGATCTGCGGGAACGCATATCGACCTTTGCGGGAACTGTGGCCGAAAAGCTACGCACCGCCAACCTTCATACGAACCAGATCGATGTCTTTTTGGAATCGAACCGCTTTAGGCAGGATTTACAGCAATACAGGAAGTACATAAGGATAAATGCCGATTTCCCGACCAATTCCACATTTGAGATAAACAGGATTGCCCTGGATGCACTTGATATGATATTTAAACCGGGTATCGATTATAAAAAGGCTGGTGTCATTGTAGGCAGGACAACGCCTGCGGAAAACTTCCAGATAAAGCTGTTTGGCGGCGAGAATCCGAAACACATAGACCTTTTTAATACGGTCGACAGGCTTAACAGGAAAATGGGAGAAACAAAAATCCGTTTGGGATGCCAGGACCTAAAAAGGAAATGGAAGATGCGCCGCGAGAGTCTCTCGCCTTTCTATACGACAAAATGGAGCGACCTTATAATTATTAACTGTGAAAACTGTTAGATGCTTGTTATTACTGCGAGATATAACGCTAGCCTATATAAAAGATAAATAGCAAAGGCCTCCATTAGAAGGCCTTTGCTATTGGCTTGGTTTATTATTCTTTCGGCATTTCGCTAAGCTTCACTATAGTTAACAGCCTAGGTAATGATATTTCCTCAACCATCCCACTGTTCCTTTGAAAGATTACGTGTGCTGGCAGATAAGGATAATTTGCGGTTAATCCCAGTTTTAAGATTTTCCCCTGGTGTATTTCATGAACTTCACTTTTGTTTTCATCCTCAAAATTTCTTTCACCTACTTCAATTTGGACTTCAAAGTTCAAAAATTCGTGAAATTCTGCAGTATTTAATAGCATTGGATTTACTTTCATATAAGCATTGTTTATTTTGGAGCTACGTAAGAAAGCACTTGTTTCTTAGCAATGAATTCTTTTGAGTAGGGAACAAACACTGTATTTTCACATATCAATTGTTTTGGGGCCATTAATTTTTCGATATACGTTGTTGTCCTGTAAATCCATCCTCCTGGAACTCTCATCGCATGACATTCTTTTATCATTATACCACCCATTGGCTCAAGTTCTTCTCTGGTGTTGAAGACTAATTGTTCTTCGTGTAATTGTAAGTCGTGAATATGTTTCATGTCTCAAAGTCTTATCTGTTTGATTATCTAATGTTTAGTGCAAAGCTACCATGGGTTGTTAAGACTTGAAAATTGGCATAGAAGCTGTGTCATCCGTATCAATCTTTTTTAATGTGGCTTCAAAAAAATCCCTTACATAGACAATATCTTGTTTGTCAAAAAACTGGCACTTTATTAATCCATTGCTATTACTGACTACTGTCATTTTTGGTCCTCCACTATTAAGCTGGACGACATCACCTGTTATTAATTGTAAATCTTTATTCATAATATAAAGTATTGATTATTAGACTTTATTCTGTCCAATTATAATGCCGAATATATTACTAAATCATTTGATGTCAATTTGTCATAATTTCCCGTGAAATTCTTTTCCAGGCCTGGCAGCTGCAGCTGTATTTTCACGTGAAAAAGTTTTGCTGCAGCTCCGGTTCCGAAAGCACCGGTAATAATTTTCACGAGATTTAAAATTTGCAAATAAATCCGTATGGCAATACCCGGAATTCCATTAGGATTAACTAGTTAATTTATTAGGATAAAATAATATTCCTAATCCTTTTTTTTCAGCATTTACTAAGGCGCTTACGGCTTTTTCACCAATAGCAAACAGGGTTGTGCCATTAGCAGGATTGTTTCCTGTCTTACCATCCGGTTTTATGAATTTTATCCTATGGTTGGTTTGAAGGATAGCCTCACAATTGGCGGCAAAATATTGCCACCAGACTGTCGAAGTACTGTCTGGCATTAATGCGATTCCGTTACCATGATTACAGAATTTCACTACCCAGTTCATTTTATCGATTGTTGAACACCAGGGCGGGTTCATCCAAACGAACCCGAACCATTGCTTTTGCAAACTATTAGATGTTATCATGTTATTACATGGCACATTAGTTCGCTGCAGTGGGCTTGCAACATCTAAATCGAATTCAACACCTAATGCTTCAAAAATATATTTAGGTGTGTACCATTCATCTGATTGCCCTTGTTTTTCATGTATTGCCACCTTTTTCTATTTTCGTTTGATTTATATTAAACAATTGATTTTAACTGTCGGTCTATTTCAGCGCGGTATTTCCGGATTACATTAAGCCTATAGGCAGGTGTATTGTCAAATTCAGCCCTGCAGATTTTAAAAAGTACTGCTGATTCAGCCGGTTTAAATTGGATTTTAAAGCCTTTTTTAGGTTCTGGCTTTTCTAATCTTGTCCGCATAGCATACCAAAGCTTCAGGGAAATATCCAGGGCAATTATAGAATCTAGCAGATCAAATTTTTCCGACCTGGTAAAGTTTGTCTGTACCGCCGCCTGATATAATTGCGTTTGCAATTGCAGTTCGGATAATTCGGCATGGGTGACGTTAGAAATCTTAATAGTTTTCATTTGCATTCAGCTATTAGGTTATCGTTTTTGTATGGATATTCATAAAACTGGATAGCCCTGCAGGATGAAAAAGATTTGTCCTTTTGGAACCTGCGGAACATTCCGTCAACGATCTTTTCGGATTTAAGTTCATTTTGCGTGATCGGGGAGTACCATATAATATTTGCCTGACCTGCAGGGGTTAATCCCACCATCTTAATTTTGCTTTTGTCCTTTTCGAAGAATGGCATTTCTTTTCCTTTTTTGATTCCTTACTATTTGGTTTTTCTCATAAAGTGCGCGTGCCTGTGTCCTGGCATAGACAACAATACGGCCATTGCTGAAAGTGAATTTTCGCAATCCCTGTTCTTCAAGTTTTCGGGCTTTTTCCCTGTGCTTTTTTCCGTTTATCACATTCAGCCTTGACTGGATCCAAAGCTGTTTTAACTGCTTCCAGGTAAATGCCCGGAATAATAGAAGCAGGAAAAGGGTTGCGAAAAAAAGGGCGATAATAAAAAGTGCATTCAGATACATATAATTCGGGTTTAAATGGTTAATTGTTTTTTTAGCATTCGCCTGTAGGTGCATCAAAAATCGAATAGCTGACTTTAGATGCCGCAAGCTTCAACAGGGTTTCGGAAAGCTTTCCGGAAAATTCCGGAGGCAGGTTATTGGTTACATAATCGAACAGATCTTCAAACGTCATCCTGTTTTTGATGAACCTGTTTAGCTGCGTTTCAAATTTCTTTGAATGGTTTATCTGCTTTTTTCTCAATTCGGCATTTTTAGCCTTTTTCTTTTCGTTTAGAGGTTTGGTTTCAAGGTATTTAAGATGGTTCTGCCACGCCTTTTTGGTGTACTCGAAACCGACTTCCTGCTTTTGCTGTCGCGTGAAATCAAAATAATCGGACGGATATAGGGTTTTCATTCCCGAACGCAGGAACCACTTATGCGCGTGATGGATCCGCCAACGGAATTCGGATAGCTTATCGACCATAAGCGATTTATTGTAGGTTCCGATTTCATTCCCGTTATTAAACATAAACTGCTTTTCCATCCAGGAATTGATTGCCTTTTTCCAACTGCCGGGAAACGGGGTAGAGTTTCGCCAAAGCTTTGCGGCATTCTTGAAAAATTCCTGGACAACTACCTCTTTGAATTCTTCTCGTGTGAGGGTTCCGTTATAGGCTTCCTTGTGGAAATGCCTGATATCGATCGGGGTGTAGGAGTTATAGGCACCGGCTGCCAGTCGCATTGCCAGTTCCTGATCCGGGAGCAAGTTTGCGGAAAATTTCTCGGAAAGTGTCAAAACTTTAACATTTTCCGCGCCCCCCGGTGCATCAGATTTCGCACCTTGCCTTGGAATGTTCCTGTAAAAAACAAATGAAAGACCAGGCGAAGCCGTTCCTTTCTCCGGAGAATCGGCTCCGCCGTTCTCTTTTTTCTTAATATTTCTTTTATTGGTCTTGTAGACTATTTGTTTATCTACAAATTCTTTATGCATTTCGGGGGTAACGCGCTGATTTTCAGTGGAAGCATATTTTTGGGTTTTCGCATCAAAAATGGATATGATTTGCGGATTAATATCCATCCATACGCCTTTTTCATGACCTCGAAAAATATAGCCGATCAACACGCCGGCTTCTTCTAGGCGTTCCCGGTGGTTCCGGATTGTCTGGATGCAAACATCTATACTGGCGACCTCGTTCCGGCGAAGCTCGGTAATATGCCAGGCGTTTATTTCAAGCTTTTTCAAGGGCTTTGCTTCCGTTGTTCCAAGTTTTATATATTCGGAGGTCTGTTTGGCCAGCTGCGAGGTATAAATGTGCAATATCTGCTTAAAAACAAGTTCGGAGGCATACTTCACGGTTGTAAGCGGCCGCTTCTTTATTAGCATTCCGAAATCATTATTGAAATGTTCTGCCAGCTCGTTAAATTGGGCAGGCTTTTTTCCATTATTGTTTAAAAGAAAAAGTTCGGGGTATTTTTTCTGCACAGCATCCAGTTCCGTATTCTTGATGTAGTCGTCAACCTGTGCATTGTATTTTTCGATCTCTGCGTTCTTAGCCTTTATCATTTCATTATAGCGGCTTATATACACGCGGTAATTGTCCATTGTAGCCGTAAAGGCTTCATTTGTAATAAAAGGCCATACCGCGGTAATTTGCGCGGAATTCTCGCGGATTTCAGGAAATATTTCCCGCGGGATTCTCGCGGGATTCTCGCGGCGAACCTTTAACGGTTTCCGTAATTTTTCAGCTTCCTTTTTCAGGCCTGCAATTGTGGGGGGCTTGACTGGTTCGTGTATTTTTCCAAAAAGGTCGGATGCGAGAGTTCCGCCCCTAATGGGTTCGTTAATACGTTTGTTATTCATGGTTTTGGTTTAAATGGTCAATAGGGTTTACGCGTTAATATTGCTTTTTGATAAAGCAAGTTCCCGCGCCTTAATTATATCTGTGGTACTCCACTCATTTTTGATTTCTGATAGTAGTTCCTGCTCCTTTTCATTAGATTTTTTCTGAAGATTGTCAATTTCCTTTTTCAGCCTAGTAATCTGCATTTCAATTCCGATTATATATTCGCCTTTCGCAATTATAGGTCTACCGGCATCCGGAAGGAATGCAGACCAATGTTTTTTATAATAGTTCATCCTCAAACTGTTTTTCTTGTGCTTCCATTTTCTGTTTTATTTGGTCGATATAGCCTTGTATTCCTGATATAGTATCCTTATTGCTTGGATGCCACCACTTCTGGGCTAATGATTTATCCAGATTATGATTATAAGCTACCCTTATTGCATGTTTATATGCTATAATGAGTTTACCGGTTAAAAGGTGTCTGTCCTTCTTTACCTTGTCAGCCTTTTCTATGGCTACGATCATGTACCAGTCATTTTCACGTTTTTTATAAACCCTTTCGTCCATAAGAAAAGTGATTGTTTCTTCTTTTGATCTCCTATTGTCTGACTTACGAATGCAGAAGTCATATTTTATTTCATATCCTAATTCCATTGTTTTGCTTTTTTACGTGAAAATTTTTTCTTCCGGAAGCGGTTCCGGAAAGCTGCAGAAAAAAAATAACGGGATAATTCATTCCTGGATTAATGTCCGGATGAACTATTCCCGTCATTCTTTTCCTTAAATAAAGCCATGAATTCAAAAGCCTTGCTTCTGAATGAAGTCAGTTTCCTGTTTTTTTCTTCTTCCTTTAAAAGCTTTTTTTTCAGGCTTTCGTTTTCATATATCAATGATTTATAATTGGTAACAATAAACCGTACAGCTTTGGAAGCTGTAGCAATATTATTATTGCTCATAATGTCCTTTAGATCGCTCTCAAAATCGGGATCTATATCTCGTATATCAATATTCATTTATGAAGTCAATTTTTGTTTGCATCGTCGCGTTCCTGTTTTCAAAAACAGCCGCGGCATGCTGCAGCTGTTCTTCCGTACAGATTTTGTAAAATATTGTCTTAGCACCGGTAAACTTTTTATACCTTCTGGCCGACTTGCTGTCGAGTTCGGTTTTGTACAGTTCCTTTTTGGCCTGGATGGCAAACAGAAGTTCGTTCATTCCGTCATATTTCGGATCAACGCTTTTTATCTGCTTGAAAAGTCCGGTTAGTTGTTCAAGTGGGATTTCATCGTTTCCGTTCAATTCCTTCACGTTTAGAATTTTCATAAAAGCCTGCCTGCACCAATCGCGTTTTAACGCCATGATGAAGGCAAGCTCCGTATAATTCAGTGAGATTTCCATGTCTAGTTAAGCCAGAACCTTTTTCTTACGAGTATCAGGCGCATGGTATTGTCCTTAGGGTCAACCAGGAAGTAACTGGCTTTGAAATCGCAATCGGAAAAGCAGTTTAATGCTGCCGTACAACCGATATGCGTGTCGTTCCGGAATTTGATAGAGATTGAAATTTCCGTCCTGGTCTGGTCGGTAAATTCTGCCGATGCGGTATCGATAAGATGAAGCTGTGAAAGCTGTGCGATCGGTTTCTGCAGCTGTGTAGGCAACTGCTCAATAGACGGCATCCTGCCGCTATTGGGAATTGTAAGTGTGTTTTGCATAATTCTGTGGTTTAAATGGTCTTTGTGCATATACCTCATGCACGGAGGTTATATCATAGGCATTATAGTATCATAGTTAAATCCATGCTAACGGCTTCCAAAAAAGATTTGACGGTAAGAACGTATTGTTTTGCTAGCATGGATTGATTAATCTTTTAACCTATCCGAAGCGGGGGAGTGACCTCCGCCCGCGACATCAAGGGAATTATGCAAGTTTACTTGCCTCGGAATGCTTTTGCCCGGTGCTTTTGTAAAAGCATATCGGCCATGATAACCGTATCGGGTAAATCCAATATTTTTTTCTTTGTTTTTTTCGGCTTAGCATTAACCCGGTAGCGTTTCCCGAATTCAACCGCAAAAGCTTCTATTTCCTCCGAGGACAGGGAGGAAACGAGTGCTAATGCGATATGAACTTGGGCTGTCTGCATTTTTGGTTTAAATGGTCTGCTGTCGATTTATTTTTTATTATTTTTGCACTTTACTTCGGCCGTTACTTCGGCCGGGTTTAAATGGTCGCTGGCCGGGGTGGTTCCTGGTCAGCTTTTTTTTTGCTTTTTTCTAAACCGGATGTTATCGGATATCATATCAAAGACGGTAAAAACAACCGCAAGGCCTGCAGCAACAAACACCATCCACATTATAACATCTATCGGTTCTTTAAATTCAAACATATCTTAACATTATTTTGGCATTGTATTTGAAACCTGCAGCGGGGAATTGGAATAGGCGGGATTAAAAAGGATATTGTTAACCGTACTTATTCCCAAACCGAATTCCTGACTTAAATCGTCAATTGCATTTCTGCAGGTCTTGATTTTTTTAAGTTCATTATATCGATCCAGAACTTTTTGGTTCCGGATGATTTTTTTGTCTTTTTGGCTCATTCGTACATTGCTCATTTCGTAAAATGTATATATTTATGAATACAAACATACGATAGAAAATCTAAAAAACAATTAAAAATCGTATTTAAAACGAATAAAAATCGAATGAAAATATTTATAGGCTTAAATATCAAATACTTATGTGAGAAAAATTTTTTGTCGCAAGATGAGTTTGGTGAACGTTTTGGCCTTAAAAAAAGTGTTGTTGGAACTTATATAAGAGAAGTTTCACAACCAAAAATTGAAACAATTCAAAAAATTTGTAAAGAATTTAATATTACTATTGATGACTTTATAAATCAACCGCTAGAACAAGTATCAAATAGTAAAAATGATGTAAACATTTCTACTTCTCAAAATGCTGATATGATAAAACTTCTTCAGGAAGCATTGAATGACAAACAGAAAATAATACTTTCATTAGAAAAAGAAATACGGGAACTAAAAGGAATTGATGATAAAAGCCAGGCGGTCTAGCAATTTCCTGACGGTAGTGTATAACAGGAAGCAATCCGAATAAAAATAGAATTTAGTATGAGAAAATTTTTACTCCTGCTTTTGTTTGTGCCAATGATTTGTTTTGGCCAGGACAAAATCTCTACAACTGACGATGAATATAATTACCTGACTAAAGGCATCCGGGAACAGAGGAATAACGGACTTGATATGAAAAAGGACGGTTATACTTTGGAATTGTTTTTTGAAACAAAGCCGAATTATAAAGGAAATAAATCGGACGTAAGCTATAAGTTCAGGACTTTTAAAAATACAAAAGGCGAAGTGAAAGCAATTAGTGTTGAAATGGTTTTCAAACCAACATCATCCAGTTATTATTGCATTCCAATTAATAATCCGGAGCTTTTTAAATTATACCTAAAAGCTTTTGATAATCTGGAAGGAAATATGAATACTCACGCAGCAGTATCTGAAGCTTTGGCATTTCTGGCATCCAAAAAGTAATCCATTTGGGAAGCCACTTTTTATAATTTTTAACATTTAACGTTTTTAACAAACTACTGAAATACAGCTAATTAGAGTGCTGGTTTTTAGGTTCAAAATAACCTTACAAAACTTAAAATCCAGTGAACAGCAATGTTCGTGCGGGTTCAAGTCCCGCTCTGAGTACTCTTAAAAGCCCCTAAACACGGGGCTTTTTCTATTTTCAGGCCGTTTCTAATACCGCCATGAAAAGCCTAGAAATTACCATTGGGAAGCCTGCAGGGAAGCCAGTAAAGATCACAATCAGAGGTATGCACAACGACTATTCTGAAGTAGTGTTGCAGTTTTCGGATCCGCTTCCGGAAGAAAAAATTTTCCCATTAAAAATAAAAAAGCACCTTTTAAGGTGCTTTTTTATCTCAAAATATAGTTATAAGGTTTGCAAAACCGTTTCAGTCTCCTCTTCTGAATTACATCTTTCATGAGTATTATGTAATATTGGTCTATTTTAAATTAACGGATGTAAGTTTAAAGCCATCGTATATATCTGAAAAAGCAACGCTTCTTCATTTGCTGAAAATCTTATGTTTTTGCATTTTATTTTTATATCGAATATGAATAAATATTCAAGCAAACAATTCCTAGAGAAAAACAGTAGACATGAAGAAAACAATTACCCTATTTTTATTTTTTTTATCATTACATAATTACGCACAATGCTGGCAATCCATAAGTTCAGGCGTGAATCATACCCTTGCCATAAAACCAGATGGAACGCTTTGGGCCTGGGGTGAATGTGGAGTCGGCGAACTGGGAGACGGTTCAAATATCGACAAGAACGTGCCCGTGCAGATCGGCACAGCAAACAACTGGAAAGAAATCAGTGCGGGTACAAGATTTTCCATGGCCATAAAGACCGATGGGACACTCTGGGGCTGGGGAAACAACGTCTTAGGCCAGTTGGGAGATGGTACCAATACTCGCAGATATTACCCGGTTCGAATAGGAACCGCAACCGACTGGAAAAGTATCAGTGCCTCAGCAGGACAAACAGGGGGGCACGTCCTGGCGCTGAAAACCAACGGCACACTATGGGCATGGGGCTCCAACTCATCCGGACAGCTGGGCAATGGCTCGACTGAGTACAGAAACCTACCTGTCCAGGTAGGTACCGATACCAATTGGAAGGCTATCTGCGCCGGAGGCAGCTACTCTATAGCTATTAAGGATACCGGAACGCTTTGGGCATGGGGGAATAATGGTTCGCTCCAATTAGGTGACGGAACCACCGTTAACAGATTAGTACCTACACAGATTGGCACGGCCACTAATTGGTTAAGCATAGACACGACTGCAGGCCATACCCTGGGTATCAAAACAGACGGGACGCTCTGGGTATGGGGGTTTGGAAGTGAAGGACAATTGGGCTTGGGAGATGCACTATATGTCAATGGTCCTACTCAGGTAGGATCAGATAATGATTGGGCAAAGGCCGTGGCAGGGGAAGATCATTCGCTTGCCCTGAAAACCAATGGCACCCTTTGGAGCTGGGGCAAAAATGAAAGCGGTGAACTGGGTCTCGGAACAAGCAGCACTACTGATATAAAGGTTCCTACCCAGGTAAATACCAATGCAGATAAGACCTTGATTTCATCAGGAAAAGAGTTCTCACTGATAATGAATACTGATGGTTTTCTGTATGCAACCGGTTTCAACGCAAATGGAGAATTGGGAGATGGGACCAACACCAACAAAAATACGCTGACACCTGTAGTTTGTACTTCACTGGGCGTAAATGAATTTGGAGCATCGCAAGTCAAAGCCTATCCTAATCCGGTTCGTGACCTGCTGAATCTTTCTTATGGGCAGGAAATTACAGCCGTTTCCATATACAGTCTGCTGGGCCAGGAAATATTCAGCAAGTCCATTCAGGCCAATGAAGCAGCCCTCGATTTATCTGTTTTGTCGCCAGGAACCTATTTGGTAAAGGTAGCCTCTGCCGATAATACACAGACACTGAAAATTGTAAAACAGTAATCTCCTTTTTGCAGGAATAAAAATTTTCACGTGAAAATAAAAAAAGCACCTTATTGGTGCTTTTCTGTTTTATAGGATTGTGATGTAGTTTGGAAACCCTGCTATGTCCGCAAGTCCTGAAACGACTTCGGTTAATCCGATCCTTAGCCACTAGTCTATTTTCATATCTGTAATATATTCAACAGTCAGGATTTTACCATTGTTTAATTTCAATGTGCTTCCAGGCTTTATCTTTGTTAGCAAATCTTCATTGCCTGTTTTTTCTACAAGGAACTGCTGCGTATTTCTCCAGCCTAATTCCTGTTTGTATGGCTGAATTCCGACACCCTGTTTCCAAAAAACCGTTTTTAGGTTGTGTGAGATAAAAACATGGTAATTCTTATAAAACAGCCTGGCAAGGAGTCTTTGAAGGTTAATGTGAAGAATTGTTTTAAAATACGCGATGTTTTTTTAGTGTTGGCATTCAAGATGTTTGTAATTTTAGTCTTTCAATTATTAGTGCCTTCTTGTGAAGACTCAAATTTATTCTTATATTTGGACTACTATCATTAAAAATGAATAATCAATTAATGAAAAAGCCTCTCTATTGAGAGGCTTTTTTGTCTTTAACTATTTTGGATTTTATATGGGCGCATTCGTTATCAGTAAAAAAGATGAAGATCACTACAAATTTGTTTATACTTCGCGAAAAGGTAAGATTGTCTTTACCAGTATGACGTATGAATTGAAAATGGATTGCGAGAGCGACATTGAAATTATCAAGGCAAAAGCAGAAACAGCGCTCTGTTTGAAATTTAAGGCCTCCAGTGGCAAGTATTTCTATAAATTGATTATAGATAGTAAAATTTATGCGGTTAGCCGGAAATTCAATACAGAATTACGTTTGGCAAAAGGAATAGCCGAAGTGGCTTTGTATGTGCCTAAAGCCGAGGTGTTGGATTTTACCGGAGCCGATATTTTTGCAGATTTGCCTTAATTTAAATGATTGACGGAAACCAGTAAGTTTGTGTTTTTTTGTTTGCGGCTCTGCGCCTTTGCGTGAAATAATTGCTCGCAAAGACGCAGAGCCGCAAAGTTTCTGGATAATATAGATGTAGAATAATGCCTGTCTGTTATAAACTTCCTCATAGCTATTTAACTATATGGCATAAAAAAACCCTGCTTTTAGCAGGGTTATTTTTTTTACTGTGTGCTAATTATTGTTTAGCAGGAGCAGCAGTTTCAGCTTTAGCAGCTTCAACTTTAGCTTCTTCAGCAACTTTAGTGCTATCAACAGTAGCTTCAGCGTTTACTTCAGCGTTTTCAACAGCTTGAGTAGCCTCAACTTCTGTAGCTTCAACAGCAGCCTCTTCAGCTGGTTTTTCAGTTTCTTTGCAAGAAACAAATGCCATAGTAGCAACTAATGCTAAGCTTAATACAACTTTTTTCATCTTACTAAATTATAAAGGTTAATTATTAATTCGGAGCAAAGATATAAATTTTTTAATATCTTAAAATATTTATTGTGATTTTTTTTAAAGATTTTTTTTTGAAATAAATTCCTTGAATTACAAGGCTTTAAATGGGCTCTTTGTCATTCAATGCTTGTTAAAAACTGTAACAGGAGTTCCATTCTATTAAATTTTCAAACTTGTAGCCCTATTTTTCGTAAATCTTTAAAAAAACAGGGCGTAAATTATCAATTATTTCTTTCCGCCAACAACCTTCATTTCATTGATTAGGTGTTTTGCTCCCGCAAATTTGTCAATGATGAATAGAACGTATCTCATATCGACCATAATATTTCTACAAATAGCAGGATCGTAATATATATCACTCATTGTTCCTTCCCATACACGGTCAAAGTTTAATCCGATAAGATTTCCTTTAGCATCTATAGCAGGGCTTCCTGAATTTCCTCCTGTAGTGTGGTTGGTTCCAATAAAACAAACCGGCATCTTCCCGTTTTTGCCATACTGTCCGTAATCTTTTTTGTTATAAAGGTCGATTAATTTGGCAGGTACGTCAAATTCATAATCGCCGGGAATGTATTTTTCCATTACACCATCCAGATAGGTAGTGTGGTTATAGGTAACCGCATCGCTTGGAGAATAGCCTTTTACTTTTCCATAGGTTACTCTTAAGGTGCTGTTGGCATCCGGAAAAATTCTTGCTTCTTTAGGGCTTAACTCTAAAATGCCTTTCATATAGGTTCTTTGTAATGCCGCAATCCTAAGATTGATTTCGTCATATTTTGGAGCCACCTCTTTTAGGTAAACATCTGCCATCGATTTTACAAACTGATAACCTTTGTCTGCATTAATCTTAGCTAGGACACTTTTTGTATCGCCGCTCAATAATTCTTTCAGGCCTTTGTATGTTGTCAGTTTTGACTGGTCGTAAATTTTGTCGGTCAGTTTTTTATAATCTGAATTTTTCATGCTGGCCGGCAAAAACTGCTTTGGTACTTTGGTAGCATATAATTCGATTAACTGTTCAAAAACTTTTTCGTCTACAGTAGCGTTGAAATCTTTATAAGTTTCTTCCAAAGCTTTGATGGTTGCTTCTTTTCTGTCTTTAAAGGATTGTTCACCTCTGTTATTGTATATCTGTTCCAATTGGTAAAGACGGTAGCCTATAGTTAACATTTCCGTATTTCTTAAAACGACCTCAGTAAAATAGTCTCTGCTTAAAGCATACGGAGCAATTTCTTTATAATTCTTTTCAAAGTCTGTAAACAGATTTCCATATTCAGCCTGTTTTCCGGCTTTGTTTACTTTTTCAAGAAAGTCTTTTTCAAATTTCTTTTTTGCTTCAATGGCATTTGATTTTTTCAAGCCCTGGGTTTCGCCAATCCATTTTTTCCAATAGTTGGCAATGCTGGCATATTTGGAAGCATATTGGATTTTGATTGCCTTATCTTTTCTCATAAAGCCGTCGGCCACTTTTAAGGCTTTGTCTCTGATTTCAATTTTAGCAGGATTTAATTCGTTTACAATCTGTTCTACAGCAACAGATGGAAGATATTCTGTGGTTCTGCCCGGATATCCGAATACAAGTGTAAAATCATTTTCTTCTACACCTTTTATAGAAACCGGAAGATAGTGTTTCGGGGTATAAGGCACATTGTCTTTTGAATAAGCCGCCGGACGATTGTTTTTGTCTGCATAAATTCTGAACAAAGAGAAATCTCCTGTGTGTCTTGGCCATACCCAGTTGTCTGTATCGGAACCGAATTTTCCGATAGATGATGGCGGAGCACCAACCAAACGCACATCTTTATAGCTTTCAACTACAAAAAGGATGTATTGGTTTCCTTCATAAAAAGTACGGATACGGTTTTCCTGCCAGGCTTCCTTTGGAGAAGACTTTGTCAGGGAAGCGATGTTTTCCTGAATTTTTTTCTGTTTATCAGCTTCTGAAGGAATAGCTGCAACTCCATCTAAAATTTTGGCAGTTACGTCCTCAATTTTTACGATAAAGGTCACCTCAAGGTCCGGATTTGGAAGTTCTTCTTCCAGACTCATGGCCCAAAAGCCATCTGTCAAATAATCATGGTCTACAGTGGAGTGGGATTGGATTTCGCCAAAACCACAGTGATGGTTGGTAAGAAGTAATCCTTTTGGAGAGATAACTTCGGAAGTACAGCCCCCGTTAAATTGAGGTACTGCATCTTTAAGGCTCGATTTGTTTACGTCATAAATGTCTGAAGCCGACATTTTCATTCCCAGATTTTTCATTTCTGTTTCATTCATCCCTTTTAAAAGTGATGGAATCCACATTCCGCCTTGCTGCGAATAGGCAGGAAGAACCAGTAAAAGGACAATAAGTCTTAAAAATTTCATAGGTAAAAATTGAAGTTTAGAGGTCGCAATTTACAATTTTTTGCTCCAAAACCGAACTATTTAACGGTTTCTGAAATTTTTAAGTGTTCTTAGGAAGCTATTTTAGCGTCAGTTTCATGAGGCTTCGGTTGTGAACCACAAAATCTTTAGAGAGGTATAATTTCTGGGCAATCTCGTTGTGATTCTCTATTTCGAGATAGATGATTTTAAGTGACAGTGAAAGGGCTTCCTGATGGATGAAGTCCAATGCCTTTTTGCCTATCCCTTTGCCACGTGCTTTATCCGAAATGTATAATTCATCCAAAAAAGCGATAGTTCCTTTGTATTCAAAGCTAAAAACAAATGTCAGTATTATATAGCCTACTATTTCTTCATCGGAATAAATAAGCCAGGCTTTTCCCAGGTGCGGATTTTCTATGAATTCCAAAAATAAGGCTTTGGAAATAGCTATATCAATAGGGTAATTGTCGATGCTGTAAAATTCCTGCATCATGGGTACGATGATATCAATGTCTGAAGTTTGTATAGGTCTGAAAGTTGTCATGTTTTTTTGGATTGTAGTTTTATAAATTCTTCAGGATTATTTCTGTGGCGTTTTTATTCATCTGGACAAAAGTGCTGGCAATATGCCCTTTTTCAGAGCGTTCGTCTTCGTTTTGGATTAAGAAAGAAAGGGTTTCTTCTAATTCTTTTTTGTTTTTTACCGAAATGCAGCCGCCCATTCCTACCAAGGCAACGGCTTCAGAAAATTTCTGATAATTTGGGCCTATCACGATAGGTATACCAAAAGTGGCAGGCTCTAAAATATTATGCAAACCGGAAGTTCCAAAACCGCCACCTACATAAGCGATATCTGCATAACTGTAAATTTTTGTCAGGATGCCAATCGTGTCAATAATAAAAACATCATATTCTGCCAGGGTTTTATTCTTTAGTTCAGAAAACAGTATGGTCTTTTTTGAAATGCTGTTTTTCAGTTCGCTAATCTGTTCGGGTTTTACATTATGAGGAGCGATGATAAATTTGACGCCAAAAGGATTGGTGTTTATAAAATTAACCAATTGGGTTTCGTCTTTTGGCCAGGTACTTCCACAAACGACAGTCAGTTTGCCGTCTTTGAATTTTTCTACAAAATCTAAAGAGTTGTCTCTGTTCAGGATTTTTAATACCCGGTCAAAACGAGTGTCGCCGCTTATTTTTACATTTTGGAAACCAATTTGTTGTAATAATAATTTGGAACTTTCATTCTGTACAAAAAACATTTTGAAAGCGGTCAGGGCTTTTCTGTAAAAACCGCCATACCATTTAAAGAAAATCTGATCTTTTCTGAAAATACCGGAGAAGAGATAGGTTGGAATGTTCTGTTCCTTTAATTCCTTTAAATAATTCGGCCAGTATTCATATTTTATAAAAAATGCCATTTCAGGGTGTACCAGCCTTAGAAATTCAGCAGCATTTTTTTTCGTGTCCAACGGAAGGTATACGATTACATCTGCTGCAGTTGAGTTTTTCCTGACTTCATATCCCGAAGGTGAAAAAAAAGTCAGTACGATTTTATGTTCCGGATACAGGCCGCGGATTTTTTCCATAACAGGAAGTCCCTGCTCAAATTCACCAAGCGAAGCCGAATGAAACCAGACGGTTTTGTCTGTTGGCTGGATTTTGTTGCCTAAAGTTCTGAAAACATTTTTTCTGCCGTTTACAAAAAGCTTCATTTTCGGATTGAAAAATGCGATTGCCTTTAGGGCATATCCCGCAATGATTACCAACAGATTATAAAGAAAAAACATACGCCTGATTTTGAATTGCTAAAATACGCTAGTTTCGAGAAATTTCATTGGTCGTCCGTCATTTTATTAGTAGTTTTGCTTGTTTTAAATTTAATTTAGATGAAAAAAATCCAAATGGTTGACCTTAAAGGTCAATACGAAAATATAAAGGAAACAGTAAACAATTCTATTCAGGAAGTTCTCGATACCAACACTTACATTAACGGACCTGAAGTTCACAAATTTCAAAAAAATCTTGAAGAATATCTGGGAGCAAAACACGTGATTCCATGTGCTAATGGAACTGATGCTTTGCAGATTGCCATGATGGCACTGGATTTAAAACCAGGCGATGAGGTTATCACGGCAGATTTTACTTTTGCGGCAACAGTAGAAGTAATTGCCCTTTTGCAACTGACTCCGGTTTTGGTTGATGTTGAAATAGATACTTTTAATATCTCTGTCGAGGCGATAAAAAAAGCAATTACGCCAAAAACCAAAGCTATTGTTCCGGTTCACCTTTTTGGACAGGCAGCCAATATGGAGGCCATCATGCAGTTGGCAAAAGAGCATAATTTGTATGTGATTGAAGATAATGCTCAGGCAATTGGAGCAAACTACAAATATTTTGATGGCAAAAAAGAAAAAGTAGGAGTGATAGGTCATGTGGCTTCAACTTCCTTTTTCCCTTCCAAAAATTTAGGATGTTATGGTGATGGTGGGGCTATTTTTACCAATGATGACGATTTGGCTCACAAGCTGCGAGGCATAGTAAACCACGGTATGTATGTGCGCTACCACCACGATGTTGTTGGGGTAAATTCCCGTTTGGATAGCATACAGGCAGCGGTTTTAAATGCAAAACTTCCGCTTTTGGATGAATATAATGCGGCAAGACAGCTTGCTGCCCAGAAATACAGCCAGGCTTTGGCAAATCATGACAAAATAGTTACACCTTATATTGCAGGTGAAAGAGATTCGCATGTTTTCCACCAATATACTTTAAGAATATTGGATGCAGACCGAAATGCTTTAATGCAGCATTTATTGGATAAGGGCATTCCATGTGCCATTTACTACCCAATTCCGTTGCACAGCCAGAAAGCCTATCTTGATCCACGCTATAAGGAAGGAGATTTCCCGATTACAAACCAATTGGTGCAGGAAGTAATTTCATTGCCAATGCATACAGAACTGGACGACGAGCAGATTAAGTTTATCACTGATTCTATTTTGGAATTCCTGGCATAGTATAAGAATTTTACAAAAACGGCAAACACCTTTTTAATTTTACCATCGTCTATCAAAAGAGTAAATAAATTGAAAAAAATATTAGTAACAGGAGGCTTAGGTTTCATTGGCTCGCATACAGTTGTCGAATTGCAGAACGAAGGTTTTGAAGTCGTAATTATTGATAATCTTTCAAATGCAGAAGAAAAGGTTCTGCACGGAATTGAGGCGATTACCGGCCAAAAACCGATTTTTGAAAATCTTGATTTGAGAGAAAAAGAAGCTGTAAGGGCCTTTTTTAAAAAATACAATGATATTGCGGGCGTTATTCATTTTGCGGCTTCAAAAGCGGTGGGTGAAAGCGTGGAAAATCCACTATTATATTATGAAAATAATATTAACGCTTTGGTTTATATATTGCAGGAATTGCAGTCAAAGCCGGGAGCCGATTTTATTTTTAGTTCTTCCTGTACGGTATATGGTCAGGCTGAAAAAATGCCAATAACAGAAGATGCATCTATTCAATTGGCGGCTTCTCCATATGGAAATACAAAACAGATAGGTGAGGAAATAATCCGGGATGTAGCAAAAGTGTCCAATATTAATGCGATTCTTTTGCGTTATTTCAACCCGATTGGTGCCCATCCTTCGGCAGAAATAGGAGAACTTCCTATTGGAGTGCCACAAAATCTTGTACCTTTTATTACTCAGACGGGTATAGGAATGAGAAAGGAACTTTCGGTTTTTGGTTCAGATTATCCTACGCCTGATGGGACATGTATCCGTGACTATATTCATGTTGTAGATTTGGCTAAAGCCCATGTTGTTGCCCTGAAACGATTGATTGACAAAAAAAATGAGACTGCAGTTGAGGTTTTTAATGTAGGAACCGGAAAAGGGAGTAGTGTTTTAGAGGTTATTCGTTCTTTTGAAAAAGTCAGCGGACAAAAATTGCCTTATAAATTGGTTGAAAGACGTGATGGTGATGTAATAGAAGCTTATGCAGATACCCAAAAAGCAAATTCTGTGTTGGGTTGGAAAGCACAATCGACATTGGACGAAGCTATCGAAAGTGCCTGGAAATGGGAAAAGAAAATCAGAAGCTAAATAATAAAAAATCCCGCATTTATTAAATGCGGGATTTTTTTATGCTGTATAATAGATTAGGCAGAGAAAGTAGCCGCTTCTTTGTCAATTTTATTGACCAATCCAATCAGTACTTTTCCAGGTCCAACTTCTGTAAAAGAAGTGGCACCATCTTTAATCATTTGCTGTACAGACTGTGTCCATTTTACAGGTGCTGTCAATTGTGTGATAAGATTCTTCTTAATCTCAATTGGGTCAGAAACTGCGCTTGCAGGCACATTTTGGTATACCGGACATATAGGTTGGGAAAAAACAGTATTTTCGATAGCAGCAGCCAATTCTTCTCTGGCAGGTTCCATCATTGGAGAGTGGAAAGCACCTCCAACAGGAAGAATCAGGGCGCGTTTTGCTCCCGCAGCTTTCATGGCTTCACAGGCTTTTTCAACTGCTGTCGTCTCACCTGAAATTACAAGCTGTCCCGGACAGTTATAGTTAGCAGCCACTACAATGCCGTCAATAGAAGCACAAACTTCCTCAACAATATGGTCTTCTAAACCTAAAACTGCTGCCATGGTAGAAGGAGTAATTTCGCAGGCTTTTTGCATGGCCATGGCTCTTTGTGAAACCAATTTTAGTCCGTCTTCGAATGATAGGGTGCCATTGGCAACCAGGGCAGAAAATTCGCCTAAAGAGTGACCGGCTACCATTTCCGGTTTGAAATCATTGCCCAATGTTTTGGCAAGGATAACAGAGTGGAGGAAAACGGCAGGTTGCGTTACTTTGGTTTCTTTCAGCTGTTCAGCTGTTCCTTCAAACATAATATCTGTGATTCGAAAGCCTAAAATAGCATTGGCTCTTTCGAATAATTCTTTTGCTAGTTCTGATTGTTCGTATAGGTCTTTTCCCATTCCTGTGAATTGGGCTCCCTGACCTGGAAATACGTATGCCTTCATTTGTTCTCGGTTTTGTTTATTGTCGCAAAAATACTATTTATTCTTAATATCGTATTGATTTATCTTAATGTCGAAATATTGGGTATCATACATCGGAGTCATAGAAAAAAAGAATTTTTTTCGCGCCGCAGCTTCGGTAGGCAGGGTGACACTATGCAGGTCTTTTTCCAAAATTTTCCAAATCATTTCGGTACAGAAAAATTTTGTATCATCGTCAAAATCTCCTTTGTGGTCAAACGGAATATGCATGGCCAGATATTTTTGAGCCAGTTGTGAAATTTGCGCTCCCATTTTTTTGTCGCAATTTTTGGCACGTGTTACGATGATTTTGTTGGGGAAAGAATATTTAAGGAACTCTTTAAGCGGTTGTAGCTGTAATCCGTCAACGTCTGTCACATCTGAGGATAAAGAATGTATGACATAGAGTGAGTCATTTTTCTTTATGATAATGCCCGCATGTGTTACGTCAATAGGTCCTGAATTGAGCTCTTTGGAAATATAATCGCTAAAAAAGCCAAAGCCTCTGCGGAGTATAAAATCGCCTTCCTCGATTTTTGAAAGTTCATCTTCCGAAAGTCGGGTTATGGCTTCATTTTTTAGGATGGCCTTCTGTTCTGATTTTTTATCAAAATAAAAGAAAAGTTTGTAGGCAATAATTCCTAAAAGAAAAAGCATTGCCGTATAAAAGATAAATTTCTTCATTAGGCAATGCTTTTTTAAATGTTAGGGTTTGTTAGATTATTCTGCTGTTTCTGTTGAATCAGCAGGAACAACTGGTTCATCAGCAGGGGCTGCCAAAGAATCAGTAGCTTCCATATCAGCACCTGGAGCTTTAGCTCCTTCTTTGTTAGCGTTTTCTTTGTCGATAGTTACTTTCCATTTTCCGTCAACTTTCACAAGGTTAAGAGTTTGCTCAGCAGCAGCTTCTGCTTTTCCTCCAACAGTTTTGTATTTTACTGTAGCCTTATCGTCTTTAACTTCAGAAGAAATAATTTCAACTTTTGCGTCGTTCTTTTTTAGCTCGTCTTTTTTAGCGCCAGCCATAGATTCCATCATTCCGATTAATGAAGCAGTTTGCTCATCACAATATTCTTTTGCTTCCTTAAATTCTCCTTTGTTGATGTGGTTTAAGAATTTCTCTGCTACCGCCTCAGGATTGCTGTCGTTAGAACATGAAACAAAAAAAGTGAAGGATAAAAATCCTAAGATTAAGAATGCTTTGCCAGCAATGCTTCTGAAAGTGTTTGTCTTCATAAATTGTTTTGTTAGATTTATGTAAAAGTAAAATTTTTTCAGATATAACAAATAAAGAGAGTATAAAATGTTTCTGTATAAACTAAAAACCGGCCTTAATGGAAGGCCGGTTTAGAAAAAGGGATTAAACTACAGTACAAAATACGAATTTTTAACAGGTTGTATATGATGGAGTTCAACTTCAGGTTTTTTGGCCGGAGTTTCAAATTCGTCACGGAATTCATTTACCATCTGAACCAGGTTCTTTTCGATTGTACTTGAAATAGCAGTCATTGGTGTATCTGTTGGTCGGTTCTCAAACGGATCCTGCAGGTGGATAGCCATCTTTTCAATCAGGAAAAATGCCGCACCAATGGTTGTTACTAACGGAATCTGTAGCCAGCCTAATAAATCCGTAAGCCCAAAAGGCAAAAGGATAATAAAAAGGCACAACGTGAAACGGATGTACATGCTATAGGTTGTCGGGAAAATTGTATTTTTGATTCTTTCACACTTTCCCATAGAATCACATAATCTTGTCAGCGTATTGTCAATCTCTACTTGCTGGTAAGTGTTTATTTTTCCTTGTTCGTTAGCTTTTTTCAGGTCTTTGGAATGCAACAGCAATATTGCATTAGGAACGTGCTTGTGCTTTTTAATATATTTGAAATCTTCGTCACTTAAAATTTGCTTTACTGCTTTTAAAGGGTCTTTTCCTCGCAATGACTGGCTAAGGCTGTAACACCAGGCAGCCTGTCTTTTCGCAAAATTTTCTTTGAAATCATTAGCTTCCACAGAAAAATCCAGGTCCTTATAGAAAGCAATAACCTGTCTGATTAATGTTCTGGAGTCGTTTACGATAGCACCCCAAATGATTCGTGCTTCCCACCAGCGGTCATAGGCCTGATTGGATTTAAATGCCAGCAGAAGCGATATGATGGTTCCGATAATTGTTGGGATTGCAATTGGAATGTTTATAGCGTTTGTCCCGTAATAATAAAGGAAAATTTCAAAGGAGATAACGTATAGGATGACTAAGAAAAGCTCGATTTTGATTTTTCCCAGTACATATTTCATTGGTATTTTCTTTTTTAGTAGCATATAAATATGTTTTGTTTTTTAATAATTTTTCCATGGCTTCCGGATTTAGACAATTTCCTCATATAAGGACAATACAGGCAATCCGAAGCTTTCATTGATGCTGAAATTTTTATTTTTCAGTTTGATTTTTTTAGGTTTTCTTGTTTCTATTAAAACATTGATGTTGTTTTTTGTAATGGCCTCAGTGAGTAAAGGTTGAATTTCTTCGGGCTTTTGGTCATTAAAAATGGTAGCCTGGCTTACAATTCTGAAATCAAAATGATTTTGAACGAGCTCTTGAAGGTCTTCTACATGCAGTTTTGATTTTGTCTGTTCCAAATACAGGGCTTTGCTCAAATCCTGTTCTTCGAAGTTTGGACTCAGGTGAAGTATCGGGCATTTGCAATTGGCAAGAATCTGCAGGAACTGATTGTGGATTCTTCTTTCGGTGTTTTTATAAGAAGGAGTCAGTATTGTCAATTCAATGTTAAGATGCTCCATCAGGTTTTTCATTACCGGAGCAGAAATTCCGTATTGATTGTGGATTTTTAGACAGCAGTTTTGCGAAGCGGCAACCAGTTCGCGGCAACTATGCAAAATGCTTTTTTGCGAAACACTCATGTCGCTTTTAATATTTCTTAAAAATGCGGCAGAGGAGTAAGTGTCCGGAATCTCACTAACCAAAGCTAAGTATATGGTACAGCTTTTTCCTTTTGACTGTTGGATGGCAACTTTAATGGCATTAATAGTGTCCTTTTCTAATGTTGATGGTATTAATAGATTTTTCATATGTATATCGGTTTTGATTATACATACAAAATAAGTGGGACGAAATTAGAACGGACTTAGATTAAAATTAGAATTTCCTAAGATTTCAGATTAGAATTTCTAATGTTGGTTTTGTGGAAGGTGATGTTTACAACGGTACCTTTTCCGGTTTCAGATTGAATATGCAGCTCTCCGTTGTGCATCCGGATGATTTTCATTGCCAAAGGCAGTCCTAAACCATAACCGTTATATTTGGATGCAATTTTTCCGCGGAAGAAAGGCTCATACAGATAAGGAATATCTTCAGGTGGAATTCCAATTCCTATATCGGTAATCGCAATTTTAATTTTGGACTTGTCGGCAGAAAGTGTCACAAAAACCTCGTCATTGTCTGAATATTTTACGCCGTTTGAAATAATATTATTCAGTGCGAGTTCCAGCAATGGCCTGTTGCAGGGAATAGTCAGCAACGATTCGTCTTCCGGAATGGCGTTCAGCTTGATGTTGACACGGTTATCCGGAAATAAAGTGTCGATTGAAGCTTTTGCTTCCAAAAGGAGCTCGTCGATTCTGGCAATATCCAAAACCTGCTTGGTTCCGTCATATCCGGTTTGGGTCAATTTCAGCAGACTTTCGGTTAGGTTCCCCAGTTTTGTAGCCTGGCGGTTTATATTTTCTAATGAACCTACATATTCTTCAACTTCTCTTTCTTTTAAGAGCATGATTTCGGTTTCTGCTATAATTGTGGTGATTGGTGTTTTTAATTCGTGTGATGCATTGTTGATAAAGTTGGCCTGTATTTCGAAAGAAGTTTCCAGACGGTCCAACATATCATTAAAGGTTTTTGCAAGGTCGGAAATCTCGTCATTTCCTTCTGCGTCCGCTAATCTGTTGTGAAGATTGGAAGCGCTGATTCTTTTAACTTCTTTGGTAATCCTTGCCATTGGGTCAATAACCCGTCGTGCCAGAAGTCTTCCGAAAAAGAAAGCCAAAACCAGAAATCCGGCTCCTCCCAACACTAAAATCTGTATCATATAGATAGCGCTGGTATATCCTCTTCGGTCTTTAGCCGTAACGATTACCATATATTTTTGTCCGGATTCCTTAAAAATCTGACCGTAATAATAGCTGTAATTTTCTTCAATCCAGCTGGAGCCGGTTTTCATCACATTGGCATAAAATTCCGGAGGAAGGTGCAGGTCTGTATTATATTCAAAAGTATTTTCTCCGTTTACTTTTAGTACGAAGTCTTTTTCTTCTACCAGCTCTTCAAGTCCTTCTTTTTTGAATTCCTGAAAATAGCGCGTCTTGCGGAGGTCGTTTTGATAATAGATTGAAGAAGCAATTTTTGCCCTGTCCTGAAGCCTTTTCAAAAAATAATATTCATTATTCTGCTTGAACAGAAAAAAAACCACAACGCTCAAAAGCAAGGTGCTAAAGCAGGAGAGCGCAATATAAGTGGCGGTAATTTTTTTTCGTATCTGCATCAGGATTGTGATTTTATAACATATCCAAGACCCTTGATGGTGTGGATTAATTTATTTTGGTAAGGTTTGTCTATTTTGTTTCTCAGATAATTGATATAAACATCAACGACATTCGTATTCATGTCAAAATTAATGTCCCATACATTATCCAGAATCTTTTCGCGGGAAAGGATGATTTCCGTATTTTTTGCCAGATAATATAATAATTTGAATTCTTTGGCTGTGAGTTGTATTATTTCACCATTGCGTTTGACGGTTTTTGAACGTGAATCGATTTCCAAATCATCTATCTGAATTTTATCATTAGGCTTATGGTCCTGGTTTGACCTTCTTGCCAAAGCACCTATGCGGGCTTCCAGTTCTGAAAATTTGAAAGGTTTGGCCAGGTAATCATCAGCGCCGGCGTTCAATCCGGTAACAATGTTTTCTGTGGTTCCCAACGCGGTTAATAAGAGAATAGGTACAAAGTTTTTAGAAGCCCTAAGCCGTCTGCAAATCTCTATTCCGTTAATATCCGGCAACATAATATCCATGACAATCACATCAAAATTATGATTCTGTATCATTTCCAGAGCTGTAGTGCCGTCAAGAGCAACACTGACTTCATTGTTTTTTTCGGAAAGTCCTTTTCGGATAATCGACAAAAGATTAGGCTCGTCTTCAACAATGAGTAGCTTCATAGAATAGGGGTTTGGTGCTCAAAAACAAAAGTAGAGATTGAAATGTTAAAATTTTGTAAAACGTAAAATTCAATCGTTGTTTTTGCGAAAATTATAAGAAAACAGACATATATAATCAAGTATGTCGAATTATGACTGATTATTTTGATAAAAACTTAAAGCTCCAGAAGGACATTTTTTTACTGTTTCGATAATTTTATCACTTGATGAACCTTCAATATTAATCCAGGGTCTCATTTTAGGCTGAAATACCTGCGGGTTGTTTTTAACGCAATTGGCTGAATGGATGCATTTTTCAGCTTGCCAAACCACAGTTACCTCTCCATTTGAATATTCTTTCTTGTCTTCCATGACGTTCTTTTTTTAGTGTTTGCATTCAGCGTATTATAAAGGTAAAAAATCTTTATAAATCTGCTTCATAAGTGATGTAACATTTTTAATGTTCACCGACTTATTAAGCAAACCAAATAAAACACTACCATGAAAAAAACTATTCTGATTTTTATCCTGCTTTTAATCGGATTCTTTTTATTTTACAACATATTGCCCGTAATTAATTATGGCTTTGTGGGTTTGCCACTGCTATTGTTATTTCTGATATTTCTGGCGATTATAATTTTTTCAAAAGTTGAAGTAACAGCTAAAGCAAGGAAACTGAATGTTTTTTCACGAACGAACAAAATATTGTTTTTCCTGTCTTTTGGACTTATGTTGTATTTGTTGGTTGTGCCTCTGTTAACTTCACTCCCGATGTTTAGAAGTAGCGCTTATCAAAAATTAATAGGTAAGGTTGAAAACGGTGATGACCTTAAAAATCATATAGCACCTATTTCTTTGGACAAGATTAGGGTTGTTGATGAAGAGCTTGCCATGCTTTTGGGTGAAAAGATTATCGGTTCTCAGCCATCATTAGGTTCTCAGGCAGAAATAGGGGAGTTTACCATACAAAAGGTAAATGACGAATTGTATTGGGTGGCACCTTTGCTGCATACCGGATTTTTCAAATGGTATAACAATTCAGAAGGTACGCCGGGTTATGTAATGGTTTCTGCTACCAATGAAAGAGATGTGAAGCTGATTCAGAATATTAACGGAAAACCGCTTAAAATTAAATACCAGCCATCGGCGTATTTTGGTTCAAGAATTGACAGGCATGTTTATTTCAACGGATATGCTACAACCGGATTGGAAGATTTTAATTTTGAAATTGATGATGCCGGAAATCCGTATTGGATTGTTACCAAATACAAAAAAACGATAGGTTTTGCCGGAAACGATGCTACCGGTGTTTTAACGGTTGATGCGCAGACCGGAGAAATAAAAGAATATAATATTGACAATACGCCTTTATGGGTTGACCGAATCCAGCCGATAAGTTTTGTTGAAGAGCAGCTTAATGATTGGGGCGAATATGTTCATGGCTATTGGAACTTTTCGAATGAAAATAAGTTGCAGACTACAGAAGGATTGACTTTGGTTTATGGAGAGAACCATAAATCGTATTGGTATACCGGCTTGTCGTCTGTTGGTAAAGAAGAATCAACCGTAGGATTTGTATTGGTAGATACACGAACCAAAGAAACAACCTATTATAAGCAAAGCGGTGCAACAGAATATGCGGCACAGAGTTCGGCCGAAGGGAAGGTACAGGAAAAGGGATATCATGCTTCATTGCCCATTCCGTATGTAATCAATAACATCCCGACCTATGTCATGACACTTAAAGATGATGGTGGTCTTGTAAAAATGTTTGCGATGGTTTCCATAAGTGATTATACTATTGTAGGCGTAGGAAATACAATGCGTGAAACCTTGATGGCCTACAAAAACGTTTACAATATGGCAGACAATGGTATAAATCCGGAAAGCATAACCAGTAAAAAAAGTCTGAAATCGGTAGTGACACGAATCAGCAGCGATGTCAAGAACGGAAACAGTTTTTATTATTTTACGGTGAAAGATTATCCTAATATTTTTGTTGGGTCATCTCAATTGTCAAATGAACTGCCCGTAACGGTTGTAGGCGATTCCATCGCAATTTCTTTTGACGTTGATTTAGAAGAAGTGATTGATGTTTCGAGTTTTGAAAACAAGAATATCGGAAAGAAAAAATAAAAGAAAAGCGCCTGATTTTGGCGCTTTTTTAATGCAAGGATCAAACAATTAGGTAAAAAAGAAATAATTTTTTCAGCCACAGATTAAATGATTTTCCAGATTCTAATACGGGGGAAGTTTGTGCTGAATAAAAGAAATCACAACAATTTTACGTTCTATATTTCTTCTTCATATCATTAGCAGCTCTGTGTCTTTGCGTAGATTATTTCACGCAAAGAGGCAGAGCCGCTAAGTAATAATATATATGAAATTTATAATTATTTTTTCTCAGGAAGCAACTTGAATGAAGTTGCTACAAAACGATTGTTTTTGACTTCTCCGGTAACTTCTGCTTTTCTGATTTTAGAGCAAAAACCGTCACTTGCATGTGCATCTCCATGGTCATCGATTCCGCTGCCGTCTACAAAATAAGGTTTTCCGTCTATACGAACGGCCAGGTCACAGCCGTGTCCTTTCATTCCAAACTGGCATTGTCCGCAGGACGCTTCCACTATTTGGGATTTTGGAGCTGTCTTTTTTGTATTGGTTTGTTTAGCGCCGGAGTTTTGCGCGCTTACAGTAAAAGATAAGAACAGGAAAGCAATAGCGATGATGTTTTTCATGAGTGTATTATTTTACAGTTACTAATTGAGCAGCATTTTTAGCCCTTTCGACTACTTCTTCTATTGGAGTGTCAAGAGAATCATTGGTTAGAGCTACTGCCATTCTGCGATAAGGTCTTGTGGTTGGTTTGCCAAAAATCCTAAAGTCGGTTTTGGCAAGTCCGGCAATTTTTTCGATACCTTCATAAGTTGGGTTCGAAGAATTTTCGGAAGCGAGAATTACGGCACTTGCACCTGCTTTTTCCAATTTTATTTCAAAAATAGGCAGGCTTAATATAGCTCTTAGGTGTAGTTCGAATTCGTTGAAATTTTGTGTTCCGGCCAACGTTACCATTCCGGTATCGTGTGGTCTTGGAGATAATTCGGAGAAATAGACTCCATCGTCTGCCAGGAAAAATTCTACGCCAAAAAGACCGGCTCCTCCCAAAGCTTCGGTTACTTTTTCGGCCATGTCTTGCGCTTCAAATAAGTCTTTGTCTGAAACACGGGTTGGCTGCCAACTTTCCTGATAGTCGCCACGTTCCTGTCTATGTCCGATCGGAGCGCAGAAAAGCGTTGGATTGTTGTTTTGAGTAATGGTGAGTAGTGTGATTTCGGAATTGAATTTTACAAAAGCCTCCACTATAACTTCTACAACATCACCTCTGGAGCCCTCCACTGCATAGTTCCATGCCTTTTCAATGTCTTCAGGAGATTTGATGGTGGATTGGCCTTTTCCTGAAGATGACATCAAAGGCTTTACTACGCAAGGAATTCCAATTTCTTTAACGGCTTTGTGCAGTTGTTCGGAAGAAGTGGCATACCGGTAATTTGCAGTCTTTAGGCCCAGTTCCTTGGCTGCCAAATCGCGTATGGCTTTTCGGTTCATTGTGAAGTTGGCTGCCTTTGCAGAAGGAACTACGGTATGTCCTTGCTTTTCATAATCATAAAAGCGTTCTGTGCGGATGGCTTCTATTTCAGGTACTATAAAATCTGGCTGGTGTTTGGCTACAATCCGGTCTAATGCTTCTCCGTCAAGCATATTGATAACTTCAAATCCATGAGCTACCTGCATGGCAGGGGCATTTTCATAGCTGTCAACAGCAATTACCGTTTGTCCGATGCGTTGTGCTGCGATTGTAAATTCTTTTCCTAATTCTCCGGAACCGAGTAGTAGTATTTTTGACATTTAGTATCGTTTTTGACAACCCTTTCAGGGTTCAAAGCCCTGAAAGGGTTGTGGATAAATATAAAATAAAAAGCCCCAAGTTTCCTCAGGGCGTATTTGTTTAAGCTAAAACTTCTTTGATTCTTCGCAAGGCTTCTGTGAGCAGTTCTTCGCTGGTTGCGTAAGACAAGCGGATGCAGTTTGGGTTTCCAAACGCATCACCGGTTACAGTAGCTACGTTGGCTTCTGCTAAAAGATACATAGAAAAGTCGTCAGCATTTTTGATTTCAGTGCCACGCAGTGTTTTTCCAAAAAAGGAAGAAACGTCCGGGAAAACATAAAAGGCACCTTCAGGAACATTTAGCTTTAGGCCCGGAATTTCCTTAATGAGTCCTACTACTAAATTTCTGCGGTTTTTAAAAGCGGCCACCATGTCATTTAATACGCTAGGATCTGCATCAACCGCTGTGATTGTTGCTCTTTGCGCTATTGAATTAGCACCGCTTGTTACCTGTCCCTGCATTTTAGTACAGGCTTTTGCAATAAATTCCGGAGCACCAATATATCCGATTCTCCATCCGGTCATGGCAAAAGCTTTAGCCACACCATTCACAGTTACTGTTCTGTCAAACATTCCCGGAATAGAGGCAATGCTACAAAATGTGCCCGAGAAGTTAATATGTTCGTAGATTTCGTCGGCTACTACAAAAATATCAGGATGTTTTTCCAATACTTTTGCCAATGCAGTCAGTTCTTCGCGGCTGTATACAGAACCGCTTGGATTGCATGGCGAGCTGTACCAAATCATTTTTGTTTTTGGTGTAATCGCTTTTTCAAGTTGTTCCGGCGTAATTTTGAAATCACTTTCTACGGTAGTAGGAACTTCTACCGGAATACCACCCGACATTTTGATGATTTCGTAATAGCTTACCCAGTAAGGAGCAGGTAAAATTACTTCGTCACCGTCGTTTAGCATTACTTGTGCAACGTTGTATAAAGATTGTTTGGCACCTGTTGACACGACAATGTTGGCAGGTGTATAATTAAGATTGTTATCTCTTTTAAATTTTCTGCATATCGCTTCTTTCAGTTCAGCATAACCGTCTACAGGCGTGTAGGTGCTGTAGTTTTCGTCAATTGCTTTTTTTGCGGCTTCTTTGATGAAGTCAGGCGTATTAAAATCAGGCTCACCTAAGCTCAGGCTGATGATGTCTTTTCCCTGGGCTTTTAATTCTCTTGCCAATGCTGCCATTGCCAAGGTTTGCGAAGTTGATAATCTGTTAATTCTATCCGATAAATGATTCATGAAAAACGTATTGTTTATATTTTAGTCAATTATGCCATTGCTGGATTCTGTCCTAATTCTTTCAAGTGTCTGAAGTGGGCTGCTACGGCGCCTCGCATGGTCTTGAATTCATGATAAGGCAGATTGCATTCTTTTGCTGTCTGTTTTACGATTTCAGCAATTTTTCCGTAATGAACATGGCTGATATGCGGAAAAATATGATGTTCTATCTGGTGGTTTAATCCGCCGGTAAACCAATTAACGATTTTGTTTTTTGGAGCGAAATTGGCTGTAGTATACAGTTGGTGGATAGCCCAGGTATTTTCAATTTCTCCTTCGTCATTTGGAACAGGATTAGCCGTTTCTTCTACTACGTGTGCCAACTGGAAAATAATGCTTAAAATCAATCCGGCTGTATAATGCATCACCAGAAATCCTAAAAGAACTTTCCACCAGGAAATTCCTAATATCATTGGAAGTGCCAGCCATATGGAAATGTAGATGATTTTTGTGATAACCAAAACGGTCCATAATTTGACAGGGCTTTGAGGCTCACCATAGGAAAGTTTTCTTCTGAGGTAGTTTTTCATCTGTCTGAAATCGGTTGTGATTGCCCAGTTGAATGTTAGCAAACCGTATAAGAAAACAGAATAGTAGTGTTGGAATTTGTGGAATCTGTGCCATTTTGCATCTTGTGTGAAACGGATGATTTTTCCGGCATCCAAATCTTCATCATGTCCGTGGATATTGGTATAGGTATGGTGAAGGACATTGTGCTGTACTTGCCAGTTGTATACGTTTCCTGCCAGAATGTATATACTGCCTCCCATAATTTTATTAAGCCATGATTTATTGGAATAAGAGCCGTGATTTCCATCATGCATCACATTCATACCTACTCCGGCCATTCCGATTCCCATTACGATGGATAGCAAAAGCATAAGCCAAAAAGGCATGTCCAGAGCCAATATCAGGAAATAAGGAGTTAGAAAAAGGCTGAACATGATAATCGCCTTGAGATGCAATTTCCAGTTTCCGGTTTTTTTGATGTTATTTTCCTTGAAATAATTGTTGACGCGAGTGTTTAGGGTCCTAAAAAATTTCAAGCTGTCATTTTTGGAAAACGTTGGAATTGTGGTATTCATATGGTAATTTATAATTAATCAAAATAAAGTCTTCAAAGGTAAAGATTCTTGCTTATGTAAACGGATAAAAACCTAAAAAATTTCAATCTGAAAATGTTTACTTTTGTGAAAATTTTAAAAATGGAAGAAATTCTAAAATATTTCCCTAATCTGTCTGATATTCAGAAGCAGCAGTTTGAAAAATTAGAGGAACTTTATCACGATTGGAATGCAAAAATAAACGTTATTTCACGTAAGGATATTGATGAATTGTATACAAAACACATACTGCATTCTTTGGCAATTGCAAAAATTCAGGAGTTTGAGCCGGGGACTTCTATTCTGGATGTGGGAACAGGCGGTGGTTTTCCCGGAATTCCGTTAGCGATCCTTTTTCCGGAAACCCAATTTTACCTGATTGATGTTATTGGGAAAAAGATAAAAGTGGTGCAGGCAGTTGCTGAAGCTTTAAAACTGGAAAATGTAAAAGCCGAACAGATTCGTGCCGAAAATGTTAAGGGTGATTTTGATTTTATCGTTAGTCGTGCCGTTACCAACATGCCCGATTTTGTGAGCTGGGTAAGGCTAAAAATCAAAAAACAGCAAAAGCACGAACTCAAAAACGGAATTTTATATCTGAAAGGCGGCGACCTGACAGAAGAATTAAAAGATTTTCCAAAAGCTACGGAATATAATATTTCCGCTTTTTTTGATAATGAATTTTTTGAGACTAAAAAAGTGGTTCACTTACCATTAAAGTATAAGGGATAGTTGGCAATAGTTTATAGTTGACAGTGGATAATGGATAGTTGGTAGTTGACAATTGTCAGTGGATGGTGGATAGTGATTAGTTGATAGGTGCTGAGATTCTAAGTCGCTAAGCGAAAAGGCATAAAGTAAAAAGCCGAATCTGAATTCAGATTCGGCTTTTTTTATGTGTGGTCAAAAATCTTTAAATCTTTCGACTTTACAACTTTCGACTATCGATTGACAACTATCCACTACCCAAGAAATGGATATCTGTAGTCAGTTGCAGGAATAAATGTTTCTTTGATGGTTCTTGGAGAAACCCAACGAAGTAGGTTCAAAATAGAACCGGCTTTGTCGTTTGTTCCGGAAGCTCTCGCGCCTCCAAAAGGTTGTTGTCCAACAACCGCTCCGGTTGGCTTGTCATTGATGTAGAAGTTTCCGGCAGCGTTTACCAGGGCTTTTGTAGCAACATCAATCGCATAACGGTCTTGAGAGAAGATAGCTCCGGTTAAGGCATAAATTGAAGTTTCGTCAACCAGTTTAAGTGACTCTTCCCATTTAGCGTCTTCATAAACGTATACTGTCAATACAGGTCCGAATAATTCCGTCTCCATAGTGTCGTATTTTGGATTGGTAGTAACGATTACTGTTGGTTCAATAAACCATCCTTTAGATTTGTCATAACCACCACCAACAATTACTTCAGCTTCGGACGATGCTTTGGCTTCATCAATAGCTTTGGCTAATTTGTCAAATGACGATTCTGAAATTACAGCAGAAACAAAGTTTGAAGTGTCTTCCGGTGAGCCCATTTTGAATGATTTTACATCAGCAACCAAACGGTCTTTTACAGCATTCCAGATGGAAACAGGAATGTAAGCTCTTGATGCAGCCGAACATTTTTGTCCCTGATACTCAAAAGCACCACGTGTTAATGCTGTTGCTACTTCAATCGGATTTGATGAAGGGTGTGCCCATACGAAATCTTTTCCTCCGGTTTCACCCACAATTCTAGGATAGGTTTTGTATTTGCTGATATTTTGTCCAATTTTTGCCCACATGCTGTTGAATACACCCGTTGAACCCGTAAAGTGGATTCCGGCAAAATCAGAGCTGTCTAAAATGGTATCCGTAATCATTCCCGAATCTCCGGTAATCATGTTGATGACGCCTTTTGGCAATCCTGCTTTTTGGAAAACTTCCATGATTACATTTGCCGAATAGATTTGAGTTGCAGAAGGTTTCCATACTACCACGTTACCCATCAAGGCAACACATGAAGGAAGGTTTCCTGAAATGGCTGTAAAGTTAAAAGGTGTAATAGCGTAAACAAAACCTTCTAACGGACGGTGCTCCAAACGGTTCCAGATTCCTTCTGAAGAAACAGGCTGCTGAGCATAAATTTCAGTCATATACTGCACGTTGAAACGCAAAAAATCAATGAATTCACAAGCCGAATCAATTTCTGCCTGGTGAACGGTTTTTCCTTGGGCTATCATGGTTGCCGCATTGATTTTAGCGCGGTATGGACCAGCCAATAATTCAGCAGCTTTTAAAAAGATGGCAGCTCTGTGTTCCCATGGCATAGTAGCCCATTTTTTACGCGCTTCTAAAGCTGATGCTATAGCTTTTTCTACAAGAGCTTTGTCAGCCTGGTGGTATTGACCCAAAGTATGTTGGTGGTCAAATGGAGGGAACAGTCTTTTGGTGTCTCCGGTTTTGATTTCCTCTTCGCCAATAAACAAAGGGACATCAACAGTTGAATTATATAATTCTTTATACGTTTTTAAGATTTGTTCTCTTTCTGGACTTCCCGGAGCGTAAGACTTAACTACTTCGTTAACCGCTTTAGGGACATTGTAAATTCCTTTTGGCATACTGATTTGTTTTTATATTTAATAATATCAAATTATTGCACGGCAAAGATACGAAATGAATGGGGAACTTTGAAAGAATTACCATTTTGATAACAATCATGCAGGTACTCTTCCGGATTTATGGAATTTATAATTTTTTACAGACTTAGGCTAATTCAGGGCGAACGGCGCGCTTAGTCTGAAAGTAGGAACAATAACCCTGAAACTTTTTGTTGAGGTAAAATTAATCATGTTGAAATAGCCTTTCATAGCGCCAAAAGGAGAGGAAAGAAGACAACCTGAACTGTAGGTGTGCGATTCGCCGGGTTTAAGAACCGGTTTTTTCCCAATGACTCCTTCACCATCAACAAAGTCTTTGTTGTTTAAGGAATCAAAGATTTCCCAATGGCGGGACATTAGCTGTACGGAATCCTTGCTATGGTTTTCAATGGTGATTTCATAACTAAAGGCAAAATGAATCTTATAGTTTTTGAAGTAAGTTCCTTCAAAACTAGTCAAAACAGAAATTTTAATACCTCGAGTTATTTGCGTAACCATAGAATGCTAATAATGTTTCAAAAGTACAAATTTATCCTATTGGATTGGCGTTTTTGTTGCTAAATTTTGCTTAATGGTTTTAAAAACAGTTTTTTAGCTTTTTTAATTTACAATATTTTCGGAATTGGCAGTTCCTCTTCCAATCACTTTGTCATATCTTTCATTAATGCCCCGATAATAAACAATTACCTGATAGTTATTTTCGGTTTGGTAAAAATTACCATCAACGGCATTGGCATGGTCTATTTTCCCTTTTTTATCTGCAATGACATATTGGTAATTGGTAAATCCTTGTTTGATTACAATTGCTTTTTCGTACATGCCGGTTTTCTGGTTGAAATCCATTCGGTTTTCATCATTCAGGGCATAATTGTTAAACATTCCATTAATATAGATGTCGCTTTTTCCAAAGTAGTTTGGAGCATCTAATGTGAAATACACCCAGGCATAGTCGGCTTCTATTTCATTATTTTGGGTGTTGAAATTACGCACTACGAAATTTCCGTTGACATCCGGATAATAAGTATATACCTGATTGGCTCTTGCTCTGTTAATGTAAAGATGCGGCTCATAAAGGTCTTTTGCCCTCACATAATTAATGTTGTTGACAACAGCCCTGATTTCCTTATTGTCGAAATATAAGAATTCATTGCCGGCCCAAAATTGTGTTTCTTTATCGTATTTGTAGATCAAGTCATTTCCGATGGTATATTGCGGCTTGATATTGTAGATGGCTTCCTTAAACTGCCCGTTTTGCAATAGCATGACCTTCACACTTTGCAGCGGATTGATAAACGTAATGGAGGCCGACTTAATAGCAAAGTCAAGATTGTGCATGTAATTGATGTCGCGTACATCCCGGGCTCTTTTTATCTGTAAAGGAACCGACACCTGATCTTCATACAGGATGAATTTTCTTGAAAAAACAACATCCCTGTCTTCATTCAATATTTTGATGATATAATTACCGCTCACCCTAAACTGCGTAAATTTATTTGGAAATGGGAGTCGGTAATGGGAGTAAAGCTGTAACGTATTAAAGGAATTTTCGTAATCCTGTATTCGCTGGTTGTCAAATCCCTGAATGTATTCGCTTTTGACCAGTTGTGACGGTGTCCAATCATAATTGCAGTGTACAATTTCATAATAATAATTGGCTTCATTTCCATAAAGGTCATCAAATTGCAGTTGGAATCCTTCCTGAAGATTGAATATTGGAATTACATTTTGCCCGTTTTGGACAAAGGAAACAGTTTTTATGTTGAATGGCGGGTCGATTTCATTTTGAACTTGTGCTTTGACCAGACCGGAGAACAGGCAGGCCAGCAAAATAATAAAATAATTCTTCTTCATCTGTCGGAAAGATTTTCGGATTTATATAATAACAAATATAAGACAAATAAAATTGTGCGAGAGTTATGCCAAATTTCTGAGAAGTAGAAAAACAAATAAAAATAACCCTAAAATAACAGATATTGTATAAAATGTGTTAAATATTTTACAATAAATAGGTGGGTTTCTAGTTATAATTTTAGTTTTATAACTCAAATAAATAACAAACCTAATGAAACATTACAGCAAACTATTCGTGCTTCTGTTGGCCTTTCCAGTGTCAATTTTTGCACAGGAACTTAAAGGCGATGGTCCAATTCCGTTTGACCCCTCTGTGAAGACAGGAAAATTAGAAAACGGATTGACCTATTACATTAAGAGAAATGCAAAACCGGAAAACAAGGTAGATTTAAGACTTGTCATCAATGCAGGTTCTATTCTTGAAAACGACGACCAACAAGGTCTTGCGCATTTTATGGAACACATGTGTTTTAACGGAACCAAACGTTTCCCGAAAAACAAACTGGTAGATTATTTGCAAAGCATAGGTGTTAAGTTTGGTCAGCACTTGAATGCTTACACCAGTTTTGATGAGACTGTTTATTTCCTTCCAATTCCTTCTGATGACCCGGAAAAACTGGAGAAAGGTTTCCAGATTCTGGAAGACTGGGCTTTCAATGCAGTTCTGACACCGGAAGAGATTGACAAGGAAAGAGGAGTGGTTTTGGAAGAGTACCGTATTGGACTTGGAGCCGGTAAAAGAATGATGGGGCGCTATATGCCAAAAATGATGTACAAATCGCATTATGCAGAACGTCTTCCAATTGGTAAAAAAGAAATCCTTGAGAACTTCAAATATGACAAACTAATCAATTTCTACAAAGATTGGTACCGTCCTAATTTGATGAGCGTTATTGTGGTGGGAGATATTGATGTGGCTGCAATGGAAAAGAAAATCAAAGATCATTTTGCGGCCTACAAGAATCCTAAAAACGAAAAACCAAGAAAGATTTTTGATGTGCCAAATCACAAAGAAACTTTTGTAGCGGTTGAAAGCGATAAAGAAGCTTCTGCTGCTCAGGTACAGTTGATTTATAAAGATTATGAAAATGCAAAGCCGGTCGTAACTGTTAATGACTTTAGAAAATCGCTTGTAGAAGGTTTGTATTCTACTATGATTAACAACAGGTTAAACGAGCTAACCAATTCTCCTACACCTCCATTTACTTATGGATATTCCTATCATGGCGGAACATGGGCGAGAACGAAAGAGGCTTACCAGTCTTTCGCAATGTCGCAGGAAGACAAACAGGTAGATGCCTTAAAAGTTTTGGTTACAGAAAACGAGAGAGTTAAAAAGTTTGGTTTCACACAAGGTGAATTGGAACGTGCCAAATCAGAAATTCTGGCGAATATCGAATCTGATTATAACGACAGGGACAAAACAGAATCCCGAAGATTTGTGGGAGAATATCAATCGCATTTCTTGCAAAAAGAGCCGGTTCCGGGTATTGAATGGACTTACAATGCGACTAAAAAACTATTGCCTGCTATCGAATTGAAGGATGTAAACAGTTTGATTAAAGACTATGTGAAAGAAGATAACAGAGTTGTGATTTTGACAGGTCCGGAAAAAGACGGGTTGAAAAAACCGACAGAACAGGAAGTATTAGGAGCATTAAAGGTGAATACTGCCGAGATTACTCCATATGCAGATTCTGAAGTGGCATCGAGCCTTCTGAGAAAAGAGCTGAAGCCGGGAACCATTGTCAAAAAAGAGAAAAATGACAAAATAGGAACAACAACACTATTCCTTTCCAATGGTGCAAAAGTAACCTACAAGAAAACCGATTTCAAAAATGATGAGGTTTTGATGGATGCTGTTAGCTTTGGAGGAACAAACCTGTACTCAGTTGACGAATTGAAGAAAACACAATTCGCAAATGGTGGATTGACTCAGGCAGGTTTTTCCGGATTGAAAGAGAATGACATCAATAAATTTATGTCTGGAAAAGTAGCAAACGTAAATCCATATATTGGAAATACAACCGAAGGACTTAGAGGAAGTGCTACGCCAAAAGATTTGGAATATCTGTTCCAGATGACTGTGGCTTATATTACAGATTTGAATTATGACAAAGATGCCTTCGAAGGTTACAAGCAAAAGCAATCTGCATTTTTCAAAAACATGGCATCACAGCCTGGTTTCTATTTCCAACAGGAATTATACGGATACCTGCTTAAAGACAACCCAAGATTCTTTGGTATGATACCGGACGAAAAAGCATGGGAAACTACAGATTACCAATTGGCTTATAACAAATACAAAGAGCGTTTTGCAAATGCTGCAGATTTTGAATTTTTCTTTGTAGGTAATATAGATGATAAAAAGATTGAAGAGTATTCTGCAAAATATCTGGCTGCTTTGCCGTCAAATGACAAGAAGGAAAAGGCTGTTGATGTAGGCTACAGAATGCTTAAAGGCGAGCATAAGAAAATTGTAAATAAAGGTACAGACCCAAAAAGTACTGTTAACATCATGTTCTATGGTGATGCAGTATATAGCCCGAAAGAAGCTTTGGCAATGCAGGCGCTGGGTGAAGTGCTTTCTATTAAATTGGTTGAAGAATTGAGAGAGAATGAAAGTGGCGTATATGGAATCAGTGCCAGAGGAAGCATGAGTAAAGTTCCGAATGGTTCTTATAATTTCTCAATTAACTTCCCATGCGGACCTGATAATGCTGAAAAACTTACGGCTTCTGCGTTAAGAGAATTACAGAAAATAATTGATAACGGGCCACTGCCTACCGATGTAACGAAATTCAAGGAGGCTGAACTGTTGGATTATAAAAAAGATATTAAGGAAAACAGATATTGGCTGTCTAATTTTAACCGCTCTTATGTTAACGGTACCAGTCCGGAAGACATCTTGAAAGTAGAAGAGAAGGTGAATGCAATCACTGCAAAAGACATTCAGGATGTAGCGAAAAAGTATCTTACAAAAGATAAGGTTGTGGGTATATTAATGCCTGAAAAAAGCTAAATCTTGATTGGATTAAGCAAAAAGCCTGATGGATTTCCATCAGGCTTTTTTATGGTATTCGGTTATTGTTATTTATAACACACGGGAATTATTTCTCCGGGAGCCAGACAGTATTTTTCTACCAGTTCCGGACCTATCTTTTTGGTATAATCGTCTTCGTTTACAGTAAATCCGATACTTCTTAATTTGTCAAAATAGTCTCTTCCATAAACGCGTACGTGGTCGTACTGACCAAAAATTCTCGCACGTTCTTTTTGATCGGTGATGGAATCGTCTTCAAATGTAGTTGCCCTTTTCAAATCCTGCGGAATCTGGAAAATCCCCATTCCTCCGGGCTTCAGCACCCTGAATAATTCCTGCATTGCTTTGGTATCGTCAGGAATGTGTTCCAGAACGTGATTGCAAAGAATTACATCATACGAATTGTCTTCAAAAGGCAAATTGCAGATGTCCGCTTTTACATCGGCCAAAGGCGACAGTAAATCGGTTGTTGTATAGTCCAGATTCTTTTGGTTTCTGAAGATTTTGTAAAATGCCTGTTCCGGAGCAAAATGCAATACTTTCTTAGGTGCGGTGAAAAAATCGGTTTCGTTTTTCAGATAGAGCCAAAGGAGCCTGTGTCTTTCCAATGATAAAGTACTTGGAGAAAGCACATTGTTGCGTTGCGTACCATAACCATAAGGCAGGAATTTCCTAAAGCTTTTTCCATCAATCGGGTCCGTATATTTTTTTCCTTTTAAGGCAAAAGCAAGAACTGGGCGAATGACATAACTCAGGCGGATTAATACCGGCCTCGGGATAGTATTTAAGACGAATCTGAAAATTTTTTTCATTAGGAAATCACCAAAGGCTGTCTTCTGAATTCGTTTTCTTCGTCGCTTTTTATTCCCAAAGCATCATATATATAGGCAAATGTAGAAAGCAGTTCAGGCTTTCCGTCAATTAATGCTACATCATGCTCAAAATGGGCGCTTGGTTTTCTGTCGGCAGTAACAATTGTCCAGCCGTCTTTCAACTGCTTGATATTTTTAGTTCCTAAATTAATCATCGGTTCGATAGCGACTACCATTCCTTCAACAAACAGTTTTCCGCGACCGCGTTTCCCGTAGTTAGGCATTTCCGGGTCTTCATGCATCTTTCTGCCCAGACCGTGTCCTACCAATTCGCGAACTACACCATAACCATGTGCTTCTGTATATTTCTGAATAGCATTTCCTACGTCTTCTACACGGTTTCCAATTTTAAATTCGCGTATTCCAACATACAGCGATTCTTTGGTCACTTGTAACAGTTTTTTGGTTTCCGGAGCTACTTCTCCAATTTCAAAAGTATAGGCATGGTCACCATAAAATTCATTTTTTAAAACACCGCAATCTACAGAAACAACATCACCTTCTTCTATCGGGCGGTTAGTAGGCAAGCCATGAACAACCTGGTCATTAACGCTGGTTAAAATTGAAGAAGGACAGCCATACAATCCTAAAAAGCCAGGAACAGCATCATGGTCACGAATAAATTCTTCCGCTAGTTTATCAAGGTGCAAGGTTGTGACTCCTGGCTTGATTTCTTTTGCAATCATGCCTAGTGTCTTTGAAACCAAAAGAGCACTTTCGCGCATCAACTCAATTTCTTCTCTGGTTTTTTGGATAATCATAAATTGGAATTTTATCAGTTTGCAAAAATACTATTTTTATTTGATTAGAAACCGGAGCAAATAAAAAACTGCCCTTGAGGCAGTTTGTGTATTTTATCGTTTTAAAGTGAAGTGGCTTTTGAATTCCTTTTTTACCCCGTCTTTTTGATAAATGATTTTGAACCAGTAATCGTCAGAAGGCATTGGGCGACCATTAAAAGTGCCATCCCATCCAAAGCCGTTTTGACGTAGGTCGGTCAGGATTTTGCCATAGCGGTCAAAAATGTAGACGTTTGAAATGTCTAATGACGTTCTTCCGCCAATATTCCACGTGTCGTTAAATCCGTCACCGTTTGGAGTAAAATATCTTGGATAATCGACTATTACAATGCGGGTGCTGATTTCGCCGCAGCCGTATCTGTTTCTCACTTTTAAGAGATGAATTCCTTCTTTAATATTATGGAATACATTACTGTCCTGCCAGCCGTTATCATCAATCATGTATTGGAAATCGGGAGATTGGGGTGTGACGATTGCGGTAACTTTGCTGTCAGACTCAAAGGTAATTTGTTCTAAAGGGTCACCTGTTATTGAAAAAGGAATCAGCGAGTTTTTGGCCGTAAAATTGATAATTCGTGCACAAAGAGCCGTATTCGTTGTGTTTATTATCTTAACGGAATAATCCCCCTGTACTGAGGTAGTGAAGGTACTTCCTGTTTCAGAAGAGATTCGGTTGGAAGCAACCGCATCATGACCGGTATACCATTCAAAATCGTAATCGGTTTCAGATAATTGCGTATCTATAAATGCCGGAGTAACTACATTATTGTAGATGTCCTTGCATATTCTATAAGGATACTCTTGTATATTATTGGCCGGGAATGGCCTTACAAACAATTCCAATTCGAGTATTCTGAAACAAGCTTCCCCGTTTTCGCTTCCAATATTTACGGTGCTGTTCAGACGTACATATATTTTTTGATAGTCGGCAACAGTATTGGTGAAATTCTCAGGAGCAGGAATCGCATTGTTGGAATTGCTTAATGCATCCTGTTCACGAATGTAATATCTGAACTGAATCGTATTCAAAGGAGTTGTTCCAGCCATCTGGGACTGCCTTTGGGTAAGATTAAACGGATAGAATCCGCTGTCATCACAAGCCTGAATAATATCAGGATTGGTCGTGCTGCCCGGACTTCCTACAACGTTTAATCGAAGAGTTGTTGTTGAGAAACAGTTATTTCCGGTTGGGTCGACAACTTTAACTGAGATTGTTTTTGAAACCGAATTGTAAGGATTCGTAGCAGTAATAGGCGTGTCGGCAGCTAAATCGGCAGGAGTTTCGTAAAAGAAAACCCTGTAATTTGTGTTTCCGGAAGTAATTTGAGGAATTCTGCTGTCAAGATTAAAATCAGCGGTATTGCTGCCGCAAATCGTAATCGGGTCAGGAGTAGTGATGGTCGGATTTGCAAACACATTGATATCGAAACTCACTATCGAAACACATTGTGTGGCCATATCGAACTGTCGTACAAAAATTGCTTTAGTTCCTACAGTGAGAGGCAGGGCGGTATTTTTGTTTATGGCAGCCGAATTGGTACGCGCATTATCAAACGTATTAAAATAACTAACGCTCACGGTTGGAGTTTGGCTGGCCAATATTTCGCTGTCTTTATTCGCCAGAATAATGGTTTCAGTTTGACAGGCATTGATTGGAGTAATTGCATTCTGTGCCGGGCCGGCATATACCTGTACTTTAAAAGTTCCTATTCCGGCACAATTATTATTGGTTTCTATTCGTGCATAAATTGTTGAAATCCCGACAGGTATCTGAGAGGTATTGGTTAATGCGTTTTCTTCTACTGATGCGTCAGTTTCATTAATGTAAAAAGCAATGTCTACAGTAGTTGTAGGGAAAGAGGATGCTTTTATGGCAGCCCTTTTTGAGTTGAAATCAACGAATCCGTAATTAGCATTCAATTCTGGGCAAACAGGTGCCATGTCCGTATAAGTCGCAACGCTGGTTGGATTAACAGAAAGATTGATTATTGCCACATTTGAAGTACAAATTGGAATATGTGACGGATTTATGGCAGTAACATAAATATTCTGAGAGAAAGCAACTGTATTGGTAAAGGAATTAGGTGTAGTTATCTGCTGGGTTAATCCTGCATCTAAAAAATAGCTCAAGACAAGTGCTGTATCACCATTTGTCAAGCTGTTATAGACCTGTGTAAGATTTACCGTGGCAAACCCGTCATTGTTTGGTGAAATATAATCACACTGTTGCAAGGCTACAGGCGTATTCAAAAATGGCTTTGCATTAAGAGTAATAGCTACCGGGTTTGAAGTTGTGACACATAGTCCCTGTTCTGTTGCTTCCAAAACATAAGATGATGTGGTGCCTGCATTTTGTCCTGCTAAAGAAACAATATAAGAGCTTGATGTCGCTCCCGGAATTAAATTCCCATCCTTATACCATTGATAAGTTATATTGGTAAGATTGGCAGCATTAGCGATGGTAGAAGTTATTTGATAGGTGTCATTCTCACAAATTGTCTGATTGTCTGTTATAGTAACCTGAGGAGGCTCATAAATAGCAATGGTATTTGAATCAAAAGGAGCACAACCCGGATTTGAAATCCTTACAAAATAATTTCCCGACAGGGTTGGTGTAAACGTAGAGCCGGTTGCTCCCGGTATTGAAATCCCGCCCCGGAACCATTCGTAAGTATATGTCTGTACTATTGTGTTGTTGTCAATGGTTTGTAGAACCGGATTACTGGCCAAACATTGCGTATTTGTATTTTGCAACGTCATGTTTGGGGCTGTAAAGAATTTCAGGTCAATTTCAGCATCGCTTACCTGAAGGTCGTTTTGATTGACCGTCGGATCCGTACTGTCATATGCTGTGGTTTCGACCTTATAAAGTCCGCTATCAGAAACGGTGAGTGTATTGGTGTTGGAAAGTGAATTTGCAATTGTTGTAAGCAATATTCCGTCTTTATACCATTTATAGTTAAATCTTAAATCGCTTGTGTTTCCTGGAAAATCGGTAACATCAATTGTAGCAACAAGGTCTTTCGTGTCAGGTTTGCAGTAATTTAATTGTGTAATATCGTTTCCGGTATTGTCTTTTATTTTGACTGAGGAAAGAAAGCTGCAATCGGAACTTCCGGTACCCCCGGTTTGCGTAATTGTAATCTGGCCGGGAGAGTTAGAGTAATTGTCAACTAAAAGAATGTATAATTCTCCGGCTATTGCATTTGGCAGTGCTACATTTTCGATCCCATCTGGTAACCAACTACAATCTACTTCTTTTGTTCTGTTTAATTGGCTGCAAATATTATTCAGATCATTAAAAGGTCCCCATAAAACGAAATCGACATCAGTCGAAATACCGGCATTGTTGACTTGTGAAATCCGTAAAAAAATGTTTCCGCTTGTTTTTATTTTCATGAAAAACCAAGTTGGCCCTTTGAAATCTTCCCCAATACAAGTTGTGTCAAAAGTTTCTCCACTGGTATTATTGGTTGAATTAGTAAAAGGAATACTGGTTGCACAAGATTGATAATGCTCAAAATTAGCCTGTAATTCGGCACATGATGGAGCACCGCCCTGGGAGTAGGCCATTTCTGCTGTTAGAAAAAGAATAATAAGTAAAAGTCTGTTCAATGATTTCATGCTTTGGAAAGAAACAACGTGTGAAATTTAATTGTTTTCAACGCGAAAATAATCAGTTTATTTTTATTTTTTTATAAATCATAACAATATTCTTCTGTCTATCTGTTAATTAACAAATAGATTGTAATAAAAACAGGGAATTCCACTTAAAAAATAGAATTCCCTTTTATTTTATAAAAAGCTTGTTTTATAGCAGTGAATGCTGGGTCATGACCTCAGGTTTTTGAATGCCCATCAAGTCCAGAATGGTAGGAGCAATGTCGCCCAGAATACCATTGTTTATGTGTTTTAAATCTTTGTCTACCAGAATAATCGGAACGGGATTTGTAGTATGAGCAGTATTAGGTGAACCATCCGGGTTAATCATCGTCTCGCAATTTCCGTGGTCTGCAATAACAATTGTTGTATAATTGTGCGCTAAAGCAGTTGTGATGACCTTTTCAGCGCATTTGTCTACCGCTTCGCATGCTTTGATAGCGGCTTCCATAACGCCGGTATGGCCAACCATGTCTCCGTTCGCGAAATTAAGGCACACAAAATCAACTTCTTCTTTTTCGAGTTCAGGAACTAGCGCGTCTGCCAATTCATAAGCGCTCATCTCAGGTTTCAGGTCATAGGTGGCCACTTTTGGAGAATTTTTCAAAATTCGGGTTTCGCCTACAAAAGGTAACTCCCTGCCGCCGGAAAAGAAAAAGGTCACGTGTGGGTATTTTTCAGTTTCGGCTATACGGATTTGTTTTTTATGGTTTTTCTCTAAAATTTCACCCAGCGTTTCGGTGATGTTTTCTTTGTCATAAATTACATGTATCCCAACAAAACTATCGTCATAATTTGTCATTGTCACATAGTACAGATTGAGTTTGTGCATGTTCTGTTCATGGCAATCAAACTGTGTGAGCACTTCTGTTAGTTGCCTGCCTCGGTCGGTTCTGAAATTAAAGAAAATGACCACATCATCATTTTGTAGGGTTGCGATAGGATTGTTATTCTCATCAACCATAACAATAGGCTCGATAAATTCATCGGTTATGTTTTTTTCATAGCTGTCATGCAGACTGCTAACCGCGTTTTGAGAATGGATTCCTACTCCGTTTACCAGCAAATCATAGGCTTTTTTTACTCTTTCCCAACGTTTGTCGCGGTCCATTGCATAATAGCGCCCAACGATAGAGGCCAGTTTTGCGGAAGTGTTTTCCATATGCTTTTCCAGTGCCGAAATAAAAAATATTCCTGATTTCGGGTCAACATCCCTGCCGTCCGTAAAAGCGTGGACATATACATTTTCAAGTCCGAAGTCCTGGGTTGCGTCAATCAGGCCTTTTACATGGTCAATATGGGAATGCACTCCTCCGTCTGATACTAATCCCAAAAGGTGAACTTTTTTATTGTTCTGTTTGGCATAATGAAAAGCATCAATCAATGCTTTTTCCTGTTGCAGGGTTTTATGTTGGACGGCCAGATTAATTTTGGCCAAATCCTGGTAGATAATCCTGCCGGCACCTAAATTCATGTGTCCTACTTCAGAATTACCCATCTGACCTTCCGGAAGGCCAACATTAAGGCCGTCTGTTCTTAGTTGAGCGTTGGCATATTTTGTATACAGGCTGTCAATGAAAGGTGTATTTGCATTGTCTATTGCAGAAACTTTTGGATCAGGAGATTTGCCCCATCCATCCAATATCATTAGGATTACTTTTTTGTTCATCTAAAACTTGTTTTTAATCGAATTGTAGTCAATAAAATATCTGACACTGATTGAAAGGATGTTGTTCAGGTTGTTGTTGAAAAGATTTTTAAAATTGTTTCCGAGTCTCCTGTCAATCTCTGTTCTGCTATCAGTAGCATTGTTTCTGTAAAGTACCGAAATCTGGCTTCCTGGAGCAAACCACCATGAATAGGAAAGGTCAAAATTCCAGGTGCTGAAATTCGAATTTTTATTTACTGTAAAAGTACTATTTGATGTTAAGCTACCGTCGTTTTGAAGTGTTAAATATTGGTTATTTTCTGCATATGACCAATAATGGCGGGCCGCCAGATTTAAAGTCATTTTTGGATTCATTGAATATTTTAAACCCAATTCGTTAGTCAATGTCCTGCGGTCGCGTTCGGCAAAAATAATAGCATCGCCATCAAAAGCCACCCATCCTCTGTCACTATTCTGGTTGTAAGCCTCAATCATATAATTCATAAGCAGTTTGTCGCTAAATCGATATCTGGGTGCTATTTTTAAACCATAGGAAACACGGTTTTTTTCACTTGTTACGGTAAAGTAAGGGTTGAAATCAAGGGCAAATTTCCTGTTGTAATTGGAGGAGAAATAAAATGAAGAATAAACATTTTTAGGAAGATTCACAAAGCGTTCGTTAACACGTGCCTCATAAAAATCATAAGTTTCCAGCGGGCTGATATAAACAGAAATGGCATAATAATCATTTTTTATGCTTGTTGAAGTAAAGTCAATATTTATTTCACCTTTTTGCAGGCGGCCCGTAGTATTTTGGAATTCGGCGTAATAATTCGTGTTAATTTTAAAAGTATTGAAAACGGAATTCGGATTCAAAATTCTATAGCCCAGGTTGACATAACCCGAATGGAAATTATTAATAAAAGTAATACCGAGGTCGTTGGCGTCATACTCTTTGGAAACATACGTAGCTCCGGCGTTATATCTCCATTTTCCTCCTTTTTTTCCAATTTGTATGGCGGTATTGATGCCATTCAGATTGTCATTATCGCCATATTCGTTGATATAACTGTATTTAAAATCTCCCGTAAGATTGAATTTGTTGTTTTTAGTGTTCAGGTCATAAACCAAAGCGGAAACATTTGCATCACGAAATTCACCGTTGCGGGTTACATTAGTATTTACGAGTGCTACAGATGAATTCTGGTTAAATCTCTGGTCTAAAACCAAAATATTATAGTTGGTAAGTGGTTCTACGACCACTCTGTTGGTTTCATTGGTTTGTGTGTTTCTTAAAGTTCCGTATGTTTTTTCAGTAACAGCATTCAGTACGCCAATTCCGAGTCCTGAAGAGGTTCTTCCGGAAATTTTTATGGCATTAATGAGGTTGACAGTAGACGGATTACTGGCAATAACATTTTCATCTGAAGAATACAGGTACGTGGAGGGGCTGCCTCCAATTCTGCGGGAATATAATAAGTTTCCTTTATTAAAGAGGTCAGTTCCTTCCGTAAAAAAAGGGCGGTTTTCATTGAACTGCTGTTCAAAAGGTCCTAAATTCAATACGACATTATCATATTTTGTCTGTCCAAAATCAGGAACCAGAATCGCGTCTAATGTGAAAGAATCGTTGATACCATATTTGATGTCCATTCCGGCCTTAAATTTATTATCTGTTCCTTCCTTATTGTTTTCTACATAAAAAGAAGAATAGGGTATAAAAAAGAGTCTCGTGGGTGGTTTTATATTTTCAATACCTTCCAGCTGGCCGGTTTGAGGAAGTGCGGCTCCAATTTTCATATCAATCAGATTCCAGGTATATTTCTGGCGGTCTCTTTTTATTTCCCTGTAGAAGTTAAGACCCCATGTCTGTTTTTCATCATTAGAAAAACGCAGTGCCGCATATGGAATTTTCATCTCAACGACCCAGCCATATTCTGTAATGGAAACTTCGCTGTCCCAAATGGCATCCCAGCTATAATCTTCACCGCCTTCAGTCGCAAGACAGTCCATCTGCACGCCCGATGAACTTACAAAAAAGCGGAAATCCTGTTGGCCGTCATTAAATCCGTTGATGAAAATTCCAAAATGGTCTGCTGTTCCAAAATTGTCTCTTTGTGTTAGCTCTTTTAGTATTTTTTGGGGTTCATCGTCATAGAGTATGGCGGCTACATAAATGGCGTCATTGTTATATAATATGCGAACATCCGTTTTTTTGTTTGGACTTATTGGCCTTCCGTTATCGGGTTCGAGCATTAAAAAATCGGTAGCGACCGGAGCAGTATTCCAAATGGCCTCATTAAGTTTACCGTCAATGGAAATGTTTTCGGAAATTGATTTTGCTTGCAGGTTTTTTCTCTGACCATAGGAGTCGAAAGTAGAAATGATTGCGAAAAAAAGTAAAATCAGTGAAAACGGTTTGCCCATTTGTGCGTGTTTATATAGCAAAAATAGCCATAAAATATACATACACAATTACTTTGCAATATTTTTGAATTTTGTGCGTTATAATCTCTGTTACACTAAAATTAAAAAAAGGTTAATTTTGTTAAATACCTCATTTTAAGAGTAATAAATTTTGAAAATAAATTTTTTTTAATACTTTTGGCGCTCCCCAAGTCAATTTTAACCCATTAGAATTTCAATGATTTACAAGTTTTTACCCGTCTTCATGTACTTTTTTGCTTCATTTACAACAAATGTGAGCAAACCTACAGAGCCAGAAAAATTAATTGCAGCCACAGCCGAAGCAAGTTTTTCGATGAAAGCTGAAAAGCTATACCACACACTGCATTCAAATAATCTTTCTTTACCAAAATTGGAGAGTTTTTCAAAAGCGCTTCAGGGTTTTTACCAACTGAAAGAGAAAGGTCTGGTTTCAAAAAACATATTAACAATTATCGATTTTAGTCTGTCTTCCAATTCCAAGAGATTGTGGATTATTGACATGTCAACCAACACGGTACTTTATAATTCGCTTGTTGCCCATGGCAGAAATACAGGCGAAGAATATGCAAAAGAGTTTTCAAATGCATCTTCTTCTAATAAAAGCAGTCTTGGGTTTTATGCCACCGGAGAAGTTTATCAGGGAAAACACGGTCTTTCGTTACGCCTTGACGGATTAGAGAAAGGTATAAATGATAACGCCAGAAGCAGAGCGGTTGTCGTTCATGGTGCCGACTATGTGGCAGAATCTTTTATAAAAACTCACGGAAGACTTGGAAGAAGCCAGGGATGCCCTGCATTACCGGTTGGAATTACAAAAGAAGTTATCAATGTGATTAAAGATAAATCGTGCCTTTTTATCTACCATCCTTCTGCTAATTATAAAGCAGCAACTAAATTAATCTCGTAATTTAAGATACAGACTGCTGTCTAAGGTGTAGATATCAGGCCTGAATTGTAAACTATTGCCATTACTCCATGCTGTCCAATATAGCTGGTGAATGGCAATTTCTTTTTTAATTTTCGCATTTTGAGTTTTTTCTCTTTTCAGGGTTTCGGTAATCTTTTCAAGACTCCAGTTTTTCTTATCGTCTAACAGATACTCTGTCAGCTCCAACGGATTTTGAACCCGGACGCAGCCGGAGCTAAGTGAACGGTTAGTTTTGTCAAAATATTCCCTGTGATTCGTGTCATGCAGGTAAACCGTAAAATTATTCGGAAACATTATTTTTACCATTCCTAATGAATTATAAGTGCCGGGACTTTGCACGTAGCGATAGTTCAGTGCTTTTTCAGGATCCCAGCTCGTTAAGCTTACCTCTTTTCCGTTTTTGTCATAAACAGTAATGTTTTTTTTCGTGAGATAGTTTCGGTTTTTTGTTGTGGCAGGAATTATATCTTCCTTTAAAATTGTAGGAGGGACAGTCCATGTAGGATTGAATACGGCATAACTCAATTTAGAACTCAATATGGGTGTTTTCCTTTTAGAAGTGCCAACAATCACATTATGTGTTCTGGTCGTATCATTTTTAAAAACCGTATAGAGCCTGTAATCAGGGATATTGATAATAATATAGTGCTCGCCCATATTCTTAGGGAACCATCGCCAGCGTTCGAGATTGGCAATGATTTGTTCTTTCCGCACATTTTTAGGAATATTTAGTGCCATGACCGTACTCGGGCCAATGACTCCATCTGCTGCAAGCCCATGTCTGGACTGGAATCTCTTGATTCCTTTCTCAGTTTCGGGGTCGTAAAGATTGGTAAGAGAATCTTGTGGTGTCATGTCTCTCCAATACATCAGTCTTTTTTTAATATTTATGATTGATTGGCTGGTATCATTTACTTTTAATTTTCCGGCAACTTCTATTTTTTTAAGCGTATCGGTTGGGAATTTATCAATGAGCACCAACGCCTCTTTTAGTTTTTTATAGACAATATGGTTTGGTTTTGCTTTTTCAATAATAGTCTGTAGTGAATCACCATTGCTGGCATCTGTTAATAGCTGATTGATTTTTGCCTGGTTAGGAATCAAATCCCAATCCGCATAAAGTTCTTTTGGATTTAGTTTGCCGCGGGTCTGGTGCAGAAGATATTTTTGAATAGCAAGTGTCATCTGCACGTCATAGCTTACGATTTCTTTTTCGGTTAATGAAGACAGGCTTTTTTCCTGACGCTCCAACTCGTAGGAATTGTAATCTTTAGGTTCTAAACCTTCCTTGTCGACTCTTAAAAGTTCTTCAATGATGAGCTGTCTGTTTTTTGACGTATTCCATACAGTTTTGAAACCATTCATCCTGTAAAATGAAGTAAGCGAATCATTCTCAAAGCTTGCTACATAAGCGGAATCAATATCATAACTTCTGGGTTCGTGTTTGGTCACATCTCCTGTATCCTTATTTAAAGGTGGGGTATAAGCGATTTCTTTTTCCTTGCAGGAAACCAGAAGAAGCAATAATGCCGTTATGAGAAAAAATCGATACATAACCAAAGAATTGTACAAGGACTTGTGTGAAGTTACTCAAAAAGTTTCAAGTTGCGAAGTACCCGGTAAATTTTTATACGGTATCTAACTTTTTGTACATTACATAGTGTTTGCCAATATCGGCTATGTCAAAAGGCTCTCCAATAATTTCATATCCGAGTTTTTTATAGAATCCAACCGCAATTTCCCGTGCATTAAACCAGATAATTTTTCCGGCACGTGCCCGGGCATCATTTTCTGCATGCTTTACTAAAGCTTCGCCAAATCCTTTTTTCTGAAATTCCGGCAATATGGCCATGCCTCGTAGTTGAAATTGTAATTTTTCTTCTAAGAAAGGAGTGGGATGTATGAACAGGGAAGCAATGCCTGCAAGTTTTTCATTGTTGAATAAGCCAAAATGTTTTGTAGATTCTGAATTATCGCCTTCAAAATGGCAGGTTTCTATCGGTTTTCCGGGTCGTAAAACGGGATGTCGGACAGAAAATGTATCTAATGCGGATATTTCTTTTATGGTTTCCATTTTTCTTTTAAATTTTTTTGGGTGGGATTGTAAAATATAACAATTTAATAATAAAACTCTTAGCGGTCGAAAAGCTTATTTCTGCAAAGATTGCGAAAAAAAGATTGCATTTTTTTTGAAAAAAAACTTGCAACTGAAAAAACTTATTGCTTATATTTGCACCGTAGAAATGCGGAAGTAGCTCAGTTGGTAGAGCTCCAGCCTTCCAAGCTGGTTGTCGCGAGTTCGAGCCTCGTCTTCCGCTCTAAAAATAAAACCTCAAGTGAAAGCTTGAGGTTTTTTTATTTCCAAAATTTTATCAGAAATAGGTTTCCAATAAATTTAGGGGTTTGTATTTTGCGCCTCTGCGCCTTTGCGTGAAATAATTACTCGCAGAGGCGCAAAGTTCATATGAACTTCAGGGGGTATTAAATGTTGCTAGTTCAGAAAACTCAAATCACTTCCGCTTTCTAATTCTTCAGGTTGCTGGTTTTGTCTGAAAAGGCGTGCTTTCAGATTTCCTTTTAAGGTTATGGTTTCGTTTCTTACTTCCAGCCAACTTCCTTCCCTAAGTCCCAAAACGGGTAAAGTATTGAATTGGTGAAATTCTTTTATTCTTGTTTCCCGCGTTTCGCCCATATGTGTTGAGTTGCTGTCCGGGTCGAGATAGTGCGGATTGAGGTTGAATGGAATCATGCCCAAAGTCTGGAAACTTGGTGGATAAATAATAGGCATATCATTAGTAGTCTGCATTGTCAGTCCGGTTATATTGCTTCCGGCGCTGGTTCCCAAATATGGAGTACCTTTTTTTAATGTTTCAGACAGCAAAGTCATCAGGTCATGACGATAAAGCTGTGTTACTAATAAAAAAGTGTTTCCGCCACCTGTGAAAATTCCTTCCGCTTGTTTTAGGGCTTCTTTCAGGTCTTCAAATTCATGCAGGCCTTTTACTTTAATGTTGATTTTGGAAAAAGCCTGACGTACTTTTTCAGTATATTCGTCATGTGATATACCACTTGGTCTGGCATAAGGTATAAAGACAAGTTCCGACACATTTTTGAAGTGAATAGAAAGTTCCGGCAAAAGATATTCGAGATAACCTCCGTTATGTAATGTTGAGGTACTCGCTATAATCAGATTTTTCATTTTAATATGATTTTATGACGTAAAGTTAGCAAGGTTGGAAATTATAAAGCAGTAGAATGCGAACTTTATTATTAACACAAATTTATTAGGTCGTTGGCAATAATTTGGGAGGTGATAAGATATTTTTACCTGACAAACTTATCCCTCAATTCATTATGCTGAAAAAAATATTTTTATGTTCTTTTTTTATAGCTGTTTCTCCTTCGGTGCTTTCACAGGTTTCCGAGCGAAAAAACCTGAAAGGGAAAGTTATGGCATCTGCTTCCAATCTTGATGGGATTTATGTCCTGAACCTGTCTTCAGAAAAAGAAACAGTAACCAAAGAAGGCGGTTATTTTTCGATTCAGGCCAAAGAAGGAGATTCATTAATGTTTTCGTCTATCCAGTTCAAAGGCAAAATTGTGGAAGTCAGCCAGGCTGATTTTGAGAAAGAATTGTTCTTTGTGAAGCTGGAAACTATGGTAAATCAATTGGATGAAGTAACAGTCGTACAATATAAAAATATCAATGCTTACGATTTAGGAATTATACCAAAGCCCGCCAAAGTCTATACACCGGCCGAAAGAAAATTAAGAACAGCGACAGGTGTAGATCCTAAAGTAGGGCTAAATAATTCATTTACTCTCGACCCGCTTTTAAACCTGATGTCAGGAAGGACTTCGATGCTCAAGAAAGAACTGGAAGTAGAAAAAAGAGAGAAATGGATAAGCCAGCTGGAGGATTTGTTTGAAGAAGAATACTATACGAAAAAACTTAAAATCCCTGCCGAAAATGTCAAAGGATTTTTGTATTATGCGGTTGAAAACGAACGATTAGTAAAAAATCTGAACAGTAAAAACAAAGCAATGGCGACATTTTTATTAGGAGAGATTGCCAAAACATATATTCAAACCATAACCAATGAAAAATAATTACTTTTTAATACTACTAATACTGCTTTCTCAAATTGTCTTTTCGCAGAGTAAGGAGAATAAAAAAATATATGGAAAAATAACAGCAGGACAAGTTCCGGTTGATGATATTGAAGTAGTTAATTTTTCGAATGCCACCCAGACCAGAACGAATGCAAAAGGAGAATTCTACATTTATGCCAGAACAGGTGACGTGCTGATTTTGTCGGGAGCCAATCTTGAACACAAAAGAAAAACGATTACAAAAGACGAATTCAATTCAGGAAATGTTCAAATTGTGATGAAGCCTGAGGTGACAGAGCTTCAGGAAGTTGTGGTTGAAAAAAGTGATGAATTTTCGGTAGTGCAGGGAGTGAAAAAATACACACCGGCAGAAAGAAAGCTGAGGACGGCGTCAAAGCCTGTGGAACTAATACAAGGTTTGGGTATCAGTAACGATGCCATTCTTAATTTTTTATCAGGTAGAACAAAAACGCTTAAAAAAGGAGTTCAGGTAGAGAGGGAAATAGCCAGGCTCGAAAAGCTGGATAATTTTTTTGATGAGGCTTATTATACAGAAAGCCTTGATATTCCGAAAGACTATGTCAATGGCTTTAAATACTACATTGTAGGGGATGAAGAATTTAGCAAGGCATTAGACCAAAACAATAAAACCGCTCTTGAAGTAGCTATCATAAAACTGGCAGAAAAATATAGGGGATTGCTTGCCGATGAAAAGAAATAATTACACGCTTTTGCTTTTTCTGCTATCGGCAGGAATGTTGTTTTCACAATCACAGGAGAAACTTCTGCTAATAAAGGTAATGGCAGATGGGAACTATATAGGCGGTATTAATGTGGTTAATCTGGTTAATGAAAAATCAGCAGTTACAGATGAAAAGGGTGAGTTTTTTATTTCGGCAAAAGAAGACGATTTACTGGTGTTTTCAGCTATAAATTTCGAGTACAAAAGAAAAATCATTAGCAAAGAAGATATCCTTGCTGGCGCGATTACTGTTAATGTGATTCCAAAAACAACAAGCCTTGACGAAGTAGAGATTACAAAGTATAAGGATCTTGATGCTTTTGAATTGGGAATTTTGGAAACTCCTGCAAAAAGATATACTCCTGCAGAACGCAGACTCAGGACGGCTGGTGATTTTAAGCCGGTCCATTTGGTTGGCCTTCTGTTTGGACAATTTCCTTTGGATCCGGTACTGAATGCAATAAACGGAAAAACAAAACGTCTTAAGAAAGAAGTGCAAATCGAACAGCAGGAATTTTTGTTGAAAAAGGTAGAAGATATGTTTCAGGATGACTATTTTTTAGGACATCTTAAAATACCTGAAAACTACATACAGGGTTTTAAATTATACAGTATAGGTGATGAAAATTTTGTAAGGTTATTAGAAGACAAAAATAAGATAAAGTCAGAGTTTGAACTGGCAAGGCTTTCAAAGGAATATCTTAAATTGATTTCAAATGAAAACTAGTTTCCTTTTTGCCTTTTTATTTGTAGTACACTTTACTTTTTCACAGGAAAAGATAATCCGCGGAAAAGTTACGGGCAGTGGCAATAATGTTGAAGGGATTAACGTAGTCAATCTGGTTAATGAAAAATCAGCCGTTACAAACGCAGCCGGAGAATTTCGCATTCCGGCAAAAGAAGACGATTTGCTGGTTCTGTCTGCTTTGAATTTCGAATATAAACGAAAAATTATTGATGCTGACGACCTGAAATCGGAAGTAGTTATCATTGAGATGATACCCAAAGCCAATCAGCTGGATGAAGTAGAAATCACAAAATACAACAACATTAATGCTGTTTCTTTAGGCATTTTATCAAAGCCTGCAAAAGTCTACACCCCGGAAGAAAGAAAATTAAGGACTGCCACCACAGGACTGCTCGACCCGCTAATTAATTTAATGTCGGGCAGGACCAAAAGGCTCAAGCAGAATATTTCGGTAGAGAAAAAACAAATACTTCTGGAAAAAGTAAATGACCTTTTCGATGATGAATTTTATACGCAAACCCTTAAAATCAATCCTGATTACATCATGGCATTCAAATACTTCTGTATCGAAGATTATAAATTCGCAAGTGCCGTTAGGGGAAAAAACAAAACACTGGCAACTTTTTGGATCAATGAACTTGCAGTAGAATACAATAAGTTGCAGTCTGGTGAAAAGCAATAAAATCTTACTCCTTACTTTTTTGGTTTCTTATGTCGCCCTTTCGCAAGAAAAAATGATAAAAGGAAGAGTTGTTGCAAACGGTAATAACGTTGAAGGCATAAATCTGGTGAATTTGGTGAATGAAAAATCAGCCATCACAGATTCCAATGGAGATTTTTCGATTCTGGCAAAGGTTGACGACCTGCTCGTTTTTTCAGCTGTCAATATGCATTATAAAAGAAAAATCGTTGAAGCAGATGATTTTCAAAAAGATATCATTATTATAGAAATGGAGCCTAAAATAAATCAGCTCGATGAAGTCGAAATTACAAAATATGTCAACATAACGGCCTATGATTTAGGAATCATAAAATTCAAGCCAAAAGTTTATACGGTTGCAGAACGAAGGATGATAGCCAGAGTAGGAAGTCGGGCAGAAAGAAAAGCAAGGCTCGAAGGTGAGAAAAAACTAATGCTGATTGAAAGAATTGGAATTCTGTATAGTGATGAATATTTTATTAGAGTACTAAAGATTGACCCTGATTATGTCATGGCATTCAAGTATTATTGCTCCGAACATCCGGATTTTATGAAAATTGTCAATTCGAGGGTGAAAGATAAAATCAAATTGGCAATAATCGAACTGGCCAGAAAATACAATGAACTTCAAAATGAAGAAATTGTAAAAGAATAGTACTTTTGTAAAATGAAAAAGGCAATCAAAATAGTTTTTCTTTTACTGTTGTTTACCGGGCTGACTTCGGCTTCGCTTCACAAATTTTATGTTTCCGTAAACCAATTGGATTATGTGTCGGAAAAGAAAGCCATAGAAATAACATCCCGACTTTTTATTGATGATATGGATTTGGCCTTGGAGAAAAGGTTTGGCAAAAAAATATATCTGGGAACAAGTAAGGAAATAAAAGAAAGCAAAGAATTGCTTCAGAAATATTTTCAGGAAAAATTTGCCGTTAAAGTAAACGAACAGGAAAAAGAAATCCGTTTTTTAGGCAAAGAAGTAGAAGATAATGTCCTGATTTGCTATTTCACAATCAAGAATGTCGAGAAAATCAGTTCTATCGAAATAAAAGACACTATTTTAATGGAGCTTTATGACCAGCAGCATATTTTCCATACGCACGTTTTAGGGAAAAAGCAAAGCCTGCTTCTTACTTCAGACAAAATACGGGGTCAGTTAAATTATTAGCATTTTTTTTCCGGTATTACATCAAATTGATTAAATTTCAATCTTAAAATAACCCAACTCCTCCATGAAAAAAATAATTTTTCTATTCGCGATGCTTCCTGCGGTGTTCTTTGCGCAAGAAACAAAAAATACGGAAAAGAAGCGCGAGCCTGGGAAATACGATACCAACAAATTCAGCCAGATGTATGATTTGATGGCTACGCCTAATATGTTTCGAACAGCATCGGGAGCGCCAGGTCCGGCCTATTATCAGCAACAGGCAGATTATAAGATGAACATCGAATTGGATGACCGCAATGCAAGGCTTTATGGAACGGAAACCATTACCTATCACAACAACTCGCCGGATAATTTGGAATATTTATGGGTACAGCTCGACCAAAATCAAAAAGCGAAAGACTCGGAATCACCTTTGGTAGATAATCAAAAAATGGATAAGGCAATGACTCCGGCCGGGTTTTCGAAAAAATTTATGGAAGAAAAACCGGAAAGAGGTTTTGTGATTGAATATGTAAAAGATGCGAAGGGCAATCCGATGAAATATACCATCAACCATACCATGATGCGTATTGATTTGCCGAAACCTTTGAAATCAAAAGAAAAAATCTCATTTTCTATAAAATGGTGGTTCAATATCAATAATTATAGGGTAGAAGGAGGACGTTCCGGTTATGAGCATTTTGATAAAGATGGTAATAACCTGTATGTACTTGCCCAATTCTATCCAAGAATGGCCGTCTATAATGATGTAGAAGGTTGGCAGAACATGCAGTTTTGGGGTTCGGGAGAATTTGCCCTTCCGTTTGGGAATTTTGAAGTAAATATCACCGTTCCTGCAGACCATATTCTGGAAGCGACAGGTGACTTGCTGAACAGGAAAGAAGTTTTCACTGCAGAACAGTTTAAGCGATATCAGTTGGCAGAAAAAACCTATGACAAACCGGTTGTGGTAGTTACTCAGGAAGAAGCAGAAGCAGCTTCAAAAGGTTTCTCAGACAAGAAAAAAACATGGAAATTCAGTGCAAAATACGTGCGTGATTTTGGAATTTCAACTTCAAGAAAATTTATCTATGACGCCATGGCTGTAAAGCTTTCGGAAAAGTCAGTAATGGCCATATCATTATATCCGCCGGAAGCCAACCCGCTTTGGGGCGAATATTCAACAAAAACGGTTGCCCATACCTTAAAAAGTTATTCCTCACACACGTTTGACTATCCTTATCCAAAAGCAATTTCGATTTCTGCCGAAGACCAGGGAATGGAATATCCTATGATTTGCTGGAATTACGGACGTCCTGATGAAAACGGATTTGTAAGCGAAAGGATAAAATACGGCATGCAAAGCGTGATTATTCATGAAGTAGGGCATAACTTTTTCCCGATGATTGTCAATTCTGATGAACGCCAATGGACCTGGATGGACGAAGGATTGAATACTTTCCTGCAATATTTGGCAGAACAGGAATTAAGCCCGAGCTACCCTTCACAAAGAGGACCCGCGGCTAAGATTGTTCCGTATATGAGCGGACCGCAGAATTTTTTAGAGCCAATTATGTCAAATTCAGAAACAATACACCAATTTGGGGCTAATGCCTATGCCAAGCCTGCCACAGGATTGAACATATTGCGTGAAACCATTATGGGGAAAGAATTGTTTGACTATGCATTCAAGACCTATGCCAACCGTTGGAAATTTAAACACCCTACGCCGGAAGACTTTTTCAGAACCATGGAAGATGCTTCGGCGGTTGATTTGGACTGGTTCTGGAGAGGGTGGTTTTATTCTACAGATTATGTTGATATAGGAATCCAAAATGTGAAAGAATATTATGTTACGGCAGAAGCACCAAAAGAAACTAAAGATGTCAATATAAGAAAGGGACGTTTTAATAAAGAGGAAGGGCCGTTCGTTTATATGGTTTCGTCAGATTCTGAAGGTTTTAATAAAAAGAATATAAAACCTTTGGATGTTAATGATATAAAAGTGTTGTCTGACTTTATTCAGGAAAAATATACACAGGAAGAAAGAAGCAAACTCAAATCCCCAAAATATTTTTACGAAGTTGCTTTTGACAAGCCAGGAGGTATGCTAATGCCAATTTTGGTACAGCTGGTTTATGAAGACGGTACCACGGAAGATTTTAATTTTCCGGTACAAATATGGAGAAAAGGCAATCAGGTAGTGTCCCGTGTTTTTGCAACAGATAAAAAAGTAGCCAAGATTAAGCTGGACCCAAAATTACAGACCGCAGATATTGATTTAGAGAACAATTCATGGCCAAGAGAGAAGGCTAAATCTAAATTTGACGAACTGGAGGATTAAGTTAAAATCATATTAAAAAAGAACAGTAAAGCAATAAAGCTAAGACCGCGGTTATTTTTTGCTGTATCTTTGCGAGAATAAAATACAATATTATGTTTGGTATCGGAGGATCGGAATTAGTATTCATCATATTTATAGCCATAATGCTTTTTGGGGCAGATAAAATTCCGGAAGTAGCAAGAACTTTGGGAAAAGGAATGCAGCAGCTTAAAAATGCAACAGACGATATTAAAACTGAAATTCACAAAACAGCTTCAGAAAATGGTTTGGATACCCAATCATTAACAGGCGGTTTTTCTGAAGAAATCAGTAAGGTAAAAGAAAATTTCAATAAAATTATTGAAAACTCCAATGATAACAGTTTTGGTTTGGACAAAATAACACAAGATATCAATTCAGAAATTACGAAAGTAAAAGAAGATATCGAAACGATGGAAGGACCTATAAAAAGACAGGATAGATAATGGAGACATTGTTAGAACTTGATAGAAACCTGTTTATTTATCTCAATAGTCTCGGCTCTGAAACGTTCGACGGTTTCTGGTTATTTATTACAAAACAGATCAACTGGATTCCAATTTTTGCTATCATACTCTATTTGGTTTTCAAAAATCTGGGCTGGAGGCATGCCCTGATGATAATTGTAGTTATGGCTTTACTGATTACATTGACAGACCAAACAACAAATCTTTTCAAAAACGGCTTCCAAAGATTACGGCCGGGAAGCGACCCTGACCTTGCAGGCCTGATTCGTGCCGTACAGACAAGAAAATCCTTTAGCTTTATTTCCGGCCATGCATCCAACTCAATGGCTGCTGCCTTTTTTCTTTATAAAGTATTGAAGCCTTACCTTAAATATATGGGCTTTATCTTTTTGTGGCCGCTGATTTTTGCCTACAGCAGGATTTATCTCGGACTGCATTATCCGGGAGATATTCTTTGCGGATATGTATGGGGAATTTTAATGGCAATGCTCATGCTGCGATTATATGCCTACTTAAGGGATAAATACTTTCCACAAAAAGAATACGTCGACAATCCGACTAATGATGAACCTATACGGAATTAGATTATAAAACCCGGCTTACGGTTAATCCGTCACGGATAGGAAGCAATACGGTTTCAATTCTGGGGTCGTCTTTCAGTTTTTTATTATATTCTAAAAGTACGTTGGTACTTATGTCTTTCGGATTTGGTGTTTCCAATACCTTGCCACTCCATAACACATTATCAGAAAGAATAATGCCTCCCTTATTCATTATAGGTACTATCATGTCAAAATAGTTCAGATAGTTATCCTTGTCGGCATCAATAAAAACCAGGTCAAATTTCTTTTCGAGTGTAGGTATAATTTCTAATGCATTTCCCAAATGCTGTGTTATTTGGTTTTTCCATGGCGACAGGTCGAAGTATTTTTTTTGAATGCTAAGTAATTCTTCGTTAATATCTATAGTGTCGATGGAACCGTTTTCCTTCATTCCTTCTGCAAGGCATAAAGTGGCATAACCTGTATAGGTTCCTATTTCAAGAATATTTTCCGGATTGACCAATTTGGAAATCATGCTTAGGACTCTACCCTGAAAATGGCCGCTAAGCATTCTCGGCTGCATAATTTTTTGGAAAGTTTCCCTGTGAAGGGCTGCTAAGAGTGCAGGTTCGTTTTCAGAATGTTTTTCGACATAAAGTTCTAGCTCGGGTGAAATAAAATGCATGGTAAAAAGTTTTTACAAAATTATAAAATATTAACACTCATTAGGTACATCTCACTTTGAATATATAACTTTGCGCCATGCAAATTGAGAAGAAAGACATCAGAGCATTATCAAAAGACCAATTGAGGGAATTTTTTGTTTCAAACGGAGACAAAGCTTTTCGCGGAAATCAGGTCTATGAATGGCTTTGGAACAAAGGAGCGCATAATTTTGATGACATGACCAATGTTGCCAAAGCAACGCGTCAGATGCTGGAAGAAAATTTTGTCATCAACCATATCAGGGTTGACCAAATGCAAAAAAGTGAAGATGGGACTGTAAAAAATGCTGTCCGTCTCCATGATGGATTGGTGGTAGAATCAGTATTGATTCCTACGGAAACCAGAACAACAGCTTGCGTTTCTTCTCAGGTGGGCTGCAGCCTTGATTGTAATTTTTGTGCTACTGCAAGGCTGAAAAGAATGCGAAATCTGAATCCTGATGAAATTTATGACCAGGTAGTGGCCATCGATAATGAAAGCCGACTGTATCACAATCGTCCCTTATCGAATATCGTTTTTATGGGAATGGGAGAACCGTTGATGAACTATAACAATGTCATGAAAGCAATAGACAAGATTGTTTCGCCGGAAGGACTTGGAATGTCACCAAAAAGAATTACGGTCTCAACCTCAGGAGTTCCTAAAATGATTAAAAAACTGGCTGACGACGAAGTGAAATTCAAACTGGCAGTTTCCCTGCATTCTGCAATTGATGAAATCCGTTCGCAAATCATGCCTTTTAGCAAAAGCTTTCCGTTGGCTGATTTGCGTGAAGCCTTAGAATATTGGTACAGCCATACCAAAAGCCGGGTTACCTATGAATATGTCGTTTGGAAAGGAATTAATGACAATAAAGTTTCCGTTGATGCTTTGGTGAAATTCTGTAAATATGTTCCGTGCAAAGTCAATCTTATCGAATACAACCCGATTGACGATGGTGAATTTCAACAAGCTTCGGAAGAATCGATAAACGAATACATAAAAGCTTTGGAAAGAAACGATATTGTCGTGAAAGTACGCCGAAGCAGAGGAAAAGATATTGATGCCGCCTGCGGACAGTTGGCAAATAAAGAAGCTTAATTAAAAATCGAAGAATACTTCAACCCTGCCAGAGTTTCAAACTCTGGCAGGGTTTGTTTTTTACTTCTTAGGAGATTTCCGGAGTGGTACCGTGACAATAGTAAGTACTATCGATACACCTAGAATGCTATATTGGAGATATAATAATTGGTAAATAGTTTGCTTAATTTTTTAAATGTAACTATTTTTTCAACTATTTCCTGCGTGATACTATAACAATAGTAAACACTATTGATATGCCCAGAATGATATACTGGAGGTATAATAATGAGTCATCAGTGTCAAAAAATTGGATTAATAATACCGTATAAAAAAAGCTATATGATAGTATTGCGGTAATATCCTTTTTGCTAATATTTTTCATTTTTTTGAACATGGCGGATAAATTGACTAAAGGTTGGTGGATATAAATGTAACTATTTTTTTTCAAACAAAGACAATATTATAACAACACTGCCAGGGTTCTAAACCCTGGCAGTGTTTGTCTGGTGACGTTTGTTTTAACCTCACAACACCTCTTGTACTTTACCACTTAAATAGTATATTTGTCCTCAATGAAAATCACGGAGCAAATAAAACAGCCGATTCTTGCCGAAATGGAACTTTTTGAGAAAAAGTTTCATGAAGCGATGTCGTCAAAAGTTGCCTTGCTCAACAGAATTACCTACTATATTGTAAACCGTAAGGGAAAACAAATGCGACCGATGTTTGTTTTCCTGACAGCCAAAATGGTTTCAGGTGGTACAGTCAACGAAAGAACCTATCGGGGGGCTTCGGTAATCGAATTAATCCATACTGCAACTTTAGTGCATGATGATGTTGTTGATGACAGTAACAGGCGTCGTGGGTTTTTCTCAATCAATGCTTTGTGGAAAAACAAAATTGCCGTTTTGGTTGGCGATTACCTGCTTTCAAAAGGATTGTTGCTTTCTATTGACAATGGTGATTTTGATTTGCTGAAAATAATTTCTGTAGCCGTAAGAGAAATGAGCGAAGGAGAATTGCTTCAAATCGAAAAAGCCAGAAGGCTGGATATTACAGAAGACATCTATTACGAAATCATACGCCAGAAAACAGCAACCTTAATTGCAGCCTGCTGTTCACTCGGAGCTTGTTCTGTAGCTCCGGAAAATGATGAGGTTATTGAAAGAATGCGCAAATTTGGTGAACTCATTGGAATGGCATTCCAGATTAAAGACGATTTGTTTGACTATACCGATGATGCTATTGGAAAACCAACCGGAATCGATATTAAAGAACAAAAGATGACGCTGCCATTGATTTATGTGCTGAATCATTGTACACCAAAAGAAAAAAGCTGGATTATCAACTCCATTAAAAATCACAATAAGGACAAAAAACGGGTAAAAGAAGTCATCTCTTTTGTAAAAGAAAATAACGGTCTGGCCTATGCAGAACAAAAAATGACCGAATTCCAGAAAGAAGCGTTGCAACTAATTCAGGATTTTCCCAACTCTCCCTACAAGGATGCGCTTACCCTGATGGTAAATTATGTGATAGAAAGAAAAAAATAATCTGTTGCTGCTGATTGTTTTATTGCTATGCAACCTTTTTAGCCGTAATATCGTCTTTGACAGTAGAACCTAAAATCTGTCAGTCATGCGTTTCCTCTACTTCTCTTTCTTTCTTATCACACTACAGGTTAGTGCCCAAAAGCCTAAAGAAGTACTGAATTGGATTAATACTGCCCCATCAGAGAACAAAAACTTTTATTTTGAAATTCCTTTTAGCTACCGCAATGATGAAATTGTCATCCAGGTTCGGATAGGAAATCATACCTACGATTATATTTTTGACACCGGAGGCTATAACAATATTACAGATGCTATACAGGAAAAAAACAATTTCCCGATACTGACCAGGCAGACAGTAGGAAGCAGCAATAAAATTAAAAAAGAAATCAATATTGTAAAACTGGACAGTCTGCATATTGGTCCCCTCGCTTTTCATGACCTTGCCGCTTTGCAGATGAATTTTGATGAATCACCCACAATTAAATGCACGATTGATGGCGGATTGATTGGGGCAAGTATTATCAAAAATTATATCTGGCAGATTGACTATCCGAGAAAAAAAATAATTGTTACTGACCAGATTGGCAAAATAGCAAATCTGCAAAAAGCGATAAAAGTTCCGGTTACTTTTAATAGCAGACTCATGCCTTATATAGAGGTACGGATAAACGGCAAGAAAGAAAAAATGATGTTTGACCTGGGAAGTTCTACTTTGTTTAGCATGACTGAAAAAGCAGCAAAAAAGCATGATAAAGAAAATGTCTGTGAGATTATAGGAGGTGGAACAGAAGGTGGGAATGGCACTATCAAAGAATCAATTTATGTAATGAATTCAGGCAAGCTTGAAATTAAAAATCTTTATTATTCCAATAAGCCCGTTCTTTATACTTCATCAAATAATGAATCTCTGATTGGCAACCCAATTATAAAAGACTATATCGTCACCCTAAACTTTAAAGATGATGAAATGTATTTTCTTCCTGTTGAAACAGCAGATGAAGGATGGATGACTTATGGGTTTACGCTCAAATATGATAATGGAAAAACAAAAATAGCAACCTTACTAAAAGGCTCCACGGCTGAGAAAGCAGGCTTAATGATAGATGATGTTGTTGAAGGAATAAATGGTAAAAAAATAGATTGTCAGGATTTTTGTATATGTAAAAAAACTTACAATATTCTTTTAGAAGGAAAAAATGAAATTGTCATAAGCCTAGATAAGGATGGCAAAACACAGCAGATAAGACTTGAGAAGCAAAAAATATTTTAATTTAGCTCTTCTATTATAAGTAATTACAGCTTATTATATCTGATTTTAAATTTTTTTTGCTATCCATGCAACCATTTTCAAACAAGACTCGTCTATACCAATAGAACACTAATTGGAAGGTTCGATTATCAAAAAGACCCGAAAAATATAAATGAAAGTTATCGCTTTACATCAAGAAGAAAAAGACATAATCGCCCAGGCTGTAGCGAACAACAGGCATGCTCAGCAGAAGATATATGCCGGACATGCTCCAAAAATGTTAAGCGTATGCAGGCAGTACATAAAAGACCTGCATCAGGCAGAAGATGTAATGATTACGGCTTTTATGAAAGTTTTTGCCAATCTGAAAAACTTTGAACACAAAGGAAGTTTTGAAGGCTGGATTAGAAGGATAATGATTAACGAATGTATTTCCTTTATAAGAGTTCAGAAAAAAGTAAAGTACATAGAAGACGAAACCTATTTCGAGGAAACCCATAACAATACGGACAGTCAGTTTAACGTGGAAGATATTCAGTTTTTGATAGACAGTCTTCCGGATGGTTACAGAATGGTTTTTAACCTTTATGCTATTGAAGGATTCAAGCATCAGGAAATTGCGAAAATGCTTGGAATTAATGAAGGAACATCTAAATCGCAATTGTCGCATGCAAGAAAAATGCTGCAGGAACAAATTAACAAACTAAAGAATTTTCAAAATGGAACTGAATAAATTAGAACAGGATTTCAAGAAGAAGCTTAATGAAAGAACTATTCAGCCTTCTGAAATGTCTTGGGACAGGCTGGACGCCATGCTGTCGGTAGCAGAAAAGAAAAGTAAGCCGAAAAAACGCACATGGCTCTATATTGCAGCCAGTTTTTTAGGGTTTTTGCTGGTCGGGACAATCTTCTTCAAACAGCCAGAAGTAGAAATCCAGACCGCTAAAGAAAAAGGAGTTGTTGTTCAGGAAAAAACAACAGAAAAACAGGAAGAGGCAATAACTGCAGACGAATACAAAACAAAATCATCAAATCAAATCACAACAGCAGCTGCAGGAGCCATCGCTTCAAGATTGCCGGAACAAAAGAAGGTTCAAAAAATAAAATCTTCTGCTGTTTCGCAGGAAGATAAAACTTCGCAGGTTATGCCTGAAAAAACTGAAGCGATAGCTACTGTTGAGCAAAAAGAAACGGTTAAGGCAAACAAGTATATCGAATCAGAGAAACTTTTGGCCGAAGCCGAAAACAAAATCCAATCACAATCAGTGAAGAAATATGTTGCAAAATCGAGTGTGAAAGTAGACTCTAAGGGCCTTCTTTCTGATGTTGAAGGAGAATTGAACGAAAGTTTTAGAAACAGAGTAATCAAATCAATTGGCAGAAATTATGAATCTGTCAAAACATCCCTTGCAAACAGAAACAACGAATAAACCAGATTTAATTTTTTAAAACCCAATGACATGCAAAAAATTATTTTTTATGCAATGATAATGCTATGTTTTTTAGTATCTAAAGCAATAGCACAGGAAACTTTTGAGCAAAGAGCTAAAGCGATAGCCTTGCGTATCGAAACCATTACCAAAGAAGAAAAAGACGCGCTCAAAGAGGAAGTAGAAGCTGTAAATAAATTACTCGAAAAAGGAGAAATTGACCTTGAAGAAGCAGACAAACGTAAAATGGAATTAGCGGATGTAAGGGCTAAAAATATAGAAACCAGGGTTGGTGCCGAAGAAGCAAAACTTACTGACCTGGTTAGGGAAAAGGTTGACGGAAAATTGCCGTCTGAAGGAAGAAGAACAGCGTTCAGCATTTATTGGGAAAAAGATTCGCCAAAAAGAGATTCTATAAGAAACAACAGAGGCGAGTTAAGAACAACTTCACAATTTGTTTTTGCAATAGGACTTAACAATGCACTTACAAAAGGCGACCTGGGTTCATTGGAAGGTTCGGATTACAGAATGTGGGGGTCGCATTTTTATGAATGGGGAATTGCGTTCAATACGAGATTGGCTAAAAACCATAACCTCCTGCATGCAAAATACGGACTGTCTTTGATGTACAACAATCTTAGGCCTACAGACAATCGAAGCTTTGTTGTTAATGGCGACCAGACAAACCTTGAAAGAAATCCGATTCATCTGAAAGACTCCCGTTTCAGAAACGTTTATCTGGTAGTTCCGTTGCATCTGGAATTGGATTTTACGAAAAAACGTGTTACAGAAAAGAGGACATATTTCCGCTCACACGAAAGTTTCCGATTGGGTGTTGGTGGTTATGCGGGAGTAAATGTGAAATCAAAACAGATTTTGCGATATGAAATAGACGACCATAATGTAAAAGAAAGAACCAAAGGCGATTTTAATGTTAATGATTTTATATACGGACTCAGCGCTTATGTTGGTTATGGACAGACGAGCTTGTATGTTAAATATGACCTGAATACGATTTTCCGCGACAATGAAATTGACCAGAATAATGTCTCCTTAGGAATCAGATTTGATTTTAATTAGAAAAGTTGAAGTTAGTGAATACGTTGAGGAGTGCTCATTCCCTGTTTTGGGAAATGAGCACTTTTCTTATAGTTTGCCGAATTCTGCAAGACAAAATCTTCGTATCTTTGGGCTCTTAATTCCTGATTTTTTAGCCATTGATTGCCAAGACAACCATAGATACCGTTTTTGAAACCGCCCGTGTTGAGGAGGTCATTGGTGATTTTGTGCAATTGAAAAGAGCGGGAAGTAATTTTAAAGGACTGAGCCCGTTTTCGGATGAACGCTCGCCTTCATTTATGGTTTCTCCTGTAAAACAGATATGGAAGGATTTTAGTTCCGGAAAAGGAGGTAACGTTGTTGCTTTTTTAATGGAACATGAGCATTTTACCTATCCGGAAGCCATTAGGTACCTTGCCAAAAAATACAACATAGAAATTGAAGAAACAGAGCAGTCACAGGAAGAAAAAGCAGAAGCTAATGAAAAGGAAAGCATGTATCTGGTTTCTGAATTCGCAAAACGCTATTTCCACGACATACTTCTCAATAATGAAGAAGGACAGGCAATTGGCTATTCTTACTTTAAGGAAAGAGGTTTTACCAACGAAACAATAAGAAAATTTGAATTGGGCTATTCGCCTGACACCTGGGATGCCTTGACTAAAGAAGCATTAGTGAAAGGCTATAAGCTGGAATATCTCGAAAAAACGGGATTGACTATTGTTAAGGAAGACAAGCAGTTTGACCGTTTTAAAGGTCGCGTGATGTTTCCTATTCAGAGCATGTCGGGTAGAACGTTGGGCTTTGGTGGCCGAATTCTCGGCAACGATAAAAAAGCGGCCAAATACATGAACTCGCCGGAAAGCGACATTTACCACAAAAGTAAAGTGCTTTACGGAATCTTTTATGCCAAACAATCCATTGCCAAACTGGATAATTGTTATTTGGTTGAAGGCTATACCGATGTAATACAATTTCACCAGGCAGGCATAGAAAATGTCGTGGCATCGTCAGGAACAGCCCTGACATCAGATCAAATCCGTCTGATTAACCGATTGACAAAAAATATTACGGTACTTTTTGATGGTGATGCAGCCGGATTGAGAGCTTCCATCCGTGGAATTGACCTTATTCTGGAAGAAGGAATGAATGTAAAGGTCTGTACGTTTCCTCAGGGAGAAGATCCGGATAGCTTTGCGCGTAAAAATTCCTATGAGGAACTTGTCCGCTATCTGGATACCAATGCAAAAGATTTTATTCAGTTTAAGGCATCGCTCCTGATGGATGAATCCCAAAATGACCCTGTAAAAAAAGCGGGGCTCATTCGTGATATGGTTACGAGTATTTCAAAAATACCGGACAGAATCCAACGCGAAATCTACCTTCAGGAGACGGCAAGAATCATGGATATTTCTGAACAGGTTTTGGTCAATACACTGGCGCAGCTCATTCAGAAAGACGTAGTTGAGACAGGTAAGAAGCAGAAACAGGAGCAGAAGGCTTTTGAAGTTGTCAAAAATGAGAATCCGGAACAGTCACAAAGAATAGATGTACTCTATGAACTGGAAAGAAAAATAATAGAAATTCTTTTGCTTTATGGAAATAAGACCGAAGAATTTGAAGATGTGATACTCCGTGCAAATGAGGAAGGTGAGATAGAAGAAGTTACGGAAAAAAAAGAATATAAGGTCTACCAAAGAATTTATCTGAGCCTTCAGGAAGACGAAGTTGAATTGGCAAATCCGTTATTCCGGGAAATATATAACGATATGGTGAATTATTTCCACCAGAATGAGTCATTTAATACAGAACACTATCTCATGCATCTTGCGCCGGAATTAGCGCAAGAAGTGACAGACATATTGATGCATGAAGAAAGGGAAGTTCTTCACAATTGGGAAGGTCAAAACATTATAGTAAAGCAGAAAGACCAAACCATCGAGCAATATGTTTCCGAAACAATCCTGACGTTGAGGTGGTATCTTGTTGACAGGATTATAGAGGAGTTGAAAGGAAGCATAACATCGGGTCCGGATTCAGATAATACGGAAACCTTGTCTATGGCTATGGATTATTATAAACTGATCAATTCTTTTTCATCCAAACTAGGCAGGGTAATGTCGCGTTATAGCTAAAATCAGACTATTTCAAGCGTTTTTGCCTTATTAACCAAGTCGACCAGGTTGGTTACATTTAGTTTCGTAAGAAGCCTTAATTTGTAGGTACTCACTGTTTTTTCGTTTAAGTCAAGAATTTTGGCAATTTCCTTATTCTTTTTTCCATCGCTCAAATAGCGTAATACCTCAATTTCACGTGTAGAAAGTTTTCTGTACAAACGCTCTGATTTGTTTCTTTTTCCAATCAGGGCAAGATTTTTCTTTACGGTTTCGCTAAAAACAACAGCGCCTCCGTAAACTTTTATCAATGCGGATGCAAGATTTTCTAACTTGGAAGTTTTGTGGATGTAGGCTGAAACACCTGCTTTCAGAGCATTCGGGGCATACATTTGCTCGGAAAGATTTGTGAAAATCACAATCTTTGTTGAAGGATAATCTTTAACCATTCCTTTTATAAGGTTGATGCTGGACAGACCTTCCAAATCCAAATCCAAAATAACAATATCAACAGACTTTTTATTAAGAATATCTTCTAAAGTAGTAAAGTCTTCAGCATGGCCAACAATGCTGATTTCTGTATTGTCTTTAAAGTAGGATTTAATCCCGTAGTGGACGATGGGATGATTATCGGCTAAACATATTTTAATCATAATTCATTTTTTTTAAATTTAAACTGATAAATCTATAGTAAATTTAGTTAAATTTTTTCAAATCAAATAAAGTTGTGTGAAAATCATTTCAAATGTTTCGGAATTTCGCAAACAGGAATCGGAATCATTTTATGTTGATTTACGTAATTAAGTCTTTTATAGATTGAAAAAACTTCTGCTTTTCTTCCGGTAAAATCGGTTGCCTCTTTTCCTTCTTCAACGGCCTTCATGGCCCATTCCAATTCATCATAACTTGCGCCAAGCTGGTCTTCGTCGCTTCTGTCGTCTCCAAAAAGCCCGTCGGTTGGAGCAGCAATCAGAATGGATTCAGGAACCCCCATGTATTCCGCAAGCTGATACACTTCAGATTTCATCAAATCAGCAATAGGGCTTAAGTCTACGCCGCCATCGCCATATTTTGTGTAAAAACCTACCCCGAAATCTTCAACTTTATTTCCGGTTCCTGCAACCAGCCTTCCGTGAATTCCGGCGTGATAATATAAAGTAGTCATACGCAGGCGTGCCCTGGTGTTGGCGAGAGAGAGGTGTAATTTTTTTTCATCATTGCTGGCGGGAACTACACTTTTAAACATCTCAAAAACAGTCGTCAGATTGGTTTCAACACTTTCTACATTCGGATATTTCTTTTTTAATTGCTCAATATGCTCCCTTCCTCTGGAAACCTGGCTTGGTGCCTGATGGATAGGCATTTCGACACAGAGGGTTGGCATGCCGGTAGCGGCACATAGTGTAGAAGTAACAGCAGAATCGACACCGCCGGAAATTCCAACAACAAAACCGTTTACTTTTGCGTTTGTAGCATAGTCCTTAAGCCAATTTACAATGTGGGTGGTAACCTTTTCAGCCTGAAGCGTATTGTTTTTTTGCATTACAATTTTATTAATTAGATTGTTGAAGTGTATATTTGCACTTTAAATTTCGCCTATTAAAGTTAAAAAAAACAATTCATAATTTAAGGTTAAGATTTAATACAAAAATACTAACAAAAATATAAATGAGAAAACTTGCCTTTTTATTGATGTTCGCTGTGTTTTTCGTCTCCTGTGACAAAAAAGATAAAGTGGAAAAAGCAATAGAAGAAGTTCCGGTGGAGCTTACTGTAGAGCGTTTTGATAAGATTTTTTATGAATCGGACCCGAATGAGCTGTCAAAAATAAAACACCAATTCCCGTATTTTTTTCCCGCAGGAAATGAAGATACGGTTTGGACCAATAAGATGAAAAACCCGTTGCTTAAGCAAGTGCATGATGAGGTTCAGAAAAAATTTGGTAATTTTCAGAAAGAAAGAGGCGATTTAGAAGAGCTTTTCCGTCATATTAAATACTATTTCCCGGAAACGGGACTGCCAAAGGTCGTAACGCTGATTTCGGAAGTAGATACGGATAATAAAGTCATCTATACAGACAGCCTTCTGATTCTTTCATTAGATGTGTATCTGGGCAAAGACCATGAGTTTTATACTGGTTTCCCGGAATATCAAAGAAAGACTTTTGAAAAATCACAACTGCTTTCAGATGTGGTTTCGAGTTTTGCAATACGAAAAATTGTACCGCCAACAGACAGAACATTGCTTTCGCAGATGATTTACTTTGGTAAAGAATTGTACATGAAAGACCTGTTGATTCCGCAGATTTCAGATGCAGATAAAATTGGCTATACGCCGGAACAGATTGTATGGAGCCAGGAAAATGAAGGATACATCTGGCGTTATTTTGTAGATGAGAAACTATTATACGATTCTGACCCTAAATTGCCGGGAAGATTTATCAATCCGGCACCATTCTCCAAATTTTATCTGGAAATAGATAACGAATCTCCGGGACAGATAGGAAGATGGATAGGATGGCAGATAGTTCGTTCTTATATGAAAAACAATGACGTATCTTTGCAGCAATTATTGCAGACCGATGCAAAAGAAATTTTTGATAAATCCAAATACAAACCTAAAAAGTAATGTCTAAAAAAATAACCTCTGAAATAAAAATAACAGTTGAACTAGATGAAAACAGAGTGCCGGAAAAACTTTTCTGGGCAGCCCAGGATGGTGGCGTAGTTCAGGAAGAATCCAAAGCCATGATGCTTTCATTCTGGGACAGCAATGTGCAGGAAACGATGAGAATCGACCTTTGGACAAAAGACATGCCGGTTGATGAAATGAAGAAATTCTTTCACCAAAGCCTTGTTGCTATGGCAGATACTTTCCAAAGGGCTACAGACGATGAGAAAATGTCAGATACCATGAGAGATTTTTGCGATTATTTTGCAGAAAAAATGGATTTGAAAGCAAAATAAGTATTGCTGCAAAGCAAAAAAAAGCGGACCCATATCGAGTCCGCTTTTTTTTTAAAAATTATTCAGGTCTTTGAATACTTCCGTATTGATTTCTTCTATATAGGTTAGCAACTTTTCCTTTCCGGTTCCATCGGCAGAGGAGGTGATAAAATAGGGAGGCATTTCTTCCCAATTGCTCGCCAGAAGCTTTTTGCGATAGGCAGCTACGTGTGAATCGATTTTAGTCTTGCTGATTTTGTCGGCTTTGGTAAAAATGATACAGAAAGGAACTTCAATTTCTCCCAAATAAGTTATGAATTCCAAATCAATAGCCTGTGCTTCCAGACGGATGTCGATTAATACGAAAGCGCAGACCAGTTGCTCTCTCTTTTCAAAATAATCGGTAATGAATTTCTGGAATACTTCCTTGGTCTTTTTTGAAACTCGGGCATAACCATAACCCGGTAAATCCACCAAAAACCAGTTGCTGTTGATTTTAAAATGATTGATAAGCTGTGTTTTTCCAGGTCTTCCTGAAGTTTTTGCCAGATTTTTATGATTGGTTAGCATATTGATTAGGGAAGACTTCCCTACATTCGACCTTCCAATAAACGCATACTCAGGAAGGCGTTCCTGAGGGCATTTACTGACTTCGGAATTGCTTATAATAAATTCGGCGGAATTGATTTTCATAACAGTTATTCGATTTCTGCAAAGGTAGTCAAAAAAAATAACCGCGGTTTTCTGGAAAGGAATCCGTAAAACCGCGGTTATTTATATAGGCTAAAAAATTATAGATGTGTCTTTTGCAGCCAATCGTGCATCAATCTGTTGAATTCATCCGGGTGTTCCATCATTGGGGCATGTCCGCATTTGTCAATCCAGTAAAGACTTGAGTTTGGCAATAACTGGTGGAATTCTTCAGCAACCTCCGGAGGTGTTACTTTGTCATTTTTCCCCCAAATGATGCAGGTAGGAACGTGCATTTTTGGCAAATCCTTTGCCATGTTATGGCGAATGGCGCTTTTAGCTATCGTTAAGGTTTTGATTAATTTGATTCTGTCATTGGCCATGGCATAGACTTCATCAACAATTTCTTTGGTGGCTATTTTTGGGTCATAAAAAACATCGCCGGCTTTTTTCTGGATGTATTCATAATCGCCCCGGCGCGGATAACTGTCACCCATGGCGCTTTCATAAAGACCCGAGCTTCCTGTTATTACCAGTCCAAGCATTTTTTCAGGATACATTTTGGTGTGGTACAGGGCAATATGGCCGCCCAATGAATTTCCTAAAAGTATCACACGCTCAAAACCTTTGTAGGTAATAAAATCTTTAACATATTTGGCAAAGGCTTTTACATTGGTTTTTAGGATGCTTTGCGTGTAGATGGGCAATTCGGGGATGACGACTTTATATCCTTGTTTTGGGAAATATTCTGCAACGCCGTCAAAATTGCTTAACCCTCCCATAAGTCCATGAAGGATAACGATGGGTGTTCCTTCACCGGTTTCAAAATATTTGTATTTACCTTCTTTTATTAAGTGTTCTTCCATTGATTGTTTTAGGCATTTCAAATTCACACAAATATATGATTTTATAGATAAAAACGAATTTTTGTATTGATAATTTACTTTTAAAATTTCAGCTTATTTTTTAATGCTGTAAGTAATTTCTAACGGAAACGTTTTTTCTGGGCCTTCGGAACCTAAAGTGGTATCAGTCAATTATTTCGGTTTTTTATTCTTGTGGTTTCGTTTTTAAAAATGCGTAAAATTTTTAATGTAAATCACAAATCTCTTATTGAATTTATCGGCAAAATTAAATTTAGCTAAAATATTAGCAATAAAACCTGATATTTTGAGTAGCTGATTTGTGTCGATTTCGAATGCAATGTGGTAAAACTTATCAACAAAGTGGTAGATTGTGGTAAATTGTGGTAATTATTTTTCTACATTTGCTATGAAACAATGAAAAACGTAACTCATTGAATACCATTATCGGAACATATGAATGTAAGATAGATGCCAAAGGGCGTGTGCTTCTGCCTGCTCCTTTGAAAAAGCAGCTGACGGATTCATTGAATGATGGTTTCGTGTTGAAACGTTCCGTGTTTCAGCCTTGTTTGGAGCTTTATCCAATGGCAGAGTGGAATTTGATGATGCAGAAAATCAATAAGCTGAATCGCTTCGTGAAGAAGAACAATGATTTCATCAGACGCTTTACTGCCGGAGTGAAAGTGGTGGAGATTGATAATCTGGGGAGACTTTTGATTCCGAAAGACCTGACGGCTTTTGGAAATATCTCAAAAGATTTGGTATTGTCTTCGGCGGTAAATATTGTTGAAATCTGGGATAAGGACTTGTATGAAAAATCAATTTCAGGCGATGATGTAGATTTTGCAGATTTGGCTGAAGATGTAATGGGAAATATAAATGATGACGACAATGGAATATCATAATCCGGTTTTGCTGAAAGAAACTGTAGACGGTTTGGATATCAAGCCGGATGGGGTGTATGTGGATGTGACTTTCGGAGGCGGCGGTCATTCAAAAGAAATCCTGAGGCGTTTAGGGCCTGAAGGAAAGCTGTTTGCTTTTGATCAGGATGAAGATGCATTGGCGAATGCTCTTGATGACGACCGATTTACACTGATTAATGAGAATTTCAGGTTTATCAAAAGGTTTTTAAGATTCCACAATGTGAAAAGCGTTGATGGAATTTTGGCTGATTTAGGGGTGTCTTCTCATCAGTTTGACGTAGCAGAAAGAGGTTTTTCAACGCGTTTTGATGCGGAGCTGGATATGAGAATGAGCCAAAAAAATGATTTGAGTGCTTATACTGTAGTTAATGGTTATGACGAGGCAAACCTGCGTCGTGTGTTTTATGACTATGGTGAGCTGAAAAATGCTCCTGCCATTGCAAGGGTGATTTTAGAAGCCAGGGAGCACGGTGACATAAGAAATACAGAGCAATTAAAGATAGTCTTGAGCCGTTTTTTACCGGCGCACAAAAGCAATAAGATTTTGGCGCAGATGTATCAGGCTATCCGTATTGAAGTAAACCAGGAAATGGATGTTTTAAAAGAGTTTTTAGAGCAATCTCTGGAAATATTAAAACCGGGCGGACGCCTGAGTGTGATTTCCTATCACTCTCTTGAAGACCGTTTGGTGAAAAGATACATCAAAAACGGAATGTTTGAAGGTGAGCCGGAACGTGATTTCTTCGGGAATTTTTCGGTTCCATTCAAAACAATAGGGAAATTGATTGTTCCTGATGAAGAAGAAATCAGGGTAAACAACAGGGCGAGAAGTGCAAAATTGAGGATAGCAGAAAAGATATAGTATTTAGATGTAAGATTTATGATTTTAGTTAATGGGTCAAACTAGCCAAAATCATCCAAAATCATAAATCAAAAAATCCAAAATTATAAATCAGGAAATGAAAGGTGGAATCTACAGCATATTAAAAGCAAAATTTCTCATTAATGATGATGCGGCTAAAAATTGGCAGTTCATCATCTTTTTGATTGTACTGGCTTTGATAATGATTGCAAATTCCCACAATTACGAGCAGAAAACATACAGGATTACCGAGTTGGATAAAGAAGTAAAAGAACTGCGTTCGGAATTTGTAGACAGGCGCTCTGAGTTGATGAAGCTGAAAATGGAATCGACAATTTCCCAGAAAATGGAAGTCAAAGGAATTTTTCCATCATCTGTTCCCCCAAAAAAAATTAAGGTATTAAAAGAAAAAGAAAAAGGCTTTTTTGAAAAGTTATGGCAGTAGAAGAAAAAAATATTTCTTACAGGATTTACCTCGTTGCATTTGCAATCGTGGTGATGGCTACTGGAATAATCGTAAAGCTGACCAATATTCAGTGGGTTGAGGGTGATTATTACAGGAAGCTGGCGAAAGACCGCACTGTGAAAAATTTTGTGATTCCTGCCAACAAAGGAAATGTGTATTCTGCAGACGGAAGTCTTTTGGCTACTTCCATTCCAAATTACACTATCCGGTTTGATGCCGTAGCACCTAAAAAGGAAGATTTTAATAAAAATATTGAAGCGCTTTCCGATTCACTTTCGGTGTTGTTGGGTAAACCAAGTTCTCATTATCTCAATGAATTCCGTAAGGCAAAAGCCAATAAAAACAGATATATGCTGTTGGCAAGAGGATTGAGTTACACAGAATATATGAGAGTGAAAACTTTCCCGCTGTTTAATTTGGGAGCCAATAAAGGCGGCCTGATTGCAGAGCAGAAAACGGTAAGGGAACATCCAATTGGCATGATTGCCCAAAGAACCATTGGTTATGAAAGAGAATATGTAGACGGCGGAGTTGATGGAAAAGGAATCGAATGGGCTTTTAAAGATTATATCAACGGTAAGGACGGAAAAGTACTGAAGCAGAAAATCGCCAAAGGACAATGGAAGCCAATCAGCGATAACAACCAGGTAGAGCCTCAGGACGGATATGACATTATTTCTACAATTGATGTTTACATACAGGATATTGCCCACCATGCTTTGCTAAAGCAGTTGGAGTATTATGAAGCAGAACACGGATGTGTGGTTGTGATGGAAACTAAAACAGGCGAAGTAAAGGCGATTTCAAATCTTGGAAGGACAGAAGACGGCAGTTATTCCGAAACGCTGAATTATGCAGTGGCAGAATCTCATGAACCGGGTTCTACTTTCAAGCTGATTGACCTGATTGCCCTTTTGGATGATAAAAAAGTAGATACAAGCCAGATATATGACAGTCGTGGTGGTGACATTACCTACCATAACAGACACGTAAGAGATTCGAAAAAAGGCGGCTACGGAAAAGTTTCATTGGCAAGAGGTTTTGAACTTTCTTCCAATACAGTGATGGTGCAGGCGGTCTATGAAAATTATAAGGACAACCCGATGGAGTTTGTCGGAAGAATTAATAAAATGGGACTTAACAAGCCGTTAGGGTTGCCTTTCAAAGGCGAAGGGGTTCCGTTTATTCCACAGCCAAAAACAAAACGATGGAATGGTACGTCACTTCCATGGATGGCTTTTGGTTATGGGGTTTCAATGACGCCATTGCAGTCGCTTACGGTTTACAATGCCGTTGCAAATAATGGTGAAATGGTGAAGCCAATCTTTGTAAAAGAAATCAAAGAATGGAACAAAACCATCAAAAAATTTGACAAAGAAGTCATCAACCCAAAAATATGTTCTGATGAAACCTTGAAAAAAGTCAGAAAAGTTCTTGAAAATACGGTAAAAAAAGGAACGGGTTCCAAATTGTATTCCAAAGACTTTTCAATGGCAGGAAAAACAGGAACGGCGCAGGTGGATTATGCCAAAGGAAAACACACAGATGCAATGTATTATGCTTCGTCATTTGCAGGATATTTTCCGGCAGACAATCCAAAATATTCCTGTATTGTCATCATCCACAAACCAAGCAAAAGCAAAGGTTTTTATGGAGGTGATGTGTCCGGGCCGGTTTTCAAAAGAATCGCTCAGAAGATTTTTACCGATGTACCGTCAACCAATGAAATTAAAAACCTGAATAGAAAAAGCATCAATCAGGAAAAGAATTATGCAAAATATTCCGATTTGGTTTCGAAAGAAACAATCCCGAATGTGCAGGGAATGGCAGGAATGGATGCCGTAGCGCTTTTTGAGAACATGAAAATGAAAGTTAAAGTTATCGGAATCGGAAAAGTGAAAAAACAATCCATCCCGCCGGGTGAAGCCATAGTAAAAAACAGAACCATAATATTAGAATTATCGTGATTATTCTAAAAGATATATTATACAAAGTTGCAATTGAAGCTGTAAAAGGTTCGACGGAAATTGCTATCAATGCCATCAATTTTGATTCAAGAAAAATTGAAAATAATGATGTATTCATAGCTATTCGTGGTACTGTTGCAGACGGACATGAATATATAGAAACAGCTATAAGCAAAGGAGCAATCGCAATTATCTGTGATACTTTTCCGGAGAATATAGTTTCAGGGGTGACTTATGTGCAGGTAAAAGACACGAATAGAGCTTTGGCTTTTATTGCTTCGAACTATTATGGAAATCCATCGGCTAATTTGAAATTGGTAGGTATTACAGGAACAAACGGAAAAACAACCATTGCATCCCTGCTCTATCAATTGTTCAAAAAAGCCGGTTATAAGGTAGGATTGCTTTCTACGGTAAAAAATGTGGTGGACGATGTGGAATACAAATCGATGCTTACTACTTCAGATTCCATTACAATTAATAAGTTCTTGAAAGAAATGAACGATGTGGGAGTAGAATATTGCTTTATGGAAGTAAGCTCGCACGGAATCGCACAGAAAAGAACTGAAGGGTTACAGTTTGCCGGAGGAGTTTTTACAAATCTTTCGCATGACCATTTAGATTATCATAAAACATTTGCAGAATACCGCGATGTCAAAAAAACATTTTTCGACCAGTTGCCAAAAGGTGCTTTCGCTCTGGTAAATATCGATGACAAAAACGGACCGGTCATGCTGCAGAATACCAATGCAAAAAAGCTGACCTATGCCCTAAAATCATATGCCGATTACAGAGCGCAGATTTTAGAAAACCAGCTTTCCGGACTTTTGCTGAAAATTAATGAACAGGAAGTTTGGGTTCGGTTGATAGGGAATTTTAATGCCTATAATTTGCTGGCTATTTATGGAACGGCTGTCGAATTAGGACTGGATACTATGGAAGTTTTGAGATTGTTGTCAGAACTGGAAAGTGTGTCAGGGAGATTTCAGTATATCGTTTCTAAAGGAAATATTACCGCTGTTGTTGATTATGCACATACACCGGATGCTTTAGAAAATGTACTGAAGACAATCGACGATATCCGGACTAAAAATGAGCAGCTCATAACAATCGTAGGTTGTGGTGGCGACAGAGATAAGACTAAGCGCCCAATAATGGCAAACATTGCGTCGACATTGAGCGACAAAGCAATACTGACTTCAGATAATCCGAGAACGGAAGACCCTGAAGCAATTATTTTAGAAATGGAAAAAGGCGTAGAGCCCCAAAACTATAAAAAAACACTGGCTATCGTAGATAGAAAGCAGGCTATAAAAACAGCTTGCCAGTTGGCACAGCCAAACGATATTATACTGATTGCAGGAAAAGGACATGAGACCTACCAGGAAATTAATGGTGTGCGCTATGACTTTGACGATATGAAAATTGTAACAGAACTTTTAGAACAATTGAATAAATAGAGAATCTATGCTATACTATCTATTTGACTATTTAGACCAGATGGACATTCCGGGAACAGGAGTTTTCCAATACATAACGTTTCGTTCCGGACTGGCAATCATACTTTCGCTATTGATTTCGACAGTCTTTGGTAAAAAGATTATCAACTTTTTGAGAAGACAGCAGGTTGGTGAAACGGTTAGAGAGTTGGGTCTTGCAGGACAAAATGAAAAAGCAGGAACACCTACCATGGGAGGACTCATTATCATCGTCGCTACGTTAGTACCGGTCGTGTTATTGGCCAAATTGAATAATATCTATATCCTGCTGCTGATTGTCACTACGCTTTGGATGGGAACCATCGGATTTATAGATGATTATATTAAAATTTTCAAGAAAGATAAAGAGGGGCTTAAAGGAAGATTCAAAGTTATCGGACAAGTTGGTTTGGGATTGATTGTAGGAACAGTTTTGTATTTTCATCCAAGTGTTACGGTAAGAACGGATACAGGCAACACTAATATTTTTGCTACAAATCAGACAATCGTTTCGGCTGTTCCGTTGGAAGAAAAATCTACCGCTACAACAATTCCGTTTTTCAAGGACAACGAATTTGATTATGCAGAACTGCTTTCATGGGCAGGAGATAATTACAAGGATTATGCCTGGCTGATTTTTATTCCGGTTGTGATTTTTATCATCACTGCCGTATCAAACGGAGCCAATCTTACAGACGGGATTGACGGTCTCGCCGCAGGAACATCGGCCATTTCGGTCATTGCACTCGGAATTTTCACTTTTGTATCCGGTAACATTATTTTTTCGAATTACCTGAACATAATGTATATCCCGAATTCGGGCGAAATGACTGTCTATATTGCCTCCTTTGTCGGAGCACTCGTCGGATTTCTCTGGTACAATACCTATCCGGCAACCGTATTTATGGGAGATACAGGAAGTTTAACCATAGGTGGAATTATCGCTGTTTTAGCGATTGCAGTCAGAAAAGAATTAATGATTCCGGTATTGTGCGGTATTTTCCTCGCAGAAAATCTCTCCGTCGTATTACAGGTGTCTTATTTTAAATATACAAAGAAACGTTTCGGCGAAGGCCGGAGAATATTTTTGATGTCGCCATTGCATCACCATTACCAGAAGAAGGGTTACCACGAAAGTAAGATTGTAACCCGCTTCTGGATCGTGGGAATCTTATTGGCAATTCTGTCAATCGTAACCCTAAAATTAAGGTAAATGGAAAAACGACTGGTCATTTTAGGAGGTGGAGAAAGCGGTGTCGGCACGGCAATTCTCGGTAAGAAAAAAGAATACGACGTTTTTGTGTCGGATTTTGGGAAAATAAAAAACAATTACAAAGAAGTTCTTGGTCTTCATGGCATAAAATGGGAAGAAGAAAAGCATACGGAAGATTTGATTCTGAATGCAGATGTGGTGATGAAAAGCCCTGGAATTCCTGAAAAATCTCCAATAGTAAAAAAACTTGTGGAGAGAGGCATACCGGTCATTTCTGAAATTGAATTTGCAGCCCAGTACACAAAAGCGATAACGGTTGGCATTACGGGAAGCAACGGAAAGACCACCACCACCATGCTAACCTATCATTTGCTGAAACAGGGAGGACTCAATGTAGGATTGGCAGGAAATGTAGGCAAAAGTTTCGCCTGGCAGGTAGCAGAAGGAAAGCATGACATATACGTTCTTGAATTAAGCAGCTTTCAGCTCGACGGAATTATAGATTACAAGCCGCATATTGCCATAATCACCAATATCAGCCCTGACCATTTAGACCGGTACGATTACGATTACGGAAAATACATCGCCGCAAAATTCAGGATAACGGAAAACCAGACAGAAGAAGATTACCTGATTTATGATGCTGATGACGAAGCCATCCATAATTGGCTTAAAATGAATAAAACAAAAGCGCAACTGCTGCCTTTTTCAATGACAAAAACAATAGAAAACGGAGCCTTTGCAAAAGAAGATACAATCAATATAAACATCAATAACGAAGAATTTGTTATGCCACAAGACAAACTAGCCTTAGAAGGAAAACACAATGTGAAAAATGCAATGGCAGCCGCTACGGTTGCGCAATTATTGCGAATCAGAAAATCCACAATCCGTGAAAGCCTTTCTGATTTTCAGGGTGTAGAGCATCGTTTGGAAAAAGTGCTTAAAATTCAAAACGTGCAATATGTGAACGATTCAAAAGCGACGAATGTAAATGCTGCATTTTATGCTTTGGATAGTATGAACACCCCAACAGTATGGATTGTAGGTGGTGTTGACAAAGGCAATGACTATTCGGAATTGATGCCTTTGGTGCGTGAAAAAGTAAAGGCAATTATTTGTCTGGGTATTGACAACAAAAAAATTATTGATGCTTTTGGTGATGTTGTTGATGAGTTGATTGAAGCCCAAAACATGAAAGATGCTGTAAAATATGCACAAAGAATGGCAGAAAAAGGGGATACGGTGTTGCTGTCTCCGGCTTGTGCCAGCTTTGACCTGTTTGAAAATTATGAAGACAGAGGAAGGCAGTTCAAGCAGGCAGTCCAAAATCTGTAACGATTAACTGTTTTTAGATAAAAGAAAATAAAGAAAGGGAATTATGAAAGAGTTTATAAACAATCTTAAAGGAGACAAGGTCATTTGGGCATTCATCGCCCTGTTGGCTTTGATTTCGTTTATGCCTGTTTACAGCGCGAGTAGTAATTTGGCATACAGTGCAAACGGGTCAGGAAACACTATGAGTTTTTTGATAAAGCATTTTGCACACGTTGGAATCGGATTTCTGATAGTCTATATGGTGCACAAAATTCCGTACCATTATTTCAAAGCTATCTCTATGATTGCTTTGCCAATCGTAGGATTGCTGTTGCTTTATACGCTCTTGCAAGGCAAAACAATAGGCGGCGCAAACGCAAGCCGCTGGATTCAGATTCCGTTTGTGGGTATCAGCTTCCAGACATCAACATTAGCTTCTATGGTGCTGATGATTTATGTGGCCAGATACCTGGCTAAAAAACGTGAAGTAGAAGATACGTTTAAAAAATCCGTAATCGAGTTATGGCTTCCTGTTTTTGCAATCATTATGCTGATTTTACCTGCCAACTTTTCTACCGCCGCATTGATATTTTCGATGGTGGTTATGCTGGTTTTCGTAGGTAAATATCCTTTGAAATATCTGGGGCTTGTTATTGGAGCGGGAATAGTAGGTCTTACCTTTTTTATCCTTATGGCAAAAGCATTTCCGGATGCTTTTCCAAACCGTGTAGATACCTGGGTTAGCCGTATTGAAAATTTTACAAGCGACAAGCCGGATGAAGATAATTATCAGATTGAAAAAGCAAAAATTGCAATAGCCACTGGCGGGATTTATGGTGTGGGTCCGGGAAAAAGCATTCAGAAAAATTTTCTGCCACAGTCCTCTTCAGATTTTATCTATGCGATTATTGTGGAAGAAAACGGATTGCTTGGAGCGCTCACGGTAATGTTCTTATACATCATGCTTTTCATCCGGTTCCTGATTGCTTCGCATAAGGCAAATACGCTGTTTGGAAAACTGTTGGTTGTTGGGTTAGGATTTCCAATTGTATTCCAGGCACTCATAAACATGGCAGTTGCCGTTGAATTATTACCGGTAACAGGACAAACTTTGCCGCTCATAAGTAGCGGAGGAAGTTCAATCTGGATGACCTGTGTTTCATTAGGAATTATATTAAGTGTAACCAAGAAAGATGAGGAAATTGCTCAGGAAAATCTTGAAAGGGCACAAAGAGAAGAAGCGCTTCAAAGATTGATTGAAAGGGAAATGAATGGTGAAAACAATCCGGATGAAGATACGGCTGTTGAAAATAAAGAGCCGCAATATGCAATTGAAGATGTAAGCAACAACCCGATGAAAGCGGTGATGGGGAAGTGATTCGAGATTTAAGATTGCAGATTTTAGATTTAAGATGCAGTTTGAAAAGTGAATCAGTGTAATCTGAGTAATCAGTGGCAAAAAAAAGATTTGAGATATAAGATTTAAGAGGGCAGAGTAATCTGTACAAAAGAAAATAAAAAATGCAGAAATTAAAATTCATATTAAGCGGAGGCGGAACTGGCGGGCATATTTACCCGGCAATTGCCATTGCTAATGAATTAAAAAGTCGTTTCCCGGATTGTGAAATCCTATTCGTAGGAGCAAAAGACAAAATGGAAATGCAAAAAGTTCCGCAGGCCGGTTATCCTATCAAAGGATTGTGGATTGCAGGAATACAAAGAAGGCTAACGCTTGACAACATGATGTTTCCTTTTAAGCTTATGGATAGCTTGCTTAAATCAAGAAAAATTATAAAGCAGTTCAAGCCAAATGTAGCCATCGGAACAGGAGGATTTGCCAGCGGGCCATTGTTAAAGGCAGCAGGATCGGCAGGAATCCCGACTGTAATACAGGAACAGAATTCCTATCCGGGAATTACAAACAAGTGGCTGAGCGGCAACGCCAGCAAAATATGCGTGGCTTATGAAAATCTGGAACGGTTTTTTCCAAAAGACAAAATAGTTTTCACAGGAAATCCGGTCCGTCAGGATTTGATAGACATAAAAGGAAAGAAAAAAGAAAGCAGGGACTATTTTAAACTGGACCCGGATAAAAAAGTGTTGCTGGTTTTGGGTGGCAGTTTAGGCTCCAGAAGAATCAACCAGCTAATTGCAAAAGAATTGGTGAATTTTATATCACAGGATGTACAGGTAATCTGGCAATGCGGAAAATTCTATATTGAAGAATACAAACACTTCGATGAAAAAGAAAACGTACAGGTAAAGGCATTTATTGACAGGATGGATTTGGCATATGCAGCCGCCGATGTGATACTATCCAGAGCAGGAGCATCGTCTGTTTCTGAGTTGTGTTTGGTAGGGAAACCGGTAATTTTTATTCCATCGCCTAATGTGGCTGAAGACCATCAGACAAAAAATGCAAAAGCTATTGTTGATAAAAAAGGAGCGCTGATGATGAAGGAAAACGAATTGGATACCCAATTCACTTCAACTTTTAACAAGCTTTTGGAAGACAAAGCCTTACAGGAAAGCCTGGGGGAGAACATAAAAAAAATGGCAATGCCAAATGCAACAAAAGACATTGTTGATGAAATAATAAAATTAATTGAAAGTCAAAGGTAATAAGGTCAAAAGTTGTTAAGACAAAAGCCATAAAGTCAAAAGTCATAAAGGCAAAAGTTGTTAAGACAAAAGTCATAAAGGCAAAAATCTTTAGACTTTAAAACTTTAAATCTTTAAGACTTTAAGACTTTGTAACATTAGACTAAAAAATAAAAAAAAATGAATTTGAATCAGATACATAACGTTTATTTTATCGGAATCGGAGGCATCGGAATGAGTGCTTTGGCGCGCTATTTCAAGGCTATCGGTAAAAACGTATCTGGATATGACAAGACGGAAACTGAGCTGACAAAAGAATTGGAAGCTCTTGGAATCGAAATTCATTTTGAAGACAGCATTTCTTTGATTCCCAAAGACTATTATGCAGAAAACACGCTGGTTATAATAACCCCGGCAGTTCCAAAAACGCATTCAGAATGGAACTATTTTCTGGAAAGAGAGTATCAGGTCAAAAAAAGAGCCGAAGTACTGGGGATAATTACAAAAGACACCTTTTGTTTTGCAGTTGCGGGAACACATGGGAAAACCACTACATCAAGTATTTTAGGGCACATCCTATATGAAAGTGGCGCAGATGTAACGGCATTTTTGGGAGGAATCGTAGAAAACTATAATTCCAACCTGATTGGCAGCGGAAAAACCGTAACGGTTGTTGAAGCAGATGAATTCGACCGTTCCTTCCTGCACCTATATCCGGACATCGCCTGCGTGACATCTATGGATGCGGACCATTTGGATATTTATGGCGATACGGCTTCTATTGAAGCATCGTTTGTAGAATTTGCCGATAAGGTAAAAGACAAGAAAAAACTATTTGTCGCAAAAGGACTTCCGCTTGAAGGAATCACCGTTGCAGTTAATGATGAAGCAGACTATAAAGCTTTCAATATACGAATTGAAAACAGCACTTATGTTTTTGACGTACAGACGCCGTCAGAAGTTATAAAAGACATACGGTTTAATTTGCCGGGAAAACACAATTTAACGAACGCCCTTATCGCTTTGGCAATGGCATATACTTACGGCACCCCGACCGAAGCCATTGCCAAAGCATTATTTTCATTTCAGGGTGTAAAACGTAGGTTTTCCTATCAGATTAAAGAAAAAAACAGGGTTTATATTGATGATTATGCCCATCATCCGACGGAAATAAACGCAGTACATCAGGCGGTTTCTGAACTCTATCCGCAAGACAAGGTTCTGGCTGTTTTTCAGCCGCATCTGTTTAGCAGAACCAAGGATTTTATCGATGGTTTTGCCTCAAGCCTTTCGGCTTTTGACGAAGTAATCCTGTTGGATATTTATCCCGCAAGAGAACTTCCGGTAGAAGGAGTAAATTCAGCATGGTTGCTGGGGAAGATTGATAATCCGAATAAAAAACTGGTGTCAAAAGACAGCCTGATTTCGGAAATTTTGAAAAGTGATGCCCGTGTTGTTGTTACAATAGGAGCAGGTGATATAGGAGAATTAGTGAAACCAATTAAGCAGGCTTTGCATGAAAAAGTTTAACTGGACAAACATTAAATTGGTGCTGATGTTCGCATTGGTAATTTTTCTGTATTCATTTACTTCGAAGAGAAATGAACAGCGAAAATTGAAAAAATCCGTAGTGGAATTTGTCAATGAAAACAGCCCTTTTATTACACAAGAAGCGGTTAATAAATTGTTAATAGAAAATAATGCAGCCCCTACGAGCATTCAAAAAGATGCGTTAGATTTGAATAAGTTGGAGAAAAACCTCAATAATCACAATATGATCGAAAAGTGTGACGTATTTGTGAGTGTTGATGGTGTCCTAAAAGCAGTGGTGAAACAAAAGACGCCGGTAGCCCGGGTGTTTGACGATAACGGTTCTTTTTATATTGATTATGAAGGACATGAGATGCCGTTATCTGATAATTTCACTGCCAGAGTTCCAATGGTTACGGGGGGGATTAGCAGTAAAAATAAAGAAGAACTGAACAAAGTTTTTCGTTACATCTATGACGATGAGTTTTTGCATAAAAATATCATTGCCATACAGGTTTTGCCGAATGGAAGCCTGAAAATGATGAACAGAAATTTTGATTATGTTATCGATTTCGGAAGAACCATCAATGTAGACAGGAAGTTCAAGAATTATAAAGCCTTTTTTCAAAAGGCAATTCAGGACAGTTTGATAAATAAATACAAGACAGTAAATCTGAAGTTTACGCAACAGGTAGTGTGCACCAAAAATTAGGATATGGAAAAAGAGAGCATTGCAGTAGGTTTAGACATTGGGACAACCAAGATTGTCGCTATGATTGGCAAGAAAAATGAATACGGAAAACTTGAAATTTTGGGTGTTGGAAAATCCAAGAGCCTGGGTGTTGCAAGAGGTGTTGTTAATAATATTACACAGACAATTCAATCCATCCAACAGGCTGTGCATGAAGCTGAAGTGGATTCGGGTTATAAAATAAAAGATGTAGTGGTGGGTATAGCCGGCCAGCACATCAGAAGTATTCAGCACAGTGACTACATCAGCAGGAGCAATCCTGAAGAAGTAATCAGTGAAAATGATATTGATTTGTTAATCAATCAGGTTCACAAGCTGGCTATGCTTCCGGGTGAAGAAATCATCCATGTCCTGCCGCAGGAATTTAAAATTGACGGACAGGCGGAAATCAAAGAACCAATCGGAATGTATGGAGGAAGACTTGAATCGAGCTTCCATGTTGTGGTTGGACAGGCTTCTTCTATCAGAAACGTTGGGCGCTGCATTAAGAGTTCAGGTCTTGATTTGTCAGGTTTGACATTAGAACCATTGGCTTCTGCAGATGCGGTATTGAGCCAGGAAGAAAAAGAAGCGGGTGTTGCCCTGATTGATATTGGAGGTGGAACTACAGACCTTGCTATTTTCAAAGACGGAATTATTCGCCATACGGCAGTAATTCCTTTTGGCGGAAATGTAATTACCGATGATATCAAAGAAGGATGTTCCATTATAGAAAAACAGGCAGAGCTTTTAAAAGTGAAGTTTGGTTCAGCATGGCCGGGCGAAAATAAAGACAATGAAATTGTCTCGATTCCGGGCTTGAGAGGAAGAGAACCGAAAGAAATCTCTTTGAAGAATTTATCAAAGATTATCCATGCCCGTGTAGTTGAGATTATTGACCAGGTTTTTACAGAAATCAAATCCTACGGACACGAAGACCCTCGTAAGAAACTAATAGCAGGAATCGTTCTGACAGGTGGAGGAGCCCAATTAAAGCATATCAAGCAATTGGTAGAATATATTACCGGAATGGATACAAGAATCGGTTATCCAAATGAACATCTGGCAGGAAATTCAGATGAGGAAATTTCAAGTCCGTTGTATGCTACTGCTGTTGGATTGGTGATGAACAGTATCAGAAACAATACCAGAAGCGCAGTTCCGTTGAATCAGGTAGAAGTTGAAAAAGCGCCTCCGGTTCAGGTTCATAAAGAAGTGGTTGTAGAAACTTCTAACCATTATGAAGAAGAAGTAATCGAAGAGCAGCCTAAAAAAGTAGAACAGGCCAAATCTGTTTCTACAGAAGGCAGGATGAAAAAGTCATTCTTTGACAAATACATCGACAAGATAAAAGAGTTTTTAGACAATGCAGAATAGGGCGTAATTGCCAGACAGAAATTAAAAAGAAAAGGAAAAGAAATTAAAACCAAATATTATGATGAGCAACTCAGATTTTGGAAGCATTTCATTTGATTTACCTAAAAATCAATCAAATGTAATTAAGGTAATTGGTGTTGGAGGAGGCGGAAGCAACGCGATCAACCACATGTTTCAGCAAGGGATTAAAGGAGTGGATTTTATCGTTTGCAATACAGATTCTCAAGCATTGCAAAATAGCGCCGTTCCAAACAAGATTCAGTTAGGTGTGAACCTTACAGAAGGTCTTGGAGCAGGGGCAAATCCTGAAGTTGGGCAGCAGTCAGCTATAGAAAGTATTGCCGATATTGAAAAAATGTTGGACAGCAATACCAAGATGGTTTTCATCACGGCTGGTATGGGAGGCGGAACCGGAACAGGAGCCGCACCGGTAATTGCTCAGTTGGCTAAAGAGAGAGACATTCTTACAGTTGGAATCGTTACCATTCCGTTCCAGTTTGAAGGAAAAGTCCGTTCTGAACAAGCTTTGGTTGGTGTTGAACGATTGAGAAAACAGGTAGATTCGCTTATCGTAATCAACAATAATAAATTAAGAGAAGTATACGGAAACCTGGGCTTTAAAGCGGGTTTCTCTAAAGCGGATGAAGTTTTGGCAACAGCCTCAAGAGGTATTGCCGAAGTAATTACGCACCACTATACTCAAAACATTGACTTAAAAGACGCCAAAACAGTATTGTCAAATAGCGGTACTGCAATTATGGGGTCTGCTACAGCAATTGGTGAAAATCGTGCCAAAGAAGCGATTATCGCGGCTTTAGATTCTCCATTGTTGAATGATAATAAAATCACCGGAGCCAAAAACGTATTGTTGCTTATCGTTTCTGGAACCAATGAAATTACTATTGACGAAATTGGAGAAATCAACGACCATATCCAGACGGAAGCAGGCTTTAATGCTAACATCATTATGGGGGTTGGTGAAGATGAAGCGCTTGGAGATTCTATTGCTGTAACGATTATCGCTACGGGATTTAATGTAGAACAGCAAAACGAAATCGTTAATACGGAACCAAAAAAAATTATCCACGCTTTAGAGGATGAGCAAAAAATGGGGCGAGACCTGTCACAAAAACAAGTAGTGCCATCATTTAATTTTTCGCCGGCTCCAATAGAAGAAAAAAAAGAGACTGAAGAAAAGATTGTTTTTGCATTGGAAGATTTTGAAGTAGCAGATGCAAAAGTTGAAGAGCCGGAAATCGTTTCTGATTTGATAAAAACGACCGAATTCATCAAAAATATCGATGTTGAATTTCAAATAGTATCACCTATCAGCGAGCATGAATTTTATATTACGACTCCGGAAGTGAGAGAAATGGAAGTTCGTGAGCCGGAATTTGTGGCCTACAAAGAAGAAGAGCAGATTACTTTCTCTTTTGACCTGCCAATTAAAAAAGCAGAAGAACCAAAAGAAGACAGAATTCTTTTCGAATTGTCAAACGAGACTAAGGATATTAAGGTAAACCAGCCGGTTCAGGTGGTTCCTGTAACAGAATTGAACGAAAAAGGTATTGTGAAATATTCTTTGGAAGAATACATGGAAGTTGAAAACGAACTGATTCAGTCAAAACCGGTAGCTAAAGTTGAAGAGCCGGTAGATAAAGAATTGGATTTGAAAATGAAGGTAGAAGAGCCTAAATTCAACAATACTGCCTTTGAAGAAATATCGCCTCTTGAAATGACTATCGAGCAGACTTTGAAAAAGAGAGCTGATGAAAGAAGATTGAAGATGAAAGAATTTAACTATAAATTCCATAACAATCCATCAAGAGTTGATGAGTTCGAAAAAGAACCAGCTTACAAAAGAATGGGAATTGATTTGAATCATACCCAGGCTGATAATAGCAAATCTAGGATGTCACTAGGAACGGACAGTAACGACGATTTACAATTGCGTTCAAATAACTCCTTTCTTCACGACAACGTAGATTAACTAACTCAAACCAAAACCCGATAACCCGAAAATTCAATTGATTTTCGGGTTATTTTTTTTATCTTCGCAACAAGTTTAAAAGAAGCATTTAGGCATTTAGAGCGTGAAATAATAATGTTTTGTAATCTGAAAAGTTTATCTGCCTGATTTTTAGATAATTTGTAAATAGAAAAGAATCATACTAATGAGCTTACAAGATAAAATCAACGAAGAAATCAAAACGGCGATGAGAGCCAAAGATACAGTAAGCCTTGAATCGTTAAGAGCTGTAAAGTCTGCATTGTTGCTTCTGCAAACAGACTCGGGGGCAAAAGAAATTACTCAGGACGATGAAATCAAACTTTTACAACGTTTGGTAAAACAGAGAAAAGACAGTGCCAATATCTTTACTGAGCAAGGCAGACCTGATTTGGCAGAACCGGAATTGCAGCAGGCTGCTGTAATTGAAAAATTTCTTCCGGCCCAATTAAGCGAAGAAGAAGTAGAGGCTGTTGTAGCTAAAATTATTGCTGAAACAGGTGCTTCAGGAATGGCTTCAATGGGTAAGGTTATGGGGCAGGCTTCTGCTGAATTGGCAGGAAAGGCTGACGGAAAGACCATCTCAACTATCGTAAAGAAATTATTGTCATAAAATTTAAAATCTAAACTGACCCTGTAGTTCAACTGGATAGAATATCAGATTTCGGCTCTGAGGGTTGGGGGTTCGAACCCCTCCAGGGTCACAGATTTTTTTAAAGGGACTAATTTAGTCCCTTTTTTATTTCCAAAAAATAAATTCAGGACATGAGTGAAGCCATCTTTACTGTTTTAACTTTTTTGCTTGCGGCAATCGTAATCCTTTTAGTAGTTGCAGGCTTTATAAGGCTATTTGTTGAGCCGGCTTACGTGTTGATTTTTAATAAGCCTTTATATATTCATTGGTATCCCGTTCCTAAAAAAATAATACCATTTCAAAGACAGATTCTGGAAAGAGAATTTTCTTTTTACAGAAAGCTTTCTGATAAGAGAAAAGTCTATTTTGAGCACCGTGTCAAGTCATTCCTGATGAATTACCAATTTCATGGCAAAGACATTTCCGTTACAGAAGAAATGAAAGTTATGATTGCCGGAACCTATGTTATGCTGACGTTCGGAATGCGGTTTTATCTTACACCGCTGTTTAGAAAAATCATTATTTATCCTGGCCAATATACGTCCGTCATAACACAGCAAAACCATAAAGGGGAATTTAACCTGCGGCTGAAAGCAGTAGTTTTTTCTTGGGAAGATTTTCTTTCAGGACACAATACAACAAACGATAATGTAAATTTAGGGTTGCACGAATTTGCACATGTACTCCATTTTCATTCTAAAAAGACAAATGGCGACCCTAATGCCTCCATATTTTACGATGAGTTCAACGAAATCGTAAAATACTATGATGATGCCGCATTATCGTTAGAATTGGTTCAGAGAGGCTATTTTCGCGAATATGCGTATGAAAATAAATTTGAGTTCCTGGCCGTATTGCTGGAACACTTTTTTGAGTCTCCACAGGTTTTCAGGAAAGAACATCCTGAATTATATGAAAGGGTAAAAAAGATGATTAATTTTAAAGAGGAATATCTGAATTAATTGCATAAAAAAACCTGTTCTAGAACAGGTTTTTTGTTATAGAAATGCCTTTTAAAGCGAGGCAGTCTTCTTTAAATGGGAAATGGTTTCGGTTGGATTGGCAGACTTGAAAACATAGTTTCCGGCTACTAAAACATCAGCACCGGCTTCTGCCAATTGTTTAGCGTTTTTATCAGTCACACCACCATCAACTTCAATCAGGGTTTCTGCTTTATTGCGGGAAATAATTTCTTTTAATTGTCTTACTTTTTTATAGGTCGATTCAATAAATGACTGTCCTCCAAAACCTGGATTCACGCTCATGATGCAAACCACATCAATATCATTAATAATATCTTCCAATACGGTAACACTGGTATGGGGATTCAAAGCAACTCCGGTTTTCATTCCTTCAGCTTTGATAGCCTGTAATGTTCTGTGAAGATGCGTGCAGGCTTCATAATGAACGCTCAATACGTTAGCGCCAAGAGAAGCAAAAGTCTTGATATAACGATCAGGGTCAACAATCATCAAATGTACATCAATTGTCTTTTTGGCATGTTTCTGTATCGTTTCCAGTACAGGCATCCCAAAAGAAATATTAGGTACAAAAACACCGTCCATAATATCGACATGGAACCAATCGGCATCACTGTTGTTAATCATTTCAAGGTCACGCTGCAGGTTTCCAAAGTCAGCAGCCAGCACAGAAGGTGCAATCAGGGTATTTTTCATGTTGTTGTGTTGTTTTGTGCAAAAGTACAGTTAAACAGCTAAGCATACAAGATTTTTTTAAAGGTGCTAAGGAATTAAGGTTCTGAGTGGCTAAGGTTGTGTTCTTTGTGAAAGGGAGAATGTTGTTGGATTAATATTGATTTTTTAAATCTGTGTAATCAATCCAATCTGTGGCTAAAATGAGAAGCTTAACACAGTGCCGAACAGATCAGCAGTTTTGTTTGATAAAAAAACAAAACTCCGGAAACCCGAGCGAAAGCGAACAGACCGGCAGTTTTGTTTGATAAAAAAACAAAACTCCGGTAACCCGAGCGAAAGCGAACAGACCGGCAGTTTTGTTTGATAAAAAAACAAAACTCCGGTAATCAGCCGGAGTTTCAATCATCAATCAAAAAACGAACAGTTTTGAACTGTTGTTACGTTAAATATTATAATATAAGGGTGTCAATTTTTTGGGAAAACAAGATACAAATAAAATCTAAGAATCAAAATGATTTTAGAAAACTTTGCAATTTGTTATCCTAGATAGGTTTTCAGGATTTTGCTTCTCGAAGTGTGTTTCAACCTGCGGATTGCTTTTTCCTTAATTTGACGAACACGCTCACGTGTCAGGTCAAAAGTTTCACCTATTTCTTCCAAAGTCATAGGATGCTGGTCGCCCAAACCGAAGTACAAACGGACAACATCTGCTTCTCTTGGAGTCAATGTTTCTAATGAACGTTCGATTTCCGTACGCAAAGATTCGTGGATTAACTCTCTGTCCGGATTTGGAGATTCACCAGAACGCAAAACGTCATAAAGGTTAGAATCTTCTCCTTCAACAAGAGGAGCATCCATTGAAAGGTGACGTCCGGAATTTTTCATAGATTCCTTTACGTCGTTTACTGTCATGTCAAGTTCTTTTGCAATTTCTTCAGCAGATGGCGGGCGCTCATTAGATTGCTCCAATAACGCATACATCTTATTGATTTTATTGATAGAACCGATTTTGTTTAATGGCAGACGAACAATACGTGACTGTTCTGCCAAAGCCTGCAAGATAGATTGACGAATCCACCAAACTGCATAAGAGATAAATTTAAAACCACGTGTTTCATCGAAACGTTGTGCGGCTTTAATAAGACCCAGGTTTCCTTCGTTAATTAAGTCGGGAAGTGTAAGTCCTTGGTTTTGATATTGTTTTGCTACAGAAACCACGAAACGCAAATTGGCTTTTGTCAATTTTTCTAATGCTCTCTGGTCTCCGGCTTTTATTTTCTGAGCCAATTCTACCTCTTCATCAGCGGTAATAAGGTCAACTTTTCCAATTTCTTGTAGGTATTTGTCTAAGGAAGCAGTTTCACGGTTAGTTACCTGCTTGGTAATTTTGAGCTGTCTCATTCTGGTTTTTCCTTAATTTATGTATTCAGGTTGTTATACGTAACGAGTTGCAAAAAAGTTACAAAAAGGTAAACAAAATATTTTTATTTTATTTCAGATGTTATATTTCCAGGTCTAACTTGTTGATTTTCTGTAAATAAAAATCAATTTTCTGATGGCCTTTTCCAAAGAAAATTTTTCGATCTCGGGTTCCGGACAGGTTAAGTGACTTTGAATTTTTGATTTGATGCAAAAAATATTCAGATGCATTACGGCAGGTCGATTCGTCTTCAGTAATAAAATACCCGAGCATGGTATAAGGAATAAATAATGATTTTTTGTCAGGATTAGATAAAAGCACATTATTGTTCAGGATTAGCAGTTCGTTATAGTAAAGGTGATATCCGGAGGTGTTCTTACTGGATTTTTCTTCTGCCTTTTGCAGTATCTTTTTTACATCTTCATAAAGCAACATGGCATTGGCATGTGACAGTAATCCGGATTCAAAAAAATATAAGATCTGTTGCAGCGTACTGTTAATAGTTGTGTCATTCCATATTTCATGCACTTTTGTATTTTCATATACACTCTGGAGTTGCGAACTGTACGCCAAAAGCGACTGGTCTAAAACAAACTTTTCAAAGTTTTCTTGATTTTCGATACCCATCAGCAGGTTCAGCCATACATAAAGCTTGAATTTTGAAAGCAATGTTCCTCCAATTGTATAGAATAGAGGAATATCTTTGGAAGAATAATACATCTTTGAGTCAGTGGCATACGATTTCAGGTTTTGGGCCGACTGTTTAAAGTAAAGTGCCAAATCTTCTGACGAGCGTATTTCTTTTGTCTTTTCTGCAATGACCTGATTTTCTTTTCCGCCAAATATCTTATCCATAGAAATAGAGAAGTGCTGGCAGAGTTTTACCGTTTCTTCAATTGAAAATTTGCTTTTTGATGAAACTCTGCGGTGCGAAGCATCATAGCTTATTTGTAAAACTGCTGCTATTTCTTCAATTAGAGAAGAATTCTTATGCAAACACTTCCTGATGTTTCCTAATAAAATCGTTTGACTATCCATGTTTTTTGCGATTATCACAAATGCTAATGTACAAAATATTGTTTAGCACAATAATATTTGCGATAAACAAAAGAATTTTGGATTATTAAAATGTGTAATCATGAAAAAAAGAATTGAAAATTTTTACGGCTTCAAAAAACACCTCGTCAGGTGTTTGAAGCAAAATTGGCCAGTTTTATTCGTGTTTTGTATCACTTCCTGTACGATTCAAAACAAGATTAACAGAGACGGTTATAAAAGTATTCCCTCAAAATTTTCGGGTAAATTCTATGACCAATTGGATACGCTCCGGGTTCAGTATGATAATCGGATTTTTACATCAAGTTTGATGAAGAAAATATCCAATATTACTAATGTCGATTATTCAAAACCTATCCAAATCGACATAAAAGATAGAGAGTTGTTTTTTACCTATGATGATACCCAGGCAAAACGACATGTTTTGAAATTTTATGGAAAACGATATAAGAACAGATTTGTTTTTTATACCAATTATGAAACGATTTCATTTCCAGTCATTTTTATATCCAAAGACGTGACAAAGTATTCTGTTTATTTACCTACTGACAAAGAAATAATTTTTGAGATGCACAGTGTGAATGAAGCAGCGGTCCTATTTTTTGGAGGAGAGAGTTCTCATAAATCAGATAATAAATTTAAACTTTTGCCAAATGAATAAAATGCTTTTTTTGGTTTTGATTGTATTCCAGATGAATGCGCAAGACACTATTGTTTTTCCAAAAGTAGACTTGTATAAAAGAAATATTGTGGAAGTAAGTTACGGAACCCCGCTAGGTGACCTGGCTGATAAATATGAAAGCTCGATTAATACGGCTTACTATATGAGAACAAAAATTGCAAGACGTCAGTTTATCGATTTTGGTGCTGAACTTAGCGGTATAGTAAAAGGGAAAAGTGTTTCGTATAAATGGAATAATGAAGATATACTGCTGTCAGGAAGCAAATCTTCGTTTTTATTAGGTTTCAGATATACAAGGTTTTTGTACCAATCTCCAAGTGAAAATTTTCATATCGAATCAAATTCCGGAGTAGGTTGGAAGTACCTGCATTATAGCAAGCCTGAAGGAGAAGATTTTGATCAAAAGGATATTAAGCCTACACTTCACACCATTGCATTCTCGCAAGGCTTGAAGATCATGTTCTACGGATTTGGTGTTCATTGCAATTATAACTACGCACCTTACAGTTTGTTCAATTCAAAAGCGGAACGGAATTTTGGAGCATCTTCCTTAAACATTGGTTTATCCGGAAGTTGGAATTTTTAATCAAAGTATAAAATATTTATTTAAAAAAGTGGCTGCCTAATAAGCAGCCGCTTTTTGATTTTTAATTATAGAGATGGTTCTATGTAGTTAAAAGGTTGATCAGGAGAGCTTTTTAAGGCACTGCTTTTTGCAGGTACAAATTTTCCGGTTGCGGCATCATAGATAACGGAAATATCGGTTACAATACCTCCAAATTTTAATTCAGTTACGGGTGATGTTATATTGGTAACAATAGAATTGCTGACAACTTGAGATTGCAGCCAGATATGAATAGCCGTGTTTGGGTTTATTATCGCATTGCTTTGCATTAATATAGGAGTTGCTGAAACTGCGTTGCCTGTACTATTGTTCCCATTAATGATAGCATTTTGATAAAGTCCGGCTGTTATATAATGCTTGCCTGAATATTGATTTGAAAACATAAATGCATTTGCAAAGCCTCCGCCAGCTGTTGTTATTACTCCGTTGCTTTGTAATATATATTGTTTTCCTGTTTCGATTCCTATAGGAGTGCTGGTGAATTGGTTCAAAATCTCGCCATTTCTGATGTCAGAATTTGATGCATAGATTCCATATTCTTCTTTCCAGGATAGAGTGTTAGACTGCATAGGTCTGAAAACTTGCCATGCCACAGCTGGTGAACGCCCGTCTGATGGTTTTGCGATGATAACGTTTGTGCCTGTTGCATATAAAATTCCTAATTGCTCTTGTGTAAATGCGATTTTTAAATTGAATTGTGACATGATCCTAAGATTTAGTGGTTGTTCCTACTCATATGGCTTTTCGGAATCCGCCGTTGTTGCTTAATTTTACTTTGTAAAAGTAAAAGCAATCTTATTTTTTGCGGAAGAAAAAGGCATGAGCAGGAAAATTCATGTCATGGAATAAGAAAAAGAAGGTATGGACTGGTAATGAAAATATATCCGGTAACGATTAGTGTTAGTTTTTGAAATACATGATATTGAAGCTTGAGAAAATGTTTGTAATTTAAAAGCCCCATTTCAAATAAATGAAACGGGGCTTCAGTTGAATTAACCTTATATAAGAATTAATTATTTTTTATCCTCTTCTCTTGGAGGTCTTTTTGTTTCGTCTCTAGGAGGTCTTGGCAGTAAAGCTTTTTTCGAAACTTTTTCTTTTCTGGTTTTAGGATCAACCCCAAGGTATTTTACCTGGAATACATCACCCATTTTTACCACATCAGCAACATTTTCAGTTCTTTCCCATGCCAGTTCGGATACGTGAAGCAATACCTCATTACCCGGAGCTGCAGTATATTCTACTACCGCACCAAAATCAAGCATCTTGATTACTTTCACTTCGTATGTTTCGCCTACTTCAGGTTTGAAAACGATAGAATCGATTTTTGCCAATACTGCTGCCATTCCGTCCGGATCAGTACCAAGAATTTCTACAACGCCTTGCTCGTCAACCTCGTTGATAACGATAGTTGTGCCGGTAGCTTTTTGTAGTTCCTGAATTACTTTTCCACCAGGTCCGATCAAAGCTCCAATGAAGTTGCCAGGAATGATTCTGGTAACGATTTTTGGTGCATGTTTCTTCACTTCTGCTTTTGGAGTAGCGATAACTTCAGTCAGTTTTCCCAGAATATGCAAACGTCCGTCACGAGCCTGTTCAAGGGCTTTTTCCATGATGTCATAGGCAAGACCTTCAATTTTGATGTCCATTTGGCAAGCCGTGATTCCATCAGCAGTTCCGGTAACTTTAAAGTCCATATCACCCAGGTGGTCTTCATCACCTAAGATGTCAGACAATACAGCCCATCTTCCGGTTTTATCATCAGAAATCAATCCCATTGCAATACCTGAAACAGGTTTTGTCATTTGGATACCGGCATCCATTAAAGCCAGAGTTCCGGCACATACGGTAGCCATAGATGAAGAACCGTTAGATTCCAAAACTTCTGAAACTACTCTTACAGTGTATGGGCAGTCTGCAGGAATCATATTTTTCAAGGCACGTTGCGCCAGGTTTCCGTGTCCAACCTCTCTTCTTGAAGTTCCTCTTAGCGGTTTTGCTTCACCTGTTGAGAAAGGAGGGAAGTTGTAGTGCAGGTAGAATTTCTCTTCACCTTGTTCTGATGGAGTGTCAATTTGGTTGGATTCTCTTGAAGTTCCCAAAGTTACAGTGGCCAACGCCTGAGTTTCTCCTCTTGTAAACAAAGAAGATCCGTGAACAGATGGAAGATAGTCGATTTCACACCAGATTGGTCTGATTTCGGTAGTTTTTCTTCCGTCAAGACGCAATCCTAATTGAAGAATAACTTCTCTAACGGCTTCTTTATTAACTTTTGAATAGTATTTGGAGATCAGGTCTCCGTTTTCTAATAATTCTTCTTCAGTAAAAGCAGCTTTTACATCTTCTTTTACTTCGGCAAATTTTTCAGAACGCTCGTGCTTGGCTGTTCCTTCCTGGGCAATAGCAAAACATCTGTCGTAAGCCAATTCTCTTACTTTTTCGTAGATAGCTTCATCATTGCGCTCTTCTTCATAAGTACGAACCTCTTTTTTGCCAACAAGATTTTGCAGTCTTTCCTGCGCTTCAATCTGGATTTTGATAGCTTCGTGTGCAAATTTGATAGCCTCAACCATTTCTTTCTCTGAAATCTCCTTCATTTCACCTTCTACCATTGCGATAGAATCTTTTGAAGCTCCAATCATCATGTCGATGTCAGATAATTCCAATTGAGCACGGCTTGGGTTGATTACGAGTTTACCGTCGATTCGGGCCACGCGTACTTCTGAAATCAGGGTTGAGAAAGGTACGTCTGAAACTGCTAGTGCAGCAGATGCAGCCAAACCTGCCAAAGCATCGGGCATTACGGTTTCGTCATGAGACATCAGCTGGATCATTACCTGTGTTTCTGCATGGTAATCATCCGGGAAAAGCGGACGCAAAACGCGGTCAACTAATCTCATGGTAAGGATTTCGCTGTCGCTTGGACGTGCCTCACGTTTGAAAAACCCGCCAGGGAAACGACCTGCAGCCGCAAACTTTTCGCGATAGTCAACTGTTAAAGGCAAAAAGTCAACTCCGGGAGTTGCTTTTTTTGCAGATACTACGGTAGCAAGCAACATTGAATCTCCCATTCTTACTACTACAGATCCGTCGGCTTGCTTTGCCAGTTTTCCTGTTTCGATCGAGATGCTTCTTCCATCTCCTAAATCGATAATTTCTTTTGAAACTTTTGGAATCATAAAATTTTTCCTCTTTTGATTAAACAATGGGTTTTAGTTGTGTTGTAGTTGTTGTTGTGTGTAGTTATCTAAAACCCAATGAAAAACCAAACTTTTTTTCGGCAATATGTAAAAACAAAAAGAGGCGCGTGAGCACCTCTTTTCTATTGAATTATTTTCTAATATTCAATTCTTTGATAATCTCACGATATCTGTTGATATCTTTTTTCTTAAGATAATCAAGCAAGCTTCTTCTTTTACCTACTAGTAGGACAAGCGAACGCTCAGTGTTGTAATCGTGACGATTTTTCTTCAAGTGTTCAGTCAAGTGACCAATTCTGTGCGTGAATAACGCGATTTGTCCTTCAGCTGAACCTGTGTTTTTAGCTGATCCTCCGTGTTTAGCGAAGATTTGCTCTTTAACTTCTTTAGTTAAGTACATGCCAATATTTGTTTAAATGATTATTATGTAATGAATAAGTTTTTCCTATTCGAGTGCAAAGGTAATATTTATTTTCAGAAAAAATAATTTTCAGAAAAAAGATTTTAAAAAATACGGTTTGTAGAGTTTGTTTTGTTTAAACGGCTGACAGTTAGCTTGTTTTTGAATCTGCTTAGGGATTGGAGTTCCTAAAATAATTTGGCTACTTCAGCATTTACAAATTCAAGGAAGCGTTCGTCCATTTCAGTAAAAGGATCCAATACGTTGGAATCGATATCAATCTGGCCTATGTTTTTTCCTTCAACAAAAAGCGGAATTACGATTTCAGATTTTACCGTAAAGCTGCAGGCAATGTAATTGTCCTGTGCTTTTACATCAGGCACTACAAAGTTTTGGTTGGAAACAGCCACCTGTCCGCAAATTCCTTTTCCGAAAGGAATAACCGTGTGGTCTGTTGGTTCGCCGGCATAAGGGCCCAAAATCAATTCTTCTTTATCACCATTCCTGAAATAGAATCCAACCCAGTCATAATAGTCAATGTTGTCTCTTAAGAGATGGCAAATCTGCATTAATTTGTCTTCTCTTAAAATGTCTTTGTGGTGGAGGATGTCCTCAACCTTAGGTTTTAATTCTTCAAAAGTCATAATGATGGTTTTTACTATACAAAAGTATTTAATTACGGAAAGCTAAAATTGTATAGTTTTGTTAAAAATATTTTTTTGAAAAGTTACTTCGTCCAATACCGGCCCTTTTTTGTATTCCTGCTCAAGTTTTTTGTGACTTATGGGGTGTTGACGTTTTTTTATCAATTGTATCTCAATAGTTTTGATTCTGAAAAATTTGAAACGGACGGTTTTACGGAATTTGTAGCTGTACAAACCAAAGATGTGCTCCATCTTTTGGGGCAGGATGCTTCCATAGCGCCTCATGCAACCCAACCCTCGGTGAAACTTTTTCTGAACGGAAAATTTATCGCCAGAGTGGTAGAAGGCTGTAATGCGATGAGCGTTATGATACTTTTTGTGGCATTTGTAATTGCTTTCAGAGGAAAAGTAAAACAGACAATAGTGTTTGTTCTGGTTGGGATTCTGATTATCCATGTGCTGAATATTCTCCGAATTGCATTACTCACAATCGCATTGTATCACTACCCGGAGTACGAGCATATTTTGCACGGTGTTGTTTTTCCGTTGTTTATTTATGGAGTAGTATTTGGACTATGGGTGTTATGGGTTCAAAAATTTTCATTACATGCGAAAGTTTCTTAGATATACAAATGAAATTATCATATTGATAATGCTGGTTTTTCTGCTGGCATTGGTCCGACTCTTTGAAGAAGATTTTTATGATCCGTTCATGGATTATTTCAAGAGTGATTATTTGAAAATGCCTTTTCCGGATTACGATTCCTTTAAATTGTTTTTAAGCCTTTTTTTTAGATACGCGCTCAATAGCCTGATTTCGATTGTTATCATTCAGGTTTTGTTTAAGGATTTTGGACTTGTAAAATTTGCAAGTTTTTTGTATCTGGTCTTTTTCCTTATATTGATATTAGTCTTTTTTTCTATTCTCAATTTTTCCGACCAGGAAAATAACTTTTTGCTTTTTTATGTCAGAAGGTTTTTAATACAGCCCTTATTTTTATTGTTATTTGTTCCGGCCTTTTTTTACCAAAACAAGATTTCTAAAAAAAATAACAATTCTTAAATAGTTTTGTGTTGGCAATTTTAATAGTTTTGCACCAGACAATTTATAAGTTAATGAATTTAAGAAAAAGCACAAGTTTGATTTTAGCACTTTTCCTGTTGGTTTCCAATATGGGGTTTGCTTTCAATGTGCATTTCTGTGGCGGAAAAGTTTCTTCCATTTCAGCGGCTTATAAAACTTCTGAAGTATGTGCCCTGCCTAAAAAGGAAACTACTGAAAAGAAGTGTTGTGCCAAAAAAGCAGAAGAAGGAAAAAAATGCTGCTCTGATAAGAAAGTTGAACTTAAGAAAAAATCGGAACAGGTTGTTGTAAAAACTTTTTCATTTCATTCAGGACCTGCTGTTATATTCCAGGATTGGAAACCGGAAGTTTTTGGAAAGCCACTTCAGGCTCCAAAGCAGGAAAATATTGAATACTATTGCGATGCCAATGCACCGCCCTTATTCAAGCTATATTCCCAGTATATTTTCTACGCGTGATTTGATAGATAATTCCGTAAAGCCTTCGATGGCTTAACTATAATTATACTATTAAATCTTTTTTTATGCAAAAACAATTCATACTGCTGTTATGTCTTATCGTTTCTGCTGCTTCTTTTTCACAAGAGTTGAAAGGGAAGATAACGGAAGGAACCGCTACAGGACAGCCGATTATAGGAGCCAGCATTCAATGGCTCAACACCCAGATAGGTACAACTACTGATGTAAATGGAGACTTTTCCATTTCTTATAAGCCGGAATTTACAAAATTGGTGATTAGTTATGTGGGATTCACAACAGACACGATTACTGTAAATTCTGCAAATTTTATTCACCATTCCCTTGTTCAGAATAACGAGCTGGAAGAAGTTACGATTAACAAAGAGCGAAAAAGCCTTCAGAAATCGTATATGAAAACGGCAAACGTTACTACAATGTCCAGCAAAGAATTGCTGAAAGCGGCCTGCTGCAACCTGGCAGAAAGTTTTGAGACGAATCCGTCAATCGATGTGAACTTTTCTGATGCTTTGACAGGAACAAAGCAGATTAAGATGTTAGGGTTAACAAGCCCTTATTTGATGATTACGGAAGAAAATCTTCCTTCGGTAAGGGGAGCTTCACAGGCTTATGGCCTTTCTTTTACGCCCGGAACCTGGGTGGAAAGCATACAGATTACAAAAGGAGCGGGGTCTGTTGTTAATGGTTTTGAAAGTATCTCAGGACAGATCAATACAGAACTTATCAAACCTGTAAACGATATTCCTTTTTTCCTGAATGCCTATGGTTCTACAGACAGCCGTTTTGAACTTAATACCCACTTTAACAAAAAGGTATCTGATAAATGGAGTACAAGTTTGTTTCTTCATGGTAATGCCAGATTGGGTAAGAACGACATGAATGATGACGGATTTTTGGATAATCCGCTTTCAAAACAAATTAACGTATTGAACAGATGGCAATATACCGACATGGAAAAAGGCTGGGTAAGCTTTTTGAATTTCAGGTACATGAATGATGCAAAGCAGACCGGAGAAGTTGATTTTGATAAAGACCGCGATAAATTCACAACAAATTACTGGGGTTCTGAAATCAAAACACAGCGTTATGATGTTTCGGCAAAATTGGGTTATGTTTTTCCTGATATGCCTTACCAAAGTATCGGGTTCCAGACTTCTTTCAATGGTCATGACCAGGAATCGTATTTTGGTCTGAACAGGTATGATATCAATCAGAAAAGTTTTTATTCCAATCTGATTTTTAATTCCATTATCAGCAATACGCTGAATAAGTTTGCAACCGGGTTGAATTTTACCTATGACAAATACGATGAGTTTGTGGGCGTACCAAATATTGCAAGAGATTTCAACCGAATTGATAATTCTGTTGGTGCATTTTTTGAATATACTTATGATAATACCACAAACTTCAGTTTGGTTGCCGGCGCCAGAGTTGATAATCACAACCGATTAGGAACTTTTATTACGCCAAGAATCCATGCAAGATACAATCCGTGGGATAGGGCAGTATTGAGGGCTTCTGCAGGAAGAGGAAAACGTTCTGCGAATATTTTTGCAGAGAACCAACAGCTTTTTGCCAGTTCAAGGGTTTTTGATATTCTGAATACGGGAGGCAAAATCTACGGATTGGATGCGGAAATTGCCTGGAATTACGGAGTCAGCTTTATGCAGGGTTTTACGCTTTTCAACAGGCCGGCAGAAGTTACTTTTGATTTTTACAGAACTGATTTTCAAAATCAGGCTGTTGTAGATTTGTATGCTAGTCCACAGCAGGCTTTGTTTTATAACCTGGACGGAAAATCATTTGCCAACAGTTTACAGCTTGATTTTAATTATGAACTGGCAACACATTTTAATTTAAGAACGGCTTATAAGTTTTATGAAATTGAAACCGATTACCTAAGCGGAAGCGCACAAAGACCTTTACAGGCGAAACATCGTTTCTTTGGTAACTTAGAGTATGAGACACATATCACGGATAAAGGGCAGCAATGGAAATTCGATTTTACATACAATTGGCTTGGGAAACAACAGTTGCCAAATACGGCATCAAATCCTGCATCTGACAGGCTTCCGGACTATTCGCCATCTTTTTCTCTGATGAATGCCCAAATCACAAGAACTTTTTCTTCTACCTTTGAAGTGTATGTTGGTGGTGAAAACATAGGGAATTATAAACAGGATAAGGCCATTTTAGGAAGTGATAATCCGTTTGGACCAAATTTTGATAGTTCCATAATCTATGCGCCAATTTTTGGACAGATGTATTATGCAGGATTGCGATTTAAGATAAAATAAACTAAGAATAAATAATTAAAAACAGAAAATATGAAAAAATTAATGATAGTGCTTTTTGTTTCCCTAATAGGATTTGCAGTACAGGCACAAGAGAAAAAGAATAAAAATGCAAAACATACCGTTGAAGTTAAAGGCAACTGCGAAATGTGTAAAAAACGAATCGAAAAAGCAGCTTTTTCAGTTGCAGGTGTAAAATCGGCCAGCTGGGATATTGGAGATAAGCAACTACACCTTATTCTGAATGAAGAAAAAACATCGGAAGAGGAAGTGCAGAAAGCCATTGCCAAAGTGGGGCACGATACTGAAAAAGTAAAGGCGACAGATGAAGACTATGCAAAGCTTCATATTTGTTGTGCTTACGAAAGAAACTAAAAACAGTAAAAAATACCTTGAATTTTTTCAAGGTATTTTTACATCAATGGTCTGACAAAATAACGTGGGATTAACAGCTACCAGACGGATTGGAAAGATGCTGTCGGGATTGAGATATTGAGGATTGGAAATAAATAATTACATAGAATGAAATCATTGAAGTATTTACTGGCTTTTTGCGGACTATCAGTCCTTTTCCTGTCGCAAAAAACAATTGCACAGGAACAACAGCCTGCACCGGAAAAACCGAAACATGAATTTTGGCACGATAAGAAATTATACCTGAATGAAGACGGTTCCAACTATCTGAAGTTTGCAATGCTTTCCCAGGTTTGGATTAGAAATCAGGAGTATAATCCGGGGACTACAATTTTTGATTCCCCTAAAACGGCCGGAACAGATATCGGTATCCGAAGATTCAGGATTCAGATGTACGGACAGGTTGCAGACCGTGTTTTTATTTATGGGCAAATTGGCCAGAATAACTTCAATAATGTTTCCGACAGGAAACAGGGTTTTTTTATTCATGATGCATTGGGTGAATATGCCATTGATAAAGAAAAGCTGTCTTTAGGAGCGGGCTTGTCTTCATGGACTGGATTGTCAAGATTTTCTGCTTCTTCCGTAGGTTCTATTATGGGTATTGATATACCGTTATTTCTTGAATCAACAAACGATGTAACAGACCAGTTTGTCAGAAAGCTTTCGTTTTATGCAAAAGGCAAGCTGGGTAAGTTAGACTATAGGATGGCTTTTGCACAGCCACTGGCCATACAGAAAAGTTCCGGCTATGTTGCGGCAATAAGTGAAAGGTCTAATTTTTCTCCGAAGCCGCCACAGATGCAATTCAATGGTTATTTCCAGTACCAGTTTAAGGAACAGGAATCCAATCTGACACCTTACGCTACCGGAAGTTATTTAGGGAAAAAGAAAGTCTTCAATATAGGAGCCGGGATTGTATACCAGCAAGATGCCATGTGGCATAGAAATGCGGTCAATGATACTATTTATACAGATATGCTTCATTTGGCAGCAGATGTTTTTTATGATGCGCCAATAGGTTCAAGAGGTGAAGCCATAAGTTTCTACGGAAATTTTACGCATTATGATTTCGGAACCAATTACATCCGTAATGCCGCGCCAATGAATCCTGCCAATGGAAGTAGTGATTCAACTGTTTTGAATGGTAGCGGAAATGGTTTCCCGGCCTATGGAACCGGAAATGTTTTGTATGCACAGTTAGGCTACAAACTTAAAGATAACCTGATTGGGGCGACAACTCTGATGCCGTATGTTGCAATCCAGCATGCCCATTATGAAAGATTGAATAAGGATATGAGTTTTTATGATATAGGCGTAAACTGGCTGTTAAACGGACAGACTTCAAAGTTTACGGTATCCTATCAGAATCGCCCGATATATAATACATCGGGCAATCTGACAGACCATAAAGGAGCTTTTATCGCACAGTATCAAGTTTCTATTTAATAGTTGGTTGGTTTTTTTAGTTGGTAAAATCCGAAGTTTAGGCTTCGGATTTTTTTATTCCAAAGAGATTGTTCTGGTTTCTGAAATTAATTGCCCCTCGGCAGAAAAACCTTCAATAAGTAGTTTTACCTTCTTTTGTCCCATGTTCGGAATCTGGAATTTAAATTCTTTGCTGTCATGGGTATATATGGCAGGAATCCAATGAATTAATCCAAAATTTTGAAAGCCTCTGTTTTCAGTTGAAGTATACAGCTTATTCTTAAAAGGTTCAATCTTTGAAAAAGCATTTTTTATTTCAAAAGGAATAGCGTTGTTTTTTTGTGGCAAACCGCTACCGCCTTTTTTCATGTAAATTTTTATAATTCCGATATTGTTGTTTACAGATGGAACAATAGCGTGTGCATTGATGTAAATTTCATCTACTTCGTTCATTCTCATATTCAGAAGCAAATCAAAGCTCATTTGCTGAAGTCCGTCAATAAAAAGTATCGGAGTACTTCTTGCCCCGTTTATGGTTGTTACGGAACGGCTGTAGATTTCTACCGTATTGGAAAAACCGTTAATCGTTGGAACTTCAAAGCCATTGTTTCTAATAAAGTTCAATACGTCTGTCTGGTCATTTTCTGCTACTTTGTAACCTCTAAGATTTCCGTTTCCTAAACTATTCGAATATTTAAGTTTCTTTTTCTTTTCTATAGCAATTTCAACGTCTTCAAGCATAATTGTTCCGTTTACAAAACTTGGGGTTTCATATTCTACCTTTTCTTCAATGGAGGCACATTCCTTTTTTTCTGTTTTGAAGGGCTTGTTGAATGTTCTTCGTCCGTTTAAAATCTGCGGATATAATTTTAAAACAATTGGCTTGTTCTTGTCGTCGGTTAGTGTGAAGTTTACCCAGGTTGAATCGGCCAGAACCATGTTGTTGAAATAAAATTCATTCTTATCATTGATTCCTGTGGATTCGCTAATGCTGGATTGTAATGAAAATAACTTTACCTTGAATTTTTTCCGGTCAGCCAGGGTCTGATTTATCGTTCCTTTGATCGTAAGTCCGAAATCAAAGGTGTTGTTGTCTTTTGGAGGTGTAGTCACAATGTTTTCCCATTTGTATTTTCCGGCACTTTGGGTTAAAAGGAGAAGGTCAAGCTCAAACTCTTTTGCTTTTGATACTTCTTCAAAATAATAGTTGGTGTTGGACTGGTTTTTAGATAAATACGGATTTAGCAGAAAGGAAGCGCGGATTGAATAATCCTGGTTTATTGCGATTGATTGTTCCGGAACGGCTGAAATACTGATGCTAGTGTTGGCGTAGTTCAGGTTTCCGGAAAAATGGATGGAATCTTTTCCTTTTTTCAAAAGCTTTATATCAAGCTTTAAGGATTCTTCAGGATATTTAAAAATAAACCTTTCAGCAAGTTGCTTCATATCAGAATCGATTATTCTGACGGTATTGACACCTTCGGAGAGGTTGTCTTTGGTGAAAGTGATAGTCTGCTCGAAAGCGTTCTTAAAATCGATGTCGAAGATTGTGGATTTGTTGTCCTGATGTACTACCAGATAATGTTTTTTTGATTTAAAGGAAGCAATGTTTTTTTCGTTGGTTCTGATTTTGACAATCGTCTTGTCTTTTAATGCAAAGTTGTTGATTTCAAGTGCCAGACCATTTGGGGATGCAAATGGCAGATTTTCTTCTACTTTTTTGCCGTTGACCAGAAAAGAGGCTTTTGAGGTTTTGCTGTCACCAAAAATCTGGAATTTCCCCAATCCGAATCTGTTCAGGCTGACTTTTTGAAGGCTTTTGCCTTCCGGACCGATAATCTCACCTTCAATTGATGGCAAAGGATTACCGTGACAATCGCTTACTTTTATGCCTACTGTATTTTGAGTGCCTTGAATGATAGAGCCACCTTCGGGGAAAAACTCAATGTTTATTTTGGAATAATCGGGGGAGTTCTTGATAGAGGCGGTCCTGTCGTTTTTATTTATGACACTGAATTTAAAGACAGAAGATTCGTCTTCTTTGAAGTTGTTCATCCAGTTGGTGAAAACCTGAATATAGTAGTTGCCGCTTTTGAAGGCATCTCCCAATTCAAATTTCCCGGAGAAGCTGCCCATGCTGCTGAATAATAATTTGTCTTTTATTCTGTTTCCGTTTTCGTCATAGAGGGAAGCATAGACATTGGTAGTCGTGAAAAAAGGAACTTCTTCTTTTCGGTGATATACGTAGCCTTTAAACCAGACATCTTCGTCTGAAATAAATACTGATTTGTCAAGCTGAAGATGGATATTTTCTCTTTCCAAAAAGAAATAATCTTCAATGGTTTTTGAAATAAAGTTTTTTTGGGAATCTGTTTCCTGGGAGTAGCAGGAAAATGTGGCAGCGAAAAAAATAAAAACTACATGGAGGCGAAAGATGGATTGCATAATTATGTTGTATAATGGTTAATGGATGCAATATATGTATTAAATTAATGATTTTGTTTATCAGAAATAAAAAAGGACGCTATTTAGCGTCCTTTTTTAAAAATATAAATTGATTTTTACATCATTCCCGGCATGCCGCCACCCATTGGGCTTGCTCCGGCATTTTCTTCTTTGATTTCAACCAAAGCGCATTCTGTAGTCAGAATCATTCCTGAAACTGAAGCTGCATTTTCCAAAGCAACACGGGTTACTTTTTTAGGGTCGATGATTCCTGCTTTTAGCATGTCTACATATTCATCAGTTTTAGCGTTGTAACCAAAATCTCCTGAACCTTCAGCTACTTTAGCAACAACTACAGAGCCTTCAAGTCCGGCGTTTTCAACAATTGTTCTCAAAGGAGATTCAATTGCGCGGGAAACAATCTGGATTCCGGTAGCTTCATCAGCATTGTCAGCTTTGATGTCTTTCAAAACGCTTTTAGCTCTTAAAAGGGCAACACCTCCACCAGCAACGATTCCTTCTTCAACTGCCGCACGGGTAGCGTGTAAAGCATCGTCAACTCTGTCTTTTTTCTCTTTCATTTCTACTTCTGAGGCAGCTCCTACATAAAGTACAGCAACACCACCGGCTAATTTAGCCAAACGCTCCTGAAGTTTTTCTCTGTCATAGTCAGAAGTTGTAGTTTCCATCTGGCTCTTGATTTGGTTGACACGGTTTTTAATCATTTCGATGTCACCGGCTCCGCTAACCAATGTAGTATTGTCTTTATTGATAGTGGCACGTTTTGCTGTTCCAAGCATTTCAAGCGTTGCATTTTCTAAAGTATAGCCTTGTTCTTCAGCAATGACTGTACCTCCGGTTAGGATTGCGATGTCTTCTAACATTGCTTTTCTTCTGTCTCCAAAACCAGGTGCTTTTACAGCAGCAATTCTCAGGGCACCTCTTAGTTTGTTTACAACCAAAGTAGATAATGCTTCACCGTCAACATCTTCTGCAATAATCAACAATGGTTTTCCGGATTGTGCCACTGGCTCCAGGATTGGAAGTAATTCTTTTAATGAAGAAACTTTTTTATCGTAAAGCAGGATGTATGGATTTTCCAATTCCGCTTCCATCTTTTCAGAGTTCGTTACGAAATATGGAGAAAGATAACCTCTGTCAAATTGCATACCTTCAACTACATCAACATAAGTGTCTGTTCCTTTAGCTTCTTCAACGGTAATTACACCTTCTTTGCCAACTTTACCGAATGCTGTAGCAATCAATTCTCCGATTACATCGTCATTGTTGGCAGAAATAGAGGCAACCTGTTTGATTTTGTCTGTATTTGTACCTACTTCTGTAGCTTGTTTTGCCAAATCGGCTACGATAGCTTCTACAGCCTTATCGATACCTCTTTTCAAGTCCATCGGGTTTGCACCCGCAGCAACGTTTTTCAATCCTTCTTTTACGATAGCCTGTGCCAAAACCGTCGCAGTTGTAGTACCGTCACCGGCAAGGTCATTGGTTTTAGAAGCTACTTCTTTAACCATTTGAGCTCCCATATTTTCAAGCGTATCCTGTAGTTCTATTTCTTTGGCCACAGAAACACCATCTTTAGTGACAGTAGGTCCGCCAAATGATTTTCCTATAATTACATTACGTCCTTTAGGTCCCAGGGTTACTTTTACTGCATTTGCTAAAGCGTCAACACCACGTCTTAAACCGTCGCGTGCTTCGATATCAAATTTTATTTCTTTTGCCATTTTTGTATTTGTTTTTTAGGCTTTAAGCTTTACGCTTTAGGCCGTTGGTGAAATTAATTTTTATAAATTTTTCTCTTTACAGCTTACTGCTTTAAATTATTGCAAGAATATCATCTTCTCTCATAATCAGGTAGTCTTTACCTTCTAATTTTAATTCTGTTCCGGCATATTTTCCGTAAAGTACAGAATCACCGACTTTCACGGTCATATTGTGGTCTTTTGTTCCGTTTCCTACAGCTACAACGGTTCCTTTTTGAGGTTTTTCTTTTGCTGTGTCAGGGATAAAAATTCCAGAAGCAGTTTTTGTTTCTGCTGCTGCCGGTTCAACCAATACACGGTCTGCAAGAGGTTTAATGTTTAAAGCCATAATTATAAAATTTTATATTTATATGTGTTTTTGAAGTTTTCTTCTACTAGACAGAAATTGTGCCAATCGCTATTTATGACATTTTGGTCAAAAAAAAATGCCAACACGTCAGATGTTGGCATTTTGAATGTATTTTTTCAAAAAAATTATTTTGCTGTGTCCTGTGCTGTAGCTGCTGGTTGCGCTGTAGCCGGAGTTTCTGCTGCATTGGTTTTTGCCGGAGCTGCAGCCGTTTTTGGAGCCGGAGCTGCTTTTGGGTCGATTGTTTTTAATGTATTGCCACCAAAAGTTCCTGTGAAGCTCAAACTAGACAATAAAATCAAAACAATTAACAATCCGGCTAGTGTCCAGGTACTTTTGTCTAAGAAATCAGTAGTTTTCTGAACTCCACCCATTTGTCCGCCACCGCCTAAAGTAGACGACAAACCGCCACCTTTAGGGTTTTGTACCATAATAACTACGACTAGTAGAAAACAAACGATTGTGATTAAAACCAAAAAAATTGTAAATGTGCTCATTGTTTTAATTATTGTTATTTTGTTGTAATGTCTTAATATCCAAAATTCGGTCTGCAAAGAAATGACTTTTTTCTGGATATTTCAAAATTAATATTTCATAAGCTTGAATTGCTTTTTGATATTTCTTTTGTTCGAGATAAACTTTTGCCAGGGTTTCTGTCATCAGATATGAATTATCTTGGGAGTTCCGCTCAGAAATCAATGAAATAGGAGTAGTGTTTTTTACAGGAGAAATTTTTGGATTGGCTTCGATAAACCGGTCAATTATTTCTAATTTTTTCTTTTTTTCTGAATCTATTTCTGAAATTTCTTCCGTATTAGCTGTTTTTTCAGATTCAATTGGAGTTTCTTCTCTCTGGATTGGCTTAAAAGTCGATAATTGAAGCCATTCCTGAAAAGAATGTTTCTCTCCACTGGAAAATTCCAGGGGTTTCCCAATTTCCAGTTTTTCTTCTATGCTTTCTTCCGAGATTTCCGGCTTTGTTTCTTGCTGCGGAATTTCTATAGCTTTTTCTTCTTCAACCTGCTGCGGTTTTGAGGCAGAAGCTTCGCGTATTGAAGTCAGAATAGATTGTTCAAGAGGGTCGATTTTTACAGGCTCCTCTTTTTTCTCCGGATTCAGAATCTCAATCTCATGAACTTTAATGGCATTGATTCGGGCTTCTTTTTCTGCAAAAAAAGCTTTGTTGATGGCCATAAAATTTTCAGAGGTGATGTATTCGAACAATACGCTCCTGTCTGTTGTATGTGCCGCAGTGACTTTTAATTCGCCATTGTATTTAAAACTGTCCTGATTGTACAATCCTTTTAGGCGTAAAGCTCTTGCGCTTTGGAAATAGGGAAATTCTTCGACTATTTTTTCCAAAGCAGATACCTGTCTTTCACTGACGGCATTTGGGTGGCTTAGTAAGGTTGTAAATTCAGTAAGGTTCAAATTCAAATAGTTTATTTTGTTACCACTTGGCTAATGATTCGTTAAAGATGTCTTGTGTAATCCTTTCAAAAATTACATCCAGTGCAGTGGTCAGTTGTGACCCTACAAGCTGGCTTGTTCCAGGGAAATCATAGAAGAAAGAAAATCTTTTTTCAAAATCATCTTCTTCTTTATTCTTATTTGTAAAACGTACGTTTACAGAGATTGTCAAACGGTTTTGGGCAGCTCTTTGGTCGGCCGTGGCAGTCATTGGAGAAACCCTGTAATCCACAATTTCGCCTTCATAAACCAATTCGCCTCCTGAATTTGTCAGGCTCAAATTCGTTTGGTTTTGAATCAGGTTTTGCAGATCCTGAGTAAATTTACGTTCAATTCCGGGTTCGATAAGGTCGGCATTATTCTGAAAATAATTAACCTGGAAGGTCTTGGCGTTAATGGGTTTAGCTCCTGTAAAATTATATACAGAACAGCCATTGAAGGCAAGGAATAAGACCGGAAGGATGATGTATTTAATGTATTTCATGCTTTAGTTTGTCAAATATAGACAGTTTTTACAAATCAAATTGCTTTATTTTTCGGTATAGTGTCCTTTCGGAAATTCCAAGCTCATCTGCCGCTGCCTTTCTTTTTCCTTTGTTTTTTTCCAATGATTTTTTGATAAGTTCGATTTCCTTTTCTTCCAGTTTCAGGATTTCTTCTTCTTCAACGGTTTCAGCAAATGTGAAATTGTCATCGTTTTCTTCAAAATGTTCTTCCACTTTTGGCTTTGTGATTAGAGCCACACTTGGCTGTTCTTCAAAAGCAATTTCGCTGTCTGAAGGGTTGCTTCCGTAAATTTTCTGAATCAGGTTTTTGTTGTTTTCCTGAACTTTTGTATTTCCATTCTGCATCAATTCCAATGTCAGTTTTTTCAGGTCATTCAGGTCGCTTTTCATATCAAAAAGCACTTTGTATAAAATCTCCCTTTCGTTACTGAAATCACTTTCGCTTTTTTTGTCCTTGATTACAGACGGTAACTGACTGCCTTCTGATGGAAGGTAAGATTGTAATGTTGCTGCCGAAATATCCCTGTTGGTTTCCAAAACAGAAATCTGCTCTGCCACGTTTCGAAGCTGACGGATGTTACCGCTCCAACGGAACTGCAACAAGAAATGGACTGCATTGTCATCAAGCTTGATTGGAGGCATTTTATATTTGTGTGCAAAATCGGCTGCAAATTTCCGGAACAGCAGGTGGATATCATCTTTTCTTTCTCTTAAAGGTGGAAGCGTAATATCGACAGTACTTAATCTGTAATAAAGGTCTTCCCTGAATTTTCCTTTTTCGATGGCATCAAACATATTGACATTGGTAGCCGCCACAATCCTTACATCTGTTTTTTGGACTTGAGAGGAACCTACTTTTATAAATTCTCCGTTTTCCAAAACACGTAACAGACGTACCTGTGTGGTTAAAGGAAGTTCACCAACTTCATCTAAGAAAATAGTACCTCCGTCAGCGACTTCAAAATAGCCTTCACGGGTTGAAGTTGCTCCGGTAAAAGCACCTTTTTCGTGGCCAAATAATTCACTGTCAATAGTTCCTTCCGGAATCGCACCGCAGTTTACGGCTATATATTTTCCATGCTTTCTGTGTGAAAGCGAGTGGATGATTTTAGGAATGCTTTCTTTTCCGACACCACTTTCTCCTGCCACTAAGACGGAAATGTCTGTTGGTGCAACCTGAATTGCTTTTTCTATTGCACGATTCAGTTTCGGGTCATTCCCGATAATCTCAAATCGCTGTTTTATGGCTTGAACTGATTCCATTTAAATTATTTTAAATGATGTTTTTTTTCTTTTAACTGCCTTCTCAAATCTTAAATCTGCAATCTCAAATCATAAATCTGCAATCATAAATCTAAAAATTAATTCATATCACTATATCCAACGGCTTCTCCAATTAAAGTGCCGCTGGTACAACTATTGATTTTTACATTTACAAAGTCGCCTATCTTATAATTTTCTCTAGGAAAAACAACTGTTATGCTTTGTGAATTTCTGCCTGAGAATTGCTCTTCGGATTTTTTAGAAGTCTTTTCTATCAGCACCTCTACAGTTTGCCCTAAGAATTCCTGGGTTCTGAAAGCGCTGTGTTTTCTTTGTAAATCAACTATTTCCTGAAGCCTTCTTAGTTTTGTTTCTTCCGGCACATCATCTTCCATTTTCCTTCCGGCCAGTGTTCCCGGACGTTCAGAATAGGCATACATATATCCGAAACCGTATTTGACATGTTCCATTAAGCTCAATGTATCCTGGTGGTCTTCTTCCGTTTCGGTAGGAAATCCTGAAATCATATCCTGAGTGATGCCACAACCCGGAATGATACGGTTTATCTTATCAATCAGTTGGATATATTCTTCTCTGGTATGCAGTCGGTTCATTGCTGCCAATATCCTGTCACTTCCGGATTGTACAGGAAGGTGGATGTGTTTGCATACGTTTGGATATTTTGCAATAACATGCAATACGCTTTCGTGCATGTCCTGTGGATTCGATGTTGAAAAACGGATACGCATTTTCGGAAATCCTGTAGCGACCATTTCCAGTAATTGGGCAAAATCAACAGCCGTAGCTTTTTGGAATTCGGTTGCCTTGACAAAATCTTTTTTCAAACCACCACCATACCAAAGATAGCTGTCGACATTCTGTCCTAATAAAGTAATTTCTTTAAAACCTCTGTTAGACAAGTCGGCGATTTCTTCCATAATGCTTTGCGGCTCACGACTTCTTTCACGGCCACGGGTAAAAGGAACTACGCAAAAGGTACACATATTGTCGCATCCTCTTGTTATGGAAACAAATGCAGTAACGCCATTGCTATGCAAACGAACCGGAGAAATATCGCCATAAGTTTCATCTTTGGAAAGAATAACATTAATGGCATCGTTTCCGGCTTCTACTTCCTGCAAAAGATTTGGAAGGTCTTTATAAGCATCTGGGCCGACAACCAAATCGACAATTTTTTCTTCTTCTAAAAACTGACTTTTAAGGCGTTCTGCCATGCAGCCCAATACACCCACCTTCATTTTTGGATTCACGCTGCGTTTTACAGCATTGTATTTTTCCAATCTTTTTCGTACAGTTTGTTCTGCTTTGTCCCGAATGGAACAGGTGTTGACCAATACCAAATCGGCCTCTTCCAGAATTTGGGTGGTATTGAAACCATTTTCAGATAAAATAGAGGCTACAACCTCACTATCTGAAAAGTTCATGGCACAACCATAACTTTCAATAAAAAGCTTTTTGGTGTTTCCTGTTTTATGTTCTAATACAAGGCTTTCTCCTTGCTTGTTTTCTTCTATTATCTTTTCCATAGTCTCCCAAAGAGAAATTTAATCAGTTTGCAAAGATACAATTATTTGAAGTAATATGACAAGATGTCATATTTAGATTTAACAATGTTTTTGGAATGTTTTTTACCGTTTTTAGGTCCTTCGGAATAAATCCCGAAATTGGTAAAGCAGTCGCTCCATTAATCGCAAATCCTGGGTGATAATATCGGCAGTTCCGCTCATTTCCTGACGAAATGCAATCTTTTTGTGATAGGAAGTTTCCAGTTTATTTGGCAAGGATACATCAATAAGAATGTTGCCTTCTTTATCAGGGGTTAAAGAGATGGATTGTATTTTCCCTCTGATGACTCCAAATTCCCGGTCAGGATAATTTGCCAGACGGATATTTACATTCTGGCCAATTTTGATTTTTCCTGAATTTTGAGCCTTGGCTTTTATCTTTCCGATGTAATTGTCAGATTCTTTCGGGATAATAGAAAAAACATTATCGCCTGCCGTAATGGTTTGGTTTTCTGTCCATACTTGCATGAAAGAGACTTCGCCTGAAATTGATGACCGGAGCACATAGGCTAATTCCCAATCGGCAATGGCTTTTTTCAACTGGTTATAGGATTGGATGGCATTCCTGAACAGACTTACATCGTCTTTAGTCTCGTTAATTTTTGTCGATTTGCTGTTTTTGTTCAAATCATTCAACGACGATTTCATTTGCGAAATAGAGGAACTGAGTCCACGCAAGTTTTTTTCTGTCTGGAGATAATCTAAATTTTTAGTTTCCCATTCCTGTGTGGATATAATGCCCTTGTCATAAAGTTTTTTATAACGGTCAAGCTCTTTCTTTTTAAGTTGAATTTCTGTTTCGCTTATTTGTTTTTGCTGTTGCAAAAGGTTTAGTCTTTCTTTGATTTCGATGACTTCATAATTTTGTGCAGCGCCTTCTACTTTATAAGGCTGTAATTTTCTGTTAAGGCTGTAAGCAATAAAATCTTTTTCAAATACGGCAAAAGGCCCTTCAATTTCACCCAGCTGCATGGAAGGGAGCGATTCAAACGGAAACCGGATAAAACTCTTATCTATTTTAAGGGTGTCGATGATGCTTTTTAGCAAAAACACATCCTGATATCGGGCCGTGTTTTCAATTACGGCCAAGGCTGTATTTGCCGAAACAGTTTCTCCGTTTTTGATAAAGATTTTCTCAATACGCCCCGAACTTTTGGTAATGAGTCTTTGTGGAGGGATTTGCGTGGTTATGGTAATTTCTGAAGTGACAATGTCAGGATATTTTACAACCCATGACATGACCAGTAAGGATAACAGTACGGTTAAAATAACCACATTTCCCCATCGTATCATCCAATGCGGTACTTTGGTCAGGATTTCCTGAACCTCTTCACTTCGTAGTTCTATGTGTTTATCGTCTGGCATATTATATTCCGAGTTGCAGTTGGTTTTTAACAAGCTGGTAGTAGCTTCCTTTTAATTTTACTAATGCTTCGTGATTGCCCTGTTCTATTATTTTTCCATTATCGAGAACTACTATCTGGTCAGCGTTCATTACGGTGCTTAGTCGGTGTGCAATTACCACAACGGTTTTATTTTTGAAGAAAACATCCAGTTTTTCCATGATTTCTTTTTCATTGTTGGCATCAAGTGCCGATGTAGCCTCGTCAAAAAACAACATTTCCGGGTTTTTGTAAACCGCCCGGGCAATCAATAATCGTTGCTTTTGCCCGGTACTCATGCCAATGCCTTCCATGCCAATTTTGGTGTTATATCCCAAAGGCAAGCCTGAAATATATCCTTTGATATTTGCCACATCACTGGCATAGGCGAGTCTTTCCTTGTTTATAATGTCAACACCAATCGCAATGTTGTTGGCTATTGTATCATTAAAAATATAGCCTTCCTGCATCACAGCGCCAATATTGGCACGCCATGCTTTTTGGGCAATGTTTTTAAGGAGCGTGTTTCCAACCGTAATTTCTCCTTTGTCGCAATCGTAAAATTTCAACAGGAGCTTCATCAGCGTTGTCTTACCACTGCCGCTGGTTCCTACAATTGCCGTTATCTTATTGGCTGGAATCACAAGATTCAGATTTTCTAAAACAGGAGTGTCTGTTCCTGTATATCTAAAGCTGACATCTTTAAGTACAATGTCGGAATCAACAGGAAATTCATGAATCTGATTTTCTTCCTGTTGGCTTTCGTCTTCTTTTTCATGGATTTCAGATAATCGGGAAAGTGATATTTTAGCATCCTGTACTTCCCGGATGAATTGGATGAGTTGTGTAATCGGGCCATCCAGGCTTCCTACAATACTGGTAATTGCCATCATCATACCCAGCGTAATTTCTCCGTCAATAACCAATTTGGCAGAAAGGAAAATAATAAAGATGTTTTTAAGTTGATTAATGGTTGAGGAACCAATGTTTTGTGTTTGTTCCAACACCAATCCTTTCATGGAAACTTTAAAAAGGCGGGCCTGAATGTATTCCCAGCTCCAGCGTTTTTGCTTTTCGGCATTGTGGAGCTTGATTTCCTGCATTCCGTTTATGAGTTCGATGACCTTGCTTTGTTCCTGGCTGATTTCTGAAAAACGTTTGTAATCCAAGGCTTCTCTTCGTTTAAGAAACAGGATAATCCAAAGAAAATAGAGCAGGCTTCCGGCAAAGAAAACCAAAAAGATTTTCAGGTTGTAATAGGCCAGAACACCTCCCATTATAATCATGTTGATTATAGAAAACAGCACATCCAGTGACGAGGTTGTTAACAGTCGCTCAATTCTGTTATGGTCGTTGATTCGCTGCATGATGTCTCCAGTCATCCTGACGTCAAAAAAGGAAATTGGCAGGTTCATCAGTTTGATAAAGAAATCAGAAATAAGCGAAATGTTTATTCTTGCCGAAAGATGGAGTGATATCCAACTTCTGATAAGTTCCAAAGCTGTTTTTCCGGCAAACAAAAAAAGCTGGGCAAACAAGACCAGATAAACGAAGTGAATATTCTGGTTTTGGATTCCAATATCGACGATGCTTTGCGTAAGGAATGGAAAAATCAGTTGTAATAAACTGCTTGCCAGAAGTCCAATCGCTAATTGAATAATAAACGATTTGTACCGGAATACATATCTTGAAAGCAGTCCGAAACCAAAAACGCTTTTGTTTTCTTTTTCAAATTCGTTTTCGTAGAATTTGGGTGTCGTATCAAAAAGAAGGGCTATTCCTTCTGGAGTTGCTTCGGTTGCATTATTTCCAATCCAGGATTTTAAAAAATCCTCTTTATTGTATTGGAGCAGCCCAAAGGCCGGGTCGGAAACATAATAAACTCCTTTTTTGATTTTATACAGTACTACATAGTGATTGTTATTCCAATGTAATATGCACGGTAAAGGTGCTTCTTCCAGTTTTTCTAAACTGAGCCGTACACCCAGTGTCCGGAATCCTATTTTTTCTGCCGCTTCACTTAGCGATAGCAAATTGCTTCCCTCTCGGGTGGTTTCGCTTAGACTGCGAAGCTTTTGTATGTTGATGTTTTTGCCATGGTATTTGGCAATAATCTTCAAGCTGGTAGGGCCACAGTCTTTTTGGTCGGCTTGTTTGAAAAAAGGGAATTTCTGCATTAATTTTTTCAGAATTTAGTCAAATATATTTCTTATTTCCTTAGGATGAACAACTAGTCTGTAATTTACGTCTAAACGATTGCGGCTTTTAGGTCTTCCAGTTCCGACAGGAAATATTTTATTTCTTCCAATTCATATTCTTTAGGCAATAATTTATGGTCTACTATTTTTACCGGTGTATAATTGAATTCGTTTTTGATACACCATTGGTATTGTCTATTGAGTTCTGTCGCTACTTCCTCGCTGATGGTTTGCTGTTTCCATTTTTTTAACCAGTCTTCGATATTGAGATTTTGGACGTGCCAGTCTTCAATAGCCTGTCTGATATTGCCGTTGCTGAAATAGATCTGCTGCAGATTTGTTGCGACAGGCAAATAAGGATTGTCATGGTTTTCAATATTCAGATTAAAATAAACCGCCAACCTGATTTTTTCGGGATATTTTTCCATAAAGTCTTTCCCTTTTTGATAAGCTGTATGGCAATGACCGCAACTTGGGCTAAGGAAAAGCCTTAAGGTTAATGAAGCTCCCGGATTTCCAAAAAGAATGGGTTTGAGGTTTGTCAATTCCGGCAATTCCTGTACATCTGAAGAAAGAAATTCGAATAGCTTGAAATTCCTTTTGAATCTGGAAAGTTCCTTGTTTTTGTCTGTCAGGTTTTTTCGTTCCGATATAATTTTTTTTACCGGAAACCACAAGGCAGAACAAATTACAGCTATAATAGAGTAATGAATGGCAGCCGTTAGATTTATTTTGAAATTATTAAAGTTTAAAATGTACAATAATGATTGTGCCAGAACTAAAGACGACACAACAAGACAGAGCACACACCATTTTTTAAGTTTTGTCTGTTGCAGGTATACCGAATACAGACAGACAGGTAATGACAGCAGGCTAAGCAGCCCGATAATGCCAAAAGCAGACCCCGCTAATGAACCGGCTATAAAATTGATGGAGAAAAATAAAATGGGCAAGTCTGTAAAATCAAGCCATTGAGTAATCCGGCTGTCTTTTGACTTTATTACAGAATCACAGGAGGTATTGGAATTAAAGCTACAGATTTTAGAAACGAGTTCGTTGCCGTTCTCGTTTTTTTCTAAAAGTATAAAAATACCGGCAAGCAATCCTATAAATGATAGGGTTCTGAATAGGAAGCCGTAAATTTCAAATTCGTAAGCAAAATTAGAAACCAGATAAACAGTAGCCAATAGTGCTAAAGTAATGGCTATTTTGTGTTCTGATTTTTTTATATCGGATGGTTTTTCGTTTTTCTCAATTGCCAGAATCAAACCATTCCATAATTCCCGAAATTCTTCCAGGGTTACGGTATGTTTTTCATTGTTTTCGGTCTCATAAACAATAGTGCTCTGGTTCTTACTGACAAAGACAAAGTTTAGGGCATCCTTGGCTTCTATAGCTGCAATAAAGTGTTCCGGAAGATTTTCAAGCTGGTTTTTAGGAACATTGGCAGCCATGTTTTCAATGCGCAACACTTCCAGAGTGTCTGTGACGGAAAACAAGCTTGGGTAGTTGGGGTGTGAGAGATAAATATCTTTAAATTCCTCATTCAGATTGCCATGCCGATTCTGTTCTAGGTATTTCTTAAGGACTGAAATCACGATGTTTTCGTTTTAGTTTGGATTCATGGTAGGAAAAATCTTGTAATATGTTTGCATAAATTTATAAATAAGAAATGAAAATCGGTTATGAAATCCGAATGTTTAACATAAAAAGGAAGCCGATAGGAGGTAAAGGGTGTCTATATAAGGTATGGCTTCTTAAAATTTATATGGTATTTTCAATCTTTTAAGAATCAGTGTTTTGCTCTTTCTCAGAAGTCTGTTAGGAGTTAATAATTTTACTTTTAAAATTTTCTGAAATGCAATATTTAAAAAATTCATATACTTTTGCGACACAAACAGAAGCATTATGGCAAAGAATTTAGTGATTGTTGAGTCGCCTGCAAAGGCAAAAACCATTGAGAAGTTTTTAGGGAGCGAATATCAGGTAGAGTCCAGTTATGGACATATAGCAGATTTGCCTTCTAAAGAAATAGGAGTAGATGTTGAAAATGGCTTTCTTCCAAAATATGAAGTTTCTCCTGATAAAAAAGCATTGGTGAAAAAACTCAAGGATCTTTCTAAAAAAGCAGATACGGTTTGGCTGGCGAGTGATGAGGATCGTGAAGGAGAAGCCATTTCGTGGCATTTGTCAGAAGAATTAAAGTTAGAACCATCAAAAACAAAAAGGATTGTTTTTCATGAAATTACCAAAACGGCAATCCAAAAAGCGATTGAGAATCCAAGAGGAATTAATTACGATTTGGTAAATGCGCAGCAGGCAAGAAGAGTCCTGGACAGATTGGTGGGTTATGAGCTTTCTCCGGTTTTATGGAGAAAAGTAAAAGGCGGGCTTTCTGCCGGAAGAGTACAGTCAGTTTCAGTAAGATTAATTGTAGAAAGAGAAAGAGAAATCCAAAACTTTAAAGCCGTAGCTTCTTACTCTATAGTAGCAGAATTTTCAAATGAAGCAGGAAAAACATTTAAGGCGAAACTGCCAAAGAATTTCAATACAAAAAAAGAAGCCGAAGATTTCCTGAATAAAAATATAGGTTCTACATATAAGGTATCAGATTTAGAAACGAAACCTACCAAAAAATCACCGGCAGCACCTTTCACTACTTCCACTTTGCAACAGGAAGCAGCAAGAAAATTATACCTCCCGGTTGGGGTAACGATGCAATTGGCCCAGAGGCTTTATGAAGCGGGATTGATTACCTATATGAGAACAGACAGCGTCAATCTGTCGAATGAAGCCATAAATGCTGCTGAGGCAGAAATCATCAAATCGTATGGTAAGGAATTTTCAAAACCCAGAACTTTTGCCAATAAGAGTAAAGGTGCCCAGGAAGCTCACGAGGCCATCCGTCCGACTGATATGTCAAGGCATACGGTGAATATTGATAGAGACCAGGCCCGGCTTTATGACCTGATTTGGAAACGAACATTGGCTTCGCAGATGAGCGATGCCGAATTGGAAAGAACCAATGTGAAAATTGAAGCCAATAATCATTCAGAGGTGTTTGCCGCAACCGGAGAAGTTTTGCTTTTTGAAGGATTTCTTAAAGTATATCTGGAAGGACATGATGATGAAGACGAAGAGCAGGAAGGAATGCTTCCGGCTTTAAAAGTGAATGAAAAACTTCAGAACAATTATATCACTGCAACAGAACGTTATTCCAGACCGCCGGCAAGATATACAGAAGCTTCTTTGGTTAAAAAACTGGAAGAACTCGGAATTGGCCGTCCGTCGACTTATGCTCCAACCATTTCGACAATTATTAATAGAAATTATGTTGAAAAAGGAAATCTGGACGGGCAGGAAAGAAAATATACGCAATTGACCTTACAGTCCGGAAAAGTTGATGAAAAGCTACTAAAGGAAAATACAGGTTCTGATAAAGGAAAACTCGTTCCAACTGATATTGGTGTTATTGTGACCGATTTCTTAGTAAAGAATTTTGAAAGAATATTAGATTATAATTTTACGGCAAAAGTTGAGCAGGATTTTGATGAAATTGCAGAAGGAAATGTAAACTGGGCAAAGATGATGCAGGAGTTTTATGACCAGTTCCATCCTAATGTAAAAGATGTAGAAGCCAATGCAGAGAGAGAATCGGGAGAAAGAATTCTGGGGACGGACCCGAAAACCGGAAAACCGGTAAGTGTTCGTTTGGGTAAATTTGGTCCAATGGCCCAGATAGGTGATGCAGAAGATGATGAAAAGCAATTTGCAAGTCTGATGGCTGACCAGAATATTGGAAATATTACTCTGGAAGAAGCTTTGAATTTGTTCTTGCTGCCTAAAAAATTAGGAGATTATAAAGGAGAAGAGGTAGAAGTTAACAATGGTCGTTTCGGGCCTTACGTGCGATTTGGAAAAATGTTCATTTCGCTTCCAAAAGGAGAAGATCCTTTGGATGTTACTTTTGACCGCGCCAAAGAATTGATAGCCGAAAAAGAACAGGCGGATGCTCCAATCGGAACGTATAAAAATGAGTCGGTACAAAAAGGAGTGGGTCGTTTTGGTCCTTTTATCAAATGGAATGGCATGTTTATTAATGTCAGCAAAAAATATAATTTCGACAATCTTTCCCAATCCGATATCACTGAATTGATAGAGGATAAACTTCAAAAAGAAATTGATAAGGTAATCCATGATTGGAAAGAAGACGGAATCCGGGTTGAAAAAGCGCGTTGGGGACGTTCAGTCATTACCAAAGGGAAGGTCAAGATAGAATTGAGTAAAGATGTTGATGCATCCAAACTTACTTTGGACGAAGTAAAAGATATGATTGAGAAGAAGGCTCCCGCAAAGAAGACTGCGGCAAAAAAGACAACCGCTACGAAAAAGCCGGCTGCTAAAAAAACTACTGCAAAAAAGAAATAACATATGGAATTTGATTTTCTGACTCCTTTAGATGAAGAGATACTGGAGTTTATTAACGGACTGTCTTCCCAAAATTTAGGGAGTAAGGTAGTACTGCATACCAGAGAAGACTTTCCTGATTTAAGCAAAATCAGACTCGCAATTGTGGGAGTGAAGGAAAACAGAGGTGCCCATATTGAAATTGAAAATACAAAGCTGTCGCATATCCGCAAGGAACTATATGGATTATTTCCGGGAAACTGGGAAGCATCAATTGCAGACCTGGGAAATATTTTGGCAGGTAATGATATAGAAGATACCTATTTCGCCTTAAAAAAAGTGACAGCCTATTTGTTGAAAAACAAAATCATTCCGATAGTTATTGGCGGTTCACAGGATTTGACCTATCCGCTATACAGAGCCTTTGATGAATTGGAACAAATGGTAAATGTTGCCTCTATCGATAGTAAATTTGACTTTGGAGCAGCCGATAGACCACTTTCTGCAAATTCCTACCTTACTAAAATGATTGTTGAAGAACCTAACAATCTTTTTAATTACAGCAACCTGGGTTATCAAACCTATTATAACTCACAGGAAGAGATTGATTTAATAGAAAAATTATTCTTTGATGCCTATCGTTTGGGTGAAGTTTCCAATAATATCTCAATAGCCGAGCCGGTTTTCAGAGATGCGGATATTGTGAGTGTAGATTTAACATGTGTGAAATCTTCTGATTCCGGTAATTTTATTACTTTTACACCCAACGGATTTAACGGGAAAGAAATCTGTTCTTTATCAAGATATGCAGGAATCAGCGATAAAGTTTCAATTTTTGGCATTTTTAATCACAATAATTCAAAACAGGAGGCAGTTCTGATCGCCCAGATTGTGTGGTATTTTATTGAAGGTTATCATTATCGTTCGAACGAGTATCCGTTTGGAAGCCGGGATAACTATTTAAAATACATTGTGCCTTTAGAAGACGAGGAACTGGTGTTTTTTAAAAGCCACAAAACAGAACGTTGGTGGATAGAAATACCTTTTATTTCAAATGTTAATAATAAATTAAAAAGAAATACGTTATTACCTTGCACTTATGAAGATTATTTAGGTGCTTGTGCCAACGAAATCCCGGAAAGATGGTGGAAGGCACAAAGGAAAAATATAGTATAGACGGCACGTTCCTATTTTTTTTAACACATCCTTAGGTCAATGTTATACTTTATTTAAGGATTTTTAATAAAAAAATTGTTTTTTAGAAAAATAATAAATAGGTTTACGCCCTTAAAAAATAAGAATATATCATAACCCAAATTTATATGAAGAAGTTCATTGCATTAGCAGCATTAGCATCAGTATTGACAAGCTGTGGTTCGAGCGATAAAGGGGAGTTAGTAGGTGTGAAAGGCAGAAAATGGCATCCAGAAAAACCATACGGTATGACTCTGGTTCCAGGTGGTGCTTTTATTATGGGTAAATCAGATGATGATTTAGCCAACGTACAGGACGCTCCGACAAAAACGGTTACCGTTCGATCCTTTTATATGGATGAAACAGAAATTACGAATAGCGAGTACAAGCAATTTGTGAATTGGGTGAAAGACTCAACTATCAGAATGCGTTTGGCTATTCTTGCTGAAGAAGTAGGTCAGACCAAAGGAACTGGTGGTATCGGTGAGTTTGCGTTTGATGATACAGATCCGGCTACAATGTCTCCTTATGACAAATATATGTATGAAAATTACTATAGTGTTGGTACAGGAGATGATCCGTATGCAGGAAGAAAGCTGAATAAAAAAGTAAAATTGATTACCGATCCTCAGAAATATCCGGATGAATATTATGTTGAGGTTATGGATTCAATGTACTTGCCTGCTGCTGAATCATACAACGGATTAAGAACTATTGATGTTTCAAAATTGAAATTCCGTTACTCTGAAGCGAATCTAAACGATGCGGTTAAGAAAAAAGGAAGAAAAGACTTCTATAAAAAGACGGAGCCAATCGAAATCTATCCTGATACTACAGTATGGATTAAAGACTTTGCTTACTCTTATAATGAGCCAATGCATAATGATTACTTCTGGCACCAGGCTTATGATGATTATCCTGTAGTAGGTGTTACCTGGAAACAGGCTAAAGCTTTCTGTGCTTGGAGAACATTATACAAAAATGCATACATCAAGGCGAAGAAAAAAGGAAGAAACCAAATCAACTCTTTCCGTCTTCCAACAGAAGCAGAATGGGAATACGCTGCTAGAGGAGGTCTTGAGTCAGGAACTTTCCCTTGGGGTGGTCCTTATGCTAAAAACGACAGAGGTTGTTTCCTGGCAAACTTCAAGCCTAACCGTGGTGACTACGCTGCTGACGGAGCTTTGTATACTGTAGAAGCGAAATCATACGAGCCTAACGATTATAATCTTTATAATATGTCAGGTAACGTAGCGGAGTGGACAAACTCTTCTTATGATGCATCATCTTACGAATATGTTTCTACAATGAACCCTAACGTGCCGGATGCTAAAAATGAGCGTAAAGTAACACGCGGAGGTTCCTGGAAAGATGTTGCTTATTTCTTGCAGGTAAGTACAAGAGACTTCGAATATGCTGATTCTGCAAGAAGCTTTATCGGTTTCAGAACCGTACAGGATTACATGGGTGTTCAAAATACAGGAAACACACCTAAATAAGAAAATTTAACCAACTTTATAATTATTATATTTACTTAACTAACTAAAAACTATTTATTATTATGGCAATTTTAAGCAAAAAAGCAATGAATTTCGCTTACGGTATGGGAGCGGCAGTTGTAATCGTAGGAGCATTATTTAAGATTATCCACTTCGAAATAGGACCACTAACAGGAAACGTAATGTTAACTATTGGTCTTGTAACAGAAGCGATTATCTTTGCTTTGTCTGCGTTCGAGCCTGTAGATAACGAAATTGATTGGACTCTTGTATATCCTGAATTAGCAGGAGGTGAAGCTAAAAAGAAAGAAGCTAAAAAAGAAAACCCAACTGAAGCTCAAGGTCTATTGTCTCAAAAATTAGATAACCTATTGAAAGAAGCTAAAATTGATGGTGAATTGATGGCTAGCTTAGGAAACAGCATCAAAAATTTCGAATCTGCTGCTAAAGGAATTTCTCCGGCTGCTGACGGAATTGCTGCTACTAAAAAATACAGCGAAGAATTATCTATGGCTGCAGCTCAAATGGAGTCATTAAACAGCTTGTACAAAGTGCAATTGGAAAGTGCTTCTAGAAATGCTGAGGCTAACAAAGAAATCGCTGACAACGCTGCTAAATTAAAAGAACAAATGCAATCTATGACTGCAAACATCGCTTCATTGAACAATGTTTACGGTGGTATGCTTTCTGCAATGAGTAACAAAGGATAATTAGTTTAAGACTATATTTTTTCATTAACAAAATAAAAATAAACTAATTAGAAAAAATGGCAGGAGGAAAATTAACCCCTAGACAGAAGATGATTAACCTGATGTATCTGGTTTTCATCGCGATGTTGGCACTAAATATGTCCAAAGAAGTTTTATCTGCTTTTGGACTAATGAATGAAAAATTTGAAACAGCGAACGAAGCGGCAAAATTAACTAACGAGCAGATGATGCAAGCTTTGGATACTAAAGCTGCTGAAGCTAAAGGAGAATTTGCTGTAGCTGCTGAAACAGCTCATAAAGTTCAGGCTGCTACTAAGAAATTTTACGATTTTATCGGTACTTTGAAAGCTGAAACACTTAAAGGTGTTCAGCCAGAAAACGGTAAATTACCATACGAATCTATGGATAAAGGTGATAACCTTGATAACAGTTGGTTCATTGGTGATGGATATACTAAAAGAGGTAATGAAGTTATGAGTGCTATCGAAACCTATAAGGCAGAGATGAAAAATGCACTAGGTAATGAGAAAAAATACTCAGCTATCTTAAATCAGGTAAACAAATCATTTGATGTTTCTGATGTTACTACAAAAGATGGTTTGAAAGATAAATTCTTGAACTACCACTTTAAAGGTTTCCCTGCAATCGCTTCTTTGGCTAAATTGTCTGCTTGGCAAAGTGATGTTAAAAAAGCAGAATCTGATGTAATCAGTGCGGCTTTAGGAAAAGCAGCCGTTCAGGCAGCTTCATATAGCAACTATCAGGCGATTGTTGTTTTGGAGAAAAATGCTTATTTCCAAGGTGAGAACGTAAAAGGTAAAGTCGTATTAGGTCGTTATGACGAAAATACTAAACCTACTTCATTCCAAGGCCCTGGTAAATTAGAAAACGGACAAGCTGTTATTTCCTTAACTGCTGGTGGTGTTGGTGAGCAATCTATCAATGGTCAGTTTACTTTCTTGGAAGATGGAAAAACCATTCCTTTGAAATTTGAAGGAAAATACGTTGTAGTTCCAAGACCTAACGAAGCTACTATTTCTGCTGATAAAATGAACGTTGTTTACCGTGGTGTTGATAACCCAATGACAATTTCGTTTGCAGGTGTATCTGATAATAATGTTACAGCTTCTGCTCCTGGTTTAGCAAAATCAGGTAAGTCAGGATCATATGTTATGAGACCTCAGGCAGGACGTGAAGTTGTTATCAACGTTAATGGTAAATTAAATGACGGTAAAGTTGTAAATTCTAAGAAAGTATTTAGAATTAAGAATATTCCTGGACCAGCAGGTGCCTTGAGAGGAAGAGAGACAGGTACTGTTAAAGGTCCTAAATCTAACCTTGAAGTTCAGACAGTTAATGCTATTCTTGAAGACTTCGATTTTGAAGTAGGTATAAATGTTGTTGGTTTCAACATCAAAGTTCCAGGACAACCAACAGTTGTGGTTTCTGGTAACAAAATGGATGCTAGAGCGAAAGCGGCAATCCAAAAAGCAGGTAGAGGTGATGTAGTCATTATTTCTGAAATAAAGGCTAAAGTTGTAGGAGCTGATATTATGCTTCCTAAAACAGCACCAGTTGCTTACGAAATAACACAATAATTATTGAAAGTTTGAGTTTTTAAACTTAGCAAACTATAAATTATAAGAAAATGAATTGGAGAAATTTTTCATTAGTAGTAGCATTAAGCTTAGTTTCTGGTGTGTCTTTTGCACAGTCTAATCTTTTGAATGCGAAAACTCCTCAAGAAATCGGAAAGAAAACCGAAGCTCAGCTTAAGTCCGATAATGATAAACCATTACCTTATGGATATGTTCACGATCGTGACGTACTAATGGCTAAAATGGTTTGGGAATTTATTGATCTTGATGAGAGAATCAATTTTCCAATGTATTTTCCGGTTGAAGGTAACCTTGGGCCAGACAGAAAATCGCTTTATGCAGTCCTTGTTGATAACATGAAGTCAGGAAAAATTACTGAAGTATATGACGACAGTTATTTTACTACTAAAAAATCACTTAAGGATATTGAAACATCACTATCAAAAATTGATACGGCTGATGCAGGTAGAGAGCAATACAACGCAGGTGAGAAAATATCTGAGGAATATATCGTGAAAACAGATATTACTCCGGCAAATGTTATGGGTTACAAGATTAAAGGATACTGGTATTTTGACAAACGTCAAGGTGAATTAAAATATCGTTTGCAAGGTATCTGTCCGGTAGTTCCAGACGTTTATACAATGGGAACTGAGGAAGAAGATCCAATCGAATTGTTTTGGGTATACTTCCCGGCAGTACGTGACGTTCTTCACGAAGCAAAAGCTTTCAACGACAAGAACTCTGCGCTTCCAATTACATTTGACCACTTATTGAATTCGCGCCGCTTTAATGGAGTGATTTATCAGGAAGAGAACGTAATGGGTGACAGAAAGATTGAGGAGTATATGAAAGACAATGCTCAGATGCAATTATTAGAGTCAGAAAGAATAAAAGATAAGATCCGCAACTTCGAACAGGATATGTGGAATTATTAATAAAAATTTCTCCAATACAAATAAAACTCTTGTCTAACTTAGACAAGAGTTTTTTTATTTTTTCACTATGGTTGATTATTTGATAGTCGGTTGCGGATTGGCCGGAATTGCGTTTGGCGAAACAGCCTCACTGCACAATAAATCCATTTTGTTTTTTGAGAATAATTCGCAACGTTCTTCTAAAGTTGCAGGCGGATTGTATAATCCGGTTATTCTGAAAAGATTTAGCGGAGTATGGAGAGCTCAGGAACAACTGGACCTGCTTCAGGTTTTTTATGGAAATCTGGAAAAAAAGCTGAATACCCGATTTAATTTCACTACTCCGGTCTACAGAAAATTCTTTTCTGTAGAAGAACAGAATGATTGGTTTCTGGCAACAGATAAGGTTGGATTGGCGCCTTTTCTTTCTTCAAAATTGGTTTCCAAAAAATATAAGGCAATTGATTCGCCATTTAATTTTGGTGAAGTTTTGCAGTCTGGCTATGTCGATACAGAGATACTATTGTCAAGCTATCGCAATTATCTGAAAGAAAGTAATCTGCTAAGGGAAGATACTTTTGATTATTCGGTTATAGAATTTAAAGAAGGCCATATTCAATATAAGGATATTGTGGCCAAAAATATTGTTTTTGCCGAAGGTTATGGAATGACAGCCAATCCTTATTTTGGACACTTGCCTTTAAAGGGAACAAAAGGTGAATTGCTGATTATTAAAGCTAAAAATTTAGACTTGGATGCCATAATCAAAGCATCGGTATTTGTGCTGCCTTTAGGTAATGATTTGTATAAAGTAGGAGCAACATACAATTGGGCAGACAAAACCAATGAGCCGACCAATGAAGCCAAAAAACAGCTTTTAGAGAACAGCAAGGAAATTCTGCAATGCGATTTTGAAATTGTGGAACATTTGGCCGGAATAAGACCTACAGTGGCAGACAGAAGGCCGTTGGTAGGAACACATCCAAAATATCTGAACCTTCACTTACTGAACGGGCTTGGCACTAGGGGCGTTATGATTGGGCCTGATATGGCAAAACAATTATTTGAAAATATTGAATTTGGAAAACCGATAGACAATTCTGCAGATATCCTGCGATTCAAAAAAGTAAAATGGTAACTTATTTTTTATCCCAGTCTTTATCGTAATCCACAAACATATTGATCCAGATATTTCGGGATACCCTCATAATAATTGGCATAAAAATAATGAGTGTGGCTATAATGGCAACAAATGCAACTTTAAGGTTAGTGCCCAAAAATAAGTAAGAGATAACAAAAGCAGCTACTCCAAAAGCAATTCCTACGGCATAGCTCACATACATTGCCCCATAAAAAAAGGAAGGCTCTATCTTGTATTTTTGACCACAGTGGCTGCATTTTTCATGCATTTTGAAAACGGCAGGCAGATTATAGGGGTTTCTGTCCACATACATGTTCTCTTTCTGGCATTTAGGACAAGTTCCTGTTAAAATACTATATAATTTGGATCCTTTTTTTAACATTTGCAAAAAATTTTGATTGCCGTATTTGGCATTACAAATTTACACATACAATTACAAAAAAAATATAATAAATGCTTAATATACATAATTTGTCAGTTTCTTTCGGTGGTACTTATCTTTTTGAAGAAATTACATTCAGATTGGGTGCCGGTGACAGGGTAGGTCTTGTTGGTAAAAACGGTGCTGGAAAATCTACTATGCTGAAAATCTTGGCGCGTGATATTGCTCCGGATACAGGAAGCATAGCTACTGAAAAGGAAGTCAAAATAGGATTTCTTCGTCAGGATATTGACTTCGAACAAGGAAGGACGGTTTTGGAAGAAGCTTATGAAGCATTTACAGAAATAAAAATCGTTGAAAAAAAGCTGGAAGAAATCAATAAGCAGCTGGTCGAGCGAACCGATTACGAAAGCGAAGAGTACAGCCAGATTATTGAAGATTTGTCTGACTATACGCATCGTTTTGATTTGTTGGGCGGATACAATTATGTAGGCGATACAGAAAAGATTTTATTAGGACTGGGTTTTAAAAGAGAAGATTTCAATAACCAGACTGAAACCTTTTCCGGAGGTTGGAGAATGCGTATCGAACTGGCGAAATTGCTTTTGCAGTCTAATGACATATTGTTGCTGGATGAGCCTACGAACCACCTGGATATTGAATCGATTATTTGGTTGGAGAGTTTTTTACGCAATTTCCCCGGTGTAGTAGTTATTGTTTCGCACGATAAGATGTTTTTGGATAACGTAACAAACAGAACCATTGAAATTTCACTAGGCAAAGCGTATGATTTTAATAAACCTTATACGCAATATTTGCAATTGCGACAGGAAATCCGTGAGAAGCAATTAGCTACTCAGAAAAATCAGGCCAAGAAAATTGAGGAAACCGAAAAATTAATCGAGAAGTTTAGGGCAAAAGCCTCAAAAGCTTCGATGGCGCAGTCGCTCATAAAAAAACTGGATAAGGTTGAAAGGATTGAAGTCGATGAAGACGATAATTCCGTTATGAATATTTCATTTCCGGTTTCGGTAACTCCCGGGAAGGTAGTTGTTGAAGCGGAAAATGTAACTAAAAAATATGGCGACAAGACGATTCTGAAAGATATTTCGCTGTTGGTCGAAAGAGGCAGTAAGATTGCTTTTGTGGGTCAGAACGGACAAGGAAAGTCAACTTTTATCAAAGCTATAGTTAATGAGATTGACTATACGGGTACCATAAAATTAGGACACAACGTGCAGTTGGGTTATTTCGCCCAAAACCAGGCAGAATATCTTGATGGTGAGATAACGTTGCTTCAGACCATGCAGGATGCCGCTAATGATACTAATCGTTCAAAAGTACGCGATATGCTGGGTTCTTTTTTGTTCAGGGGAGATGATGTCGAAAAAAAGGTAAAAGTGCTCTCAGGGGGCGAAAGAAACCGTCTGGCGCTTTGTAAATTGTTATTGCAGCCTATAAATGTGCTTGTGATGGACGAACCTACAAACCACTTGGATATCAAATCGAAAAACGTATTGAAAGCAGCATTGCAGCAATATGAAGGGACTTTGCTGTTGGTTTCTCACGACAGGGATTTCCTTCAGGGAATGTCAAATATAGTGTATGAGTTCAAAAATCAGAAGATAAAGGAATATTTGGGTGACATTAATTTCTTCTTAGAGCAGCGCAATCTTGAAAATATGCGTGAAGTGGAAAAGAAAGATGTTGTTAAGAAAGAAACCCCCAAAGAAAAGTCGTTGTCTTATGACGAACAGAAAAAAAATAAAGCACTTCAAAATAAACTGAGCAAGGTGGAAAGCCAGATTAAACAGTTGGAAATTGACATTCAGAAAGACGACAAGTTATTAGAGTCCGAGTATGACAAACATATAGAAGATGCTTCTTTTTTCATTGCTTATAATAAAAAGAAAAAAGACCTGGATAATCTTTTGGAAGAATGGGAAGCGATTCAGATGGAAATTGAAAATGCTTAGAGATACAGCCGGAACTTGTTTCCGGCTTTTTTATAGCTTTTCATGAAAATCCTGAGATGTAATGCCAATTCGTTCTGAATGTTCAATCGCCTCCTTGCTGTTCCTGAAATAACAGGTGTCAACTCCCATACTTTCCATATTTGCCATAGCTTCAATGGCTTTGCTCTTTTTGTTTTTGCCAGTTTGCCTGATGTAGACCGCTTTGACAGTAACCGGAAAAATCTTGCAGATATCTTCATATAAAAACGGGTCATGTTGCGAATCGTCTCCCAACAATACATATTTCAGATGGGGATAAAATTCCAGAATATGCTTGATTTTTTCGAATTTGTGGTCGTGATTGCCCCTGCCGGTAAGAAAAAAATCAGTAAGGCTGGTTTTGATGTCTTTTAAAAGCAATACAGCTTTAGGGAGACCGTGTAGTTCCGTGAATTGGGTAATGAATCTATAGAGGTTCCATTCGCTGCTGGAAACATAAAAAAAAGCATTTTTCTCCGCATCACTGTTTCTGCCGGCAGAACTCAAAGCCTGATAATGGGGTACGACATCTTCAAATATTTTTCGGTCATTGACGTTCCTGAAAAGAAGTATGTACAGTTTTTTGAAAGGATTTCGGGTATGGGAAACCAAAAAGGTATCATCAATATCCGAGATGAATCCCCAGTTGCCCTCATGGGGGCGTATATAGCTGCCTTTGCTCGAAATTTCTTTACTATTATGGTAAGTACTGACTTTATATTCGTTCCAGCCATAAGCCAGATCCCTTGACAACGGGATGCAAAATTTGAAATAGCCATCATCCAGGCTTTTCGTGTGGATTTTCATGCCCTGGTGTTCCAGATAAATCGAAGCATTTTTTTGCGTTTTGATTCGGAACATGCGGATAACCGATTTGGCATTCTTGAAATTTTTCTTTTGAAAATCGTAATCTTCTTTAGTCGTTGGTCTGAAAATATGCCCCATCACAATTAATTCCTGATCATTTGCATAACCTCGATATAACTTTAGGATTGGCTTCATAAATGTTTTATATTTATATTACGATATAACAAATTACAAAAAAATATAGCATACACAAGCCATGAGCACGCAAAAGAATTATATTCTGGTAGTTAACCCGATATCCGGTGATATTGATAAGGCAGAAATTATTGGTGAAGCAAAAGAATATGCAGCTAAACAGGACATACATTTGGTTGTTTATGAAACAACGGGAAAAAATGATGAGTCTGAAATCCAAAAACTTCAGGAGAAAAATAAGGCGGAAAGAATAATAATCGCTGGCGGTGATGGCACTATTAAGATGGTGGCAGAAGCTGTAGAAAATCATGATGTAATTTTGGGAATACTGCCTGCGGGTTCTGCTAACGGACTTTCTGTAGACCTCAACCTTCCGGATAGTCTGGAAGAGAATCTGGAAATTGCGTTCAATAACAATTATATGGAAATGGATATGATTTCCATCAACGGGAAAAAAAGTCTCCATCTGAGCGACATAGGTATTAACGCTGAATTGATAAAGAATTATGAAAACAGCAGCATCCGTGGCAAATTGGGATATGCTTTACAGGCTTTTAATACGCTTGCCGGACTCAAGCCTCCTTTTCATGCCGTTATAGAAACACACCTCGGACGTATCGAAACAGAAGCCAGAATGGTAGTTGTGGCCAATTCCCAAAAATATGGTACCGGTGTTGCGATTAATCCGAATGGCGTGATGAACGATGGCAAATTTGAAATAGTAATTCTCAAAAACCTTGACCTGATCGTTTTCAGTAAAATACTGTCTGGAAATATGCCTGTTGAAAATGATGACGTTGAAATCATATCGACAGATAAGGCAGTTGTCACAACGAATTCACCGGTAAGTTTTCAAATAGATGGCGAATATTGTGACGAAGTGACCCGTTTAGAGGTAGAAATTCTTCCTAATCAGATGCGGGTGGCGGTTCCTTGAGAGAGGCTAAGATATTAAGGTTCTAAGATGCTAAGGTTCTAAGGTGCTAAGTTTAAGGCTTCTTAAATCCGCGTAATTATTTAATCAGTGAAAATCCGCGTTCCAAAAAATAAAAGGCACTAAGGTTTTGAGGCACTAAGTTTAAAGGCATCTTGAATCCGCGTAATTATTTAATCCATGAAAATCCGTGTTCCAAAAAAATAAAATGCACTAAGGTTCTAAGGCGCTGATTTTAATGCTTCTTAAATCCGCGTAATTATTTAAATCCGTGAAAATCCGCGTTTCAAAAAAATAAGAGGTACTAAGGCACTAAGGTTCTGAGGTGCAAGATTGTATTTTTATTGGGTTATCAACTTTCCCCATAACTATTTAAAAGGATTTCGTTCTTTCCAGGCCAGTTCAGGTTCTAAATAGCCAAAAATACGGGAGATAAAAAGATTGATAAAAGAATTGTGGTGTTTGATAAACCCATACATTTTTTCAGGAACAGCACCCACAGAACTTTTAATTTCCAATGCTGTCCGCGCAAAAATAATCTGCCGGAATCCCTTATTTATAGAATAGCAAATCATGTCATAAAGCATGTTGAGATAGAGCATCTTTTCCTTTTGGCAGTTGTCATCATAGCCTAAAAAATAAGTGTCTACAGCGCCGCCATTTTTGATAAGGGTGTTAAAACCAATCATTTTTTCGCCTTCAAAATAGCCATAAAACAGAAAGTTATCCTTAAGGTGCGTCTTGAAGCTGGAGAAATGATTTTCAGGAAGGTAAAAAGTATTAAACGGAGCATTTTTAGCCACACAATAATACAAATCATAAATCGTTTTTTCCTGTTTTTGAATCTCTTCCAAAGAAAGTTTCTTTTTGGTCAGGCCTTCTGATTTTTTTCGTGCCCTTTTGTACTGGTCACGGTACTTTTTATTTAGGGCGTTTATATAATCAGCCTCATTTTTCCAGTTATCCCGAATAGTGAAGACCATGTTTGGTTGGGTACTGAACTGATAAAAATCATCAAATTCACGTAGCCTGAAGTAATGGAGGTCTTCTTTTTTAAAATCTTTGAATACTGTGATATGGGTATTGGTTCCTTTCTTCCGTAATTTTTTTTCAATTTCGATTGCTGCCTTTTTCAACAATACCAAACCATCAGAATAAGGCAGGCCGGAATCAAATTCATAAGCATTCTGGCCTGTAAGCATGTTGTTACCTATAATCAGAACTTTAGAGCTAAAATTCTTGAATATAAATTTTCGTATAGAAGTTTTTGCGCAATTGTCTCTTTCACCATAAGAATTTACCCTACTCAGATCTAAAAATTGGGATAGCGCAATCCCAACCAGCTTTTCTTCCCGAAAGAGACCAATAAAATGGCAGGACATATTATCCGGAGCAGCCGTTTCGAGTATTTTTAAATAGGATTTTGAAAGAAAGATGTTAGCAGTTGTAAGGCTGTCCCAATTTTCGGGAAGCTCAGAAGTTGCAGTAAAAAGCTTGAAGCTTAAAGTAGTTTCCAATTGCTAAAAAATAATAAATCCCGTCCTGATAGTAATCAGGACGAGACTTTAGAATACTATATGTTTACATCCAGGCACAAATAATTCCGCCCATGATAGTCAGGTTCACAATCCAATAGCCGGAATTGATAAAGATAAATTTCCAGCTTTTTCTTTCAAACATCGCGTTGATGGCAATTAGTGGAAATGTAAAAAATAGTCCGGTCATAAAACCGTGCAAAGCGCCGTGTTTAAATGTTCGGAATTTGGTTCCGTGTTCTGCCATGAATGCCTGATAAGCAGGGCCAGCCTGGTCAGGGTCTCCGCCTGTTGCCGCTAAAGCTCCCCATTGATGTATGACGAGAAATTGCAAAATAAAAGCCATTAAAAAGGCAAATACAATGCTAAGACCAAAAATTTTAGCCATGTTGGCACCTTTTAATTTTTCTTCCGTAAGTCCGGCCGAGTTCATCCAGGCGGTTCCGAAAACTTTTGGGTTATACCATATAAAACCAACAACCAGCGTCGATAATGCCGCAACGAGCAATGCTAAAAAATTTACTTCCATGATTGATTAGTTTAAGTGTTTGTTATTCAAAGATAAGTAAATGAATTAACATTAAACTGAGAATAGTTTAATTGAAAGGCTTAATTTTGAGAAAGTGATAAATTTCCTGCCAATTCTTTTAGGTTAATTTCGGATACTTTAGCGGCATATTGTGCATTGCTGTTTCGGACTTTTGCATTAACATAATTAAGTTGTGCTTCACGGAATTCCAAAGGTGCAATCGTTCCGATTTTAAACTTTGCCAAAGTAATATCAAGATTTTCTTTCGCAATTTCTTCGTTTTTGGCTTCAAGCTTGGTCAGTTCCAGATTGGTCAGGTAGGTCTGGTAAGCAGACGACAACTGCGAACGTAAAGTTTGTAATTGCTGCTCGATAACAATCTTGGAATTTTCTACCTGAAGTTTGGCCGCCTTTTCGTTTCTGTTTTGAAGTCCTCCATTAAAAATATTCATGGAAGCATTAAAGCCATAAGTGAATCCTTGTCCGGAAGACTGGGTAATAAAGCCAAGTGAAGCTTCTGTGCGTGAAAAATTATAACCCGATGTAATGTTTACAGTAGGATAACGGCTCGCCTTGACTTGTTTGAGCTGTAATTCGCTAATCCGTTTATTGATAATCTGTGCCTGCAATTGCGGATTTTGTTTTTCTGCCAATGCCATCAGTTCCGGAAGCAAAAGTGTTCCATCAATGGCGATTTCGTCGGCAACAACAAATTCTGTTTTTACATCCCTGCCTAAAATTTCGTTCAGGAAAATTTTAGTATTGGCATACAGTTCTTTTTGTCGGAGCAGGGCAGTAGTATCCGTATTGAGGTCAACCTGTGCGTTCAATACTTCTAATTTCGAGGCTTTTCCGATTTTATAACGATTGTCGGCTGTAGTGACTCTCAGGTTGGAAATTACAATTGCCGTATCAAGCGCTTTCAGTTGCTGCTGCTGCTGTACAAGGTCATAGTAAGTCGTGATAACATCAGAAACCTTTGTAAAGATGGCAAGCTTGAGCTCAGCATCGCCTAATTTTTCTAATTCTTTCAACCGGTCATAACGCGCAAACATCCCCATACCGTCAAAAATAGTCCAGTTTAAGGCAACCCCATAATTAAGGTTCATATTTCTGGCGTTGTTAAGTTTGCGCTCTGAACCGTCGGATTGTGTTTGTGTGGTATTCTGGATGCTGTTGTTGTCTGTTACATTGGCATTCAGCTGTGGTAATACGCCTGCATTGGCAAGGCTAACATTCTGCTGGTCGATTTTTAGCTCATTGCTGGCAATTTTTATTTCGTAATTGTTTTCCAACGCAATCTTTACCGCATCTTCGACCGTTAAGATTTCTTGGGCTCTTGCTGCCAGTGAAATGGCAAAAAAGAAAACAATCTGAAAAAATAGTTTAGAAGTCATGCGATTATTCTTTTTCATATTCTTTTATGTTGTCAAATTCTGGCCTGTGTTTCTTTTCTCTGGACCACATAAAATAGATAGCAGGAATCACAAATAATGTCAGTATCAACGAGAATAAGGTTCCGCCCACAATAACAACTCCCATACCAATACGGCTGGTTGAGGCTGCTCCCAAAGACAATGCGATTGGAAGCGCTCCTAAAGCAATGGCCAAACTGGTCATCAGAATAGGACGCAGACGCGATTCTGCAGCTTCCATAATGGCTTCCATTTTGTTTTTGCCCTGTTCCCGGAGTTGGTTGGCAAATTCTACAATCAGGATTCCATTCTTCGTCACCAGTCCAATAAGCATAATGGTTCCAATCTGGCTGAAAATGTTCCAGGTCTGGCCAAACAGCCAAAGCGAGAATAAGGCTCCTGCAACTGCCATCGGAACTGTCAGGATGATGATAAACGGGTCAATAAAGCTTTCAAACTGTGCTGCCAAAATCAGGTATATAAGCAATAATGCCAATCCAAAGGCAAAAGCAGTATTCGAATTACTTTCTACGAAATCACGGGATTCACCTCCAAGGTCGGTTGTAAAAGTTTCATCAAGGACTTTTTCTTTGATGCGTTCCATCGCATCGATGCCGTCGCTGATACTTTTTCCGGGAGCAAGTCCGGCAGAAACCGTAGCAGACATATAACGGTTGTTATGGTACAATTGCGGCGGGCTGCTTTCCTCTTCAATAGTAACAAGGTTGTCCAATTGAATTAGCTCTCCTGCTGCATTTTTTACGAAAATAGAAGTAAGGTCGATAGGCGCTTCGCGGTCTTTTTTGTCGAATTGTCCCATAACCTGATATTGTTTGCCATTCATCATGTAATAGCCAAAACGTTGTCCGCTCAAAGAAAGCTGTAATGTTTGGGCAATATCAATTACGGAAACGCCAAGACTCTGTGCCTTTTCCCTGTCGATAGTCACATAAATTTCAGGCTTGTTGAATTTCAGGTTGACATCGGTAATCGAAAAAGTAGGGTCCTGTGCGGCCTCATCCATAAATTGAGGAATCTTTTCCCTTAGTTTTTCAAAGTTCTGCGCCTGAATAATATATTGTATCGGAAGTCCACCACGTCGGTTTACGGAAATAGTAGGCTGTTCTGATACGGAAACCTTAGCCTCGGCATATTTTTTTGTCCATTTGGTAAGATCTTCTGCAATTTCTTTTTGCGAACGTTCTCTTTCGCCAGGTTCCACCAAAGCAATCCTGGCACGTCCGCTGTTTACTGATGCAGAACCAAATCCCGGGGAAGTAATAATCAAACTCACTTTTTTCTCAGGGATTGAATCGTTGATTAAGTCTGACAGTTCGGTCATAAAACGGTCCATATAATCATACGATGCTCCTTCTGGTGCCGTTACGTTTACACCAATAAAGCTTCTGTCATCATAAGGAGCTGTTTCTTTTTGCAGCGTGCTGAAAAATAAAGCAATCAATCCGATACAAATAATAAGGATAGGGAAGCTCAACCATTTACGCTTCATGAATCGACCCAGCGCATCGGCATAACCCGAGTTCATTTTTAAAAAGTAAGGCTCACTCCATTCATAGAATTTAGACCTTTTCTGTTCACCGCCTTTCATAAGATAGGCATTCAGCATTGGAGTCAGGGTCAGGGATACAAAAGCAGAAATTAAAACGGCCGCACCAATCACCACACCAAATTCCCGGAAGAGCCTTCCTACGAAACCTTCAAGGAATATTACGGGTAGGAATACGGCGGCAAGGGTAATCGAAATGGAGATAACGGCAAAGAAAATCTCATTGGATCCTTTGATAGCCGCTTCAATGGGTGTCATTCCTTCTTCGACTTTCTTGAAAATATTTTCAGTAACTACGATACCGTCATCCACGACCAGACCCGTAGCGAGTACGATTGCCAGAAGTGTAAGTACATTTACGGAAAATCCGAAAAGCCACATAATAAAAAAAGTAGCAATCAGGGAAACCGGAATATCAATCAGCGGACGGAATGCGATGGCCCAGTTTCTGAAAAACAGGTAAATAATCAGTACTACCAGTACAATGGCTACTAATAAAGTTTCTGCTACTTCTACAACCGCTTTTTTTACAAATACGGTATTGTCAATGGCTATATTTAACTTGAAATCTTTAGGAAGATCTCTTTTTAGCTGGTCGTATTGAATGTAAAAGGCTTTTGCAATGTCCAGATAGTTGGTTCCGGGTTGCGGAATAATTGCCATCCCGACCATTTCCTGTCCGGAATCGCTTAATTTGGTTTCCAGGTTTTCGGCTTCAAGAGCGGCATTACCAATGTCGCTAAAGCGGACTATTTTTTCGCCTTGTGCCAGGATGATAATGTTATTGAATTCTTCTTCCGTGGAAAGGTTTCCTACGGTTTTGACAGTCAGTTCTGTATTGGCTCCGGTCAATTTTCCGGATGGCAATTCTACATTCTGGCTTGCCAGGGCAGACCTTACGTCGGAAACAGTTACGCCATAAGAGGCCATTTTGATCGGATCCATCCATAAGCGCATCGCGTATTTTCGCTGTCCCCAGATTTGTACGCTGCTGACACCCGGAATAGTTTGCAGACGCTGCGCGATGACATTATCCGCATAATCCGAAAGTTCCAGAACATTTTTATTGTCACTCTGTACGGTCATCGTGATAATAGGTTCGGAATCGGCATCGGCTTTTGAAACTACCGGAGGAGCATCAATATCCTGCGGAAGACTTCTTACGGCCTGTGATACTTTGTCGCGCACATCATTGGCGGCTTCTTCTAAATTTTTATCCAGGTTGAACTCGATCGTAATGTTGCTGCTTCCCTGATTACTTGAGGAGGTAATATTTCGGATACCGTCAATCGAATTGATGGCCTTTTCCAAAGGCTCGGTAATCTGAGATTCGATAATATCGGCATTTGCTCCGGTATAGCTCGTTCTTACAGAAATTTGTGCAGGATCGATAGAGGGAAATTCACGTACGCCCAGATAAGTATAGCCAATAATTCCAAAAAGAATCAGCATGAGATTCAAGACAATCGTCAGAACCGGTCTTTTTATACTCGTGGTAGATAAACTCATTTGGGTTTAGTTTTTTATTTGGACTTTGACAGGCATTCCGTCTTTTAATGTCATCACTCCTGTAGTCAATACGGTGTCTCCTGCTTTGATACCTGAAGTAATCAGGATGTCTTTGTCTGTTCGCGCTCCTGTTTTAACGATTATTTCTTTCGCTTTCCCGTTTTGGGATATAAACAGTTTCTTTCCGTTCTGGATAGGGATCAGTGCCTGCGTAGGAACCAGTAAGGCATCCGGAATATTGTCTAATGGAAGTATGACGTTTGCAAAGGTTCCGGGGTAGAGCTTGCCGTCAGGATTTTCGGCAATAGCTCTTAGTCTGAGTGTTCGTGTTGCTACTTCAATTTCCGGTTCGATGGCATAAATCTTGGCTTTGAATTTTTCAGGCGAACCTGCAGTCGTAAATGTAAACTCACCATTAACTTTCATTTGGGAAGCGTATTTTTCAGGAATTGAAAAAGTAATTTTCAACCGGCTGGTGTTTATCAGTTTTGCAATCATGGTAGTTGGCGTCACGTAAGTCCCTTCGGAAATCGAGCGAAGTCCTATTTTTCCGGAAAAAGGAGCACGTACCGTAGTTTTTGCAATTTGGGCACTAATGAGTTGTGATTGTGCTTTGGCAGATTTGAAATCGGCACTGGCAATATCATATTCTTCCTGGCTAATCGCTTCTTTTTGCAAAAGCAGTTTTGCCCTTCTTTCGTTTTCGGAAGCCAATCCCTGTGCTGTTTTGGCTTGTGCCAGTTGGGCTCTTAATTCGATATCGTTTACTTTAAAAAGCACCTGCCCTTTTGATACCATTGTACCTTCATTGAAGTTGATGCTTTCAACAATTCCGGAAACTTCACTGCGTACATCAATCTGTTCGTTAGCTTCAATCGAGCCGGAAAGTGAAAGTACATCGGCAAAATTTTGAGGTTTTACTACTACGCCGCTAACTGTTGATGGTTTTTTATTTCCCTGTCCTTTTCCGTTTTCTGATTCTGATTTCTTATTATTAATAATCCGATAGGCAATCATACCGCCAATACCAAGAAGTAGAATTGCGTAAACTAGATGTTTTATTTTCATGTGAACAGGGTAATTATAATTTTAAGTTAAGAAAAGCCAGATTTAGGCATCGAACAAAACTAAATTTTATTATTTAAACGAATGACTTTCTTTACTATACTTTAACATTTTTCAAACAATCTTAAAGTAAGACCGGGAAACAACAGAAAGGTTTAATGTCGAACGTTAAATAAATATGCGTTTTATCGATTTTGTTTTTTTTCCGTAAATTATTTTTCTATATTAGCTTTAGTAATAAATTTAAAAAGAAAACCAAAAAACAGTGAAACTGTTTTTCAAAATAAATAGTATTTAGTTTTTAGATTTTTATTTGAAAAAGCCGTCAGTTTATCTGACGGCTTTTTTGTTTTCTTTTGGATTTGCGAATCTTTTATTTTCGTAAATTTGCCTACAATTTGAATCTTCAAAATATGAACCATATTCACGATAATCTCAGTCCTTTTAAAGTCAAGATTTCTTTTGCGAAAGTGATTGAGGTTTTGGAAGAAATAGCCGGTTCAGATGTAGATTATCGTGCCGCTTATGCAAAGGGACTTTTAAAGGAAATTGAACCTTATCCGGAGCTAAGAGATGGTATTGAATCGTATCAGCAGATTGAAAAGCACTACCTGCGTATCAAATATCTTTTGTCAGACCTGTTTCCAACGGCCTTGACGCATAACGAAATTAAGGCGGTAACGATTCCGTTTGACAATTATATTTTTAATACTACAGAAAGGCTTAACAAGATTATAAGTGAAGCTGGTGAAGATTTTGAAATCATAATCAGGGATTTTGACGAGCATCAGTTTTACGTCATGAACTGTCTGATTATCCTGAATTACTATTATGGTAGTAAAATTGATTTCAGTACTCCTATTTTTTATGATATTCCAAATGCGGATGGAATTATAAAACATTATCGGATTCTCTATAATGCAGATTTTCTGGAAGTATTTCCCACTGAAAAATCAATTGCGCTTACTCAGGAAGACATCAATTTGCTGATTGACAATTATGATGACCTGGCGCTTTGGAAAGAAAAATTTCCGCCGGGTAGCTGGATACTTAAAGGTTTTGGGATTATGACGCTTTACGATAATTCGGTTGAAAGCGCCATTTCTAATCTGAAAAGTAACCTTTTAAGTAATGATAAAGGAAACGATTTAAAAAGGGAGACAATCGAAACTATCTTCAGGTCTATCTATAAAATATCCGATTTAAGAACCGGTTTTGCTGCCTTTAGCAGTGATGGTACCCGATTAAAAAAAGCTGATTTTGAAGAAGAAATGCATAGCTTTTTATTGACAGGTATGGAGGAAGAGTGCCGTAATGCTTTAGGCGAATGTTCGCTGGAAACCCTGGTAGGACAGAAAAAGTATTTTATCATTTCAGATGTAAAAGAATTTCTGATTGCCAACCCGGAAGAAAAAGGATTTGCAGAGCACCTGCTTTCCCAGAATGTGCAAAGCTGTATTTTTGCACCGGTTATCAAAGATGAAAAATTTCTTGGAATCGTTGAATTGGTGTCGTCAGAGCCAAAACAGCTGAATAGTGTCAATGCCAACAAGTTGGATTTGGTTATGCCTTTTCTGGTAGATACTATAGACCGATATTTTTCAGACATGCAAAATCAAATTGATGCCATAATCCAAAAAGAATATACGGCTATCCACCCGAGTGTTTACTGGAAATTCAGAGAGGAAGCTTCCTTGCATACGACTGATAAAAATGCCAGGGATTTGCCTTTTAAAGAAATTGTTTTTAAAGAAGTATATCCGCTCTACGGACAAATTGATATCAAAGGTTCTTCTGTAGCGCGAAACGAAGCTATAGAAAAAGACCTTACAGTCCAGATTGAACGGCTTCTCAGATTACTTCGTTTTGTAAGTGACAATCTGAAGCTTCCTGTAATTTACCAGAATATTTTTGAGCTGGAAGATTTGGAAAAACAACTGAAAGAAACTTTGAAAGCCGACACGGAGTCCCTTATTCAGAGTTATGTGCTCAACGAAGTGCATCCTATGTTGCATCATTTTAAGGACTCCAATGAAGTTGTTCGGGCAAAAGTAGATACCTATTTTAAATCATTGGACCCTAAAATAATGATGGTCTATGATGCGCGTAAAGATTTTGACCAGACGCTTTCACTTATCAATAAAAAAATGGCTTTTTTACTTGATAAAAAACAAGAAGAAGCCCAGTCTTTTTTCCCGCACTATTACGAACGGTTTAAGACGGATGGAGTGGAACATAACCTTTATATTGGTGCTTCTATTGCACCGCAGCTTTCATTTAGCCATGTTTATTTAAGCAACTTGCGCTTATGGCAACTTCAGGTATTGTGTGAGATGGAAAACGAATATTATCATATGCGTCCTTCGCTTCCATATGATTTGGATGTGACCTCACTGATACTTGTTTTCAGTACGCCAATCTCAATACGGTTCAGAATGGACGAAAAACGTTTTGATGTTGACGGCACCTATAATGCCCGTTATGAAGTCGTGAAAAAAAGAATCGACAAATCGAACATAAAGGGAACAGACGAAAGGATTACTCAAAAAGGCAAGATTACGATTGTCTATTCACAACATCAGGAAGAAGTGGAGTACAGAAGATACATCAGCCTCCTACAGCATAAAAACAAGCTGGGCGCTATTGAAACTTTTGAGGTAGAAGACCTGCAGGGTGTTACCGGACTAAAAGCGTTGCGTGTAGAAATTCTGTACAGCCAGCCTGAAGACTCAGAAAACGGCTATACCTATCAGGATTTGGTAAAAGAGCTATCGGTTAAGAATTAGACCGTCTTGAATGCCCATACAAAGGCAATTACGGAGGTGATGATTCCAAACATAAATACGGTATATGTAATGCGGAGCAGTTTGTATTTTCGGTTCAATACCAATCCCAGATAATAAAGGTCCTTAATCATGGAGTTATAAAGATATTCGCGGTCTTTCATCAGTACATTCATTGCCCACTGATATTCATCAAGAGGCATTTTGTGGAAGTTTCCAAAGAACAGCAGATTGACCTTTTTTTCTTCAATATCTTTTCGTGTAAAAAGTCCGCTTGTTACTTTTGGACGTGTGGAAAGTATGGCGAAAATGATAGAAATTACACTAAACATCAGCATGACGAAAGTTGGAACAATCAAATGCGCATTTGTCGGGCTGTCCAGTTTAGGAATTAAGGTGGACAAGGCAATCGAAATGATGATGGCGTTGACAGAAAGAAGAATATTGGCTTTACTGTCTGCAATCTGGCTAAGTTTGGTGTGGTTGTTCAGTGTCACGCGAAACATGGTGTCGATTCCCCTTTCAGGAGTTTCTAATCGTTCCAGCTTTTTTTTGTTCAGGGTGTCTTTTGGCTTTTCCTTTTTTCCTTTTTCCCAATCCGTAATCTTATCCTGCAATTCAGAAAGATTAAGGTCTTTTTGAGGTTGCCAGTTTGCCTTCGCGAAATCAGTATAAAAACGATGGTATTTCAGGAAAACAGTCCTGTTTTCTTTAGCCCATTCTAAATTGGAAAATTCCTTTTGGGCAACAATTTTCCATTCCTGGCGCAACAGTTCCGCAAAATTGGAATATTCTTTATGTCCGAAATGGGAGCAGTCAGCATCGCGGATAATCATTTCCAAATGATTTTCAGGAGTGCGTTTGATTTCAGTTGCTATTATGAGTGCCTTAACTTTGGAAATTTTGTCGTCAGGAAATCCGTTTTCCTTTAGGAAGTCTTCGGCAATCTGTGCCCCTTTTTCTTCATGTCTTTCACCTCCATTGATATATCCTGCATCGTGAAACCAAGCCGCAATTTCAAGAATTTCAGCATCTTCTTCAGAAACTTTTTCTCCTTTTATCAATTGGCGTACGCTGTCGACAACCCTTAAAGTATGATTAAAATTATGGTAAATATAATCGGAAGATAAGTTATCTTTGAATAATTGAAATATAAAATTTTCAGCTTTTTGAAGAATATTCATATCAAATAAATTGAATTAAATCCACTACCAAATTATGAAATTATTTTGGCTTAATGTAACACGTAAACGAAATATAACCCCTTTCAAGTATATCTGCTTGATAATTTTTTTACAATCCTGTGCTACAAATCATTCCCAGTTTGGAAGCAAGGAGCCTGTTACGATAAAAGATAATTTTGATAATCCGAAAACAGTTTCACATACTTTCTATCTGGTAGGAGATGCGGGCAATGCTGATGAACTCAAAGCAAAGCAAATTCTTAAGCTATTTGAAGAAAGGCTGAAGAAAGCAGATACAAACAGTACTTTACTTTTTTTAGGGGATAATATTTATCCGTTGGGCATGCCGCCAAAAGACAGTCCGGACAGAAAAACGGCCGAAGAAAAACTAAACATACAACTTGCCTTGTCTAAGAATTTTAAAGGGAAAACGATATTCATTCCGGGAAATCACGACTGGTATAATGGGGTAGAGGGTTTAAAAGAACAGGAAAGACTGGTTAATGAATATCTTAAAGAAAAAAAATCATTCCTTCCCAGAAAAAATTGCGGAATAGACCACTTGAATATCAATGATAATGTGGCATTGATTGTAATCGACAGCCAATGGTATCTGGAAGATTGGGACAAACACCCTACCATCAACAACGATTGTGATATCAAGTCGAGGGAACAGTTTTTTGACGAACTGGAAAGCAGGCTGAACGATAATCAGAAAAAAACAACAATCCTGGCTATCCATCACCCTCTGATGAGTAATGGAACACATGGTGGAGAATTTTCTTTGAAAAAACACCTTTTCCCGATAGAGAAAAAAATACCAATGCCGGTAATTGGTACAATTATCAACTTATTGCGTAAAACTTCCGGTATCAGTCCGCAAGACCTGCAAAATAAAAAGTACAATGCTTTTGTCAAAAGAGTCAAGACACTCATACAGAATCGGAATAATGTGGTTGTGGTTTCAGGACATGACCATAATTTACAATATATCGACAAGGATAATATCAAACAGATTATCAGTGGAGCGGGCTCAAAAGAAGAAGCGGCAAGAGCAATCAATGAGAACGATTTTTCCTTCGGACATAATGGTTATGCGGTATTGGAAGTATTAGGAAATGGCGCTTCAAAAGTGTCCTATTACGGAGCTGATTCTAAAGGTAAGGAAGGACTTTTGTATAAACAGCAACCGACTTTCCCAAGGCCAAAACCAAATTTGAGAGAATACCCAAACAATTTCCCGACCTCTAAAGATACCTCGGTTTATACTACAAAAATGACCACTAAAGGAGGTGCCTATCGTTTTCTTTGGGGAAAACATTACAGAAAGATTTACAGCACACCAATAAAAGCACGAAGTGTGAGCCTTGACACCTTGTATGGTGGTCTGACTCCTACTATTTCCGGAGGAGGTCACCAGTCAAAGTCACTCCGATTGGTGGATAAAGATGGTAAGGAATATGTCATGAGAGCCTTAAAGAAAAGTGCTACCCGATTCCTGCAGTCGGTTGCTTTTAAGGACCAGTCAGTTGAAAAAGATTTCCGCGATACATATGCAGAAGATTTTATCATGGATTTTTATACTACTGCCCATCCATACACGCCATTTATTGTTTCTGAACTGGCAGACAGAGTAGGTATAAGCCATTCCAATCCCAAACTGTTTTATGTGCCAAAGCAAAACAGACTGGCATTATTTAATGAAGAATACGGTGATGAGTTGTATATGATTGAGGAACGTCCTATGAGTGCATTCAAAGACCTCAAGAGTTTCGGAAAACCTGACAAAATTATCAGCACAGATGATGTCCTGGCAAATATCAGAGCTGATGAAAAATATGAAGTTGATGAGCCAAGCTATATCAGGGCAAGATTATTCGATATGCTGATTGGCGATTGGGACAGGCATGCAGACCAATGGAGATGGGGCGAATATAAAGAAAACGGCAAAGTAATTTATCGACCGATACCGCGCGACAGAGACCAGGCATTTTCCAGATATGATGGTACATTATTGTCTATTTTGATGAACTTTCCGGCTTTGCGTCATATGAGGTCATTTGATGACAAGCTCGATAATGTAAAATGGTTCAACCGCGAAGCCTATGCTCTGGATTTGGCCTTTATTACAAAATCTGATGAAAAAGTGTGGAGTCAACAGGCGAAATACATTACAGACAATCTTTCCAATTCTGAGATTGACAAGGCTTTTGAAAAATTGCCAAAAGAGGTTAAGGATGCTTCTATAGAAAAAATAAAATCTGACCTGAAAGCGAGAAAGAAACATCTGGAAAAATATGCACATCAATATTATAAAGTATTGCAAAAGACAGTGCTTATTGTCGGTACCGATAAAAAAGACCGGTTTGTAATTACAAGAGATGGAGATGTAACCAAGGTTGAGGTATATCGTATCAAGAAAGACAGGGAAGAATTAATCCGTCAGAAAACCTATCATTCTCCTGAAACCAGAGAATTATGGGTATATGGTCTGGATGATGATGATATTTTTGAAGTAAAAGGCGAAGGCAGGAGAAAACTCAAGATACGACTGCTTGGAGGACAAGACCATGACACTTATGATGTGGAGAGTAGCCGTAAAATAAGAATCTATGATTCTTCAACCAAAGATAATACGGTTGTCAACACCGGAAAAGGAGAAAAAATGCTTTCGGATTCATATCTGATTAATACCTACGACTATGAAAAGCCAAAATACAATGTAATGGCCGGCTATCCGCTACTCGGATTCAACCCGGATGATGGTGTCAAAATAGGAGCCAGGGTCAATTATACAGTAAATGGATTCAACAGATTCCCATATTCTCAAAGACATGTTGTTGGTGGGAACTATTATTTCGCCACCAGCGGTTACGAATTGTTCTATAAAGGCGTTTTTCCGCATCAGATAGGGAAATGGAATTTTGTAATTGATGCGCTTTATACAAGCCCTAATTTTAGTGTTAATTATTTTGGTATTGGAAATGAGACAGAAAATCCGGATGAAGATATCAATATGGACTATAACCGTGTCAAGATAAGAAGGCTGAAAGCTACGCCATCTTTGCAATGGACAGGTGAAATGGGAGGTTCGGCAATTGTACAGGCAAGTTTTGAAAGAATAAGTGTAGACAGAACTGCCGGAAGATTTGTAAGTCAGCCTGGAGTTCTAAATCCGGATGTTTTCGATTACAAAAACTTTGTCGACCTCAGCGCCAAATATACTTTTGAAAACTATGACAATCCATCAAACGCTACTTTAGGGATGGTTTTCTCACTGTTGGGCGGATATACTATAAATATTAACGAAACAGACAGGAAATTTCCCTATGCAGAAGGCTCGTTAGGATTTACCTATAAAATATCGACGAGTGGCAACTGGGTACTGGCTACACTTTTAAAAGGAAAAGCCTTGTTTGATGATGATTTTGAATTCTATCAGGCGGCTACTGTGGGTGGCGATACTGACCTGCGTGGTTTCAGGAACCAACGTTTTTCAGGCAAGCAGTCGTTCTACCAAAGTACTGACCTTCGCTGGAATCTCGGGAAAATAGATAATGGCGTTGCACCGCTGCGTTATGGTGTATTTGGAGGTTTTGACTATGGCCGTGTATGGGTGCCTAATGAAGAGTCAGACAAATGGCATCAGGCATATGGCGGCGGTATTTGGATTAATGGCGTAAATCTGGTTACAGGTAAACTGTCACTTTTTAATTCAGCAGATGGCCTTAGGGTTTCGGCAGGATTAGGATTTGGATTTTAAGTCAGACAGCTTGATTTCATAAAGATTACCGCCTGTTTTTTTACTTTTTTCGTCTACAATAAGTAAGGTTTCATTGTCTTTAAAACAAATGCCTTCTTTTTGTGTCACGTCATTGAGTTCAAACATTTCGGTCTTTCCGTTGAGGAAATTATCACCGTTAAAATCAGAAAGTATCCATACTTTACTGGAGCTAAGCAATGCAACTTTCTTCCCATCAGGGCTAATGTCGGCACTTGTAATGGCACATTTATGATAGTTGTTGCAGGCTTTAAATTTGCCTAACAATTGGGCTTTGTGACGGCCGGTTTGGTTGGGCACTTTATAGAGCATGACCGTGCCGTCAAATCCTTTGCTTCTGTTTTTGGTGAAAATGTAAAAGTTTCCTTTGTAGATAAAAAAAGATTCGGCATCATAAAAAAGCTCCGATTTCTTAGGAGGAAACTGACTTTGTTCAGGATAGTAAAATTCCACTTTAGAAGGCGAAACTGCCGTCTCATTTTTCAGGTCTCCTGCATTGATTTTGTAAATGCAAAGGTCTTTACGGATATTGTCATTATTGCCAAAATCACCGACATACAAATTGCCTTCCTCATCAGCAGTCAAATCTTCCCAATCTACATTTTTTGCATTTTCAAGCGTTACGGCATGCGCAATCTTTCCTTCTGGAGTAAGTCCGTAGATGTTGTTTTTATTACCACTGTCTTCGGCTACCCAAATCAGATCGGAAACTTTTGAAACGGCTACGGCAGAAGCTTCTTTTAAAGGCAGCTTCTTCGTATTGGTAGGTATTTCCTGCGATGTTCCCGAACAGGAAAATAAGATTGAAAAAACAGGAAGAAAGGTAAGTGATTTCATAAGCAGATTTTAATACGTAAATATAAGAAAACGAGGATAAGAAATATAAATTGCCTATTCTTAAGATTTGCTTAATACTGACTTAACACTCCAATTTAATATTCTGTTCGCCGTTAACTTTGCAAAACAAACACTATGAATATGGAGGCCCCCAAGTCAAAGTTTAGATTGGCATTTTCCTCATCGCGATTTTCGCTATTGTGGAATTTTTTTAAAGGATTTCTGCTGTTGTCATTACTGCTCCGCATTGTATTTATGCTTTGGCAGATGAATGAAGTGTCCTGGAGTCCAATAGCAGTAATAAGGACATTGGCAACCGGAATGTTTTTTGACATAGGTGTAGTTGGCTTTGTAGCCTTGCCGGGAATCCTTTATCTGTTACTGTTTCCAAATCGTTATGTTGGTTCCCGATTGGACAGATTTCTTATTTATTTTTTCTTTTCATTGACAGTGCTGTTGTTGGTATTTGTGTTTTTTGCAGAAATTACTTTCTGGGAAGAATTCCGTACCCGTTTTAATTTTATTGCTGTCGATTACCTTATTTATACGCACGAAGTTGTCAGCAACATACAGGAATCCTATCCGTTGCCCTATCTCATTTCGGGAGTGGCACTGATTACCTTTTTGATTGTCTTTTTGTTTCAAAAGAAAGGCATTTTTGCCTGGACATTTGCAGCAAAGGCCAGTATAAAAGAAAAACTTTCGGTATTTGCTGTTACTGCTGTGCTGTTGACATTTTATATCGGATTTATAAAAAATACTCAGGCAGAATGGTCGTCCAACCGTTATAATAATGAGATTTCCAAAGCCGGAATCTATTCATTTTTTGCAGAGTTTCGTAATAACCAGATGGAATATACGCGGTTCTATACTTCTATTGATGCGAAAAAAGCTTTTGAAATTGCCAGAGATCAGGTCAAACAATCAGACAGCCGTTTTTTAAAGGAGGGCACCACTATCCGAAGAGATATAACAGACGTGCAGCCTTCTGATGCGAAACCGAATGTGGTTTTTATACTGATGGAAAGCATGAGCGGCAGTTTTATGAAAGAATTCGGCAATGAAAAAGGCATTACGCCCTATATGGATAAACTGGCACAGGAAAGCATTTTCTTTAGCAATCTTTATGCAACCGGAACCCGAACAGTACGCGGAATGGAAGCTGTAACACTTTGCATACCGCCTACTCCCGGACAGAGTATTGTAAAGCGGCCAGATAATCAGGGACTTTATACGGTTTCTAATGTTTTTAAAGCTAAAGGCTATCAAAACAGCTTCTTTTATGGTGGCGATGGCTATTTTGACAATATGAACAGTTATTTTGGCGGAAATGGTTTTACTATATACGACCGCGGCAGAGGAAGTGTATTGAGTGATAAAATCAAAACCCGGCGATATAACATTGATGATAACGAAGTGACTTTTGAAAATGCATGGGGAATCTGTGATGAAAATATTTATGATAAAATGCTGAAAGTGGCAGATGAACATTATGCTGCCCAAAAACCGTTCTTCAATTTTGTCATGACCACTTCCAACCATAGGCCATATACCTATCCGGCGAACAAAATCGATATTCCTTCAGGGACGAATAGGGATGGTGCTGTGAAGTATGCAGATTTTGCATTAGGGCAGATGCTGGAAAAGGCAAAAAGTAAACCATGGTTTAAGAATACCGTTTTTGTAATTATAGCCGACCATTGCGCCAGCAGTGCAGGAAAAGATGAAATTGATGTCGCAAATTATCATATTCCGGCTTTTATTTATAATTTGCCGGGCCAAACACCGGAAAAAATTCAGCAGCAATGTTCGCAGATTGACTTGTTTCCGACCTTATTTTCAAAATTACATTGGAATTACCGTTCTAATTTCTTTGGAAAAAACGTTTATGATAGGGAATATACAGAACGGGCTTATGTGGGAACCTACAGAAAGCTTGTATATATGAAGAAGGAAAAAACCATGATTTTATCCGACCAGAAAAAACAGGCTTTTTATGACTGGAACAAAGAAACCAATGAACTTAAGCCTATTCCAATGGATAAAAAGTTTTTGGAAGAAACCATTGCGGGTTATCAGGCCGCCGATTATTTATTTACAAACAAATTGCTTAAAGAATGACATACATTCATTTTATAGTTAATCCCATTTCCGGGAAAGGAAAACACAGCATCACTAAAGAATTTCTGGGACATTATTTTCCGGAAACCGATTTTAGGCTTGAAATAGACTATTCCAACTATAAAAAACACGCAATAGACTTAACAAAAAAGGCAATAAGTCAGAAACCTGATATTATTGTAGCCTGTGGCGGTGATGGCACAATCAGCGAAATAGCTTCTCAATTGGTCAATACCAATATAAAACTTGGAATTATTCCTGTAGGTTCCGGAAATGGTCTGGCTTCAAATCTTGACATTCCGAAAAATATAACGCAGGCTATCGAAATCATAAAGAAACAAAAATCAGTCACGATTGATTCCGGAAGGGTAAACCAGCATTGCTTTTTCAGTAATATGGGACTTGGCATTGATGCCATGATTATCAAGAAATACGAGAGCACAAAAAAACGAACGCTTTCGGCTTATGTGAATGCTTCTCTTAAAGCAAGTTCCCAGTACAAGCCTCAAAAAGCAATATTGCGGTATAATGGTAAAGAACATTTTGTTGACCCGTTTTTGCTTTTTATTTCGAATTCCAATGAAATGGGTTATAATATGAGCCTTACACCAAAAGCGAGTCTTTCTGACGGTTATTTGGACATGCTGTATGTGCCGCGCATCGGTTTTTTGGAAAAGATGTTTTTTGGCGGATTGGTTGTAGCCAAACAATGTGAAAAATTCAAAAAAGCAGAACACGCCATGATTCAAAGTTTAAGCGCCGAATTGCCGGACAGAATTTTTACTGATGTACAAATCGATGGCGAATATCACAGATTGGAAACCAATAAGATACAGGTAGATATTTTGCCGAAATCCCTCAACGTATTGGTAGCATAATGATTGACTTTTATCAAACTGTAGGTAGCATATGAATATTCTGGTAGCTGAAGATGAAATTGGTATTTCAAACTTCCTCAAGCAAGGGCTTGAAGAAGAAAATTATACGGTGACTGTGGCCTCCGATGGCGAAAAAGCACTGCGACTTGCCCTTTCACAACCTTTTGACTTATTGTTATTGGATTGGATGCTTCCCAAATTATCAGGAATAGAAGTTTGCAAATCATTCCGCAAAACCGGCAGGACAGCACCCATATTATTTCTGACAGCCAAAGATACCGTACAGGAAACTATCGAAGGACTTAAGGCAGGCGCCAATGATTATATCAAAAAACCATTCAGTTTTGAAGAGCTTCTGGAACGTATAAAAGTGCAGTTTCGTTCTGCTGTTGCAGAAAATAATTATGTGTTAGGGCCTATCCATTTGGATAAAGAAAAACATCAGGTTTTTATCCATAATGAAGAAGTCTACCTCACACAGAAAGAATTTTCACTTTTAGAATACCTCATCAAAAATAAAGGCACCGTATGCAGCAGAAGCCAGATTATCAAAGAAGTGTGGAACATACATTTTGATTATGAATCGGGAGTTATAGATGTATTTATCAATTCCATACGGAAAAAACTTGGGTTGCGAAAAGAAGAAGACTATATCAAAACTGTGCGTGGAATTGGCTATATTGCAAATGAAATCTAGCCAATTATGTCCTTGTCTTTCAGAAACAGAATAGCTGTATACAACCTTATCAGCGCGGCAGCGCTTATTGCCGTTGTTTTTGGAATAGTCTATTCTGTAGTTCGGCTTTCAGTCAATTATGACATCAATCACGACCTCGAAACAGAAATCCATTACCATCAGGAATTTGTAGAAAGCCAGCCAATTAATCACCTCATGCTCGTTGAGCCCAGCGAATGGGAGGAAAGCGAGCACAATGAAATTAATGTCAATCCTGTATTTGTGCAGATTTTTGACAGCAAGGGCCGTTTTTATGAAAAATCCCGAAACCTCAAAGATGAAACCCTGGAGTTAAAGTTAGGTGAAGAAGAACCCTATACGGTAGATACTTTTTTGGCAGATATTCCCATAAGACAAGTGCAGGCTCCATTGATAAGCCATGGGCATACAGTGGGCTATGTTATTATAGCCATGTCGATGGAACAGGAACTCAGGCTTCTGGACAATTTAAGCAATGTGCTTCTTATTGCCTTCTTTGCCGTATTGATGGCCTTGTTTTTTATTACACGCTTTATTGCAGGTAAAAGTATCAGGCCGGCGGTAGATATTATCAATACGGCCAGCAAGATTACAAATAACAATCTGGGTCAAAGAATTGAGCTTCCTAAAAACAAAGACGAACTTTTTGAATTGGCAACTTCCATAAACCAATTACTCGACCGTATAGAGGACGCGGTGGCACGGGAGCGCAAATTTACTTCTGATGCTTCCCATGAATTGCGAACGCCTTTGGCTGTCATACAGGGAACTCTGGAAGTACTGATAAGAAAACCGCGAAATAGTTCAGAATACGAAGAAAAAATACAATACTGCATCAGTGAAGTAAATCGTCTGAATGATTTGGCAGACCAATTATTATTGCTGGCCCGATTCGAAAACCAGAAAGCGGCGGTGCAGATAGAAAATATTGAATTAGATGAAATCATCCTTCAGGTTTTGGAACGCTATTCCTCAAGAATTGCTGCTAAGAACATTGCTTTGAGTTTTGAATTCAGCGACCATTATAAAATACGCTCCGATGCTTATTTAGTATCGGTTATCATTGAAAACCTGATTTCAAATGCTGTAAAATATACCAAAGAAAAAGGCAGGATTGTCATTACGCTTCACGAATCAGAGGGTAAAATAGTCTGTCTGATTGCCGACAGCGGTGTTGGAATTGCTCCGGAAGACCTCCAGAAAATTTACAACGAATTTTTCCGTGCCGAAAGTCAGCGTCAGGCCATTAAAGGTACGGGACTTGGCTTGTCTATTGTGAAGAGATTATGCATTCTGCTCAATGCAGAATTAAATATCCAAAGTGATTTGGGTAAAGGTACAACAGCCACAGTGCTGTTTGATGCGGCAGATTATCGTGAAACAATATAAAAATCACGCTCTAAACGTTTTTTATGGCTCTTTTTTGATTTTGGAACCGGATTCATGTCAACGGTGAGCATTTTTTCAATTTTATAGTCCTTAAATGTCTCTCTAAGTTTGGCCGTATCGTCTATGTTGACGAGCAATCCGAAACGGTTTTCCTTTGGGATTTTGGTTTTACCATTGTTGACTATCAAAGGAATGGGCTCTCCATACGCCCAGATCATCTCAGGACAATAATTTTGCAGGTCATAAATCTCAATGTGCTCTTTCGCTTTGACAGCATGAAGTTTTTGAGGCGAATAATAATCCGGATTTCCTAAAAATGCGCCAATCAAAGGCAGGCCAAAAACCATAATGCAAATTTGGAAAGCGATAATGCTGTAAAAAGCCCTGCCAAAATCGTTTTTTAACAGTGACTGTATGATGAGAATGCCACAAATCAGAGAAACAATGGCTACTAAAACATACCATAACCAGAATCCGTCCAGGGCTTTTAATACAAAAGGTAAAATAAAAGGCAATGCTACAGCTATGATTCCAATCAGACCGAAAGCAAAATAAGCCATCCGTTTCTCATTTTTGGCCAGTGTTTTAAATTTTTCAAAAAGATATTCTATGTAAAATCCGGTATTCAATGCCATAGGAATCAGTACCGGAAGCAGGTATCTTGATTTTTTTTCAGGGATAAGTGATAATAATATTACGGATGCCAATGTCCAGAACAGAGTAAATCGGTAAGCCTTCAGATTCGTAACACGGGTTTTCATGTAAGGATAGAGCAGGGCAATAAGGCTTGGGATGGTCCAGATGCCACTTTGTGTAAAAAAGCTCCAGTAATAGAAAAACGGGCGTGTGTTGTAGCTTGCCCAACGTGATGCTTCTCTTGTGGTTGTTTCTAAAAATGATTCAGGGTCGGCAAACCGTACATACAAGGGCCATGAAAGTCCTATGGCTGTACCTAATGCCAATACCAAAATACCATAATGCCATCGGCTTCTTACTTTAAATCCATACGTAAATCCATAGGCAATAAGAAAAGGAAGAAATAGTGCATATAACGAAATAGGTCCTTTGCTAAGAAATGAAAAGCCAAAGAATAATCCGGATAGTATTGCATTTTTGGCTTTTGCGGAGTCTTCCTGCAATAGCTTCCATAAAAAATAAAGTGAAGCCATCATAAAGCTATGCGTGTACATATCCCATTGGTTATCCCTTCCTCCAAAAAAAATATAAAAGGAAGTAATAAGCAGTAGTCCGTTATGAAAACTCTGTTTTTGGTTTAGTCCCAGATTTTTGGAGAATTTATATGACATTAATAGGAGAAATACTGTCGCAAACACTACAGGTAGCCGTAAACCAAAAAGACTGTCAAATCCGAATAAGATTCCCGCCAGGGCTGTCAGCCAGGTAGGTAAAGGTGGTTTTTCATAACGCGGCAGATTGTTAATTGTGGTAAGCAGCCAGTTGTTGTTAGTAACCATTTCCCGGGCCGTAATAAAATTTCGGGCTTCCATAATGTTGACATAAATAATGTCAAGATGCGGAAGCAATAATGTCAGGCTAACAGCCAATAAAAGGAGCGGATATTTATGATGCAGCAGTTCTTTCATTTTTCAGGATAATTAGGATGCTTCTGGAATAAATAACAATGCCTAACAAATGCCCTGCAAAAAGAACAGGGTCTTTTCGGATAATGGCATAAGTAAGAATCAGCAATGAGCCAAAAAAACTAATCGTCCAGAAACCCAAAGGCAAAGACGATTCTCTTCGTTTTTCGGAATAGAGCCATTGATAGACAAACCGAAACGTAAAAAGTATTTGGGAAATGATTCCAAGCCATAACAGCCAAATCGGAATGTTTTCATTTTTTAATAGTCGGTCAAGGTCATAGGAATTATTGGTATATCCATAACCAATTAGCAGGACAGGAAAAAGGAGGATAAAGATGCGGAAAGCTTTGTGCAGTTTTTTCCATTCTCCCTGAAGCTGAAGGTTCCGGATATAGATATAATAGGTAATAGCCTGTCCAAGCATAATTGAAAAATCATCTCTCAAATAACCGTAAACAAATAGCAGGAAAGCGGCCAACAGGCTAATTTGCCAGAACAGTATAGGCGTGAGGATGCGTTTGTGTTTTTCAGAAATAATCCATTGGAGAACCAGCCGGCTCGAAAAAAGAATCTGCGCCGTAAACCCAATAGCATATATCAGCCACGAATTCATCCTTTACGGTTTATAGTGTAGTTGAGGTATTTTTTCTTCATCCACAAATAGGCAAAGCAATCTTGTAAGGGACCTATTAATCTGTTCCAAAGATGAAATTTGGATACGCCTGCTATTCTGGGAAAATGTTTGACGGGCACTTGCCTGATTCTGCCGCCTTGTAATAATACCATAGCCGGCAGGAACCGATGCAGGCCATTGAACATAGGGATTTTTTTGGCTACATCCGTACGGATAATTTTTAGAGGACAACCCGTGTCGTCCATGCCATCATGTGTAAATGCACGACGTATTCCATTGGCGATTTTAGACGAAAGATTTTTGACAAAAGAATCTTTGCGGTTAGCACGCACACCGGTTACCAGCTCATAACTGTCTGCATATTCCAAAAGAATATTGAAATCCATAGGGTCAGTTTGCAGGTCGGCATCAATATAACCTACCCAGGAAGTATTGGCCGTATCAAATCCGGCCTTTATGGCTGCACTAAGGCCATAATTTTTATCAAAAGAAATGAATTCAAAAGCATCCGTATCGGAACAAATCTCTTCTATTATTTTTTGACTATTGTCTTTAGAGCCGTCGTTAACGAAAAGTACTTTTGCTTTTTTTCGGGCGTGTAGCATGAAACCGGACAGCTCCTGTTGTACTCTCAAAAGATTGTCTTCTTCATTATAAACAGGGATTATAATTGTAAGCTCAAAGTCCATTTTAGTGGTTTTTTCTCTCAAATTTACTTCAAAATCAATGAAATAGAAGTCGGCTTAACATAAATTTTCCTTAAAGTTAATCTAAGAAGGAAAACATTTCGCAAAGGGTTTCTTAAATTTATAGAAACAAAAAAATATCCAAATCATGCAAATGCTCGTTACAGGAGCCGCAGGCTTCATCGGATCACATTTGGCCGAAAGATTGCAAGGTCTGGGTCATGAAACGATAGGTTTTGATAATTTTTCAAGCTATTATGCTCCCGAACTGAAAGAGCTGAATGCGGGAATACTTCAAGACAAAGGTATAGTCGTGCATACCTTAGACCTTAGGGATAGTAACGCATTAACTGATAGGACACCGGACTTTGACTACATTTTCCATCTGGCAGCGCAGCCGGGCATTTCAACCGATTGTACTTTTGAAGATTATCTTTCCAATAATTTTGTCGCAACTAAAAATGTGATTGATTTTGCACTGCGTTGTAAAAACCTGAAACTTTTTGTGAATATAGCTACATCTTCCATCTATGGATTACAGGCTTCTTTTGATGAAGAAAAAGTACCGGAACCCGTTTCTTTTTATGGCGTTACAAAACTGGCAGCGGAAGAATTGGTTTTGGCGGCAAGCAGGGAACATAAAATTAAGGCCTGTTCTTTGCGGCTTTATTCTGTATATGGACCAAGAGAAAGACCTGAAAAATTGTATAGCAAACTTATAGCAGCTGCTTTTTCCGGAGAAGTATTTCCGCTGTATGAAGGTAGCGGTTCGCATTTGAGAAGTTTTACCTATGTTCAGGATATTATTGATGGTATTGTCAGTGTCATAGGAAAAGAGTCTCAGGTAGACAGCCAGATTATCAATATTGGCACGGAGGAAGAACATACCACGCAACAAGGCATTGACGCCATAGAAAAAATTACTGGAAAAAAAATAAGGATTGAATCCGTGGCACCACGTCCCGGTGACCAGATTCGTACACATGCCGTAATTGGTAAGGCAAGAAAATTGCTAGGCTATAATCCCGCAACTTCTTTCGAAGACGGACTAAGGGCACAGGTAGAGTGGTATACCACCTATTTTGCCTGTGAAGAAACACCATAGGTGTAATTAAATTGAAATAAAAAAGCCCTTGATTTCAAGAGCTTTTTTATTGTGGTATGCGGATTAATCTTCTGCCATAACGCCTGCTTTTCTGTAAATAAAGCTGCCGTAAATATGTCTCCTGGCAAAACGGCTTGGCGATTCTGCATTAACCATTTTGATATACGTGTTTCTTGGTACGCCAATATATTCGTATGAATTCCCATCCAAATGCTGGATTACCAAAATCTGCTTCTCATAATAAAAATCATGGATATTAGACTTGGAAGTAGTTTCCTCATATTCCTCACGGTAACGCTCCTGGGTTTCCGGATTGATACTCACCAAAAAGTGATAGGCTTCAATAACCGATTTGCTCTTTTCCTCTGCTTCCAATCTTCCGGCTTCATCATCTACAAACTTATCCGGATGAGAATCCTTCATAGTATTTCTGTAAATGGTTTTTAATTCTTTTAGCGTTACGGTCTTGTCAACTCCCAAAAGCTTTCTGTGCTCAACAATTCTTTTCATAGTAATAGTACTTCCTTTTTTATCGGCTGCAAAAGTAGTTAAATTAGAATGTAAAATCCTAAGGTGTTCAGTATTAATTTGTAATGGTATTGGAGTGATGGTATATAGTGTCAAATTGCCACTAGTATTAAACATATATCATGAAGTTTATACCCCGATAAAGAAAAGCTGGTTTTATTTGAGTCCTTTGAATTGCATTTTTTTTATTTTAGTCGCTGATTATCAATGATTAAAGTAATTGCACAGATTTATGAAATCTACATTTAGCGGAAGTCAACTTTTCATTCTCCTTTCTTTTATAAATTTTGCGGCTTTCCAAGCAATTATTTTCACCAAAGCCGCAGAGCCGCAAAGTAAAAATATAATTTGAGAGATTTGTCTTAGTATAAAGTTTTCGTAATCAGTTAATATAAAAGTTTTATTATTGTTTACCTTTCCAAAAAAAAACTCTTTACAGCTTCAATCGTTACATCAGGAGCTTCCTTATGTGGAGTATGTCCAATTCCGGGAATACTAAAAACAGAAGCAGTGCCATTTACCTGGCTGACTGTTTTTTCAGCTTGTTCCATCGTGCCGTATTCATCTGCTTCACCCTGAATGAATAAAAGCGGACAGCTAATAGCAGGTAAAAAATGCTCAATATTCCAACTTCTGAAGTCAGCACGAGTCCAGGTTTCTGTCCATGCTTTAAAAAGTGTTTCAACCTTATCGCCATGATATTTTTGCAGTCGTTCCGGAAGGTCAGTACTTTGGTAGATTTCCATGGCTTCCCGGATGCCTTTGAGTGTTAATTCCTCCACAAAAATATGGGCTGCTTCACAGATTATAGCTTTGATTTTTTTTCCATATTGGCTGGCGGTAATGAGAGCAATCGAACCACCATCGCTATGGCCAAACAAAATAGCATTGTCAATTGCTAAGGCGTTAAGCAGACTGTCCAAAGAATGAGCTTCCGCTTCCAGATAATTTATGGGTCTTTCATGGGTTGGCATAGGGTCAGATTTTCCGTAGCCTAAGCGGTCATATATCAAAACGTTGCACTGTATTGCTTCGGCCAGCTTTTGTGGGAAATCACGCCATAGGCTTGTACAACCTAAAGAGTCGTGAAGGAAAACAAGTGTCGGGCGGTTTTCGTAGGTTGTTTGAAATTCTATATAAAGTTTTTTCCCGTTGATGGTAATCCATCTGCCGTTGTTCTGTGTCATAAGGTTTTGGCTGTCTTTTTTAGACTTTTTCAAAAGTATAAATAACTATCGAAAGTTGATGCCAAATGAAAAAAGCAGGATAAAATTTATTTGTAAAGAGCTTTGCGTCTTTATGCCTTTGCGTGAAAATAATTGCTCGCAAGGGCGCAGAGGCGCAAAGCATAAAGTGCATGTATTTTGATGTAAAATTTCTTGTAAATTATAAACACAACTAAGGATAAGTAACAATGAAAAGAAACAAAATCAGGCTTTTCCATTTTTACAATTTTTGAACAGGTTGCTGTTTTAATTTTGTTGGAATTAATTGGTTTAACCTATGATAAAGACTATCTTTTATCTGGCCTTTTTAATAGTCCAGCAATGTGCCTATTCCCAGTTGAAATATACTACAACCAATACGGCTTTGGTGAAACTTCTTCCTGTAAAGAAATATACAGGCAAACAATACCGATTGAGCATTGATATAAAGAATGAACCGTCAGACGATATAAGCGGTGGTACTGTTATGGTTTTGCAGACCAAAAAACAAGATTGGGAATTTTTGGAAAATACCCGTAAGACATTTTTTGCCCCTAAGGATTCCCAAACATGGAAAACCTATACCATTACAGGAAGTATTGATTCGGAAGCGTATAAGTTGTGGTTTACTTTGGCAACCTATGGTAATGGCGATTTCTATTATGACAATATGAAGTTTGAAATAAAAGAAGGAGAAAATTGGGTAGATGTGCCCGTTGAAGGAGGAGATTTTGAAAAGTTATCGGCTGGGAATCCGCTCAAAGGATTTAAAAATGGAGAATCAGCAAAAAAGGAAGGATTGTCCGTTTCTTTGGTGAATCAGGAAGGACGGGGACAGTCGCTGCGCATACATGCCGAAGGAGGAACGATTGACAAAAGGTTTTTTTACGGGAATAATTCAGCCACAGGAAAATATATAAACAGTAAGGGCGTAAAAATTTATTACGAAACCTATGGAGAAGGAGAGCCCTTGCTTTTGCTTCATGGCAATGGCGGTTCCATAAGCAGTTTTGCAGGACAAATTGAAGAGTTTGCGAAGAATTATAAGCTTATTGCTGTCGATACGCGCGGACAGGGAAAAAGCATTGATATGCAAACAGAGCATTTTTCATATGACCTTTTTGCCGATGACATGAAAACGCTTCTGGATTCGCTTGGCTTAAAACAGGTGAATGTGGTAGGTTGGAGTGATGGAGGCAATACAGGATTATTATTGGCGAGTAAATATCCGGACTATGTAAAGAAACTGGTCACAATGGGAGCAAATCTGAATCCTTCAGACAACGCAATCGATAAAAAAATGATGAAAGCGATTGCAAAGGATTTAAAACAACTAAAAGACCAAAAAAACGCAGAGATAGTGACAATCCGATTATTGGAAATGTTACTTCAGGAACCCAATATTCAGCCGGAAAGCTTAAGTGCAATCAAGGCAAAGACCCTCGTTGTTGCAGGAGAACACGACCTGATATTGGAAAGCCATACCCGGTTGATTGGAGCCAGTATTCCGGGAGCTAAAGTATCCATATTAAAAGGTCAGACTCATGAAGTCGTAGCAGATAACCCTATAGTGTTTAATCAGGTGGTACTGGATTTTTTAAAAGAGCACTAACGAAATACTGTCAAAATATCTTTGAAAGTCATATATTGAAACATGAAAAATAAACTTCTCATAGCAACATTTTGCTGCTTTTTAAAATCATACGGTCAAAAAACAGAAAAGGTATTTCTGGATAAAAATGACCCTTCGCATGAATGCTATACGGCAATTCTACCGGACAAAAGTCCTGTATTGGGTTATCTGGTTCTGATTCCCGGCTTTGGCGAAACGGCAGAAAGAGTAATGCAGCAAACCGACCTGCCTTTGCGTTGTGCGGAAAAAGGGATACTCACTATTATTCCCACATTAACAGATGGCGTAATGTCATTTGGAGTTGATGATAATAGTCAGAAATCATTAACAGCAATTATTGCAGATGCATCCAAAAAATTTAATCTTGCTGCCCGTCAGTTTTACATCGGAGGTTTTTCAATAGGAGGAAGTGCCGCGGTAAAATATGCAGAAATAGCGTTGTCTGGAAATTTTAAAAATAAGCCGGCAGCAATTTTTGCAATTGACCCCCCACTTGATTTTGAAAGGTTTTACAATTCCGCTCAGCGCGACCTTAGGCTTTCGGCAGTTTCTCAGCCTAATCAGGAGAATGTTTATATGGTTGGAAGAATTGAGCAGGTGATGGGAGGTACGCCTGTTGATGCATTGAAAAGCTATCATGCCATTTCACCATATTCCTATTCAGACACGGAGCAAAAAGCCATCAAAAGCCTGGTTAATATCCCGATTCGATTGTATTCGGAGCCGGATGTAAACTGGTGGATAGAAAATAGAAATGCTGATTTTTCTGCAATGAATGTTTTGGATGGCTCAGCTATGATCAATGAATTAAGAAGGCTGGGCAATCGTCAGGCAGAACTTGTATTGACGGAAAACAAAGGATACAGAAAACCTGACAATAAAAGACACCCGCATTCCTGGAGCATAGTAGATAGCGAAGGACTGATTAGTTGGCTGTTGGGAAACAAAGGATAAAAGAAGTTACTATATAAGATGCCGGGTTTTTTTAGTAAATTCGTATGCAAAGAATAGCAGAAATATTTACTATGTCAAAACTTTTTAATCCGGGCGTTTATTTTGAAATTCCTGTAACTAATCTGGAAAGAGCAGAACAGTTTTATACTTCCGTTTTTGGTTTTGAATTTGAAAAAGCCAGCATACATGATAATGAAATGGCACTTTTCCCTCTGGATGAAAAAGCTTCAGGCATATCGGGAGCATTAGCCAAAGGAGAAATCTATAAACCCACAAAAGACGGAACGCTTATTTATCTGAAGAGTAAAAAAATAGATGAAACCCTTAAACGGGTAATTAATAACGGGGGTACAATTCTGTTTCCTAAAACATCAAATGGCGAATGGGGTTTTGTGGCCGAGTTTGAAGATAGCGAAGGAAACCGTATCGGTCTTTTAGAAGCATTGGAGTCTTAAGCAAATCTTAAGATAATCTACGTAAGTTGGCATCATTTTGGGAGTAAGCAAAGTATTTTTTATTATTGATTTGATTGTCGGTAATTTTTTTTTCTATATTTACAGCATGAAATTAGCAAGGCGCATTTTTACTTCCTTTTTATCAGTCTATCTGCTGGTACTGATGATTATGCCTTGTAATGATATACATGCACAAACACAAACAGTTTTTTCTGCACAAACTTCTCAGCTTCAGAACGAGCAGCACCATGATGATTTTTGCACTCCTTTTTGTATCTGTGCCTGTTGTACTACTCCCATAATAATACATTCGGCTATTGTTTTTGACATGGTGCCGCATTTTGAAAATTCATACACAAAAACACCAAGTTTTTATAAGCCTGCCGTATCCAGTTTCTTCGGGTCGATTTGGCAACCACCTCAATTAGTATAATGTTGTGCCGATGTGAGTCGGCTGATTTCTCGCGGGCTATCCGCAAATAAATCCGTGCTGCGGACAAAATCAACATTTATACTAATTCATAATCTATGTTAGATAAGATTATACATTTCAGCATCCATAATAAATTTATTATCGGGCTGTTTACACTGGCACTTATAATCGTAGGAAGTTATTCGCTTTACAAGCTTCCGATTGATGCCTTACCGGATATTACCAATAACCAGGTTCAGATTATTACCAGTTCACCAACCCTGTCAACACAGGATGTGGAACAGTTTATAACCTATCCGATTGAACAAGCCGTAAAGCCTATTCCCAAAATTGTAGAATTACGTTCCATTAGCCGGTTCGGTCTCAGTGTGGTTACTGTCGTTTTTGAAGAAAATGCAGACATCTACTGGGCACGTGCGCAAATTTCCGAGCGCATAAAAGAAGCGGAAAGCATGATTCCTAAAAATGTCGGTACGCCGGAAATGGCACCTGTGAGTACAGGATTGGGAGAAATATATCAATATGTAGTATTTCCTGAAAAGGGCTATGAAGACAAATACAATGCTACCGACCTGCGTACGATTCAGGATTGGATTATCAAGCAGCAACTTCTGGGAACGCCTGGAGTTGCAGAAGTCAATACCCTGGGAGGTTATCTCAAGCAATATGAAATTGCCGTACAGCCGGATAAGCTGAAAAGTATGGGAGTAACCATCCCGGAAATATTTACGGCTTTGGAATCCAATAATGAAAATACGGGTGGAGCTTATATTGACAAAAAACCATATGCCTATTTTATTAGGGGAATTGGTATGGTTAACAATATTGAAGACATCAGTAAGATTGTGGTCAAAAACCAGAATGGAATTCCTATTCTCATTCGTGACATTGCCAAAGTACAGATTGGTAGCAGTATTCGCTATGGAGCCGTAACCAAAGACGGTAAGGGAGAAGAAGTTAGTGGTATGGTTATGATGCTTAAAGGCGAAAACAGTGGCGAGGTTGTAAAAAGAGTAAAGGAAAAGATGGAACAGATTAAAAAATCACTTCCGGAAGGAGTTGCCATCGAACCATTTATGGACCGTACAAAATTGGTCGACAAAGCTATCAGTACCGTACAGACCAACCTGATTGAAGGAGCGCTTATCGTAATTTTTATACTGGTATTATTGCTTGGAAACTGGCGTGCCGGATTGGTTGTTGCTTCCGTAATTCCGTTGGCATTGCTTTTTGCCATTACCATGATGCGCCTTTTTGGTGTGAGCGGTAACCTGATGAGCCTCGGGGCAATCGACTTTGGAATAATAGTCGACGGAGCCGTCATTATAGTAGAAGCCATAATCCACAGATTACAGGTGCGGAAACGGCAGAACCTCACCGCTGCACAAATGGATGAAGAAGTCTATCAGGCTTCTGTAAAAATAAGAAGCAGTGCCGCTTTTGGAGAAATTATCATCCTTATTGTTTACCTTCCTATTCTGGCTTTGGTGGGCATTGAAGGAAAAATGTTCGGCCCAATGGCGCAGACCGTTTCTTTCGCCATTTTAGGGGCTTTTATACTGTCATTGACCTATGTGCCTATGATGAGTGCATTGGTATTAAAAAAGCAGACAGGACATACAAAAAACATAAGCGACAGGATTATCGATGCCATCTATAGGTTTTACAGCCCGATGCTTCAAAAAGCATTGCAGGCCAAAAGAGCCGTTATTATTTCGGCTGTCGGCTTGTTTGCATTTGCATTGTTCCTGTTCAGCTCTTTAGGAGGAGAGTTTATCCCTACGTTGGATGAAGGGGATATTGCAACCCACCTTATTATTGCTTCCGGTAGTTCGCTGTCACAAGAAATTGAAGCGACTACAAAGGCCGAAAAAATATTGAAGGACAAATTTCCGGAAGTCAAAATGATCGTGACAAAAATAGGAAGTGCAGAAATACCAACTGACCCGATGCCTATTGAAGCCGGCGATATGATTATCCTGCTAAAGGATAAGAAAGAATGGACTTCGGCCAAAACCAAAGAAGAACTTATGGAAAAGATGGAAGAAGCATTACAGGAAATTCCGGGCGCTACTACCGAATTTTCACAGCCAATTCAAATGCGTTTCAACGAATTGATGACCGGTGTTCGAAGCGATGTAGCCATCAAGATTTTCGGTGACGATATTGATATGTTGGTCAGCAAAGGAGACGAAGTCTTACAGCTCATTCAGGGCGTAGAAGGCGTTTCGGATGCCAAACTGGAGCGTGTGGCAGGATTACCTCAGATTACTGTACGTTACAACAAAGACAAACTGGCGCTTTACGGGTTAAACATAGGCGACCTGAACAGAGTTATCCGTATTGGTTTTGCAGGCGAGGCTGCCGGATTAATTTACGAAAAAGAAAAAAGATTTGACCTTGTCGTTAGACTGGAAGCAGATAGCAGACAGGATATTTCCAATTTGAAATCTTTGTTTATTACGTTGCCATCCGGAAATCAGATTCCGTTAGAACAGGTGGCCGATATTCAATATGAAGACGGGCCAATGCAGATTAGCCGTGAAGACGGAAGACGAAGAATCGTGGTGGGCTTTAACGTAAGAGGCAAGGATGTGAAACGGGTAGTTGAAGAGATTCAGGCAAAATTAGATAAGCAATTAAAACTTCCGGACGGATATTATACAACCTATGGCGGTCAGTTCGAAAACCTGATTGACGCCAACAAGCGTTTGATGGTTGCCGTTCCGATTGCACTGGGACTGATTTTCATCTTGTTGTACTTTACCTTTAAATCTGTCAAACAGTCGCTGTTAATCTTTACAGCAATTCCGCTGTCTGCCATTGGAGGAGTATTTGCTCTTTGGATTCGGGGCATGCCTTTCAGTATTTCCGCCGGAGTCGGATTCATCGCATTATTTGGGGTTGCCGTATTAAACGGAATTGTACTGATTGCCTATTTCAATCAATTAAAAAAAGAAGGAATGAACGATATTTATGAACGCATCAAAGAAGGGACAAAAGTGAGATTGAGACCGGTTGTTCTTACAGCTTCAGTAGCATCATTAGGCTTTTTGCCAATGGCAATCAGCAGTAGTGCAGGAGCAGAAGTTCAGAAACCTTTGGCAACCGTTGTAATTGGCGGATTATTGACAGCGACTATTCTGACGCTAATCGTGCTACCAATCCTGTATTATTATTTTGAAAAAGGGTTTACCAGAAGCAAAAATACTGCAATAGTTTCAATTCTTGTATTGGCGCTTTTTTCAGGTACTGCCAATGCTCAGGAAGTTCCTAAAAATTTAGGCTTGAAACAGGCTATCGAATTGGGCTTGAAAAACAATACGCTGATACAGTCTTCAGAACTGGAAAGTAAGATGCAGTCGCAATTGAGAGGCACAGCATTTGACCTTCCCAAAACAGAAATTACAGGAACATTTGGCCAGTTAAATACCAATGCCCAGGATAAAAATTTCAGTGTTTCCCAAAGTTTTAGCCCTTTTCAATATGGAGCCAGAAGAAAACTATTGCTTGAAAACAGTAATTTAAGTCAGCTAAAAGCAGGCGTTACAAAACAGGAAGTAGTGTTTAATATCCGGCAGTCCTGGAATGCAATGCTATATTATTCCGAACTCAACAAAATGCTATCCAGGCAGAATAAGCTAATGCAAAAATTTGTCCGCTCGGCCTCGCTTCGCTTTGATACAGGAGAAACCAATTCGCTTGAAAAAACTACGGCTCTGGCCAAACAGCAGGAGTTAGAACAAAAAATCAAGCAGAATGAGGCGATGATTCAGGTTGAAAAATCTAAAATCAGGACTTTTCTCAACAGTAAGGAAGAATTCACCGCAAGCGATACATCATTTGTAGCATTACCATCATTAACGGTTTTGGATAGTGCACTTGTCAGGCAAAATTCAAATTACAAGCTGGCAAAACAGCAAGTGGCCGTTGCAGAAGCGGGAAGAAAAGTTGAAAAAGCCACAATGATGCCTGATATTTCTGCGGGCTATTTTATCCAATCCTTCAAAGGAAATCAGGAAGTAAACGGAGAAACAGTTTCTTATGACGGGACGCCACGATTTCAGGGATTTACAGTTGGAATCTCGCTTCCGATTTTTGCAGGAAGCAGTGTTTCAAAAATCCAGGCCGCAAAAACAAATATTGAAGCACAGCAAAAAAATGCGGCCTATATGGAAATGCAGCTCATCAACCAGCATGAGCAGCAGTTGCAACAGTTGAATACCTTCCAGTCGCTGATGGATTTCTATAAAGGCACGGCACTTCCAAATGCAGACCTGATTAGCAAAAATGCAGAAAAGGCCTACCTGAATGGCGATATCTCTTATGTGGAATACGTACAGGGATTGGAAACCGCTTTGGAAATCAGAACGAATTATATCAATGCAGTAAATAACTTTAACCATACTGTAATCAACTTGCAGTTTTTGGCGAATCAATAATAATAACATGAACAGAAAAAACATAGTATACGGAAGCCTTGCGGCAATTGCTATTGCTTTGATTCTTTATTTTTCACTTCGACATACCGAAAATGACGGTCATAATCATGATGGAGAGAAAACGGAAAAAGAGCCAAAAGAAGTAGCTACAGCTAAAGAAGTAGAGTTGAACGAAGCGCAATACAAAGCTGCAGGAGTTGAGCTTGGAACTTTTGCAATGAAAAATCTGAGCGAGGTTGTAAATGCCAATGGCTATACCAAACTGCCGCCGCAAAATCAGGCAGATGTTTCGGTACATCTTACAGGAATCGTTAAATCCATAAATGTGATAGAAGGACAGGCAGTGAAAAAAGGTCAGGTGCTTGCAACCATAGAAAGTCCGGAATTTGCTAAATTGCAGGAAGCCTATCAGACTTCAAAAAGCAATCTGGAATTTCTGACTCTGGAATATGAAAGACAGAAAACATTGAGCGAAGAAAATGTCAATTCCAAAAAAGTCTTCCAGAAAACAAAGGCCGATTTTGAAACAGAAAAGGCAAGGTTAAGCTCCCTCAAACAACAGTTAAACCTGCTTAATCTGAGCGGAAGTACCAATTCGGGTTCCATTATGCCGGTTGTGGCGCCTATATCGGGTTATATTACCGAAATAAATATCAAGATTGGCAGCAATGCCGAAGTTGGCAAGCCGCTATTGAGCATTGTCGACAATTCACAATTGCATGTCGACCTTTTGGTATATGAAAAAGATTTGCAGAAAGTAAAACCGGGGCAAAACATCCGGTTTGTACTCACTAATCAGGACAATACCGAAATAAAAGGAAAAGTCTTTAACGTTGGAAAAGCTTTTGAGAATGAAACCAAATCAGTAGCAGTTCATGCAGATATTATTAATAAAAGCCAGACACTGATTCCTGGAATGTATGTCAATGCCCTGATTGATGTTGGCGCAAGAGATGTTCAGGCATTGCCGCTTGATGCTATTGTCAAGGCCGAAGGAAGGGAATTTATCTTTATCCTTGAAGAAGGACATGAGGAAGAAGCACATGATTCAGAAGAAGGCCATTCACATGAAGACGGACACAAACATGAGGAAGCCGGCAAAATGTATCATTTTCAACGAATAGAAGTAAAAACAGGAACTTCTCAATTGGGATATGTTCAGGTTTCTGTGCTCCAAAAAATCGATGCCAACGCAAAGATTGTCTTAAAAGGAGCTTATTATATCCAAAGCCATCTGCTCAAAACTGAAGGCGGTGGCGGACACCAACATTAATTAAAAACAAAGACGTATGGCACACGACCATAGCGAAATAGGACATTCGCACAGCCACGACAACCAATGGAAAGCTTACTTGCCCGTTATAGGTAGCTTTCTGCTTTTAATTCTCGGAATCGGGTTCGAGCAATCAGAAATGGGATTTTTTAAATATCCCGTAGATTTGATATGGTATATTGTCGCCTATCTTTTGGTAGGATTAAAAGTCAATTACCAGGCCCTGAAAGAAATCAGGAATGGAAATATCTTTTCTGAATTTTTCCTGATGTCTATTGCCACCATCGGAGCATTTTTTATAGGAGAATACTCTGAAGGTGTAGCTGTCATGTTGTTTTACGCCGTAGGAGAGTTGTTTCAGGATGCAGCAGTCCAAAGAGCACAGCGCAGTATCAAAGCATTGCTTGACATACGTCCTGATACCGTAACCGTAATCCGAAACGGAGAGCCCGTTGTCGTGAATCCTTCGGAAGTAACCATAGGCGAAATTATCCAGATGAAACCGGGCGAAAAAGTGGCATTGGACGGCGAACTGATTTCGCAAACGGCTTCATTCAACACAGCAGCACTTACGGGTGAAAGCAAACCCGATACTAAAATAAAAGGAGAGGCAGTCTTAGCCGGAATGATTAATCTCCAAACCTTAATAGACGTTAAAGTTACCGCATTGTTCAGAGACAGTAAACTGTCCAGAATTCTTGAGATGGTGCAGGAAGCTACGGCGCGAAAGTCAAAAACACAACTTTTTATCTCCCGATTTGCAAAAATTTATACGCCAATTGTAGTGTTTCTTGCCATTGCCATAGTTTCCTTGCCCTATCTATTTGTAGAAAATTATGTATTAAGTGATTGGCTCTATCGCGGGCTGGTTTTTCTGGTAATTTCCTGTCCTTGTGCTTTAGTTATATCAATTCCATTAGGCTATTTTGGAGGAATAGGGCTGGCTTCGCGTAATGGTATTCTTTTTAAAGGCAGCAATTATCTGGACGTGATGACAAAAACTGACGTTGTGGTGATGGATAAAACCGGTACACTAACCAAGGGTATCTTTGAAGTACAGGAAGTTGTATCAGTTATAGACCAAAAGGAATTATTGCTTTTGACAGCCGCATTAGAAAGCAAATCAACGCACCCGATTGCTAATGCAATTGTCAGATACTCTGGCGGAAGCTATAAAAATGCAGCCGTTTCTGAAGTAGAAGAAATTGCCGGACATGGATTAGAAGGTATTGTAGAGGGCAAAAAAGTACTGGCCGGAAATCTTAAGTTGCTTAAAAAATACAATGTTACATATGACAAGGCTATTGAGGCCAGAGTTGAGACTATTGTAGTGGTAGCAATTGATGAGGTTTATGCAGGTTATTTTGTAATTGCCGACGAACTGAAAGAAGATGCCAAAGAGGCGATTTCAAGCCTGCATGCATTAAATGTACAAACAGTAATGCTTAGTGGCGATAAGCAGAGTATTGTAGACAAGGTCGCAAAAGAATTGGGCATCGATACTGCTTTTGGGAATTTACTTCCGGAAAATAAGGTAGAAAAAGTTCAGGAACTAAAAAATCAGGGCAAGACCATCGTGTTTGTTGGCGATGGCGTGAACGATGCTCCTGTAGTTGCCCTTGCCGATGCCGGAATGGCCATGGGAGGTTTGGGAAGCGATGCCACAATAGAAACAGCCGATGTAGTAATCCAAAACGACCAACCGGGCAAAATTCCTGCCTCCATAAAAATAGGAAAAGTAACCCGAAGGATTGTTATGCAGAATATCAGTCTTGCATTTGGTGTCAAAGTATTCGTGCTTATTTTGGGTGCCGGGGGTTTGGCTACTTTATGGGAAGCGGTATTTGCTGATGTAGGAGTCGCGCTTCTGGCTATTCTCAATGCCGTCAGGATACAAAGAATGAAAATTTAATAAATGAAGAAACCATCAATAACAATTGATGGTTTCTCTTTTTTATGCGGTTGCTGGCTCAACAAGCCTTATAAGACATCTTATTTGATAGCAACTTTTTTAGAAACTATAGAGTTCCCGGATTTGATTTGGATGATGTAAATTCCTTTTTGTGCGTTTCCTAAATCAATTACCTCCTGAGAAGCTACTTTTTTAGAAAGGATGTTTTTTCCTAATGAATCAAATACAGTAATGTCAGCATTTTCACCGGCAAAATCCAATTGGAACTGACCGTTGTTTGGATTTGGATATAATTTTATTTCGCTATCCAAAGCAGTAGTGCTTTTTTTGTTGTTAGTTGCAGCCGCTCTTGGAGAAGCACTGTAGCAAGTCCAGGCCACATCGTCAATTATTGTTCTGTTCACACTGTTTCTGATTTCGATAGTAGCGTTTCCGGATACGTTTATAGTTTGTGAATAAACAGTAGTAGCAGTTGATGTAACAGCAATATCACCTCCGTACTGTACTCCGTTTACGAATACTTTCAAAACAGAATCACCTGTAAAAACTCTTTGGTAGTTAAAAGTCAAAGTACCAATACCGGTAGTGATAGGAGCCGTATTAGTCAAAGTGCCTGTTCTTAGGGCAATAGCATCACCATTCAAATCCTGATCCGTTCTGGCATCAGTAGCAGACCAGGTAATGCTGTTGTTTCCTGTCCAGGTTCTGTTGGCATAAGTACTTGAGCTGCTTCCTAAGTTAGAGAAAGTTTCTGTACCTCCAACACATGGAGCACCAGCAGTCAGGATTTCATCATAAGCAGGAAGTGAAGCATAGAAAGGGCTTCCAATACACTCGGCATTGTAAGGATAAATTACGATAGAATAGTTCGTGTTGGCAGTAAGACCTGTAACGTTAAAAGTTGTATTCGTACCGGCATAAACTACTTTACCATCGCCTAAAATATCATTTGCCTGATAAACAGTTCCGTTAACCGGAGCATTTACCACACCACTACCAGTGGTAATAACAGCAAGATATCCTGAAGCTGTAACACCAGAAACAGCAACTGAAGCAGAAGTATCTGTTATATTAGAACTTGTAATTACCGCTGTTCCTGTAGGAGCAACACAGTTTTCCTGAACGCTGGCTTTAAGCTCAATCTGGCAAGAACCTTCATTGGCATCATTGTTTACCACAGTAAGCGTTGCAGGCTTGTTTCCAAGAGTTGCACCGTTGAATTGTACTTCAACTTCAATAGCACTTAAAGGAACTACTGTGAAAGGTGCTGCCGGTGAAACTATAGTATAATTAACAGCATCGCTTAATGTAAGAGCGCTTACTTCTAAATCCTGATTACCTAAATTCTCAACAGTAAAAATGATGTTTTTGTTTGTATTTGGAAGCACAGCTCCAAAATCAATGGTGAAATTACCACACTCTTTTAAAATCAGTTCACTGTCAGAAAGTTGTAATTCAGGCCCGTTTGGTGCAGTATAGCAATTCCATGACAAATCATCGATAACAGTTCTGTTACCGCTGTTTCTGATTTCTATAGATACCGGTCCGGCAACATCAATAGCCTGAGAAAATGCAGTAGTAGTGTCTGATGAAACAGTAATGTCGCCACCATATTGTACTCCGTTTACGAATACTTTTAGTGTTGAATCGCCGCTGAATACTCTTTTGTAATTGAAAGTCAATGTTCCGATACCTCCGGCAACCGGAGCCGTGTTTTTAAGGATTCCGGTTCTCAATGCGATAGCATCACCCGTCAAATCCTGGTCGTTTCTTGAATCAGTAGCAGACCACGTTACACCGTTGTCACCTGTCCATGTTCTTGTTGTATACGTACTGGAAGCAGTACCTAAGTTAGAGAAAGTCTCATTTCCACCAATACATGGCGCAACCGGAGTTGTAAATGCTTCATCAATTGAAGTTTCTGTGTAGTATAATGGGCCACCAGTACAGTTAGCATTATTATAAGGGAATACAAAAATATGGTATGACGTATTTTCTGTAAGTCCGGAAACAGTGAAACTTGCATTAGTTCCTTTGTAAGCCACTGTTCCGCCACCTAAACTGTCTCCAACATTGTAGTTTGTTGTGTTTACAGGAGCTGCAGATAAAGTGCCTGATGTTGAGATAACAGCAAGATAAGCATCGGCAGCAGCGCTTGTTACAACAACATCGGCAGAAGAATGAGCAATGTTTGATACAGCAACGTCAGCACCGGTAATAACCGGAGCAGCACATTCCTGAAGAGCAGTTCCCGTTAAGTTAACAATACAAGAAGCCTCGTCAGCATCATCACTCGCAATAGTCAATGTAGAATTTTTGATTCCGGCTGTTGTGCCCTGGAAACGAACCAAAACCAATCCTGAACCTGACGGAGCAACCGTAAAAGGAACAGAAGGAGAAATGATTGTGAAATCTGTTGTATTGCTCAATGTCAAAGCAGAAACATTCAAAGCAGCAGTTCCCGGGTTCTTAACCGTAAAAACAGCATCATGATATTGGTTTACAGCACGCGAACCAAAATCAATTGAAAAATTACCACACTCGCGGTTTGCGCCTGAAGCATCAGCTAATTGGATTTCAGGAGCAGCAACGGCAGAATAGCAGTTCCATGTCAAATCATCAACAATGGTTCTGTTACCGCTGTTTCTGATTTCGATAACTGCATTTCCTGATACATTTACAGCATAAGAAAAAGTAGCAGCCGTTTCAGAAGTAACAGCAATGTCACCACCATACTGAACACCATTTACGAATAGTTTCAGAGTAGAATTTCCGGAGAATACTCTTTTATATTTAAAGCTCAGGGTTCCAACACCATTAGCAATAGTGCTGGTGTTTTTCAAGGTGCTCGTTCGTAAAGCAATAGCTTTTCCTGTAAGCTCCTGGTCAGTTCTCGCATCTGTTGCAGACCAGGCTACACCATTGTCACCAGTCCAGGTTCTTGTAGCATAAGCGCTGGCAGCAGTTCCAATGTTTGAGAATGTTTCTGAACCTCCGGCACAGTCCAAAAGGTTCAGCGCCAAAGTACGGTAAGGGTTTTCAAAAAAGCCGGTTCCCTCAATAGGGTTGGCTAATAATGCAGCGTTAAAAGCTGTAGATACATTTGTTTTAGATGTGCTAACCGGGGAAAAAGATTTTCCAAAGGAAAGTCCCGATATACTTGCAAATACTAAAGCAGCAAAAAATCGTTTTTTAAACATAATTGTAAAATTTAAGATTGGAAGGAAATAGTGTTTTAAAGGATAAAATATACCTGCAGGGTTTATCGCTTTATCAATCCAAATTTAATTTTAATAATTTTTTAAGAACGGATTTTTAAGATAAGGATTTATTAAAAAATGGTTATTAACTATTTGAAATTCAGTGTTTTATATTACAAAATAGTAACAAGTGAAAGTAAGGTTTTAATTATTTTTTGCTTACATTTATTAAGAGAAAATCAAACGATTCGAGGCGGGGACTGGCTTTGTGAACAAAATAAGGGCGATTAATCTCAATTTGTGAGTTTCGTTTTGGTTACCCTAAATTTTACAAATCGTAAATAGACAGAACATTATGAAAGTTACTATAAGAAATGACAAATACTAGCGGTTTTTAAAAAAGACATTCAGGAATATTATAACATAAAATGGTGTAATCTAACTTAAATTGTAAATTTGTTATTGAGATTTGTAATGTAAATAAATACTATGGACACACTTTTTATTAAAAATATGGTTTGCAACCGCTGTATTATGGTAGTGCAAAATGAATTGGATAAATTGGGCTTAGACGTAAAAAGTATTAAGCTGGGTGAAGTAGTATTGGGGAAGGAACTTTCGGCTGAACAAAGAATGAAACTGCAAGAGGCTTTTTCACCGTTGGGTTTTGAAGTGATTGACGATAAAAAGAGCAGAATTATTGAAAAAATTAAAAACACAATCATCGAACTTGTCCACCATCAGGAAAACGAGGCTAAAACAAATCTTTCCGATGTGCTAAGCAGTAAGCTGAACCACGATTACAATTACCTGTCCAATCTGTTTTCTGAAGTTGAAGGTACCACAATTGAAAAATATTTTATCGCCCAGAAGATAGAAAAAGTAAAAGAACTCTTGGTATATGATGAATTGTCTTTAAGCGAAATTGCGTTTCGGATGAATTATTCAAGTGTTGCCTATCTAAGCAACCAATTCAAAAAAGTAACCGGACTTACGCCAAGCCATTTCAAGCAAATCCGGGAAGAGAAAAGAAAACCTTTGGATAAAGTCTAAAAATATATGCTTTGCGACCCTGTGTCTTTGCAAGCAATATTTTCACGCAAAGGCGCAGAGCCTCAAAGATCTTAAAGAAAAGTAAGAATAACTATAAAAAACCTCTTCCCTAAATCTTACAAATCAATTCCAAAATTCCACAATAACCCCCATTGAAATTATACCCAATTTTGTATGTAAATTAAAGCAAACGAAATATGGCAACAAATAGCAATAAAGAAATCATCTATCTTCCTTTAGAAGATGTTGAAAGCGAACATTGTGCATTAATAGTTGAAAAAGGATTAGCCCAGGTAAAAGGTATAGAAACCCATAAGGTAGAACTAAACAATCGCAGGGCGGCTATTACGGTTGGCAATAACCAGGTAGTCGGTGAGGCCGTAAAGGCAATCAAGGAATTGGGCTATGGCGTTACAACCGTAAAACATACATTTCCCGTATTGGGAATGACTTGTGCTTCCTGTGCCAGCAGCGCAGAAAGCATTGTAACATTTCAGGAAGGCGTAGTGAATGCCTCGGTAAACTTCGCAACAGGCAATTTAACGGTAGAATACCTGCCTAATATGACAGATGCGTCAAAATTGCAAAAAGCAGTACAATCAATTGGCTATGACCTGTTGATAGAAAACGAAACCAAACAGCAGGAAACCTTAGAAGCACTGCACGCCCAAAAATTCCAAAAGCTGAAAAATAAAACTACCTGGGCTATTATATTATCGCTTCCGGTAGTAGTTATTGGAATGTTTTTTATGGACATTCCCTATGCCAACCAAATTATGTGGCTTTTCTCAACTCCGGTAGTACTGTGGCTTGGTAAAGACTTTTTTATCAATGCGTGGAAACAGGCCAAACACCGTTCTGCCAATATGGACACATTGGTAGCATTAAGTACAGGTATCGCCTATCTTTTTAGTGTTTTCAATATGTTGTTTGAAGATTTCTGGCACCAGAGAGGATTGCATGCCCATGTCTATTTCGAGGCCGCAGCCGTTATTATTGCGTTTATCCTGTTGGGAAAACTGTTGGAAGAAAAAGCCAAAGGCAACACTTCCACAGCCATAAAAAAATTGATGGGATTGCAGCCAAAGACAGTAATCATTATACAGCCGGATGGAACTGAAAAACAAATTGCCATTGAAGAGGTAAATGCAGGAGATGTTATCCTTGTAAAACCGGGTGAAAAAATAGCCGTAGATGGTATGGTCGTTTCAGGTAGTTCCTATGTAGATGAAAGTATGTTGAGCGGCGAACCGGTTCCGGTACTCAAAAAAGAAAACGAAAAAGTATTTGCTGGTACTATCAATCAAAAAGGAAGTTTCCGCTTTGAAGCCGTGAAAGTTGGCAAAGAAACAATGCTTGCCCAAATCATCAAAATGGTACAGGATGCGCAAGGAAGTAAAGCTCCGGTACAGAAACTGGTAGACAAAATTGCCGGAATCTTTGTTCCTGTCGTTATTGGGATTGCCATACTAACTTTTGTCTTATGGTTGATTCTTGGCGGGGATAATGGCTGGGTTCAGGGATTATTGGCGGCAGTCACGGTTTTGGTTATTGCTTGTCCTTGTGCGCTCGGACTCGCCACTCCAACAGCAATTATGGTTGGAGTAGGCAAAGGAGCAGAAAATGGTATTCTGATTAAAGATGCCGAAAGTCTGGAATTGGCAAAAAAAGTAACCGCTATCGTATTGGATAAAACAGGAACTATTACCGAGGGCAGACCACAGGTCACAGGAATTCAGTGGCTAAATAATGATGACACGGCCAAAACAATTTTACTAAGCATAGAAAAACAATCCGAACACCCGTTGGCGGAAGCTGTAGTAAAACATTTGGAAGACGTTTCAACAGTAGCCTTGTCTTTATTCGACAGTATTACAGGTAAAGGCGCAAAAGCCAATTATAATAATGAAACCTATTTTGTAGGCAATAAAAAACTTCTAGCAGAAAACAATATCGTTATTGCATCACCATTGCAAAAGCAAGCCGATGAATGGGGCAGCCAGTCTAAAACCGTTATCTGGTTCTCAGATAGCAAGCAAGCGCTATCTGTTATCGCAATTTCAGATAAAATCAAAGAAACATCAGTCGAAGCCATAAAAGAAATACAGGAAATGGGAATCGAACTGTATATGCTTACGGGCGACAACGAAGCTACGGCAAAAGCCATTGCCGAGCAGACAGGAATTGGGCATTATAAAGCCGAAGTAATGCCGCAGCATAAGGCAGATTTCATAAAAGAGCTGCAACAACAAGGTAAAGTTGTAGCAATGGTAGGCGATGGTATTAATGACAGTACGGCTCTTGCAACGGCAGATGTGAGTATAGCGATGGGCAAGGGAAGCGATATTGCCATGGATGTGGCCAAAATGACTATCATCTCATCAGACCTTACCAAAATACCACAAGCCATAAGACTTTCAAAACAGACAGTGGCTACTATCAAACAAAATCTGTTCTGGGCGTTTATCTACAACCTTATCGGAATCCCGATTGCGGCCGGAATACTTTATCCAATTAATGGCTTCTTGTTGAATCCGATGATTGCAGGTGCGGCCATGGCATTGAGTAGTGTGAGCGTGGTAACAAACAGCTTGCGATTGAAATGGAAAAAGTAAATCAGTAAATCTCACAAATCAAAAAGAAAATTACGCAATAGTTGCCTGTAAAAGAATAGCCAACTTTGTACTATAAAAATTAATTAAAATGAAACAGATGATAATTAATATACCCGATATGCAAAGCGCACACTGCCAGGCAAGGGTAAACAATGCGGTAAAAGAAATTGATGGCGTTCAGATTCAAAACGTGGAAGCAGGTAAAATAGCCGTTTCCATAGCATCTGATAACACAAAAAATGAAGTAGTAAAAGCTATTGAAAAAGCAGGTTACAGCGTTTCGTCAGAAAGTAGCAATAATGATTCTGATTGCGCTACAGGATGTTGCAATAATTAATTCTAATTAATAATAATCAAAAAAATGGAAAATAGAGAATTTCAATTCAAAACCAATATTAATTGCGGGGGCTGCGTTGCTTCTGTAAAACCTCACCTGGACAAAGCCGAAGGGGTTAACGAATGGAATGTCGACACTAACAATAAAGACAAAATCCTAACTGTAAAAACAGAAGGAATTACCAAAGAAGAGGTGCTTGACATTATCAAAAAAACAGGTTTTAAAGCAGAACCGGTATAAATTTAATTGTTAATGGTGATAAGGCCGTATTTTCTATTCATGAAAATGCGGCCTTGTTTTTTTATAAATTTACAGATGAAATAGAATTACTATAAAAAACGATTATGAATTTATATTTGTCCTCATTCCAGTTTGGAAATGAATCGGATAAACTTTGTGAGTTATTGCCATTAGGAGCAAAAATCGGACATATTACCAATGCTACAGATTGGCATGGTGCCGATGAAGCAAGGAAAAAGGCAGATTTGGAAAATGATATGGCTTTCCTGCAAAGTTTAGGATTTAAAAGCGAACATTTAGATTTAAAAGACTATTTTAACGGGGAAGGGGCTTTAGATGAAAAGCTCGCCGGACTAGACGGAATCTGGGTGTCAGGCGGTAATACTTTTATTTTGCGACAGGCCATGCGTTTAAGCGGATTTGACACGATTTTCGGAAAACTACGCCAGCGTACCAATTTTTTATATGGAGGTTACAGTGCAGGAATATGTGTCTTATGCGACTCATTGAAATATATTGAAGAAGTAGATGACCCGACCCAATTTCCTTATACACAAATTAAGGAACCTATTTACGAAGGCCTGGGTTGTTTTAATTATGGTATTTTGCCACACTACAAATCGGACCATTTTGAATCAGCAGCCATTTCAAAGGAAGTTGAAAAATGTATCGAAAATAAATGGCTGTTCAAAGCTTTGAGAGATGGAGAAGTTATCATTATAAAAGAGTAATTGACTGTCTGAAACTTTATAGCAAAAACGAATTCCTTTTCTTGCTTTGCGGCTCTGCGCCTTTGTGTGAAATAATTGCTCGCAAAGGCGCAGAGCCGCAGGATTTATATATTAGAAATCATTGAGAAACTTTTAAATCTGTGTAATTCTTTAAATCTGTGGCTGGAATAAGAATAGGTTCCGAGATGCTAAGTTTAAATATTACTTTTTTAGTCTGGGTTTTGTTTTCATTATGGCATAATACGAAGAAGTAAAAGCGGGTAAACTTTTATAACCCACCATAAGAGCAATCTGGCTTAACGTATATTGTTTGGTATCAATCAATTCTATGCTTTTCAAAATGCGGATTAACTGCATGTATTTTTGCATGGTGATGCCTGTTTCCTGTTTAAAGATGCGTTGCAGGCTACGCACGGACATGTTCGCAATGGATGCTAATGTGTCAATGTCAAAATTGTATTTAAAATGGGTATTGATATAATTGCAGACAGGCAACAAGCGGTTATCGGCAGGAACCGGAATCTGCAAAAACTCATTCTCATTACAAAAATGGGGCAGGCTGTTCAGCATCGCTTTCAGAAAAAGTGTTTGTTCCTCATCTTCATTCGGCAACTGGTTCCATTTTTCCGCATACAAAAGCATTTCTTTTAAAATCGACGGTGCTGCAAAAACATGGACATTCTGGAAGAACTTATGCTCTGGCACTGATTTAAATAAGACAATCATCAAATTCACCGTTTTGGCATCGGAAGTAGTGCGATGTTCTTTAGCCGATGGAATCCAGATAACATGGTTTTGAGGAGCAAGATAGGTTTTCTGTCCGATGTGAAAATACTGATAACCGTCTTCAACATACGTTAGCTGATAACGTTGATGGGCATGGTCATATTCATCGTGCCGCCAGTTTTTTTCATACCACACATAGGCATCGGTCAATATGTTATCTACATATTGGCCTCTGCTTTTTTCAATCTGCCCACATTTTATATTGTCGTTTTGCATATACTTTATGGCAAATTTAATAAAAATGCCAACGCTAATTTTGTTATCAAACTTAATAGACAAGAAAAATGAAAAAAACATATTCTTTCATGATAGGGATTTTAGTACTATTTATAATAAATACAGCTATGGCACAAGAAGAGAAAGCAAAGGTTTTGGTTCTCATTTATTCTGATAATGGCGGAACCTACGAATTGGCAAAAGAAATAGCCAAAGGAATTGAAAGCGGACAAAATGTTCAGGCAATTATCAAACAGGTAAAGGCGTCTGAAAATCCCAAACTAAAAAATATTCCCGTAGCTACGGTTGAGGAATTGGCGACCTATGATGGTATTGCTTTTGGCTCACCGGTTTATTTTGGTAATATCAGTACCGGAATGAGCGAGTTTTTGTCAAAAACAATCGGTTTATGGTCAAGCCACGCTTTGGAGGGCAAACCGGCCACGGTTTTTATGTCGGCTGGAAGTGGGGCAGGAAAGGAGTTGGCTTTGCAATCTTTTTGGAACAGTCTTGCTGTTCATGGAATGGTTCTGGTGCCTAACGGAATTAGCGGTTATGAAAATATCGATAAAAACATTCCACAGGGAAACTCTGTTTTAGGAATCACAAGCCTGGTCTCATTAAACTCAGTTGAAAGACCCTCCAAAAGCGAACGTTATCTGGCAGAAGTACAGGGGGAAAATTTTGCAAAAGTAGCTTATGCTCTTAGGAGTAATGAAAAGACCAAAAGCGTAAACAAAGTTGGGGTTGCGGAAAAAGATATCAATCAGGTCTTAAAGGATAAAAATATTGTGCTGCCGTCACTTCCTAAACCGGTAGGAAACTACGAACTCTATGCACGTTCCGGAAATCTGATATTTATCAATCAGGTAGCCCTGAAAGATGGAAAAATTGTCAATCCCGGTAAAATAGGAGTGGATGTTACAGAAGAACAGGTAAAAGAAGCGACTACAGTAACCATGCTGAATGTTTTGGCCATACTGAAAAAGGCCGTTGGCGGAGATTTAAACCGCGTAAAAAAATGCGTACAGCTCATAGGTACATTCAACACGCCAGACACCTATACCAAACACGCAGAACTTATGAATCCGGCTTCAAACCTAACGGTTGAAATATTTGGTGAAAAAGGCAAACATACGCGAAACACATCAGGAGCCAGTTCACTACCTGTAGGTTCTTCGGTTTCAATCCAGGCCATTTTTGAAGTTGAATAAATACAAGTTACGATTAAAATGAAAAATAAGATTAGTTTGTCACTGCTTAGCGTAATAGTAATTATACTGATTGGCGGAGGTCTGCGTTCACCTATTACTGCTGTCAGTCCGGTATTAAGTGAAATAATAGCCCTATTGCATCTGGAAAATCTGCAGGGAAGTCTGCTAACATCCATCCCGTTGATTGTATTTGCCAGTTGTTCAGTTTTGGTAAGTAAAGTTGCGGTAAAAGCCAATATCCATTACAGCTTGATTTATTCGCTTATTTTCCTGATTATGGGATTGTATTTTCGGGTTTATGGAAACGTACCTATGCTATACATCGGTTCATTTCTCATTGGTTTGGGAATTTGTATTGGTAATGTCACAACACCCGCCTACATAAAAAATCGGTTTCCCGAAAAAATTGGTATTATGACAGGTGTGTTTTCGGCAGCAATGAATTTGATGGCGGCTTTTGCGTCGGGTTTTAGTATTGCTATTGGAAAATGGACCAATTTAGGATGGAAGGGTTCTTTGGGTATTTGGATAATCTGGACGTTGCTGGCGTTTTTTGCTGTTGGAGCAGAAGCCTTTTCAGGTAAAAGAGCGTCTGTAAAGAAACCGGCAGCACAAACAACCAAAAGCGAATTCAATATATTCCGCTCCAAACAGGCCTGGAACATCAGTGTTTTTATGGGAATTCAGTCTTTAGTGTATTACTGTTTAGTGGCTCTGTTGCCAATTGTGCTGGTTGATTATGGAATGCAGAAAGAAGAAACAGGATTGGTGCTTTTGGTGGCTCAATTATCAATGCTGCCCGTCATGTTTCTCAGTCCTGTTATTGCGACTAAAATGAAAGACCAGAAATGGATGATTTTTGGTGTCGGAATTTTAATGTTTTCGGGAATAAGTCTATTGGCTTTATTCAAAACGCAATACGTTTATTTAGCGGCAGTCCTTATCGGAATAGCAAGCGGTTGGGCTTTCAGCCTATCCATCCTGTTTTTCTCACTCAAAAGCAAAACGATGGCCGGTACTATTAAAGTTTCCGGAAAAGCACAATCGGTGGGTTATTTAATTGCAGCTTTCGGCCCGCCAGTTTTTGGAATGTTACACGATTGGGATACGTCCTGGAAAAGTTCGTTTTACTTCTTGATGCTGATGATTGTTATCATGGTCTTTTTTGGAAGAAACGCTGCAAAACCGAGATTTGTTGAGGAGCATTGATAGTGTGCGAAAAGATTTCTTTCAAAACTCTTTGCGCCTCTGCGTCTTTGCGAGCAATTATTTTCACGCAAAGACGCAAAGACGCAAAATTGTAAAACGCAATATATTGAACTTGTTAAAAATAAAAACAGGCAAAATGATTAAATCACTTTGCCTGTCTTAGTAGCGGGAACTGGACTCGAACCAGTGACCTTCGGGTTATGAGCCCGACGAGCTACCTACTGCTCTATCCCGCGATGTGCGTTTGTATTCTCAGTATGTCTTTCTTATTGGAAGCCCAATAAATCTTAGTAGCGGGAACTGGACTCGAACCAGTGACCTTCGGGTTATGAGCCCGACGAGCTACCTACTGCTCTATCCCGCGATGTTTCGGGTGCAAATTTACAACGATTATCTTAAATAACAAGCTTTTTTCTGAAAAATGTTTTATTTCCTGTATTGGGGTGATATGACTACCTTTGCAGCATAAATTATTTTTGAGATGTCACATAAAGCAGGTTTTGTAAATATTATTGGAAATCCGAACGTAGGTAAATCTACATTGATGAATGCATTTGTAGGCGAGCGCCTGTCAATCATTACATCAAAAGCACAAACCACACGTCATAGGATTTTAGGAATTGTGAATGGGGAAGATTTTCAGGTCGTGCTTTCAGATACACCGGGAATCATCAAACCTGCCTATGAGTTGCAATCGTCCATGATGGATTTCGTTAAATCGGCTTTTGAAGATGCTGATGTGTTAATCTATATGGTTGAGGTGGGAGAAAAAGAACTGAAAGATGAAGCCTTTTTCAATAAGATTATTCATGCCAAGATTCCCGTATTGCTGCTTTTAAACAAAATAGACAAATCAAACCAGGAACAATTGGAAGAGCAGATGGCACTTTGGAAAGAAAAAGTTCCGAATGCTGAACTGTATCCGATTTCTGCCCTGGAAAATTTCAACGTAAAAGAAGTATTTGCCAGAATCATAGAGCTTTTGCCGGAATCACCGCCATTTTATCCTAAAGATGCCTTGACAGACAAACCGGAACGTTTTTTTGTCAATGAGATTATCCGTGAAAAAATTCTGATAAACTACGAAAAAGAAATTCCTTATTCTGTAGAAATCGAAACGGAAGAGTTTTTAGAAGATGAAGACATCATTCGTATCCGTTCTGTTATCATGGTAGAACGCGACACCCAAAAAGGAATCATCATCGGTCACAAAGGATTGGCGCTAAAAAAAGTGGGCGTTCAGTCCCGTGAAGACCTGGAGAAATTCTTCGGAAAGCAAATTCATATCGAGCTTTTTGTAAAAGTAAACAAAGATTGGAGAAGCAATGCTTACCAATTGAGAAGATTCGGCTATAACAACAAATAATCAGGCAATAATCCTGTGGGCTAATGAAAAGAGTTCGCGCATTTGGGCAGCTCCTTTCTTTCTGTTAATTCGCGCTACAAAATACAATAGCAGCCAGATAATAGAAAGAACAGACATCATAAAGAGATCAAAACTGTTAGATTGCGAAAGCGTCCATTTGGAATAGGCAATTATTCCGAAAACGATAAACAGTCCGCCTACAATAAAATGCATTGCCAGAAAAATAAACCATAAGATTGGATCAGGGCCAAAAATTCCTTTCACATAAGTTCTGCCGTCTTCATAAGAATCCAGTTCAATGTGTAGCGAAGGCGACCAGAACTCTCTTCGGAACATTCCAACCCCTAGCCAGATGTGGTTTCCGGCATTTCGAAACTTAAAATCTTCCGATGCAAAAGTTTTAATTTTTTCATACGTAGACTTTATCTCGCCAATAGTCTTAGGCGAAAACTGCTCGAATTTGGGACGAAGTTGTATGTTTTTATCAAGTTCCATAATAATTCCTATAACAGCAAAACGATTATTTTTATTTTGCTGAAAATGCTAAATTGTCGTTAAAGATTTAAGGTTAGAAATGGCACGAAACGATAAGGCCTGAACTTTCCGCTTTTTACTTGAAACAAAAACCGTACCTTTGCAAAATATTTTAAAAACAGTATGAACAATATCGTTGCCATTGTTGGAAGGCCAAATGTAGGAAAGTCAACACTTTTTAATAGGTTGATTCAAAGAAGAGAAGCTATCGTAGATTCAGTTTCGGGTGTAACCCGTGACAGGAATTACGGCAAAAGTGAATGGAATGGAAAGGAATTTTCGGTAATTGATACCGGTGGTTATGTTCGTGGTTCAGATGACGTTTTTGAAGGCGAAATCAGAAAACAGGTAGAACTGGCTATTGATGAAGCTGATGTTATCATCTTTGTCGTTGACGTAGAAGAGGGCATCACGCCAATGGACGAAGCCGTTGCAAAATTATTGCGTAAAGTCACCAAACCGGTTTTATTGGCGGTGAATAAGGTTGACAATGCCATGCGTGAAAAAGACGCGGTCGAGTTCTATAACTTAGGCTTGGGAGATTACTACACATTTGCCAGTATTTCCGGAAGCGGAACAGGGGAGTTATTAGATGCCCTGATTGAAGCTTTCCCGGAAAAGCCGGAACCTACAAAAGAAGAATTGGAATTGCCTCGTTTTGCAGTTGTAGGACGTCCAAATGCGGGTAAATCCAGTTTTATCAATGCACTGATTGGAAAAGAAAGATATATTGTAACCGACATTGCGGGAACTACCCGTGATGCTATTGATACCAAATTCGACCGTTTTGGCTTTGAATTTAACCTTGTCGATACGGCTGGAATCCGTCGTAAGGCAAAAGTAAAAGAAGACCTTGAGTTTTACTCTGTCATGCGTTCGGTTCGTGCGATAGAGCATGCAGACGTATGTATCCTTATAATTGATGCAACCAGAGGCTTTGAAGGTCAGGACCAGAACATTTTCTGGCTGGCAGAAAAAAACAGAAAAGGAATCGTTATTCTGGTTAACAAATGGGATTTGGTTGAAAAAGATACCATGACAACCAAAGAATACGAAGCCAAAATCCGTAAGGAATTAATGCCTTTTACTGACGTGCCAATCATTTTTACTTCGGCCTTAACCAAGCAGCGTTTGCTAAAGGCTTTGGAAGAAACGGTAAAGGTATTCGAGAACAGAAAGCAGCGAATTGCTACGTCGAAATTTAACGACCACATGCTCAAGATTATCGAAAACTATCCGCCACCGGCTTTAAAAGGGAAATATGTGAAAATCAAATTCTGCATGCAGTTGCCAACGCCAACACCACAATTTGTGTTTTTTGCCAACTTACCGCAGTATGTAAAAGAACCGTATAAGCGTTTTCTCGAAAACAAAATCCGTGAAAACTGGGATTTTTCCGGAGTGCCGATTGATATTTACATCAGAGAAAAATAATAGCAATGATTTAATGTCACTATGCAGACATATATGTATGTGTTTGCTCTGACAATTATATTCAAAAGAAACAGGGTTATCCAAATAAGGATAACCCTGTTTCAGTTATTTGCCTATTTTAACAATTTTTGACATTTGATAAAAACTTAAAAATATTGGAGGTATAATTAATAGCTTGTATTGTAAAAAATAGTTATTTCTTAATAATAAGATTAGCACTGCATAAATCATAAAAGGAAGTATTGAAAAAAATAAAAACACATTGAATTTATTTTTTTGCTCATAGAATTCCATTGATTGCCTGTTGATGAATATAACTGACAAGAAGAAAATAGAATGAAAAATAATATTATTTTCAATGTTAAAAATATAAATAAGAGCAATTCCTATCGAACTAAAAAAATATAAGGCAAATAAGATTAATAATTTAATGCGTATGTTTTGTTTCTTTAAAAATGAAGACATAGTGCTTGATTTCGGATTAATTGAACCAATTACTCCAAGCATCATATATTGCAATAGCGGTAGCTGCCGCTGCTGATCCTGACCAAGCGCCTAGTGCTTTGCCTCCAAGGACACCTGCAACCGTACCCGCTCCAAGAGTTACTGGGCCAACTGCGACTCCAGCAACACCGCCAACTACTCCGCCAATAACATATCCAGCAATATCAGCACCAACAATTATAGAGCTTCTCGGGTTTCTCTTTCTGTTTGCATAAGCAAAATTGTTTCCGGAAAATTTTGAGAAATCATAATTCTTCCAAAATTCTGTAGAGTACTTAGCAACTGCCAAAGCCCCAAGAGCATAATCTTCGTTAGACTCCCATCTTTCTGTCAAAATTAAATTTTCATGATAAACAATAACTTTTTCTAATTCTTTGTATGCGCTTAGGTCATCACTAGCTTTATTAATAGCGTTATAAACATCATGAAGTAAATTCATTGTGTATTGCCTGTCTTTAGAAGTTGCTTTTTCGTTTAGTACTTCCTCAGCTAGTGATAGTTCATCTGTCGAACCATTATCAAACCATTCGTTTATTCTTAAATCTTCATATAAAATTTCTTGTTTGGCAGTAGTTGAATTAGACTGTGGAAAAAGTTTAAGAAATGCTTCATTTGATATTTTAGAAAAATGTGTTTTATAGTCACTATTTAGAAATTCTATGTTTTGCCATTCTCTATTATTATGACTTAACTCTAAATGATCCATGAATTCTTTCATATAGACATTATGAGCTACTCCAATATATTCAAGTGGATTATTCAATTGACTTCGCCGTAGAATTGAACTATCACTTGAGTTTTTTTTATTCGGATTAGTAATCTCGGAATCATTATTGCAGAATGAAAAAACTCCAACAAATAAAAATAAAAGTACTGGTTTTAAAGCTAAATTTTTCATACTAAATTAGTTATCTCTTTATTATATGTACAGACTATACACAGAACCTAGGAATTTTAAATTATAAACATATAGTCTGTCGTTGTTTAAAATATTTGTGCAAATTGTTCATTCGAATGAATTCGAAAATTAAGTATTAAAAATTTAATGGGAGCTACACAAAAAGGTAGAATTTAAGTCTGAATATGAATTCTATCCTTTAGTGTAGTAAAAGGAAATTTAAAATCAGAAATATAAAGGGAATTGTCAGAACAGTTTCTTTTTTTATTCAACAATGAGCGTTATAAATAAGCAATTTTTTGATACGCTGGATAATTTGTCGTTTTTTGATGATTTGTTAAAAATTATGTAAGAAATTATTTCTTTCCATAATAAAAGTTGTAATTCGCAGTTTTATTTTCTTACAAACTATAACTAAAAGTACATTTTAATGCTAAGAACCCTCCTCCCAGTTCTCTTCGTCCTTTTATCGTGCGCGACGTTTGGACAAAATTCATTTACCATTAAAGGAAAAGCAGTAAGCAAAGAGGTAAATCTGCCTCTGGAATCAGCTACCATCTACATTACAGCAGCAAAAGATTCAACCGTCATTGACTACACCATTTCGAATAAAAACGGAAACTTTTCCATTTCGGTTAAGAAATTAAACCAGCCATTCATTGTAAAAGTAGCGTCATTGGGGTATCAGACCTGGGAAAAAGAATTTCCTAAACTGACGTCAGATATTGACATGGGAGAAATTTTCATTTCGGATGCAGTTACAACTTTAGGAGAAGTAGAGATTGTAAGCGAAGCACCGCCTATCCGAATCAAGAATGATACGCTCGAATTCAATGCTTCTTCTTTTAAAGTACGTCCTGATTCTAACGTCGAGGCGTTACTGAAGCAATTGCCGGGTGTTGAAATAGACAAAGACGGAAAGATAAAGGTAAACGGAAAGGAAGTCAATGAGATCCTTGTCAATGGGAAATCATTTTTCGGGAAAGATGGGAAGGTAGCCATAAAGAACCTGCCTTCTGAAATCGTAGATAAGATTCAGGTTTCAGATACAAAAACAAAAGAAGAAAAACTCTCTGGCGATGCGGCAAGTTCCGATAATAAAAGTATTAATATCACCATACAGGAAGATAAGAATAAAGGATTGTTTGGGAAATTTACAGGAGGATATGGCACAGACAAGCGGTACGAATCCAGCGGTCTGGTAAATTATTTTAAGGACAAGCAAAAAATAAGTATTCTCGCCTCATCCAACAATATCAATTCAGTAGGTTTTTCTATGGACGAGATTTTTGATGCCATGGGTGGGGGACGGAATTTTTATAGCAACAGTAACGGTTCTTTTGGCATAGACGGCATGAACTTTGGTGGAAATGAAGGGATTACGCAGTCGAGCATGATTGGGCTTAACTTTGCAGACGAATGGTTTAAAAAGCTGGAGCCTAACGGAAGTTATTTTTATACCAATTCCAAAACGGACAATGATACGCGTAGCCGTATCGAAAACTTCCTGACATCTGAGAACGGTACCAACAGTTCTTTTATCACGGAATCGTCAGGTACGACAAGAAGAACGAGCGATGGGCATAATTTTAATCTGGAACTTGAATATAAGATTAACCCGTCGTTGACATTATCGGTTCGTCCAAGTTTGGTAAAAAACAATTCGGAGTCGAAAAACTTTTCAGAACAGTCCTCTACAAATGATTTAGGATTGGTAAACGAAAGTACCAATTCATCAAAATCAAATAATGCTTCCTCCACTTTTGGAAATGAGTTATATCTACATAAAAAATTCCAGAGAAAAGGAAGAAATTTTGGTTTCACTTTTAATAACACAAATAAGAGTAACGATAAAGACAATATAACAAACTCTGAAACCTATTTCTTCCAGGACCCGGACAGGACAGAAGATATTCGTCGCCAAAGAGTGTATGATGATGAAAAAGATAATACATATTATACACGAATTGGATATTCAGAACCCATAACCGATTCGTTGAGTATAACAATCAGAGGATCGTATGAATGGAAAGATTATGATAATACTAAATCAACATTCAATCAAAATGCATCGTCAGGACAGTATTCGGAATTTAATAACCTGCTCTCGTATGGTCTCATGTCAAAAACAAGGACATTTAATCCTGGGGCTTCCTTTAATGTGAGAAAAAGCAAGTATTCAGGAGGCATGACTCTGGGTACAAAAGTTATTCGTATGGAAAATACCTCGCAGTATGACGGTACTACCACTCATGTGGATAAAAATTATGTATACCCGTCAGCAAATGCCTGGTTTAATTACAGGCTGTCAAAGTCAAAATCGTTTTATATGTATTATAATTTCGATGTGCAGTTACCAACAGCAGCACAAATACTTCCTGTGGTTGACCTGACCAATCCTTTATTTCAGATTTCTGGAAATCCGGACCTGAATCCTACAAAAAACCATAGCCTTCACCTGAACTATAATAATTATGATTATGCCTCTAAGTCCGGGTTTTACTTATATGCAGGGTTTAATTATTTCGAACAGCAGATTGTTTTTTCAAGAGTTTTTAATCCGGTTGACTTAATCAACAGAGCTGATTATCAAAACATCAACGATACCTATAATAGCTATGGCGGAGCAAGCTGGAGCAAGTCTATAAAAAGAGAACAGCATACTTTTAGATTTGATATAGGAGCAAATGCCAACTATAACCTAAATAAAGGATTGACCAATAATGCCTTATATGAAGCAAGAGGGTTGGGTTTGAGTCCTCAAGTCAGAATAGCATGGGACTACGGAGAACTGCTAACCATAGAACCATCTTATACTTATACATGGAATAAGACCAACTATGAAAATTATTCAGTGAGTAGTTCGTCTAATTTTACGCATAATTTTAAAATACAGACAACAAGCCATTGGCCAAAGCATTTTGTTTTCGGAAACGATTTTGGATATACTTACAATTCTAATATTTCTGACGGCTATAAAAAGGATTTCTACCTTTTGAATACAAGTTTAGGGTATAATTTTATGGAAGATAAACTGTTACTTAAAGTCAAGGTATATGACGTGCTGAACCAAAACCAGAGTGCCGTAAGATACATCAATCCGGAATCTATTGAAGATATCCAGAACACGGTATTGAAAAGATATGCTATGTTTTCACTCACATATAAGATTGAAAAATTTGGCGGAAAGAAAAAAGAAGGAAATAGTTTTAGCTTTTAAGGACACTCATTTTAAGAAGATTTAATATTCTATTTGGTAAATTAGCAGACCAAATTAAATATTCAATGAAAAAAAATGTAGTAAGCGCATTGTTAGTAATGGCTTGTTTTACCGGATTCGCTCAGGATTCTAAAAACAAGCCATTTGTAGCAAGCGGAAAAAAAATCAAGGTATTCACCACAGCAGAGAATACCAGTTTAAGACTCAGCCCGACTTCGGGTTCTGAGTTCAGGCCGGCAAAACAACCTTTGGAAAACGAAGTTTCGGTTTTCGTAAACCCGGATAAGCAATTCCAAACCTTCATGGGAATAGGCGGAGCCATTACGGATGCAAGTGCCGAAGTTTTTGCCAAACTTTCAAAACAACAGCAAAAAGAATTTTTAGATGCTTATTACAGCAGGGAAAAAGGAATAGGCTATTCTTTAATTCGCACCACCATCCATAGCTCTGATTTTAGTAGTGCGAGCTATACCTATGTCAATGAAAATGATAAAGACCTAAAATCCTTTTCAATCGACCACGACAAAAAATACAGAATCCCGCTTATCAAAGATGCTATGAAAACGGCTGGCAAAGAAATGACTTTGTATGCAAGCCCGTGGAGTCCTCCTGCGTTTATGAAGGACACTAAAAGCATGCTGAAAGGTGGAAAATTAGCTCCTGAATTTTACCAGCCTTGGGCGAATTATTATGTGAAATTCATCCAGGCCTATGAAAAAGAAGGTATTCCGATTTGGGGAATCACGGTACAAAACGAACCAATGGCAACCCAAACATGGGAGTCCTGTATTTTTACGGCCGAAGAGGAAAGAGATTTCCTGAAAAAATACTTAGGTCCTACTATGCAAAAGAACGGGCTGGAAAACAAAAAAATAGTAGTATGGGACCATAACAGAGACCTGATGGTGCAACGTGCCAATACAATCTATTCTGACCCTGAAGCTTCAAAATATGCCTGGGGAATGGGTTTCCATTGGTATGAAACCTGGAATGGCGGAAAACCGATGTTTGATAATGTAAAATTAGTAGCCGATTCTTTTCCTGACAAGAAACTGATGTTTACGGAAGGCTGCATCGAGGCATTTAATCCGGCACGTTATCAGTTTTGGGCTAATGCGGAACGTTACGGAATCAACATGATTAACGATTTCAATAACGGAACGGTTGCCTGGACAGATTGGAACATTCTTCTCGATGAAAAAGGCGGGCCAAACCACGTGTCTAACTTCTGTTTTGCACCAATTCACGGAGATTTAACGGCAGGTAAGTTAATTTACACACCATCGTATTATTACATAGGACATTTTTCAAAGTTTATCCGTCCGGAAGCCAAAAGGATAAGCACGGCAGCCAGCAGAAGCCAATTGCTAAGCACAACATTCCTGAATACAAACGGAGAAATGGTAACTGTAGTGATGAACCAATCGGATGGTGAAATAAAATACAAGCTGTTTGTAGGTGATTCAGAGTCAGAACTCACGATTCCTGCGCACGCGATTCAGACTTTAGTGTACTAAAATCGTTTGTGCTTAGCGCCTTAGCGCCTTTGCGAGAAATAATTGCACGCAAAGACGCAAAGGCGCTAAGTTTGGCTAACAATTACTTAAAAAAAAGACTGCTAAACAGCAGTCTTTTTTAATGTTCTGTTTTTACCAGCTTCCTCCGGCACCGCCGCCACTAAAGCCGCCGCCGCCGAAACCACCTCCAAAGCCTCCGCCTCCGCCACCAAATCCGCCGCCGGAAGAACCGCCAAATCCGCCGCCTCCGCGACCAAGACTACTTAGGATAATGATGTCAGAAAGGTCTAAGCCACCACCACGATTCCCGCCATTTCTGTTGTTCTTGTTTTTGGAAAGAATAAAAAGAATAACGATAAAAATAATGATGAAAACGACCAGGCCGCCAGAGTTTGATTCTCCTCCGTTAGAGCCTTTTCGGGTTCCTTTGTATTTTCCTTTCAATACATCAAAAATGGCATCAGCACCTTTATCCAGGCCCTGGTAATAATTGCCTGCTTTAAATTCAGGTATTATTATGTTCCGTATAAGTTCTCCGTTGATTCCTGCCGTTAGTCTGTCTTCAACGCCATAACCGGGAGCTATCCATATTTTTCTTTCTTTTACAGCCAATAAGATAAAAACACCGTTGTCTTCTTTTTCCTGACCTACGCCCCAGGCATGGCCCCATTTTGGCGCTAAAAGCCCAATGTCTTCGCCATTTATGGTAGGAACAGTAACCACTACAATTTGCGTAGAGGTAGAATCAGAATAACGGATCAGTTTTTCTTCCAGTTTTGCCTTGTCAGCCCCAAGTATGTTGGCATAATCATAAACGCTGGTCTGAAAACTGGGTTTTTTCGGAATATCAAATTGAGCATATCCGGTTTGTACCAGCAACAGTAAAAAAAAGGATAACAGGAACGTATTTTTTATAGGGGAAAATTTCATTTATCCTTTAGATATTTCGTTAGATAATTCGTTCGTATCGTCATTCTCAAAAGGGAAATATTGTTTCAGCCGTTCGCCGGCTTTTAAAATTCCGGAAACAAGCCCGTCTTTATATTTCTTTTCCTTAAAGTGCGAAATGACGGTATCTTTCGTGCAATCCCAGAAATCCTCCTCAACCATTTTATGGATGCCTTCATCTCCAATAATTGCAAAAGTATGGTCTGAAACACCTACATAAAACAGTACGCCGTTGCGCATACTGGTGTTTTGCATACCCAAAAAATTAAAAACCTCCTGGGCTCTTTCGAGCGGAGGTTTTTCAGTATGGTCTTCAATGTGCACCCTTATCTCTCCAGAAGTGTTTCTTTCTGCCTGCGAAATAGCCTGCACGATTTCGTTTTCTTCTTCCCGAGTAAGGAAATCTTCAACTTTTGACATTGATTCGTGTTTTTAGAATTTTACTTCTACAGGTTTTTCAGCGCCTTCAACCGATTTAAAGTATGGTTTTTCAGGATAGGAACCTCCCAGGAATAAACTGTTCGGGAAGCTAAGCACATAACCGTTGTAAATCTGAACCTGCTCATTGAAGCGCGTTCTCGCTGTAAGGATTTGGTTTTCTGTACTGGCCAGTTCATCTTGCAGTTTCAGGAAGTTTTCATTTGCTTTCAATTGCGGATAAGCTTCAACAGAAACCAATAATCTGGAAAGGCTGGAAGATACATTCGATTGTGCCTGTTGGAATTGTGCCATTTGTTCCGGAGTAACATTACTTGGGTCAATTGTCATAGAAGTTGCTTTTGCACGGGCTTCCACAACTGCAGTCAAGGTTCCTTTTTCGAAATCGGCAGCTCCTTTTACGGTATTGACTAAATTGCCTATAAGATCATTTCTTCTTTGGTAAGTAGTCTCAACATTTCCCCATTCTTTTGAAACAGCCTGATTGTGTTTCAATGCCGTATTTTTAATTCCGACAACCCAGAATCCGATAATTACTACCAATACAACAATAATTCCCAGAGGTATTAACCATTTTCTCATTTTGCTTTTGTTTTTAGGTTTATTATTTATTTGTTTTCTATTTTTAATTATAACGCTATAATTCGTTTTTAATATTGGTCAGCTGGGCTTTTATGGCTTCCAGCTTGCTGATGATTTCAAATTTATCCAAAGTCTTTTTCTGGCCTTCCTTTAAATGTGTTTTGGCACCTTCAAGGGTAAAGCCTCGTTCTTTGACCAGATGATAAATTAACTGGAGATTTTTTACGTCTTCGGGCGTAAACATACGGTTGCCTTTCGCATTCTTTTTAGGTTTCAGGATATCGAATTCCTTGTCCCAAAATCGGATGAGCGAAGCATTCACGTCAAAAGCTTTGGCTAGTTCGCCAATGCTGTAATATCTTTTATCCGGCGATAAGTCTAAATGCATTAATCTAAAGATTGGTTTTCCTGGTTAGCTAATTTTGATATGGCCGCAAACTCTGCTGCCGAAATATTTCCGTAATAATAATTCAATGGGTTTACGACTTCTCCGTTTTTATGGACTTCATAATGCAGGTGTGGTGCCTCGGAACGCCCTGTACTTCCTACATAGCCAATCACATCACCCCGTTTTACTCTTTGCCCGGCTCTTACTTTATATTTGCTTAAATGCCCATACAATGTTTCATATCCAAATCCGTGCCGAATTACGATATGGTTTCCATAACCGGATGCCGTATTGTCTGCCCGTTCTACTACACCGTCACCGGTTGCATAAACCGGAGTTCCGGTTTTGGCAGAAAAGTCCATTCCTGCGTGGAATTTCCTGATTTTGGTAAACGGGTCGCTACGGTAACCGAATCCGGATGCCATCTGCTTCAATTGCTCATTTTTGACTGGCTGAATGGCAGGAATTGCTGTCAGTAGTTTTTCTTTTTCTTTTGCCAGCTTTAGGATTTCGTCTAAAGATTTGGATTGGATAACCAATTCTTTGGATATAATATCCACGCGTTTTGTCGTGCTGACAACCAGTTCGGAATTGTTATAGCCTTCCAGTGCCTTGTATCGGTTCACGCCGCCAAAACCTGCCTTTCGCTGTTCTTCAGGAATAGGTGAGGAGTTGAAGTAAACACGATACAAATTATTGTCACGTTCCGCAACATTTTCCAGAACTTCATCAATCTGGTCCATTTTTTTGTTCAGGATAGCATAATTGATTTTCATGTTTTCAATCTCACGGGCCTGAAGTCTGTCCTTGGGAGTTTCAAAGAACGGTGTATTGATTAATATCACGAAGCATAAAAATCCGAACAATGCCGAAGCCAATAAAAATAAGGCGATTACGCCTAGTTTTTGTCCTTTTTTGGGTTTGATTTTCCGGTAAGCTAAATTTTCGGTATCGTAATAATATTTTACCTTCTTCATATTTTAAAATATGCTATTTTTGCAGCTTTATTAGCGGTAAACTAATTAGTTTTAAAAGTTTACTGATAACAACAATTGATTATTATTTTCAATTGTATAAATGTTATACGAACAAATTTAAAAAATGTTTCATAGGTTCGTCTTATTATTTTTAGAATAAAGAAATTTACTCCAAGACCATAAACTAATATTTCAGATGAAATCACAGGATATCAGAAAGCAATTTTTACAATTTTTTGAGGAGCGTGGGCATTTAATTGTGCCTTCAGCGCCTATCGTTTTAAAAGACGACCCAACCTTGATGTTTAATAATTCTGGGATGGCCCAGTTCAAGGAATATTTTTTGGGTAACGCCACGCCAAAAAGTAAAAGAATTGCCGATACCCAAAAATGCCTTCGCGTTTCCGGTAAACATAACGATTTGGAAGATGTAGGTTTTGACACCTACCACCACACCATGTTTGAAATGTTGGGGAACTGGAGTTTTGGCGATTATTTCAAAAAAGAAGCGATTAATTGGGCCTGGCAACTGCTGACAGAAGTCTACAAAATTCCAAAAGAAAACCTGTACGTTTCTGTTTTTGAAGGCAATCCGGCGGAAAATGTACCGTTTGACCAGGAAGCCTGGGACATCTGGAAAACGTTGGTTGATGAAGACCGTATCATCCTTGGAAATAAAAAAGACAATTTCTGGGAAATGGGAGAACAGGGACCATGCGGGCCGTGTTCAGAAATCCATGTCGATTTGCGCAGTGAAGAAGAAAAGGCACAGGTTTCTGGAAAGAGCCTGGTCAATAACGACCATCCGCAGGTTGTAGAAATCTGGAATAACGTTTTTATGGAATTCAACCGTAAGGCTGATGGTTCTCTTGAAAAACTACCGGCTAAGCATGTGGATACCGGTATGGGATTTGAGCGCTTGTGCATGGCTTTGCAAGGCGTACAGTCCAATTATGACACAGATGTATTTACACCGCTCATTCGCGAAGTTGAATCCATCACCGGAAAAAAATATACTTCAAACGAGGTTAAAGATATAAGCGAAGAACAAAACAAAACTAATATTGCGATTCGTGTTGTTGTAGACCACGTTCGTGCGGTAGCTTTTGCTATTGCTGATGGTCAATTACCATCTAATACGGGTGCAGGTTACGTTATCAGAAGGATTTTGCGTCGCGCTATCCGTTACGGATTTACTTTCCTGAATACGAAAGAACCGTTTATTTATAAATTGGTTGCTGTTTTGGCAAACCAGATGGGAGAGTTTTTTCCGGAAATCAAAACACAGCAAAATCTGGTTACCAATGTAATCAAGGAAGAAGAAGCTTCTTTCTTGCGAACACTGGACCAGGGGTTGCAGCTGCTTGAAAATGTTGTCAAAGAAACAAAAGCGAATGAGGTTTCGGGAGCAAAAGCTTTTGAACTGTATGACACTTTTGGTTTCCCAAAAGATTTGACTGCATTGATTCTGAAAGAAAAAGGCATGTCCTATAACGAAAAAGAATTTGATGCCGAACTGCAAAAGCAGAAAGACCGTTCCCGTGCCGCATCAGAAACTTCAACAGATGACTGGACTGTTTTGGTGGAAGGAAACATTGAAACTTTTGTAGGATATGATGAGGTAGAAAAAGAAGTAAGAATAACACGATATAGAAAAGTAGATTCTAAAAAAGACGGTAAGCTGTACCAGATTGTTTTAGATGCTACACCATTTTATCCGGAAGGCGGAGGTCAGGTAGGTGACAAAGGAACATTGTTCACGCCAAACCAGGCCATCGAGATTATCGATACCAAAAAAGAAAACAACCTGATATTGCATTTTGCAAAAGAATTGCCTGAAAATCCGCAAGGAAAATTCATGGCATTGGTCAATACCAAACTGCGAAGCGAATCGGCAAGCAATCACTCGGCTACGCACTTGTTGCACCAGGCCCTGAGACATGTTTTAGGAACACACGTAGAGCAAAAAGGTTCGTTGGTAGCGCCTAACCATCTTCGTTTTGACTTTTCTCATTTTGCAAAAGTAACCGACGAAGAATTGAAGGAAGTAGAAACTTTTGTAAATGCAAAAATCCAGGAACAGCTTCCGTTGATTGAAAGAAGAAATATTCCGTTCAAACAGGCAATCGAAGAAGGTGCTATGGCATTATTCGGAGAAAAATACGGCGATACGGTACGTGCCATAAAATTTGGCGACAGCATGGAACTTTGCGGAGGAATCCACGTTGGCAATACGGCAGACATCTGGTATTTTAAAATTGTAAGTGAAGGAGCGGTGGCTGCCGGAATACGACGTATTGAAGCCATCACAAATGAAGGTGCAAAAGAGTTTTTTGCTTCTCAGGAAAATGCTTTGAAAGAAATAAAAGAAGCTTTGAAAAATCCACAGGATTCATTAAAAGCGGTTGTTTCTTTACAGGAGGAAAATGCCAAATTGAAAAAACAGGTGGAGGCTTTGCTGAAAGAAAAAGCAAAAAATCTAAAAGGCGAATTGGTTTCAGAAATCGAGGAAATAAATGGCTTGAAATTTTTAGCTAAACAAGTTGACCTGAATCCGGAAGGGGCGAAAGATCTGGCTTATGAATTGGGTAGTCTTGGTACTAATCTTTTCCTGGTTTTGGCTACAGCCGAAGAAGGAAAGCCAATGCTGACATGTTATATTTCTAAAGAATTGGTAGCAGAAAGAAACCTGAATGCCGGACAAGTTGTTCGTGAACTTGGAAAATATATCCAAGGTGGCGGTGGGGGTCAGCCTTTCTTTGCAACAGCAGGAGGAAAAAATGCAGACGGAATCAGAGAAGCGCTTGAAAAAGCAAAAGATTTTATAAAGTAACAGATTTTAAAAATTCATAAAAAAACCACAACAGTACTGTTGTGGTTTTTTGTTTTTAAGAGGAATTATTATTGTTGTGGCATTTTGCTGAAATCCATAAAAAGAACGTTCCAGCGGTGGCCATCCGGGTCACTGAATCCGCAACCATACATCCAGCCGTCTTTTTCACCCGGTTGGGCATAAAGTACTGCTCCGGCAGCCACGGCTTTGTTAGCCAGTTCGTCAACCTCATTAGGAGATTGTGCGTCGATTGAAAACAGGGTTTCGGTACCTTTTGCCGTATCTGCAATTTCGTTGCCGCTAAAGCTCTTAAAAAGCGCCTCAGGAAAGAAATTAACCACTACATTCTTGTCTCCCACAAAAAACGAAGCCATTGTAGGGTTTTCGCTAAATTGTGAATTTTCCCTAAAGTCAATTGCTTTAAAGAAAGCCCTGGTTTTGCCAAGGTCTTTTGCCGGAAGATTTATCCAGAATTCTTTTGCCATAACTGTTGTTTTTTAGTTGTGTAATGATTTACAGTGTCTCTGTATATTTTTTGAAATTATCCATGATGGCTTGCCATCCTGCTTTTTGGAATTCGATAGGGTGCGTATTTTCAGGGTCGAAAGTTTCCGTTACTTTTACGGTATCACCGGAATCTTCGAAACTAACACTTACGCGACGGCCATCACCCATTACATATTCTATTTTTTTATGATTCTCGACTTGGGTGTATTCGCCTTCGAAATCAAATGCCATACTGCCGTCTTTAGCCGCCATCTTTGTTCTGAATTTTCCTCCGATTCTCAAATCGTTTTCTGCTTCAGGAGCGTGCCAATCTTCAGATGCAAAACTCCAGTTCATGGTGTGTTGCGGTTCTGTAAAGCTTTGCCATACTTTGGAAATAGGAGCTTTTACGGTAGTTTCTACGGTAATTGTTTGGTTTGAATTGTTCATTGTTTGTTTTTTTAAATGATTGATTTTGTTTTTTGCCTTTTACAAAGGTAAATTGAAGCTATGGAAATGAGAGGTTGTAAATTAGACAATGTTGAGGGCGAAACAGGACAGTTGTCATATTGGTTTCAATAAAGAAAATAATTTCAGGAAAAATATAGCAGGCACAGATCTGATTTTTCAAACAATTTTTTTTCTGCAAAAGCCAGTCAAATAAAGGCGTGTGAGCGATTTCTTACCTGTTTTGTATTCGCTGAATGCGAACTAATGATGTTAAAATTTTGATTTTCAATACTATAAATTAAGATTGTTTGGGTTATTTTCCTATCTTAGGACTGAAAAAGAAAAACATAGTATTAATCCCAAATTTATTATCATGGAAAATGACAAAAAATTGAAAAAGCCTTTCTTTGCCAACTTTTTGGAAAGCCAGGTTCCTGAAAAGGAAATGGAACAAATTAATGGTGGAACTGATGTAGTAACTATGAAATTCCCATCAGATGGTGAAGATGGCCCGGGCCAGGTAATCACAAGCAGAGTCAAAGATCTTTATCAGACGATGAAATATCCGTCTGATAGTGATGAAGAAGGAGTCGAGCTTTAAGATTTGATGAAAGCAACAGTGTTTCTATCTGGAAATACTGTTGCTTTTTTTTTGCTCAAGAGGGATATGCTTGGGCTTTTTTATTTAAATAATTCCTAATTAATGATACTTTGTCTGACGCACAGCAATGATCTCTATACGATAGATATAGTGATGAAAAGGCTGAAAGAACTGGGGAAGGAGGCCTATAGAATGAATAGTGACCTTTTTTCGTCCAAACTATCTTTTGATTATTCGCTTTCCGATAATAAGAATACTGTTCAAATCCAAATTGATGACCGTGTCATTGATGCCAATGCAGTGGAAGCTGTTTGGTACCGAAAACTTTGGCAGGCAGAAGCTCCTGACGAACTCGATGATGATTTTAAAGAAATCTATCTTCAGGAATATTACACCATGCAAAATATCTTTTTTGAATCGCTACGTGATGTTCCCTGGTTTAATCCAATGGCAAAAGACCATGAAATAAGCAATAACAAGTTCGGACAATTATCTGTTGCCGCACAAAATGGCATTGAGATACCCAAAAGTCTTTTTACAAACAATCAGGAACAGGTAAAAGCGTTTTTCTATGAGGAATGCAACAAACAGATGATAGCCAAGCTTCATGGTACACTTTCCCGAAGTATGTTGGGCAATACACCTTTTTTTCCTACTACACAGATAACAGAACCTAATCTGGCTGGCCTTGCTACCCTGATTTACTGTCCCATGATTTTTCAGGAAATGATTCCGAAAGCCTATGAACTCCGCATAATTTATGTTGATGGCGAATTTTTTGCCGGAAAAATAAATGCCGGACAGTCAGAACGCGGCAAAACAGACTGGCGTATTGCAACCGATATTTATTTTAAATGGGAACCTTATAAACTTCCGGACCAGGTTGCAACTTCACTTTCAAAAATGATGCAACAGATGGGACTCTTTTTTGGCGCTATTGACATGATTCGCCATCAGGACGGACGCTATATTTTTCTGGAGGTAAATCCTCAGGGTGAATGGGGAATGCTGCAAAGAGATTTAAGCTATCCTATTGGGGAAACCATAGCCGAAAAATTAGTCGCGAGGTTAGAGTAGCGGTTCCTTTCCCTAATCAATTAAAATCCCAAAATTCTATGAAAAAAGTACTGATAATTACACATACCCACGATAACGAATCTATTGAGACTGTTACGCAACAGCTAAAAAAATATAATGCCCGGGCCATACGTTTTAATGTCGATTTATATCCGTTGCACTACGGATTGACAAGTTGTTTTGAAGACGGGCAATGGAAAGTCTATCTTGACCACAACGGTGAAAGGGAGTCTTTGCATGACATTGCAGCATTGTGGTACAGACGTAGCCATAATCTGGGAAGTGGTTTGAGCAGCGTCTTGGAAGGGGAATATTTGTCTTCAGCGCACGGAGAAATAAGAACCACGCTTTTTGGAATGCTGGAAAGTATGAATTGCTTCCAAATAGGCAAATTCAGCCAATACAGAAGATTGGACAGCAAAGAAGAACAGATGAAAATTGCTTCTTCACTCGGATTGAAAATTCCGGAAACCTGCATAACGAACAATCCGGACGAAGCTAAAAAATTTGTACTCTCACATCCCAAAGGAGCAATTACAAAAATGCAAAGCTCTTTTGCCATTGACAGAGGAGGAGTGGAACATGTTGTATTTACCAATGTCATAACCGAAGACAATCTGGATGCGATTGACAGCTTGCAATATTGCCCGATGCAGTTCCAGGAAAAACTGGAAAAACAGAAAGAGTTACGAATAACCATTGTGGGTGATGCTGTTTTTTCCTTTGCGGTTGATTCCCAAAAACTGGACAACGCTAAAATTGATTGGCGTCGTGAAGGTGTTGAACTGCTGGACCAGTGGGAACCTTATGATTTGCCCGAACCCATAAAACAAAAATTATTGAAAATGATGGATATCTACCAGATTAATTACGGTGCGGTAGATATTATTGTTACTCCTGAAAACGAACATTATTTCCTTGAAATTAATTCGGCAGGAGAATTTTTCTGGCTCGACCGACTTATTGATGGTGCAATTTCAAACCAGATTGCCAAAGTTTTGTCTGACGAAGCACCCAGACGTTACATCCCAGTACTCTAAAAACATAATCCCGGCCTTATCAAGGCCGGCTTTTTTTAACTACCCACTACCCACTACCCACTACCCACTATCCACTACCCACTATCCACTATTAACTATCCACTGTCCGCTTCCCACCAGTTTCCTATCTTTGCAACTAAAATTCTAACAAATGCAATTCGCTACGCCTGTACCAATACCCAAAAGCTCTCATTCAATCGATTATGCTTCGAAAGTTGTTTCATTGGGTTCCTGCTTTGCCGAAAACATGGGAAACAAGCTGGATTATTTTAAATTTCAGAATACGACCAATCCTTTCGGAATCTTATTTCATCCGTTGGCGTTACACAAAATAATACACAAAGCGGTCCGACAGGAACTGTTCTCAGAAAAAGATGTTTTTTATCATAACGAAAGATGGCATTCATTTGACGTACATTCTGAGTTGAGCCTTGCAGACAAGACAACGTTTTTGGAGAACCTTAATTCTGGTATAGGGAATTTTCACAATGCTTTACTGGAAAGTTCGCATGTTATAATCACTTTAGGAACCTCCTGGGTTTATCGGAAAATTGAAACGGATGCCATCGTAGCAAATTGTCATAAAGTGCCTCAGGCGGCGTTTAAAAAAGAATTACTTTCTGTAGTACAGATTAAAGAAAGCCTTTTAGAAATTATCGGAACCATTTTGACTTTCAATCCGAAAACGAAATTGATTTTTACAGTTTCTCCTGTGCGTCACATCAAAGATGGTTTTGTGGAAAACCAATGGAGCAAAGCCAATCTAATTTCGAGCCTTCAAGAGGTAGTCCATGCTACAGAAAGCACCTCTTATTTTCCAAGCTATGAAATTATGATGGATGAATTACGCGATTACCGCTTTTATGCAGAAGACATGATTCATCCCGGTTCATTGGCGATAGATTACATCTGGAAACGGTTTGCAGAAACCTGGATTTCGGAAGATGCTTCTTCAATAATGCCAGAAATAGACAGTATTCAGAAAGGACTGAACCACAGGTCGTTTAATCCGCAATCTGAACAGCACCAAAAGTTTTTAGAAAACCTTCAGAATAAGATATTGGTTTTGAAATCGAAGTATCCATTTATGGAGTTTTGAGATAGTAATAGGTTCATTTTTATAAGAATACGGCAGATGCCGTATTTTTTTTTGTTTGGAATAAAGGGAATTTTGGAATGTTAAACCTAAAAAAATAATTTATTATGAAACCAACAACTTTACTTTCAAAAATGGCTATCGTTTTCTTTTTCTTTCTCGGAACGACAGCTTTCTCCCAAAATTTGGTTCCGGCAGAAAATCTGACTCCGGCACTTTTAAAACAAACATTTGAAAATGCGTATATCAAGGTTCTGGAAACTCAGGATGGCTTTATCAAGGTGCAGGATACGTATGATGTCTTTATTGATATCGACCCTTCAAAAAGATATGTTTGTTTTAGCAGTTCTTATTCTTTAGTGGCCGGAACTTCTCCAAAAGATGCCCTGGAATTGATGAATATGCTAAATACAGACATCATTCTTGTAAAGAGCTATTATATCGAAAAAAACAATTCAATTAACTATATCGCCTATTTCTGGACAGAAAGAGGATTTAGTCCGCAGTCAATGGTTAGCGCTTTTAAGATGTATGTTTCGGCCTTGACGCTTTCACTTCAAAAAGATACCAAGAAGATTATAAAATAAAAGCTATAGCATCCCTTTAAAATCAAACAAATTTTAATAACTAACTTAAAACTTTTAACTATGAAAACATTAAAAACATTAGGAGCAATGTGTCTTTTGGCCACAATCTTATTTTCATGCAGTAGCGATGATGGCGGAGGCGGCTCAAATTCAGGAGGATTTTCGCTAACAGCAAAAGTGGATGGAGCCAACTATTCCAATTCCAATTATTTTGACCCGATGGCGGTCATTACAAACAACATTCTGGTTATCCAAAGCAGCGATAATGGTGGAAACTCAATTCAGATTCAGGTTATGAATTATAACGGAGTTGGAAGCTATATTTCAGGAAACAATAACCTGATGGCGGGATATATTAATTATCTTAAAGCAGGAGCTACAGTAGGCCAGTTCAAGACTTTTACTTCGGTTCGAGGTGATGGTTTGGTAGAAATTACGGAAGTGACAGATACTTATGTAAAAGGAACATTTTCGGCGACTGCGCCAGAGAATGTCTCAAATTCTACAGAAAGTGTGGAGATTACAGAAGGTAGCTTTAAGGCCAAGATACAGACTCAATAATAGATTATGAAATTTTCTGTAAAATTAATCTGCAGTGTTCTTGTGCTGCTGACTTCTATTGTGTCAGTTGCACAGGACACTCCGGATTACACCTATAATCTTGGCGGTAAAATTGACTTTATGAAACTGACAGAATCCGGTGTTTTGGTAGTGGCTAATGGTGACGGCCTTGCCGGAATCAAACCTGGTGAAAGTAAGTTACATTTTGATTTTAATGATTATGGTAAGGTAAAGCAGGAGGAACTGGAGTTCATTCCAATGACTCCTTATGTAGTAATTTCTCAGGGAGGAATGTTGAGTTCAAAGAAAAGTGTACTGGACTTTGTGTCTGGAAAGAAGCTTTTTGCGACCGAAGATAAAGGCTGGAAGATGATTTATACCTGTGACGTTATGATGCCTCAAAATAAATTGGTTGTCAGCGGACAGCGTACGGCAAAAGAAAAGTATGCAATGGCTGTAGGAATTTATGATTTGGTTAGCGGAAATCAGGACTATCTTTTTAATCTTCAGGACCCTAATAAAGTTTCGATGGGAATTACAACCGTTACCGGAAAACCTTTAATGGTTGGAAGCGGATTGATTGTTCCAACAAGTAAAGCCCTGCTTCATATTGATATGAATTCCGGAAATATTACATGGACAGCAAAGGTGGACGACATTACGTGGATGACAGCAGATACATCAGGAAAAGAAATTTACGCTTTTGAGCAAACTCCGGGTGGCGACACGAGAATTCATAAAGTCAGCAATACGGGCCAGGTTCTATGGGCAGATTCTCATAAGGTGAAAGGGAAAATAAGCAGGTTTGAGATTCTGCCTCAAGGACTGGCAATTGTAAGTGATGTGGACAATTCGGGGAAATCGGGTTTGGCAAAACTGGCTTCTGCAGCTTCTGAATCCAAAATAGCTTTCCTAAGTGCCTCTGACGGACAGGACCTTTGGGAGAAAGCTCCTAAAACCAAAGGCTATGTACAGCATTTTTATATTATGGATGATGGAATCTTATTCGGAATTCAGGAAGGCGGAATAAACAAGGTTTCTTTTGACGGCAAGACATTATTCAAAAAACCTTTAAAGACAGGAGAAAATATCCATACGATGGCTTTAACGCCAAAAGGAATGATATATATTACAGATCTGGATGCGGACATTATTAATCTCTCAACAGGCGAATCTATCTGGAACAAACCTATTAAGTATAAAAAGGCAAAAGCAGTAGCGAGTACCTATGATAAGGCAAACAAAAGATATTTGATTAGTACTGGAGAGGAAATGCTGGCAATACAGGAAGAATCGGGAGAAATTTCAACATTGGCCAATTATAAATTTCAGGAAAAGGAAGCCCCTTCAAAATTACAGGTCAGAAATGACGGATTGCTTCTTACTTCAGAACAAAATATGGTCATGCTGAATTTTGACGGAACCCCGAAATTTCACGAATACTATAAGTCGCCCGGAACAAGTACTTTCGGTAAAATCCTGACTGGTGTTATGGGAGCCGCTTCTATGGCGGTGGCAAGCTCGGCTGCATTTACTGCCGGAGCCAATAAAAATGCTATCGGACAGTATAATGATTATGGACAAAATGCAAAAAATGTTCAGGATGCTTTCTCCGGTATTGCATCGGCTTCATTTTCTGAAATGAACAAACGTTTCAAGGCTTCTGCTGCCACAGAAAATGCCCAATTTATACTTACTAAACTAGATGACGGAGTCGGATTGGTCAAAATCAGTAAGGATAGCGGGAAAAAAGAAAAGGAAATTGTCCTGAAAGATAAAAAGCCGGAGTACGAAGTTGATGAAATTGCAGGAATACTCTATCATAAGGCAGGAAGTAATAAGATTAATGCCTATAATCTAACACAACAATAAAAGTTGTTGACTTGTCCTTTTCAGGCCGCAGCGGGAAAATAGTTTTGTGCGCCTGGAAAGGACTTTTTTAATGAGGCAAGATTTTTTGTATTTTTAAAGAGCCCAAATTGTTTTTGTCTGTTATATCTGAAACTATGCACTTAAAAACTAAATTTATTTTGGCAGTTTTTCTTCTGTTTGGAACTATTTCCGGTTTCAGCCAAGCCAATAGGACAAAAATTGACAGTTTAAAAAAACAGATTTATTCTAAAAGCAGTGTTTCCAAAGCCAAATCGCTAATTCTGCTTTCGGATGAATTGTCAAGTTCCAATCCCGAAAATTCACTTTTGTATGCCCGGGAAGCGTTAAGAACTTCACAGGAAATTAAAAACGACAGTCTTATTTCGGTTAGCTATAACAGTATTGCCTTAAATTTTGAAGTTCGAAGCAAACTGGATTCGGCACTTTTTTACCATAAAAAAGCCCTCGATATTCGTGTCAAATTGAACGACCGGATTGGAATGGCAGACACTTTCAACAATATCGGGATTTGTTTGGACCAGCAGGGAAAATTTCAGGAAGCATTGGAAAACTATTTCAAAGCCCTGAAAATATATGAAAGGAAAAAAGACAGTGAAAAAATAGCGATGACTTATGTAAACATCGGAATCGTTTATAAAACCCAAAAAGAATACGAAAAATCGTTAGACTATTATAAAAAAGCTAACACCATCTATGCCCGAAACAAATCAGAATTTGGTTTTGCGGCTACCTCAGGAAATATAGGTTCTGTTTTGATTGATTTCAAAAAGTTCAGAGAATCAATACGCTATTCGGAACTGGCAAAAGAAGGCTATCAAAAACTGGGTTATGATAGGTATGTGGCCTATCCGGTTTCTAATATTGCAATTGCTTACGATAGCTTGAAAGAATATGATAAGTCAGAAGTGTTTTATTTGCAGGCCATAAACCTGCATAAAAAATTTAAAAATGATTATGAAATAGGGAATATTTCGAATGCCTATTCCAGAAGTTTGAACAAGCAATCAAAATTTAAGGAAAGTATTCGCATTTCTGAAGAAGCTTTGGGCTATATAAAAAAGGCAAAATTATTTCCTCTGGAAGTCAATGCTTTAAAAAATCTCGCCAATGCTTATGCGGGTATTGGAAACTATCTAAAAGCTTACGAACTGTCAAGTGCCTATTCCAAAGGCAGGGACGCTCTTTTTGAAGAAGAAAAAACCAAAGCCGTTTTTGAGCTGGAAACTCAGTATGAAACGGAAAAAAAGGAAAGGGAAATTCTGATACAAAGAGCGAGAATTGCAGAGAATGAGTTAAAAATTGAACGTAAAAACCTCATGATTCTGGCGGTTGTTTTTCTGTTGTTGCTTTCCGTTTTAATAGGTTGGCAGTTTTTCAACAGGCAGAAACTAAAAAACATACAGCTTCAAAAAGAAAATGAACTTAAAGATGCACTTTTAAAAATCGAAACCCAAAATAAATTACAGGAACAAAGGCTCCGGATTTCAAGAGACCTACACGATACTATTGGGGCACAGCTGACCTTTATTATTTCGTCAATAGACAATCTCAAATATGGCTTTCAGATTGAAGACGAAAGGCTGCAAAACCGATTGGCGGGAATCAGCGAATTTACCAAAGAAACTATTTACGAACTTCGGGATACAATTTGGGCGATGAATATGAACCAGATAACCTTTGAGGATTTAAAATCAAGAATATCGAACTTTATTGATAATGCCAAAATCTCTTCTATAGGAATTGATTTCCAATTTGTTTATTCTGATGCCGGTTTGTGTAAAAGGACATTTACATCTGTAGAAGGAATGAATATTTACAGGATTATTCAGGAAACAATAAACAATTCCATAAAACATTCCGGAGCCGGAAAAATAGCAGTAACCATTGATGGAGATGAAGATAATCTGGTCATAGAAGTAACAGACAACGGCAAAGGATTCAGTCCCGGGCTGAATAAGGAAGGAAACGGACTCAATAATATCCGAAAACGCGCCAAAGAAATTGGAGGTGAAATTGAACTTAATTCTAAACCGGGTGAGGGAACGGCAATGAAACTGTTTCTTCCGAATAACGCCTAATCGAACAAAACCATGTCCATCAAGATAGCTATAGCAGACGACAATTACTTTTTGCAGAAAACCATTCTTGAAAAATTGTCTTTTTTTACCGAATTACAATGCCGGTTCACGGCACTCAATGGGAAAGAGTTGCTTGAAAAACTCGAAGCCAACCACAATATTGATTTGATACTGATGGATATAGAAATGCCTGAAATGGACGGTATAGAAGCGACAGAACGTGTAAAAAGCAAATATCCGCATATCAAAATTATCATGCTGACTGTTTTTGATAATGATGAAAACATTTTTAATGCCATTAAGGTTGGGGCAGACGGTTATTTGCTGAAAGAAGTAAATCCAAAAGATTTGTGTCAGGGCATTTTGGAAACCATGAATGGTGGTGCAGCAATGAATCCTTCAATTGCTTTAAAAACATTAAAACTGCTTCGGAATCCGATAGAATTTGAACGAAAATGCGTTGAAGAAGTCAAGCTCACTTCCCGAGAAATAGAAGTTTTAGAACAGCTTAGCAAAGGCTTGAATTATAATGTAATAGCAGACAATCTTATTCTTTCACCAGGCACGGTGAGAAAACATATCGAAAATATTTATGGCAAGCTTCAGGTGCACAACAAGATTGAAGCCATTGAAAAAGCCAAAAACAACAAGTTGATATAAACAAAATCTTTGCAGGACATTATTAAAATTCTGTAACTTTATGGAAAAAAGAAATGCGAAGAATCCTCATCATAGCCGGAATAGTAGTAGCCGTTATTTTAGCCTTTCGTTTTTGTGAATTCAAAAAAGATGACCGTTCCACAATAGAATATGACACTAATCTTATTCAGGAACGAATTGTGAATGTAGGCAAGTTGATTGTTACAGAAGGACATTTTGCCGAAGTGCTTACCTATAAAGACCAGGAAAAATATTTAATGGACCTGATTTCTTTTGAGAAGAAGGCATTGGTTATTGTAAATGCAGATGTGACTGTGTCTTATGACCTGAGACAGATGAAATATGATATTGACGAGAAAAACAAAACGATAACAATCAAATACATTCCCAAAGAAGAAATAAAAATAAATCCTGATATCAAGTTTTATGATATTAATCAGAGCCGTATGAATCCTTTTACGGGGGATGACTACAATAAAATCAATAAGTCTGTAAAGACCAATCTGGCTAAAAAAATAGAAAAATCATCTTTGAAAACAAATGCCCAGAATAGGCTGATTAGCGAGCTTTCCAAAATATTGATTACGACCAATTCAATGGGATGGACCCTACGCTATGACGGGCAGACTGTAAATGAAGAATCGATTGACAAAGTGTTGCTTTAGCCAATCGATTCCCTGTTTTTTTTATAGATTAAACACTTTCGTTCTCAAAAATTAATTCCAAACCACCGGAAATTAAATGCGCTATTTCAGGACGGGTTTGTTTTAGTTTTTCGAGATAAATAAGCACTTCCCGTAAGAAATCGGTTTGATGGTTCTTGTCGAGTAATTCGGCAATTTCTACCGCCAAAAGCCAATCCTTAGGATGGTTTTCTTTTAGTATTTCAAAGGTTTTTTCAATAGTCATAAACGGTGTCTTCCCTTCACGCATATTTCTGACGTTCAGGTAAAGGCTTTCCAGCTCTTCTCTTTCCGTACTTTTTTTGGCCTTTATAGTTTTGCTTGAAGGCACATGGTTAACCAGGTTAAAACTTCTGACATCGGCTGGTCCGGAAAAAGCGGAAATTACTTTTTTGCCTACAGCCATATCATATATTCCCCATTCCGGTTGGAAAAGAACGGTGTCGTTATGGGTTACTGTACAATCTTTAAAACTAATCAGAATAATTTTTCCCTGAATATTTCTTGTGCCGGTAATAATTTCTCCCGTAACAGTAATATCACCCTGGAATTCAAGCGTAACACGTTCTCCTTCATAAATACCGTATGCTTTTAAATCTCTCGGACTCATGTCCTCAATAGCCAGATTGATTCCTTTGAGTTTGCCAATTGGGCTGCCAAAGCCTTCTGAATGATAGGATGTGGAATGCCCAACCAGTTCTTTTTCTCTGTAAGATAGGGCAGTTTCTCCCGTGGTTTGTACATAAACAGGTTTCCCTTCACTTTCAATAACGTTGGTAAATACGCCTGAAATCTGTATTCCTGTACTTAATTCAATCGTACCTAAAGCTTTTGACTGTATTAATTTTTGAACACCTGAAAGTCCTCCGGTTCGTAGGGCCATAGTGTTGGCAAATTCTTCCAAAACCTGACTCAGGTGTGCGAAATCCGGGGTAACAAAAAGTTGCGGCTGTGGTTTTGTAATATCAAAACTTTGGAACGCCGCCGTAATATCATAAGGAATCTTTTTTACATTATCGGTCATACACCAGGTGCTCTCTCCAATTGAAGAAAGTAAACCGGCGCCATAAATCTTCGGATTATTGATATCGCCAATCAATCCGTATTCTACTGTCCACCAGTGCAGGTTTCGGATAAGTGCCATTTCAGACAATTCACCCATATCGTTTTGAAGTTCGTCCACCTTTTTTTCAATAGCGTCGATTTCGTCCTGCGGTGTTCCTTCTGCCTCTTTTAGGATAGAAAGCAGTCGGATGGCTTCATACATTTCATAATCTCTGGAAGATGAGATAGCCTTGCAGCCAATTTCGCCAAACCTTCTCAGGTATTCGGCATATTCCGGATTGGCAATAATGGGAGCATGGCCGGCACCTTCGTGGATAATATCCGGAGCAGGCGTATATTCAATATGTTCCAATTGTCGGATGTCGGAAGCAATTACCAAAACGTTGTAGGCCTGAAATTCCATAAAAGCATTTGGCGGGATAAATCCGTCAACAGCTACAGCCGCCCATCCTATTTCTTTAAGAATACGGTTCATGCCATACATGTTTGGAATGTTTTCTATTTCCAAACCTGTTTTTTTCAATCCGTCCAAATATGAATTGTGTGCTACTTTTGAAAGATAATCCACGTTTTTACGCATTACATAGCGCCATACAGCCTGATTGATAGGTGTATAGTCTTCATAATCCTGCGGTTTTATAAATTGCTTTAAATGTTCAGGAAGTCTGTCAATTAATGGGTTGCTTTCAAAAGGTGCATTCATGTTTTCAAACGTTGTAGTTTTTGTAAAATTACAAATCTTTAGCAGAAACATGTCTTAAAAAATTTAAAAAATAGTCGAACACCTGTTGTTGCGAATAATCGAAAACCAGGCTATAAAAAAACCGCAAGAAATTGCGGTTTTTAAATCGTATTATTATTTCTTTCCGGGAGGATATTTCTCCAGGATTTTTTTGACAAATTCCTTGATGCGCTCATCTTTTTTGTTGATGTTCTGCGTCAGTACGCCTACGCCTTCGCCTTGCCAAATCAGTTCTTTTTTTCGGGCATCAATCAGGTCTATATATAGGGTTCCTTCTGTTGTAGTAGAAACGGTAGTAGACCTGCCGCCCCACATCCATGGGTTCCAGCCCCATCCCCAACCATAGCCCCATCCGGCATTGAATTGGTTAACATCAATCTGCTGTCTTGACTTGGTAAAAATATTAACCAGAAGGTCCGGATTTTCGCTTTTTGTTATTCCTTTGGCAGTTAGTTCCGCATCAATTGCGTTCAGTATTCTTCTTTTGTCAAGGTCGGAAATTTCAACTTTATCAATGCCTGATTTGAAAAAGGCAAATGATTTGTAGTTGGCAAAATCAACATTTTTGTCATAATCCGTAGCAACCTGCACTGATGAGCAGGATACCAGCGCAAAAAGAAAGAGCAGGGGTAATAATTTAATTGTTTTCATAGCAATTTATTTAATATTGTATTGAGAATGAGTTATTTGTTCTTTTTCTTTTCTTGAAAACTTTTTATTGCAGCAGCAATGCTTAAAATTGCAGCGGCTGTCAGGACAACGATTTTTAATCGTACATTTTCAAAAAGCATCCCGAGAATAAAGAACCCAAGGCTCATAAACATTAATGAAATGCTGTTTAGCGTTTTCATGATTGCTTAATGAAAATTTTAAAAATCCAAAAGGCTTTCGTCTACCTTATTTGGAAGCGTAACCTTTAATAACGGTTGTACTTCCATTGCCCTTTTTATAGCAAAAATGGCACCGTCATTTCTGGCCCAGCTTCTTCTGGAAATTCCATTGTTTACATCCCAGAAAAGCATGGATTCCAGGCGTCTGGAAGCTTCCTTTGAACCATCAAGAACCATACCAAAGCCGCCATTAATAACCTCGCCCCAGCCAACGCCACCGCCATTATGGATCGAGACCCAGGTTGCGCCTCTGAAACTATCGCCAATGACGTTATGGATAGCCATATCTGCCGTAAATCGGGAACCGTCATAAATGTTGGAAGTTTCTCTGTAAGGCGAATCTGTTCCGGAAACATCGTGGTGGTCGCGCCCTAATACCACATAGCCAATTTCTCCTTTGGCAATTGCCTGGTTAAAAGCTTCGGCAATCCTGATTCTTCCTTCGGCATCAGCATAAAGAATTCTGGCTTGTGAACCCACGACCAGTTTGTTTTCCTGAGCGCCTTTAATCCATTGGATATTATCCTGCATTTGCTGCTGGATTTCAACCGGAGCTGTTTTGGACATTTCTTCCAATATTTTTGAAGCTATTTCATCAGTTTTTTGCAAATCTTCAGGTTTTCCTGAGGTACAAACCCAACGGAAAGGTCCAAATCCGTAATCAAAGCACATTGGACCCATAATATCCTGTACATAGCTCGGATATTTGAAATCAATACCGTTTTCGGCCATTACATCTGCACCTGCACGCGAAGCTTCCAAAAGGAAAGCATTTCCGTAGTCAAAGAAATAAGTTCCTTTGGCTGTATGTTTGTTAATTGCAGCTGCATGTCGGCGTAATGTTTTCTGTACTTCGGCTTTGAATTTTTCAGGGTCATTGGCCATCAGTTCATTCGATTCATCAAAAGTATATCCGGTAGGATAGTAGCCGCCAGCCCATGGATTGTGTAATGAAGTCTGGTCTGAACCCAAATCGATATGCAGATTTTCCTGGTCAAATCGCTCCCATACATCCACAACATTTCCTAAATAGGCAATAGAAACTACTTCTTTATTTTCCAGGGCTTTTTTTACTCTCGGAACCAATTCGTCAATATTTTCTATGATTTCATTAATCCATCCCTGTGAATGGCGTATGTGGGTGATTTTTGGATTGACTTCTGCACAAACGGTAACACAACCCGCAATATTTCCGGCTTTTGGCTGTGCTCCGGACATTCCGCCTAATCCTGAAGTGACGAAAAGGTGTCCGCCAGGTGATTTTTTTATTTTTCGGAATCCGTTTAAAACAGTAATTGTTGTTCCGTGAACAATACCTTGCGGACCAATATACATATAACTTCCAGCCGTCATTTGTCCGTATTGTGAGACTCCAAGGGCATTGAATTTTTCCCAATCATCCGGTTTGGAATAATTAGGAATAACCATTCCGTTAGTAACAACAACCCTTGGTGCTTCTTTGTGAGATGGGAATAATCCCATCGGATGGCCGGAATACATAACCAAAGTCTGCTCGTCGGTCATCTCAGAAAGATATTTCATAGTTAGCAGGTATTGTGCCCAGTTTTGAAAAACGGCACCATTACCACCATACGTAATTAATTCGTGCGGATGTTGCGCCACAGCATAATCCAGGTTGTTTTGAATCATGAGCATAATCGCCTTTGCCTGCTCTGATTTTCCCGGATATTCTGAAATCGGCCGGGCATACATTCTGTAATCCGGGCGTAAACGATACATGTAAATTCGGCCATAGCTCTCCAATTCATCTCTGAATTCTTTGGCCAAAACCTCATGATGTTTCGCATCAAAATAACGCAAGGCATTGCGGACAGCTAATTTTTTTTCTTCGGCAGAAAGAATTTCTTTTCTTTTTGGCGCATGATTTATATCGGTTTCGTATGGCTTTGGTTGCGGCAAAACCGATGGAATGCCTTGTTGTATTTGTTCTTGGAAAGTCATTTTAATTGTTAATTTCAGGGCTGTCTTTTGGCCCGTTAGTATATTTGATTCTAATTCGTTTTTTCGCAGGATAATAAGGTTGCCTATTTTTTATTCAGCCCTGTTTTTTTATCGAACCCGTAAGGACAGTGCCGGCATCCGCTCTTGCAACAGTAACCCCTTTTTAAATGGTGTTTTTCTGTAAAGCACTTGTAACCTTCGGGCGTATAATAAAAATCTTCGCCTTCTTTTAATTTATTTTCATTATTTTGCTCATTCATAAATACAAATTTATAAACTTTATAATGAATGTTTCTAATCGTTTCCAGATATTTAATTCCTAAAGGTTATCGTGGCATAACATTGTTCCCGTTTGTCATTCTTAAAAATCCTTTAGACAGGCAAAATAGGGTATTGGTCAATCATGAAAAGATTCACATCCGCCAACAGCTGGAATTTTTAATCATTCCTTTTTTTCTGTGGTATTTCATAGAGTATGGATTAAGGCTGATTCAATATAAAAATAAGAACTTGGCTTACAGAAACATTAGTTTTGAGAGAGAAGCCTATTTCAATGAATTTAATTTAGATTATATAAAAAACAGGAAAGTATGGGATTTTAGAAAGTATTTATAAATACCCTAAATCTAAATGTTGTATGGTCGAGATAAAAAATCAATTGATTCTTAAGACGAACAAGGTTGATGTTTTCATAAAAAGGGAAGACCTTATTCATCCGTTTGTTTCCGGAAATAAATATAGAAAGCTCAAATATAACCTGCTAAAAGCTAAAGAAGATGGATATTCTGTGTTGTTGACTTTTGGTGGTGCTTTTTCGAACCATATCGCAGCTGTTGCCTTTGCAGGAAAAGAAAATAATTTTAAAACCATTGGGATAATCAGGGGTGATGAATTGAGAGAGAAAATCGAAGACAACCCAACCCTGAAATTTGCTCAGGAAAACGGCATGCAATTTGAGTTCATTTCAAGGGCGCAATATTCGGATAAGCAAAGTCCGGAATTTGAGGAGGAATTAAGACGCAGGTTTGGTAATTTTTATCTTATTCCGGAAGGCGGAACAAATGAGTTGGCGGTTAAAGGCTGTGAAGAAATACTGACCGCTGACGATGCGCAATTTGATTATATCTGTTGTGCAGTGGGAACGGGAGGTACGATTTCGGGAATCATTAATTCGGCATTGCCGCATCAGAAAGTTTTAGGATTTCCGGCGTTAAAAGGGGATTTCCTAAAAAAAGAAATTCGTAAATTTGCCTCAAATGAAAATTGGGAGCTGATTGCTGACTATCATTTCGGCGGTTATGGAAAAGTCAATTTAGAACTGATAGAATTTATAAATAATTTTTATCAGGATAATAATGTTCCGTTAGACCCCGTTTATACTGGAAAGCTTGTCTTTGGTGTTGCCGATTTGATTGAGAAAAATTATTTTCCCGACAAGTCGAAAATCTTGATAATCCACACAGGCGGATTGCAAGGTATCCAGGGGATGAACACAGTATTAGAGAATAAACAATTACCCAAAATAAATATCAATGTTTAAAAAAATCTTCTTTCTATTGACAATTGCAACGCTGGCTAGTTGCGGTTCTTCAAAGTCAAAGGTAGCTACGACAAAAAAAGCGGCTTATAAGCCGAAAAGAGAGGTAGCAACAAGAAAAACTCACACCGGAAGAACAGTATCAACTACCAAATCCGGTGCTGGCTCAGGTCGTACTACAGAAGTTATCGAATCAACTTCAAAGACAATCGTATACAGTGATGTGGTAAACAGTTATGTTTTGCAATACAAAGAAATTGCAAAAGGAAACATGAAACAGTATGGAATACCTGCAAGTATTATTCTGGCGCAAGGAATTTTGGAATCGGGCGCTGGTTCCGGAACTTTGAGCAAAACGGCTAACAACCATTTCGGAATCAAATGCCATACAGGATGGACCGGAGAAAGTGTCCGTCATGATGATGATGCCGAACAGGAATGTTTTAGAAAATATAATGACCCGGCAGAATCGTATAGGGACCATGCAGAGTTTTTGACGGGAAGAAGCCGTTATGCCAGCCTTTTTAAGTTAGAAAAAGGTGATTATCAGGGCTGGGCAAAAGGGTTAAAAGCTGCGGGATATGCAACAGACCCAAAATATCCGGATAAGTTAATCAGCTATATTGAACGATACAATTTGCATCAATATGATGCTGAGGTTTTAGGTGTAGAGTTTACGCCTATCCAGAAAAGTCAACCGGTAGCCGTGAATACGAGGCCGGGCAATACGGAAGGTTTTTATGAAGTGACAAAAGGAGATACCTTATATTCGATTTCAAAAAAATTCAATACTACTGTTGACGATTTGAAAAGATTGAATAATCTTTCTGACAATGCCATTTCGATTGGACAATTTATAAAAGTAAAATAATTTAATCTTAACCCTGGCAGGATTCCAAACCCTGCCGGGGTTGTTAATTAAAAGTATGTTATATCAAAGAAGCAGCCAGCTTTTTGCTCAGGCTGAAAAAGTAATTCCCGGAGGAGTCAATTCTCCGGTTCGTGCGTTTAAAGCTGTTGGAGGCACACCAATTTTTGTAAAATCTGCTAAAGGAGCTTATCTGTATGATGAAGACGGAAACAGACTAGTGGATTATATTAATTCCTGGGGGCCAATGATTTTAGGACATGCCTATGATCCGGTTGTCAATGCTGTAATTGAAAGGGCAAAGTTGGGAACTTCTTTTGGTATGCCTACTGCTTTGGAAACAGAAATTGCGGAATTAGCAGTTTCTATGGTTCCGAATATTGATAAAATCCGGTTTGTAAATTCTGGAACAGAGGCCTGTATGAGTGCCATACGTTTGGCAAGAGGTTATACAAAGAGAGATAAGATTATCAAATTCTCTGGTTGTTATCACGGACATTCCGATTCGTTTTTAATCCAGGCCGGTAGCGGAGCCATTACTTTTGGAGCGCCAAACAGTCCGGGAGTAACACAGGGAACGGCAAAAGATACTTTGTTGGCCAGATACAACGATATTCAAAATGTGGCTGATTTGTTCAATGCTAATAAAAATGAAATTGCAGCTATAATTATTGAACCTGTAGCAGGAAATATGGGTTGTATTCCTCCAAATGAGGGCTTTTTAAAGGCTTTAAGAAGTCTTTGTGATGAAAATGGTACGCTGTTGATTTTTGATGAAGTCATGACAGGGTTTCGCCTTGCAAAAGGAGGAGCGCAAGAGCTTTTTGACATCAAAGCAGACATTGTCACTTTTGGAAAGGTTATAGGCGGTGGACTTCCGGTTGGAGCGTTTGCTGCAAGAAATGAAATTATGAATTATCTGGCCCCTGTCGGGCCTGTATATCAGGCAGGAACTTTGTCTGGAAATCCTTTGGCAATGGCAGCAGGTCTTGAAATGCTGAAAGCTTTGAATGCTGATGCCGATATTTTTAAAAGATTGGATGAAAAAACAGCTTATTTGGAAAAAGGGATAAGAGAAAAATTAACTGCCAATAGCATTGCTTATACAATTAACCGGGTAGGTTCAATGATTTCGGTACATTTTGATGAAAATCCGGTGACGGATTTGCAATCGGCTTCAAAAGGTGATAATGAATATTTCAAGAAATTCTTCCATGGTCTGTTACAGGAAGGAATTTATATAGCGCCATCGGCTTATGAAACCTGGTTTATTACAGATGCACTGACTTATGAAGATTTAGATTTCACAATAAATGCTGTCGATAAAGTATCGAAACAATTCTAAATACAAAAGGCTTTCCAATTGGAAAGCCTTTTTTTATTGAATCTCAGAAGATTAATTCTGAGTCAGTTGTTTTAATAATTCAGGATTGCTGTCGATTTTTGCCATCTGTTCCGCACTTAAAGTACCTCTCAATTTAGCATCAATCGATTTGTAAATTACTTTTTTCTTGTCATCAGTAAGTCCTGGCTTCGATAGCGCTTCATGTTTCTTTTTGAAAAGTTCCAGAAAAGTGGCTTTATTCTGCTCGCTTAATGTTACTGCTTCGGATAAGGAAGCAACATCTTTTTTTGCAAGATCAGCAGGACTTGTCTGAGCAAATGAAGCAATCGTGAATGCAAAAAATACCGATAGAATAGCAATAAATTTTTTCATGATTAAAATGAATTTGTTTTGATAATAGTATATCAAATTTGAAGCCAAAATACGATAATTTCAAAAAACATTCAATATTTACTTACTTTTTTTCAGCTCTTTTTCTTCTTTCCTGAACTTTTTCTTTTACTTTTTCGCGTCTTTCAGCTTTCATTTCGTCCCATTTTTTAGATTGGTCCGGAGTTAAAATAGCTTTAACCTTAGTGTCGAAAGCTTTCATTTCTTCATTTCTTTCCGTACGTTTTGCCTGCATTAATTTTTCTCTTTCTGCTTTTTTAGCCTCTCTTTTTGCAGACTGTTCGGAAAGTAACGCAGCCATTTGTTTTTGTTGGGATTCGTTTAGACCGAGATCTGTAGTCAGTTTTTTCAAGTGCTGTTCATTACGCTGTTCCGGTGTTAACCTTTCCATTTTAGCTCTGTCCATTTTTTTGACAACTGGTTTTTCTTGTGCAAATGATGCCATTCCTATCATCAATACTGCAAATACAAACATTTTTTTCATAATCTTTTCTTTTTTAAATTTTTAGTTTGATAATAAGACCGAAGTAGGAAAGAAAGGTTTAATCTCCAGTTGTATTTTTTGTATTTATTTAGTATTTAAAATAAAAAAAACCGCCATAGGGCGGTTTTTTTGTATATAATTCTAAAAAAATTATTGAGTTAATTTTTTAAAGAGTTGTTGGTTTGCTTTTAACTTTCTGAATTGTTCAGGAGATAATATCTCAGCTAATTTTGTCTCAATTTCTGTAGAAAGCTGAGCTTTTTGTTCTGCGGTCACATCAGTTCGTGAGATTAAAAATTTATGTTTATCATAAAGCGTTTCCTTGATGTCTTTTTCTATTTTCTTAGATATAGGTATTACTGCGTTTAGTGCAGCAAAATCCGCTTGGGCAGATGCATAAGCGTCTTTTTGAGATTCTTGAGCACTTGCTCCAATTGAGAATGCAAGGAAAAAGGCAAGAATAGCAAGTATTTTTTTCATAATAGCTGATTTGATTAGGTTTAAGAAACCAAATCTAAATCATTTAAAAATAAAATCAAAGAAATATAATTGTAAAATTGATGGTTATGTAATTTTTTAACAGGTTTTGCTGCTTTTCAAAGTTATTACGATTCTGGTAATAAAAAAAAGACTGTCCAAGGGAACAGTCTTTTTGAATATTGTGTCAAGCCATATTATCCGATGTAGTGGACTATTTTGTCTTCACCCTCAATAGATACTTTTGTTAAAGCATGTTTTGCCAGCGATTTCATAGAAGCATCCCATTTTTTGCCACTCAAATCAGCTTTGACTTTTAACAGGTTTAAAGGCATGGCATTTTCATTAGTTTTCAGGATTTCAATAATCCCTTTTTCTTCTGCTGTAAGCTCAACTTCTACAGTTTTTTTCTCAGGACGCATCTGTGGAAAGAATAGTACTTCCTGAATAGAAGCATTGTTAGTTAGGAACATTATCAATCTGTCCATTCCTATTCCTAATCCTGATGTAGGAGGCATTCCGTATTCTAAAGCTCTAAGGAAATCATAGTCGATAAACTGCGTGGCTTCGTCATCACCTCGTTCAGACAATTTCAATTGTGCCTCGAATCGCTCTCTTTGATCGATAGGGTCGTTCAATTCGGAATAAGCATTCGCCACTTCTTTTCCGCAGACCATCAGTTCAAAACGTTCCGTAAGTTCCGGATTGTTACGGTGTTCTTTGCAAAGCGGACTCATTTCTTTTGGATAATCGGTAATGAAAGTTGGCTGGATAAAGTTTCCTTCGCATTTTTCTCCAAAAATTTCATCAATTAACTTTCCTTTACCCATAGTTTCATCAACTGCAATTCCCATAGAACGCGCAGCTTCGAAAATTTCTTTTTCTGATTTCCCGGAAATATCAAATCCCGTATATTTTTTAATGGCATCCGTCATTGTCACACGGGCGTATGGGGCTTTGAAGCTTACTTTGTGTTCGCCAAATGTTGCTTCAGGGGTTCCGTTTACTGCTACCGCACAATGCTCCAAAAGATTTTCTGTGAATTCCATCATCCAATTATAATCCTTGTAGGCTACATAAATTTCCATAGCAGTAAACTCAGGATTGTGAGTTCTGTCCATTCCTTCATTTCTGAAGTTTTTTGAAAATTCATACACACCGTCAAAACCGCCTACGATCAATCTTTTCAAATACAATTCATTAGCTATTCTCATGTATAAAGGAATGTCTAAAGAATTATGATGCGTGATGAATGGTCTTGCTGCAGCCCCTCCCGGTATAGATTGTAAGATAGGAGTTTCTACTTCCATATATCCTGCCGCATTGAAAAAGTTACGCATGGCGTTGAACAGTTTTGTTCTTTTTACGAAAACTTCTTTTACTTGCGGATTTACAACCAGGTCAACATAACGCTGACGGTAGCGCAATTCCGGATCTGTAAAACCATCGTGAAGGTTGCCTTCAGCGTCGATTTTTGGTAATGGCAATGGACGAAGTGTTTTGCTCAATAAGGAAAAATTGGTCACAAGGATTGATTTTTCGCCTACCTGTGTGGTGAACAAGGTTCCTTCAACGCCTATAAAATCGCCTAAGTCAACTAATTTTTTAAAAACTTCGTTATAAAGCGTTTTGTCTTCGCCGGGACATAATTCGTCACGATTTACATAAATCTGAATACGTCCTTCGCTGTCCTGTAAGGATGCGAATGAAGCTTTTCCCTGAATTCGTGTGCTCATCACACGACCTGCAACAATCACCTTCTTTCCTTCCTCAAAAGTGTCCTTGACCTGTTTCGAAGTGTGTGTCACTGGAAACAAATTAGCCGGATATGGGTTAATACCGAGTTCTCTCAGTCTGCCCAACTTTTCTCTTCTGATGATTTCTTGTTCTGAAAGTTGCATATAGTGTTAATTTTAAGGGTGCAAAGATAATTAAAAGTTGGTACGTCGGAAAATCAAAAAAATGAAAAGATAAAAAAAAGCTGCGCATTTAAGTGGCAGCCTTTTTAAAGGTAGAATTTCAGCCTGTTAGTTGGCTATTTTTTTAATATGCACAACCTGGTCTGAAGTCAATATTTTTAGTACTAAAATTTGATTGCTAAAGAAGGAGTTGTCCAAACTGGAAGAGTTGTTGTTAATATTGGCTTTGTGGTAAATTAGTTTGCCGGTAAGGTCATAAAGTTCAATACTGTCTATTAAGCTATTGGAACTGTTGATGTTTAAAAGGCTGTTTGAGTTTGATACAACCAGTTTGTTTTGGTTTTTTATTTCATCAATTCCTAAGGCAGGCTGGATATTGACAGTGTAATCTTCTGTTTCTCCATATTCGGAATCTTCATCACAAGCCTGGTCATCTGTAGCTGCTGCTGCACCAACTGCCGCTACACGAACTCTCATTCTTTTATTTCCGACTGTAGTTGTTGTTGGAATCGTGATGTTTCCGGTTACAACACTGCCGCTTCCCGTACCGATTTATGTGAATTCAGAAGCTTCAAAAGAGTTGTTCCGTTATAATCAATCCATACACTTACGGATTCGTTTGACCATCCATCTCCAACAGTCACTGAAATAGGATAAGAGGATCCCATGTTAAGGTTAGGTGCTGCCAATGCTGTAAAATTGTTGTATCCGTTACTGCCGCATGTGCTGGCATTGGTCAGTGTTCCTATTGAAACATTTAGTATTAAATCGTCATCGGTGCAGTCCAATACTGGCTGGCAGTATTGAGAATGTGCCTGAAATCCTAACGAACAAAAAAGAATTCCGAAAATAAACTTCATGTTGTGAAATCTAATACGGGTAAATTGTTTTTTTTTGATTTTTAAAAGTAGTTTTCCAATTCATAATAATGTTGTTTTAGAGGTTATAATTTACGAATGTATATATGTAAATTTAAAGAAAATAAATTTAATATATTTAATTTGTTAATATTTAACGATTTGTATTAATGGGCTGTCTGTGTTTTCGCCTGTGTAAATTCTGGTACTTAAGTTAGTATCTTTGTATTGATAAAGTTTGTATTATGAATAAAGAGATTCAGCTTCTGGATTTGGGCCGGAAAGACTATAAAGATACCTGGGAATATCAGGAAAGCCTTTTTAAAGATATTCTTGATTTAAAAATAAAAAACAGAAGGGAAGGGCTGGAACTGAATACTCCAAATTATTTTCTTTTTGTAGAACATCCGCATGTCTATACACTAGGAAAAAGCGGTGATTTTAACAACCTGCTTTTGAGTGAGAAAGAATTGGAGAGTAAAGGAGCCACTTTTTATAAAATAAATAGGGGAGGTGATATTACTTATCATGGGCCTGGTCAGATTGTAGGTTATCCGATTTTAGATTTGGAAAACTTTTTTACAGATATTCACAAGTACCTCCGTTTTCTGGAAGAGATTTTTATTCGTGTTTTGGCAGATTATGGACTTACTGCAGCCAGAAGCGAAGGGGAAACCGGTGTCTGGTTGGGGGTAGGGACGCCTTTTGCAAGAAAAATATGTGCTTTAGGAGTGCGGGCTTCCCGTTGGGTTACCATGCATGGTTTTGCCTTGAATGTAAATGCTGACCTGGGGTATTTTGATAATATTATTCCGTGTGGCATCCGGGGCAAATCGGTAACGTCTTTAAATGTTGAGCTTGGCCTGGAAGAAGTAGATGTAGAAGAGGTGAAAGAAAAAATAAAAAAACACTTCACGGAACTTTTCGAATCACAATTTGTAGCTTTTAAGGCTGCGATGGTTTAAAATCCAATTTCTAATTGCTCAGGCAATAAGCGGAACGACATCCTGTGGTATTTGGTCGTGCCGTATTTTTTTATGGCTTCCCGATGTTCTTTGGTCGGATAGCCCTTGTTTTGTTTCCAATTATACATTGGAAATTCTTCGTGAATCTGATTCATGTACTCATCCCGGTATGTTTTTGCTAAAATAGAAGCGGCGGCGATACTCAGGTATTTGCTATCACCTTTGATGATGCAGCTATGCGGTATGTTGGCTATGGGTTTGAAACGATTGCCGTCTACTATAATATAATTAGGTATAGGATTCAGCTTTTTTATACATTCCTGCATGGCATGTATTGAGGCGTTCAGGATATTTATCTCATCAATAATTCCCGGCTCAATATGGGTAACGGAATAACATAGGGCATTTTCTTCAATAACAGGTCTCAGGAAATCTCTGTTTTTTTCTGATAATTGCTTGGAATCATTTAATAATTCATTAAGAAAATCTTCGGGCAGAATTAATGCGGCGGCAGTTACAGGTCCGGCAAGACAACCGCGTCCCGCCTCGTCTGTTCCGCATTCAAAGTTTAAATTGGAGTAACTATTAAGTAACATTAACATTTCGGAATTTTAGCAAAAATACAAAAAATGACGCAACCTTTTGAATTTTGTGTATCTAATATGAAGGATATCTGCATAAATCTGAAATATTGGGCTTCTTTAGCGTTAATAAAAATATTATTCCGAAGTAATATTTGTTTATTTAAGAAATTATTAAGAAGTTTGCAAGATAACTAACTCAAATAAATTTAAATATGAGATCTAAGTTCAAATGGATTTTTGCGCTTTTACTAGCGTTTTCAATGCAGTTTTCCTTCGCACAGGAGAAAACTATTTCTGGTACAATTACCGATGGTCAGGGCTTGCCATTGCCAGGTGTTAATGTTGTAGTTAAAGGAACAGCTCGTGGAACACAGACTGATTTTGATGGTAAATATTCCATCTCAGCAAGTCAGGGTGAGGTTTTGCAGTTTAGTTTCGTAGGTTATAAAACTTCAACGGCAACTATTGGGGCTTCAAGCGTAGTAAATATGGCTATGCAAGAAGGTGACGAGATGCTTACTGAAGTAATTGTTACTGGATATACAAGCACCAAAAGACCTAAAAGTTTGGCGGCAGTAAACTTTGTAAGTATTGATGAAGTCGAAGAAAGATCAAATGCTTCGGTAATTCAAAACCTTCAAGGTATGGTGGCTGGTTTGAACATTGGTACTGGTAGTGGTCAGCCTGGAGCTGATAGTACTATCCTTCTTAGAGGTGTTGGGTCTATCAATGGTAACATAGAACCATTATTTATTGTTGACGGTATGCCTGTTGATGAAGATGGATTCAGATCTATAAACCAAAATGATATTGCATCGATTGCGGTTTTAAAAGATGCGGCTGCTACTTCTATTTATGGTAACAGAGGTGCTAATGGTGTTATTGTAATTAATACTAAGAGTGCTAAATTTGGGCAAAGTTTAGAGGTTAAATATCGTGGACAGTATGGTATTACTGAGCTTCAAAAGTTTAATATTGATGTGATGAACTCCAGACAAATTTTAGAGTTCCAGAGAAAATATAATGATGGAAGAGGAGCTGGTATGACTGATGCTGAGATTGCTGATGAAGCTAGAATCAATACGGATTGGAGAGATGTATTCTTCAGGACTGGTGTTACTCAACAACATGATATTTCATTTTCTTCGGGTTCTAAAAACTCAAGAAACTTTACGTCTATAGGTTTTATGGATCAAGATGGTATCTTTATCAATACAAACTTCAAAAGATTTAACTTTAGAAATAACTTTAACGGAAAATCAGATAACGAAAAGTTTACTTACGCTTCAAATATCAACGTTAACTTCTCTAGAAGTACAGGTATAGATGGTGCTGGTTCAAATGCAACATTCTTTGCTCCTTTTACGGCAGCTATCAGAGGTTTACCTTATATTAATTCAGCAACAAAATTGCCATTTAATGATGTGTCTGCGCTTTCGCCAAGCAATGCTCCTTTAGTATTATTGGATGCTTCTAGAATGAATACTGATATTGAAGATGAGCTTAAAATCTTAGCTAACTTTAATGCGGATTATAAAATAACTGACAATTTTACCGCTGGTATTAACTTGGGGGTTGATTACTCTACTTTTAATAACTTAGAGATTTTAGATCCTTTAAGTTTGTTAGGACCTTTCCAAATCGATGCTCGTGCTCAATTTGGTGGTATTCATGATGAGTCAACTTCAAGAGATTTTAGATTTAACAGTACTACTTATTTGAAATATAATAAAGTATTTAATGACAAACACTCGTTAAATGTAGGTTTGTATACTGAATATTACAAAGCTCATTATAATGGATTTAACTTCCAGAAGAGAGGTTTAGATCCTAGATTAACAGGAACAGGAGCTGCTTTTGTTACATCAACAATAGTTGAGCCTTGGCAGTCAATACCTCCGTATATTCCAACAGTAGGTTCATTTAAAGTTCAGGAAGGTTTATTTTCTTACTTTGGACAAGCTGATTATGACTATGCTGAAAAATATGGTCTTAGCGTGAACGTAAGAAGAGATGCTTCTTTCAGATTTACCGGAGATAACAGATGGGGTACTTTCTGGTCTGTTGCGGGTAGATGGAATATCGATCAGGAAAGTTTTATGGATGGTTCAGTATTTAACATGTTGAAATTGAGAGGTTCTTATGGTACTTCTGGTAACCAGAGAGTTAATAATGCGCAGTATTCTGTGTTAAGTTTAACTCGTACATTGTTTTCTGCAGGTACAGGTTATAATGGAACTCCATCAACAGTTTTAACACAATTAAGAAACCCGGATGTTCAGTGGGAAGAAATTGCTCAGGCAAACGTTGGTTTGGACTTTGGTTTGTGGCAAAATAAATTAAATGGTAGCTTGGATGTTTACAGAAAAGAAACTACTAAACTTTATCAACTTTCTCCAATATCTCCAGTTCAAGGTCAAGATGGTATCAATACCAACACAGGAAGCATGGAAAATAAAGGTATTGAGTTAACGTTAAACTACAACATATTCAAAAACCAGGATTGGGATATCTCTATAGGCGGTAACGGATCTTATAACAAAAATAAAATTGCTGAGTTGCCAGCTTCTACTAATGGATTGGTATTTGGAGGTGGTTCAACAGCAATGGGTACTGGTGAGCCTATCGGGTCTTACTACGTAGTAAGATATGCAGGTGTTAATCCAGCTAATGGTAATCCTTTGTTCAGAACTGCTGATGGTGCTTTGACAGAAACAATAACAGATGCTAACAGAGTGTTTACTGGAAAATCTCAATATCCGGTTTGGCAGGGTGGTTTCAATACAGATGTTACTTATAAAGGATTTACTTTGTATACACAATGGAGTTTTGTTGCTGATATCTACAGAAACAACCTAGATTTGGCTACTTTGGAAACCGGGACACCTGGTTCATTAAATAATGGTGGTAACAGATCTACAACAATGTTGAATGCTTGGCAAAATCCTGGTGATATTACTTCTATTCCAAGAGTTGGTCAAGGATACAATGAAATTGACTATATCAACAGTACAGACAGATACCTAGAAGATGCTTCTTACCTAAGATTGAGAAACATTAAACTGAGTTATAACTTTACTTCTGACCAATTAAGCAGAACATTCTTAAAAGGTTTAGGATTCTTTATCCAGGCTGAAAATATTGTTACTTTCTCTTCTTGGAGAGGTTGGGATCCTGAATCTAACTTTAGATCTACTGATAGAGGTCAGTATCCTACTCCAAAAATCTTTACTTTTGGAACATCAATTAATTTTTAAAAAAAAAGAATATGAAAAAATCGATATTATTATTACCAATTTTTTTCTTGATGCTATTTTCATGCTCGGATGCGTATGATATCGTTCAGGATAATGAATTGTTAGAAGAGGACGCTTACGTTACTATTGTACATTTAAGATCTGGATTGAATGGTGTGTACGCTGCCTATGGACCTGACGGTGGAGGAGATGCTCTTGTTTTCAATGACTTGTTTACAGACAACATGAGAAGAGGTTCCAGTAATAATGGTCAAGGATCAGAGGAGTTTAATTTCCTTATCCAACCTAACTCTGATTTGCCTTCAGTAATGTGGTCTAACAGATATGCTACTATTAACAGAGTGAATAGAGTTTTAAAAGCATATGACAGATTGTATCCAACCTTTACTGAAGCAGAAAAGAGATCTGCTGATCAAGTTAAAGGTAATTTATTAGCAATGAGGGCTTTGTGTCATTTTGACTTGTTCCAGTATTTTACTGTTGATTACAAAAATGCTTCAGGATTATCTGTGATTAAAATGGATTTCGTACCTGCATCTACTTTTGATGTTTTCCCAAGAAATACTGTTGGTGAAATCCGTGATTTTATCAAGCAAGATTTAGCTGATGCTAAGGCTTTATTAAATGATGTTTTAACACTTAGACCAGGTGAAACGACTCTTCCAGTTGAAATATCTACTTATAATTCTGTTATTTATTTGAGACCTGCTGCTATTGATTTTATCAGATGTAGACTTGCATTGTTAGAAGGAGATTATCCAACAGCTCAAAGTTTAGCTACAACTTTATTGGCAGGAACTCCATTAACTCCTAGAGGAGGTTATCAGGCAATGTATACAGATACTAGCCCTGGCGAGTCTATTTTCAAATTGTCTAGGGTAGTTAACAATAATAGTATTCCAGGGTTGTTCTATTTTAACTTTAGTACTACTGGGCCAATCGATCCATTTTTGTTTGCTTCTAAACAGTTGTATAATACGTTTGCTACAGGAGATATTAGAAGAACTGTTATCTATGGTAGCATTACACCTGGATCACCGGAGGAAAGTAATGCAGTTTTTCCAATCCGTAAATATATAGGTAGTGCAGATGGTCCTAGAATTAATGATGTTAAATTGTTCAGATCTTCTGAATTAAAATTGATTATTGCAGAGTGTAAAGCTAGAAATACTGATCTTCTTGGTGCTGCTACTGAAGTTCAACAATTGAGATCAAATAGAATTTTAGGTGCTAATCCATTACCATCTTATGCTAACTTAAATGCTGCTTTAACAGATATTTTATTGGAGAGAAGAAAAGAGTTTGCTTTTGAAGGTCACAGATATCTTGATTTGAAACGTTTAGGTAGTGAAATTAATGTTGGTATTGATAGATTAGCGGAGGATGCTTTATCATTCAACGCTCCTACTTCTTTGCCAGCGGGTGATTACAGATTTACTATGCCAATTCCTACATCAGAAATCTCTGCTAATCCTACAATTGTTCAAAATCCTAATTATTAATTTATTGTTATGAAAAAACTTTTTATCCTATTGATTTCTGTTGCATCTTTTGTAAGTTGCTCAGATCCAGATGGAGTTACGTACAATGAGAATTTGACGTATGTAGCTTTTGAAAAAGCGTCCTATAATTTACCCATACCGGTAAATTCTAGTACTTCAATTGATATTAAATTTGTTGCCAGTAGCAAATCTAATGTTGCCAGAACTTATAATTTGTCTGTTGTGGCTGAAGAGTCAAATGCAAATCCTGATACTTATGAGGTTCCTGCAACTTTGACTATTCCTGCAAATTCTTATGAAGGTATAGCTACTATTACAGGTACTGATAATGACTTAGTAGATTTTGCTATTAAAAAATTGGTTATCCGGGTGACAGGTCTTTCTGCTAAAGAATCTACTGACACTGAGAAGATAACTCTTAACGTTTATGAAGTTTGTCCACTTGTAATAAATGATTTCGTTGGTCCGTTTAATATTAACTCATGGTGGTTGGAAGGTCCTTCGACTAATGATGTTATTGCGGGTACTGCGGCAAACACTCTAGAAATTCTAGATTATTTTGAAAATGCTAATTTTGTTATTAGCTATGATGCTAACAACAATGTTACTTTTGCTCCGCAAAATACAAATGTTTACTACAATGATGGTACATATCAAGGTTGGATTTATGCAAGAATGTCTACAGCTCCTGCAAATGTTTCAAAAATTGATCCTTGTACAAACAAAATTTCACTTTGGATTAGTTTCTATATTAACGGTGCTGGTGTAGGTTACCCTGATCAGTTAGAAGTTTTTGTGAAACAATAATTTGAAATTTAACATATTGTTTCTATAAGAAGGCAGTTATGAATCGATTCATAACTGCCTTTTTTTATAATCTGTTTTTGATTTCAGTAAGATTTTATATTTAAAGCCATATATTAGCTTTTTTTATTTATTTTTGTTATCTTACTAAATTAATTTATTATGAAACACTTTTATATTTTTCTAGGTGTTCTTTGTTCCGGTACTATTTTTTCTCAGTCCAAGGAGGAATTGAAGAGCGTTATAGAGAATACGAATGTCTCAGAGCTAATGGTTCTGAAAAATCAATTTCAAGCCGAATTTCTTGAGCGTCAACAACGAATTAATGAATTTTTATTGAAAAACCCGCAAATGTCCCGGGTGGTGAAGGATGAGTTTTCTAAAAAGGAAATGTATGATGTCATTGATGGTAAAGAAGTCGTTTACTATGAAACATCTAATGCAGGATCTTCTGCAACTATTCGTACCAATAGATTGTATTCTGGAGGTTCATTAGGTTTAAATGTACAAGGCCAGGGAATGAAAGCATATGTCTGGGATGGCGGCGGAGCCAGAACAACTCACGTTGAATTTCCTAATAATAAAGTAAATATTCTTGATGGTGCGGCGCTTGATGATCATGCTACACACGTTACTGGGACTATAGTAGCACAGGGACTTACTGCAAATTTAAGGGGTATAGCTTTTAATGCCTCTGCCGATAGTTATGATTGGAATAATGATTATAATGAGATGGCAACCGAGGCTGCGGCAGGAATGCTGGTTTCAAACCACTCTTATTGGATAGGACAAGGTGCCAGATGGGTATTTGGAGCTTATGATGCCAGAGCCAGACAATTTGATTTAATTGCTTTTAATGCACCTTATTATTTAGCAGTTACAGCAGCGGGTAACGATAGAAATGATGTGAATGATGCCTTGGTAGGACCTCAAATAAATGAAAAATTTGGTTATGACTTAATACGAGGCATGCAAACAGGAAAAAATTTCTTGACTGTAGGAGCCGTGAACCAGGTAAACAATTATACCGGTCCGGAAAGTGTTGTAATGTCAGCTTTTAGTAGCTGGGGACCTACAGATGATGGTAGAATAAAACCTGAAATAGTAGCTAAAGGTGTGGGAGTTAGATCTACACTCGTTACATCAGATACTGCTTCTGGACTTAAAAGTGGTACTTCAATGGCTTCGCCGGCAGTGGCAGGTGCAGCGTTGTTGATGCAGCAGCATTACCACAATATTTATAACAATTATATGAAGGCAGCAACCGTAAAAGGATTGTTGTTGCATACGGCCGATGAAACTGGTTTTTATGATGGTCCTGATTACGAGTATGGTTGGGGATTGTTAAATGCTGAAAGAGCAGCAAATGTTATTACAGGTAAAAATACAGGTGCTACTATTATAGATGAATTGACTTTAACTAATGGCGAAACATATACTAAATCAATAACCGTAAATGGTTCCGATCCATTACAGGTTTCTATTTCCTGGACTGATAGAGCGGGTAATGCTAATTCAGGTACTGTTGATTTGCCAACTTTAGCCCTTGTAAATGACCTGGATGTAAGAGTGGTAAAAACAGATAATACTACTTATTTTCCATGGACACTTGATCCGGCTAACGTATCTGCTGAACCATCAAGAACTCAGGATAACTTCAGAGATAACTATGAAAAAGTACAAGTTGATAATCCTGGAGGTACATATAATATTGTTGTAACTCACAAAGGTACATTAACCGGAGGTTCACAAAACTTTTCATTGATTGTTTCAGGTCCTCAAGTTTTGAGTACAAATGAAGTGGTTAAAATTGATGATGCAATATCAATTTATCCAAACCCTGTAGCTAACAGTTTGAATTTTGCTGTTACAAATTCAATTGTTTTGTCTGATGTTTCAATTTATGATGTGACAGGAAAACAGGTTATTTCAACTAAAGATTTATCATCAAACTCTATTGATGTTTCAAGACTTCAATCAGGAGTTTACTTTGCAAAATTTGCAAGTGAAGATAAAACAGTTACCAAAAAATTCATCAAGCAATAAATCCTTGAAGTATATACAAAACCCGCTTTTAAAGCGGGTTTTTTTATGTTTTTATTTTGCTTAAAAAAAGTATCTTTGCTCAAATTGTATCTGAATGGCAAAGTTTTTTTATGTAGCGCTATTTTTATTACCACTTTTTGTCTTTGCGCAAACAAAAGACCCTCAAACAAAAGGGAATATTGCTGCGGGCAAAGAAAAAAAGGTTCAATTAACAGAACCTGCCAAAAATGACACTATTGCTACAATTGATATGTACAAGATTATCACTCTGCAGCATGATACTACCTATGTTGATACTTCCTTAACCATACAGAAAGAGTATAAATTCAATTATCTACGGAAGGATAATTTTGGGCTACTCCCTTTTGCCAACGAAGGACAGACTTTTAATACGCTTGATTATGGCTATAACAAAACGACAGCCTATCCGGGATTTGGATTCGCAGGAAAACATTTTAATTATCTTGAAGTAGACGATATAAAATACTATAATGTTGCTACGCCAATGACAGACCTTTATTTTAAAACTGTTATGGAGCAAGGCCAGATGATAGATGCTTTTATTACCCTCAATACGTCTGAAAGGTTAAACTTTTCAATTGGATACAGAGGTTTGCGTTCGCTTGGAAAATATGTGAATCAGCTTTCAAGTAACGGGAATTTCAAGTTTATGACCAGTTATAATACCTCAAATGAAAGATATTTTTTAAAAGCACACTTTACAGGCCAGGATCTCACCAATGGAGAAAATGGAGGTATTGTAAATCTGGAAGACTTTGAAGGTGGTGATAGTGAATTTGACAATAGGGCAAGGCTGGATGTGTATTTTTTAGATGCTACTTCAATCCTTAAAGGGAATCGTTATTTTGTAGACCATCATTTTAGAATCAACGCCAATAAAAGTACCAACAACCTTTATGTAGACCACCAGTTCAATTACGAGAATAAGTTTTTTGAATATACACAACCAACAATCGTTACCTCAATCACTACACCGGCACAAGGAACAATCAGAATGTCCAGATTTGGAAGTTCCTACAGATCAAGTAACATAAATGACAAAACCCGTTATAACAGGATGTATAATAAAGTTGGAGCGACTTATGAAAACAATACATTAGGGCAGTTCCAGTTTTTTATTGAAGATTTCAGATACAATTATTTCTATAACCGTATAATTATAGAAAGTCCAACATATACCATTGGAAATCTGTTATCAGATGAATTTAATGTGGTTGGCGGGCAATATACTTATCAAAAAAACAATTGGAATGGAAGGTTTTTATTTTCAAGCTCAATTTCCGATCAGAAAATGTCTACGCTTGATGCGAACCTGTCCTACAAATTTGATGAGAAAAACAATATACATTTCCAATATCAGAATCTGAGTAAGGTTCCGGATCATATATATAATCTTTTTCAAAGTAGCTATATAGATTATAATTGGGCTAATAATTTTGAAAATGAAAAGATAAATAGCCTGAACGTAAATGCAAATACGCAATGGGCAAATGCATCATTACAGGTGTCAAACTTGAAAAATCATTTGTACTTTTTTAATGAAAGTACCTCTCAGGACACATTAACAATTAAACCGGCACAATACTCCAAAGCAATTAATTATTTGTCGCTGAAAGTGTCTAAAGAATTTAAGTTCAGAAAATGGGCGCTTGACAATACTGTCCTTTACCAAAAAGTAGCCCAGGACGATGACATTATAAATGTTCCACAATTGGTTACAAGAAATACGCTTTATTATTCTACCCATGTTTTCAAGAAAGCAATGTTTTTACAGACAGGTGTAACATTCAGCTATTTCTCGAAATATTATGCAAATGATTACAATCCGGTTATAGGTGACTTCTACATCCAAACCAAAAGAGAAATAGGAGGTTTTCCAACATTTGACTTTTTTGTAAATGCTAAAATTCGTAATACAAGAGTTTATCTGAAAGCAGAGCATTTCAATTCGGGTTTTATGGATAAAAATTATTATTCGGCGCCTAATTATCCATACCGTGATTTTATCGTGCGTTTCGGATTGGTTTGGAATTTCTTCTCTTAAGATTTTATATCGCAACTCAGGAGGCGTATAATTTATACTTCTTAATTCGTAATTAATTTTGTAGTTCCTATCTTTGTAGCTTAAAAAAATCACGAATTATACATGAAATACGCAAATAATATATTAGAAACTATAGGGAATACGCCCTTAGTAAAACTAAACAAAGTCACTAAAGAGGTCGATGCTTTGGTTTTGGCAAAAGTAGAAACCTTCAATCCCGGCAATTCGGTTAAGGATAGAATGGCGGTAAAGATGATTGAAGACGCCGAAGCTGACGGACGACTAAAACCAGGTGGGACTATTATTGAAGGTACCTCCGGTAATACAGGGATGGGTTTGGCTTTAGGTGCTATTGTAAAAGGATATAAGCTGATTTGCGTAATTTCTGATAAGCAGTCCAAAGAAAAAATGGATATTCTTCGTGCGGTTGGAGCACGGGTTGTGGTTTGTCCGACAGATGTTGAGCCAACTGACCCACGTTCTTATTATTCAGTTTCCAAAAGACTGGCTGAAGAAACGCCAAACTCATGGTATGTCAACCAATATGACAATCCGTCTAACTCTTTAGCTCACTATGAGCAAACCGGTCCGGAAATCTGGGAACAGACGGATGGAAAAATCACGCATTTTGTTGTGGGTGTAGGGACAGGTGGAACTATTTCCGGAGTCGCAAAATTCCTGAAAGAAAAAAATCCTAATATTAAAATTTGGGGTGTTGATACTTATGGTTCAGTATTTAAAAAATACCATGAAACCGGAATTTTTGATGAAAATGAAATTTACTCCTATATCACAGAAGGTATAGGTGAGGACATCCTTCCAAAGAATGTTGATTTCTCACTAATAGATGGTTTTACAAAAGTAACCGATAAAGATGCGGCAGTTTATACAAGAAAAATTGCCTTGGAAGAAGGGATTTTTGTTGGTAATTCTGCCGGTTCAGCTATAAAAGGTGTGTTGCAGTTAAAAGAGCATTTCAAGCCGGAGGATGTCGTTGTGGTTCTTTTCCATGATTCAGGAAGTCGTTATGTGGGTAAAATGTTTAATGACGACTGGATGCGCGAAAGAGGATTCCTTGATGAAGAAATTACAAAAGCAGAAGACGTAATCAAAGATCATATAGATAAACCGTTGGTGGTAGTCCGTACAGAAGAATTGGTTTCTCATGCCATTGAAAGAATGCGTAAATATAAAATTTCACAAATTCCTGTAATCGATATCAATGGTTTTGTAGGATCGGTTGATGAAACGGATTTATTCCAAAGCTATGTTTCAGATAAAAATGTAGCCGATAAACCAATTAAGGAAGTTATGGGCAAGCCTTATCCGATTGTGAAATCGGGAACTTCAATAGAAGAAGTTTCTAAATTGTTCAGCAAAGACAATCAGGCTGTGCTGGTTGATTTGGGTAACGGGAAACATCATATTATTACCAAATACGATATTATTGGTTCTATAAAATAATAATTCAGTGAGTCGTCCTAAAATAGGTTGACAGATTTTAGAATAAAAATATATTAACCAGTCAGGTTTCCTGGCTGGTTTTTTTCATGCATAAAGTTAGGTGTTTTCATTTTCAGACTCAAATGTGGTCTTTTA